>SKEY01000003.1_pt1 | contig 534735 bp, 480 predicted proteins | sample 4843871 | NCBI WGS metagenome assembly SKEY01 (sample SAMN11008797, study PRJNA524170) | human gut metagenome | biome: Human fecal sample; material: Feces; isolation source: fecal sample from pouch patient p36 | host: Homo sapiens | place: Israel: Tel-Aviv | collected 2016-12-04
AAGGACCGAGTGACGAGGCTGCATTGGGTTCCATTTTAAAAGAATATTTTTCAAGTGCGGAAATTCAGTTTGTAGTAGTTCATGGAGATATCACGACAAAGGATTATACATCAACAGATAATATACTATCCAAGATTAACAATTTAATTGAATCAGTAAAACAAAAATACGGGTACAAGAGAGAGGACTTTTTAAAAATCATACACATTGTTGATATGGACGGAGCTTTTTGCAATGATGCGATTGTGGAAAAGGATATTGAGGGAGTTAGATATTATTTGGATCGTATAGAAACAAAATATCCGGATTATTTAATACGAAAGCATACGCAAAAAGCAGAAATATTATCAAAATTATATTCTTCCGGGAAAATCAATGGTGTCAGTTATAGAATCTATTTTAATTCCTGTAATTTAGAGCATGTTCTTTTTAATGAATTGAAAGATTTTACAGATGATGGAAAGGCAGATATGGCTGATGATTTTGCAGAAGAGTATGAAGGTAAAGTAGAAGACTTTATTGAATTTATTTCCCAGGAAGATTTAATTGCTCCGGGTACTTTTAAACAAACCTGGCGATTTATTGAAAAGGAAAAACATTCATTGGAAAGATTTACGAATATGTATTTGATTTTTAAGTGATTTAATGTTGCGAGTTTTTTACGAGTTTTTTATGAGATAACTCGCAAGAAAACTCGTAAGAAGATAAGAATGCATGGCTTAATAAATTTACATTATCAGTAGTCAAAACACCGTAGACAACCAGTCTAAAGTACGGTATTATATATGTAGAAATCAGTTCAATTTCATATTGTTTATCATTCTCGAATGCTTGAAGAATGGTAGCCATATTTTTCATAATGGTGGTGACACGAAGGTATTCCCCAAGTATTAGCTGATGCAAATATTCTGCTAATAAACAGGTCTTATCTAAGGCATATATGTGGGGTACAGAGATTGACTTGATTTGACTCGGAAGTAGAAAAAAGCCTTGACTTTCAAGGACTTATAATGATAGTTCTTGTTCGGAATTGACACTACCTATTCGCTCTCCTAAGCGCTAGTTGTGGGTTCGATTCCCGCAGGAAACGTTTGAGAATGTGGAAATGCCTTGCATTAGGGGTTTCCACTTTTTGTTTTGCTTTTGCCTAAAGATTTGAGATAACTGATACATATAAAGAATTAAATTTGAAGAAATCAATGCTTTGTGGTATCGTTATAGGCATAGCATATAGCTTGGAAGGATAAAGCAGAAATTGCTCAGTCATTGTAGAATATTGATAGATGAAAAGGAAGGGATTTTTATGCTGAATATTTATTATGGTGATATGAAAGAAGCTGTATATAATACATCGGCTTATTTTAAATATGATTATGAAGACAGTTGGATTGTAGATCCTTTTGTGAAAGAAATGATTCAGGATGTAGACAAGTCAACAGTTTTGGATCGTGGAGTGATAGACAGTCCAGTGTTGGGAAAGATTCCGCCAACGGGGTTATCTGGCGGAGTGAAAATGTTAATCCTTTTTAAGTTTAATAAAGATAAAATTTTCAATGCATCAACTTGTGGAGATAACTGTGCGAAATGGCTGCTTAAAATTGCAGAATTGGAAGACAGGCCTTATCTAAGGCATAGATGTTGGTTCGATTCCCGCACGGGACGCTGCGGAATGATTTGCAGAAATTGCGAATCATTCCGTTTTTTAGTGGAAATTGCAGGGAAAAATCCAGATATAGATTACGATAAACTTGCGCATATGTTATACTCAGAGTATAGGAAATAAGTGAGAACCGGGCAGGAGGCTTGTGGTCATGCAAGATAAAGTGAAAAAGATACTGGATGATAATATTTGGAGTCCGGAAGGGAAATGTTGCTGGGATATGTTACAGCAGGGGAAGGATGGACCGTGTGAATTTTGCAAAGTAAGGGAATTAATAGCAGAGAAAAAAGAAAGAAGCCGATTGGAAAAAGACGAGCTGTGTAATGTATGGAACCGGACGAAGGGAAAGGGAATGTTAGAAGAACGTCTGAGGCATATGGAGGACAGTGGACATACCTATCTGCTTGTTTTGCTGGACACTGATAATATCAAAGGCGTTAATGAAAATTATGGGTATGGGGAAGGTGACTTCTTTTTACAGCGTACTGCTCAGATTGTAAAGGAATCCTTACGGGCAGAGGATTTTATTTTTCGTTTAAGCGGAGATGAATTCATTATTGTAATGCAGGATCTAAAAGAGGCCGAAGGAACGAAAAGAATTCTAAAATGGAGAAAGCTGCTTGAAGAGGAGGAAAAGAAGCTGAAGAAATCCTATAGAATGTCTTTTTGCTATGGAACGACTTATATAACAGCATCCAATACACTGCAGGTGAATGACTTAATTGCCCAGGCAGATGAGAAAATGTACGGTGAAAAGCTGAGAAAGAGGAAGAACTATGCGGTGAAAATGAACCCTTTTCGTTCTAATTCACATGAAGTACGGGAGATGGAATATCCGTCAAAATTTCTTTATGAAGCCTTGGTAAATAGTACAGATGATTTCATTTATTTTTGTGACATGAAAACCGGATTGTTCCGTTATCCTCCGGCTCAGGTAGAGATGTTTGATTTGCCGGGAGAGATTGTAGGAGACGCATTATCTCACTGGAAGAAGATTGTGCACCCGGAAGACTGGGAACGTTTTTATAAATCAAATATGGAAATCGGAGAAGATAAGGCAGATTATCATTCTATAGAATTCAGAGCCAGAAAACGAAGCGGAGAGTATGCCTGGATTCGATGTAAAGGGCAGCTGATTCGTGATGAATATGGAAAACCTGTTTTTTTCGCAGGGATTATGAAGCTTCTGGGACAACAAAATAAGGTGGATCCTTTGACACAATTATTGAACCATGCAGAGTTTATGAAAGCCATGGAGCGGAATATTCGGGATGAAATGGTGGAACAGATGGCGGTTATGCTTTTGGACATTGATGATTTTCATCAGATTAATGAGTTATATAACCGTTCACTGGGAGATGAGGTTTTGAAAATTCTCAGTCAGGCTATACAAGCTATTTTACCGGATAATGCTACCTTATACCGTATGGAAAAAGACTGTATGGGAATTATTCTGGAGAACGGGGATACCTTGCAGGCTGAGTATTTATACCGGGTGATTCAGAAACACATTATGCGAATGAGGGAATGGCAGCAGAAAAAATTAAGCATAGAGGTATCTGCCGGATGTTCCATGTATCCAAAGGATGGGAAAACTGCAGAGGAATTGTATCGATACGCTGCATTTACATTGCAGGAAGCCAAAAAACAGGGGAAAAATCAACTGTTATTTTTTTCGGATGAAATCCTGGAAAATAAATCCAGATTTATTCGTCTGGTGCGTCAGTTACGGGAAGATGTATCCAGGAATTATAGAGGCTTTTATGTGGATTATCAGCCTCAGGCAGATACAAAAACAAAAGAGATTGTCGGTGTAGAAGCATTGATGCGCTGGAGAGATATACAGGGAAGATTGATATCTCCCGGAGAATTTATACCAATCATGGAAGAAAACACTATGATTTACAATGCAGGATTGTGGATGATACAAAAGGCGCTAAAGGATAGTAAAGAATGGATTGAACTACGTCCAAACTTTACGGTTAGTGTCAATATTTCTGCATTACAGCTTTTAGAGGATTCTTTTCTGGAGGATTTGTATAGAGTGATTGAAGAAGAGAAGTTCCCTTTTGAAAATCTGATTCTTGAACTGACAGAAAGCTATACCGTGAAAAATATGAATACTTTTTGGAAAAAGTTCAGCCAGCTCAGGGAAAAGGGAATAAGAATTGCAATCGATGATTTCGGAACAGGTTATTCCTCTCTTGGAGTGTTGAAAAATGCCCCCATTGATATTGTGAAAATAGACAAAACCTTTGTAAAGGATATTTTAAAAAGTCATTTTGATGCCACATTTATTAGTTTTGTGGTAACTATTTGTCATGAAGCAGATATTGCTGTTTATCAGGAAGGAGTGGAGATGGAAGAAGAGTATCATTTTTTATATGATATGAAAGTGGATTGTATACAGGGATATTATTTTGGAAAGCCAATGTCAAAGCAAAAGATTACAGAAAAACTTCAGAAGCATCAGGAAAGGTACAGCAGAACTGATACAAACCATGGCTGCATTGTGGGAACAGCGAAAAAAGAAAAGAATTTTTACCAGGCTATGCTTTCAGAAACTGCGGCATATGCAGAAGTAGATGTGGAAAGTGGATGCCTTATGAAGGCAGGAGGATTTTGGGAAGAATATTTTTCTGATAAAGGCTGCCAAAGAGAGTCCTTTTCTAAAATTGTGGAGTGTGGGATTTTACAAAATGCAATACCGGAAAACAGGGAAGAATACAGAAGCTATTTGGATATAGAGAATATGAAAAAACAGTATCGGGAAGGAAATTATACCAGGAAATATTGTTTTCAGAGCATGGAAAATTATACACTGTGCTGGATGGAATTAACGGTGCACGTTTTTCAGGAAGGAGATACAGGAAAGATTTATGCACTGCTTTATCTGAAAAATATAGATAGCGCTAAAAAACGGGAACTGGAACAGGAAATGGCTGCCATGAGAGATCCACTGACAAACGTTTTCAACCGCAGAAGTTTTGAGCAGGAAGTGAATAGCTTCATGCTTGGGGAGAAAGATGCTTTTGGGACCATGTTATTGGTGGATATGGATGATTTTAAGAAGATTAATGATACCTATGGACATTTAAAAGGGGATGAAGTCCTTCGGAAGCTGACGGATGTGTTAATGTCCAGCTTTCGGCGCAAGGATGTGATAGGGCGTTTAGGAGGAGATGAATTTGTTGTCTTTATGAAAGCTGTGAAGAAAAGAGAAGTTCTGGATCGGCGCATGGAGCAGTTCTATGAGACCTTGCAGATGATGGAAGATTGCCCAATTACCTGCAGCGCCGGGATTGCTATTGCGGAACAAGAAACATTTTCTTATCAGGAGACTCTGCGTCAGGCAGATGAGGCTCTGTATCACAGTAAACAAAAAGGGAAAAACCGATACTGCTACTATGAAAAAGAAAAGTAAATGCAGCCGGTTCTTCCCATAAAATTAGCAAAATGTTTTGGGCAGAGAACAGATATATTCACTGAAATCTTTCATCTGTGTTGTCATAGGATGAGAATAATTGTAGCAAAGATAGAAAAATCGCTCAGAATCCACTTCTGGTACAGAGCACTGGAAGAGGAGGCCTGCGGCGATTTTTTCTATTGCGCAGCGTTCTGATACAAAGCCAAGTCCAAGATTTCTGGATACTGCATCCAAAATAGCAGGGGTGCTGGTACTTTCCCAGCGTACCTGGTATGGTACCTGCTGCATTTTCATAAAGGCTTCAAAAATGTCTCTGGTGCCGCTTCCCTTTTCGCGGAGAATAAAGTTCTGATTGTGCAAATCAGATACATGAAGCTGCTTTCTTGTGGCAAAGGGGTGTTCAAAACCACAGATAATGCAGAGCTTGTCTGTAAATACAGGCTGTGTGATAAGAGCGTCATGGTTTATAATTCCCTCTACAAGGGCAATATCTAATTGGTTTTGCAGAAGCATATGTTCAATATGATTGGTATTGGAAACGGTTACGAAGATATCAATATCAGGAAATGCGGTGTTCATATGCTCCACGATTTTTCCCATAATATTTGTGCCTACTGTGACCGTTGCGCCTATACGGAGAGGGCGAATAGAATTTACGGTTTTCATGGTCTGTTTGAGATTTTCCTGAATGGCAATGATTTCCCTGGCGCTTTCTAAGAGAAGGGAGCCCGCAGGAGTGATACCCAGTTCTTTTGCATTACGGTCAAAAAGTTTGGTGTCATATTCTTTTTCCAGTTCGGAAATAATCTGGCTGACGGTAGGCTGGGAAATGTAAAGATGCTTTGCAGCTTCACTCATATTTTTAAATTCTGCAGTTGCGATAAATGCTTCTAATTGTCTGATAGTAGCCATAAAGTGGACCCTCCTTGTCTGGTATAAGCTAACTCCTATACCTTACATTAAATATTACTATTTTACATGGGAAATAACAAGTGATAACATAAGGACAGCAAGAAAAATCACAGAAAACAGGAGGAAAAACATGAAGGTACTTGTATTAGGCGGCGTTGCTGCCGGAACAAAAATTGCTGCAAAGCTGATGAGAGAAGACCGGGCCAATGAAGTAACTGTGCTGAATAAGGGCAGGAATATTTCTTATGCGGGATGTGGGCTGCCATATTATGTGGGCCATGTTATTGAAAACAAGGAAGAACTCATTGTAAATACACCTTTGAAATACGAAAAATTAACAGGGGTAAAAGTTCTGACAGAAATGGAGGCAGTCAAAGTAGAGCCAAATCAGAAGAAAGTTTCTGCTATTGACTTAAAAACCGGGGAAACAAAAGATTTTTCCTATGATAAGCTGGTAATTGCTGTAGGCGCAAGCCCTGTAAAACCTCCTGTAGAGGGCTGTGATTTAGAAAATGTATTTTTTATGAGAACTCCGGAAGATGCTATTCGGCTTCGTACTCTGATTGATGGTGGAAGTATTAAAAAGGCAGTGGTAGTGGGAGCCGGTTATATTGGACTTGAGATTGCAGAAAACCTGAAGACCATAGGGGTACGTCCTTTTGTACTGGATATGGCACCTCAGATTCTTGCTCCTGGATTTGATAAAGAGATGGCTGATTATGCAGAAGGAAAGCTGTCAGAAAGCGGAATTCCGGTGGTGACAGGAGTCACTGTGACTGCTATTGAAGGAAATGGTAAGGTTGAGAAGGTTCTTACAAGCAAAAAGGCATATAAAGCGGATTTAGTGGTGCTAAGCGCGGGAATCCGACCCAATACCGCTTTCTTAAATGATACGGGGCTTGAGATGGTAAAAGGAACCATTTTAACCAATGAGTATGGAGAAACCAATCTTCCGGATATCTATGCAGCAGGTGACTGCGCTATGGTACACAATGCGATTACCGGTAAGCCTGCCTGGTCACCGATGGGTTCAACAGCTAACATTGCAGGACGTATCATTGCGCAGAATATGATGGGAGCCAAGATTTCTTACAGAGGCACCCTGGGTACAGCAGTGTGTAAGCTGCCGGGAATTAATGTTGGAAGAACAGGACTTACAGAGGTTCAGGCAAAAGAGGAAGGGTTTGACCCGGTAAGTGTGGTCACCATTGTGGACGAAAAAGCACATTATTATCCGGGAGCAGGACTTCTGGCTGTTAAAATGATTGCAGATAAATCAACAGAGCGGCTTCTTGGGGTTCAGGTAGTTGGCAATGGGGCAGTTGATAAGATTGTGGATATTGCAGTTACAGGCATTATGCTGAAGGGAACGCTGACACAGCTTTCAGACCTTGATTTTGCATATGCGCCACCATTCTCTACAGCTATCCATCCTTTTGCACATACTTTAAATGTGTTGAAAAATAAGATTAGCGGACGATTTGAAACCTTTACGCCGGCAGAGTATGCAGCAGGGAAAGCAGAGGATTACCGTCTGGTGGACGTATCCATCCAGCCCACAACAGAAGGCGCGCCTTATGTGGAACTTACGGATGTGAACGGACCAATAGAAGGATTTGACCCGGAGGAGAAACTTCTGTTAGTATGTAATAAGGGAAAACGGGCATATCTGCTTCAAAACCGTATGAAATTCTATGGATATAAAAATACAAAAGCCCTGGAGGGCGGAAACTTTTTCTCAGATGTAGAAGTGGAATAAACAAAGCGAAAAGGAGAAATGATTATGGCATGTACAATTAGCGCAGAGGAAATCAAAAGAGTAAAAGGGTTAGGTTTTTTGAATAACAAGGGAACAGATTTGTTTAATGGTCGTGTAATTACCGTAAATGGAAAGATTACAGCGGCTCAGGCAAAAGTGATTGCAGAAGCAGCAGAAAAGTTTGGTAACGGGGATGTGGAATTTACCACCCGTCTTACAGTGGAAGTAAGAGGAATTCATTTTGATAATATTGAACCTTTCAGAGAATATATTGCAAGGGAAGGGCTTCAGACAGGCGGTACCGGTTCTGTGGTACGTCCTGTAGTTTCCTGTAAGGGAACCACCTGTCAGTATGGTTTGTATGATACTTTTGCACTGTCTGAGAAAATTCATGAGAGATTTTATCTGGGATACCGCACAGTGAAACTTCCTCATAAGTTTAAAATTGCTACAGGCGGATGTCCAAATAACTGTGTAAAACCAGACTTGAATGATTTGGGAATCGTAGGTCAGCTTGTGCCAAATTTTGATGAAGACATGTGTAATGGATGTAAGAAATGTAAGATTGAGAAAACCTGTCCTATGAAGGCTGCAACAGTGGAAGATGGCGTTTTGGAAATTAATAAAGATGTATGCAATAACTGCGGACGTTGTATTGGACAGTGCCCATTTGATGCTATTGAAGAGGGAACACCAGGATATAAGATTTACATTGGCGGAAGATGGGGCAAAAAAGTTGCACAGGGACAGCCGCTTTCTAAGATTTTCACATCAGAAGAAGAGGTACTGGATGTAGTGGAAAAGGCAATTTTATTGTTCCGTGAGCAGGGAAAGACAGGAGAGCGTTTTGCTGATACTATTGCAAGAATCGGCTTTGAGGAAGTAGAAAAGCAGCTTCTTTCTAATGAAATTCTGGAGAGAAAGCAGGAAATCCTGGATGCAAAACTGCATCTTGCAGGAGGAGCAAGCTGTTAGTGAAAAGTTGTAAATAAGAATAAGGGAGCATCGTAAAATAACTGATTTTGTCAGTTGTGGAGCGGTGCTCTTTTCTTTATAATAAAGGACAAAGAGAGAAAGGACAGTGATTATCATGGATAGAAAAAAAACTCTGGAAGCATTTGCTTCGTATGTGAATCAATATGACAGTAAAGACCCCAAGATTAGTCTGAAGATAAAGCATACCTATAAAGTAGCAGAGCTTTGTGAGAAAATCGGCGCTGCGCTGGGGCTTACAGGAGATGGTTTGGATGCAGCGTGGCTGTGCGGTATGCTGCATGATATTGGCAGATTTGAGCAGATTCGGCAGTATAACACCTTTATAGACGGTAAGTCTGTGGACCATGCAAAATTAAGCTGTGTGGTATTATTTGGAGAGGGCAGAGATAAAGATGGAATTTTAAAAAGGCTTCCAATGCCTTGCCAGATGGCGGAATTTGAGAAATTTGCAGATATAGAGGGTTATGAAGATGAGATTTATACAGCCATTTACTGGCATAGTTCTTACCGTATTCCAGAAGATTTAGATGAGAGGACAAGAATGTACTGCAACATTTTAAGGGACGCTGATAAGCTGGACATTTTTCGGGCGAATCTGGATACGCCTCTGGAGGATATTTATAATGTAAGCACAGAGGAATTATATAGAGCGCGGATAACGCCGGAGGTCATGAAAGCCTTTGATGAACATCATGCAGTGCCAAGGGAAGTGAAGAAAACCCCTGCAGACCATATCGTAGGCCATGTGTGTCTGGCGTATGAACTGGTGTATCCTGTTAGCCGGGAATTAATAAGGGAACAGGGATATTTGCAGAAGATTCTGGAGTTTGAATCTGAGAATCCAGAGACACGAGAGCAATTTGCATATATGAGACAGGAGATGAAAAGGGTACAACTTATAAAAACAACTTGATTTTTTTCCGAAAAAGACTAGAATAGAAAATTGTGACAAAATAGATGATTTTATTCTGGTTGGAAGAGGAGAGAAAAAGATGACAAATGATATGACATCGGGGAATCCGGTGAAGTTGATTATAAGGTTTATGATTCCCATGTGTCTGGGCAATATTTTCCAGCAGTTTTATAATATTGCGGATTCTATTATTGCAGGGCAGTTTCTGGGAGTTGATGCCCTGGCTGCCATTGGAAGTACAGGCTCTTTGATTTTTCTGGTTGTAGGGTGGTTAAACGGGCTTACAAGCGGATTTTCTATTTGGGTAGCCCAGTGGTTTGGCGCAAAGAAGCTGGACCGGATGAGGCATTATATTGCCATGTCTGTTTATATTTGCATTGCTTTTGTCATTGTTATGACTGCAGGGCTTCTGGCTGCCAATGAACCCATACTTAGACTTATGAATGCGCCGGAAAACCTTATGGATGACATCAGCAGCTATATGGCTATTATTTACGCAGGGCTGGTGGTAACCTGTGCCTATAATGCGCTTTCTGCTGTTTTAAGGGCATTGGGAGACAGTAAATCACCTTTGTATTTTTTGATTATTTCAGCGGTTATTAACATTGTGCTGGATATTGTGTTTATTGTGGTCTTTCATATGGGAGTGGAAGGCTGCGGATATGCTACAGTGATTGCCCAGGGAATTTCAGCCTTGCTTTGTCTGATTTATATTGCGAAAAAATTTGAGGTTTTAAAGCTGCAAAAAGAAGACTTTCATTTTTCCTTTGAAACCATTAAGAAGCTTATGGTTCTGGGAGTTCCTATGGGACTGCAGTTTTCTATTACAGCCCTTGGTGTTATTATTGTACAGGGCGCGATTAATGTTTATGGGGCAGTTCACATGGCGGGCTTTTCTGCTGCCGGAAAGATTCAGAATATTATCTGTACCGTGTTTGTTTCATTTGGGGCTACCATTGCTACTTATGTGGGACAGAACCGGGGCGCCGGAAATATGGAACGGGTAAAGAAAGGTGTTTATCTCACCCAGGTTATGATACTGGTATGCAGTGTGGTGATTATGGCGGTGATTCTGCTTTTAGGTAAGTATATGATTTTGATTTTCATAGACCCGTCAGAGACAGAAGTGTTGAAAGTGGCACAGACGTATTTCAAAGCAGTTGCCTGGGCGTATCCGTTTTTAGGAAGTATTTATCTGTACCGAAATGCATTGCAGGGGCTTGGATTTGGGCTGGTACCAATGCTTGGAGGTGTATTTGAACTGGTGGCAAGGGCTGCCATTGTCTTTGCTATTGCAGGAAATGGCAACTTTTTCCAGGTTTGTTTATCAGACCCGGCGGCGTGGATTGCAGCGCTGATACCGCTGATTCCGTATTATTTCTGGGTGATGAAGAAAAGTGGAGAAAGATAAAAGGTAATAGAGTAGAGCATGTGGACTGTTGTACTAAGTTGATACATTTTGGTACAATAGTCCAATCTTTTTTCTTGTAATTTCTTATAGTCTGTACTATAACGAAGTTAAGAATAACAAATCTTTGAAGTCTAAACGGTAATCTGCTGTTAAAGAAATTCCCTTAAAGTAATTGAATAAGAGGTTTGTGTAACACAAAATGTTGAAGTGTGATAGAAAAAGGAGGACAATATGGGATTTGACATTGTACGTGGCGTTATAAAAAATGCATATGCAACGCAGCAATTAATTAAAGCCTTAAATAGAATGGCAGATAAAATGGAGATAAATGGTACATTATTTTTAGGATATCCATTAAGTGCGGCAGGAAAAGATATTGTTTCAGTAGATGCTCTTTTAATTTGTCAGGAGAAGGGAATCATAGCATTTATTTTTAATCAGCAGAATGTGAATCAAGAGGAAGAACAAGATATATTGTATTATCAATTGAGTAATATGCTTTCAAAATATAATATTCTGCGAACGAAACGGAAGTTGGCAATAGAGCCCAATGTAGTTACATTTTATCCAACATCCGCTATACCGAAGTCAACAGAAGAGTATATTTATTGCAATTCTGAAACAATAGAAAGAACTATTAAAGAACTTCCGGAGTTTGATTTAAAATGGTAGTTGCCGCTGTGCGAGACACTTTTGAAGATATCATCTATGAAACCTAAAAAAAAGAGAGGTGGAGTTCAGAGAGAGAATTCATACGGTGGTATTATAAAAAAAATAGAAGCTGAGATTGCAAATTTAGATGAGTGGCAGAAAAAGGCAGCCTTTGAGATTCCAGAAGGTCCTCAGAGAATCAGAGGACTTGCCGGTTCAGGTAAAACTGTAGTGCTGGCGTTAAAAGCTGCATATCTTCATTCCCAGCACCCATCCTGGCATATTGCTGTAACCTTTTATACCAGAGCACTGGCTCAACAGTATAAAGAAATGATTACTAATTTTTCTTATGAGTTTATGGGAGAACAACCGGATTGGGACAGACTTCATATTTTTCATGCATGGGGGACGGCATCTGAGCCGGGAGTTTATTCAGAAATCGCAGGAATAAGAGGTGTTATTCCTAAGACGTATGCAGGCGCTAAAGCACAGTATGGTGTCAATGGTGCATTTGAAGGAATTTGTAAGGAGGTATTGTTTGCAGCAGAGGGAAGAGAAGAAGAAGTTCTATATGATGCAATTTTAATAGATGAAGCTCAGGATTTGCCGGCACCTTTTTTTAAATTATGCTATGCAGTGGCTGCACAACCTAAAAGAATCATTTTTGCTTATGATGAACTTCAAAGTCTTAATAGCACTCAAATGCCTGGAATTGATGAAATGTTCGGAAAAGATGAAAATGGAAATTCCAGGGTGAGATTGGTAAATCATGAAGGAGAAGCGAGACAAGATATTGTGCTTCCTGTGTGCTATAGAAACACTCCATGGGCATTAGCCTTAGCACATGCTCTTGGATTTGGCATTTACAGAGAAGGGGACTTAGTTCAACTTTTTGACGATATGGAGCTTTGGAATAGTATAGGATATAAGGTCATAGGTGGTGAGGCAAAATTTGGGCAACAGGTAAGGCTTGCAAGAAGAGATGATTCTTATCCGGCATATTTTAAAGAGTTGCTTAGACCGGAAGATGCAATTCAAATACATTCTTTTGGAACAGTTCAAGCGCAGTATCATTGGGCAGTAAGCCAAATTGAACATGATATAAAAGAAAGAGAATTGGATCCTGATGATATTTTAGTAATTTTTCCGGATGCATATTATGCAAAAAATCAATATAATGATTTTCAAAGATATCTGGATATGAAAGGTATTTCATCTATTTTGGCAGGAGTAACTGCTAACAGAGATACTTTTAGGATTCCAAGTCATGTAACTTGTTCCAGTATTTATAGAGCAAAAGGAAATGAGGCTCCTATGGTATATATTTTAAATACAGAATATTGTGCCAGAGGAAGCGAATTGATTACTCTGAGAAATAAACTGTTTACAGCTATTACCAGATCTAGGGCATGGATTCGGATTTGTGGTGTGAACCCGGAAATGGAGATTTTGCAGAGAGAAGCAGAGAAATGTGTAGAGAATCATTTTGAATTGGATTTTAAAATACCTACCCAAAAGGAATTAGAAAAGAGCAGACTGCTGTACAGGGATCGTTCTGAAGGAGAAAAAAAGAAAATTAAATTCTACAGTAATGCCCTAAATCAGATTATAGCCTCTTTGGAAGCAGGAGAAGTTAATATAGATTTGGTTCCGGAACTTGGAAAACTTTTAAATGCAGTAGAGGCTGCGAAAGAAGCTGAGGGTGAAGATGAATAAAAATTTAGAGAACACTTACCAACAGATAGAGAATACCATAGAGACATTAATTATGTAGGGGGTTATGAAATATAAGATACAAAGTGAAAAAACTGTGAATCAAAAAACGGGATTGGAACAAGTTTCGTGGAGGAACCATGTGGGAGGACGTGCGGTAAGCAGTAAAGCATTTAATCAAGTGCAGCAGTATTTAACAATTTTATCTTCCAGGGCATATCAGGGATTAATGTCAGACTATTCTATTATACGGGCATCTTACGTATTTGAAAAAGAAAAATTAGTTTCTCACAATTTATTGTGGTGGCCTTGTCCAGTGAGAATTGATGAGGAAATGGTGCAGGATATAGGACTCATAGAAGGGATTCAGATGCTTTTGGAGGATAAAAATGTGGAGAAATATCTGAATATGAGGACACCTGTAAGAATAGATTTTGATGCTGAAAATGACAAGAGAGATCATCCCCGGGCACATATACATTTGCAGCATTATGATTGTAGAATTAATAGTGTAGAACCGATTTGTTTTAATCGTTTTATCAGGTTTATATTAGATACCCATTATCCACATATGATGATTGATTATAGGGGATGGAATTATTTGAATTTTCAGTATGAAAATAAGAGAAAAGAAACGGAATATGATTCTATGAATCGCTTCATTATAAAGTATGTATGATCAAAAGAAAGAATGGATACAAAAAAGTGGGCGGTCAAAAGTACCGCCCACTTAATAAAGATATCTCTAAAATTTAAAAGTATCTCTAAGTGGTGCCCATTTCTGGTCTTTATCACTTAAATTCAGAGGAGTTCCGTCTTCCAGGGTATATCCTTCGGCGGAAGCATTTCCCTGATATTCTCCGGTAAGCTGTGGCCATTTAATACCGATTTCCGGATCATTCCATGCCAGACCGCCTTCATCTCCCGGATGATAGAAGTCTGTACATTTATAGCAGAATTCTGCCACATCACTGAGAACTAAGAAGCCGTGTGCAAAGCCTTCCGGAATATAAAACTGTTTCTTGTTTTCTTCGGTCAGTTCAATACCAAACCATTTTCCGTAGGTTTCACTGTCACTTCTTAAATCTACCGCTACGTCAAATACACTTCCTTTGATTACACGTACTAATTTTCCCTGTGGGAACTGTTTCTGGAAATGCAGACCCCTTAAAACTCCTTTGGTGGAGCAGGACTGGTTGTCCTGTACAAAATTCATGGTAAGACCTGCTTCTTCCATATCTCTCTGGTTATAGGTTTCCATGAAATAGCCTCTTGCATCTCCGTGAACTGCTGGTTCAATGACATACAGCCCTTCGATTGGGCATTTGCTTACTTTAATCTGTCCCATTTTGTCAACTCCTAATCTGCTTAAAATTCAATTTCCTGTAAGTAGCGTTTAATAGCATCCTGCCAGGTAGGAAGTGGCTGAAAGCCATTTTCAACCAGTTTGCTCTTATCCAGACGGCTGTTAAACGGGCGTTTGGCCTTGGATGCACCATATTCTGCTGTGGTCACGGGTTTTACGGTAACCTTGGCATATTCTTCGTGTCCGGCTTCTATTGCCTGACGGAAAATTTCTTTTGTGAAGTCATACCAGCTGATATAGCCGCCTTCATTGGTAGCATGGTAATAGCCATATTTGTCTGTTTCAATCATATCTACCAGCAATTTTGCCAGGTCCAGTGTGTAAGTAGGAGTACCAATCTGATCGCTGACTACCGTCAGAGTGTCATGGGTCTTACCAAGGTTCAGCATGGTTTTGATAAAGTTCTTTCCGTTTTTACCAAATACCCAGGCAATACGGACAATAAAATATTTCTCAAGATTTTCGGACACAGCCAGTTCACCGGCTAATTTTGTTTCTCCATAAACATTGAGTGGTTTGTAATCTTTGCAGTCCGGAAGCCACGGTTCGGTTCCCTGACCGTCAAACACATAGTCTGTGCTGATATAAACCAGCTTACAATCTAATTCTTTACATACCAGGGCAATGTTTTCGGTTCCTGTTGCATTGACAGCTTTTACGATAGGTTTTTTGTCCTCATCCTCAGCTAAATCAACGGCAGTCCAGGCTGCACAGTGAACAACCACATCTGCACCAACGGATTTTAATACGGATTCTACAGAGGCTTTATCTGTGATGTCCATAGGCACATAAGGCATGGTAGTAACAGCAGTGCCATCCTGGATGCCACTGTACACTTCTTTGATATCAGAGCCAATACCTTCATATCCTCTTTTTGCCAGTTCGTTCATGACGTCATGGCCTAATTGTCCGGCAACACCGGTAACTAAAACTTTCATTGCATAAACCTCCTTATGAGACATCCTTGATTAGCGGTTTGCATACATTTTTTCATAGTAATTCTGATATTCTCCGGAGATGATGGTTTCCCACCATTCTTTGTTATCTAAGTACCACTGGATTGTTTTTTTGATACCATCAGCAAATTTTGTCTCAGGCAGCCATCCAAGTTCATTATGAATCTTAGTTGGGTCGATGGCATAACGCATATCATGGCCTTTTCTGTCTGTTACATAAGTGATGAGGCTTTCAGGTTTGCCAAGTTCTTTGCAGATGATTTTAACAATGTCAATGTTTTTCATTTCGTTGTGACCGCCAATGTTGTAAACTTCTCCAACACGGCCTTTGTGGATAATCAAGTCAATGGCTTTGCAGTGATCTTCAACATACAGCCAGTCGCGGACATTTTCACCTTTTCCATATACAGGAAGCGGTTTGTCATTTAATGCATTGGCAATCATCAGCGGAATGAGTTTTTCCGGGAAATGATAAGGTCCGTAGTTGTTAGAGCAGCGGCTGATGGTTACAGGCAGGCCGTATGTACGGTGGTAAGCCAGAACCAGAAGGTCAGCACCTGCTTTTGAGGAGCTGTATGGGCTGCTGGTGTGGATTGGTGTTTCTTCTGTGAAGAATAAGTCAGGGCGGTCCAGAGGCAGGTCACCGTAAACTTCGTCAGTAGAAACCTGGTGATATCTCTGGATGCCATATTTGCGGCATGCATCCATGAGCACAGCAGTTCCTTTGATGTTGGTATCCAGGAATACTTCTGGATTTTCAATAGAACGGTCTACATGGCTTTCAGCAGCAAAGTTTACTACCATATCAGGATGTTCTTCTTCAAATAATTTATAAACAGCTTCTCTGTCTGTAATGCTTTCTTTTACAAAACGGAAATTTGGGTTGTCCATTACAGGTGCAAGAGTAGACAGGTTTCCTGCATAGGTCAGGCAGTCCAGGCACACAATGCGGTAATCAGGGTACTTGTCTAACATGTGAAAAATAAAGTTACTTCCGATAAATCCGGCTCCACCGGTTACAATGATTGTCATAATAAAAATCTCCTATTCTTAAAATAAAATATATGCATCTAAATAAAAAATATGATTTAGTGCAGGGTATCCAGATATTTTCCGTCTAAGACATCTTTTAAATACTGGCCGTACTGGTTTTTCTTTAATACTTCATAGACTTCCAGAACATCTTCTTTGGAAATCCATCCATTTAAGTAAGCAATTTCTTCCAGGCAGGCAATCTTGCGGTGTTGGTGGCTTTCCATGGTTTTTACAAAGTTGGTTGCTTCTACCAGACTTTCGTGAGTACCGGTATCCAGCCAGGTAAATCCTTGTCCTAAAAGTTCTACATTTAAACTGCCTTCTTTCAGATAAATGCGGTTTAAATCTGTGATTTCCAGTTCTCCTCTGGCACTTGGTTTCAGATTTTTTGCATACTCCACAACTCTATTGTCGTAGAAATAAAGACCGGTTACACAGTAGTTGCTTTTTGGTTTTTCTGGTTTTTCTTCAATGGAAATTGCTTTTCCCTGGTCATTAAATTCTACGATACCGAAACGTTCCGGGTCATCTACATAGTAACCAAATACGGTAGCACCTTTTCCTGTTTCAGCATTCTGAACAGCCGCTTTTAAGCGCTTTTTCAGACCGTGACCTGCGAAAATATTGTCTCCAAGAACCATGGCAACGCAGTCATCACCAATAAATTCCTCACCAATGATAAAGGCCTGTGCCAATCCGTCTGGGCTTGGCTGTACGGCATAAGAAAGCTGTACGCCGAATTGATGTCCGTCTCCTAAGAGCTCCTGGAATCTTGGGGTATCCTGTGGAGTAGAAATAATCAGGATCTCACGGATGCCTGCGTTCATCAGTACAGACAGAGGGTAATAAATCATGGGTTTGTCATAAATCGGTAAAAGCTGCTTGGATGTTACCATAGTCAGCGGATAAAGGCGGGTTCCGGAACCGCCTGCTAAAATAATGCCTTTCATAGAGTTCTCCTTTTTTGTTGTTTCGTTTTCTGGTATCTATGTTTGTATTATATAGGGTAACGTAACGTCACCTGCAAGGGGTTTTTCCAAAATTTCACATAATTTTTAGAATCATGGGCGTTTACAGAGAAAGACTCCGGCCTCTTTTGTGATGTGAAAGGACGTTTTTGTCTTTTTTGCCACAAAACTACGGAATTCTTTGTAACGATCCAGAAGATATTGATTCTGGTTTCCATGGCAGGATAAAATATAGTCAATCAAGGGTTCCGGGGTATCCACTTCCAGATAGTCCTCGTATAATTTCCAGGAAATGTTGGAAAAATAGGGAGAGAGCAGGGTTTTGCCATTTTCTTTTCCGAATTTTTCGTAAAGTTTTTCTCCTGAGAGAATAATCCGGCTGTCAAATTCCTGAACAAGATTGCTGATTTCTTCCATATGTGCAGAACCATAAGCACTGCAAAGAAAGGTTCCACCGGGTTTCAAGATCCGTTGTACTTCCCGGCAGACTTTTGGGATATCGCAGTAAAAAAGCACATGGTTGGCAATGACCAGATCAAAACTGGAGTCAGGATAAGGAATCTCATGGCAGTCAAAGGAATGAAAGGAAAAACGATTATCTAGGTTTCCGATTTCACGTTTTGCATCACGGAGCATACCTTCGGAAATATCACTGAGTGTTATGGAGACTGTTATTGGAAGTTTGTCTTTATTTTCTGCCCAGAGGGCACCGCTGCCACAGCCGATTTCCAGAATTTTTATGTTATCTTTTATATGACACTGTTCAAAAAGCCAGGGAAACCATCCTTGTTTATTCTTGGAGTACAGGCTGTGCAGACGGATTCTGGCGGAAATATTGGAAGAATTCTGATACTGGGATTTCAGGCTTTTCTCCATGTTGGTCAGGTGAATCAGGTTCAGCATACGGCTCCAGTTAATGCTCTGTTGTGTGCTAATCTCCAGGGTGGTATCTTCAATAGCTTTCTCTACCATTTGAAGCTGTTCAATACGGTCACGGATGAGTTTTTGCTGCATTTTCAGTGAATTGAGCATGAAGTGAAAATCTGTATCGTCAATGGTCATTTCTTTAATATCATCCAGTGAGAATCCCAGGTATTTCAGCAGAAGAATCTGCTGGAGACGGGCAAAATCCTGATCGGTATAAAAACGGGAGCCGGAAGGGGATACATAGGAAGGCTTTAGGATATTTTGTTTGTCATAAAAACGCACCGTTCGGACTGAGATGTTTGCCATGCGGGCAAACTGCCCTGAGGTGTAGTAGCCTGGAAGGTTCATGGGAATCCTCCTTTCTGTGGAAAATAGTGGTTAGGATTATTATAACCCAGGGGGGAGGGGGGAGGGCAAGAGGGAAATGCAGTGAGTATAGAAATATAAGATATCCTATGACAAGGTCACATATTTGTGATAGAATAAATGCAACAGTAATCGGATGGAGAATATGAAGTGAAAGTAAATTACGATATATATTTTAAGCTTTGCAAAGGAGAGCAATGAAAGACGAGAATGCTAAGGGATATTAAAATAAAGGAGGCATTTGATGGAAAACAAACAGATTGAGAATGACAAGGTTTTATACAAGCCAATCATTACTGATATTAAAGAGTTGGTTCATGCAGGCAGAAATGCCGCCTATAATGCTGTTAATAAAGCTACAATTATGACATACTGGAATATTGGAAAAAAGATTGTTGAGGAAGAACAGGCGGGAACAGAAAGGGCAGAATATGGAAAACGGTTGATTTCCTTATTATCAGATGAATTGACAAAAGAGTTTGGTAGTGGTTTTTCTGATAGAAATCTTCGTAATTTTAGAAAATTTTATCTGTTGTTTCCAGATGAAAAGATTTGGAACGCATGCGTGCCGAATCTAAACTGGACACATTTTCGTTCCTTGTTGCGAGTTGACAATGAAGATGCACGTATATGGTATATGAAAGAGGCAGCAAGCGAAGGTTGGAGTTCGAGAACTTTAGATAGAAATATTAGCACACAATATTATTTCCGGCTTTTACAATCACCGAAAAAAGAGGCGGTGATTACAGAAATGCAGGAGAAGACTAAGGATCTTGAAAAAAATAAATACGAATTAATCAAAAGTCCTGTTATTGCAGAATTTCTTGGATTTAAGAACGAAGAATCATTTTTAGAATCAGATTTAGAGAGTGCAATTCTTTCTCATATTCGGGACTTTTTAATGGAACTCGGGAAAGGATTTGCTTTTGTGGCCCGTCAGCAGCATATTGTTACTGAAACAGACGACTACTATATCGACCTGGTATTTTATAACATAGAATTAAGATGCTACGTTTTGATTGATTTGAAGATGGGAAAAATCACACATCAAGATGTGGGACAGATAGATAAGCAGAAGAATATATTTTATATGCAGCATCCAGAATTGAAGGAGCATTCGGATGCAGAGAATTAAAAAATCATAATAAAATGGAGAAAAGAAAAAGCAGGAGTCTGCCGCATAATTTTTTAGTGCGGCAGACTTATTATGTTATTTATATTCTTAGGTTGTTTGTGTACCCTTTGTTTCCCTATATACAGAAGGTGACATGCCCAATTTCTTCTTAAAGCTATTGCTGAAATAATACTGGTTTGCATAGCCGCATTTCATACTGATTTCTTTTAAAGAAAGGTTTGTGGATTCCAGATAATGACAGGCTCTTTCTATTCGAAAAGCCGCAATGGTGTCACTGATACTTTGGCCGGAGACTTTTTTAAACAAAGAACTCAGATATGCAGGACTGATGTTTGTATGCCTTGCAATGTCATTGAGGCACAGGGAACTGCTTTCAAAGTTTTCTTTTATATACCCTAAAGCTACTGTATATACCTGATTATGATAATTTTGTAAAGAAGAATCCAGTTTTTCACAGACTAAAGTACACAGGTGCGTCAGCCATCTTACAAACTGTTCATAGGTACGGAAGGAGTCAAATCTGGTATAAACCTGGATGATTTCCTTTTCTAAATCTTCTGTATCCAGATTCATTTCATATAAAAATTTCAAAATCCGTCCCAAAAGGGAATAAATTCTAATAAACACCAGATTTTTGTCCTGTATTTTTTCTAATAAATTTTGAAAATAACAAGTAAGCCATTGCTCAATTGCGTTTAAGTCTTTGGAACAAATAAGGCGTATCAGTTCTTCTTCGGTATTTTCCGAAAAAGACAGGAGGCTGAATTCTTTGCCAAGTGCTTCTCTTGCATCAAAAATATTTTTATGAGGAAAGAAAAAGCGGTATTTTAGTGCATGGGAAGCACTGGCAAAAGAGACAGGAAGTTTCCAGATGTTATCAGCGATACTTCCGATTCCTATGTTCAGTGTAAGAACGTTGTTTTTACATAATTCAACCATGGAGGAGGCTACTTTATGTATGGATTGAAGAAAGTGCTGTGGGTGTTTCGTGTTTTGGCCGATAATACAAACAACCCCACTGAACTCTTTTAAATAAAAGACATGATCAAAAATCTGCATTTGTTCTTTAATTAAATCCAGGACATTTAAAAGCTGAATCTGGTACTGAGTAAAATCTAATTCAGGTTTAGATGAGTTCGTTTCTGCTTCAATGATAAGCACATGGAAATAGTCATAGTCAAACTTTAAGTCTAAATATTCAAGATACTGGCTTAAGTGTGCGGCTGGATTTTCGCCAGGATAATGTAACAGGTCATGAAAGAATTTTTCTGTCATAACAGGTCGGCTGGCCTTTACTAATTCCGTATTTTTTTGTGTGCGGTCTATTTCTGTAAAAGCATTTTTGACTTTTTCTGTAAGATAGATGTAATCCAGAGGTTTCTCAATATAATCATATACCCCCAGGCGGATAGCGCGTTTGGCATACTCAAATTTGTCATATGCACTTACAAGAATTACTTTTATAAAGGGCTGGATTTCCTGGGCTTTCTGACTCAGGGAAATACCATCTAAATCAGGCATTTCAATATCTGAAATAATTAAATCTACATGGGAACTTTTCAAGGTATCTAAGGCAGAAAGACTATTATATTTTACAGCAACTACGTTTGCATCCAGGGATTTCCAGTCAATATTTTTCTCAATTCCTTCTGCTGTAAGGCAGTTATCATCTACAATCATTACTTTCTTCATCGTTTTCCTCCATCTGGTCAAATTCAATGGTAATGGATGTGCCTTCAAATAAATGACTTTCAATGGCAATACTTCCATTTCCAAAATAAGGATTAGAAATTCGTTTATTTACATTTCCAATACCAAAATGTCTTTCATAATTTACAATCTTTTCATCCAGTGTTTTTCGCAGTTCCTGAAGCTGTTCCTCCTTCATCCCAATACCATTATCTGTGATAGAAATGAGAACCGTATCATCTCCATAGGAAAGATTAATGGAAATATGAATTTCAGGTGTATTCTGGGATATACCATGCAGGATGCTGTTTTCCAGAAACGGCTGGAGTGTAAATTTACATATCAAAAAGTTATCAATGCCATCTTCCATATTGATTTCCCAGGTAAGGTTGTCATTATGACATAATTTTTCAATTTCCAGGTATAGTTTTGCAATGGTTAATTCATCGCGGATGGATATTAAATCTTTTGATTTTCTAAGGGTCATGCGGTAAAAACGGGTAAGGTTTGTCAGCATCTGATTGGCAATATCTAATTTCCCAAGGGACTGACAGGTTTGGATAGAACCCAGAATGTTATAAAGAAAATGAGGATTAATCTGGGACTGAAGAAGCTGATATTTTAACCGTTCTTCCGCAAGTGACAGTTCCAGAATAGACTGGAGATTATCATTTAGGGAATGCTGCATTTTTTGAAAGGTCACGCCTAGTTTATCAATTTCATCAAAAGTTTCAGGACTACGGTTTGGGGGTACTAAATTCTGAAGATTGTTATTATAAGCGTCTAGCTGTAAGGTCTCCATAGCCTTTGATAATACTTTAATCCGCCTGGTAAGATTTTTGGAAAACATGATGACTACCACAACTGTCAAAGGGAGAGAGATTAAAACAGTTAACAGGATGCTGTTAATTAGTACATGGGTATTTTGTCTGATATAAGAATCAGGAATTTCTGTTACATGAAGCCAGCCATTTTGCAATTGGGCAGTGTGATAGGTAATGTGAGCTTGCTTTTTAAGAGGCTTCTTGCTTTGAAATAAAAAATCAGATTTTTTCTTATCAAGGGTGGTGGAGATTAAAGTTTTATTATTGCTGGCAATGATTTTTCCGTTATCGGTAAGGATATAGCTGGAAATACGTTTATCCTGAAAGCTTTCCTGCAGGATAGAAGAAAATTCGGATGCATTTAGATGGATCATATAAGCATACTCTAAAGTTCCTGTATCCGGATGCTTTAAAATTCTGCAACAGGCAAGGGTATCTGATATATCATGAGTATTGGATACCAGAAAAGGAACAGACAGCCCTTCCTGGTAAAACCAGATAGAGGATGTTCCCGGATTTTCCAGAGCATTGCCGGGAAGCTGAAAATCTGAGAGACTGGATAATGGAAAGAAGTATAAGTTTTCCTGAGCCCCAATATGTTCATCCGGCAGAAATATACTGATATAGGCTAAATTAAAGGATGCCTGAAACATGGATAAATTACTTCGGGCTTCTGACAGAGCAGTTAATGTATCCTCAGGTGTTTCTGCCTGCATTAAATGATACATATCATATTGGAGTGAGTCAGCTACGTTTTCTACTTGCAGCAGACGGTTATAGAATTGTGTATGCAGTTGTTCGTCAGAAGAAATAGAAGCATTCAGAATCTTATCTTCTGCAATATTATAGGAAACAGCATAAGAAATTCCACCTATAATGAAAATAGGGATTAATGTACATAACAAAAAAGCACATAAAAGTTTGGTCTGAAAATGAGAAAAATAAATCCTTGAAGTCTTTATGAATTTTTTCATGGAAATTCTCCTTTGTGTTGATTTAGCTTAAAGTCATTATAAGAGAAAGAAAAATCTCTTTCAACAAGGATAAAAATAATATAAACGAATCGAAAGATATTGTATTTTAGAAAAAAGGACTCTTTGTTATTCTTAGTTCATCAAAGTAATGGGCAGGAAGCCCGGACAGGAGGATTTAAGAATGAGAAAGAAGATCGTGAGCGTGTTACTGGCAGGTGCCATGGCAATGGGAATGTTAGCAGGATGTGGCAGCTCCAAAGAAAGTGAAGGTGGAGATAATGCTGCGAAAGCAGAAGAAGGTGGAAAGAAAGAAGGAGAGTATGATTTGACGCTATATAGCATCAATACCACAGATCCTGATTTTGATGGCTGGCTGGAGAATGTAGAGGAGGCTACCGGACTTAATATCAATGTAATTGCAGCACCGACAGATTCTGATACCCGCCAGCAGAAGATCACCACAATTTTATCTACGGGAGACGATTCGGTTGATATTATTGAAATCAATGATGAAATGAGCGCTGCATTTAAAAATTCAGGATGGCTGGAAGGACTGAATGATACCGTTATGACCGAAGACATTCGTGATGAGTTTGCTAAGGGATATGTAGAAAATATGATTACAGACAAAGACGGAAATATTGTTGGAGTTCCCGGATATGCTGGCTACCTTGCCTTTTGGGTAAACCAGGAGATTATGGATGAAGTTGGAATTACAGAAATTAATACGAAAGAAGACTTCATGAAATATATGGAAGCTGTTTCTGCGGATGGAAGATACGGATATGGAGGTTCCTGGGAAAAAACATATGTATTTAATGAGATTGCACAGTTTGTAAATATGTTTGGCGGAGATTATTTTGACTGGACCAAAGCTGAAAACAAAGAAGCGATTCAGTTTTTAAAAGATATGGTGGATAACAGCCAGACACCAATTGACCAGATTGCAGATAAATATGAGCAGATGAATCCAAAGGCAAATGACGGAAAATATGGAAGCTGGTTTATGTGGGGGCTTGGAACTGATTATGAAAAAGCAGGTATGTTGGGAGAAGACAAGATTCATATGGCTATGGTTCCAGATTTCAGCGGAAAGGGAGAGAGAGCTATTTTTACAGATTCCTGGAGTTATGTGCTGAACACTGCGTCTAAGAATAAAGAGGCAGCAATTAAGTTCCTTCAGTATATGGCAGATGAAGGGGGGATGGCAGCATCATATGAAGCCTTTGACAGATATCCTGCAAGAGCGGATGTGGCTGAGAAGATAGTTCCAGATACAGACCCTGCAAAAGAAATGTATTCCCGTTATGCTTCTGAATGTACTGTTTCAGGACGTCCAATGCTTCCACAAACCATGGAATTTATTACCGATATGGGTACTATTTTCCAGTCCTGTATGAAGGATGAGATTTCTGTAGATGAATTTTGTGAGAAAGCACAGGAATTAGTAGAAAAATATAGTGAGTAAAGAACATAACAACTTAACAGGGAAAAAGCACCGCAGGAAACAAAGCCTGCGGTGTATTTCCTCAGATGATAGGAGGAGAAAAGAGTGACGATTAGTAAAAAATCAATGAAATGGATTCCCTGGATTTTGATTCTTCCAGTTGTACTTATTCGTGGTTTTACTACCTTATATCCGATTTTAGTAACTTTGAAAAATAGTTTATTTGATATAAAAGTTTTGTCAGGTGTTAATGAGTTTGTAGGTCTGGCGAATTATGTAAATGTATTTAAAGATGACAAAGTACAGACATCCATATCCTTTACTGTAATTTTTGTTGTTGTTTCCATGGTATTTCATGTGATTCTTGGTGTGGCGCTGGCTTTAATCCTAAATATGAAGTTTAAAGGCAGAAGATTTTTGCGAACCATTATTTTGATTCCATGGGCCATGCCGGCAGTTGTTATTGGTATGGCAGCAAAGTGGGGCTTTAATAATGATTATGGACTGGTAAATGATTTTATACGGCGTTTCGTAGAAGATTTCCAGTATAACTGGTTAATTAATACCGGTTCTGCCAGGGCAGCGGTTATTGCTATGGATTTATGGAAAGACCTTCCGTTTTTTGCGATTTTAGTGCTGTCAGGGCTTCAGTTTATTTCTGGAGATATTTATGAAGCTGCAAAGGTGGATGGAGCAAACGCAGTACAAAGCTTTTTCCGTATTACCCTGCCTTTAATTATGAAAAATGTGGTTACACTGTGTATTCCATTTACACTTTGGAGACTGACAACATTTGATCTTGTATATGCCATGACTTCAGGAGGTCCTGGTGAGGACACTTCGTTAATTGCTTACAGGATTACCACAGAGGCATTTACAAACCTAAACGTGGGATATGCTGCTACGCTGGCGGTTATGTTATTCCTTGTAATGGCAGTCTTTAGTTTTATTAACATTAAGTTTATCAATAAGCTGGCAGATTAGGAGGGGATGTCATGAAGGAGAGTAATAAATATAAAGTATACAGAGCCTTTACTGCGGTAGGCAGATGGGTATTATTTGCAATTGTTGCCTTTTTGATTTTGTTCCCTGTACTGTGGATTTTTATATCGTCCATTACACCGCCAGGGGAATTGTTTAAAATGCCTATTGATTATATTCCGGATCATCCTACATTGGATAGCTATAAATTTTTGATAGAAAATGTGGGACTTTTGGAAAAAATCGGAAATACCGTTTTGATTGTAGGAATTACCATTGTGGTAAGTACTGTCTTATGTGCCATGGCGGCATATGGATTTTCCAGATTTAATACAAAAGGCATAAGTATTGCCTTTGCATTTATTATTGCAACCATGCTGATTCCGGAAGTGGTAACAGCAAGACCTCTGTATGAGTTTATGAGAGCAGTAGGACTGTATGATACCTATCAGGGTCTGGTGATTCTGTATATCAGCGCTGTCATTCCGTTTACGGTATTGATTTTAAAGAATTTTGCAGCAGAGATTCCGGTATCACTGGAAGAAGCGGCTGCTATCGACGGGGCAAATTTTGTACAAAGATTGTTCAGAGTAGTATTACCGTTAATGAAACCTGCCATTGCCACGGTTTGTATTATTAATTTTATTACCTGTTTGAATAACTTTTTTACCCCCTTATATTATTCTAATGATATTCAGGTATTGTCTGTTGCAATTGTGCAGCTTCCGCTTAGGGATAATATGTATGGTGTGCCATGGGATTTGGTAAGCGCTATGGGCTGGATTATTTTGTTGCCAATTATTATCTTTGTGGCAATCTTTGAGAAACAGATTATGGATGGTATAATGGCAGGAGGAGTGAAAGCCTGATTTTGCCTGAAATTTGAGAAATAGGAGGATAAACAGATGTATTACGATTTCGGAGGAAGTTTAGGAAATTTACCATTGGCGAAGCATAGGAAAAGCCGTGCAATTAATGCAGAGAATCCAAAAGGGGAGAAAGGAAAAGGTGGTATGGCATCAAGCCCTTTGGGACCATCCAGAAAGGGAAGCCCTTGTCTTAGAGATATTTTAAGTGGTCAGACGGTGACGTTGGCAGAGATAGACGGGCCTGGTGCGATCAATCATATCTGGATTACCGTGGATGCAAAAACTACAGAGGCGGATTGTTTTGTATTAAGGGATTTGGTGCTTCGCATGTACTGGGATGATGAAGAAGAACCCTCAGTGGAAAGTCCTCTTGGAGACTTTTTCTGCTGTGGCTTTGGAAGAGAATGTAATGTAAATTCCATGCCAATTGCCGTGGTGCCAAACAGAGGATTGAACTGCTATTTCCAGATGCCCTTCCAGAAAAAAGCAAGAATTACATTGGAAAATCAGCATGCAAACCCAATTTCGGCATTTTTTTATCAGGTGGATTACTGCCTGCATGATGAGGAGCTACCAGAAGATATTGCTTATTTTCATGCTCAGTGGAGAAGAGAAAAAATCACACAGTTACAAAGGGATTATGTGATTCTTGATGATGTAAAAGGAAAAGGTCATTATGTAGGGACATATATGGCACTTACAACATTGGAACGTTACTGGTGGGGAGAAGGAGAGATTAAGTTTTATATTGATGGAGATATAGAATATCCTACAATCTGCGGAACAGGAACAGAAGATTATTTCGGTGGTTCCTGGAGCTTTGCGAAGCAGGTTAATGGGAAAACAGTAGAACAGAATTATTGCACCCCGTATTTGGGATATCCATATTATTCTTCACATGATGAAATGATTCATAATTTGTATCACAATGATGACTGTATGCCAATGAGAGGCTTCTACCGCTGGCATATTCAGGATCCTATTTGTTTTGATGAAGACTTGAAGGTTACGATTCAGCAGATTGGTGTAGGATATAGGGGATTATTTGAGCGGCAGGATGATGTGGCAAGTGTGGCATACTGGTATCAGGCAGAACCTCATAATCGTTTTCCCAAACTGCCTGACAAAGAAGAACGGTGGCCAAGATAGGAGCAGAACTTGAAAAAATATGTATTGGGTGTTTTGCTTGGCTGCCTGTTGATGGCAGTCGGATGCAAAGACGGGCAAAAAGAAGGCAATATACAGGATGTACAAGAAAACGCAGCTTCTCAGAAAGAAACAATAACCATCATGCATATTGATGCAGAGGTACCTGGATTTTTGGAGTTCATTGAACAGGCGGAAAAAGAACTGGATTTGGAGATACAGGTAGTTTCCTGCCCTGCAAATGCAGATATCCGGCAGGTGAAAATATCTACTATTTTGGCGGCAGGGGAGACTTCAGTGGATATTTTTTCTGTGAATGATGAGATGGTCAGTGAGTTTAAATATAAAGGGTACCTGGAACCACTGAACGATAGGGTAATGACAGAAGAATTACTGTCAAAATATCCTGAGAGTTATATGCAGAATATTACCATGAAGGATGGAGAGGCCTATTCAGTTCCCTATTTTATGGATATCATGGTATTCTGGATAAACCGGGAAATGACAGGAGACAGGAAAATCCAGACACAGGAAGATTTTCTTGCATTATTGGAAGAAGATTGGGGCAAAGGAATCTATGGATACGCAAGTGCATGGGATAATACTTATGTATATAATGAACTTTCGGAATTTATTAATCTTTTTGGAGGAGACTACTATAACTGGGATAATAAAAATACAAGAGAAGCACTGACATTTCTTCATGATATGGTGGCAAAGGGGCAGATTCCTGTTTCCCAGATGGCAGACCAGTATGAACAAATGCAGCAGAAATTCATTGACGGAAAGTATGCAAGCATCTTTATGTATAGTGGTGCCATGGATGTGTTTGAACGTGCAGGGGTTTACAGTGAAGATAAAATTCAGGCAGTACCATTGCCACAATTTGAAAAGAGCGTTACCAATATTGCTGCATGGCAGTATGTGTTGAACAAGGCGTCTGAGCATAAGGAAGGAGCAGTAAAATTTCTAAAATATGCTGCAAGCAGAGAGGGAAGTATTTCTTACGCAGAGTGTATGAACCGACTTCCAGCCAGGCTGGATATTATTCTGGAGGAAGAACTGGACATTCCGGGATTTGATGTACTTCAGGACTATGTAGAGCATGTGGAACTGAAAGAGCGTCCGTTTTCTAAAAATACCATGAAGGATATTTCTGATATGGGGACATTATTTCAGAAATATATGCTGGATGAAATCTCCCAGGATGAATTTTGCCGGAAAGCCCAGGCGATTGTAGACGGGTTTTAATGGATGGTATCAAGTGAATAAAGTTTCATTGTGCTAAAGAAAATATTATACAAATAAAAAAAAGTCTGTTATACTAAAGCGTGGTAAAAGCCAGATGTATCTGTTTTTACTGCGCTTATGTTATGTTGGCTATTATCAGACAAAGACATCAGGAGGAAAAAGTATGTGTGGAATTGTTGGATATGTAGGAACTGAAAACGCAGCCCCCATTTTAATTGATGGCTTATCAAAACTGGAGTACAGAGGCTATGATTCCGCTGGAATTGCAGTATCAGGAGATGAGACAAAGAATGGGGAAATTGAGATTATTAAGGCAAAAGGAAGGCTGCAGGTACTCCGGGAGATGACGGATAATGGAAGAACCGTAAGAGGAACCTGTGGAATCGGTCATACACGCTGGGCAACTCATGGAGAGCCTTCTGTAGTTAATGCACATCCTCATTACTCCAGGGATAAGAAGATTACAGTTGTACATAATGGGATTATTGAGAACTATAAGGAATTAAAGGAATATCTACAGAAAAAAGGCTATGTTTTTGTCTCTGAAACAGATACAGAGGTTGTGGCGCATTTGCTGGATTATTACGATAAAGGTGAGCCTTTAGAAGCTATTTCAAAGGTACTTGGAAGGGTGAGAGGTTCGTATGCACTGGGAATCTTGTTTCAGGAAAATCCCGGAACCTTGTATGCAGTAAGAAAGGACAGCCCTTTGATTATCGGAAAATCTGAGAAAGGTAATTTTATTGCATCGGATGTTCCTGCTATTTTAAACTATACCAGGACGGTCTGCTATATTGGAGACCGGGAAATTGCAGAGATTACAGCAGACCAGATTGCATTCTATGACATTGACCAGGAAGAAATTACAAAAGAATTTAAAACCGTAGAGTGGGATGCCAAGGCAGCAGAAAAGGAAGGCTTTGAGCATTTTATGCTGAAGGAAATCTATGAACAGCCTAAGGCAGTGGCAGAGACCATTAGTCCAAGGATTCAGGATGGCAGGATTGTCATTGAAGAACTGGGAATGACAGATGAAGAAATCCAGGAAATTTCACGTATTCAGATTGTTGCCTGCGGCTCGGCTTACCATGTGGGAATGTGTGCAAAATATGTGCTGGAGCATCTGGCGAAAATTCCTGTGGACGTGGATTTGGCTTCTGAGTTTCGGTACAGGAATCCTCTTATGACAGAAAATACTCTGGTTATTGTTATCAGCCAGTCAGGAGAGACAGCGGATTCTCTGGCTGCCCTTCGGGAGGCTCAGAAGCGTGGCTTCAAGGTGCTTGGAATTGTAAATGTTGTAGGAAGTTCCATTGCCAGAGAGGCAGATAGTGTGCTCTATACCTGGGCAGGACCTGAGATATCAGTTGCAACAACAAAAGCCTATAGTACCCAGTTGGCAGCAATTTATCTCATTGGTCTGCTTTTTGGAGAAATCCGCGGCGTTCTGGGAGAAAAGGAATATCAGGAATATGTAGAAGAATTGGGGAGACTTCCTGAGAAAATCCAGAAAATCCTGGATGAAAAGGAACGGATTCAATGGCTGGCAAATAAATTTTCTCATACTAAAGATGTATTTTTTATTGGAAGAGGACTGGATTATGCCATTTCGCTGGAAGGATCTCTGAAGTTAAAGGAAATTTCTTATATTCATTCGGAAGCCTATGCAGCAGGCGAATTGAAGCATGGCACCATTTCCCTTATTGAAGAGGGTGTTTTAGTGGTGGGCGTTGCCACTCAGCCGGACTTATTTGAAAAGGAAATCAGCAATCTGGTGGAGGTACGCAGTCGTGGTGCATCTGTTCTGGGACTGACCACTTACGGAAATTATGCTATGGAAGATATTGCGGACTTTACCGTATATGTGCCAAGAACCAAGGACTATTTTGCCACCAGTCTGGCTGTAGTGCCATTGCAGCTTCTGGCTTATTATATATCTGTGGCAAAAGGGCTGGATGTGGATAAGCCCAGAAATCTGGCAAAAAGTGTAACCGTAGAATAAGAAACATAAAATCATCAGGCTGGTAAAAGCGGCAGAACAGACTTTGTCTGCCGCTTTGCTTGTGCGCTTTGCGGCGCATGAGAATTTCTATTTTGTATTAATCATTTTTTCATAAAAGCCATTTCTGTATTCACTAGGCGTCATGCCCTCTAATTGTTTAAATACCCGCATAAAGTATTTTTCATCTTGAAAACCGCACATGGAGGCAACTTCCTTGATAGATAAGGTAGCTTTGCTGCACAGAATATTTTTGGCAGTTGTAATTCTTATATGGTTGACATAAGAAGAAACCGGATAGCCAGTGTACTGTTTAAAAAGTGCAGTAAGGTAGGTAGGGTGGTAATGGTACTGCTTTGCCAGAGAATCCACCGTAATGTTCTGGTCATAATGAGTATGAATCCATTCTGTAAGCTGGCATACTTTTCTGGGAATCTTGCTTTTGGCAGGATTATTAACGGAAAAGGATTCCTGGGTAAACTCCAGGAGAAGGAGATTTAAAGCATATCGGCACCGTAAAGTTGCCTGATAATGATCCCTTTTGGCCATGTCCAGGAGCTGTACAAAGAGAATGACAGAACGCTTCTGTGGAGACAAGCGTCCATATTCCGGAAGAAGGAAGCAGTCTCTTGGTGCAGAAAGAGGTGTACTTCTGGCAATGCTTTCCTGATACTCCTGATTTTTAAGCAGAGCAGTCTGGCTGTAAATCAGGCTGTGGGGATCTGTGATATAAAAATGTACCCAGAAGTAAGATAACTTTCCTGTGCTGGGCTTATATCCGAAATGAAGCTGGTGAGGGAACAAAAGGAGAGATTCGTTCTCTTTCACATCATAACGGTGTCCATTTTGGTCTATGTGCAGAATACCTTCTGTCACAATAATAAATACAAAAGTATCCATTTTTCTCTTATCATGCAGAAAACCATCCTGGCTTACCAGATTCCCGCAGGATATGTATTCTACCGGGTAAGTGGCATTGGAAAATGAGTATAACATATGGGATTTGTCCACCTTTTCTTTTGATTTGTGAGTTGTATAAAAACTCCTGTATGATACTATCATATCATCAATAAAAATAACGGTACAGAAAAAGTTTGGGAGGTTTTAAAAATGTTAGAGAAAAAATTACATCCTTTATCTTTAAAGCAGATACAGATTGAAGATGCCTTTTGGAAGGAATACATGGAGCTGGTGAGAAACCATGTGATTCCTTACCAGTGGGAGGCTTTAAATGACAGGATAAAGGAAGCAGAGCCAAGCTATTGCATACAGAATTTCAGAGTGGCAGCAAAACTGGAGGAGGGAAGTTTTCAGGGAATGGTCTTCCAGGACAGTGATGTTTATAAATGGCTGGAAGCTGTGGCTTATTCTCTTATGTGGCACCCGGATGAAAAGTTGGAGCAAACTGCAGATGAAACTATTGATTTAATTGCAGCAGCACAGCAGCCGGATGGATATCTGGATACGTATTACATTATTAATGGACTGGAAAAGCGTTTTACAAATCTGATGGATCATCATGAATTATATTGCCTGGGACATATGACAGAGGCAGCAGTGGCTTATTATAAGGCTACGGGAAAGAGAAAGTTTCTGGATGTTGCTATTGCTTATGCCGATTGTGTGGCAGAACATCTGGGAACAGAGGGAGGCAAGATTCCGGGATATCCGGGACATGAGGTAGCAGAAATGGCTCTGGCTGCCCTGTATGAAGTAACAGGGGAAGAACGTCACTTAAAGCTGGCAAAATACTTTATTGACCAGAGGGGACAGGCTCCGTTATTTTTTGATGAAGAGTGCAAAAAGAATCATAACAAATGCTTCTGGGATGACACTTATATGCAGAAGCAGTATTATCAGGCAGGAAGACCGGTGCGGGAGCAGGATAAGGCAGAAGGACATGCTGTGCGCGCTGTTTATCTTTATTCCGGTATGGCAGAAGTTGCCAGCGCTACAGAGGATGAGGAATTGTTCCGAGCCTGTGAGAAAATCTGGGATAATATTATGAAAAAACAGATGTATGTTACTGGAGCGATTGGTGCTACGGAGCATGGAGAGGCTTTTAGCTTTGACTATGACCTTCCAAATGATACCGTGTATGCGGAAACCTGCGCTGCCATTGGACTGATTTTCTTTGCCAGAAGGATGTTTGAGATTACCAAAGACAGTAAATACACAGATGTTATGGAGAGGGCGCTGTTTAATGGAGTGATTAGCGGAATGTCTCTGGATGGCAAGAGCTTTTTCTATGTAAATCCTCTGGAAGTGAATCCGGAGGCATGTGAAAAGGACTACTTTAAGCGACATGTAAAACCAGTCCGTCAGAAATGGTTTGGCTGTGCCTGCTGTCCGCCAAATGTGGCAAGGTTGCTTTCTTCTATAGGCGGTTACGCCTTTGAATGCAGTGAAGAGGCAATTTATATGAATTTGTTTGTGGGTGGACAGATAGAGGCTGTTCTGAATGGAAAGAAAAACACATTCCATGTGGAAACCCAGTATCCCTGGAATGGCTCTGTGAAGATTAGCGTGGAAAATCAGGAGGAAAGTGCCTTTACATATGCGGTAAGGATTCCGGGCTGGTGCCAGAATTATGAACTCACAATCAACGGTGTAAAACCACAATATCATGTGGAAAAAGGCTATGCAATTTTAAACCGTATGTGGAAAAACGGGGATGAAATTATTCTGAAGATGGATATGCCGGTGACACTGGTTGAGGCAAATCCAAAGGTGAGAGAAGACATTGGAAAAGTGGCGGTTATGAGAGGACCACTTGTGTACTGCCTGGAAGAAATTGATAATCAGGACCAGCTTCAGGAACTCTATCTGGAAGAAAACCCAGTGTTCACAGAAACCTTTGAAAAAGATTTGCTGAAAGGCGTGGTAACCTTAAAAACACAGGGGAAACGTTTATCAGAGAAAAACTGGGGAGAAGAAGTGTTGTATCGTCCGTATCAGGGAAAGGCTTATGAAAAACAGGAATTAACCTTTATTCCTTACTATGCATGGACCAACCGGGGCGTTGGGGAAATGACTGTCTGGGTGAGAATTTAAGGTTTACAAAAAAGTAACCGTAATCCTTTAATATAGGAAAACGGTTACTTTTTTTGCGCTTATTCCGCCGCTAATACATCCCCAAGAGAGGTGTCTCCCATGAAGGTATTTACATTATAGAGGAACAGAATGTCTGTGATTTCGTTGTCTGTAATCAGGCTTTCAATATTGTCATAGTAATATCTTGGGTCAATGACAATGATGTTTCTGTAGTAAGGTACCAGGAAGGGAATGAAACAGTTGGCATAAGAGTCTTTGAACAGCAGCAGGTTTTTCTTTCCTTCCATAGGTGTAGAAATATCAACGCGAGAGTGGTTTCCACCGAAAAATACTTCATACTTATCTTTGTTTTCTAAAGCGGCGCTTTCATACATGGAAGCAGTCCGTTTTCCCTCATCTACGAAATTTACTAGACAGTCAGTATTTACATTCTGAGGAATATAAAGTTCAATGGTGTCCTTACCTTTATCGTAACCACTTTTAGAGGTCAGAGTACCTTGGAAACTGTGGGTTACGGGATAAATGGTGTACTCCTGGGTTGGACTGTCAATACCAAGAGCAGTGCTAAGAGCATCAAAGGCATATTTAGCCCCAAGGGTAGTCCAGTGATGGTCTGTTTTGTAATAAATTTCTTCATCCTTGTGTGACGTCATGGTTTTTGTTAAGTCTACAAAATTAAGCGAAGTGCCAACTGCACTTTGTACATATTTAATATCTGCTTCCTGGTCTCTTACAGGTGCATTTCTTGGAACAAGATGATTATATACATAAGCTGCATTAGGAATCAGGGTCATAACCGTGTTAATATCAGGATGGCCGGCAGAAAAATTGCTGATCGCATCCAGGTTGTTGTCAAGGGCTTTCTGGTTGGGTGCTGTGGGGATTTCCATAAGGTGATTCTTCTTGCCAATATAAACCCCATTGGATTCCCTTTTTCCAAGAGCCAGGTCTTCTAACACTTTTAAGTTAATCCATTTATCACGGATAAAAAATTGGTCTGTTACATAGTCTTCCATATCTTTCATGTATTTTCCACTGGCCAGGTTTGCCATAGAAAATTCAGGTTTTTGAGCCAACATACGGTTTTCAGATTCTGAATACTTTTTGTCTTTGCTAAAGAGGTTAAAGGCAAAAGCAATAATCAGAAAAAACAGAAAGATACCAGCCATTTTAAAATAGATTTTGGAACTCCGCTGATAAAAGAGCTTTTCTTTTCTGAGTCTTTTTTCTTCCGGAGTCATTTTTCTCTTATGAGGATGTCTTTGGTTTTCCATATTTTTGTATCGCCTCCTGTCAGAATCGGAAATAGAGGAATGGGTTATAAGTTGCATTTACCAGGTAGGCAATGGAAAAAATAAAAATTGCTGTATAAATCACTGCTGCAGCTACAGAAGGATATTTACCTTTCTGTAAGGTGAAGCGGCGGAATTTTTTCCATAACCATGGAGTGGAACACAGGGCGCAGATTACCAGGAGAATCAGGTTTTGTGCCAGATAGTAAAGTCCTGTAGAATCAATAAAGCCGCTGCCGCCGATTCCAAACATATTTCCTATGTATACAAAGGCATCTTTTAGGGTTGGTGAGAAGAATAATACCCATCCAAACAGAACCAGAATGAAACAATAGGCCTGCTGTGCCTTGGCCGGGAGCTTTTCCAGCTTCGGAGCCAGGAATAGCTTTTCTGCCAGTAAAAGAAGACCATAGTAAAGTCCCCAGAGCATGAAGTTCCAGGCAGCGCCATGCCAGAAACCGGTGAGCATCCACACGATTAAGATATTGCGGATATGCTTGGCCTTGGACACGCGGTTTCCACCCAGAGGGATATAAACATATTCCCGGAACCAGGTTCCCAGTGAAATGTGCCATCTTCTCCAGAATTCAGTAACACTTTTTGAAATATAAGGGTAATCAAAGTTTTTAATAAATTCAAATCCGAACATTTTTCCAAGACCAATGGCCATATCGGAATAACCGCCGAAATCGAAATAAATCTGCATTGCATAGGCAATACATCCAATCCATGCTGTAAGAACAGAGCGCTCTGCAGGAAGGATGGCAGCAATGGCATCATAAGTCATACCAATATTGTTAGCAAGAAGTACCTTTTTTCCAAGACCTCTTAAGAACCAGGAAACGCCCTGACCGAATTTGTAAAGGGAATGGGTACGTTTGCTAAGCTGTGCATCCACATCTGTATAGCGGACAATAGGGCCGGCAATGAGCTGTGGAAACATGGTTACATAAGCGCCGAAGGAAACAAAGTTCTTCTGTACAGGCACAACCCCCTTATATACATCAATGATGTAGGAGAGGGTCTGGAAGGTATAAAAGGAAATACCAATGGGCAGAGACAATTCCCTGTACGGAATTTCAAAAGGAAGGATTGCGTTTAAGTTGTTTACCAGGAATCCGTAGTATTTAAAGAATCCCAAAATTGCCAGGTTTACAATTACGGTAAACCAGAAACTGTACCTTAGCATCTTTGTGTTTTCATTTTGCCGGTATCCATCAATTTCGATACCACTTAAATAGTTGAACACAATACTAAAGAGCATGAGGAATACATATACAGGTTCTCCCCAGGCATAAAAAATCAGGCTGCATAATAAGAGCATGAAGTTTTTGAACTTCCAGGGCACAACATAGTACAGGAAGAGGGTTATGGGAAGAAATACAAACAGAAAGAAAATACTGCTGAAAATCATACTTTTTTATCCTTTCATTTTTATGGTCATTACATTTTTAAAGGCTGTTGCGGAAAGCCTGGTCAGCCTTGGCAGCATCTGGATGGACAATATAGAGAATAAAGTTTCCCTGAACATCCAGGATGTGGTTTTCCAGCATATCAAACTGTTCAATCCCGTAACCTTCAAAACTGGATTTCTGAGTTTCCAGGCGGCTGTTAATAGCTTTTGTAACCGCCTCTGCCTGAGAACTGTCCTTTAATTTTACAATCAGAAGCTCCTGGGCATTCATATTTGTCTCCGGTGCATATAAGGTGACGCCTTCATAATCACTGGCATTTAATCCATAGAATTTCTTAAACATACGGTTGTTGCTCTCTGCCATTCCTTCCACTTTGATGGACTTTACCACCTTGTTGGTTACGGTTTTCAAAGATGCTTTGCTTTCCTTGTCTCCTATCTGGAGAAACACAATAAAAGCAAAGAGAATTACAACCATAGCTACCCGTATGGGTGTCAAAAAGGAAATTTTCTTATTCATTTTCTGTTACCTCCATAATGATAGCGTTACCCCAGTACAGGTAAAATTCTTTTCGCATATGGATACCATCCACGTCATAGAGATCCTTATGTTCTTCCACTTCCTCCGTAATATCAATAAAAGGAACTCCTGTTTCTTCAAAATGTGCTTTTAGCTGTTCGTTCCAATCTGGGATTTCCCGCCATTTCTCAGATTTCTGGAAAGCAGGATCCGTGGCAGGAATAATAGAGTTTACATATACCGTAGCATCAGGTAAAGCCTCCTGAAGCTGCTGAATCATCTGGTCATATTCTGTTATATATTCTTCGCAGGTTTTCCAGAACCCAATGTTCATATCATTGATACCAAAGCAGAGAATAATACTGGATGGATTCACAGCCTTTATCCCATCTATGTATTCCGGAATTTTCCGAATGGTAGCTCCTGCATCCGCAAATACGCGGCTGTCATCCACGCAGTCGAAAACCTCAAATCCCACTGCACGAGAATCACCCAGAATCACAGAGTCATTAAACTGTGCCCATACATTGATTTCGCCGCTTTCCAAAGCAGCTTTTCGTTCTGCTCTTTTAATTTCTTTAATTTCTTGTTCGATTTCGCTGGTATCCTTCTTTTCCAGGGATTTAATATAGGAAACCCCTTCTTTGATTCCTTCGGTGTTGACTTTTTTACCGGAGGTAACCAGGGAAATAATGGCAATAATAATAGCAGCTACTGCAACCGCCTCTAAAACCAGCCGTTTACGGGGATTGCGAATCTGCCGTTTTACCCATTGTGTCATAGAACAATAGGATTCATATATTTTTTTCTTCATCTTAGATTTGCCCCTTATCTATCTTTATCAATATTTAACTAAAAATAATCCTTACTATTTATAATATATCGAATTCGTCAAGAGTGCAATATGCGACAGTATTTGACATAGAGAAATTTTTGGGGTTTTTCACAAGAAATTGGTCAATTTTTTGGGTAGAAAATTTGTGGTTGTATTCTTTTAGATTTTTATGCTATAGTAAGAAGCATTAACAATATTTACAAATGAGGGAGAAATACAAATGAAAGGACATTGGAAAGAGAAATTATTTGGCGACAAACAGTTTTATAAGATGGTTTTGCTGATTGCAGTTCCTATTATGATTCAGAATGGTATTACCAATTTTGTAAGTTTGCTGGATAATATTATGGTAGGACAGGTTGGCACTGAGCAGATGACAGGAGTAGCTATTGTAAATCAGCTCATTTTTGTATACAATCTGTGTATTTTCGGCGGTGTATCTGGAGCGGGAATTTTCACAGCTCAGTTTTTCGGACAGAAGGATGATGAGGGTGTGGCAAACACATTCCGGTTTAAGCTCTGGATGGCAGCTATTTTAACAGGTATTACGATTTTAATTCTGGCAGCGTTTGGGGAACCGCTGATTCAGATGTATCTCAATGGAAACCAGGACGGAGGAGACACAGCAGCAGCACTCCATTATGGAAAGGAATATCTCTGGATTATGCTGGCAGGGCTTCCGGCTTTTATGGTGGTTCAGGTATATGCCAGTACATTAAGAGAGTGTGGAAGTACCATTACCCCTATGAAAGCAGGAATTACAGCGGTTCTTGTAAACCTTGTGTTTAATTATCTGCTGATTTACGGTAAGTTTGGTTTCCCGGAACTTGGTGTTAAAGGTGCTGGAGTGGCTACGGTATTGTCACGTTATGTAGAAGCATTGATTGTAGTTAGCTGGACACATGCGCATAAAGAACAAAATACGTATATAAAAGGGCTGTACCGCACCATGAAGATTCCAGGGTATTTGGTGAAGCGTATTTTAATCAAAGGGACACCTCTGCTGCTTAATGAAACCATGTGGGCTGCAGGAATGGCATTGCTTCTCCAGTGCTATTCTGTAAGAGGAATGAATGTGGTAGCAGGAATGAATATTTCTAATACCATTTCCAACCTGTTTAATGTGGTATTTATTGCTTTGGGTGATTCTGTGGCAATTGTGGTAGGGCAGCTTTTAGGTGCAGGAAAGATGGAAGAAGCAAAAGATACGGACCGCAAGATGATTGTGTTCTCTGTTATGTGCTGTACCGGTGTGGCGCTGGTTATGTTAGTGATTGCACCTTTGTTCCCACAGTTGTATAATACGAATCCAGCGTCCAGAGAACTGGCTAAGTATTTCATTATGGTAACAGCCGTGTTTATGCCAGCACAGGCTTTTCTCCACGCAGCGTATTTTACCTTGCGTTCTGGTGGAAAAACTATTGTAACCTTCTTTTTTGACAGTGTGTTTATCTGCTGTGTCAGTGTTCCCATTGCCTATCTTTTGGGGCATTTTACAGGTTTGTATGTGGTGTATATTTTTGTTGCAGTGCAGATGGCAGATATTATTAAATGTATCATTGGATTTGTGCTGGTGAAAAAAGGTGTGTGGCTGCAGAATATTGTAGAGTAAGAAGAAAACCGATTTTGACAATCTGTATTAACAGAGTGTCAGAGTCGGTTTTTTTATGCAAATTTAACGTTCATTTTAGAAAAACATGATAGTTAGAGCCGATTTTTCTCTTTAAACTAAGTGACAGGTTGTGAACAGGAAGGAGAAAAATTGTGTCAGGAATTGTTTTAAAAAATATATGCAAACAGTATGATAAGGAACATTACGCAGTAAAAAATTTCAATTTGGACATACATGACAAGGAATTTATTATTTTCGTGGGCCCATCTGGATGCGGAAAATCTACAACCTTGCGGATGATTGCAGGACTGGAAGAAATTAGTGATGGAGAGTTATGGATAGATGGAGAATTATGCAATTACTATGAACCAAAGGACAGAGGATTGTCTATGGTTTTTCAGAATTATGCATTATATCCTAATATGACCGTATATGGAAATCTGGCTTATGCACTAAGAATCAGAAAAGTTCCCAAAAAAGAGATTAAAGAAAAAGTGCATCAGGTAGCAAAGGTTCTGGAAATTGAACAGCTGCTGGATAGAAAACCAAGCGCTTTATCAGGTGGGCAGAAACAGAGAGTTGCTATTGGAAGCGCTATTATCCGTAAGCCAAAAGCCTTTCTTATGGATGAGCCGCTTTCTAATCTGGATGCCAAATTAAGGGCGCAGATGCGTATTGAACTGGCAAAATTACATAGGGAACTTGGGACTACTATGATTTACGTGACTCATGATCAGACAGAGGCTATGACTTTGGGAACCAGAATTGTGGTGATGAAGGACGGTGTGGTGCAGCAGGTAGAAAGCCCTGCTAATATTTATAACAATCCTAGAAATCAGTTTGTAGCAGGTTTTATTGGCTCTCCGTCCATGAACTTTTTTGACGCTTATGTAGGAGAGGAAGAGGGCAGAACAACACTTTATTTAGGTGGAACAGAGCTTGGGAAAAAGTTTTATGTAGATGGCAGCAGAGGACAGATATTAAAAGAGCAGGAGAGTGGAAAAAAGGTTGTGCTTGGTATCCGACCAGAGGATATTTGGGAATACGAAGACGCTGTACACAGAGGCTTCGATGAGACAAGCGTGAATATCGTAGAAACCGTTACTGCAAGAGAAATGCTGGGGGCAGAGGTGATTCTATATTTTGATGCTCAGAATAAAAGTCATGCAGTTCGGTTAAGACCGGACAATCAAACCAGAACCGGACAGGAGATTCAACTTTATTTTGATCCGGAGAAAATTCATGTATTTGATAAAGAAACCGGAGAAAATTTATTTTACAGAGAGGAAATTTCATTATGAACCAAGGAAAGAAAAAATGGAATGTAACGCCCTATTTCTATTTGATACCCAGTTTGTTGGTGTTTGGTGTGTTTTTATTCTATCCCTTTTTTAAAACTGTTTATCTCAGCCTTTATAAGACCAACAAAATGGGACAAGCGAAATTGTTTGTGGGACTTGGGAATTATAAAGAACTGCTTAGTTCTCCATCCTTTTTAAACAGTCTGAAAGTAACTTTGATTTTTGTATTGATTGTTGTAGTAGGCAGTATGTTTTTGGGATTGGTTGCAGCAGTTTTGTGTAACAAAGCATTTCCTGGCATTCGGTTTTTCAGCACAGCCTATGCACTGCCAATGGCCATTGCCTCCAGTTCAGCAGCAATGATTTTTCAGATTATGTTGCATCCGTCTGTGGGGATTGTAAACAAACTTTTGGGGTTGAATATTAACTGGCTGAATGATCCGAAAACAGCCCTTTATTGTGTGGCAATCCTTACTGCATGGCTGAATAGCGGAATTAATTTTCTGTATTTTTCTGCAGGACTTGGAAACATTGATGACACCATTTATGAAAGAGCCTCTGTAGATGGAGCTAGCGGCATACAGCAATTTTTCAGTCTTACTTTGCCAGGGCTTTCCCCCATTATGTTTTATACCCTGGTGGTAAATATTATTCAGGCGTTTCAGTCTTTTGGACAGATTAAGATTTTGACTGAGGGTGGACCAAATGAAAGTACCAATGTAATTGTGTACTCCATTTATAGAGATGCATTTTTTAACTATCGTTTCGGAAGTGCGGCGGCTCAGTCAGTTATTTTGTTTATTATTATTATGCTTATCACTCTGGTGATGTTCCGTATGGAGAAGAAAGGAGTTACTTATTAATGGCAGATATGAAGAATTTAGCGCTTGAGGGTTTTCGGGAAAATACTATGACCAAAGAGCAGCTATTAGCCCTTAAGACACAAATGAATGCAAAAGCTTTGGCAAAAAGGAGAACACGTACAGGGATTCGTCTTGCAGCCAACTTTGTAATGGCTTTTGTGATTTTACTTCCGTTGTTATATGCGCTTAGCATTGCATTTATGCCATCAGGGGAATTGTTTACCATGGAGTTGAATCTGGTACCCAAAAATCCAACACTCAGTAATTTTCGAGATGCTCTGGTAAATGTACCGCTGCTTCGGTTTATTTTAAACTCTTTTATTATGGCAGGCTGCATTACCATTGGACAGATTATTACATGTTCACTTTCTGCTTTTGCCTTTTCTTTTTTAGAATTTAAGGGAAAAGGAATTTTATTTGCTATTGTTATGGCAACCATGATGGTGCCAGGGGAAGCAACGATTATTTCTAATTATCTGACAGTAGGAAATTTGGGAATGTTAGATACTTATGGGGTACTTATTGTGCCTTACCTGACTTCTGCAATGGGAATTTTCTTGTTTCGGCAGTTTTATATGACTTTTCCGATTTCATTATATGAATCTGCAAAATTAGATGGATGTAATAATTTGAAATTTATTATAAAAATCTTGCTTCCATTGACAAAATCAGCTATCGGAGCCATGGGAGTATATACTTTTATTAATGCATGGAATATGTATATGTGGCCGCTTTTGGTAACAGGTTCTGACAAAATGAGAACCGTACAGATTGGTATTAGTATGCTGGACAGCGTGGATTCCCAGTCTATTACCTTAATGATAGCAGGGGTGGTTATAGTCATCATTCCATCCATCTCTATTTTTATCCTGGGACAAAAACAGCTTATCAGGGGAATGTTTTCAGGTGCTGTAAAAGGGTAAAATTCAGCCGAAATGGCTTTTTAAAATAGATAGAAATAGAAAGAAAAATTTGAAAACATTAGGAGAAAAGAACATGAAAAAAAGAGTAATAACAGCAGTTTTAGCAGCAACTATGGTGCTCAGTTCCCTGGCGGGCTGCGGTAATGGGAAAACCCTGGAGGAACAGACAGCGTCCACAGGAGAAACCGGTACACAAGAGAGTGCAGAAGATGAAGGATTTTCTATGGCTGATGCAAAAGACGTGGACGGAACCGAGATTTCCTTCTGGCATTCCATGGGTGGCGTCAATGGACAGGCTATTGATGCTTTGGTGGAGAAGTTTAATACAGAAAATGAATTTGGGATTACAGTAAATGCCCAGTATCAGGGAGAATATGACGATTCCTTAAATAAACTGAAAAGCGCACAGATTGGAAATATGGGAGCTGATTTGGTTCAGGTTTATGAAATTGGAAGCCGCTTTATGATTGAATCCGGTTGGATTACTCCTATGCAGGAAATGATTGATGCAGATGGATATGATATGTCCTCCATTGAACCGAATCTGGCTGCATATTATACCATTGATAATAAGTTGTATTCTATGCCGTTTAACTCTTCTACACCGATTATGTATTACAACAAAGATATGTTTGAAAAAGCAGGGATTACAGAAGTTCCCGACAGTCTGGAAGCGATTGAAGAAGTAGGAGAACAGCTTCTTAGCAAAGGCGGTGCAGGAGAAGTGATTTCTCTTGGAATTTATGGATGGTTTTTCGAGCAGTTTATGGGAAAACAAGGACTGGATTATGCAAATAATGAAAATGGACGCAAGGAAGCAGCAACAGCAGTAGCATTTGATGAAAATGGCGGTGCAGCGAATATTCTCACAGCTTGGAAATCTCTTTATGATAAAGGTTATGCACCAAATGTCGGAAAGGGTGGAGATGCAGGTCTTGCAGATTTCTCAGCTGGAAAATCAGCCATTACATTAGGTTCAACAGCTTCCCTAAAACAGATTCTTCAGGATGTAAATGGAAAATTTGAAGTAGGTACTGCTTATTTTCCAAAAGTAAAATCATCCGATGAAGGCGGCGTTTCTATCGGAGGTGCATCTTTGTGGGCTTTGAATAACAATGATCCTAAAAAAGCAAGAGCTACCTGGGAGTTTATTAAATTCCTTGTATCTGCTGAGTCACAGGCTTATTGGAATGCTCAGACAGGATATTTTCCGGTAACAACGGATGCTCATGAAGAACAGGTATTTAAAGATAATATTGCAAAATACCCACAGTTCCAGACTGCTATTGACCAGCTGCACGATTCTTCTCCAGAATATGTGGGAGCATTGTTAAGTGTATTCCCGGAAGCAAGAGCCACGGTGGAGTCTCAGATTGAGAGCCTTTTAAATGGGGATCAGAATGTAGATGAAACAGTTTCCAGTATGGCAGAGGCTATTAATAAATCCATTGAGGAATATAATCTGGTGAATAACTGATATTTAAAAGGATAGATGTAAAGGGCTGCTTGATTTAGCAGCCTTTTATACTAGTAAAGATATTTAAGATAAAGTATAATAAATAAAATATTAGATAGAAGAAGACAAAAAGAGGAGGTAAAGGGTCTATGACAAAAATATTTGCCCACAGAGGAGCCAGTGCTTATGCACCAGAAAATACCATGGAAGCTTTTGCATTGGCTGTAAAACAAGAAGCCGACGGAATTGAACTGGATGTTCAGATGACAAAAGACGGTCAGGTGGTAGTCATTCATGATGAAACCATTGACAGGGTAAGTGATGGAAAGGGCGCAGTGAGGGATTACACCCTTGAGGAGCTTCGCAAATTTTCTTTTTCTAATCATATGGAAAATTATAAGGAGGCGGCAATTCCTACTTTAAAAGAGGTGTTGGAATTTTTAAAACCTACGAATTTGGAACTTAATATTGAGTTGAAAACAGGTATTTATTGGTATCCGGGACTGGAAGAGAAAACTATGGAGTTGGTAAAAGAAGCTGGTATGGAGGATAGAGTGATTTATTCTTCCTTCAATCATTACAGTGTACAAAAGATTTTAGAATTGGACAGTAATGCACAGTGTGCATATCTCTACAGCGATGTTATCTTAAATGTGGATAAGTATGCCAAGAAAACAGGAGTATGTGGATTGCATCCAGCAGTGTATCATTTGAAGATGCCCGCTTTCCTGAAAGAGTATCAGGAAAGCGGTTTAAAGATTCGTGTGTGGACCGTGAATAAAAAAGAAGATATGGAAACCTTTATAAAGGCGGACTTAGAAGCCATTATTACAAATTATCCGGATAAGGCTTTGGAAATCAGGAAGCTTTTATCCTAATTTTTTTATTCGCCGCCTTCTTCGCATGGTCATTAGGATGCTGCTTTTTTGTTCCGGCAGGGTGTATTGGGTATTGTCTTCAAAATCTTGTTTTGGCAGTTTTCGCATACTTGCGTAATAAGCAGCAGCCAGTGGAATACATGCACCAATCCATGCAAGAGGATTGGACGCACAAGCTCCGGCAAAACCGAAGAGTCCCGTAAGGATTAATGCACCGATGGCACGCATGATTAGCTCCATAACGCCAGCCACGGTTGGAAACAGGCTTTTTCCAATACCCTGCAAAGTAAAGCGGTAAATAAACAAAAGAGCAAGTACAGGATACATGCAGCCATTAATGGTAAGATAAGTTTGGGACAAAGCCAGCACTTCTGTTTCTCCAGAACCAACAAACAAGCTTGTAAGCTGGCTGCCTGCAAAAATATTTACAAATGCCATAAGAATACTGAAGCTGCAGGAAATGAGAATGCATTGGAATACACCTTTGCGAATGCGGTTAAACTTTCCTGCTCCATAGTTCTGTGCAGCATAAGTTGCCATGGCAGTACCAAAGGAATTCATAGGGAATGTGGCAATACTGTCAATTTTCTGAGAAGCTGTGTAGGCTGCTACAGAAACAGAACCCAGTCCGTTAAGTGCAAATTGCAGCATCAAGGAACCAATGGCAATAATGGACATTTGAAATGCCATTGGGAGAGCTACTCCCAGGTGAGAAAAGATGATTTCCGGATGAATACGGAAGTCATCTTTTTTTACCCAAAGTAAAGGTACTTTTTTTACAATGAAAATAATACAAAGTATTCCAGACAGAAGTTGTGCTAGTATGGTTGCCAGACCTGCCCCTGCTACGCCCATGTGAAAGGTTAGGATCAGTACAAAATCCAGAACAATATTTACCAGACAGGCAAAAATTAAAAAGTATAAAGGGGTTTTGCTGTCACCAAGAGCCCGCACAATATTAGAGAGCAGGTTAAAAAGAATGGTGGCAGGAATTCCCATAAAAACAATGACTAAATATGCATAAGCATCTTCTATAATTTCATTAGGTGTCTGAAGTAATTCCAAAAGTGGTCTGGCAAGAAACACCGCTAAAATAGTAAAAATGATTGCTGCTGCAACACTAATAAGAATACCGGCAGCAAAACTTTTTCGCACAGCATGTTCATTGCCAGAGCCGAATTTCTGAGCTGTAATAATAGAAAGACCGGAGGTCAGACCATTAACGAAACCAATAATAAAGAAAGTAATACTGCCGGTACAGCCTACGGCTGCAAGGGCATTGACACCAATGGTACGGCCTACAATTAAAGTATCAGCCATGCTATAAAATTGTTGAAAAATATTTCCGATAATCAGTGGCATAGCAAAGAAAAAAATCAGTTTTGCAGGATTACCCTGCGTCAATGTCTTAGTCATAGAAGAAAATCCTCCCTGAATTGTTAATTGCTGATTGCTATTATAGGAGAACAAATAGAAAGTAGAATGTAATTTCTTGTGTTTTAGATGGACTATGTTGTATAGTTAAAGTAGAAAAAAGACTTAGAGGGAGATTTATTGTGTGCGCGGAACAATATGAGTTTACTTGTAAAGACCTGAATCCTAGATTTTTGTTTACCTGTTTCCAAAAGAGAACCGAAGAAGAGCAAAATTATCATGCCCATGATTTCATTGAAATTGCTGTGATTTTGAAAGGAAAGGGCAGATTTTGTATAGATGGGAAAGAGCAGAAGGTGGAAGAAGGAACCATGTTAATTTTGAATCCTGGAACCTATCACAGGAGTATTCCGGAACAAGGAGGAGGGACCACAGAGTTTTATATAGCTTTCTCTGGTGTGGAATTTAAGAATTGCAGACCTGGATACATGCCTCTTTTTCCAGGAGAAAAAATAATACTGCAAATGCCGGAGAAAATGAAGCGTGATATTTTTAAATTATGTATGAATATGACGAAAGAATGGGAGAGCCAGAACCCAGGTCGTTATTTTATGTTGAAGGCATATTTAATTCAGGTTCTTTGTCTAATTGTTCGGGAAATCCAGGAAGAGAAAAAAGGAATTTCAGGCACAGGATATGTGTTTAAATCTACAGGGAAGAAATATGTGGTTCAGCAGATTATGAAATATATGGAAGAACATTATCCGGAAAAAATTTCCCTCGAACATATCGCAACTAATATGTATCTGAGTTCTTTCTATATTTCCAAAATTTTCAAAAGCGAGACAGGAGATACACCAATTAATTATCTTATTAGTCTGCGTATGGAAAAAGCAAAAGAGCTGTTAGACCAAAATCCAGAAGAAACCGTGCAGAAGGTGGCGGCGGCAGTGGGATATGAAGATGCCTATCATTTCAGTAAAGTGTTTAAGAAATATTATGGGATTTCTCCACTTTACTATAAGGGGAGGGTGAAGATATAAAACGGAGGCAGATGTTACTTCACATGCAACATCTGCCTCCGTTTTATATTAATATTCTACAAATCTAATTTCAGATCGTTTTCTTTAATCCATCCTTTTTTCCTCATAGGAATAGCAATAAGCCAGGACAGGACAGCTGGCAGGATGAAGCAAATCAGCGCCATTCCAATCCAATCCATAGGAGTGATAGCAGCTTTGGTTCCTGCGGCAATATCATTTACCCATCCAGTGTACACTCCAATCTGTCCTACAAATCCGCAGGTACCCATACCGGAGGCTACGGCTGCACCATTCATTTCCATATGAAACAGACAGGTAGCGATAGGACCTGTTATGGCAGATGCCAGTGTTGGAGGAAGCCATATCTTCGGATTTCTTACAATATTTCCCATTTGAAGCATAGAGGTTCCGATACCCTGGGCAAACAATCCTCCCCATTTGTTTTCTTTAAAACTCATAACTGCAAATCCAACCATCTGGGCACAGCATCCGGCAACAGCGGCGCCACCGGCAAGACCGGTAAGAGAGAGGGCTGCACAAATAGCGGCGCTGCTGATAGGTAATGTTAATGCAATACCAACAATTACAGATACCAGGATTCCCATAAAGAAAGGCTGAAGCTCTGTTGCCCACATAATGGCATTTCCTACTGTGCTGGCTGCATAGCCAATACCAGGAGCCCACCACAGGGACAGAAGCGCACCAACTGTAATGGTTACAAAAGGAGTCACAATAATATCGACTTTAGTTTCTTTAGAAACCAGTTTACCGAACTCGGCGGCAAAGATGCTGACAATTAGTACAGCCAAAGGTCCTCCGGCAGCACCAAGCTCATTGGCAGCCATACCCACGGCGGTAAGAGAAAACAACACAAGAGGCGGGCATTGAAGTGCATAGCCAATGGAAATGGCCATAGCTGCGCCAGTAGCGCCTTTTGCATAAGTACCAACGGTTACCAGGATATCAATTCCAAGCTGTTCCCCCAGTGTACTGATAATGGTACCGATTAAGAGAGAAGCAAAAAGACCCTGAGCCATAGCGCCTAAGGCGTCAATGCCGTATCTTTTTGCGGAAAAGATAATGTTTTTCTTTTTCAAAAATTCTTTCATGACATTCTCCTTATCATTACTACTGTTATATCATGTGTCTTGTCACATAGGTTCTATTATCCACATTTTTCAAGATTCGTCAATAGAAAAATAAAAAGCAAGATTCCTAAAAATATAAGCAATATCACTGTTGAAAAAAAGAAGGTAAACAGGTAATGTAAAGGTAGTTAGAAGAAATAAGAACAAGATTCTTAAAAATATATGAGGAGGAAATTTTTATGGAGCAGAACAAAGGTCGAGTAACCATTCCTACAGATTTAGATGTTATTCCACAGACCTTAGAGGTTATGGAAAAGTGGGGGGCAGATGCTATCCGTGATTGTGATGGAACTGATTTTCCAAAGGAATTATGCGATGTAGATGCAAAGATTTATTCCACTTATTACACAACACGTAAGGACAACAAATGGGCACTGGAAAATCCAGAAGAAATTCAGCAGTTATATGTTATGACTCCGTTCTATACTGCCCAGGGAGCTACTTTGAGAGTTCATTTAATGAAGGGGCTATATCCAGATATGTTGAAACCAAACAGCAGAGATGATATTTCACGCTGGTGGGAAGTGGTAGACAGAACTACAGGAGAGCCAGTACCTACTGATAAGTGGAAATACCTGGAGGAAGATGGGGACGTGGAAATCGAAACAGAACCTTTCCATGACTATACAGTAAGCTTTCTTGCCTATATTATGTGGGATCCTGTACATATGTACAATGCAGTAACCAATGGATGGAAAGATGTGGAGCATCAGATTACTTTTGATGTGCGTCAGCCGAAAACTCATGAATTTACCATGAAACGTCTGCGTAAATTTATTGAAGATCATCCATACGTTAATGTACTTCGTTTTACAACCTTTTTCCATCAGTTCACTTTAATTTTTGATGAATTGGCAAGAGAAAAATATGTGGATTGGTATGGATATTCTGCTTCTGTAAGTCCTTATATTCTGGAACAGTTTGAAAAAGAAGTAGGATATAAATTCCGTCCGGAATACATTATTGATCAGGGATATTATAATAATCAGTATCGCATTCCATCCAAGGAATTCCAGGATTTCCAGGCATTCCAGAGACGGGAAGTTGCGAAGATTGCAAAAGAAATGGTGGACATTACTCATGAATGTGGAAAAGAAGCTATGATGTTCCTTGGAGATCACTGGATTGGTACAGAACCTTTTATGGAAGAATTTGCTTCTATTGGACTGGATGCAGTGGTGGGAAGTGTAGGAAATGGCTCTACACTTCGTTTGATTAGCGATATTGAGGGTGTAAAATATACAGAGGGAAGACTTTTGCCATATTTCTTCCCAGATACTTTCTATGAAGGCGGAGACCCAGTAAAAGAGGCAAAAGTAAACTGGGTAACAGCCAGAAGAGCCATTCTTAGAAAGCCAATTGATAGAATTGGATACGGTGGATATTTGAAACTTGCGTTGGAATTTCCGGAATTCGTAGATTATGTTCAAGATGTTTGCCAGGAATTCCGTACCTTATATGATAACATGAAAGGCTGTGTACCATACTGCATTAAAAAAGTCGCTGTTTTAAACTGCTGGGGAAAAATGCGTGCCTGGGGATGTCATATGGTACACCACGCTATTTATTTCAAAGAAAATTATTTCTATGCAGGAGTTATTGAAGCGCTGGCAGGTGCGCCATTTGATGTGAAATTTATTAATTTCCAGGATATTTTGGACAATCCGGCAATTCTGGATGATATTGATGTATTGATTAATGTAGGAGATGGAGATACTGCTCATACAGGAGGAAGCTGGTGGAGTAATCCGGTGATTTCTGCAACAGTGAAAAAATTTGTCTACGAAGGCGGCGGTATTATCGGTATTGGAGAACCTACTGGACACCAGGAAAATGGTCGTTATATTCAGCTTGCAAATGTATTCGGTGTAGAAAAAGAGACTGGATTTACATTGGGATATGATAAATATAATTGGGAGTGTGCAGAACATTTCATTACAAAAGACCAGACAGAAGATATTGATTTTGGAGAAAACCAGAAGAATATTTATGCGCTGGAAGGTACACAGGTGCTGGTTCAGAAAGACCACAGAGTCAATTTGGCTGTCCATGAATTTGGAAAAGGTCGTGCTGTTTATATGAGCGGTTTGCCTTATAGCTTTGCTAATAACCGTCTGTTGTATCGTTCTATTTTATGGAGTACACATGATGAAGAAAATCTGCTGAGATGGTACAGCACTAACTATAATGTAGAAGTTCATGCCTATGTGGAAAATGGAAAATACTGTGTGGTAAATAATACCTATGAGCCACAGGAGACCACAATTTACAGAGGAGATGGCTCTAGCTTTGACTTACAGATGAAAGCAAACGAAATCATCTGGTACGAGATTTAAGAGTAAAAAATATAGAAGTATAAAATAAAAACTGCTGTTTGGGACAGAAAAATTCTGTTGCAAATGGCAGTTTTTGTGTTATGATAGGGAGAAGCTGAAAAACAGCTTAGGCATAAGTCAGAACAGATTCTGGAAAGGAGAATAAAACCATGAGTAAAAAAGTATACAAAAATGTAGCTGAATTGATTGGAAATACTCCTCTTATGGAAGTTACAGGTCTGGAAAAGGAGTATCAGTTAGAGGCAACGGTGTTGGTAAAATTGGAGTATCTGAATCCCACAGGAAGCGTAAAGGACAGAGCTGCAAAAAATATGATTGCAGATGCTGAACAAAGAGGCGTTTTGAAACCAGGTGCAACCATTATTGAACCTACATCCGGAAATACAGGCATTGGTCTTGCGGCTCTTGCGGCTTCTAAGGGTTATTCACTGATTTTGACCATGCCGGAAACTATGAGTGTGGAAAGAAGAAACATACTGAAAGCATACGGTGCCCAAATCGTATTGACAGATGGTGCAAAAGGAATGGCAGGAGCTATTGCTAAGGCTGGAGAATTGGCAAAAGAAATCCCAGGTAGTTTTCTCACAGGGCAGTTTGACAATCCGGCAAATTCCCAGGCGCATTTTCTCACAACAGGGCCGGAAATTTGGGAAGATACAGATGGTCAGGTGGATATTTTAGTGGCATCTGTGGGAACAGGCGGAACCATTACAGGAACCGGTGAATATTTAAAATCAAAGAATTCCAATATAAAAGTAATTGCCGTAGAACCCTCAGATTCTCCGGTACTTTCAGGAGGAACCCCAGGTCCTCATGGAATCCAGGGAATTGGAGCAGGATTTGTCCCAACTGTATTAAATACAAACATTTATGATGAAGTTATACCAGTAGAAACACAAGCAGCCTTTGATACAGCGAAACTGTTTGCACATAAAGAGGGGATTCTGGTAGGGATTTCAGCAGGGGCAGCTCTCTATGCAGCCATAGAAGCGGCCAAGAAAAAAGAAAACAAAGGCAAGACCATTGTGGTACTTTTGCCGGATAGTGGGGATCGGTATTATTCTACCCCATTGTTTCAGGAATAAAACTTGTTTTTGTTCTGCTTTTGTTTGAAGAAGGAAAATATGGAAAGAATAAAGACAGGACAAAAAGGAGAAATAAGAGTATGAAGGAAATAAAAATTTGTTTTACAAATCCAGATGATGTAAAAGAATTTGTAAGAGCAGCCAGAAAATGCGAGTTTGATATAGATTTGACATATCAAAGAGCAGTAGTAGATGCAAAATCCATACTGGGCGTTTTCGCACTTGGACTTGAGCGTCCTCTGGTAGTGAACTGCCATGGAACAAACCAGGAGTTTGAAGAAAGTATTAGTAAGTTTACTATGTAGGGAAAGAGAAATGAAAAGACGGAGGGTTTCAAAATATGAGCCCTCCGTCAATTTTTGCACTATTTTTTATTATGAAGAATTCCGTCTTCTTTGCCTGTCACATCATTTTTAGAGATTGCATTTGAAAGAAAAGCAGATTCAAAAAAATATCCGTCATCTTTTGGTTTGAATTGATAGATAACCACATCTTCCTCTTCTTCGGTCCATACAAGGACGTTTAAGGTTTTATTCTGGGTCTCCTGCATTTTATAATAAATATCCTGTTCAGGATAATCTTCTGATATTCGAGAAAGAATGTCTTCTGTATAAAAATCCTGAGTATTAGAAGCAGAATTGTTCTGTTGTTTTTGTGATATTTGATGGGGAACATGGATTCTTGATTTTTGATCCCATTTTTCCTTGAGCAGTCCACCTCCTATTCCAATAAGAAAGATTACCAGAACAATGAGTGTTGGGAGAAGGTATAGAAGCATAGATACATGTCCATGTTCTTCTTTGTAGCATATGTATTTTAGAGCGAAATGACAAAGCATTAAAAGTGTAATGCATATAGTCAAAAGGATAGTAAGTATTTTCAGTGGTCTGTTTTCAGAGATAAAAGTAAAAATGGAAAAGAGACCTTGAAAAATCAGCCATATGAGTGTTACGGCTGGTTCATATCCGCGGCGGAGCGGCTTTTGCTGTACGGAGAGCCCTTTTCGTTCTGGTAAAAGGACAGTTACACGTAGAATTACTATAACCATAATAATAGCAAAAGAAGCCCCGATATAGATAATCAAGTTTGAGGATTCAGTTATGGGACCGGCAAATACAAAACACAGGACAGCAGCAAGAGCACTGATTCCAAGTAGAAGAAGATTTAAAATTTTCAAACAGGTTTTCATAGTGAGACGCCTTTCTATGTTGATCTAGGTATATACTACTCATATTTTATCATAAAAGGACGGCTGTAGGTATTATATTTTGGTGTGAATTTTTCTAGAATAGATATATAACTTAAAACAACAACAAAAATGCTGTAATCTAAAAATAATCCTGTATTTTATAGTATTTTTCTTAGATATAATAAAAGCGTCAAAGAAATACGAATAAAAAATATGAGGAGGTAAGACCATGAAAAAGAAGTTATTTTTATCAAGTTTAGCAATTTTAATGACCGCTTCTATGGTTCTCGGGGGATGTGGTAATAGTAAAAAAACCAGTAAATCAGAAAAAGAGGACAATCAACAAGTAAATATTAAATTTACTTATTGGGGTAGTGGTGACGAGAAAAAAGCAATTGAAGAATCTGTAGAAAAATTTATGGAAGTAAATCCGGATATTAATGTAAATCTAATGCACATTCCTAGTGAAGATTTTCTTACAAAATTAAATGCAATGATTGCCGCAGGGGAAGCGCCAGATGTAAGTTATTCTGCTTCTTGGAAATGTCAAATGGGTGAGGATGGACTTATCTATAATTTCTATGATTTGTTAGATGACATGGGATTGGAAAAAGATGATTATCTGTCTACCTGTTGGTGGAATTGGTCCCCAGAAGAGTCAGCAGGGCCCGTACAAGCAAATGTAACAACAAATTTAATGTATAATAAAGATTGCTTTACAGATGCGGGAATAGATGTTCCGCCGACAAAAGTTGAGGAAGCATGGTCCTGGGAAGAGTTTGTGGATGTTGCTAAACAATTGACTTTTGATACAGAGGGAAGAAATGCCAAAGATCCGGATTTTGATGCAAAAAACATTAAGCAATATGGGGTTATGTTTGGAACAGATTGGAATGTTTATATGCCATTTGTATTGTCCGCTGGCGGGGGATATCTGAATGAATCTATGGATGGACTGGGATTAAATAGTCCGGAGGCAGCACAGGTGATTCAAAATTTTGCAGATTTGATTAATGTACACCATGTTTCGCCTACTGCAGTGCAGCAGAATGCAATGCCAAGTGCAGCTACAGCATTAGCATCGAAACAGACAGCCATGTATATTGACGGGAGCTGGAACCATCTGGATTTGATGAATGCAGGATGCAATTGGGGTGTTGGTGTACTTCCAATTGATGAAAATTATACAACTTTCTTTGATGGTGGTTCTCTGATTATTTTTAAGAGTACAAAAAATTTGGAAGCAGCAGAAAAATTATATTTATGGCTTACTAATCCAGAAAGTTCTGAAAAAATTAGTGAATTATACAGAACATTATGGTTACCTGTACAAACAGAATATTATACAAATCCAGAAAAATTAGAGTTTTGGGCTTCGGAAGAATTACCAGCTCGACCAGAAGGATTCCAAGATGTTATTGTGAAGGCTACTTATGAAAATGCAGTGACAGCTACAGAAATTGATGTGAAGAATTTTAACGAAATTAATACTTTGGTACAATCTGCTTTAGAACAGGTATGGTCGGGAAAGAAAACGGCAGAAGATGCAATGACAGAAGTAAAATCTCAGACAGATTCACTGGTAGAAGGTACTTATTCAGGAAACCGCTCGTAAATAATGTATCAACGGATAAATAGGTACTGAAGTAGGATGGCTGCTGTAAATTTTATATTTTCAGCAGCCATTGGTATAAGGAGGAAATATGAGGATAAAAAGAAAATTGCAACAAACACGTAGAGAAAGAAAAGATAATCGCTGGGGATTTTTATTTAGTCTTCCATGCATCCTCGGGTTTGTCATTTTTGCATTGGCGCCTATGGTTATTAGTTTGGTTCTTAGTTTTATGAATTATAATTTTACTACGGGTGGAGAATTTGTAGGTTTGGCAAATTACAAAAGATTATTTGGAGGAGAGGATCCATACTTTTTTAAGTCGCTATTGGTAACTGTAATTTATGTAGCAATGTCTGTACCAACAGCAATTATATTTGCTTTTCTTGTTGCTATGTTACTAAATGCAGATGTAAAAGGAAAAGGTTTTTTTCGTACTATTTTTTATCTGCCCTCTGTTGTACCGATTGTAGCTATGGCAGCAATCTGGATGTGGATTTTTAATCCTGATATGGGACTTGCAAATCATATTTTGAAGGCAATGCATCTTCCGGTGAATACTTGGTTATCCGGCGAGAGCTCTGTACTTCCTACACTGGTATTTATTAATTTATGGACAACAGGTTCTACGATGGTGATTTTTCTTGCTGGCATTCAGGATGTTCCAAGAGAACTTCTGGAAGCGGTAGAAATTGATGGAGGAGGTTTCTTTGCAAAATTATTTCATGTGACGGTACCTATGATGACACCGACAATTTTTTATAATGTTGTAATGGGCGTGATCAATGGATTTCAGATTTTTACACAGTCTTATGTAATGACACAGGGTGGACCAAACAATTCTAGTTTGTTTTATGTATATTATTTATATAGAGAAGCCTTTGAGTTTGGAAGAATGGGAAATGCCTGTGCTGTAGCCTGGGTGTTATTTCTGATTATCATGGTACTGACAGCAGTAATTTTTAAATTTTCTGACCAATGGGTATATTATGGAGGTGAGTAAGCATGGGAAACATAAAAAGAAAAGTTGCAAAAGCATTGATTTATGTAGCTTTGGGGTTTGGTGCATTGTGTTGCTTGGTACCGTTGTATTGGATGATAAGAAGCTCCTTAATGAATACTGTTGAAGTTTTTATGATGCCTCCGCGATGGATTCCGTCAAAATTCATGTGGCAGAACTATAAAGAGGTATTTGATACACTTCCATTTACTACATATTTTAAGAATTCATTTATTATAACTGGTGGATGTGTTCTTGGGACTATGCTGACAAGTTCTATTTGCGCCTATGGTTTATCCAGAATCAAGTGGAGAGGCAGAAATATAGTATTTGCCTGTATCATTAGCAGTATGATGCTGCCTTTTGCTGTAACGCTTATTCCTACATTTTTGATGTGGAGAAGCATTGGAATTATGGACAGTTTTATTCCATTAATTGCTCCAGCCTGGTTCGGAGGAGGTGCTTTTTATATTTTTCTTTTGCGTCAGTTTTATATGGGAATTCCAAGAGATTTTGATGAAGCAGCTTTTTTGGATGGTGCAAACCATATTCAGATATTTTTTAAAATTATTATGCCAATTACCAAACCAGCAATGGCAGTAGTGGGAATGTTTGCATTTTTAAATTCTTGGAATGATTTTCTTGGTCCATTAGTTTATCTAAACTCAGAGACAAAGTATACAGTAGCATTGGGGCTGCAGCTATTTACCGGCTCTTATAGAGGTGAGTGGAATCTGATGATGGCAGCTGCCTGTTTGGTGTTAATTCCTGTTGTAGTTGTATTTGCGTTTGGACAGAGATATTTAATTGAGGGAATTACTATGTCAGGTGTAAAAGGTTAAAGGGAGGAAAAAAGGATGCATTTACGTGGAAAAGCAACATATGAAAATTGGGAAGAGTTCTGGGAAAAAGGATATTCTTCTCCATATTTTAAGGCACAATATGATGAAACTTCGGAGAAAACAGATTGGTCTTTAAGTGAGAGACAGTTGTTTACCCAGTCTAATGGCAGAACACTTTTAGGACAGGATACAATGGGACGATTGCATTTTATGTGTACTCCTCATAGTAAAATTTATGCTGTTCCCTCTGGAGGAACAAACGTGGGTGGACAGTTTAATGGACATATCGGACAGTACTATCAGAATGATACAGCACTATTACTTGGAAAGATGCATTATGAATTAGAAATGAATAATGGTTTGTTTCTAGATGCGGTAAATAAGAAGTCAGAAACAGAGTATATGGATTACTTTCTACCAGTAACCAGAACCATATATCCGGAATTAGAGACAAAAGTTTTTTCAATGGCACCTGTGTTAGAAAAAGAAGCAGCAGCAACTTCGGATATCCATCCGCTTCCAGGGCCTGCTGGAGCTTGTTATAGTATAGAAATAAAAAACACATCTGGTTGTACATTAGAGGGGAAATTACGCTTATCGTTTGAGCAGAAATTTGTAAATCAATTTGAACATTATGGAAAGCGTTTTGAAGATTATACAGTGAATCCTTATCATTCAGAGTGGGATCAAAAATTATTAATTTTATGGCATCCCGAAGCATGTGCAGCAATCCAGTTGCTTGGTTCTATTTGTGAAGGTGAAGCATCAAATCCAAGAATTTATGTTCCATTTTGTCTAAAACCAGGAGAAAGTCGTGTGTTTACTACAGTAATTGCTCTTGCCGCACAGAGAAATGAAATACATGCTAATTTAGGAATTTTATATCAACACACTACGCTGGAATGGTTGAATGTGACATCTGCCTTTTGGAGAGAAAGATTAGGGGAGATTTACTCTAATATTCGTGAAAATCGTGAGATGGGAGAAAAGTATAGCGATATGCATGTCCGATTCATTTTAGATAATTTTAACTGCCTGTCTTTTGACGAATATGGAAATCTTTTGACAAACTGGCAAGGTGCACCTTCTCATTCACTCTCTAGATTATGGGGAATTGATATTGAGCCAGATGTGGTAAGTGTTATGTATGCAGTACCAGAGGTTGGACCTAAAGCAATTGAATATTTGTTGGAAAGAAATACGCCACGGTATAGTTTGTATGACGATCACAGTATGTTTTTCTATATTGCCCCTTTGCTTATTGCAGGAAAATATTTAGAATTGACTGGAAACGAAAAATATTTCCAGGAAAACTCGGATGTGGTAGAGGGATTGGAACGTGTATATCGTGGAATGCTTGCTCATAAACACGAAAAAAGAGTTCTTTTTAGTAGTCGATATGCCAGCGACTTAATTGTGTTTAAAAAGTATGATTATGGTGCAAATGTTCAATGCTATTATGCATTAAAAGCTTATATTGCAGTAGAAGAATTATTGGGCAAAGAACCGCGAGAAGCGAGGGACTTTCTAAAACAAATGCCCAAAGATATGGCTGAAACGATGGAGGGAGAAGGACCTTTTGGACGTCAAATTACAGGTGGAAATAATCTTGGTGAGAATCTGGACGATAGATTTTACATTTCTGAGAAATTATATTATTATGGAGGAGAAGATACAGCAACAGTGCTTGCACCACTCTATGGATTATATGAATTTGATTATCAACCTTATGTAAATCTCCATCGATTTGCACGTTCTATGTTTATTACTAATTATGATCCGGAATTTCAAACTATGAGAGAGTTACACTTTGGAATGAATCCGTCAGCTACTGGATGCACTCTAAAATTGGGAGGAAGTTATACAAGAAAAGAAATGTTGAATACTCTTCAAGTGATGTATGATCGATTGGATGAGACTGGCTCATTGTTTTGGTGGCCACGTGCATATAATAAAAAAAGGTGCTTGACAAGATGCAGTCAGGGGCAGGGAGCATGGGTGCAACAAAGTGTAGAGCAATGGTATGGATTGCGTATGGATGGCTTGAAACAGCGATTGACTATTAAACCGCAGGGCCTCCTAACAGAATATCATTTAAATAAGATTCACTTGGGAAATTTTTGTTTTACTATTATTTATGAAGAAAAGGAAGAACAGACTTATTTTAAAGTGATAAATCATAATAAAGTTGAAATCCAAATAGATTTTTTTGTAAGACCATTTGGCGCAGCAGTGGAGGGTAAATTAAAACATATATGTGTATCAGTTAATCCAGAAGAGGCTATAGAGGAAACAGTAGAAACAGAAAGATTTGAAGCTGAAGAGTTTAGTGTAGTGAAAACAGAATGTACTTGTTTAGCTGATCAAGGTATGATTTTTAGCCCATATGGAATTGTTATGCCGAAATTATATATGGGAATCTGTGGAACTTTCTTACTTCGTTTTGTAGTGTCACACATGGGGGAAAAGCCGTTAGAAGAAGTGGAAATTGAACTTGAGGTTCCTAATAGGTGGAAGGCAGCTACAAAGAAATTTTATTATTGGGATTATCAGCCTATATTTGTGGACAGCAAAACAGTATCTGTAATCGAAAAAGTTCCTGGGTGTACACATACGGTGGCAGGTTTCTATGTGAATTTACCAGATGAATTAGTCGGAGATGAAAAAAGCGTAATGCTTTCAGAACACCCATTCCCTCAAAGTAGAAATGGTAAAATGAAAGATGTAACCCTGTATATAGAAGGGGATAAGTCAGAAGAAATAGGTACTTTAAAAGCAGTGCTTAGGATAAAAGGAGAAGAGGTACAAAGTTATCTATTGCCAGTAGAAGTTTTAGAACATAAAGAATATATGCAGAAATATGATGAGATGTATCATGGAATCTGAATAATGGTAACTCAGAAAAATGATTAGCTGCCGGAAAGGTATTAGAAAATGTATAATATACTGGTTGTGGACGATGAAAAAATACACAGACAGGGAATTATTTCTTTGTTGGAAGAAATTTGTCCAGAGGATATGTTTTGGGAAGCGGAAGACGGTATGGATGCCATTGAGGTTTTGGAAAACATTCCTTGCGAGATTGTGATTAGTGATATTCGAATGTCCAAAATGGATGGTTTGATGCTGCTTCGACGAATTAAAGAAGTTCATCCGGAAATATATTTTATTATTATCAGCGGGTATGCCGATTTCTCTTATGCAAGAGAGGCTTTGGCTTTTCAAGCTTCTGCATACCTGCTGAAGCCTGTGGAGCGTGAGGAGTTGGCTAATGCAATATCGGAAGTAAAGGAGAAACATCGAGGTTACAGGGAAAGTATATGTCGGGTGAGTGATATGGAAGAACAACTAAAGGAGACAGTCCCAGTTTATATGGAGTGGCTCTTAAATAGATATGTGTTTTCTACACATAAAGAGGGCTGGGAGCCTTTAGATGAAATACTTCCGCTTCATCAAAGTGGATTTTTTTTGATGACTAAATGTCAAATTTTAGACTCAGTTTTATCAGAGGAAAAAAAGAGAAGTATAGGATACGCAATAAAAAAGACTTTAGAACCGTGTTCTGCAATTACTTTTTCTGTTAATGGACAACCGGATGTTTTAGCAACTTTAGTATTGGGAGATAGGAGACCAGAAGAGAAAAAAGTTAGAAAGATTTCAGAGCATATAGAGCATATAGAACGTATTCCGTCAGAACAAATTTTTTTCGCACTCAGCTTTCTTCATAAGGATATGTATGAAGAAGGAAAAATTGCATTTGAGGAAGCAAGGGGAACATTAAATTATGCTTTTTATGAAGAAAAACATATTTTATGGGCAGACCAATTTTGGGGTGTGAGAAGGAAAGAAGTTGTATGGGATACAGAAGTTATTCTCTCAGCAATTCGACAGGAGAAAATAGAATTAGCACAGCAAATTTTAAAAAGTATGATTCAAGAAGATGCTAAGGATGACCAGTTGCCACCGGAAATTTTAAAACGAAAAATTGTTTTTTTGTTTTTTCGTATTTTAAGAAACCTAGAGCCGTTTTTGGAGCAAGATGATATTTCAAGGTTTAATGAAAAAGATAATCTTATGATGGAAATATGTTGGTACGGTCGTCTTATGACAGAAGTGCGTCAATTTATTTTTCAGATTGTCCGAAGTATTCAAAGAAAAAGAAGTGTAGAGGAGTTAAATCCTATGCAGAGATGCAAGGAGTATCTAAATAGGTTTTATATGGAAGAGCTAAGTCTAGAAACTGTAGCAAGAAAGTTTCATTTTAATCCTTCATATTTCAGTACATTATTTAAACAGAGTTTTGGGGAATCGTTTTCGGAGTATTTAAGTTCAGTTAGAATGGAAAGGGCTGTTCATTTACTTTTAGAGTCGGATTGTAAAGTTAAAGAAATTGCAGGAATGGTTGGGTATAAGGATTCTAATTATTTTATTCGTTCTTTTAAAAAGCGCTATGGAATTACACCTGATGATTTTCGCAAGAGAGGAGAACAGTAAGATGAAACAACTAGTAAAAAAAATATATAATATATGGAAATATGCCAGGTTGCGAACCTGGCTTATTGTATTTTTTTGTATGCTTTCTATAATTCCATTATTAACTCTTGGAATTTGTGTATTTCGCGTAGCCAGAGGGGAATTGACTATTCAGGCACAGGAATATTTTCAGCAGAACGTAGAGAGTACTAGTGAAATCTTGGATAATGATTTAGATTATATTGAAGAATTTTCTTTGAAGATGAATGCAGATGATAGATTATATGAGATTTTTCAACAGATAGATATGGAAGATGAGGTAGAATTGGAGAAAGCAAGTGACCAGATTGCCCAAATACTTTTAAATTATCTTCCATGGAATAATTCTGTATATTCTACACATTTAGTTACATCCTATTATCGTTTTGGAGAAAAAAATAAAAATTTTTATCCAGAAAACAGTTTTCTTACATCAAAAATGATTCAGAAAGCAAAAGAAGCAGATGGCAAATTGGTTTGGATACCGACATATGAGTATAAAGAAATGTTTTCTGTCAAAGGATTGGAGCAGGTAGAAACAGAGTATGAAAGATTGTTTACAGCAGTGCGGAAACTACATCCTAGTAAGATTTCTTCTGGAAGAATTATGAAGTTAGATGAAAAGGTTGAGGAGCCATATTTGGTAGTTAATTTTACAGAAGAAAATCTCAAAAGCATGTTGAATAAATATGCGGGTGGAAATAAGGAGGCAGAATACTATGTTGTTACTTCAGAAGGAGAGATAGTCTGTAGTGCTAATAATAAGGGGAATTTTGAGCAGATAGAAAAAGAAGCCTGCGAATTGACGGAAAATTCTGGATGCAAACAAAGTATATTTTCTGGTGAGAAACATATTATATCTTATTCTAAAAGTCAAGTAACGGGGTGGTATGTAGTTGCTTCAATACCAGTTAAAGTATTGAGTGAAAAAATTGTAAAAAAATTAATGGGTGTTATTGTACTATTGATAGTAGTTGTAGTTATTATGGCTGCTACCCTTTCCTTTGTTCTTTCTAAAAAATTAAATAAAAAAATATATAAACCATTATATATGATTGAGAGGGTAGGTGCTGGTGATTTTAATAGTGAAGTAGAATATGAACCTAAGGATGAATTTGCATTCTTTTATCAAAAATTAAATGAAATGAATCAAAATTTAAAAAATCTTGTACATGAAAATTATGAAGTCAAAATACAGAAGAGAGATACTGAGATTATGGCTTTAAATATCCAAATGAATCCACATTTTTTATATAATTCTTTGAATATCATTAATTGGATTTGTTTACGGGGAGAAGGGGAAAAGGCAAGCAAAATGCTTGTAAAATTATCTCGAATGTTACAGTATACAAGTAAAAATAGAGAATTAATGGTAGAATTGAGAGAGGACTTGAATTGGTTAAGAGATTATTTGGATATTATGAGTTATCGATATGAGCAGAGATTTTGTGCAGAAATTGATATTCCGAAGGAATATTTAAAATTGCAAGTACCAAAATTATTTTTGCAGCCGTTTGTAGAGAATGCTATAGTACATGCATTTGAGAATTACCAGGAAGATGGAGAGATTCGGCTTGATGCTGAACTGGATGGAGATGATATAATCTTTTGTGTAGAGGATAATGGATGTGGAATACATCAAGAAAAAATTCAAGGAATTCTTAGTCAAAAAACAAGTTCAATCGGAGTACGAAATACTAATAAGAGATTACAAATGCTTTACGGGGAAACTTATGGTGTGTCTATAAGTTCACAAATCGGTGAGGGAACAAGAGTGTTTATTCGTATACCCATTAAGGGGGGATTCATAATAGATTTATAAAACTAAGAAAAATATAAATTTTCAGAAGAATAAAAATTACCATTGTAAAAACTGGACAAATATGGTATAATATTAAACGTTGGATCAGTAAAGAAAAAGGAGAGTAGAACCATGAAGATTACAAATGACATTCTTTATGTCGGAGTCAATGACCACCAGGTTGACCTTTTTGAAGGCCAGTATGTAGTGCCTAACGGAATGGCATATAATTCTTATGTTATTAAAGATGAAAAGATTGCAGTTATGGATACTGTAGACGCAAAGTTTACCCATGAATGGCTGGATAATATTGAAAAAGTTTTAGACGGAGCGAAACCAGATTACCTGATTGTGCAGCACATGGAACCAGACCATGCAGCAAATATCCATAACTTTATGAAAGTTTATCCAGACACCACAGTGGTAGCTAATGTGAAAACATTTGCTATGATGGAGAACTTCTTCCGTTCCATGAACCTGGAAGGAAAGAAGCTGGAAGTAGAGAGTGGACAGTCCTTATCCCTTGGAAAACATGTTCTGACTTTTGTATTTGCTCCAATGGTACATTGGCCGGAAGTTATGGTTACTTATGACAGTACAGACAAAGTTCTGTTTGCAGCAGACGGATTTGGAAAATTCGGTGCATTGGATGTAGAGGAAGACTGGGATGATGAATCCCGCCGTTACTTCATTGGTATTGTAGGAAAATACGGAAAACAGGTACAGAATCTGCTGAAAGTAGCTGCAACACTGGATATTCAGATTATTTGTCCTCTTCATGGACCGGTTCTTAAAGAAAATCTTGGACATTATCTTGAAAAATATAATATCTGGTCATCTTATGCAGTTGAAGATGAGGGTGTTGTGATTGCTTATACATCTGTTTATGGAAATACAAAGAAAGCAGTAGAATTGCTGGCAAATAAATTACAGGAAAAGGGATGTCCAAAAGTAGTGGTATATGATTTGGCCCGTGATGATATGTCTAAGGCAGTGGCAGATGCGTTCCGTTATGGAAAACTGGTACTGGCTACTACTACTTATAATGCAGAGATTTTCCCATTTATGCATACCTTTATTGATCACTTAGTAGAACGTAATTACCAGAACCGTACCATCGGTTTGATTGAAAATGGTTCTTGGTCACCAACAGCAGCCAAAGTTATGAAGAACATGTTTGCAAAGAGCAAAAACATTACATGGCTTGATAACAAGGTAACAATCATGTCTTCTCTTAGCGATGAAAATGTAGAGCAGATGGATAAAATGGCTGAAGAATTGTGTAAAGAATATATTGCTCAGTCTCCAGAAAGAGCAAATAAGAATGATTTAACTGCATTATTTAAGATTGGTTATGGTTTGTATGTGGTTACTTCTAATGATGGAACCAAAGATAATGGATTAATTGTAAATACAGTGACACAGCTTACAGATAATCCGAATCGTATTGCTGTCAATATTAATAAAGCAAATTATTCTCACCATGTAATTAAGAAGACAGGTGTTATGAATGTCAACTGTCTCTCTGTAGAGGCACCATACGAGGTATTCCAGAACTTTGGTTTCCAGAGCGGACGTACTGTGGACAAGTTTGCAAACTGGCCGGCTTACCGTTCTGACAATGGTTTGATGTTCCTTCCAAAATATATCAATGCATTTATGTCTCTGAAGGTAGAGCAGTATGTAGACCTGGATACACATGGTATGTTTATCTGTACAGTAACAGAAGCTCGTGTTATGAGTGATAAGGAAACAATGACTTATACTTACTATCATAACAATGTAAAACCAAAACCACAGACAGAAGGTAAAAAAGGCTTTGTATGTAAGATTTGCGGTTACATCTATGAAGGTGATGTACTTCCGGATGATTACATCTGCCCGCTTTGCAAACATGGAGTTGCGGATTTTGAACCAATTGGCTAAAGAATAAATGGGGAGCTACTACATAAAGGGGATTCTGATAAAGGAGAGGACTTTGTGTGGTAGTTCTTTCTTTTGAATTTAAGGAGAGAAAAATGAAACTGGAAGGATTAAAAGCTAATTTTCTGGGCGATAGTATTACCGAAGGACATGGTGTAGAAAACCTGGAAGATACTTATTGGAATGTATTAAAAAGAGAATGTGGTCTGGCAGAGGCCAGGGGATATGGCATTGGAGGTACCAGAATTGCAAGGCAGACACTTCCGTCTGAAAATCCAAGACATGATTTGGATTTTCTTTCCAGAGTGGAAGAAATGGATGCAGATGCAGATTTGGTTGTATTTTTTGGAGGAACCAATGATTTTGGACATGGGGAAGCGCCGATAGGACAGATGAGTGACCGCTCTCCTTATAGTTTTTATGGAGCATGCCATTGTCTTATGAGAAGTCTGATTCAGAAATATCCAGATGCTGTGTTGGTAGGCATGACGCCTCTTCACAGAGAAGTTGAGGAGCGCGGGGGACGCAGATTATTGGATTTTGTAAGGGCAGAACGAGAGGTGGCAGAATACTACAGCATTCCGTTAGTAGATTTATATGCAAAAAGCGGGATTCAGCCCCAGGTGGAAATATTAAAAGAAAAATACTGTCCGGATGGACTGCATCCCAATGCAGCAGGTCATCAATTGATTTATCAGAGACTTAGAGGAGTTCTGGAACAGCTCTAAAATAAAGAGGAGAATCTTCATGCGCAAGAAATGTGCAGAGATTCTCTTCTTTCTGTTTATAGTATTGGAATCTGCATTTCAGACAGAGCTCGTATTGCCTTATCTTTTAATATCGTAATTCATATTCATGAGATTCTTGATAGTGGAAACATCATCTGTAATATTTCCATCGCCCCGGATGGTATGTTTGATTACGCTGCTGGCCACAGCAAAATTTACCATATCCATTGGTTTGTAATCATGCATCATGGCATAAATTAATCCACTTGCAAAAGCATCTCCACCACCTACACGATCTAGAATATTAAAGGTGAATAACTTGCTTTCAAAGGTATGATCTTCGTACCACATAAATGCTTTCAGGCTATTTTCACTTCCACTGTGAGCATAACGCACATGGCGGGCAATACATTTTAAGTTTGGATAACGTGCAACGAAAGCCTGGAAAATTTCATCTTGCTGTTCATAGCTTGGCTGTAGCGGAACTCCGTCTTTTACATCTCCTTTACTGTGGTTACCTTCATCTTTCCAGAGATGATAAGGTTCGATGCCAAGAAGTACATCCACATAGGGGAGACATTCTGTACAGAAATCGCGGGCTTCTTCCCAGGTCCACAGTTTGCTGCGGAAGTTTCCGTCAAAGCTTACGGTAAGTCCTTTTTCCTTTGCTGCCTTCAAACATGCCATAATGAAATCACGGCAGTTCTGGTTCAGGGCTGGAGTGATACCGCTTAAATGAAGCCAGGTAAATCCATCTAAAAGAGCTGCAATATCAACAGTGCTGAAATCAAATTCTGTAAAAGCGCTATGTTTCCGGTCATAAGTTACTTTGCTGGCACGGATTCCGTATCCGGCTTCCAGATAATAGGTTCCGAGACGGTGGCTCGGCGTCTGTTCCGGTGTAGTCAGAATCACAGGGGTACAGTGAACGTCATTGCTCCGAAGCATACGGACTGCACTTTTGCCAAGACTGTTATTGGGAACCACGGTGAAGAATGTACTGTCAACACCCAGATTTGCCAGAGCAAGGGCAATATTTGCCTCGCTTCCGCCATAACTGGCTTCAAAATTTGTAGCAACACGGATTTTATCGTAGTTTGGAGGGGTGAGGCGGAGCATAATCTCACCAATGGTTATAAATTTGTGGCTGCTGGTATTGTTCAGCAGGGGATTTGAATGTTGCATAGGAACCTCCTTGTATGCAAGATGATATTTTTGTTTTGTTATTTTTTTATTCTAGATGATTTATCATGGTATTGCAATGTAAATATCTAATAATTAGAGAAATCTTGCTACTCATTATCTTTTAATCATGCTACAATAAATGTTATAAAACAAAGTATGCTGTTTTTGCGGCGGAAAGAGAGAGGTATTTCTATGAGCGAAATTCAAAATCCAATTCTTCCGGGCTTTCATCCGGATCCATCCATTCTTCGTGTAGGTGAAGATTATTATATAGCCACATCTACATTTGAATGGTTTCCAGGGGTACAGATCCATCATTCCAGAGATTTAGTGAATTGGGAATTGATTTCCTATCCTTTAAATAGGGTAAGTCAGTTAAATATGCTGGGAGAGGATAATTCCTGTGGTGTCTGGGCTCCATGTCTGTCCTACGACAAAGGTACTTATTATCTGATTTATACAGATGTAAAGTCCTTTCTGGGAATGTTTAAGGACACCCATAACTATTTGGTAACAGCAAAGGATATCCGAGGACCCTGGTCAGAACCAATTTATTTGAATTCAAGTGGTTTTGATCCATCTTTGTTTCATAATGCAGATGGTAAAAAATATCTGGTCAATATGTTGATGGATTACCGCTCTTATCAGACCAAATTTGCTGGAATTGTTCTTCAGGAATATTCAGAGGAAAAGCAATGTCTGGTAGGTGAGCGTATTAATATTTTTAAGGGTACACCGGCAGGGCTGACAGAAGGTCCTCATCTGTATCAGCATGAAGGTTATTATTATTTGATGACTGCAGAAGGAGGAACTGGTTATCAGCATGGTGTCATGGTGGCAAGAAGTAAAAATATAGAAGGACCTTATGAGCCGGATCCAGCTGGACATATGCTTACTACCAGACATCTTCCTGCCTGGGGATTACAGAAGGCTGGACATGCCAGTATTACAAAAGGAGCAAATGGAAAGTGGTATCTGGTACATTTGTGTGGAAGACCGGTAGGAGAGAAGAGACGGTGCATCCTTGGAAGAGAAACTGCCCTTCAGGAAGTGGTTTGGAAAGATGGATGGCTTAGGATGGCAGACAACACCAACAGACCGGCTTTACAGGTTTCTATTCCTGAGACAAAAATTTGTCAGAAAAGTCGTAATTTAAAGGAAGAATTTGAACAGGAGCAGTGGAGTATTCATTTCCAGACCTTGCGTATACCTATGGGTGACAGAGCTTCATTAACAGAGCGTCCTGGATATTTGCGGCTTTACGGAGCAGAATCTCCAAACTCCAGATATGAACAATCCCTTTTGGCGCACAGGCAGCAGAGTTTCTGTTGTGAGGTAAACACGAAGCTGGAATTTGCACCGGAACACTTCCAGCAGATGGCAGGACTGATTTATTATTACAATACCCTTGGATATTATTATCTTTATGTGACACAGGATGAAAGTTTAGGGCGAGTTCTTTCCATTATTGCCTGTGATACAGGTGTAGGGACTCATCCCATTGGTGCAGGGATTCCCATTCCTGAGAATCAACCTGTTTACCTGCGTTTGAATACACAGACAGAGAAAGCATGGTTCTCCTATTCTGTGGACGGAGAACATTTTGAAAGAATAGGACCAGATTTGGATGCCACTATCCTATCAGATGATTATTATGAGGAAACAACAGGCCATGGTATGTTTACTGGTGCTTTTATTGGAATTTGTTGTCAGGATTTAGCAGGTACAAAGAGATACGCAGATTTTGATTACTTTTATTATGAAGAACAAGAAGAATAGAGAAATGATGACAGGGCAACCTATATGGAGAATAGGGTGCCCTGTCATTTTATCTTTTATCAGGTATAATTTCCAGCCAGTATCCATCTGGATCAGAAATGAAGTAAATTCCCATTTCCTTATTTTCAAAGCAGATACAACCCATTTCTTCATGAAGTTTGTGAGCTGCTTCAAAGTTATCTGTACGGAAAGCCAGATGGAATTCGCAGTCGCCCAGGTTGTAAGGTCTGTCAAAGTCTCTTAACCAGGTAAGTTCTAGTTCAAAATCTGTGGTTTTATTACCAAGATAGACAATAATAAAAGAACCGTCTGGTGCTTCGATTCTACGTTTCTCTGTGATTCCCAGAGCATTTTTGTAGAATTCTATAGAACGCTCCAGGTCTTTTACATTGTAATTTTCGTGAACCATTTGAAATCTCATAGGGTAACCTCCTAAAGTTGTGACTGCATTATTCTGTACACAGAAAGGTCTGGCCTTCTTTAGCTACGGGCTGAATTTGTTTTTGATATGGATGTCCCTCTTGGGAATTTATAAATTTCTGGATAACGGAATAATCTTTCCAGAAATGCATAGGGAAAACATATTTAATATTGTTTGTTTGTTCCAGAATGTATAGAAGTCCTTTACTATACCAATCTTCCTGACGTGGATCAAGAGGAAGAAAAGCTGCAAAAATATCAAGACCCTTTAATGGGGCTGTATATTTTTTGAAGTTTGCAGTCATATTATTGTTATATTGTTTGGATTCTCCTGGCCATACCCACCAATTTAAATCTCCGGCATGGTAAATCCATTTTTCTTCATAATGTAGTAGAAAAGCAACACCACAATCCGTAGAAGGAAGTGTTTGAATGTTTAGTTCCTTATTAGTGCCTTCCACTGAAAGAATTAGTTGTTCCCGAGCCTTCATAAAGTGAATAGAGCCTGTATTAGCAGGAGTTTTGTATTTTTTTGCCTTTCCCATGATGTCATGGGAAAGAATATAGCATATTTTAGAAAATCCGGCAATAGAAAATATAGCAGGGTTAAAATGGTCTGAATGGCTATGGGAGGAAAATACATATAAAGGCTTTGGAGTAGATGGAGTTGGAATATCTCCTTCATAGTAGTCAAAAAGCCAGTAACAATCTTCCCATTCTAACATAAAACCACTGTGTCCAATGTAGGTTACTTTCATGATGAAACTCCTTTTTTTCTGTTTTTTCTATTTTTTCGCCGTTTTCTTGAACGTTTTATTCTCAAAGTCAAAGTAATTATGTAGAAAATTAATGCAGCTACTATAAAAATGAGTGCAGGGTATTTCCAGTTTGGAAGCTCACGGAAGTTGTGGACCAGTTCTTCTACAAATCCTTTTGGAGATTGTGCCTTCTGGGAGGTAGAATTATTTGGAACTACGTTTGTTTCCGTCTCGCTTTTTTCTTGTTGAAGGGCTATACTACCTTCTTTGCGTTCTTCTTTTTGTATTCCAAGCTCTTTGGCAACAGCAAGAATTTCGTCCGTAGCTTGGATGCTGGAAGAACCGAGGACCGTGTCGCTATAGCAGTAGGTAATCAATAAGTTGTGGCCTTCTTCTAAAGAGCTCTGGAAAGTTAAAGCCTCCTTGGGTTCTTTTGGAAGCACCAGAGAGGTTTCCTGAAATACCGAACCCAAGGCTCCTTGTTCAAGGAGTTTTGCACCAAGGATATCTTTTTTGGCAGCCCTTAAATCGGCAGAATCAATATTTAATTTCTGAAAGTTATTGAATCCATAATCAAAGAGTGCTCTGGTATCATTGTAATGTTCATTCATGTCAGCCAGAACCACACAGACCAGACGCATTCCATTTCTTTCCGCATAGGTAACAAGGGTATTTCCGGCTTTTACGGTGTAACCTGTTTTTCCTCCAAGGCATCCTTCATAATATTCAGAACTGTCTGGAAGTACCATTTTGTGATGATTATTTAACCAACGGGTTTCCTTGGTGATATTTGTTTCTGGAACAATATAGTAAGGTGTTTTAATGATTTCCCGAAAGGTTTCATTCTGGAAGGCAGCACAGGAAATCACAGCTAAATCTCTGGCTGTAGTATAGTGGTCTTCGTGGTACAAACCATTGGCATTGACAAAGTGGGTTTTTTCACAGCCCAGGTCTTTGGCACGCTGGTTCATGGAATCCACAAAAGCCTGTACCGTGCCGCCGATATATTCGGCAACGCCGGAAGAAACTTCATTTGCAGATGCCAGCAGAATCGCGTAGGCAGAATCCTTCATAGTAAGAGTTTCTCCTGGTTTGATGCCAATATGCGTACTGTCGGCTTCAATGTTATTTACTTCGTCTGTGAAGGTAATCTGTGTATCAAAAGGAACCTGTTCAATGGCCAGCATGGCAGTCATGATTTTTGTTGTGCTGGCAGGAGCCCGTTTTTCATCAATGCCTTTGGCATAGAGAATCGAACCAGAGTCTATGTCCATTAAAATGGCAGTTTCAGCCACCACCTTTGGACCTTGGGGCCAGCCAGGGATTTTGTTCGATTGAATTTCCCATTCATAGCTTTCTGGTTTGGCCGGTTCTTCGAGTGTGGAAGCAGTATTTTCTGTATTGTCTGCTGGGGTTGCCATTACCGGTGTAACGCAGGAGCTAACCGAGAGAACAGCACATAGAAGCAGTGTTTTCCATAAGTTTTTTTTCTTCTTTTCCATAAAAATGTTCGTTTCCCTTCTTGTAAACTAAGGTATATTATAAGGGATTTACGGGATTATAGCAATGAAATTATATAAACCCACTTGACACCCCCAAATACTCCCAGTATAATGAATTCATATCTGCAAAAACATAGATGGAGACAGTATTTTGCTGGCAAACGTTTCAGCGAGCCGGGGAAGGTGGAAGCCCGGTACCAGTAGCGGTAAAAGAACATCACTCCGGAGTTGCTATCTGAACTGAGTAAGACACGCCGGCTTTTCCTCCGTTAAAAGGAACGCATATAAAAGCACACAAGCTTCGTATGTTGTAAGAGGTGGTATAACGAAAGCATATGTATGGCTCTCGTCCTGTTACAGGACGGGAGTTTTTTTGCATGGTAAGAAAGTTTTTAAACAGGGAAATTGAAAGGAGAAAATCATGTATCAAAAAGTAAGCACAGACCTGAATTTTGTACAGCGTGAAAAAGAAGTTGAAAAGTTTTGGAAAGATAATGATATTTTTAAGAAAAGTATGGAACAGAAAAAACAGGGTGAAACCTATACCTTCTATGACGGACCGCCAACAGCAAACGGAAAACCTCATATTGGGCACGTTCTGACTCGTGTTATTAAGGATATGATTCCAAGATACCGTACCATGAAAGGGAAAATGGTTCCTCGTAAGGCCGGATGGGATACCCATGGTCTTCCGGTAGAGCTGGAAGTAGAGAAGTTACTGGGATTAGATGGAAAAGAACAGATTGAAGAATATGGACTGATTCCATTTATCGATAAATGTAAAGAAAGCGTCTGGAAATACAAAGGAATGTGGGAAGATTTCTCATCTACTGTTGGCTTTTGGGCAGATATGGACAATCCATATGTTACTTACGATGACAATTATATTGAGTCTGAGTGGTGGGCATTAAAAGAAATCTGGAACAAAGGATTGTTATACAAAGGTTTCAAGATTGTTCCATATTGTCCACGTTGTGGAACCCCTCTTTCTGCACAGGAAGTTGCACAGGGATATAAGGATGTAAAAGAACGCTCTGCCATTGCACGTTTCAAAGTGGTTGGAGAAGATGCTTATATCCTGGCATGGACTACCACACCTTGGACTCTGCCTTCTAACGTTGCACTCTGTGTAAATCCAGACGAGCAGTATGTAAAGGTAAAAGCAGCAGACGGCTATACTTATTATATGGCAGAAGCACTGCTTGATACAGTTCTTGGAAGCCTGGAAAGAGAAGAAGGAACACCGGCATACGAAGTTCTGGAAACTTATGTAGGAAAAGATCTGGAATATAAAGAATACGAGCCATTATATAATTTCAAGAAGCTGGATAAAAAGGCACATTACGTTGTGTGCGATACTTATGTAACCCTGACAGATGGTACTGGTGTAGTTCATATTGCACCTGCATTTGGTGAAGACGACAGCAAAGTGGGAAGAAAATATGACCTTCCATTCCTGCAGTTAGTAGATGAAAAAGGTGAAATGACAAAAGAGACCAAGTGGGCAGGAACTTTCTGTAAGAAAGCAGATCCGGAGGTATTGAAAGATTTAGATGAGAGAGGTTTATTATTCTCAGCACCTAAATTTGAACACAGCTATCCTCACTGCTGGAGATGCGATACACCACTGATCTACTATGCAAGAGAATCTTGGTTCATCAAGATGACAGCAGTAAAAGAAGACCTGATTCGCAACAATAATACCATCAACTGGATTCCAGAAAGCATTGGTAAAGGCCGTTTCGGAGACTGGCTGGAAAATGTACAGGACTGGGGTATCAGCCGTAACCGTTACTGGGGAACACCGTTAAACGTGTGGGAATGTGAGTGCGGACATATGCATTCTATTGGAAGCCGCCAGGAACTTTACGAAATGAGCGGAAACGAAGCTGCCAAAACCGTAGAGCTTCACAGACCATATATTGATGAAATTACTATTAAGTGTCCGGAATGTGGAAAAGAAATGCATCGTGTACCGGAAGTAATTGACTGCTGGTTTGACTCAGGAGCAATGCCTTTTGCACAGCACCATTATCCATTTGAGAATCAGGATTTGTTTGAGCAGCAGTTCCCGGCAGACTTTATTTCTGAAGCTGTAGACCAGACTCGAGGATGGTTTTATTCTCTTCTGGCAGAGTCTACCCTCTTGTTTAATAAGGCACCTTATAAGAATGTTATCGTTCTTGGTCATGTGCAGGACGAAAATGGACAGAAAATGAGTAAGTCCAAAGGAAATGCAGTAGACCCATTTGAAGCACTGGAAAAATACGGTGCAGACGCTATCCGCTGGTATTTCTATGTAAACAGTGCTCCATGGCTGCCAAACCGCTTCCATGGCAAGGCAGTACAGGAAGGACAGCGTAAATTCATGGGTACACTGTGGAATACTTATGCATTCTTCGTGCTTTATGCGAATATTGATGAATTTGACGCAACAAAATATACATTAGAGTACGATAAACTTCCGGTTATGGATAAATGGTTGCTTTCTAAGTTAAATACCGTAGTAAAAGCAGTAGATGAGAATCTGGCAAACTACAAGATTCCAGAGACAGCAAGAGCACTTCAGGAATTTGTAGACGATATGAGTAACTGGTATGTAAGAAGAAGCCGTGAACGTTTCTGGGCAAAAGGTATGGAGCAGGATAAGATTAATGCTTATATGACCCTTTACACTGCACTGGTTACCATTTCCAAGGCAGCAGCGCCTATGGTTCCGTTTATGACAGAAGAAATCTACCAGAACCTGGTAAGAAGCATTGACCAGAATGCACCGGAAAGTATTCATCTGTGCGATTTCCCAGAGGTTCAGGAAGCATGGATTGACAAAGAATTAGAAGAGAACATGGATGACCTGCTGAAAGTGGTTGTTATGGGTCGTGCATGCAGAAATACAGCAAACATCAAGAACCGCCAGCCAATCGGAAAGATGTTTGTAAAAGCACCGTTTGAGCTTTCTGAATTCTACAAAGAGATTATTGAAGATGAATTAAATGTAAAAGAGATGACCTTTACAGATGATGTAAGAGATTTTACTTCCTACACCTTTAAACCACAGTTAAAGACCGTTGGACCAAAATACGGTAAATTCCTGGGAGGAATTAAAACAGCACTTGCTGAATTAGACGGAAATAAGGCTATGGATGAGCTTAAGGCCAATAATGAGCTAAAACTTGACATAAATGGACAGGAAATTGTATTATTAGAGAGTGATTTGTTGATTGATATGGCACAGATGGAGGGGTATGTATCAGAGTCTGACAATGATCTTACTGTTGTGCTGGATACGAACCTTACACCAGAACTTTTGGAAGAAGGTTTTGTCCGTGAAATCATCAGCAAAATCCAGACCATGCGTAAAGAGGCTGACTTTGAAGTGACTGATAAGATTGTTGTTTCGCTGGAAGGAAATCAAGTGATTGAAGGTATTTTCCGTGTGCATGAAGCTGATATTAAGTGTGAAGTGCTGGCAGCAGAAGTCGTGTACAATGAGGTAAAAGGTTATGCCAAAGAGTGGAAAATTAATTCCGAAAGCGTTACATTTGGCGTGGAAAAATTCTCATGAAACCTGTAGGAGGGAAACGAGATGTTAGATCATCATTTCAAGAAAGAGGAATTCAAAGAAAGCGTTAAAGAAAATGTAAAGATGCTTTACAGAAAAACGATTGAAGAGGCTACTCAGGAACAGGTTTTCCAGGCAGTGTCTTTGGCTGTAAAGGATGTTGTCATTGACAACTGGCTTCTAACACAAAAGCAGTATGAAAAAGATGACCCGAAAATCGTATACTATTTATCCATGGAGTTCCTGATGGGCCGTGCTCTGGGAAATAACCTGATTAACTTATGTGCATATAACGAAGTAAAAGAAGCCCTGGATGAATTAGGATTTGACTTAAATACCATTGAGGATCAGGAGCCGGATCCAGCTCTTGGAAATGGAGGTCTGGGAAGATTGGCAGCATGCTTCCTGGATTCTCTGGCAACATTAGGATACTGTGCATATGGCTGTGGTATTCGTTACCGTTACGGTTTATTCAAACAGAAAATTGAAAACGGTTATCAAGTGGAAGTGCCGGATAACTGGTTAAAGAATGGTTATCCATTTGAACTGCGTCGTCCTGAATATGCAAAAGAAGTAAAATTCGGTGGATACGTAAGAGTAGAATATGACCACGCAACAGGCAGAAATCGTTTCGTACAGGAAGGCTATCAGTCTGTTCGTGCAGTACCATACGATATGCCAATCGTTGGTTACAACAATAAGATTGTCAACACACTGCGTATCTGGGATGCAGAAGCAATCAATGACTTCCAGTTAGACCTGTTCGACAAAGGTGAATACCACAAAGCAGTAGAGCAGGAAAACCTGGCAAAAAATATCGTAGAAGTTCTGTATCCAAATGATAACCACTATGCAGGAAAAGAACTTCGTCTGAAACAGCAGTATTTCTTCATTTCTGCAAGTATTCAGGCTGCAATTGAAAAATTTAAGAAATCCCATAGTGACCTTCATGACCTGCCGAAGAAAGTAACCTTCCAGTTAAATGATACACATCCAACTATGACTGTTGCGGAACTTATGAGAATTCTCATTGACGAAGAAAGCATGGAATGGGATGAAGCATGGGATATCACAACACATACCTGTGCATATACAAACCATACCATTATGGCAGAAGCTCTGGAAAAATGGCCAATCGAGCTGTTCTCCAAACTGCTTCCTCGTGTATATCAGATTATCGAAGAAATCAACAGAAGATTCCTTATGGAAATTCAGCAGAAATATCCTGGAAATCAGGAAAAAATCAGAAAAATGGCAATCATTTATGATGGTCAGGTGAAAATGGCTCACCTTGCAATCGCAGGAGGATATTCTGTAAACGGCGTTGCACAGCTTCACACAGAAATTCTGAAGAAACAGGAATTAAAAGATTTCTATGAAATGTATCCTGAAAAATTCAACAATAAGACAAACGGTATTACCCAGAGACGTTTCCTGCTTCACGGAAACCCACTTCTGGCAGACTGGATTACAGAACATATCGGTGATGGCTGGATCACCAACCTTCCAGAACTTGCAAAACTGAAAGTTTATGCAGATGACAAGAAGGCACAGCAGGAATTCATGAACATCAAATACCGTAACAAAGTACGTCTTGCTAAGTACATTCTGGAGCACAACGGAATCGAAGTAAATCCGAACTCCATCTTTGACGTACAGGTTAAGAGACTTCATGAGTACAAACGTCAGCTTATGAACATCCTTCACGTTATGTACCTGTACAATAGGATTAAAGAACATCCGGAAATGCCGTTCTATCCAAGAACCTTTATCTTCGGTGCAAAGGCGGCAGCAGGCTACAGACGTGCAAAACAGACCATTAAGCTGATTAATGCAGTAGCAGATGTAATCAACAACGACGCTTCCATTGATGGAAAGATTAAAGTTGTATTTATTGAAAACTACCGTGTATCCAATGCAGAGATGATTTTTGCAGCAGCAGATGTTTCTGAGCAGATTTCTACAGCAAGTAAAGAAGCTTCAGGAACAGGTAACATGAAATTCATGTTAAATGGTGCTCCAACAATCGGTACTATGGACGGTGCTAACGTGGAAATCGTAGAAGAAGTAGGTGCTGAAAATGCATTTATCTTCGGTCTTTCTTCTGACGAAGTTATCAACTATGAAAACCATGGCGGATATGACCCAATGCAGTATTTCAACAACGATCCTGACATCAGAAATGTATTGATGCAGCTGATCAACGGAACCTACTCCCATGGAGATTTCAATATGTTCCGTGAAATCTATGATTCTCTGTTGAATACAAAATGCAGTGACAGAGCAGATACTTACTTTATCCTGGCTGACTTCAAGTCTTATGCAGCAGCACAGGAAAAAGTAGAAGAAGCTTACAGAGACGAAGCAAGATGGGCTAAGATGGCACTTCTGAACACTGCTTGCTCTGGTAAGTTTACCTCTGACAGAACCATCCAGCAGTATGTAGATGAAATCTGGCACCTGGACAAGGTTATTATTGGAAAATAAGAACTGAATAAAAGGTAAAATGGCAGAGCTGTCGCACTGAGTAGTTTTTCAGTGTGGCGGCTCTGTTTGTGTTGGAGGATGGAATTATGCGGTAGGCACAGCCTGAAATATCTGCTACAATAGAAATGTAACAGCAAAACATAGGGATATGGGGGTCATGAATATGGGAAGCTACTTAAATCCAGGAAGTTCTATTTTTAAAATGGAATTAAATTCACAAATTTATATAGATAAAAGCAGATTGATTGAAGCTACGAACAAAAGTATGAATACCATGCAGAGATTTGTCTGTGTCAGCCGCCCCAGACGTTTTGGAAAATCTATGGCAGCAGATATGCTTGCATCTTACTATGGAAGAAAAGAGAATACAGAAGAATTATTCAAGCAGCTAGAGATTAGTAAGTGCAATACCTATAAAAAACACCTAAATCAGTATGATGTGATAAAAGTCAATATGCAGGAATTTTTGAGCCAGACCCATAGTGTAGCGGAGATGCTCCAGATGTTAAAGACATATTTGCTCTTTGAGCTTCTGGAAGATTTTCATGACATGCGTTTTAGAAACGAAAAAGATCTGGTACAGGTTATGAAAGATATCTTTTCAAGAACAGAACGACCTTTTGTAATTCTTATTGATGAATGGGATTGTTTATTCAGAGAGTATCAGAAAGACCAGGAGGCACAGAAACAATATCTGGATTTTTTAAGAGTGTGGTTAAAGGATAAAGAATATGTAGCGTTAGCCTATATGACAGGGATTTTGCCCGTTAAAAAATATGGAACTCATTCTGCTTTGAATATGTTTACAGAGTATTCCATGACAGATCCGGGAAATCTGGCAGAATACTTTGGGTTTACAGAAGATGAGGTAGAAAAATTATGTAAAGAATACGGAATGGATTTTCAGGAAGCAAAGGCATGGTATGATGGATATGGTTTAGTAAGTCATGAGAAAAACGGTGATATCCATTATTCTATGTATAGCCCTAAATCTGTAGTAGAAGCTATGCTCAGGCACAAATTTGGAACCTACTGGAATCAGACAGAGACTTATGAGGCATTAAAGCGATATATTCAGATGGATATGGATGGCCTGAAGAGTGATGTGGTACAGATGCTGGCAGGAAAAGACATCCACATCAATACAGGAACTTTCAGCAATGATATGACTACTTTTGCAAACAAAGATGATATTCTGACTCTTCTGGTTCATTTAGGATATTTGAGCTACGATATCCTGATAGAAAGCGTCAGGATACCAAATAAAGAGGTTTCACAGGAGTATGTGAATGCTATCAGTACTATGGACTGGCATGAGGTGATCATGATAAAAAACAAAGAAACATACGTGTGTGATTGAGAAGATGAAAAAAGGGTGCAAGGATAATGTGTAGAATATATGAAAAACTGACAATTGGGGAGGGATTTTATGGTTGAAGATAAGTTGTTTTCAGGAGAATCTGTTAATATTGAATACAAAGTAGAAGTTCCAAAGAAAAGTGAAAAATATATGAAAACAGTGGTTGCCTATGCTAATGGTCATGGTGGACGTATTGTTTTTGGTATTGACGATGAAACTTTAAAAGTAGTTGGTATGGAACCAGATACGATTTTCCAAACCATGGATTCAATTACTAATGCTATTTCTGATAGCTGCGAGCCTAAAATCTATCCAGATGTCACTTTACAATCCATGGAGGATAAAACAATTGTTGTTGTGGAAATTCATCCAGGACCTATGCGTCCGTATTATATAAAAGCTAAGGGACTGATTGATGGGACATATGTGCGTGTTGCTGGCACTACACGACATGCGGAAGAATATATGTTGAAAGAATTTGGGAATGCAAATTAAAGGGATTTACAGACAAGACATTTATGAACTTCCCGTAGATAGTGTAAGAGAATTAATTGCAAATGCAGTTGCACACAGGAGTTATTTAGAACCTGGAAATATTCAGGTAGCTATTTTTGATGACAGGTTAGAGGTGACTTCTCCGGGAATGCTTTTAAATGCAGTATCAATTGAAAAGATGAGGGAAGGGTATTCTAAATTGCGCAATCCTGCTATAGCCAGTGCCTTTGCATATATGAAAATTATTGAAAAATGGGGAACTGGTATTCCAAGAATCCTTCGTGAATGTATAGAATATGGGTTGCCGGAACCACAGTTAATAGATTTCGATGGTGATTTTAGGGTGAATATGTATCGGAAACAGGAGAAAGCAAGTTCTGCAGAAACTACCCAAACTATGGAAAACCCTACCCAAAGTTCTGCAGAAACTACCCAAACTATGGAAAACCCTACCCAAAGTTCTGCAGAAACTACCCAAACTATAGAAAATCCTACCCAAAGTTTGACTGAAACTACCCAAACCATAGATTTTCAATTCACAGAGAAGGATAAAGAGGTATTAAAAGTAATTCAACAAAACCCGGAATTGACACAAAGAGAAATGGCTTTGGAACTTGGATGGTCTGTGGATAGAGTGAAATATTATTTAAATAAAATGAAAAAATTACAGGTGATTAAGCGAGTGGGAAGCAGCCATAAGGGGCATTGGGAGATACTGAGATAGGATTTGCTATATGAGGGAATGGAGAACTAGGGTAAATACACTGAAAATTCATATTCAATCCGTAAGAACGGGGTAAATATATCACCTAAGTGTATTTAGCACCCCGTTATGGGGCAAAGAAACATAAATTTGAGCGTATTTGCCCCGGATTTTTGCATTTTTCAAGAATTTTGGGGTGTTTTTAAGTGGTGAATGCTATTTTTGTCCCCAGCCGGGGCAAAAAACAAAGTTTCTGTACCACATTGCCCTTTAAGCCAAGAGCAGCAAAAAGCAGCAACTCTCCACGCCGCATTTCCTTTAATTTTTGAAATCTCCCTCTTGACAAATCCCCTCAAAATAAATAAAATATCAATCAGTTAGAAGATGCTAACCGCGTGCATATGAGTCAACTAGACGAATCAAGCTCACAAGAACTTAAGAGTTCTATTTTTTTACCACATGAATTAGAGAAAACTAACTAAAGAATGGATTAACTAACTAATCAATAATTAAAAGAGTAACTACAAATTGGAGGATAAAACAGTGATGATTCATAAAAGACTAATCTCTACAGTGAGCCACACCAGGAAATATATTGCTGCCAATGTGGCGGTTCAGTGGGTTTCCTTATGGGCCAATATTATACTGTTGCAAATGGTTACATGGTTCTTGGGGGAATTATTTTATGGCAGGGCAGAGAAGAGAACTTTTCTTATTGTAGCTTTGCATGCCATTGGGGCAATTTTGGTGCGTATGGTCTGTTTCGTGCTATCCAGCCGTATGAGCTTTCTTTCCTCAAAATCAGTGAAACAGGTTTTGCGTGAGAAAATTTATGGAAAACTTTTAAGGCTTGGCGTTTCTTACAAGGAGAATGTCCGCTCCTCAGAGGTTGTCCAGGTAGCGGTAGAAGGTGTTGACCAGTTGGAAACTTATTTTGGGTCATACCTGCCCCAGTTTTTCTATGCAGTCCTGGCTCCGGTGACGCTGTTTTTGGTATTGCTTCCTGTAAGCTGGGTTTCTGCAGTGGTACTTTTGTGCTGCGTGCCGCTGATTCCCATTTCCATTGCAGCGGTTCAGACCTGGGCGAAGAAGCTGCTGTCAAAATATTGGGGGCAGTACACTGCTTTGGGAGATACCTTTCTGGAAAACCTTCAGGGGCTGACTACCTTGAAAATTTATCAGGCAGATGAACGCAGACAGGAAGAGATGAACCGGGAGGCAGAAAATTTCCGTAAAATCACCATGAAGGTTCTGACCATGCAGTTAAATTCCATTACCATTATGGATTTGGTGGCGTATGGAGGGGCTGCTCTTGGAGGGATTTTGGCAGTGAGACAGTTTTTGAACGGGGAAATTCTTCTAAGTGAGTGCTTATTTATTATTTTGCTGGCAGCAGACTTTTTCCTGCCTATGCGTTTACTTGGAAGCTTCTTCCACATTGCCATGAACGGAATGGCTGCCAGTGATAAGATTTTTAAATTGCTGGATTTGCCGGAGCCGGTGAAGGGGACAAAAGAAATCTCCCAAGAGAGTGGTTTGTGCTGCAGGGATTTGACTTTTGCATATGAAAAGGAGCGTCCTATTTTGAAACAAATCAGTCTTTCGGCCAAGAAAGGGGATTTTGTCGCCATTGTAGGAGAAAGCGGCTGCGGCAAATCCACACTGGCATCTATCTTTACGGGAAAAAATCGGAATTATCAGGGTGAGGTTCTGTTTGGAGGGGCGCAGGGTGTTCCGCTTGCTGAAATTTCAGAGGAAAGCCTGTTGGAGCAGATTACTTATGTGGGACATGCAGGATATCTTTTTAGAGGAACAGTGAGAGAGAATTTGCTTCTGGCGAAACCGGATGGAACAGATGAAGAATTCTGGCAGGTACTGGAACAGATGAAACTGGCTGATTTCCTGAGAAGTGAGCAGGGACTGGATACCATGCTTGCAGAAAAGGGGTCGAACTTTTCCGGCGGACAGTGTCAGCGTCTGGTTATGGCAAGGGCGCTTTTGCATGACAGTGCTGTGTATATTTTTGATGAAGCAACCTCCAATATTGATGCAGAGAGTGAAAATGATATTATGGAGCAGATTTATCAGATGAAAGGAAAGAAAACCGTATTGCTGATTTCCCACCGATTAGCCAATGTGACAGCCGCGGATAAAATTTATGTGCTGGAACAGGGAAAAATAGCAGAGCAGGGAAATCATGAAACCCTCATTACTCAAAAGGGAAGCTATGCAAAATTATGGAACACCCAGCAGAAGCTGGAGGATTACAGAAAGGAGAAGGCATCATGAAAAAACGAAATCACTGGAAGCTGATGCTACAGTTGTCAGGATTAGTAAAACCTTTAAGCGGATATATGGTTCTGGCTGTGCTTATGGGACTGGCAGGACATTTATGTGCGACTTTCATTACAGTGTTTGCAGGCTTTGCTCTGCTGGCGGGTCTGGGTGAGCCTGTTCCTGTGAGTATCACTCTGCTTTTTATATGCATGGGAGGGTTTGCCATCATGCGTGGAATCCTGCGGTATGGGGAACAGGCCTGCAACCATTTTATTGCCTTTAAACTCCTGGCGCTTATAAGGGATAAAGTCTTTTTGGCTTTGCGCCGCCTGTGTCCTGCCAAGCTGGAAGGAAAAGAGAAGGGCAGCCTGATTTCTGTTATTACATCAGACATTGAGCTTTTGGAGGTGTTTTATGCTCATACGATTTCCCCGGCTTTGATAGCCCTGTTGTTTTGTACAGGAATCAGCCTGTTTCTTGGCAGTTATCATCCTGTTTTGGGGATTTTGGCAATGGTTTTCTTTCTGATTGTAGGAATTGTTATTCCTATGGCAGTGTCTGGGCTTAACGGACAGGCAGGAATGCGTTTTCGGACTATGAGTGGCAGCCTCAGCAGCTTTGTCCTGGACAGTCTGAGAGGGCTGCCGGAAATTCTTCAGTATCATGCAGGAGATAAAAGGATGAAGGAAATGAGGGAGCAAACAGAAGCCCTCTGTATAGAAGAAGCCAGGATGAAAAAGCTTTCCGGGTGGAATACAGCGGTGACGAATACGGTTATCTGGGTGGCAGACCTGGCAATGCTTTTTGTTTCTGCCTGGCTGTTTTGGAATGGAATGGTAGAGTTTGAAGGCGTGGTGATTTCCACGTTGACCTTAATGAGCAGCTTTGGACCTGTAGTTGCCCTGGCGGCTCTTGGCAGTACCTTGCAAAATACTTTTGCAGCGGGCAACAGGGTGCTGGATATTTTGGAAGAACTTCCTGTGACAGAAGAAATCAAGGGAAGGGAGACCATAGAATTTTCTGGCGCAGGGGCAGAAAAAGTAAGTTTTTCTTATGGGCAGGAAGAGATTTTGCATAAGGTTTCTCTGGACATTCCAAGAGGCGCGGTTGTTGGGATTCAGGGAAAAAGCGGAAGTGGAAAGTCTACACTATTGAAGCTGTTTATGCGGTTTTGGGAGACCGGGAAAGGTGAAGTGAAGATTTCCGGCTGCTCTGTGGACAAGATAAACACTGCAAATCTGCGGAATATGGAGAGTTTTATGACTCAGGAAACTCATCTGTTTCACGACAGCATTGCGGATAATCTGAGGATAGCCAAACCAGATGCCTCCCAGGAGGAGCTGGAACAAGCCTGCAAAAAGGCTTCTGTACACGATTTTATTATGAGTCTGCCAAAGGGATATGATACTTTGGTGGGAGAGCTTGGAGATACCTTGTCAGGAGGAGAGAAACAGAGACTGGGACTGGCCAGAGCCTTTCTTCATGACGCGCCGTTTATGCTGCTGGATGAGCCAACCTCCAATCTGGATAGTTTAAATGAGGCAGTGATTTTGAAATCCCTTTATGAAGAACGCAAAGGAAAAACCGTGGTGCTGGTATCTCACAGAAAATCTACCATGGGAATTGCAGACAGAGTATATTCTGTAGAACACGGGAGGATGAGTTAATGAATGTGAAAAAAATCAGTTATATGGCAATAGGCAGTATTTCTCTGGCGCTTGGCGCTTTGGGGGCAGTTCTGCCTTTGCTGCCGGCAGTGCCTTTCCTCCTTCTGGCTGCCATATGCTTTGCCAGAAGTTCTGAGAAACTTCACAACTGGTTCCTTGGAACCAGCCTTTACAGGAAAAATCTGGAAAGCTATGTGGCAGGAAGGGGCATGACCAGACAGACCAAAATCAGAATCATGGTCACTGTAACCTTGATTATGGCGGTCAGTTTTGCTTTCATGCATCAAGTACTTATTGGACGCATGGTTCTTATTGGCGTCTGGGTGTTTCATGTTCTCTACTTCCTCTTTGGAGTGAAAACCATTCCCGCAAAGGAGTAAGATTATTTCAGGGTGTCACTGTTATTTAAGACCAAAGTGCTGTATAAAAATAAAACATCACAGTCGGTAAAGTCCATGTATTGTTCCAGATAATCCGGGTGAATATACCGGATATCAACCAGGGTGATTTTTGAATAGCCTTCTAAAAGCAGGGGGGCAATGCTGGACCCAAAGGAATCCCGGAATAAAACCAGTTCTTTTGAACTGGAAGCCATAGGATTTTCTACCGTAAGCAGAGAAACAGACCCGGATAAAAATATCTCATAAGGGTCTTTTCCCTCAGCGCGGGAGAGGTCATAGACAGACTGAGTTTTGCCGGTTTCATAGTTGCAGACAACCGCCTGCTCTATGGCGTCATTGGTAAGATAGTACAGGGGCTCAGGGGAAAGGCTCAGGGCAGACTGGCCCGCATAAACGCCCAGGAAATCAGAAGCAGCAGTTTTTTGCTGATAGTCCTGTTTTAAGCTGGTTCCCATACATTCTGCCAGATAAGCAGCTACGTCAGTAATGCGTTCCTGTCTCCAGTGAGTGTCCGTCTTATAATAATTTTCCTGCTCCAGCAAATGGGTAATGGAGATATTTTGGGCAAAATCCATTTTTTCTGCCATAGCCTTCTCAAAAGCAGGATAATCCATAGACAGATGACCGCTTTTAGGAGCAAGGAAGCAGTTTTTGTCAGGAATCACACAAAGATAAACCTTATTTTCCTCTGATAAATATTTGTCATAAATATAACGGAAACGCTGGGAAGCCCGATCAAGAGATTTCTCATCTACCGGATATTCCATGGCACAAGCATAACCCTCTGTCTCATAAATACCATGATTATCCTTCCGTTTGAAACCTTCTGTGGCAGAGAAGGCTTTTAGCTTCCGAAAGGATTCCCGGAAAGGAAATTGGTCCTGGGCATAGGAATCAAAGCCTGTCATAAAGCGCCCGTTTAGTACCGAATCCAGGGAAAGTTCCGGCATTTTCGCCAGCTTGCGCCGCTCACTGTAAGAGTAATCTTCCTTTGGAAAGAGGATGCAGAGGAAGAAGCTAAGTCCCAGAAAGCAGGCAAATAGCACACACATGACTTTATTTTTCTTACGCATGTCTATAAAATTCCTCCATTTAAAAAAGAAAATATTAAAAACGAAAATACAGAAACGGGTTAAAGGAGCCATCTACCAGAAAGGCAGTCATAACAAGAAGCAGTAACAGCAGCCCACAAGGCTCTGCAATAGCCAGGACAATGGCGAATCCCTTGTTTTTGGCCAGGCGCATTTCCAGTACAGTCCACAGATATTTGCATACCGGGGTGGCGCCAATGACAGCAATCAGGAGAAGGAATCCAAAGCTTTTCAGATAATAGATTGCCTCAGGGGACGCCAGAGGGATTCCTCCTATACCGAACATCCCGCCTATATGGGAACAGGCCTGTGGCAGATTCTCTGCATGGAATAAAACAAAGCTGATAGCAACAAAAAACAGCACATAAACATGAGAGATAAATTTATGCCTGGCAAGATGAGGAAGAAGCCACAGCTTTTCACACACAAGCAGCAGGGCGAAGAAAAGTCCCCAGAGGACAAAATTCCAGGCAGCTCCATGCCAGAAGCCGGTGAGCATCCATACAGTGAAAATGTTGAAAAACCAGCGGGCTTTGCCAACCTGGTTTCCACCCATGGGAATATATACATAATCCCGAAACCAGGTTCCCAGGGAAATATGCCATCTGCGCCAAAATTCTGTGATACTGGCAGAAATATAAGGATAATTAAAATTTTCTGCAAAATGGAAGCCAAAAATTTTCCCAAGACCAATAGCCATATCACTGTAACCGGAAAAGTCAAAATAAATATGCAGGCTGAAAGCTATGGCATATATCCAGTGAAAGAGAACCGATTTTTCTGTGGAAACCAGAAAGGCATTACACAGTTCCCCAAGCTGATTGGCAATAAGAATTTTCTTTCCAAGCCCAAGGAGAAAGCGGCGGATACCAAGGGCAGCCAAATCTACAGAGTGCGTGCGCCTTTGAAGCTGCGCGGCAATCTGAGAATAACGTACAATAGGCCCGGCAATTAGCTGGGGAAACATGGCAATATAGGTTGCCAGATGGAGAGGATTTCTCTGGGCAGGTTCCCCGCGGTACACGTCTACGGTATAACTAATCATCTGGAAAGTATAAAAACTGATGCCAATAGGTAAGGCAATATTTAGAAGTCCCAGTTCAAGTCCGGTGACAGCATTGATATTTTCCAGGAAAAAATCAGCATATTTGAAATAAAGAAGAAATCCAAGACTGACTGCTACAGAACAAAAGCAAATCCATCTGGCGGCAGGCTTTTGCCGGTATCGTTCCAGCAAAAGCCCAAATCCATAACCAGCTCCAATAGAAACTATCATAAGAAAAAGATATTTCGGCTCGCCCCATCCATAAAAAATAAGACTAAAAGCCAGCAGTACCGTGTTCTTAAATTTTGCAGGAGCCAAAAAGTAAAAAATCAGCGCCAGAGGCAGAAAATAATATAAAAAAGGAATACTGGAAAAAAGCATCCGTTACCTCCCGCCAGGACTAAGGCTCTACAACAGAAGTTTCCAGAAGCACCTTGGAATCTTCCAGGGAAGAGGCAGCATTTTTCTTAAACGTTTCTATTAAATCATCTGCCCCAAAAGCAGTAAGGACATATTCGCTGTCTGCCTTGAGAACTACCAGAGTGTCTGGCATTCCGCAAATCCATTGCCTGGATAAAACATGCTCTTTCACTGCTTCGGCAAAATCTTCCATATTTGTACCCTCTGTTACATGATAAGCCGCTCCGGTGAAGGTATTGGCATTCATCATATGCACCAGAGAAGCCGCGTCATCAATATTTGCAGCCTCTTCCTTTGGAAGCCCAAGAGAAGTATCTAATTCCTCTGTTTTTGAAACATCAAAGGTAGCCGGGCCTTCCATGGACAAATGCTCAGAATCACCGCCGCCCATAGGGAACTTGTCATCTTCTGCATACGCATCTACAACAGTATTTAACACATCCAGAGCGCTTTCATAACTGGAGGCAGTTCCCTGTTCCTTATCTGGTTCCTTATTGTTGCCACATCCCATAAGGGAAAATGCCATAACAGCACTAAGAAGAAAAACCATACATTTTTTCATATTTCATATACCTGTTCCTTTCGTATGATAGAGTCATTGTACCATAGGAAAATTTATAAAAAAAGGCATTGACAATTTTCTTTTTTTCCGTTATATTAAAAGCATAACAATTAAACAAATGCTTAATTGTTGAATGAAAGATGAAAGGGGTACTAAATTTATGAAGAAGACCTATAAAATTGAAGTGGACTGTGCGAACTGTGCAAATTTAATGGAGAGTGAAGCAAAAAAAACAGACGGCGTTGCAAATGCTGTTGTAAATTTTATGACACAGAAAATGATTGTAGAATTTGAAGAAGGAAAAGACCCAAAAGCGGTGATGAAGAACGTGCTGAAAGCCTGCAAAAAGGTAGAGCCAGACTGCGAAATTGAGTTATAAAAAGAAAATGGGCTGCCCCAGGAGAAACTTCTTCATGTGGCAGCCTTCCAAATTTATGGGAGGAGACAGGAATTATGAATAAAAAGCAGAAAAAAATGCTCATTCGGATTATCCTTGCAGCGGTTATGGTAATTGTATTTAATTTCATTTCATTAGAAGGTTTGCCAAGGCTGATCCTTTACCTGGCGGCATATCTGGTTATCGGTTATGATATTCTGAGAAAGGCATGGAAGGGAATTTTAAACAGACGGATGTTTGACGAAAACTTCCTTATGGCCATTGCTACTGTAGGCGCTTTTGCACTGGCGATTTACAGCAGAAGCGGAGATTATAATGAAGCCATTGCAGTTATGCTTTTTTACCAGATAGGCGAATTGTTTCAGAGCTATGCAGTGGGAAAAAGCCGCAGAAATATCAGCGCCCTTATGGATATCCGCCCGGATTACGCCAATATTGAAAGGGATGGAAAACTGGAACAGGTTGATCCAGACGAAGTAGAAATTGACAGTGTGATTGTGGTGCAGCCGGGAGAAAAGGTTCCTCTGGATGGCATTGTTTTGGAAGGAAATTCCACCTTAAATACCAGCGCGCTTACAGGAGAAAGTCTTCCAAGAGATGTAAAACAGGGGGACGAAATTATCAGTGGATGTATTAACATGACAGGCGTGCTGAAAATACGCACCACAAAGGAATTTGGTGAGTCTACGGTATCTAAGATTCTGGAGCTTGTGGAAAATTCCAGCTCCAGAAAGTCCAAATCAGAGGATTTTATTTCAAAGTTTGCCAGAATTTATACACCGGCAGTGTGCTATGGCGCTCTTGCCCTTGCATTGTTGCCTCCTCTGGTGCAGATGCTGTTTTTGGGCGGTACAGCCCAGTGGGGAACCTGGATTTACAGAGCGCTTACCTTCCTGGTAATCAGTTGTCCCTGCGCTTTGGTTATTAGTATTCCACTCAGCTTTTTTGCGGGAATCGGCGGCGCAAGTAAGGAAGGGGTTCTGATTAAAGGTTCTAATTATATGGAAACCCTGTCTAAGACAAAATACGTGGTTTTTGATAAGACAGGAACTCTGACAAAGGGCGTTTTTGAAGTAACAGCTATTCATCACAATGAAATGGATGAGAAAAAACTGCTGGAATATGCGGCTCTGGCAGAATGTGCTTCCTCTCATCCTATCAGCAAAAGTCTCCAGAAGGCTTACGGACAGGAAATTGAGAGAAACAGAGTCCATGATATTCAGGAAATCAGCGGCCATGGAGTGGTAGCAAAGGTAGACGGACATGAAGTGGCAGTAGGAAACAGCAAATTAATGAAGAAATTGGGTGTGGAATATAAAGACTGCCACAAGGTGGGAACCATTATTCACATTGCAATAGACGGAAAATATGAAGGCCATATAGTGATTTCTGATGTGTTAAAGCCACATGCAGAGGAAGTGGTTTCCAGGCTGAAAAAAGCAGGAGTGAAGAAAACGGTTATGCTTACAGGGGATGCCAGAGCAGTGGCAGAACAGGCAGCCAAAGCTCTTGGCATTGACGAAGTGTACAGCGAATTGCTTCCGGGAGATAAAGTGGAAAAAGTGGAAGCCTTGTTGAAACAGAAGACAGAAAAGGAAAAACTGGCCTTTGTGGGTGATGGAATCAATGATGCCCCGGTACTTACCAGAGCAGATATTGGAATTGCCATGGGAGCCCTTGGATCAGATGCTGCCATTGAGGCAGCGGATGTAGTGCTTATGGATGATGATCCCCTGAAAATTTCCAAAGCCATTAAGATTTCCAGAAAATGCCTTAACATTGTATACCAGAATATTGCCTTTGCTCTGGTGATTAAGTTTGGCTGTCTGGCTCTTGGGGCTGTGGGAATTGCCAATATGTGGTTTGCTATTTTTGCAGATGTGGGAGTTATGATTCTGGCAGTGTTAAATGCAATCCGGGCGCTTCGGGTTCACAATTTATAAAAAAATACTACAGAAATCTACAAAAAAGTGCTATAATAGAGCAGAAAAAAGGAAAAGTACAGGAACTGTCGCAAAATGTGGTGAGAAAAATCACCATGTTATGCGGCAACTCCTTTGTTCTTGGGTTAGACAAAACTAATACAAAAGACAGGAGAAAGACAGTATGAATCTTAGTAAATTACCTATTGGGAGTACAGCCACCATACAGTCTGTAGGTGGTTCCGGCGCTCTCAGACAGCATTTTCTGGATATGGGGCTCATACAGGGCACAGAGGTTACAGTTGTAAAATATGCGCCCATGGGAGATCCCATTGAACTTCGGATTCATGGATATGAGCTGAGCATCCGGCTGGCAGATGCAGAAAACATCCAGGTGGGAGAGGCTCATGAGCCGAAAACAGTAGAAAATAAGGCTGCAAAAAAAGAAAAACATCATCCGGGATACGGAGAAGGCGGAAAGTTCCACAATCGAAAAAGCGAAAATCCACTTCCAGACAGTGAAACTCTTACCTTTGCCCTGGTGGGAAATCAGAATTGCGGAAAAACAACATTATTTAATCAGTTGACAGGCTCCAAACAGCATGTAGGCAATTTTCCCGGCGTTACCGTAGACAGAAAAGACGGTGTGATAAAAGGTTATGAAAATACATTAATTACAGATTTGCCTGGTATTTATTCTATGTCTCCCTATACCAGTGAAGAAATTGTCACCAGGGAATTTGTAATTCGGGAAAAGCCAAAGGGCATTATTAACATTGTAGATGCCACGAATATTGAACGAAATCTCTATTTGACTATGCAGCTTCTGGAACTGGGATTCCCAATGGTCGTGGCTCTGAATATGATGGATGAGCTTTGGGAAAATGGCGGTTCTGTGCTGGTAAATGAAATGGAGGAAGCTCTTGGTGTACCGGTTATCCCTATTTCTGCCGCAAAAGGTGAGGGTATTGAGGAATTAATACGCCATGCCATTCATGTGGCAAAATATCAGGAATGTCCGGAAGAAACAGACTTTTGTAACCGCAAAGAAGGGATTCACAGGGGAATTCATGCAGTCATGCATCTCATTGAGGATCATGCAGAAAGGACAGAAATTCCCATTCGCTTCGCTGCCAGCAAGGTTATGGAAGGAGATACCAAGATTCTGGAACAACTAGAGCTGACAGAAAAAGAACAGGGTATTCTGGAAGATATTGCAATTCAGACCCAGGAAGAGACTGGCATGGACCGTGCGGCAGCAGTGGCGCAGATGCGCTTTGATTACATAGAAGAAGTATGTAAAGGTACGGTTATTAAGCCAAAAGAAAGCAAAGAACGGGTACGCAGCAGAAAAATAGACCATTTCCTTACAGGAAAATATACAGGAATTCCGGCTTTTATCGGAATCATGGGGATTGTATTCTGGCTGACCTTTAATGTAATTGGCGCTTTTCTTCAGGGGCTTTTGGAATCGGGAATTTCGGCTTTAACAGATGTCGTAGATCATGCTATGGAAGCGGCTCAGGTAAACAGCGTGGTGCATTCTCTGGTGATTGACGGTATTTTTAATGGCGTTGGAGGAGTACTCAGTTTCCTTCCTATAATTGTAACCTTATTTTTCTTCTTATCCATGTTGGAAGATAGCGGCTATATGGCGCGGGTTGCCTTTATTATGGATAAACTTCTCAGAAAACTGGGGCTGTCAGGACGAAGTATTGTACCTATGCTCATTGGATTCGGCTGTACAGTACCAGGAGTTATGGCAAGTCGGACCTTGCCCTCTGAAAGAGACAGGAAGATGACCATTCTTTTGACACCTTTTATGAGTTGTACAGCAAAACTTCCTATTTACGCTTTCTTTACCGCAGCCTTTTTCCCAAAACACGGGGCGCTGGTGATGATAGGGCTGTATGTGTTTGGCATTGTTATGGGAATTGTGATGGCATTGATTTTCAAGAAAACCGCTTTTAAAGGCGAGGCAGTGCCTTTTGTGATGGAACTTCCAAACTACCGTATGCCAGGAGCGAAAAATGTATTGCATCTTCTGTGGGATAAGGCAAAAGATTTCCTTCAGAGAGCTTTTACAGTTATATTCCTGGCAACGATTCTGATTTGGTTCCTGCAGAACTTTGACACCGGATTAAATATGGTGGCAGATTCCCAGGACAGTATTCTGGCTCTGGCAGCAGGTGCATTAGCTCCTGTTTTCGTTCCGGTAGGATTTGGAGACTGGAGAATTGTCACAGCATTGATTTCTGGTTTTATGGCAAAAGAAAGTGTGGTATCTTCTCTCACTGTATTGTTTGGCAGCACAGCAGCATTACAGGGTAGCCTCAGTACCGTAGGAGCAGGAGCGCTCCTGGTATTTTGTCTCCTGTATACACCATGCGTGGCAGCCATTGCCTCAGTAAAGAGAGAACTGGGAGGCAAATGGGCTATAGCAATGGTAGTTGGTCAGTGTGTGCTTGCCTGGCTTGCCGCTTTTGCTGTATATCAGATTGGTATGTTTTTCTGAAAACAGGAAATTTCCATCATTTCCTCAATCATGCGATGAAGGGTTTGGGCTTTTCTGTTTTTACTGGCGCGGTAATAGGTTTCCTTGCCATCACGATGGGATTCGATTAACCCACTGGCACGGAGCAGACGCAGATGGTGAGCAACAGCCGGGCTGCTCATTTCCATCATGGCGGCAATATTAATCACACACTCTTCACAGTGACAGAGAATCCAGAAAATACGGATTCGTGTAGTGTCGCTAAGCTGTTTAAAAACATCCGCAATAATTTGAAAGTTTTCTGTGGATGGCATATTTTCCATAAGCTGATCCTTGGACTGGCCATGTTGATGGGGCAGAGTAAAATGTTCCATACGAATTCCTCCTTTCCGATTAGTGTATCATAAGAGCAGGGGTTTGAAAATATTTCTGCAAGAATTTCTGTATTTTGGACAAACTAAGAAAAAGGAAACAGTTGGAGGCTGGTATGGAAGAGGCAAGGTTAGAAAATGTGCAGGTGCAGATTTTAAGCAGGGAAGAGTTTGCGGCTTTAAAGGGAGAATATCCCTATAAGCGTCAGTTTATAAATAGTCTGGAATATATACCTTACTGTAAGGTGGAGGTTTATTCGCAATGCCTTCTGGGGACGGTATGTATTCCAGATAAAAAGAATCTGGAGAAATCACCGGAAACTTTCGGTTATTATATCCAAAAAGGAAAAATTTGTTTTATTGGAGATAGCAGCATCTTGGAAGAGTTCCTGAAAAAAGCAGGAGAAGTGGATTTTTCTATGGGAAGCGGAGAAAGAACCGAATATCAGGAGACAGAAATTTTACTGGCTCTGTTTAGCCGGTTGATTGACAGGGAAGTATCTTATTTGCAGAAATTTGAAGAAAAGAGCATGGAACTGGAAAATATGCTTTTGGAAGACGCCAAAAGAGAGATGCCTGGAATCTTTATGCGGCTGCGAAAAAATATAATGAAGCTTCATGGCTTTTATGCACAGCTTACGGATGTTGGGGAAACCATGCAGAGAAGGGGATGTGAGCTAATATCCAGGGAGCAGGCAGAAGACTGGAATATTTTTACCAGTCGGGTTTCCAGACTGCATGGGTATACGGAAAATATCCGTGAGAGTCTCCTGCAGCTTCATGAATTATACCAGGCGCAGATAGATATCCGGCAAAATGAAATCATGGCAGTGCTTACAGTAGTCACCACAATTTTCCTCCCTCTTTCTCTTCTGACAGGATGGTATGGTATGAATTTTACCAATATGCCGCTGCTAAGCTGGAAATATGGATATGTGACAGTGATTTTGCTGGCAGCGGTGATATTGGGGTTGGAGCTGAGATATTTCTGGAGAAAAGGGTATTTGAAGCGAAAAAACAGATTTGGGAATGACCACTAAAGATAAGAAATTTTAGAGGTGAAATTCCGCAAAAAGTTTTTTCTGGTACAGTTTGTCAGAAACAGATTTGACGATATCATCAAATCTGTTCAGGCTTATTAATTTTTGATTTAGCTGGTTGACACGTGTTTCTCCGAATTCTTCCCCTGCTTCCTTAGCAATTCGCTCTCTTTCCTCTAGTTCATCTTTCATTAATTCTCTCAATGCTTCACACATAGTTTCCATCTCCTTAAACAGATTGAAATTGCTTTTCATAATAGTATCCATTACAGATTGGTAAAGTTTATCTGTTTTGTGTTTTCTATATTCTTTTAACAATTCTTGTGCATCTTCTGTATTTTGTATATGGTCTGTGAGATTCCTCAGCCAGATTTTGCTTTATTTAGAAGCCCCTTCCCCATTAAAATATTCTTTCACTAATTTCACAACTGTACCGGAAAGCAGGAATACTGCAATCAGATTCGGGATAGACATAAGCCCGTTAAAGGTCTCCGCAATGCTCCATAAAAGTCCCAGATCCATAGTAGCGCCCAGGATGGCAACCAGAGAATAAACAACCATAAAAGGTTTGATGATTTTTGAAGAAAACAAAAATTCAATACATCTGGCGCCGTATAAACCCCATCCGATGATGGTGGAAAAAGCAAAACAGCACATGGCAACAGCAGTAAAGATAGAAACCCAGTTCCCATAGGTAGAAGTAAAACCAAGAATCGTAAGCTCAGCTCCGGCAGCCTGGCCATAGGCAACAGGTATATCACTGCATAAAATAACCAGAGCAGTGAGAGTACAGATAACAATGGTGTCAGTAAATACTTCAAAAATACCGAACAGACCCTGTTTTACCGGTTTTTTTGTATCTGCACATGCATGGGCAATAGAACCGGTTCCAAGTCCAGCTTCATTGGAGAAAATTCCTCTGGAAACACCTTTTTGCATGCTGAGGAAAAAGCTTCCTACTACACCTCCGGTAAAGGCAGCAGGATGAAAGGCACCATAAAAAATGGAATAGAAAACTTCCGGAATTTTCTGGATGTTCAAAAGAACTACACCTACAGCAAGAATAATGTAAAACAGCGCCATAAAAGGAACCAGACGTTCTGTTACACGACCAATTCGTTTAATACCGCCAAGGAGAACCATACCTACCACAGCAGCCAGAAGAATGCCGAGAATCAAGTTGGATATCCCCAGAGAATCTTCAGAAATAATGTGATAATTTAACAGTGCGGAATTAATGGATGCAGTAATGGTATTGACCTGTGTGGCATTTCCTGTACCGAATACAGTAAGAACACCAAAGACAGAAAATAAAACAGCAAGCCATTGCCATTTTTTCCCAAGACCGTTTTTTATGTAATACATAGGGCCGCCTACCAGTTCCCCGTCAGCGTTTCGTTCCCTAAAGTGGACTGCCAGGGTAACTTCTGCAAACTTTGTACACATACCCAGCATGGCAGAAACCCACATCCAGAACACAGCCCCCGATCCGCCGATAGCAATCGCACCGGCTACGCCGGCAATGTTTCCGGTGCCTACTGTGGCAGCCAAAGCAGTGCAAACAGCCTGAAAAGGTGTCAGTGCGCCATCAGAAGCGTCACGTTTGCGGAACATTCTGCCAATAGTGGTTTTTATAGCATAGGGAAACTTACGAATCTGCAAAAAACGGGTGCGGATACTAAGGTAAAGCCCCACGCCAATAATGCAGACCATAGCAGGCACGCCCCAGACAAAATTGTTTATGGCAGCATTGATGGATTCAATCAACTGTATCATGAAAAATAACCTCTCTATTTTTATTATTCGCTCTTCATAATAGCACATTTGAAAGGAAATGTACATTTTCTTCCAAATGTTAGAGAACTATTTCACATAATAAGCAATTTCTTTTTTGGCCCGTTGATATTGTTCCAAAGACATAGTTACTTTTCCCTTGCGGGTGCCAATGAGCCCATCTTCCTTTAATTTAGCAATGGTGCGGTTGATGGTTTTCACAGTCATGCCTAATTCTTCCCGTATACCCTCCCTTGTTTTGAAAAGTGTAATCTCACCGGTCTTCTCAATGTGATGGAGGGAAGCATATTTCAGCAAATAGTCTAACAACAGAAAGTTAGGCGGGTAGAAGAGTTTTGCACCACGATTGTAAGAGGAACGGTAGAGCTTATAAGCAATTTTGTGAGTAATTAACCGCAAAAAGTGAATATCCTGTGCAATCCACATTTCAAAATCCTTGCGGGAAATCATAAATACCACACACTCTGTTAAGGTTTCTATGGTAACAGAAGTTTTTTCTTTTTCCGCCAGAATGGTAACTTCACCTATAAAATCTATGGGTTCATTTTTTTCAATCATAAAAACATTGCCATTTTCAAACTCATTAATCACCCGGTGGTCGCCACTGCACACAATACCAAAGTAGTCAAGAGGATAGTCCTTCTGGTGAATAATGGTTCCGGGAGGGAAAGTGCGGATGGTATAGCGGGATTTTAATTCCTGTGGCATATAAGTAAAATAAGTAGCAACATCAGGATAAGCCTGTATCAAATCTTCCAGTGTCATGGGAATCACCTCAAATAAGTAATAGAATCATTGTACCACACTTTTTTACAAAATAAGCCATTTGTCCTTTTTTTCAGAAGGCGCCTTTAGTAAAATCTGGGATGTTAATACAAATATCTGCCAAGAAGGAGAACGTTATGAAGCAGGAGAAATTCCTTTATACAGGTATTGGTGAGCGCCTGAAAAAAGAATGGAAGATTTATCTCGCCGCATTTTTATTTATTGTAATTGCTGATTCTATAGGACAGATTAAAGTGCCCATAGGGCCGGGAACTTTGATTCTATTTCCTATTTTTTATTCGATTCTCATGGGAATCCTGTCAGGTCCCCAGGTATTGAAAATTTTTAAGAAGCCACAGGTAAAAGCTGCATCAAAGCTGGTTATTGTATGTATTTGCCCCTTTATTGCCAAGCTGGGTATCAATGCAGGCGCCAGTTTTGAAACGATTCTTTCCGCAGGTCCGGCGCTTTTACTTCAGGAGTTGGGAAATTTGGGAACAATTTTTCTGTCTTTACCGATTGCCCTGTTTTTTGGCTTAAAGAGAGAAGCCATTGGAGCCTGTCATTCCATTAATCGTGAAACAAACCTTGCATTAATGCAGGATATGTATGGACCGGATTCACCGGAGGCTCGTGGAAGTCTGTCGGTTTATATTATTGGCGGCATGATAGGAACTATTTTCTTCGGATTTATGGCAACGGTAATTGCATCTTTTGGTATTTTTCATCCATATGCCCTGGGTATGGCATCTGGAGTAGGAGCCGGTATTATGATGGCGTCTGCAACAGCCAGCCTGTCAGCCATGTATCCGTCTATGGCAGACCAGATTTCGGCTCTTGCCAGCGCCAGTGAAACAATTTCCGGAATTGATGGAATTTACATGGCAATTTTCCTGGGAATTCCCCTGTGCAACTGGCTGTACAAAAAGCTGGAGCCGAAAATCAGCACTGTACATAATAAAATTTCCCATAAGGAGGAGAACAAATGAGATACATAGAGTGGATTGTAATGTTTATTGTAGCAGGGCTTGGCATTGCACTGGCCAATTTTGTAGGATTTCAGGTGGGCTTTGCAGATTCTTTGCCGGGAATTGCAGTGCTGCTTCTGATTTCGCTGGCAGCAGTGGTGCTTAGTAAACTTTTGCCTGTTAAGCTTCCGGTGGTTGCTTATTGTTCTCTTCTTGGACTTTTGTTGGCATGTCCTCTGTCTCCTGTCAGGGACTTTGTTATTGAAGCAGCAGGAAAGATTAATTTTACTGCGCCCCTTACCATGGTAGGCGCGTATGCCGGAATTTCCATAAGCGACCAGTTAAAAGAGTTTGCAAAACAGGGATGGAAAATGTTGCTGATTGCAGCGCTTGTTATGGTGGGAACCTTTACATTCTCTGCCCTTATTGCACAACTGGGACTTATGATGACAAATGCAATTTGAAAAGGCTGGAAAGAATATGAAAGAAATACAATTATGCGATATTCTCATCAAAGACACCTCCTATCTTACAGAAAAGTTTCAGGTTAAAAAGCACCAGAATATTGTGATTAAGAATGGAAGGATAGAAGCGATTTATCCTTTATCTGATAAGGAAGAAAAAAACTATACAGGAAAGGAAGAACTGGACGGAAGAGGACGTTTATGGATGCCGGGGTTGATAGATGGACATATGCATACAGGACAACAGCTCTTAAAAGGAGCTGTTCTGGATGAACTTCCCATGATATGGACCAGAATTATGCTGCCCTTTGAGAGTACTTTGACGTCCCAAAAGATGGAGCTTAGTGCAAATCTGGCAGCGCTTGAGATGATAAAGAATGGCACGACCGGATTTGTAGATGCAGGAAGTTATTTTATGGAAAAAGCGGCAGAAGTTTACATAAAATCCGGACTGCGTGGCGCTTTGTCTTGCTCTGCTATGGACCAGGGAAATTTCCCGGATTCTATTCGCCAGACAATAGAGGAAGTTCTGGAAACCGAAGATTTGCTCTGGGAAATCTGTGCGGATAAAGGAAATCTGAAAGTTTTTTATGCGTTAAGAGCGCTTATGAACTGCTCACAGGAATTGATTGAGCGCTCTGCCCAAAAGGCACAGGAGCGTGGCACATTTCTTCAGGCACATATGAATGAATATCCGGGAGAAGTAAATTACACACTGGAAAAATATAAACTTCGGCCTGTAGAATATCTGGAAAGTCTTGGAATATTGCAGGAAAATTTCGTGGCAGCACATGGCATCTTATTATCTCCGGGAGAAAAAAGACTTCTGGAGAAGAGAAACGTAAAAGTTGTCCACTGTCCCTTCAGTAATTGTGGAAAAGGTGTTCCGGAAACCCCGGATCTGGTGGAAAGAGGCATCTCTATTGGGCTTGGAACAGATGGTACTGCTCATGGAGGATTAAGTCTGTGGAATGAAATGAAAATCTTCCGTTCAGTTATGAACAGTACCTGGGGAAGCAGGAATGCAGACCCAGAGGTAATGCCTGCAGAAACAATTTTGAATATGGTAACCAAAGGCGGAGCCAGCATTTTGGGAGAAGAAGGAGCTCTTGGCGTTCTGAAGCCAGATTACAGGGCAGACTTGATTTCGATTAACTGGAACCAGCCGCACTTGCTGGCTACTTCTAATCCGGTACATACACTTCTGGAATGTGTCACAGGAGGAGATGTGGCAGACAGCATCGTGGAAGGGCGGATATTGATGAAAAACCGTCAGGTTTTAACCCTGGATGAAGAAAAAATTCTGTGGCAGGCAATGCGGTATTTTGAGAAAGGAGAGATATCCTCATGAATGGTGCATTAATAGGAAGTATGGCAGTGCTTGTAATCATCGGAGCTGCCAATGGTGTAATTGGAGGTCTCATTGGTATTTGTGGAATTGCAGGATTCTTGCTGCCTATGCTGTATACAGGCGCTTTGGGATATAGCGTGGATCAGGCGCTGGCGTACAGCTTTCTGGCATTTCTGGTGTCTGGATGCATTGGCGCCTGGCAGTATCGCCGGGAAGGAAACCTGGATATTCCTCTTTCAGTAAAGCTGGGAGCAGGAAGTGCTATAGGAGCTGTGGCAGGAGTGGCGCTTCAGTCCATGATTGAAAAAGAAACAGCAAAAGCTATTTTGTATGTAGTAGTGCTGTTTTCAGGGATTTCCATTCTGTTTAGAATGTGGAAAGAGAAAAAAAGTGCAGGACAAGAAGAGAAAAAGTCCGAAAAAAATCTTACAGAAAACATCGGATTCCTTTTGTTGCTTGGTATGACGACAGGAGCAGTTTGCGCTTTGTCCGGAGCAGGCGGTCCGGTGCTGGTAATGCCGCTTTTAGTGGTATGCGGTGTCTCTGCAAGAACAGCGGTTGGTGTTGCATTATTTGATTCTGTTTTTATAGCAGTTCCCTCTTGCGTAGGGTATCTGGCGCGTATTGACTGGAAGGAATCTGTGGTACTGCTGTTTTTGATTGCCATTACCCATGGGATTGGGGTATGGGTTGGAAGCCGCTTTGCCGGAAAAATACCAGTTCAGGGACTGAAAAGATTTATTGCTATATTTTCAGTGGGAATTTCCCTGTATATGTTGTTTGTGGCGTGAGGATATCACGCCACTTTTTCTAAATCAGACAGTGCTTTCGTCGTGATTCCAGTACTGTTCCAGATAGGAGGCAGCTTTTTCAGAAGAGATAGAAAGCTTTTCCGTCAGCTTTTTCAAGGTATCCTCATAGGAAAGGTGAAAATCCTGGCAGATAGAGATAATCGCCTGTACACCTTCAGCAATACCCTGCGCACGTCCTTCTGTTAAACCACTATCTCTTGCTTCTTCACGCAAAAATTCTCTGTAATCTTCTTCATCAAATTCTGTAAGGATCATATTCATAACCTCCGCTTTGTTTTTGCGAAGCAAATCAGACAAAATTCCATTTTTAATGCAAGTATCTACGGCTTTTATTACAGCATCCTCCCGCCGACATCCTTTATTGATAAAATCCCGGATGCAGGCTATGAACTGTGCATACTGCTTTAGAAGAGAGCATTTTTCCATAAGCTCTCTGTTACAGCCTAAATTAATGTTCAGCATAACAGCAGTACATTCCAGAGCCGGAGCTTTCTCTTTCTGTATAAATAAATCACTAAGATGTAGAATCTGCCTTTCTGGCTGATCTTTTGTACCATTATAGAATACAAAATACTGTGGTGTTGGAATGAGTAACGGGGTTTCGGTATAAAGACGTCTTTTGATAGGTTCGATGTGGGCGCGGTATAAGTCTGCAAAATAGAGCAGCCCACGGAGAGGAAGGTTAGGGCTAAAGGAACTTTGATGTTCATAGAGATTCATAATATGGTCTATGATAAAAGAAGTATCGTTCTTCATACCCATATATACAACGTCTTCTAACGTGGTAATTTCTAAATCTTCTTCATTTGTATAAGCGGTCCCGTTTAGTGCATTGTAAAGAGCCAGAAGGTCTTTCTTTTTGCGGAAAATCTTACGGAAAAGTTTGTCTTTATGCTTCTTGTTTACTTTTAATTTACTCATAAAGTGTTCCTTTCTTATTGTAACAAAACTTTTTTCTCAGAACAATAACAGACGTCTTTTTTCATATCATTTTTGTTTTATAAAACTTTCTAAAGGAAATATCTGGCGAATGCCAAAATGAAGAAAGCAGAGAACACTGCTTTGATGAACTCATGGTAGCATTGAGTATGGGAAATGTCAAGAAAAAATTATATGTAAAAAGTGCAAAAAAAGAGTGCGCATATTTGGTTAGATTAACTAATTGATGAAATGACATATCTGTGTTATGTTAGTGATAAAGAATATCGGAAACGTTACCGATATCGTTACCGGAAGCGTTTTGTATAAATGAGTTTAAGGAGAAAAATTATGAGAGCAAGTGGTGTATTACTTCCAGTGTCCTCTTTACCATCTAAGTATGGAATCGGCAGTTTCTCAAAAGAGGCTTTTGAATTTGTAGACCAATTAAAAAGAGGAGGACAGAAATATTGGCAGATTCTGCCTTTGGGTCCTACAGGATATGGGGATTCGCCATATCAGTCTTTTTCTACTTTTGCAGGTAATCCCTACTTTATTGACTTGGAGACCCTGATTGAGGAGGGACTGCTTACAAGAGAAGAATGCGACAGCGTGGATTTTACAGGTCATCCTGCTTATGTGGAGTATGAGAAGATTTATTACGGTAGATTTCCTGTGCTTAAAAAGGCATTTCAGCGTTTTGTGCCAGACCAGGTGTTTTACGATTTTGTAGAAGAAAACAAGTTTTGGCTGGAAGACTATGGCCTATATATGGCTGTTAAAAATAGTCTGAACGGTATTAGCTGGAGTGAATGGGAAGCTGGACTGAAACGAAGAGTGCCGGAGGTTTTGGAACAGAAACGTCAGGAGCTGGCAGAAGAGATTCGTTTTGTCTATTTCCAACAGTATGAATTTATGAAACAATGGAGCAAATTGAAACAATATGCAAACGATAATGGAATCCGCATTATTGGAGATATTCCTATTTATGTGGCCTTTGACAGTGCGGACGCGTGGGCGAATCCAGAACTGTTTCAATTTGATGAGGCGTGTAATCCTATTGGTGTGGCAGGCTGCCCGCCGGATGCATTTGCTGCAACAGGACAGCTTTGGGGAAATCCTCTGTATGATTGGGATTATCACAGAGAAACAGGGTATGCATGGTGGATTCAGCGTCTGAGATATTGCTACAAACTCTATGATGTGGTTCGGGTAGACCATTTCCGCGGTTTTGATGAATATTATGCAATTCCTTTTGGTCATGAAACAGCACAGTATGGAAAATGGGAAAAAGGTCCGGGGATTGAACTGTTTCAGGCAGTAAAAAAAGAACTGGGAAACGTAGATATTATTGCTGAGGATTTGGGGTATCTTACAGAGAGTGTGATTCAACTGGTAAAAGATACTGGATATCCTGGAATGAAGGTATTGCAGTTTGCCTTTGATTCCAGAGAGGAGAGTGATTATCTGCCTCATAATTATAATCATAATTGTGTGGTTTATACAGGAACCCATGATAATAATACCATTTTGGGATGGCTGGATGAAATGGCGCCTCATGACAGGGATTTTGCTCTGCGCTATATGAATAATTATCATACGCCTCATCATGAAATGCCATGGGATTTTATTCGTCTGGCTATGGCCTCTGTGGCAGATCTGGCAGTGACGCCAATACAGGAATTTCTGTGTCTGGGAGGAGAGGCAAGAATTAACCGGCCTTCTACATTGGGAACGAACTGGAAGTGGAGATTAACACCAGGCCAGATAACGGACCAGGTCATAGGAAGAATGTATGAAATGACGAAGCTATATGGCAGACTCTGAGAAAAAGGCAGAAAGGCGGCGTCTGAATGGGGAAGATGACAATTAAAGATATTGCCAGAGTGTGTGGGGTTGGTGTCAGTACCGTTTCCAGAGCTATGAATAATCATCCCGATATAAATCCTGAGACAAGAGCCAGGATTATGGAAGAAATTGCAAAGGCAAATTATATTCCCAATAATAGTGCGCGAAATTTAAAGTGCATAGGGACAAAATCCATTGCAGTATTAGTAAAGGGGATTGGAAATGGTTTTTTAGGAGATTTGGTAGGCGGACTGGAGCGGGAATGTAAAAAGCGGGAATACAGCTTTTTGCTTCAATATGTAGAGGAACAGGAAGATGAAGTGGATGCGGCCATACGGATTGCCAAGGAAAAGAAACCAAGTGGTATGGTATTTTTGGGAGGAGACTTTTCCCATCCTGAGCAAAAAATGGAGCAGTTGGATATTCCTTTTGTGCTAAGCACCATTGAAGCGCCGGAGGATAAAGAGGGGAAATATGCCTCAGTTTCTGTGGATGACTTTATGGAGAGCTATAAAATGACAGAATATTTGCTGAACCTGGGGCATGACAGAATAGCGGTTATCACAGCGCCAAGAGATGATAAAAGTATAGGGAGACAAAGGCTGCTTGGCTACAGAAAAGCGCTTATGGATAAAGGTGTTCCTTACAGAGAAGAGCTGGTTAAGTATATGGATGCAGAGGAAGACCGGTATTCTTTGAAGTCAGGATATAAACTTACCGGAGAATTGCTGCGGGAAACATCCTTTTCTGCAATCTATGCGGTGTCCGACAGTTTAGCTATGGGTGCGTGCAGGGCGTTAAAGGAAGCGGGAATTTCCATTCCAAAGGATTGTTCAGTTGCCGGGTTTGACGGGACAGAGGAGGCAGAGTTTTATATTCCGAAGATTACCACAATCCGACAGCCTGTGGAGGGTATTGCAAAAGCCACAGCAGATATTTTGTTTGATATGATTATAAACAAAAAAGCCCCTCAGAAAGTCGTGTTTCCAGGAGAACTTCTGAAACGGGAATCAACGGATATTTGTCATTGAGCATGAATAACAGTAAGATATGTCGCTGCTGCGGCTCTGGGAGAGAAAAATGATATTTCAGGGCTGTTGGCAGCGTTTCTCTTCTATACAATGGGAAAAAAGTGTGGTAAGTTATTAGAGAAAAAAATAGGACAAGGAGGGATTACTATTAAGGAATTAGTAGAATTATTTTGGGTCTTTATGAAAATGGGCTCTGTCACATTTGGAGGGGGCTATGCCATGCTTCCCATTATTCAGAGAGAAGTGGTAGAAAAAAGAGGATGGGCTACAGAAGAAGAGGTTATGGATTATTATGCCATTGGGCAGTGTACACCGGGAATTATTGCGGTGAATACCTCTACCTTTATTGGATATAAGTTGAAAGGCATTTTAGGAGGCTTTGTGGCTACCTTTGGTTTTGTATTTCCGTCAATTATTATCATTACGATTATCGCGGCATTTATTCAGAATTTTGCACATCTTCCCTACGTTACTTATGCCTTTGACGGGATCCGCGCCTGTGTGTGCGCCTTGATTCTGGATGCAGTAGTAAAACTGGGAAAAAAATCTGTGATTGATAAGTGGTGTCTGGGAATCTGCGTTGTCATTACAATTCTTAGTGCCTTTACTTCTCTTTCTCCTGTAATTCTGGTGGTTTTAGCAGGAGCAGCAGGAGTCTGTATTAAAAATCTTGGGAAGCTGAAGGGAGAAAAGAAATGACGTTTTGGTTATTGTTTTATGAATTTTTCAAAACCGGGCTTTTTGCAGTAGGCGGCGGTATGGCTACGATTCCGTTTTTATATGCTATTTCAGAGAAAACGGGATGGTTTACTGCAGCAGACATTGGCAATATGATTGCGATTTCAGAGTCCACACCAGGAGCTATTGGCGTGAATATGTCCACTTATGTTGGATTTCATGTGGCGGGAATTCCGGGGGCATTGATTACCACTTTTGGGCTGGTATTGCCTTCTATTCTTGTGATTATTGCGATTAGTAAAGTGTTGAAAAAGTTCAAAGATTCCAGGCTGGTGCAAAAGATTTTCTATGGTCTTCGTCCGGCGTCTACAGGGCTGATTATTGCTGCGGGGCTTGGTGTGGCTCTGGAGACATTTTTCCCCGGAAGTCAGATAACCGAGATATCCGGCTGGCTTGGTAATGTACAGTGGGGAAGAATTATTCTGGCGGCAGCGTTGTTTTTGGGAATTAAAAAATGGCAGAAGCATCCGGTGGTTTATATTGCCATCGCAGCGGCTGTTGGGATGCTGTTTAAACTGTAACAATATAGGCTAAATTTAGAAAATCTTGCTTAACAACCTATAGGGTTCCAAAATAAGTAGGTGCAATTTCAGAATTTTTTTAAAACCACCTATTCGTGCCTGAAAAATGTAGGCTAAAAATCACAAAACAATATTTCCAACCGAAAAAGTATTGGAAATTTGAATGGGGCTATCTGTTACCGCAAGGTTATTTTATGAGTTGGAATATTGATTTTTCAAGATAGGAGTCCAATTTTTGACATGGGAAGTTTTAAAATGTAATGAAAAAATTTTTGCAGAGAGGATGGCAAAATGAGGCACAGAAGATGGAGAAAATGGCTGTGGATATTGGCAGCAGTATTGGTGATAGTATATCTTGCCGGAGCAAATTTTCTAGTGAGTGCGGCACTTGTGCCATCAACCATGGAAAAACTGGATGCATTTTCCAGAATCACAGAGGATAGCTATGAGGCGCTGGTGCAGACGGATGATATTCAGCAGCAGAATGCCAAAGCCTGGGATGAAACCAGAGAATGGGCAGAGAAGGCTCATGGACAAAAGCTGGAGAGAACAACAGAGGATGGCTACCGTCTTGTTGCTCAGGAGATTTTTTCAGAGGAAGAGAGTCATAAATGGGTGCTTCTTCTTCATGGATATACTGGATGGAAAGAGGCAATGTATCCTTTTGCCGCCTGGTACAATGAAAGAGGATATCATGTAATAGTGCCGGATATGCGGTGTCAGGGAGAGAGTGAAGGGGATTTTATTGGCATGGGGTGGACGGATCGTCTGGATAATATGATGTGGATTGACTATATTTTGCAGCAGGATTCAAAAGCAGAGATTGTAATTCACGGACAGTCCATGGGAGCTGCCTCTGCTCTTATGATGACGGGAGAAGCAAAACTGCCAGAGAATGTAAAAGCTGTAGTTTCAGATTGCGCCTTTACAGATGCCTACACCATGTTTGGAGAGAAAATGAAGGAATGGTTTCATCTTCCTGAATTTCCACTTCTGGACACAGCGAATCTTATGCTTCAGATACGGGGTGGTTATGACCTAAAGGATGCCTCAGCGCTGGAAGCGGTGAAGAAAAGTGAAACACCTACCCTGTTTATACATGGGGATCAGGATGAAATGATAGATGTGAAAATGGCTGAGGAACTTTACCGGGCAGAGGCCTGCAAGGAAAAAGAACTGCTGATTGTAGAGGGAGCCGGACATGCACAGTCCCAGGATAAGGACCCGGAAGGATACTTTGGGACTGTGGAAGAGTTTTTAAAACGAGCAGGACTTTAATGAATTCTGTAATGAAAATATAGAAGACCTTTCATATAAAAATCGGAAATGTAACAGAAGATTTTTATATGAAAGGTCTTTTGCGTTTTTGGTTAATAAAAAGTCTTTCCAGAGGCATCTAAATCCTGTTCCAGTTCGTCTGGAATATATTTCCGGAAAATGTAAATAAAAATATTGGATGTCAAATAACCGGTAAGCCCTATTCCGCAGCAGAGAAAAAGACCAATAAAAGGCGGAAAAGATATTCCAAGCAGTATAATGGTGAGGTAAATTACTAATAAAAGCAGAGAGCAGAAAAAATGTCGGATAGACATTAAAAGGGCATTTTTGACATTGTTAAATATATTGTTTTCAAACTTTGCCTGTACCGGAAAGATATACAGGGCTAATAGTACGAAAGGAATCAGGAATACGGAACAACTGACAAGCATAACACGTCCCATGGTGTTGCCAAGCGCCATACTGAACCTGATATCAATAGAAAATACCAATCCCACCAGTACCAGAACAATCCAGAGGATGGTGGATTGCTTGAAGTTCTGCCGGAAGGATTTTCGGAAATTCTGGGTTACATAACCTTCGCCGGTGCGGATGCGCTTCATACAGCTATAATAAAGGGCTGTAGTGGAGGCGCCTATAGTGATTATGGGAAGGCTGTAAAGAATCCAGAGAAAATGCAGAGTTACAATATCTGCTACAAAATAAAGAAAACGGGAAAATGGACTGTCATATGAAAATAAGTTCATAATAAAACGCTCCTCCTGTGTAAGTTCATAGTGATAAACATATTATAGCTTTTTTGCTCCTGAATAGGAAGTGTAATATTGAACAAAAAACTTTAGATAAAACTGTAATATTTTAATAAAAACTAAATTAAATATTGCATAGTAGTTTATATTGATGTAAACTAAAGAGAAGAAAAACAAATTTATCCTTTTGAAAAAGGGTAAAGGGAGGAAAAACATGAACCAGAATAATTACAAAAAAACAAGCTACAATCAACCTTTTATTGAACAGCGGGCAGATCCATATGTGTATAAACATACAGATGGGATGTATTATTTTACAGCATCGGTACCGGAATATGACAAAATTGTCATGAGAGGTGCGAAGACAATCAAGGAACTGAGAGAAGCCAAGGAACATACTCTTTGGAGGAAGCACAAGGAGGGGCCTCAGAGTATCCATATATGGGCGCCGGAGGTTCATTATCTTTATGGGGAATGGTATATTTATTATGCAGCCGGAGATGCTGCGGATGTGTGGGAAATCCGGCCTTATGTGCTGCATTGTAAAGGCCAGAATCCCCTGGAGGACGAGTGGGAAGAACTGGGCATGATGAAGGCGGCAGATGGAGATGATTTTTCCTTTCATGCATTTTCCCTGGATGCGACTGTATTTGAGAATAAAGGGGAATATTACTGGATTTGGGCAGAAAAAACAGGTGTAGGAAAGCAGATTTCCAATCTTTACATTGCAAAAATGGAAGCGCCTGATAAGCTGGCTACTGTACAGGTGCTTCTTACTACACCGGATTATGACTGGGAACGGATAGATTTCTGGGTGAATGAAGGTCCTGCAGTTTTGAAACATAATGGAAAGATTTACCTTACCTTTTCTGCCAGCGCTACAGGGGCATGTTACTGTATGGGTATGATGTGTGCAGATGAGAATGCGGATTTATTGGATCCTCAGTCATGGAAAAAGTGGAATCATCCTGTTTTAGAGACGGATGAAACAAAGGGGCTTTATGGACCCGGGCACAATTCTTTTGTGAAAGCAGAGGATGGAACAACGGATTTATGCATCTATCATGCAAGGCCTTATGATGAAATTATAGGAGATCCTCTGTATGATCCCAATCGTCATGCAATGGTTATGGAAGTGAAATATAGAGAAGATGGAACTCCTGTTTTTGATTATGAAAACAATATACAATTTTAAATATTTTTGAATAATCTAAACTATATACAGTTTACTAGGGAAAATGCACAAAAATAGAAATATAAAATTGTAAAATAAAGCGAAAATGAATGTTATATTTAGAAATAAATAAATAGCTATTGAAAATGCTAAAAAATAGTGCTATTATTTTAGCAACAAATAAACAAGGTGATTAGAACATATCACTAAGGGAGGAGCATTTTTATGAAAGCAAAAAAATTTTTGGCAGTAGGACTTGCAGCGACTACTCTGGCAACAACAGCATTGGCTGGATGTGGAAAGTCTGATTCTTCTGAAACAGCAGATGGTAAAAAGAACTTATCTGTATTTATCTTTGCAAATGATCATGAATCAAAAGTTTACAAAGATATGATTAAAAAATTTGAGGAAGATCATAAGGATACTATTGGCAAAGTGGATATTCAGATTACTACTCAGGAAGAGTATTCCAAGACCTTAACTGGTATGATGACAGCAGGAGATTTACCGGATGTATTCTATGTGGGACCGGAAGCAGTAGAACAGTATGTAGAAAACGGTTATATTGCGAATTTGCAGCCTATTCTGGAAGAAAAGGGTATCAGCACAGATGGATTAGTAGCGCAGGAAGCCCTGAACAGCTATCGCTATGATGGAGAAAAGACCGGTTCCGGTGATTTATATGCACTGCCAAAAGATGCCTCTGTATTTGCTTATGCATATAACAAAGATATTTTTGATGAAGCTGGTATTCCATATCCGGACCCGGAAAACCCATATACATATGAAGAGTTTGTGGATGTATGCCAGAAACTGACGAAAGATAAAGACGGTGATGGCGAGATCGACCAGTGGGGATGCGGTATGGCAAACGCTTTCATGCTGCAGCAGTATGTATGGTCTAACGGAGCTACCTATTTAACAGATGATTACAAGACCGTAAACATTGATACACCTGAATTTAAAGATGCAGTGCAGAAATATGTGGATTTGACTTTAAAATACAAGGTGACACCAACCGTTGAACAGGATGCTTCTCTTGGTGTATATCAGAGATGGCTGGCAGGACAGGAAGCATTTTACGCATGTGGTACCTGGGATGTAGCTGCATTCATGGATAAAGAAACGTTCCCATTTAACTGGGATTTATGTGCATATCCAACACTGTCTACCGGAAAATCCATGACATGGCTTGGAACTGTAGGTTTCTGTGTATCTGAAAAGAGCAAGAACAAAGAAGAGGCTACAGAACTGATTTCTTATCTGTGTACAGATGAAAACGGACAGAAAGAACTTTCCGGTATTACTGGCGGACAGTCCATTCAGCTTCCAAACATTAAAACACTTGCAGAGGGAGAATTTGTAGAAGCAATCAATGACGGAACACTTTCCTTCCCATCTAATGTGGATGTGTTCTTTAACTATCTGAACGGAACAGATAAATATGAAGGTAGATTCCAGGAAACAACTTATACACCAAATGCAGAATGGAATGATATCTTCCTGGAAGGACTGGACAATGTGAAAAATGGTTCTATGACAGTGGACGAGTATATTGAACAGGTGAAACCAAAGATGCAGGAATCTCTTGATGAAGCTTGGGGAAGCGTAGAATAAGCTGCAAATTAGGAAGGGGATGCTGCTTTATGTCGCATCCTCTTTCCTGTTTATCTGGAGGGAAAGAAAGATGAGCAAAACAAAAGTAAAACAGACCAGAAAAAAGATGAGCAAGGCTGCTTTTAAAGAACATTGCTGGGGATTAGCCTTTGTGTCACCGCCATTTATCGGCTTCTGTGTTTTCATGGCATTTCCCATTGTGTTTGCCTTTGTGGCAAGTTTGACCAAGTGGAATGGTATGAACAATATGATGGATAATTTTGTGGGACTGGAAAACTATATTAAGCTGTTAGGTGATGAGAAGTTCTGGAAGGTTCTGCTGAATACTGTAATTTATATGATTGGTATTCCCATAGGTATGATTCTTGCTCTTATTATTGCAGTGGGTATGAACCGGAAAATTAAAGGTATCAAAGTGCTGCGTACTTTATACTATGTACCGGTAGTATCTTCATTAGTTGCAGTGGCAATCCTGTGGATGTGGGTGTTTAATTATGATTATGGTTTGCTGAATAGTATTATTGAGGCGATTACAGGAAATCATGGACCGAACTGGCTGGGGGATGAAGTGTGGGTCAAGGTTTCCATGATTATCTTTATGGTATGGAAGGGACTGGGTGGCTCTATCATTCTGTACCTTGCAGGGCTTCAGAGTATTCCCAGAGATTACTATGAGGCTGCGAAGATTGACGGAGCGAATGGCCTGAAACTGTTTCGTTATATTACCATGCCCCTGGTATCTCCGGTTACTTTCTATCTGTTAATCACAGGACTGATTGGAGGTTTCCAGGTATTTGTAGAAGTATTGGTTATGGTTCCTAATGGCGGATTGAACTACAGTGCAGCTACCGTTGTATTCTACTTATATGATAAGGCATTTGGAAATAATCAGATGGGATATGGCTCTGCCATGGCGTTTATTCTGGCAATCTTTATCTTCATTATTACAGCAATTAACTTTAAGGCTCAGGATAAATGGGTAAAAACCATTGAGTAGCAGGAGGGAAAGAAAAAATGGCGAAATTAGATGATAAAAGCTCTGAAGTAAAAACGAAAAAAGCGAAGATAGTAGATGCGATTGTCTTTACGCTTTTGCTGCTGGGCGCCATTGCCATGGTGTTCCCTTTGATTTATATGCTGCTGAGTTCCTTTATGACAAAAAACCAGATTTTATCTGCAAACTTCAGTATTATTCCGGATCCCTGGAAGTTTGGCAAGTACACAGAGGTGCTTCAAAAGCCGGAGTTTTTAAGAGGTTTAAGAAATACTTTAACCGTAGCATTTCCGGTTCTGGTGGTAGGTGGATTTACCTCTTCCCTTGCGGCGTTTTCTTTCAGTAAATTGAAATTCAAGGGTAAGAATGGTATTTTCCTGGGACTTCTGGCAACTATGATGATTCCTTTTGCAGTTGTTATGATTCCACAGTACGTTATGTTTACTAAGATGGGATGGACTAACAGTCTGCTTCCTCTGATTATACCGGGGCTGTTCGGCAATGTAAGTATTGTGTTTTTCTTAAGACAAAATCTTACCAGTATTCCGGACACACTGGTGGAAGCGGCCAAAATTGATGGCTGTGGTTATTTCAAAATGTACTATAAGATTTTCCTTCCTTTGATGAAGGGAGCGTTAATGACACAGATTATTCTGTGGTTTATGGGAATCTGGAATGACTACCTGGCTCCTACTATTTTCATTCAGGACGAACAGTGGTTTACGTTACAGGTGGTTATCCGTTCCTTTAATGCCTATTATGCAGTGAATAGTGATTATCCTCTGATTATGGCTGCGTCTGTGCTGGCAATCCTGCCAACCCTGTTGTTATTCTTTTTCTTCCAGAGATATATCATTGAATCCATGGCAGTGACCGGTGTAAAAGGATGATGAATATGGAAACGTCAAAAGAAAATGCAGAAGGAATCCTGCGGCTAAATGATACAAATGTATATCGTAATCCCACAGTCTGGTCTCATGATCCATCCATGATGTGGGATCCGGTGACAAAAGCCTATTATTCTTATAGTACAGATGTGTACAGACCAGAATGCGGGCTTACAGAAAAGATTGGAATCCCGGTAAGGAAATCTCAGGATTTGGTGCATTTTACTTATGAAGGTATTGCGCTTTCTGAGAAAGCTATTTCACAGGGCAGAGATAATGGAGAATTTTCTCCTACTGCCGGTTTCTGGGCGCCCTATGTGGAATATGTAAATGGGGAATACAGAATGTACTATTCTGCTACCAAAGCTTTTGGGAGTTCGGAGTCCAGGATTTGGCTGGCGGTAGCAGAGAATCCTTTGGGCCCTTTTGAAAACAGGGGCATTGTGGCAGATACCTGGGGTACAGATGACACATATCCCAATGCTATTGACGCTCACGTTGTCTGGGATAAGGGGCAGTGTTACCTGGTGTATGGCTCCTTTTTCGGAGGGGTTTATATAAAAGAACTGGAGCCATCTACAGGGCTTGCTCTGGATGGAAATCCCAAAAGTCTGGGGCTGTGTATTGCCAGAAAAGGAAAGGATTTTCCAAAGGATGGACCGGAAGGAGCTTCGATTATTTATGTTCCTGAAAATGGATGGTTTTATCTTTTTCTATCCTATGGATGGCTTGGAGATGATTACGACATCTGTGCAGGGAGAAGCCGGAAGGTCACAGGGCCTTATGTAGATATGGAAGGAAAAGACCTTGTGGAAGAAAGTGTAGGGGTACGCATTGCGGGAAGTTATGAATTTCAGGCAGAGCATCCCAGATTTCTGGACAATGGAAATGGCTGGAAATGGGGAGGTCTGCGGGGACCTGGGCATGGAGTTCCTTTCTATGATGAACTACAGGAGCGATACTTTTTTATCCATCATGTAAGGGATGGAGCATCTGTTTATCGGGTTCATGAAGAAGAGGATAACCGGGATAGCTATCAGGTTCATTATATGATGGTGCGCCCTATGTTTTTCCTGGAAGAATGGCCGGTGCTGGGACCGGAACCATATACAGGAGAGATAAGAAAAATGCCACTTTCTGAAGCGCCGGAGGGATATTGGGAAATTCTGGATTTCGGCGGAGATGGACATAAGCAGCAGAAAGCCAGAAAGGTTTATATAGAGGATTTTCGCAAGCACTTTGAAAATTCTATAGTTTATGAATGCAGAGATTTTGAGAATGAAAAAAACTCCATTGTCATGTCTGGGATTGACAAATCTGGTCTTGCATATTGGGGGAAATTCATGTATAGTATTGTTTAGATAAATCTAAAATGTTTAAGGTTATCTGGAAAGTGGGAAGAAGCAATGTTACATATTAAGAGCTTAGATGATGGTCTTGAGGTGTTTAAGGCTCTGGGGTCAGAGGTTAGAATCAATATTGTAAAACTACTGCTGGAAAACCGTGAGATGAACATGAACGAACTTGCATCCAGTCTTGGGATTACCAATGGGGCTCTTACCAGTCATATTAAGAAGCTGGAAGAGGCGGGAATTATTAAGGTGATTACCGAACATGGAGGACATGGAAATCAAAAATTATGCAGGGTCGATGTGGATAAAATCCTGGTTGAAGTCGAGAGTGAAGAAACAGAGGATGAAAATAATATCTATAATACCGAAGTGAGAGTGGGACATTATTCTGATTATGAGGTATATCCTACTTGCGGGCTGGCAACAGATGCAGCGTTGGTTGGAGAGGTTGATGACCCAAGATATTTTGCTCATCCAGACAGGATTAAAGCAAGGATTCTCTGGTTTACAAAAGGATATATTGAATATATTATCCCCAATCTTTTGCCAAGTGCTACGAAGATTGAGCAGATTACCCTCTCCCTGGAAATCAGTTCTGAGGCGCCGGGGGTAAACAGTGATTGGCCTTCTGATATATCATTTTACCTAAATGATGTGAAAATCGGAACCTGGACCAGCCCTGGAGATTACGGGGACGTGCAGGGAATCTTTACACCAGACTGGTGGTTTCCAAACTGGAATCAGTATGGACTTCTGAAGATGATTGTGATTAATAAAAAGGGAACTTTTGTAGATGGACTAAAGATTTCAGATGTGGATATCAGAAGGTTTAATCTGGATTACAAAAGTACGATTCGTTTTAAATTCCAAATTGAGGAAGATGCTAAGAATATTGGCGGTCTTACCATTTTTGGCAGTGGGTTTGGAAATTATAATCAGGATATTAAGGTGCGCATTGCGTACAGTCAGATGCAATAAAAATAACAAAACAGCCCGGCATTCTGTGAGCTTTACAGAAGCGGGCTGTTTTTTCTTTCATGGGACATCATGAGAAAGGCGATAAGATGAAAAAAAGAATTTATTTTCTGCTTGGCACAATACTTCTGGCGGGACTTGCAGGTTGTGGACAGAAGGAAAAATTAAAAGCAGAGAAACCGGTGGAAAAGGAATTTCAGGAAGTGTCGGTTCATGACCCTTCTGTAGTACAGGGGGATGACGGAAGCTATTATATTTTTGGCTCCCATCTGGCAGTAGCTAAAACAGATGACTTTATGAACTGGGAAACTGTAAATCAGGGTGTGAAAGATGACAATGGAGTGATACCGGACGTGTATCTTAATATGAAGGAGGCTTTTGAGTGGTCTCATAGTAATACCTTCTGGGCTCCGGACGTAGCCAGACTGGAAGATGGTAAGTATCATTTATATTATTGTAACTGTCAGGGAGATGCTCCGGTCTCCTGTCTTGGAACAGCGGTATCCGATAAGGTAGACGGTCCTTATGTGAATGAAGGTCTGATGCTGAAATCTGGTATGCCTGCCAGTGAGAAAGACGAGGATGGGGACTTATATCAGGCCACCACAGACCCTAATGTGGTAGACCCCTGTACGTTTTATGATGCACAGGGGCGGCTGTGGATGGTATATGGTTCCTACTCCGGAGGTATTTTTATCAAAGAAATGGATGCCAAAACAGGTTTGCCGCTGGAAGAGGGATATGGTAAAAAACTTCTGGGAGGTAATCATCTGAGAATTGAAGCTCCTTATATTATGTACAATGAAGAGACAGGATACTACTATATGTTTTTATCCTTTGGCGGGTTGGATTCAGATGGTGGTTATAACATTCGCGTGTGCCGCTCCGAAAACCCGGATGGTCCTTATGTGGATTCTATGGGACAGGAGATGGAAGACTGTAAGGGCGCTGCGGGAACAGCCTTTAGCGATGCTACAGCAGCTTTATACGGGACAAAACTTATGGGAAGTTATAAGTTCCTGTGGAAAGAAGGAGAAGAGGGCGAAAATAGAGAAGGCTACCTGTCTCCGGGCCACAACTCCTGTATTTATCAGGAGGAAACGGGCAAGTATTTCATGATTTATCATACCAGATTTGAAAATCGGGGAGAAGAGCATGAAGTGCGGGTACACCAGATGTTTTTCAATGAAGAAGGATGGCCGGTGATTGCCCCATATCGGTATACAGAAGAGGAACTAAAAGAATATCCCGCAAAGGAACTGGCAGGAGGCTATAAGCTGATTAATCATGGAAGAGAAATTTCAGCAGAAATGAGTGAGTCCCAGGAAATCCAGCTTACGTCCAAGGGGGAAATCCAGGGATTGGAAGAAGAAGGAACCTGGAAAATCGGAGATAATTGCAGCATTGAACTGGAGATAGACGGAAAAACCTACAAAGGCATTTATCTGAAACAGTGGGATGAAGATGGTAAAAAGTACGTTATGACCTTTACAGCACTTAACAGTGAAACTGGTATGAGTGTATGGGGAAGCGGTCTTAATGCAATAGAAGAGTAAAAGAAAGGATGGACAGATATTATGGCAAAATTAGTAATCAATCCAAACAAGAAAGTGAGTAAAATCAACAAGGAAATCTACGGACATTTTTCTGAGCATCTGGGAAGATGCATCTATGAAGGAATCTACGTGGGAGAGGATTCCCCTATTGAAAATGTAAATGGCATGAGATGTGATGTAGTAGAAGCGCTGAAAGAAATTAAAGTTCCGGTTCTGCGCTGGCCAGGGGGCTGCTTTGCAGATGAGTATCACTGGAAGGATGGAATCGGTCCAAAAGAAGGCAGAAAGAAAATGATTAATACCCACTGGGGCGGTGTAGTGGAAGACAACAGCTTTGGTACCCATGAATTTTTTGAACTGTGTGAACAGTTGGGATGTGAAACTTACATTAATGGAAACTTAGGAAGCGGTACCGTACAGGAAATGTCTGAGTGGGTGGAATATATGACCTTTGACGGAGTTTCTCCCATGGCAGAGCTTCGTGCGAAAAATGGTCATGAAAAACCATGGAAGGTGGATTTCTTTGGTGTTGGAAATGAAAACTGGGGCTGCGGCGGAAATATGAATCCTGATTTCTATGCAAATGAATATCGTAGATACCAGACCTATGTGAGGGATTACAAGGCAGGGGAACATGTGGAAAAAATCTGCTGTGGCGCAAATGTGGATGATTATGAGTGGACAAAAGAGGTTCTGGCAACCTGTTTCAATCATTCCCAGCCATTCCAGCATGGCTTTATGGACGGTCTGTCCTTACACTATTATGTACATCCGGAAGGATGGGACATCAAGGGAAGCGCTACAGATTTTGATGAAAATGTGTGGTATAAAACCCTGAACAAAGCCCTGTATATGGAAGAACTGATTAAACGCCACGGTGTGATTATGGATGAGTATGACCCGGAAAAGAAAATCGGCATGATTGTAGATGAATGGGGAACCTGGTATACCTGTGAACCTGGAACAAATCCGGGATTTCTCTACCAGCAGAATACCATGAGAGATGCCCTGGTAGCAGGTATTACTTTAAATATCTTTAATAAACACAGCGACAGGGTGAAAATGGCGAACCTGGCACAGATGGTAAATGTGCTTCAGTCTGTACTTCTTACAGAAGGCGATAAGATGGTGAAAACACCTACATACCATGTGTTCAACATGTATAAATATCACCAGGATGCGACTTTGGTGGAAAGCTCCATTGAGACAGAAACCATTGGAACACAGGAGGAATATCAGGTGCCAAATCTCACAGAGTCCGTATCTGTGGATGAAAACGGTGTGCTGCATCTTACCATTACCAATCTTTCTGTTTCTGAGAGCTATGAGGTAGACGCTGCAATCTTAGACAGAGAAATCAAAGAAGTGAAGGGTGAGATTGTAACAGAAGAAATGCATGCGAAAAATACCTTTGAAGAGGCAGATAAGGTTTGCGTAAAAGAGTTCTCAGATGTTCAGATTACTGAAAAGGGACTGAAATTTACTATTCCAGCATGCAGCGTGCTTCATGTTACTGTGAAATAAGGTATGGAAAAGAATACAAGAGTTTGCAAAAAATGCCTCCTCCGGGACATGGGGGAGGCAGAGGCTTTTGAAAATATGTATCAGTATATTGCGAATCTGTCGCCGGAAGATAAGGTGTCAGATGAGGAATATGAGCAGCGCCTTCTGATATGCCGGCAGTGCAGCCACCTGCTGTCCGGCATGTGCGGCAAATGTGGCTGTTATGTGGAGATGCGGGCTGCTATGAAGGTAAGACATTGCCCAGATGTTCCGGGCAGGTGGTAAAGCAGCCAGTGCATGAATGCTATTAATTGTTCCAGTCGGGTACGGAGATTTTGCGGTTAGTTCCCGGCTGGACATATAATATAATAAGCTCTTTCTTTCTGAAATCATCTCTTTGATTTGTCTTAAAATAAAAATTCTCATATCCTCCCAATAGATGGAAAACTATATGCAAGATTTACCAAATAAATATTGTCTTATCCTGATGTGAAAAATACTTTTGGAGATGAGATTGGGTAATTCGTATAAAAACGCTTATGTGGACACGTGTCCATATTTTCAGATATTGCATAATTTGATAATATGCTTTAGTATATTGACTATACAAATAGTGCATATTTTACAAGAGAGTATTAATATGAAAAAGAATGTAACAAGAAAAGACATTGCAAAAGAAGCCGGGGTTTCTGTATCTGTGGTGTCCAGAGCTTTAAACAACAGCGGATATGTAGAAAAAGAAAAGAAGAAAAGAATTTTGGAGATTGCTAAGAAGGCAGAATATGTTCCCAATCCCATGGCAATGGCTTTACAACAGAAAAGAACCAGACAGTTGTTGTTCTTCTGCGGGGATCTTACAGGAACCTATTATAACCAGATGTATCATGGTATGGCCAGAGAGGCAGAAAAAAGAGGATACCACGTTTTAACTATCATGAATGAAAAGGATTTTGAAATGGTAAAGACAATGCTGGTAGACGGATTGCTTTTTCCTACGGAAGAAGTGGCAAAGTCATATGCAGAAGCAGTAGGTAAAAATTATTATCTACCATCTGTGACAGCTTGTTTTGATCCTTCTGTGGTTTTTGCAAAACCTATGCCGACAGTGGTGATTGATAACAGGAAAGTTTTGAACCTGGCTATAGATTATTTAAAGAAGAAGGGGCATAGGAAAATAGGCATTGCAGTTCCCTTTAACGAAGGATATGCAAATTTGAGATATCGATACTGGAAAGAACGAATGATGCTGGAATTGGGAAGTGAGTGCAAGAAGTATATTTTGGATGTCAAGGGAGATTTAAAAAAATCAGAAAGTCCAAGAGGAAAAGATAACAGAGATTTAAGTTACCAGTCAGAGGGATTTGTTTATATGGATTTGTTCTTTTTGGGAAAACAGGCGGCAAAATTATATATTCAACAAAAGTTTAAAGCCACAGCAGTAATCTGTTTTAATGACGATATGGCTTTCGGAATGATGGAGGAATTAAAAAGAAATGGGATTTCTGTACCTGATGATGTTTCTATTATGGGAATAGACGGGATATATACAAGAGAAAGATATGAGCCTAAGCTGACAACTGTAGCAATATATCCTGAGAGACAGGGGGCAGCCTGTGTTGATGTTTTGATAGATATTTTAGAGGATAATAAATATAAATACATGAATTATTCACCATTTGAGGTGTTAGAAGGTGAAACGGTAAAAAGGATAGAAAGCATATAACATTTGATATAAAAGCATGCGCGCGGCTTTATATAGAAAAGATAAATATGAATGGAGGAAGAAAAATGAAGTTTAGAAGAGCAACAGCATTGTTACTGGCAGGAATTATGGCAACAGGATTGACTGCATGTGGAGAAACTAAGAAAGAAAGTGACCAGGGAGAAAAAGGGAAAAAAGAAAAACTGGTTATTTGGTCATGGGGAGCGGATGAAGAAAAGAAATCTAGAGAGAACATGGTAGAAGCTTTTCAAAAAGCACATCCGGAAATAGAAGTGGAACATTCTGTAATACCTACAGCAGATCATGTGTGGGATCAGAAAATGACAGCCGCATTATCGGCAGGAACAGGACCGGATGTAATCCAGATGTCTCCAGATTATTATGGATTATATACAGAATATTACGAAGATCTAACCCCGTATGTTGAGAAAGAAGGCGTTGATCTGGATTCGGTCATTACGGAGGGGATGCTAGATCCATACTACCGCCCAGATGGAAAGCTGGAAGCAATGCCATTATTGGAAAACGTGTTTGTTTTAGCATATAACAAGGATATGTTTGATGAGTTTAATGTGGAATATCCAACAGCAGACTGGACATGGGATGATTTGGCAGAGGCTGCCAAGAAGTTTGCAGGCGGAGAAGGTGCAGACGCTACCTATGGTCTGGTAAATCACTGGATTGATGCGCCATTGTCTATTTTAGTTAAAGGCGGAAATGCATATTCTGAGGATTTAAAAACCTGTGAGGTAAACAGTGAAGAGGTAAAAGCAGGACTGGATTTATTCGGAGATCTGGTACAGAGTAAGGCAATGCCGGATGACACTGCTGCAAAGGGGCTTCCTAAGGAACAGTTGTTTGTTTCCGGACATGCTGCAATGTATACACTGGGTGGATTTGAGACTAAGTTGATTGCAGAAGAAGTTGGAGAAAACTTTGAGTGGGATGCAGTGCCTATGCCAAAGGTGGAAAACGGTAAAAACAATCTTATGTATGCAACGGGATATGCAATGTTAAATACATCTGAACACAAGGATGCAGCATGGACTTTCTTGAAAGAAGCAGCTTATGCCAACGAAGATATGGCTAAGGAAACAGCAGCGATTGGTCTTCCGGCTTGTAAGAATATAGCAGAGACATATTATAAAGACTTGTCCTATGGACCTATTAAGAACAGCTATTTCCTTGAAGGTCTGGATGGAGCAAAGTTGAACATCTGGGGAGGTGCATTTGCAGCGGCAGGAGATGTTTATACACAAATTTGGCAGTCCGTCACAATTGATGGAAAGAGCGCGGAGGAAGCAATGGAAGAATACTATCCTGCATTAGAAAAGGCATTTAACGAGGCAAATGGTAACTAACCGTAGTTAAACATCTAAGGTCAGATTTTACTTTTGCAAAATTTGACCTTAGAAAGTAATAAGTAATGAAATGGGGTAAGAAACGTGAACGGAAAAGGAAAGAAGAGGAAAGTTTCAGCAATGAAAAAGAGAGAGGCCAGAAATTTTTACTTATATACAGCGCCATGGCTGATAGGATTTCTGGTGCTTACACTATATCCCATCGTGTATTCATTTTATCTTATGTTTACAGATATGAATCTTACAGGAACAGGAGAATTTATAGGACTTGAGAACTGGAAATACGCATTTACAGATGATCCTCTTTTTAAAAAAGCATTTTTTAATACTTTAAAATATGTTGTTATGTTTGTTCCATGCAGTATTCTTCTGGCATTCTTCATTGCTCTGCTTTTGAGTAAAAAAATAAGAGGATTAGGATTTTTTAGAACCGCTTTTTACATTCCTTATATTACGTCTGGAGTTGCAGTAACTATTTTATGGGGATGGATTTTTCAGAAAGACTATGGAATTATAAACTATATTCTTTCACTGATAGGAATAAAAGGGCCCGACTGGTTGGGAGATAAAAATATAGCAATGATTTCTATTGTCATTTTGTCTTTATGGACGATTGGTAATAATATTATCATTATGCTTGCTGGTATACAGGATATTCCTGCATCTTATTACGAGAGTGCACAGATCGACGGAGCAGGATCCTTTAGACAAACCTTTTACATAACTCTTCCATTGTGTACACCTACTATTTATTTTAACTTAATTGTAACGATTATTGCGGCATTTCAGGTGTTCCAGCAGCCTCTGATCCTTACAAATGGAGGACCGTTAAACAGCACTTATACAGCGTCCATGCATTTATATAACAACGGATTCCTTTATGGAAAAATGGGATATGCGTCTATGATGGCATGGAGTATGTTTGCTGTAATCATGTTGATTACAATTGTAGTGGTTTCGACATCTAAGCACTGGGTATTTTATGACGACTAGGAGGAGGAGCGTTATGTTAAAATCACAAAAAAAGAATAAATTACTATCCAGAACTTTAACGTATATTGTATTGATTCTTGCGGCTGTCATTTGTTTATTTCCTTTTTTGTGGATGATTTCCACTTCCTTTAAACCAATGTCCGATATTTACAAAATGCCGCCGACTCTGATTCCAGAGCATGGTACAATAGAAAATTTTATAGAAGGCTGGAAAGGTGCAAATTTTCAGATGTATTTTAAGAATACAGCAGTGATTACACTTTTGGCTACCGTAGGGACAGTGTTTTCTTCCTCTATTGTTGCTTATGGATTTGCAAGATTTCAGTCCAGAATGTCAAAATTTTTGTTTATGGTACTGTTAGGAACTATGATGCTTCCAACACAGGTTACATTGATTCCTCAGTATTTATTATTTTATAAAATGGGAATGGTAGACACTATCTGGCCTTTAGTTATTCCGAGCTGGCTTGGTGGAGGGGCTTTTAATATTTTCTTGTTTATACAGTTTTTTAGGACATTGCCAAAAGAACTGGATGAAGCAGCTAAAATTGATGGTGCTAATTCATTGCAGATTTTTACGAGAATATTGCTTCCAGCAGTAAAACCAGTTATGTTGGCAGTTTTGGTTATGGCGCTTGTGTTTAACTGGAATGATTTCTTTAACCCATTGATTTATTTAAATTCCAATGAAAAGTTTACAATTGCAATAGGTCTGCAATTTTTTAAAGGTTCCCAGGGAAATGTTCAGGTAGGACAAATGATGGCTATGGCGCTGTTTTCTCTTCTTCCTGTTTTGATAGTGTTTGGAACGTGTCAAAAGTATTTTATCCAGGGTATTAAAATGTCAGGCCTGAAGGGTTGATGTTAAAAATAGAAAATTTGGAGGAAATAGGATATGAAATATAGAAATCCAATCATCTCCGGGTATAACCCGGATCCATCTATCTGTAGAGTGGGGGATGATTATTACATAGTGAACTCTTCGTTTGAATATTTTCCGGGAGTTCCTGTTTATCACAGCAAGAATTTAGTAAATTGGGAATTAATAGGAAACTGTCTGGATAGAAAATCTCAGCTTTTGTTAGAAAAGTGTAAGCCTTCAGGAGGAATTTATGCTCCTACGTTGCGTTATCATGATGGAACATTTTTCATGACTACAACCAATGTTTCCCATAAAGGAAACTTTATTGTACACACAAAGGATATAAAAAAAGGTTGGTCAGAACCTGTATGGATAGATCAGGGAGGTATCGATCCGTCGCTTTTGTTTGATGACGATGGAACAGTATACTTTTTATCTACAGCTACAGATGAACAGGGTGAAGCGGGAATCTTTATGTGTGAGATTAATCCTTTTACAGGAGAGAAGCTGACTGAGAGTGTAGTGATAAGTCGTGGGTGCGGCGGAAGATATGCAGAAGGTCCGCATTTATATAAATGGTTTGGAAAATATTATCTTATGCTGGCAGAAGGTGGTACGGAATACGGACATATGGAAACGATGCTGAGATCGGATTGTCCGTATGGTCCATATGAAGCTTGTCCTCATAATCCTATTTTAACACATAGAGATGATATGAGAGAGGAAATTTACTGCACCGGACATGCTGATATGATGGAAGATCATAATGGAAACTGGTGGATGGTTTGCCTGGCAATCCGGCCATGTGAAGAGAAATCTAACAGGGTTTTGCTGCATAATCTTGGAAGAGAAACTTTTTTAGCACCTGTTGTGTGGGATGAGGAAGGATGGCCTGTTGTGGGGGACAAGGGTCTGATTTCACTTGAAATGGATGGACCGCTTCCGGGACCAGAACCAGGGAAGGTAAATCGTGATTTTTCAGACGATTTTTCAGATGAGACGTTCAGCACTTCTTATAATTTTTTGAGAAATCCTAATATGGAACATTATAAAAGAGATACTGGAAATGCTGCATTAGTCTTACAAGGTACAGAAATAACATTAAATGATATGGATAGTCCTACATGGTTGGGAATTCGGCAAAAAGGCTTTGAGACGGTTTCGTCTGTAGAAGTTTGTTTACTGGAAGCAGAAAACAATGTCAGAGCAGGGTTGACCGCATTTTACACAGAATCCTATCATTATGAAATATACATAACAAGAGAAAATGGGGTATCCAAAGTCTGCCTGGCGAAACATATACATGATATTTATGTGGTTACAGCAGAAAAAGAAATTTCTGATGCGGAAAATATTATTCTGCGCGTAGAATCAGATAAAAAATATTACCGATTTGCTTTCAGTGTGGATGGAAAAGTATTCACAGAGTTAGGAACAGGTCTGGTTGTAGGATTGTGTACAGAAGGAACCAAATATATGACCTTTACAGGAACATATATTGGTATGTTCGCAGAAAATGGAATCGCCCGTTTTAAAAACTTTAAGATTAATGTGAAAGATTATTGATAAAAGCCCCTCCTGTTTTTGAACTGGAGGGGTTTTAGAAAATAATACTTTATGAAGAGGTATGGATTATGGAGAATAGCAAACTGCAAGAATTATTTAATGAGATGAGTATTGAAGAAAAAATTGGGCAGCTATTTCAGGCAACTGGAGCAGTATATGAAGAGGAGGCAGTAATTTCAGGTCCGGTAAAAGAGCTGGGAATAAATGAAAGAGACATTTATCTGGCCGGAAGTGTCCTGGGGACTATGGGGGCGAAAAAAACAAAACAGATACAGAAAAAATATATGGAAAAGCATCCCCATCATATACCGTTGCTTTTTATGCTGGATATTATTAATGGATATAAAACGGTTTATCAAATTCCCTTAGGTCAGGGTGCTGCCTTTGAACCGGAATTGGCAAGAAAATGTGCTTCTATGGCGGCAAGAGAGGCAGCGGCAGATGGCCTCCATGTGACATTTTCACCGATGGCAGATTTGGTTCGTGATGCCAGATGGGGAAGAGTCATGGAAGCCACAGGGGAAGACGTTTATTTGAATAGTGTATATGCCAGGGCTATGGTAGAAGGATATCAGGGAGAAGATTTAAGCGGCAAGGAAACTTTGGCAGCATGTGTAAAACATTTTGCAGGATATGGGGCAGCCGAAGCAGGTAGAGACTACAATACAGTAGAACTGTCAGAGAGAACTTTAAGGGATTTTTATCTTCCGGCATATGAAAGTGGGATTCAGGCAGGAGCAGAGCTGGTTATGACATCTTTTAATACCATAGATGGAATTCCGGCTACTATTAATAAAAAGCTTATGAGAGACGTGTTGCGAAAAGAAATGGGGTTTGATGGGGTACTGATTTCAGATTTTGGAGCTATAGGAGAAACAATTATTCATGGCGTTTCTGAAGACAGAGCAGATGCAGCAAGACGGGCATTGGAGGCAGGGGTTGATATTGACATGATGTCAGGAGTCTATCCGCAAACACTCTGTCAATTATTAGACGAAAAGAAAATTGAACTGGAAAGGATAGAAGAATGTGCATGGCGAGTTCTAAAGCTGAAAAATAAACTGGGATTGTTTGAGAACCCGTATAAGGGTGCTGATGAAGGGGTGGCTGAGGAACAAATACTGTGTCAGGAGCATAAAGAACTGGCAGAAACTATGGCAACAAAGTCTTTTGTTTTGTTGGAGAATAAAAATAATATACTGCCTTTAAGCAAAGGAAAGAAAGTTCTTTTTGCAGGGCCGTATGTAAATAGACAGGAAATGCTGGGTGCATGGTCATTTACAGGAGATATATCTGACACAATTACTATACAGCAGGCAGCAGAAAAGAAAATGGAAAATTATGAGGTTTGCTTCTGCCGGGGATGTCCAATTCTTCCAAAAGAAATGAAGCTGGACGGTTTTGTGAATTACAAAGAGGAGGAATTCACAGAAAAGGAAATTGAAGAGATGCTGACAGAGGCGGAAAGCAAAGCTGAACAAGCTGATGTTGTAGTCCTTGCTTTGGGAGAGCATTTTTTACAATCAGGAGAGGCTACAAGCAGAGCAATGATAGAGATTCCTGAGAATCAAATGAAATTATTGGAGAGAATAGAAAAAATCAATCCCAATATTGTGGTTGTTTTGTTTAATGGAAGACCTCTTGATATCAGAAAGATAAAGCAAAGAGCGAAAGCAATTTTAGAGGTTTGGATGCCGGGAACTATGGGAGGAAATGCAATTGTGGATATGCTGGTGGGAAACAATGCTCCTTCCGGGAAGTTGCCAATGAGCTTTCCTTACTGCGTAGGCCAGATTCCGGTCCATTATGATGAACTAAATACAGGCCGTGTACATGTGCCAGGAAGAGATAAAGACAGATATGTATCCAAATATTTAGATATAGAAAATAAACCTCTTTATGCATTTGGCTATGGATTGACTTATACGGATTTTCACATATCAGAACCTGTTTTAAATAAAAATACCATGAGAAAAGGAGAAAAAATTGTAGCTTCTGTAAAAGTAAAAAACTGTGGTGAAAGGTCAGGAGCAGAAACGATCCAGTTATATATACATGATGTTGCTGCGAGTGTAGCACGTCCTAAAAAACAATTAAAAGGATTTCAAAAGATTGAACTGCAGCCACAGGAAGAACAAGAGGTATCTTTTGCAATTTCGGAAGAAATGCTTCGATTCACCAGAGAAGATGGAGTATTTGCCAGTGAAGAAGGTGAGTTTGAAGTTTTTATAGGAAATAGTAGTGAGGAAGAAAGAAGAGCTAAATTTGTTTTGAAAAGTGAGTAACTTATGAGGATAGAATTTGGAAAGAGGAGAATATTGATAAAAAATTTCTTTTTTGTGATCGTTTTAATTATTTTATCTATTACGTTTGAAGTTATTATGTTACCATTATATAAACAAATTTTTCTTTAGATAGTATTATACCGATATTCATTTTGTTTATCTGTTTTCAGAGATATTTTATTGAAGGTATGACAGCAGGTGCAGTAAAAGAGTAAATAATAATATGATTTTTAATTTAGGAGGGTTTCTAAAATGGCAAGAAGAGCAAAAATGGTTCTGGACAAGGAGTTCCAGATTGCACCCATTGACAAACGTATCTACGGTTCTTTTATTGAACATCTGGGAAGAGCTGTGTATGAAGGAATTTATCAGCCGGGGCATCCGGCAGCAGATGAAAATGGATTCCGTCAGGATGTGGTACAGCTTGTAAAAGAGCTGGATGTGCCCATTATACGTTATCCGGGCGGTAATTTTGTTTCTAATTTTTACTGGGAGGATTCTGTTGGACCTGTTTCTGAAAGACCCCACCGTCTGGAACTGGCGTGGAGAAGCCTGGAAAAGAATGAAGTTGGTTTAAATGAGTTTTCCAAGTGGGCGAAACAGGTAAATTCAGAGGTTATGATGGCAGTCAATCTGGGAACCAGAGGTATTCAGGATGCATGTAATCTTCTGGAATACTGCAATCATCCTTCGGGAACAAAGTACAGTGACCTTCGTATCAGGCATGGTGTAAAGGATCCGCATAATATTAAAGTCTGGTGTCTGGGAAATGAAATGGATGGTCCATGGCAGATTGGCCATAAAACTATGGAAGAATATGGACGTTTGGCAGAGGAAACAGCCAAAGCCATGCGCCTTATTGATCCAGGTATTGAACTGGTTTCCTGCGGCAGTTCCAACCGTGACATGCCAACCTTCCCGGATTGGGAGGCAGTGACATTGTCCCATACTTATGATTATGTGGACTATGTTTCCATGCATCAGTATTACGGAAATCGTGATAATGACAGCAATGATTATCTGGCGCAGTCGGATGATATGGATGATTTTATCCGTACCGTGATTTCTACCTGTGACTATGTGAAGGCGAAAAAACGCAGTAAAAAGACCATGAATTTAAGCTTTGATGAGTGGAATGTATGGTTCCATTCCAATGCAGCGGATGATGATATTACAGAAAATCATCCATGGCAGGTAGCGCCGCCTATGCTGGAGGATATCTATAATTTTGAGGATGCCCTCTTAGTAGGTTTGATGCTGATTACCTTAATGAAACATGCAGACCGTGTGAAAATGGCGTGTCTGGCACAGTTGGTGAATGTCATTGCTCCGATCATGACAGATGCAGCAGGGGGAGCATGGAAACAGACCATCTTCTATCCATTTATGCATGCATCTAAATATGGTCGCGGTATTGCATTGCAGCCGGTAATTTCCGGAACAAAACATGCAACAGCCAAACATGATGAAATTACGGATATTGAATCCATTGCTGTTTATAATGAAGAAAAAGAGGAAGTTACCATCTTTGCGGTAAACCGTAATCTGGAAGAAGACGTGGAACTTACTACAGATGTGAGAAGCTTTGCGGGATACCGTTTGTTAGAGCATATTGTTATGGAAAACGAAGATTTGAAAGCAGGAAATAGCTTGCTGGAAGAAAAAGTTTATCCGGTAAATGCGGATGATAGAAGCAAACTGGATGGCGGTGTTGTGACAAGTGTGCTTAAGAGGGCTTCCTGGAATGTGATACGGTTGGGAAAATAAGATAATGGAATCTTCCTGTGAATTTAAGAATCTTTTTATTTGCTATGGTCTTAGAACATCTGGCACAATTACAATAAAACAGGGATTTAACAGAAGAGTACGTCCGCAAGGTACAGGAGGAATACCAGGAAGGTAAAGAGTAGATATTCTCATAGTTAGAAGCTGGGGCTGTCGGGAAATAGATAGTTCCAAACAGCCCCATTTAATTTATTCTTTGGGATATATGAACTTGTACTTGCCTTTTCCAAAACCGCTGACAGGCTCAATCAAATCTGCATTTTTCAGCTTTGTAATGAGATTACCAGCTGCAGTAACAGAATTGTTTGTAATAACAGCTATGTCAGAACGACCAAAGACACCATCAATATCCATGTTTGTAAATACCGCTTTCGCCTTTGCAATCGTAGCTTGGCTTGCGTTTAGTTTATTAATCGCAACCTCAATCGCAAGGTGATCGGGGGCAATCGCAACATTTTCGTCCCCAATCGTAGCCTTAGTTGCGTTTACCGTTGCTCCATAATTCAAGTTATACAGCGTGACTTGGAACGAGCTGGCATCGGAATAGAATTTCGGCTCCAATTCGTCACGGTAATTGTGGGCGGCACGGTAAGTTTCTGTGATCTTCTTAAATCCGCTGCCTTGGCGCTCCATATAGCCCAATCTGCCAAAAATATCAGCAAGGGCAGGATTGCGGCGAGTGGAGGAAACATTGGAAATATCTCTTTCCTGTATTCGTGTACCGTCAGCCATACCGCCGGGAGAAGTAATGGTAAGATGATCGTCATAAATGTCGATATGGACTTCGCTGCCCAAAATCAGATAGTCACGGTGGATTAGCGCATTGACGAGTGCTTCAAAAACGCTTCGCTCGCAGTAATCGGGCATTTCAATACGGGAGTTGGCGGTTTTCTTCCAACGTGTTTTCATGTTCCGCTTCACAAAGCCTACCCCCTCGTTGAGCAGAATAATCAAGCTTCCAGAATATTCTGCACTGTCGAGAGCATCCACCATGCCGCCGCTTTTATCCAAACCATTCCAGCGTGTGCAGAACAGCCGGGAATGTCTGATTGGAGAATCATCTGCCAGCAAAGCACCTGCATTTGTCAGTTTTCCATATTCATTTCTTATATCGAAGGAATCAAACAGTTTATCTTCCATGCTATTACCGGTCCAGACCTTATATCTCTCTCGCAGCTTGGAAAAAGCGTAGTCCTTGAAAGCATATTCAGAGTTTAGTGTGTCATAGGTTCGGTTCATGCCTTTCAATATAAGCTGATTCAGGGCGAAACTTGGAGCAATCACACTCTCGTTTCCAATGCGGATATATGTCTCCATAACACCATCTGCTTTGTAATAATAGGGCGTAGAGTATCCGGAGGAGACTGTCAGTATCAGAATATTTTTACCATCCTTTCGTTCTGGTACAAGAATGAAGTTGGGATATGGCGAGATACGCTCTTTAATCAGGCGGCTGATTGCTTCCGCATCTGCCTGTGCGTCCATCAGACCAACCACATTTCGGTTATCATCAATGCCAAAAATCAGAGTACCACCGATACCATTTGCAAAAGCGCTGACACTTTTTAGCCAACTTTTCGGCTTCTTTATTTCCAGAGCAACCTTGAAATCACATTCTGTTGCTTCAGCAATCCATTTATCAATCATTGTCTTGTGCCTCCCTATCAGAACTGTTTTTTCTCGCTCTGCTCTTATACACATTATGCTTGTTCTTACACTGCGGGCTGCAAAATACAGTGCTTGGTCTGCTTGCCACAAAGGTCTTCATATACAAAGCCCTCCACCATGTATTGTAACCCAAATAACGCTGTTTTATATTACCCCTCCACCCGATATTGCCTAAAAATACTGCGCAGAACCTTATAAAGAGGTTCTTTTATTTTTTCAAGGGGAAGTGGCTGTTCGTAGAGAATAGTATTATAGCTGACGCCGCTGACCAGTTCTAATATCATGTACATCATGAGCTCAGGGTCACGATAAGTATGGGAAGATTTTGCTAGAAGTTCCTGATAAATCGTATAAACAGCCGGAACATCTTTGTCAGGGGTTTCAATCAGAGAGTTAGTGAAGAATCCCCAGCTTAAATGCTTGGAAATCAGCATGACCAGGCTGTGGTTTTCTGAGAACTGATTCAGGATATTATCAATAATAAACAGAACCTGATCTTCGAAATCAACGATATCCTCATGTTTTTGCAGCTCTGTATATGCAGCCAGGAAAACCTGACTGGCTTTGTGGCTGATGAGGTGATTTCTTATGTCATATTTATCCTTGAAATACAGGTAAAAGGTACCCTTCGCAACACCAGCCGCATTTACAATATCAGAAATAGAGGTCTTGCTAAAACCATTACGAATAAACAGAGAAAAGGCAGAATCCAACAGGGAATTGCGCTTTTGCTGTTTATTATGATCTACTTTGCTCATTTCATATAACCTTCTTTCTTTTCTTCGTACCTTCGTATACTTTGTACATTATAGGGAGGGAAACAGGGAAAAGTCAAACGAAAAATCTAAGGTTCTTCTTTTTCTCTGAATTGCATAAATTTTAAAAGTGACTTTTGGTCATAAATTATATTGACCGATGGTCATTTATGTGGTAAAACAATATGTGACTAATGGTCAGTTTGATTAAGGCGAAAGGAAGGAGAGTCTATGCAAAAGCTGGGAAGAAAAATTGTAAAGTTCCGGATTCCTATTTTTATTTTAAGCCTGCTTCTTTTGATACCGGCGGGAATCGGATACATAAATACCAGGGTAAATTATGATGTACTTTATTATCTGCCGGATGAAATTGAAACTATGAAGGGACAGGATATTCTGGTGGATGAGTTTGGAACGGGAGCGTACTCCATGTTTATTTGTGAGGGAATGCCGAATAAAGATGTGGCGGCACTGAAGAAAAAGATTGAAGATGTGGAGCATGTTTCCAAGGTTGTGTGGTACGATACGTTTTCTGATATTTCCGTACCTGTAGAAATGCTTCCGGAGAAAATCCGCAGCGCTTTGTTTTCAGAAGATTCTACTATGATGTTTATTATTTTTGATACCACCACTTCGGCGGATGAGACCATGGACGCCATTGGAGATATTCGGAAACTGGCTGGGAAGCAGTGTTTTGTCAGCGGTATGTCAGCTATTGTTACAGATACCAGAAATCTGGCGGAATCTGAGGTGGCTGTTTATGTACTCATTGCAGTAGTGTTGTCCTGTATTGTGCTGGCGCTTACCATGGAATCTTATTTTATACCATTTTTGTTCCTTCTTAGTATTGGAATGGCTATTATTTATAATATGGGAACCAATGTGATTCAGGGAGAAATTTCCTATATTACAAAAGCATTAAGTGCAGTACTGCAGCTTGGTGTTACTATGGATTATTCCATTTTCCTCTGGCACAGTTACCAGGAGCAAAGGAGCAGATTTGGAGACGATCATAAGGAAGCTATGGCTCAGGCAATCGCGGCTACTATTAAATCTGTAGTGGGAAGCTCCATTACCACCATTGCAGGATTTGTGGCTCTGTGCTTTATGAGTTTTACTCTTGGGCTGGATTTGGGAATCTGCATGGCAAAAGGCGTTGTTTTTGGTGTCATCAGCTGTGTTACCATTCTTCCTTCCATGATTATGATTTTTGATAAAGTATTGGAAAAGACGAAACACAGACAGCTCATACCGGATTTTCCAAAGGTTTCAGAATTTTTAGTAAAACACCATAAAACCTTTGCCTGCTTATGTGTGCTGTTGTTTGTTCCCTTTGCATATTTCCAGGCAAATACCAAGGTTTATTATAATCTGGATGCCAGTCTGCCAAAAGAACTGGAGTCCATTCAGGCAAATACCAAACTTCAGGAAGATTACCACATGGGAGCAGCTCACATGATTTTGATGGATAAGAATCTTCCCAATAAAGAGAAGCACAAAATGATTGCTGAGATGGAAAAAGTGGATGGGGTCAAAGAAATCCTGGGGCTTGAGACTATTATCGGTCCTGCATTTCCACAGAGCATGGTGCCAAAGGACGTGAAGGAAATTCTGGAAAGTGAAAATTATGAATTAATGCTCATTACCAATGAGTATTTGACTGCATCGGATGAAGTGAATGAGCAGCTTGGTGAACTGAACCAGATTCTGAAGAAGTATGACAAGACTGGAATGCTGGTAGGAGAAGCGCCCTGTACCAAGGATTTGATCGAGATTACAGACCATGATTTTAAGGTGGTAAGCGCAGTCTCTATTTTAGCTGTATTTTTCATTATTTTGTTTGTATTCAAGTCCATTTCCCTGCCGGTGATTCTGGTGCTGGTTATTGAAGGGGCAATTTTTATTAACATGGGTATTCCGTACCTTACAGGAACAGAGCTTCCCTTTATTGCTTCTATTGTAATTGGAACCATACAGCTTGGCGCTACTGTGGATTATGCGATTTTAATGACCAGCAGATATGAGCAGGAGCGGGGAAGTGGAAAAGGAAAGAAAGAATCTATCAGTATTGCTCTGGAGAGCAGCATCCGCCCGGTTATGGTGTCTGCCTTTAGTTTTTTTGCAGCCACCTTTGGGGTTGGAATGTATTCTAAGATTGATATGATTAGTTCTCTTTGCCTGCTTATGGCAAGAGGCGCGTTGATTAGTATGTGTGCAGTTCTTTTGTTCCTTCCGGCTATGTTCTGGCTGCTGGATGGATTGATTTGCAGAACAAGTAAAAACTTTAAACCGGGTATTCGGAGAAAATAGGAGGTCTTTTAGATGAAGAAAAAACAGGTTCAGGCACTTTTGGCAGGAATGGCAGCTATGATGGCAGTGATTTTGCCTACGTCTTCTGTCTGGGCAGCAGTTCCGGCAAAGGAACAGACAGTTTACGTAAATGCAGATGAAAAAGGAAATTCCCAGGAGGTCATTGTAAGTAACTGGCTGAAAAACCAGGGGAATGAGCAGGAATTAACAGATAAGAGCAATCTGTCTGAGATTACCAATGTAAAGGGAGATGAAACCTTTCAGCAGAAGGGGGATGGAACTCTTGTGTGGAATGCCGGCGGTGAGGATATTTATTATCAGGGAAAGTCAAAGGAAGAACTTCCGGTTTCTGTGAAGCTGACCTATTATCTGGACGGAAAAGAAATCAGCCCTAATGAGCTGGCGGGAAAAAGCGGAAAACTGAAAATCAGAATTGATTATGAAAATAAGACAAAAGAGACAGTGGATGTTCAGGGGAAACAGGAAGAGGTGTGTACGCCTTTTATGATGATGACTGCTATGATTCTTCCGGCAGATACGTTTACCAATGTGGAAATTACCAACGGACAGATTGTTTCAGATGGAAACAATGAGATTGCAGTCGGCCTGGGATTTCCGGGATTGGCGGACAGTTTACATTTACAGGAAGTGGAGGAATTGCAGGATCTTGAGGTTCCGGATTATGCAGAACTTACCGCAGATGTAAAAGATTTTTCACTGGCTATGACTGCTACAGTGGCTACCACGGGTATCCTGGAGGATTTGGATTTGGCAGATGTTGACAGTACAGAGGATTTAAAGGAAAAAATGGAGACACTGACAGATTCTTCCAAAGCATTGGTAGAGGGAAGCCAGGCTCTCAGGGACGGTATTGAAACCATGGACAGTTCGGCAGACACTTTTGTCAGTGGTTTGGAGCAGGCTGACAATGGAACAAAAGCTCTAAAAGATGGTATTGATACCATGAACAGCAAGAAAGGAGAACTTTTAGGTGGTGTGTCACAACTGACAGAAGGCATGAAGGCCTTACAGTCAGGTTCTGTGAGCCTTCAAAATGGAGTTTCTTCTTATACGGATGGGGCTGCTCAGTTACATGAGGGTATTGCACAGACAGCAGAGGGCGCTTCTGCATTAAATGAAGGAATACAGGAGTTAAACAGCAAAAAAGATACTTTGACAGAAGGTGTAGGAAAATTGGAACAGGGCGCAGCCCAGCTTCAGGAGGGAGCAAAAGGACTGCAGGATGGAATCAGCGCTTGTACAGCCGGAGTGCAACAGTTAGATACAGGGCTTGGACAATTAAATGAAAAAGTATCTGAGGGTGCAGGACAGCTTGGAGCAGTAAAAGACGCTATGAATTCTATTACAGCCGGTTCTAAGGATCTGATTCAGGGTGCAGCCGCTTTAAAAGCCGGGGTGTCCGGGGCTCAGGGCTCTGCCCAGGCCATAGCTGCCCAGGTAGGTTCTTATGGAGCTGCCGCAGCGGCAGAGGCTTCCTATACAGATCAGGCAGTTGCCGTGATTCAAAATTTCTTAAATAGCCAGGGACAGCCACAGATATCAGTAGAAGATTTGAATAACCAGGCAAATGCAGCAATCGCCAGTGAAAATGCTGCAGTGAATGCTCAGGCAAATGCACAGCAGCAGAGCAATGTAGCGGCCGCTTTAAGCGCAGCAGGGATTTCAGCAGAAGACCAGGCAAAGGTTATGAGCGCTCTGGGAGGAATTTCTGTAGGGGTACAGACTTCGGCATCTCTTTCTGTACCACAAACACAGCCTGATACCAGTGTTTTAGGTGAATTAAATGGAATCAAGGCAAACATGGAAGCAGAGAAGGCAAAGTTTGACACCTCCACACTCCAGGCGCTCCAGGGACAGTTTGGAACCATGAACAGTCAGTGTGATGCGGCTGTACAGGGAGCCGACAGTTTAAGCGCAGGCGTACAGGAATTTTCAAAGGCGGCAGAGTCCATGAAAGACTTGTCCGGCATGGTAGAGGAACTGGCAAAGGCAACAGGACAGTTAAGACAGGGAAGCAGCGCTTTGTGTGCAAAAAATGAAGAGCTGAATCAGGGAGCTGCAAGTCTGGCAGCAGGAACCAGCTCATTGACAGAAGGTATGGCTTCGCTGTCAGGTGGAACCCAGCAGGTAAGCGCGGGAATCAGTAAACTGGCAGAAGGTTCTGGTCAGCTTGCAGTAGGAACTGCACAGTTAAAGACTGGTTCTGAAGCTCTGAATGCCAATAATGGAGCTTTGAACCAGGGAGCTTCTCAGTTATCTTCCGGCACAGAACAGCTTTTACAGGGCGGTACTGCACTGTCCGCAGGAGCCCAGGCTTTAGGCAGCGGTATTACCCAGCTGGCAAATGGCGCAGTATCCTTAAAAGATGGAACCGCGGCGCTTGTGTCAGGTGGAAAGCAGTTAAAGGAAGGAACTGTTAAGTTAAAAGATGGTTCCACAGAACTGGCTGAGGGCATGGAGAAATTCGATGAAGAAGGCGTTCAGAAAATTACGGAGCTTTTCGGAGATGAAATGCAGAATCTTTTAGACCGTCTCAGCGCAGTAGCAGATGCAGACAGCGCTTACAAGGCCTTTGACGGACAGAACGAAAATGAGAACGGCAAGGTGAAATTTATTATTGAAACAGCCGGAATTGAATAAATGTATTTATAAAAAACACAAATGTCCGCTATAAAAGGATTGACAAAAGGAAAAACAGTGCTATAATGAAATTCGTTAATTGCATATTGTGCCAAAAGAAGGGTGCAGGAAAGCGGCAATTCGCCCACCGAAGGAGTAATACTCTCAGGGGTTCCCAAAAGGAACAAGACTGTATCTGGATGGCTCTCTGGAGAATCCCGAAAAGGGTGCCGAAGGTGTAAGCAGATGGAAGAACATCTGTGAATCTCTCAGGCAAAAGGACAGTGAGGTTTAGAAAAATGCAGAAATTCTGCATTTTGAAACGTGCAAAAGGAGCGGAAATCTGAACATATCAAAGTCCATGGGATTTTTTAACACAAAATCTCATGGGCTTTTTTGGTGCAATGGAGCAGAAAAAAAGGAGAGAAGAGAAATGGATATCATGACATCAATTATGGAAAATGTCGCATCATTTGTGGACATTGTAAACACGTTTTTGTGGGATTATGCGCTTCTGGTGTTATTGCTTGGAACAGGAATTATTTATTCCTTTAGTTTGAAGTTTATTCAGGTACGGAAATTTGGCGCAGGTATGAAGAAAATGTTTGGAAATTTTTCTCTGCATGGAAAGAGTACGGAAAATGGTCTGAGTTCTTTCCAGGCGCTGGCTACAGCCATTGCAGCGCAGGTAGGAACCGGTAATATTGCAGGTGCGGCCACAGCCATTGCTTCCGGTGGTCCAGGAGCTATTTTCTGGATGTGGGTCAGCGCGTTTTTCGGCATGGCAACCATTTATGCGGAGGCAGTGATGGCGCAGCACACCAGAGTAAAGGAAAACGGTGTTGTGGTAGGTGGTCCGGTGTATTATATCAAGTATATTTTCAAAGGGAAATTTGGAAAATTTCTGGCTGGATTTTTCTCTGTTGCCATTATTCTGGCTTTGGGATTTATGGGAAATATGGTGCAGTCAAATTCTATTGGAAGCTCCTTTGAAAATGCTTTTGGTGTGAAACCTATTTTCGTTGGCATCGTAATAGCAGTTATCGCAGCGTTTATTTTTCTGGGAGGTATCAACCGTATTGCGAGAGTTACAGAGAAGATTGTGCCTATTATGGCGCTGATTTATATCGTAGGATGTCTTGTAATCCTGTTTATGAATGGAGCTGGTGTTGGTAAAGCTTTTCATGATATTTTTGTGGCAGCATTTAACCCGGAGGCAGTTCTTGGCGGCGCTCTTGGTGTTACGGTACAGAAGGCTATGCGCTTTGGTGTGGCAAGAGGGTTGTTTTCCAATGAAGCAGGTATGGGTTCTACACCTCATGCCCATGCAACTGCAGACGTCAAGCACCCAGGAGACCAGGGAATTATTGCTATGATGGGCGTGTTTATTGATACTTTTGTGATTCTTACATTGACAGCCCTTGTGATTCTTTCTACCGGAGCATTGTCAAGCGGAGAGACAGCTTCAGCCCTGGCACAGGTGGCTTTTGATTCAGCGTTTGGCTCTTTTGGTAAGGTTTTCATTGCTATTTGTATGCTGTTTTTTGCCTTTACTACTATTATAGGATGGTACTATTTTGGAGAAGTAAATGTACGCAGCCTTTTTGGTAAAAAAGCAGTTAAAGTGTATGCAGCGCTGGTTGTGGTGTTCGTGCTGGTTGGTTCCACACTGAAAGTAGATTTGGTCTGGAACATGTCGGATATGTTTAATGGACTTATGGTGATTCCAAACCTGATTGCCATTCTGGCTTCGATTCCGATTGTCAGGAAGCTGAGTCGGGAGCATGAAGGGCTTTTGAAAAAATGAGAAAACACGACTTTACAAATATTTCTGAATATGTTAGCATGATAGATATATGTAAACACAGTGACAAAGAGAGTACATGTATTTCTTGTTTTACAGAGAAGCTTTTGTATGCTGAGAGAAAGCGGATGAGAATATGTGGAAGATGGCTTTTGAGAGGCGCACCGAAGTATGATATTATACCAAGGCTGCGACAGGTTCCGCCTGTTATAGCGGTAAGGTATGAAAGTACCTGTTGAGGTCTGGGCCGCAAGGCACAGATGAACAGAAGTGGTAACACGGGTAAATATAGCTCGTCTTCTTTGGAAACAGAGAAGGCGGGTTTTTTGTTTCATAGGAAAGTGCGTCCTATGAAACAAAAAACGCTCCGCGAGGATCGCACTGCGGCGGAGTGGAATTATGTCGCTGATGCGACCCGCCGCAGGCGGAGAATCTCGCAAGCGAGATTCTTTCTTGTTTTACCGAAGAACTACACTGCAGTGAGCCATACTCTCTTAGAACAGGAGGAAAGAAAATTGGATAAGAAAAAATATTATATTACCACAGCTATTGCCTATACATCGGGCAAGCCTCATATTGGAAATACTTATGAGGCTGTTTTAGCAGACAGTATTGCAAGATTCAAAAGACAACAGGGATATGATGTCTTTTTCCAGACAGGAACAGATGAGCATGGACAGAAAATCGAATTAAAGGCAGCAGAGGCTGGCGTTACCTGCAAGGAGTTTGTAGACAATGTTGCCGGAGAGATTAAGAGCATCTGGGATTTAATGAATACTTCCTATGACAAATTTATCCGTACTACCGATGCAGACCATGAGAAGCAGGTGCAGAAAATTTTCAAAAAGCTCTATGACCAGGGGGATATTTACAAAGGCTATTATGAAGGAATGTACTGCACTCCCTGTGAATCCTTTTTCACAGAATCCCAGTTAGTAGACGGAAAATGTCCTGACTGCGGACGCCCGGTAACACCGGCTAAGGAAGAAGCATATTTCTTCAGAATGAGCAAATACGCACAGAAACTTATTGACCATATTAATGAACATCCTGAGTTTATCCAGCCGGTTTCCAGAAAGAATGAAATGATGAATAACTTCCTGCTTCCGGGGCTGCAGGATCTGTGTGTGTCCAGAACTTCCTTTAAATGGGGAATTCCGGTAGACTTTGACCCAAAACATGTGGTTTATGTATGGCTGGACGCTCTTACCAACTATATCACAGGAATTGGTTATGATTGTGATGGAGAGAGTACAGAACAGTTTAAGAAAGACTGGCCTGCTGATCTGCACTTAATCGGAAAAGATATTATCCGCTTCCATACTATTTATTGGCCAATTTTCCTTATGGCATTAGATTTGCCACTGCCAAAACAGGTATTTGGACATCCATGGCTGTTGCAGGGTGATGGAAAAATGAGCAAATCCAAAGGAAATGTTATTTATGCAGACCAGTTGGTAGATTTCTTTGGAGTAGATGCAGTGCGCTATTTTGTTCTCCATGAAATGCCATTTGAAAACGATGGTGTTATTACCTGGGAATTAATGGTAGAACGTCTGAATTCTGAACTGGCAAATACTCTTGGAAACCTGGTAAACAGAACCATTTCCATGTCCAACAAATATTTTGGCGGAGAAGTGAAGCGCACAGGAGTATGTGAATCTGTAGATGAGGAATTAAAGGCAGTTGTTCTTGGAACAAAGGCAAAAGTAGCGGCTAAGATGGAAGAGCTTCGTGTGGCAGATGCCATTACAGAAATCTTTACCCTGTTTAAACGCTGCAATAAATATATTGATGAAACTATGCCATGGGCTCTGGCAAAAGATGAGAGCAAGAAAGACCGTCTGGCAGAAGTCCTGTATAATCTGGTAGAAGGTATCTGCATTGGCGCCTCTCTTCTGGAATCTTTTATGCCGGAAACCACAGAAAAGATTCTGGCACAGTTAAATGCAAATAAGAGAACCTACGAAGAACTGGATACTTTTGGACTGTATCCGTCAGGAAATAAGGTAACTGAAAAACCAGAAATTCTCTTTGCACGTCTGGATGTAAAAGAGGTTATGGAAAAAGTAGAAGAAATGAGAGCCAAAGAAGCAGCCGAAAATCAGCTGGAGGAAGAAAAAGAAGAAGCTCCTGTAGTGGATATTGAGGCAAAACCAGAGGTGACTTTTGATGATTTCATGAAAATGCAGTTCCAGGTAGGAGAAATCATTGCCTGTGAAGCAGTGAAGAAATCTAAAAAACTTCTTTGCTCCCAGGTAAAAATCGGAAGCCAGGTAAAACAGATTGTGTCTGGCATTAAATCCAGCTACGCACCGGAAGACATGGTGGGCAAGAAAGTGATGGTTCTGGTGAACTTGAAGCCTGCGAAACTGGCTGGGGTATTGTCAGAAGGAATGATTCTCTGCGCAGAAGGGCTGGACGGAGAACTGGCACTTATGACACCCGATAAGGATATGCCGGCGGGGGCAGAAATCTGCTAGAGAAAAATTTCCCTATTGACAACACGCAGCTTATCGTATATTATTCTCTTCAATGAAAGGGAGTAGCTGGCACCGGCAGGTGTTTGCGGCATCGTCAATCTCGATGAGACTTTTCTCATCCGTGTCGTGATGAAATAGCGAGACTTTTATTGCATAGCAGACTGTGCAGTAAGGGTCTCGCTTTTTGCTTTTATCTGCACATAAAAAGACCTTTACGAAGCACAATAAAATAAGGAATGGAGGAAAAACCATGAAAGAGTATTATCAAATGTCAAGAACAGAAGCTCAGAAATCTGTAAATGACAGTACCCATCCTCTTAGCCAGGACCAGATTAAGAAAAACCAGGAGAAATATGGTCCTAATGCATTAGTAGAGGAAAAGAAAAAATCCATACTTCAGATTTTTCTGGAGCAATACAAGGATTTTCTGGTTATCATCCTGATTGCGGCAGCTATTGTTTCAGGGCTTCTTGGAGAGACAGAAAGCGCAATCGTTATTTTAGTGGTTATTACCATGAACGCTATTTTAGGTACGGTTCAGACCATTAAGGCAGAACAGTCCCTGGATAGTTTGAAAGCCATGTCGGCTCCTGAGGCAAAGGTATTTAGAAATGGTGATGTGATTAAAGTACCATCTTCAGAAGTTACGATTGGTGATATTGTTATGCTGGAAGCCGGCGACTATGTTCCGGCAGACGGACGTATTCTGGAAAATGCCAGCCTGAAGGTAGATGAGAGTGCTCTTACAGGAGAAAGCCTTGGTGTTGATAAGACAGAGGAAGAAATCAGCGGCGAAGTACCTCTTGGAGACAGAACCAATATGGTTTATTCAGGAAGCTTTGTTTCTTATGGACGTGGTTCCTTCCTGGTAACAGCAATCGGTATGGAAACAGAAGTGGGAAAAATTGCGAAGCTTCTGAAAAGTACATCGGAAAAGAAAACACCTCTGCAGATGAACCTGGATAACTTTGGACGCAAACTTTCTATTTTGATTTTGGTATTCTGTGCGATTTTGTTTGGTATCAGTGTTTTCAGAGGTGAATCTATTGGAGATGCTTTCCTCTTTGCAGTGGCATTGGCAGTTGCAGCTATCCCGGAAGCATTAAGTTCTATTGTAACCATTGTGCTGTCCTTTGGTACTCAGAAAATGGCAAAAGAACATGCCATTGTCCGTAAGCTGCAGGCAGTGGAAGGTCTGGGAAGCGTGTCTGTCATTTGCTCTGATAAGACAGGTACTTTGACACAGAACAAAATGACAGTGGAGTATTATTATGTAGAAGGAAAAGAAATTCCGGCAGAATCTATTGATTTAGGAGATAAAGCTCAGAAACAGCTTCTGCGCCACAGTATTTTGTGTAATGACTCTACTAATAAAAATGGTGAAGAAATCGGTGATCCTACAGAAACAGCCCTGATTAATCAGGGCGATAAGCTGGGGGTTCCGGCAGAAACAGTAAGAGAAAAATATCCGCGATTCAGTGAAGTTCCTTTTGACAGTGACAGAAAACTTATGTCGACTCTGCACAATTTAAAAGGTGTTTCCACCATGGTGACCAAAGGCGCAGTGGATGTGCTGCTGGGAAGAGTAACCACCATCCAAAAAGATGGAGTGGCACAGCCTATTACTCAGCAGGATATTCAGGAAATTGAGGAGCAGAACCAGAAGTTTTCCAGAAATGGTCTCCGTGTACTGGCATTTGCCTATAAGAGTGTACCGGAAGGAACCGCTCTTAGTATAGAAGACGAAAATGATATGACTTTCCTGGGACTGATTGCCATGATGGACCCGCCAAGGGAAGAGTCTAAGGATGCTGTTGCAGAGTGTATTAAAGCGGGCATCAAGCCTATTATGATTACTGGTGACCATAAGGTAACCGCAGCGGCGATTGCCAAGAGAATTGGTATTTTAAAGGATGAATCCGAAGCATGTGAAGGCGCTGTTATTGAAAATATGTCAGATGAAGAACTTCAGAAATTTGTGGAAGGCATTTCTGTTTATGCCAGAGTTTCACCGGAACATAAAATCCGAATTGTCAAAGCATGGCAGGATAAGGGAAATATTGTTTCCATGACCGGTGACGGTGTCAATGATGCGCCGGCTCTGAAACAGGCAGATATCGGTGTTGCTATGGGAATCACAGGAACGGAGGTTTCTAAGGATGCAGCATCTATGATTCTGACAGATGATAACTTTGCAACTATTGTCAAAGCAGTAGAAAACGGACGTAATGTATATCGCAATATTAAAAGCGCCATTCAGTTCCTGTTGTCCGGTAACTTTGCGGGAATCCTGGCTGTTTTGTATGCATCTATTGCAAATCTGCCGGTACCGTTTGCTCCGGTTCACCTGTTGTTTATTAACCTGCTGACTGACAGTTTGCCGGCCATTGCTTTAGGTCTGGAACCGCACACAAAGGCTGTTATGAATGAAAAACCAAGACCAATGAATGAATCCATTCTCACCAAAAACTTCCTGTCCAAGATTGGAATTGAAGGTTTTGTGATTGCAGTTATGACTATGATAGGATTTTATATTGGTTATCAGGAAAGCCCGCTTCTGGCTTCTACGCTGGCATTTGGTACGTTGTGTACTTCACGTCTGGTACATGGTTTTAACTGTAAATCCGATGCACCGGTACTCTTTACAAAGAGATTTTTCAACAATAAATATCTGGCAGGCGCTTTTGGTCTGGGACTTCTTCTGATTACAGCAGTTATGATGATTCCGGGACTGCACAGCATCTTCCAGGTACAGACTTTAAATATTACACAGTTGTTCATTATGTATGGTTTGGCTCTTGCCAATCTTCCGATTATTCAGTTTATTAAATGGATTCGCAAGAAAATCGGAAAATAAAAAGTGCCAGGGAGGTATGAATGGATTTAAATAAAAAAAATATGAAGAATTGGATGCTTCTGATAGTTTTTGCAGTGCTGGTTTATGGTGTTGTGCAGAGAATTGAAATTCTGGCAGCAGGCTTTGCCTTTCTTTACAGTATTATTATGCCTTTTGTTTTGGGAGCAGCTATGGCGTTTATCCTGAATATTCCCATGCATTTTCTGGAAAAGAGGCTGTTTCGCAAGGCAAAGAAACGGAAATTTGTAAGACCTGTGTGTCTGGTACTTTCCATTTTCTTTGTAGTGGCTGTGATCCAGATTGTGTTGCTTGTGGTGCTTCCGGAAGTAGCCACTACCTTTGCCAGCATCAGCAAAAATATCGAGGCTTTTCTTCCTCATGTGCAAGAATGGGCCATGAATACCTTCCCTGACAGTGAACAGATGGCGGCCTGGATTCAGAGTCTGGAGTTTAATTGGGATAAGATTATTCAGACAGCGGTAGATTTCCTGAGAAACGGGGCAAGCAACGTGTTAAGCTCTACGTTTACAGTGGCAAGAACGGTTATTAATTCTCTTATGAATTTCTGTGTGGCCTTTGTTTTTGCCTGCTATATTTTACTGCAGAAGGAGAAGCTGTTTGTTCAGGTGAAGAAAGTGCTGTATGCTTTCTTACCACAAAAGGCAGTGAAGAAAACATTGGAAGTAGCTTCTTTAAGCTATAAGACCTTTTCTAATTTTGTTACAGGGCAGTGTACAGAGGCAGTAATCTTAGGAACTATGTTTTTTGTAACTATGAGTATTTTGAGATTTCCCTATGCTTTGCTGGTTGGTGTGGTAATTGCATTTACAGCTTTAATTCCTATTTTCGGCGCTTTTATCGGATGTGTTCTGGGAACCTTTTTGATTTTGGTATCCAACCCCATGCAGGCCATTGGATTTGTTATTTTATTCTTGGTTTTACAGCAGGTGGAGGGAAACCTGATTTATCCTCATGTAGTAGGAGGCTCTGTTGGGCTTCCTTCTATCTGGGTGCTGGTGGCAGTAACTGTAGGTGGAAGTCTCATGGGAGTTGTGGGAATGTTGATTTTCATTCCATTGTCTTCTGTGATTTATGCGTTGTTTAGAGAATTTGTACATAAGAGACTAAAGGAGAGAAATATCCATGATATTTGAGACACACGCCCATTATGATGACGAGGCTTTTAATGGGGACAGAGATGAACTGCTTTGTTCCATGAAGGAGAATGGAATCGAAACCATTGTAAATGTAGGCGCATCTTTTCGTGGTGTGGAAGATACAGTAAAGCTGATGGAGCAGTATTCTTTTGTGTACGGAGCAGTTGGTATTCATCCAGACGAAGTGGGAGATTTGGATGAAGAAAAAATGGAGATACTGTGCAGGTACTGCCATTTGCCGAAAACTGTTGCAGTGGGAGAGATTGGACTGGATTATTATTGGAATAAGGAGAACCATGATACACAGAAAAAGTGGTTTGTGCGCCAGATGGACCTTGCCAAAGAAACAGACCTTCCTATTATTGTCCACAGCAGAGATGCGGCAAAAGATACTCTGGAACTTATGAAGGCTGAGCGGGCAGACTGCTTAAGAGGTGTGATTCACTGTTATTCCTATTCCAGGGAACATGCAAGAGAATATATGAATATGGGCTATTATCTTGGAATCGGCGGTGTGGTTACTTTTAAAAATGCAAAGAGGCTAAAAGAAGTAGTAGAGTATGCGCCTCTGGATTATCTGCTCCTGGAAACAGACTCTCCTTATCTGGCGCCGGAGCCACACAGAGGTGAGAGAAATTGCTCCGCTTATCTGAGGTATGTGGCTCAGACCATTGCAGAAATTAAGGGAGTGTCCTATGAAGAAGTAGTTGACATAACCAGGAAAAATGCAAAAAATCTATTTGGAATTTAGGAAAATTTAATACTCTTTTCTTTGCATCTGTGCTATAATCATTATCATAAACAAATCTGAAAAGTCCCAGGGGATTTCTTTAAAATTCCCTGGGAAAAAACAATTCATTATTCATTAGGTCGGTTCAGACTAAGATTCAGAAATTTTAATGTTAAGTGTATTACAAATGTATTTTTTATGATACTATAAAAGGGGAATGGTATGAAGTTTCAGTGGGACGAAGAGAAAAATCAGCTTAATAAAGCGAAGCACAAGATTTCCTTTGAAACAGCAGCGTATGTATTTGCGGATCCAAAGTGTATTGAACTGTATGATACAAAACATAGTATGGAGGAAGACCGCTTTATTGCTATTGGAAAAGTAGGAGAAGTATTATTTGTTGTTTTTACGGAAAGAAAAGAATCCATAAGATTGATATCAGCGAGGCTTGCCACAAGCGCAGAGAGGAGGCTTTACTATGATCAGGACCTTTACTATTAAACCAGGACAAAGTCCAACAAGGGAACAGTTTCAAGAAGTAGAATATGCCAAAAAGTATCCTATTGTTTTTGATGAAGAATGTGAGGAATTGTCACCAGAGATGATAGAAACATTTAAAGTATCCATAGGACGACAGAACCATAGAAAAAAAGCATAGATAGAATAAAGCTGCATGAAGCGGATAAGATAATATGTTCCTATGCGTTTCATGCAGCAGACTTGGAAAATAATGATTCAATTCTTAACAAATCCGGTCGGTTCAGACCAAGATTCAGAAAAAGCTATAATTTTTTATGTTGAATCAAATTTTGTAAAAACTGTATGGTTTCTTCTTTGGTTTCCAGCAGTTCATTTTCTTCCAGGGATGATGCAAAGTCATAGAAAGAAGCCAGAAGATTTTGTTCTTTTAACAGAATATAACACAATTCTGTGGATTGTCCTGAAAACATAAGATATCCATAGTTTACGGTAATGGATATGTTCAGGTTCAGAGGGAACTTTTCCAGAGAACCTTTCAAAAGACGGATATCCTGGGAATTTTCCGCCTGTTCGCAGAATTTTTTCAGCAGCTTAACCCGGTCTTCGTACTCAAAAGGTTTGCATAAACCTCTTGGGATTTCATGGAGATATCCGGTCATAAGGAAATGCATAGCGCCTTCACGAGTAAAGTAAATGTGAGTGGTGGCTCTGCTGAGAGTACTTGTATATTGGATTAGTTCTTGCATAAGAACATCTCTGGATGGCAGAGACTCTTCAAGATATTTGTCTATGAGTTCCTGGGTAAAAAGAGGAACAAGACAAGGCTCAGCGCTTAACCCATAAGCATTTGAAGAGTCTTTATAAATCACGGCAAAATTTTTTAAATGCAGATTCAGGATAGAATGGAAGGTAGCAGTTAAAGGGCTGGTATTCATGAGGATTTTTTGGAAACGACTTTGGAATAAAGCAATAGTTTCCGGCTCCTGGATTAAAATGCCTTCCTTTAAATCACTGGAACACAGGATTGCTGCTGAATCTGTAAGGAACATACAGGGAAGAAAGTTCAGGTTATTAAAATGAGAATTAACATTGTCATAATAATAATAGGGTTCGTAGATAACAGGCTTCTCATAAAAGGGAATGAGCTTCTTTAAACACTGTATATTGTAGTTTTGCTGAGAACGTATGTAGCTCTTGCGGTTATTAATGCACAAAATATGTTGGATATGCATATTGCTGTTTTGGTTTGGAAGAGAAGCAGCAAGGTTCAGTCCCTCTAAATGCTCCGGTTGTGCCAGGATGGAAAGGGTACTCTGGGACTTTGTCTGTATCTGGGCAATTACAGAGTTTATAGCAGCCACAATTTGAAGTTGGCTGGACAGTGTAGAAGTCCCTTTTTCTGCCACTGCAAAATTGAAATCAAAGGCAGGAGAAGGGGAATCTGTGAAAAAAGAGGCTTCGCTTCGTACATCTGCAAAACTTAACAGGAATTCCAAAACATTTTTCCGGCTGTAATAGATTTCCCATCCAACTTTGGAGAGCAGATAAGCCTGTATCAGTTCCTGGGTTTCCAGAGGATTCAGATTCATAAAAGAGGCCAGTTTCTGAACCAGGGCCTTAGAAGAGGGGGAACGTTTACCATTGATGAGTTTATACATAGTAGAACGGTCCAATTCACAATAAGCTGTGAGCGCGCTGACATTCACATCGCGGGTTTTAATAAATAAAGATAACAAATTAGAAAATTCAGACATATATCACAACTCCTTTTATACAATCATGATAATAGACTATTAAAAATATGTCGAAAAGTAAAGAATATTAGAAGAAAAAGTCTGTCCACAAATTTTGCCACATGTTGTAGATATATAAAAAAAGTATAAAATTATTACAGAGATGCTTTATAAATTTATTGGAATTATTGTAGATATTTTTGCTAATACAGGCATCTTTCATAATATTTGGGTGGAGTTTATTGAAAATATGCCTTTTAGTGGTTTTATAGGAAAAATGGCATTGGAATTGTTTTCTAAATTTGTACCTGTTGCAGTAGACAGTCAGGCATATTTATCGGGAGCAAAGGAAATACATGGTATTTTAGAATTTTTACAGGAATTTGGAAGACTTTTTCTAACAGCCACCATATATGGTATGCTGGAAAAAATTTTTGATGCCGTTATGGAATTATCAGGACAATCAGCAGTAACAGTATTTATCAAGAAAAGTGTTAGTCATAGGGTTGCAGTATTTCTTGCAGCAATTTTTGTTGGTCCACTTCTACAATTTGCTTTTGAGCAAATTAATCAGTTGAAATCGCTGGGGGCACAGATTATGACCTTTGTGGTTTTGCTTATTTCTTTGGTAGGTGCGGTGGGAATTTACGCCTTTTTGTTAAGCGTGACAACAGGATTGGTGATTGGATATGTAATTGTAAAGCTTGTACTCATGAACCTGGTAGATTTATTGTTTTCCAGTTTTTTGTTGGCGTTCATTCTATTAAATATTGCAGAAAAGACATGGACTTTGGCATTTACAGGATTAGGCGCCTGGATTGTTGTTTTGATTGTGCTGGCCGCTATTGATTATGTGCTTTCATCGAAATTTGATTAATAAATAAAATTGGTGGGGAGTATCTGTTTGGATATTCCCCTATATTAATGCAAAAAAAACTTGTCAAATTTCTATTTGTTTGTTATAATGACAATAATAAATGTAAACAGTTATTCAAATCTATTTTATCTATTGCTTACCCATGAATATAAATGTAAAACAGTAAAAATGAAATGAGTTTATAGAAAAAATGAAAGGCGTTTTATGAATTATTTAACATCTATCCACACAGATGCGGGAATCAGAAAGGATAGAAATCAAGATTCGGTATTAATCGAAACAGCGGCTACAGACTATGGACAGATTCTGTTAAGTGTAGTTTGTGACGGTATGGGCGGCCTTGCAAAAGGCGAGGTCGCCAGCGCCATGTTGGTAAAGGCATTTTCCAGATGGTTTCATCAGGAATTTCCCAGACTGCTGTACAGCGGTCTGGGAGCCAATACCCTGAAAGAAAGCTGGACCAATTTAATTTTAGAACAGAATCAGAAAATCAGTAATTATGGATTAGGATGCAATGTGAGCCTGGGGACTACCCTGGCAGCGCTGCTTTTGGTAGACAATGTCTACTATATTATAAATGTAGGGGATTCCAGAGTATATTACATAAAAGACGGATTCCACCAGATAACTTTAGATCAGACTTATGTACAGAGAGAGATGGATTCGGGGCGCATGACCCCAGAGGAAGCGAAAAACCATCCAAGAAGAAATGTGCTGCTTCAATGTGTGGGAGCCAGCAGTGTGATTGAACCGGACTTCTATATGGGGGAATATCAGTGTGATTCCCTGTTTATGATGTGTTCAGACGGATTCCGTCATGTGATTACACCAGAGGAGTTTTATGAAAAAATGCGGCCAGAGATCATGGTCACAGAAGAGAAGATGAAAGAAACGGCTGTATATTTTACAGAGTTAAATAAAGTCCGAAGAGAAGATGACAATATTTCGGTTGCTTTGATTCGGGCATATTAGGAGGAGTCTACATGCTTGAAATTGGATCATTAGTAGACGGGAAATATAAGATATTAAATAAAATCGGGCAAGGCGGTATGAGTGTGGTTTACCTTGCCATGAATGAAAGAGCCAATAAACAGTGGGCGATTAAAGAGGTACGAAAAGACGGTGTTCAGAATTTTGAGGTGGTAAAACAGGGCCTTATAGTGGAAACTGATTTGCTGAAAAAACTGGATCACCCAAACTTGCCAAGCATTATCGATGTCATTGACGGAGACGGAAGCTTCCTGATTGTCATGGACTACATAGAAGGACGTCATCTGGAAAGTGTTATCCGGGAATATGGAGCCCAGGACCAGGCAGATGTTATTGAATGGGCAAAACAGCTTTGTGATGTATTGTCTTATCTTCATTCCAGAAAACCACCGATTATTTACAGGGATATGAAGCCCTCCAATGTTATGCTGAGACCAGATGGAAAAGTCATGCTTATTGACTTTGGTACAGCAAGAGAATTTAAGGAGAGCAGTGTAGCAGATACCACGTGTTTGGGAACTCAGGGCTATGCGGCTCCGGAACAGTATGGAGGACATGGACAGACAGATGCCCGTACTGACATTTATTGTCTGGGGGCTACGTTATACCATTTGCTTACCGGACACAACCCAAGTGAGCCGCCCTATGAGATGTATCCCATTCGGTACTGGAATCCTGACTTATCTTCCGGTCTGGAAGAAATTATTCTCAAATGTACCCAGAAGAATCCAGATGACAGGTATCAGTCCTGTGGTGAGCTACTTTATGCGTTGGAGCATTACAATGAGCTGGATATTGAGTATAAAAGGAAACAAAACCTGAAATGGCGCAGCTTTCTGGCAACAGCTTCCCTTACAGTTCTGGCAGGGGCAGGAGCTATTGGGTTTAAGATAGCAGAAAATTCTGTAAAAGCAAGCACCTATGAGGCTTATGTGTCAGAAGCAGAGAATCTGGCGACCACGAACCCGGGGCAGTGTATGGAATATTACAAAAATGCAATCACCCTGAGTCCGGGAAGCGGGGAGGCGTATGAAGGACTGCTGAACTTCTTCCTGTGGCAGAATAATGAAAGCGGGAACGATGGAAGCGGACAGGTAGTGTGTGTATTTTCCGATGAGGAAGAGCAGCGAATTCGGAAGGTTCTTGGAATCACAGGAAATTCCAGGAGAAGTAATGAAGATTATCTGAAAGTAAATGGAGAGGCATATGACAAATTTGCCTATGATTTGGGAATTGCGTATTTTTACTCCTATAATGGAACCGGAAACAAGGCGGCTTCCAAGAAATGGCTGGAGATTGCTTCGGAGGCTGCCCCCACAGAGCAGCTTAATGAGAAGAACATCAGCAGAGCTAAAAACCTTTACAAAATTGCCAGTTATTATGAGAGCTTGAGCATGCGAAATCAGGCCGGAGATTCCATGGTTTCTTATTCGGATTACTGGCTGGATTTGGTGAATATGGTAGAGAGTGATGTGGAAAATGGGGAAAGCAATGTAAATACCCTGTTGGCATATAAAGAACTGGTAGCTCAGATTGCATCAAAGGCCGCAGAGTTTAAGAGCGCCGGCATTACAGATAAGCAAATGAATACCCAGCTTGAAAATGCTTATGAGAGAATTTCAAGTATGGAGATTGTAACCGGAACTGCAAATGCAGACTATGAGCAGGAGATGAAGGACAGCCTGCTGGAAAACATTGCTCAGGCTCAGATTACAGTGCAGGCAACTTATAATACATCAAATATAGAAGGAACGACTGGTCAGGGAGGTGTAGAGAGTGGAACAGATACAGCAGCAGATTAATTTATTTCATACCCTGTTTTATGTGTGTCTGGGTATCTGCATCTTCTGTCTGATTCTCAGTATTATCTTTTTCTTTAAATTTGATATGATCAATATTTTTAATGCCCGCACAGGTCGCTCAGTGAAGAAAACGGTGCAGCAGGTAGAAGAGATGAATGCCAGGATAGAAGACATTATCCAACCGTTTCTGATAAGTCATAGGGCATCGCTGTCGCCAGAGGGAGCAGCAACAGAGGAGCTGGATGTAGGAACAACGGAAGTGTTGAGTAAGACGGGGGATATGGTTACGAAAGAAATGGCGCAGCAGGAAGTAGATGAAAGTCATGGCATGTTTCGGATTGAGAAGAGTGAGATGTATATACATACAGATGAAGTGGTGTAGATGATGCACCGTATTTCAAGATATAGCAAAAGGGAGAAGGAGCTGAAGACTTATGAAAGGAAAGCAAAAAATTTTAAAACAACTGCTTGCAATGGTCTTATCGTTAGTTATGGTATCAGGTATGGTGACTCAATCTGTCCAGCTCAGGGCAATAAGCCTGGATGAGATTCCAATAGCAGAAGAACAGCAGGCAGAGCCACAAAAAATACAAGAAGGGACAGGTCAAAACGGAAATAATAATACGCCACAGGTGCCTGAAAGTACCAAAACATGTACTGTAACAATTACAGGTCCAACTGCCACGTCTGGTAAGCCGGGAGATATTATTAGCGGCTTTAATGCTTTGGTAACAGAGGATGGACAACCAGTGCAAGACGCAAAAGTAATTTGGAAGGCAAGTAACGGTGTAACAGTAGATGCAAGCAATGGAGTTTCTGTTACCATTCCATCAGGTCTGGAAGAGGCTGGGACATTTCATGTATGGGCAATATATAAAGATATAGAATCTAATAAAATTCCCATAACAGTACAGCGTTCTAAAATTACAGCTCATGGTAAAACAATAGATGAATCCAAAGAAAAAGATGGCTATGAGACAACTACAGTAGAAGTAACTACAAATAGTCAGATTCATGTTACTGGGAAAGAAGGTCAGAGGATAGATCTGGAGCAGTTTGATGAGAAAGCTGCATTTACTTATGGAGAGAATGCATCGTATAACTTTCAGGCATTTGTTGCTGCAAAGGATGCAGAGGACGCAAAAGATATAAAGAAACATTGGACAATTAACACAAATAAAAATAATGATGAATATGACCCTCAAATCAACTTTCATAGTGTAGAACAAGATAAAGAAAATTCAGATTTGTGGATTGTAAAAGGTACTATTTCTTTCAAAGCAGCATATGCGGGAGATGTTGAAATTACTGTTGCGTATTCTCAGGATGCTACGGAAAAGGTTTATAAGGATGCGGAAACATTCGGAATATATAGTATCAAAAAGAAGGAACTAACAGTAAGTGGTATTACTTTTGATGAAAAGATTTATGATGGTACACCGAACGCTAATGTTAGGGTAATTACATTAGATGGTATTCTTAATCAAGATGATGTACAGGCTGTAACAACAGGGTTAAAATTGGCGGGTGTAAATGCTGATGAAGAGGAGGGGTATTGTCTAAACACAGATTCAAAGAACGGCGGACAGCCATTGGGACTGAAAGGAAGTAAGGCGGATAATTATATTATTAAAGGAAGCGCAGATGATGTAGTGGCTACTACAAAGTGTAAAATCCAAAGAAGACCCTTGTATTTAAAAGTAAACGATTCTGGGGAAGAGGGCAATCTCCTGGAGAGACAGTATGGTCAGCCGGGAATATATGAAAATGGCATACCGAAAGTTGAGGTTGCATCCAAGGAGGAGTTGAAAGACATTGTTGTGGATATTGACAGTGTGGGAGAAATTATGGATCATGATGCCAATATTACAGCCATAGAAGTAAAAGATTATTCTGATAAAGAGCAGGTTGTTGATGGTAATGACATCCCGGATAATAATTTGGAGAAGCGTTTGAGACCAGATTTAGAAGATGGAGCTTCTATTTCGGATAGTAAGGGAATAAACAACTATAAATATGTAGAAAATACAAATTTACATGGAACTGTACGGATTATTTTTTATAAGACAGTAGAAGCTGATGATTACTTTACGTATTCTAGCACAAACGGTTCTATCTTTATGAACAAGGAAAGTGAGCTTTGGGTCAGAGGTAATGTAAAAAACGAAAATAATGCTTATGATTATGACCTTACATTAGGGCTAAATGGAAAGGGAGAAATTCCATTTGATGCAATTAGGGTAGTAGGAGCGGAAGAGGGGGCAAGTGAAGAGGTTGATGTAATAGTGCCACAAAATAGCAAAGAAACTGTGCAGATTAAATTTGTGATACATGAGGAACAAAAGAAGATTGCCAAAGTTAATTTGCTTTTACTGGCAGAGGATGCAGCGGGTCAATTAGTAGCGTGTTCAGAACCCGTTCTTCTTACTGTAAATGTGGATGCCAAAGCTCCGGTTGTTTCTTTTGAAAAGGTAACAGGAGAGGCGAATCTGGTTGATAAACTGGTCCGCGCAATTACTTTTAACAGATACAGCAACAAGAATTATGCAATGGATATTTCGTTTAGTGATGAAGAAGGTTCGGGAGTACGGGGAAATAATTCCTGGGAATATTATGTTTTGCCCATTACTGAAGACATGCAAGCAGATGGATTTTCATTGCAGAAGGCTATGGATAGGATTTCTGATAACCAGTGGACGACTGCCAAAGATGGACAGACCAGTATTCCCATAGGAAAGTTTGATGAGGAAATGGATGAAAAGTATCTTGAAGGTCATTATATTGCTGCAGTCAGAAGTTATGATAATGTTCATAACTCCAAGATTTATACTTCCAATGGATTCGTATTGGAGGATAATAGACCGGAAATTGTTTTTAAAGAGAACCCGAAAGATTATTATAACTTAGAAGACATGGAAAAATCTTCCGATCTGTTTACATTGGGAGAGATTGAAGTATCTGATAGGGAAAAAGATGGTGATATATCATCAGCAATTAAAGAGATTAGCTATCAGGTATACAAAGGTGGCACAAAGGATTCTGACCCAAATGACGCAGGAGTGAGGAAACTGATTCCGTATTCAAAGAATACTGTTTTATATAAATCAGAGAAAGAGGAATACCGATACAGTGAACTAAAGGAAGATTCAGCATTTACTAAAATAACAGAGGAGGTTTCTTTTGCTGTTGATGAAAGATTTGATGGGAATGATGTGTTTTTGCGCGTGACAGCAGTAGATAATGCGGGAAATGAGCATTATAATACAATGCCATTAAGATTCGATTTATCAAGACCAGAGATTGAAGTAACTTATAAAAATGTAGGAGAGACTACGGTACATAATGAAAATTATTATAACGGAAACAGAACGGCAACCATTAAATTCAGTGATCGTAATATAGACATGAATCAGGCTGTTTTTTCAGTATCTTTGAAGGATAAAAAGTATGAACAAAATATTATTTTGGATGAAAGAAATATAGAAGTGCTGGAAGGCCTGAAAGATATTTATGGTAATAATATTTTTACAAATGTTACTATTGATATGGATGAAGGTACAGGACAGGATGAAGATATTCATGTTTCTACGGTTACGTTAGAATTTAATGGTAATGAACAGTATACAGTCAACTATAAATGTAAAGATCTGGCGGGAAATACAAATTCTGAAAAATGGAATACAACATTTATAATTGATAAAATGGCACCGGTAGTTACACAGTTATATGCTGTTGACGGAGAGGAAATCTCTATGGAATCAAAAGTGTATACTCAAAAGCCAATGTTTTATAGTGTAAATATTGCAGAACATAATTTTAAAGCAGATGGGTTACCATTTGAGACAGATTCTAAAACGACTATTACGGAAGAAGCAGATGAGGGAAAAGAATCTAATCCTGATAACATGATGGAAGATGTAAATCAGTGGGGCGAAAATGGTAATTTGAATAACACTGAGCAGTGGAGGTTTACATTTAATTTTACAGAACAGGGAAATTATACACATTCCTTGGAATACAAAGATCTTGCTGGAAACGATGCTGTATTTGTAGATGCCTATGGTAATACAATCAGTAATAAATCAGCATTTACTATTGACTGGACACCGGCAAATGCAACAATTACAGTTGGCAGCTTTAATCCATGGAAGAACTGGTTTGCAGAAATTTTCTTTAAATTATTTAGTAAATCTTCTGTAGATGTGTCAATTGAAGCAAAAGATGATATTTGTGATATTTATCCACTGGAGTATGCAAGATTTCATGATTCACAGACAGTAGAACAGTTAGATGCATACAATGCCTGGCAGTCCGCGTCTGAAGAAAAACCTGGATATGCCAAATTTAGTGTGAACTCAGATGAAAGATTGATTGTATATACCAGGGTAACAGATTATGCCGGAAATATGAAATATTATAGTTCAGACGGAGTTATTGTTGATAGTACAAAGCCGGAACCTACCGTTACTATTACAAACTTAAGTCAGTCACAAAATGGAATCTTTAATGAGAACGTAACCTTACAGATTGATGTTAAAGATCCAATCGTTAATGATAGTTATGCAGGACTGGAAAAAGTATGGTACACCGTTTCTGCAACAGGCAATGTAAATGTAAGTGAGACGATTGAGCTTATGAACAATAGCAACAGTCGTATGCAAAGCCATCAGACATTTACTGGAACTATTACCGTACCGGCAGACGTTTACAACAGCAATGATGTAAAAGTACAGGCATTTGCCACAGACTTTGCAGGCAACCAGGGTGACAGTGAAGTGACAGAGCTGAAGATTGACGTAACCAATCCTACGATTTCTGTTGCCTGGGATTTGAATAATCCTTCAAACGGAAGATATTACAAGGATACAAGAACAGCAACCGTTACTGTTACAGACCGCAATTTTGACCCGAATAACGTAAGATTCAGTATTACAAACACAGATGGAACATTAGCAAATATTGGTGGATGGAGTAGTAGCAGTAATATCGGGGTATCCGATAGCGCTGCCAGCACCTGTCAGGTATCTTTCCCGGCAGATGGTGATTACACCTTTACACTGGGATGTACAGACCTGGCTGGAAACAGCGGTGAATACGGACAAACAGATGAATTTACCATTGATAAGACTTTACCAGAAATGACCGTTTCCTATGACAACAATGACGCAAGAAACGGAAATTACTTCAAGGAAGCACGTACAGCAACGGTAACCATTCGTGAACATAACTTCAATGCTGCAGATGTGCGCGCAGCCATTACGGCAAGTCTGGAAGGAAAAGGAGTTTCCACTCCGTCTATTGGCGTTTTCTCTGGAAGCGGCGATACACATACAGCAAGTGTAAGCTACAGCACAGATGGTGATTATACCTTTGATATTGACTATACAGATATGGCAGGAAACGCAGCAGCAGATTACACTCAGGACAGCTTTACAATTGACCTGACTGCTCCGGAACTGGAAATTACAGATGTGGAAGATAAATCGGCAAACAATGATGCGGTTTCACCAAAGGTAGAAGCAAAAGACGTAAACTATGACGCAAAAGGCGTTACCATTACCCTGACAGGCGCCAACAATGGTCAGGTAGAGGCAGGAACCGCTGTAAGCGCTATCCAGAATGGACAGTCTATGAAATTCAATGATTTCGCAAGAACAGAGGAAATGGATGACCTGTATAAACTTACTGCAAAAGTAGTAGACAAAGCAGGAAATGGGACAGAAAAAGAAATTATGTTCTCTGTAAACCGTTATGGTTCTGTGTTCGTCCTGGATGATGATACCAAAGACTGGTTAATGACAGATGGCGGATATACTTACATCCGCGAGGAGAAAGAAGTAGGAATCCGTGAAATCAATGTGGATAATATTGAATCCAGAAGCATTACAGTAAACTGTGACGGTGAATTGGCAAGCTTGAAGGAAAATACGGACTTTACTGTAAAAACCTCCGGTTCTGAAGCACAGTGGAAGGAAGCACATTACACCATTGCAAAAGAGAACTTTGCCAAGGAAGGTAACTACACGGTTATTCTGAATACACAGGATGAAGCGCAGAACAGCATGAACAACACCAGTGTGAAGAAAGCCAACAAGAATCTTCCAATCGAATTCGCAGTAGATAAAACAGCTCCAACAGTTGTTGTATCTGGTGTGGAGAATGATGCACAGTACCGCTTGGTAGAGAAAGCCATGACCGTAGATGCCAAGGACAATCTTGCGCTTACAAAAGTGGCAATCAATATTGATGGTATAGAAACAGTTTATGAAGGCGAAGAGCTGATGAAAGACAATGGTGTCATTGAAGCCTCTATTGCAAGCGCCAACCGTTGGCAGAGCATTAAAATTATCGCAGAGGATGCAGCAGGAAATGTACTGGGACAGTCTGGGCAGAAGCGAGATGGGGAGCCGATAGCGCTCCGTATTTTGGTAACACCCAATATTGTGATTCAGTATTACATGAATAAACCACTGTTCTACGGTTCTCTTGCTGCTGTAGCTGTGCTGCTGGGACTGATGGTATTCCTTGTATGGAGAAGGATAGTTAGGAAAAAGAAAATTAAAAATAATTAAAAAAAGGAATGTATGATTGCTTGTTAAATCCCCCTTGCACTCTTCATAGAACAGTGCTATACTCCAATTTAGACGGTACGAGGGGCGGAAGTAAAACTTTCGTCCCCTTTTCCAGTGTGTGCCTGTGGCGCACAGTTTCCAAAGAAAGGAGCAGATAACATGACAAAAATAGATATTTTTTCAGGATTCCTGGGAGCAGGAAAAACCACATTAATTAAAAAATTACTCAGTGAGGCTTACAAAGGGGAACAGGTTGTTTTAATTGAAAATGAATTTGGAGAAATTGGCATTGATGGCGGATTTTTAAAAGAAGCAGGAATCGAAATCCGTGAAATGAATTCAGGATGCATTTGCTGTTCTCTGGTAGGAGATTTTGGAGAAGCCTTAAAAGAAGTGATTACCACATACCAGCCAGACAGAATTATCATTGAACCGTCAGGTGTTGGAAAGCTTTCCGATGTTATCAAAGCAGTTCAGAAAGTAGAAAATGAAGTTGACATAACATTAAACAGTTTTACCACAGTTGTGGATGTAACCAAATGCAAAATGTATATGAAGAATTTCGGAGAATTTTTCAGCAATCAGATTGAATATGCCGGCACTGTGATTTTAAGCCGAACAGATACTCCGAAAGCAACCGATGACAAGGTACAGACAGCAGTAGAACTCATTCGTTCCCTGAACGAAAATGCAGCAGTGATTACCACACCTGTTGAACAGCTTTCAGGAGAGAAAATCCTGGATACCATGGAGCATAATCGTTCCCTGGAAAAAGAACTGATGGAGGAGGAAGTGTGCCCGGTATGCGGCGGTCACCATCATGAAGGACATGATCATCATCACCATGACCATGAAGAATGTGGCTGTGGACATGACCACCATCACGAAGAACATGAGTATCACCATGACCATGAAGAATGCGGTTGCGGCCATGACCATCACCATGAGGAGCATGATCATCATCACGACCACGAGGGCTGTGGCTGCGGTCATGACCACCACCATGAGGGCCATGATCATCACCATCATGCAGATGAGGTATTTACAAGCTGGGGAAGGGAAACCATCAAGGCTTATACCCAGGAGGAAATCAAGGAGATTCTTAATACGCTTTCCACAGATGACAGCTATGGCATGATTCTTCGTGCAAAAGGTATGGTAGCAGGAAAAGACGGACAGTGGATTTATTTTGACATGGTTCCGGGAGAGGCAGATATCAGAACAGGTTCTCCGGATTACACAGGAAGACTGTGTGTCATTGGTTCTAAGATTAAGGAAGAGAAACTGGCTGAACTGTTTGGGCTGTAAAAGCAGCAGATAAATTTACAGAAATAAATCGAAAGGAAGAACAGGTTCATGACGGAAGACGAAATCAGAGTTCCCATATATTTTATGGCTGGATTTCTGGAAAGCGGGAAGTCCACATTTCTGGATTTTACCATTGAACAGGAATATTTTCAGATTGACGGTCAAACCCTTCTCATTCTCTGTGAAGAAGGAGAGGTAGAATTTGACGAGAAGAAATTAAGAAAAAGCAGAACAGCAGTGGAGGTTTTAAATAGTCTGGAAGAACTGACCCCAGAGCGCCTGGTGGCTTACGATGCTTTTTATTCCCCGGAGCGTGTGATTATTGAATATAATGGCATGTGGCAGGTTAGCAAATTTGAGGAAATGCAGCTTCCAAAAGACTGGGGCATTGTGCAGCACATTGTGACTGTAGATGCAAGCACTTTCCAGGTTTATATGAACAACATGAAATCTCTGTTTGTAGAAATGGTGCGAAATGCAGACATGGTTCTGTTTAACCGCTGCCAGATGGACATGCCTCTTGCATCTTTTAGAAGAAGTGTGAAGGTAGTAAACCAGGGGGCAGAGATTATTTTTGAGGATGAAGAGGGCGAAATTGAGGATATTTTTGCAGAAGAAATGCCCTTTGATGTCAATGCAGATATTATTGACATTATGGACGAGGACTATGGAATCTGGTTTATTGATGCCATGGACCATCCAGAAACTTACGAAGGCAAAAAAGTGGCATTTACAGCCATGGTGCTGAAATCTAGAGAACTTGCCAGAGACGTTTTTGTTCCTGGAAGAATGGCTATGACCTGCTGTGCAGATGATACCAGCTTTATTGGTTATGTGTGCAAAAGCCCCATGGCAAAAACTCTGAAAACAGGAAAATGGGTGAAAGTGGTAGCTTCCGTAGATTATGAATATGTGGAATCCTACCATGGGGAAGGACCTGTGCTTACCGCCATTTCCATTGAGCCCACAGAACCTTTGAAACAGGAATTGGTATACTTTAATTAAGGAGCAGCATATGTTTTTAATAGCAGGGCTTGGGAACCCAGGCAGACAATACGAAAAAACCAGACACAATATGGGGTTTGACACCATAGACGAGCTGATTGACCGTCACCGGATTCCCCAGGGAGGCATTGCGCACAAAGCCATGTATGGCAAGGGGATGATTGCAGGGGAGAAGGTTTTGGCAGTAAAACCTCTCACTTATATGAATTTAAGCGGAGAGTCCTTGAGAGAATGGGTGAATTATTACAAGCTGGATCCGGAAACCGAGATGGTTGTGATTTATGATGACATTGATCTGGATCCGGGACAGATACGCATTCGGAAAAAGGGCAGCGCAGGCGGTCATAATGGTATTAAGAGCATTATTGCCCAGCTTGGCACACAGAACTTTTACCGCATTAAGGTGGGAGTGGGAGCAAAGCCCAGGGGATGGGATTTGGCAGATTATGTGCTGGGGAGATTTTCTTCGGATGAGAGAATCGCAGTGGATAAAGCCATTTGTGATGCAGCAGATGCAGTGGAAATGATTTTAAGAGATGGCATTGAATCTGCTATGAATCATTATAACCGAAAAAATAAGCAGGAACAACAGGAGTAAGACTATGCAGGTATTCATGCAGCCATTGGAACAACTGGGCGAATTTGATGAAATCAGGTCCAGACTTGTGAAAAACAGAGGTATTCTGCAGGTTTCCGGTTGTGTGGAATCCCAAAAAGCCCATATGATGTATGGGCTTTTTGAGGCTTTAAAAAAAGACCGGAAACAGGGATGCAACTGTTTGATTATTGCAGAAAACGATTTAAAAGCAAAAGAATTGTATGAGGATTACCGTCTTTATAACCGGGATGTGTATTTTTATCCTGCCAGGGATTTGATTTTCTTCCAGGCAGATATTCATGGAAATCTTCTGACCAGGGAGAGGATGCAGGTGATTGCAGCCTTGCTGGAAAAGAAAAATATCACTGTGATTACCACTATGAGCGGCTGTATGGATTATCTCCTTCCCCTGGATGTGCTGGGGCAGCACACCCTGTCTTTTAAGACAGGCAGTCCTCTGGACATGGAAAAGCTGAAGTTGCAGCTTCGTGGCATGGGCTATGAGCGTGATGTACAGGCAGAGACTCCTGGACAATTCTCTTTTCGAGGGGGCATTATTGACATTTTTCCTCTTACAGAGGAGAATCCAGTACGTATTGAATTGTGGGGGGATGAAATTGACTCCATCCGAAGCTTTGATGGGGAAAGCCAGCGTTCCATTGAAAATCTGGAGGAAATCACTATTTATCCGGCATCTGAGATGGTTTTGGATAAAGAAGTGCTGGAAAAAGGTCTGAAAGCCATTGAAAAAGAAAAGAAAGCAGTGGTACAGAAGTTTCGGGATGCTTTTCTTACAGAAGAAGGAGGCAGACTGAAGCAATACGTGGAAGAAACCATGGACAATCTGAAAGAATTCCAGGATTTTTATGCGGCAGAGCAGTTTTTAAGATATTTTTATAAGGATGCTGTGACCTTGCCGGACTATTTTGATACAGAAGATACTCTGGTGATTCTGGATGAAACCAACCGCCTTACCGAGCATGCTCAGGCTGTGGAACAGGAATTCAGAGAGAGCATGGAGCACAGACTGGAAAAAGGATATTTGCTTCCGGGACAGGCAGATTTGCTTATGGGGGAAAAACAGGTAATATCAAAGTTGAATAAAAAACACTGTGTTTCTCTATGTACCATAGAGCAGCAAAAAGGGGACTGGGATATAAAATCCAGTTTTCATATTTCTGCAAAATCAGTAAGTCCCTATAATAACAGCTTTGAACTTCTGGTAAAAGATTTGAAACAGTACAAGAAAAACGGTTATCAGGTTCTGTTGCTGTCCGGTTCCAGAACAAGGGCAGCGCGTTTGGCAGAAGACTTAAGAGACGAGGGCCTGAATAGTTTTTACACAGAAGACATGGACAGGGTAGTTTCCCCTGGGGAAATTATGACAGCTTTTGGACGGATGAAACGTGGGTTTGAGTATCCCATGATAAAATTCGTCATGATTACAGAGTCTGATATTTTTGGACAGGAAAAAAAGAAGAAGAGGAAGAAAAAAGAATACAGCGGAAAGCAGATTCAGAGCTTCAGCGAACTCAGTGTAGGGGATTATGTGGTGCATGAAAATCATGGCCTTGGTATTTACAAAGGAATTGAAAAAATTACCGTAGACAAGGTAGCAAAGGACTATATTAAAATCGAGTATGCAGGAAACAGTACTCTTTATATCCTGCCAAACCAGCTTGATTTGCTGCAAAAATATGCGGGAGCAGATGCCAGAGCGCCGAAATTAAATAAAATTGGAGGTCAGGAGTGGAATAAAACCAAGACCAAGGTTCGCAAAGCGGTAAAAAACATTGCCAAAGATTTGGTGCGTCTCTACGCAGCAAGGCGGGAAAATGCAGGTTACCAGTATGAGCCGGATACGGTCTGGCAGCGGGAATTTGAAGAAATGTTTCCTTTTGAGGAGACCGAGGACCAGCTTCTTGCCATTGAGGCGGCCAAACAGGATATGGAAAGCACCAAGATTATGGACCGCCTGATTTGCGGTGATGTTGGATATGGAAAAACAGAAATTGCCATCCGCATTGCCTTCAAAGCAGTGCAGGAAGGAAAACAGGTGGTGTATCTGGTGCCCACTACTATTCTGGCGCAGCAGCATTACAATACCTTTGTCCAGCGAATGAAAGACTTCCCTGTGCGGGTTGATTTGATGTGCCGGTTCAAGACAGCGGCAGAGCAAAAAAAGACCATTACAGACCTGCAAAAAGGCCTGGTGGATATTCTCATTGGAACACACAGAGTTCTTTCCGATGACATCAAGTTCAAAGACTTGGGATTATTGATTATTGACGAAGAGCAGCGCTTCGGTGTGACCCACAAGGAGAAAATCAAGAAAATGAAGGAAAACGTGGACGTACTCACCCTTACCGCTACGCCGATTCCAAGAACTCTTCACATGAGTCTTATTGGAATCAGAGATATGAGCGTACTGGAAGAGGCGCCTATGGACCGTATGCCAATCCAGACTTATGTGATGGAATATAATGAAGAAATGGTGCGGGAAGCCATTAGCCGGGAAATGACCAGAGGCGGTCAGGTGTATTATGTATACAATCGTGTCAATGATATTGATGAAGTTACAAACCGGGTTGCAAAACTGGTTCCAGAGGCAAATGTAGCCTTTGCCCATGGACAAATGCAGGAGAGGCAGCTGGAAAAAATCATGTATGCGTTTATTAACGGGGAAATTGATGTGCTGGTTTCCACCACTATTATTGAAACCGGACTGGATATTTCCAATGCCAATACCATGATTATCCACGATGCAGATCAGATGGGCTTGTCCCAGCTCTATCAGCTTCGTGGCCGCGTGGGACGTTCCAACAGGACAGCTTATGCTTTCCTTATGTACAAACGAAACAAAATGTTAAAAGAAGTGGCAGAGAAACGCCTTCATGCAATCCGGGAGTTTACGGATTTAGGAAGTGGGTTCAAAATTGCCATGCGGGATTTGGAAATCCGCGGTGCCGGAAACCTTCTTGGAGCAGAACAGCATGGACATATGCAGGCAGTTGGATATGACCTTTACTGCAAAATGCTGGACGAAGCAGTGAAGGAAGAAAAAGGAATCAAGCAGCAGGAAGACTTTGAGACCACTATTGATTTAGAAGTCAATGCTTTCATTCCGCCGAAATACATTCCAAATGAATTTCAGAAACTGGATATTTACAAGCGAATCGCTGCCATTGAATCACAGGAAGAATATGAGGATATGCTGGAAGAACTTCTGGACCGTTTCGGAGACCCGCCAAAAGCAGTACAGAACCTTCTCTTTATCGCCAACCTGAAAGCCATGGCTCACAAGGCCTATATTCAGGAAATCAAACAGACCGGACAGGATGTGAAAATCACCATGTTTGAGCGGGCAAAAGTAAACCCGGCAGGCTTTCCGCCTATTTTGGAGAAATTCAAAAACAACCTTACCATGCGGCTGGAAGAAACACCGTATTTCATGTTGTCATTAAAAGGCAGGAGATCGAAAGAAAGTCTGGATGTGCTGGAGATGCTGGATAGGGTGCTGAAGGAGTTTCAAGGGGTGATTATGGAGTAAATAAAAAGACACAATATCTTCACACTCTCCCCTGAAAAATTCCTTGCCCCAACGCCTAAAACCGTCTATAATGGTAAAAGATGCTGTAAATTAGAAAAATCAGGCAATATTTGAAATTCAGGAGGAGAGCATACATATGAATAGAGTAACAAAAAAACTGGCCTGCGCAGCTATGGCAGGTGTCATTGGAATTGGGCTGCTGTCAGGATGCAGCAAGACCATAGATGGAACGAAACCACTTCTTACTTGCGGAGAAGATACGGTAACTATGGGAACAGGCAACATCATGCTTCGCATGAATCAGGCACAGATGGAATCTTACTATGCAATGATGGGCGGCAGTACCGCTGGTATCTGGGAACAGGATGCTGGAGACGGTACAACTTATGCGGAATCTACCAAGGACATGATTGTGCAGCAGCTAAAGAACATGGTGCTTTTAAAACAGCATGCCAAAGATTATGATGTAACTGTTACAGAAGACGAACAGAAAAAGATTGAAGAATCTGCCAAGGCTTTTGTAGAGGCAAATACAGAAGAAACCCTTACCAAACTGGCAGTTACCCAGGATGATATTGAAAATCTGCTGACACTCTATACTTATCAGGAAAAAATGTATGAGCCAATGACAGCAGAGGTAGATACTAATGTAGAAGACTCTGAAGCTCAGCAAAGCAAGATAACCTATTGCAGATTCAGCACCAGCGATAAACAAAACGAAGATGGTACTACAACACCACTGACAGATGAAGAAAAGCAGGCGAAAAAAGATCAGGCGCAGCAGCTTTTGGACAAACTGAATGCATCTGCAGACCCGGCTGCTGCAGACATGGATGCCCTGGCAAAAGAAATCGATGAAGAATTGAGTGCCTTTGATACAACCTTTGACGGGGAAGATACCGTTTTAGATGAGAAAGTGAAAGAAGCAGCCCTTACACTTACCGAAGATGGTCAGGTGTATGAAAAAGTAGTAGAAGGCGAGAGCGCATACTTTGTAGTCCGTATGGACAGTGTTTTAGACCGGGAAGCTACAGATGAAGAAAAAGAAAACATTGTAGAAGAACGGAAACAGGAAGCATACAATGACCTCCTGGAAGGATGGGAAAAAGATGCTAAATTCACTGTAAATAAAAAAGAGTGGAAAAAAGCAGAATTAACAGACTACGATAAATACACTATTAAACAGCCTGAGACTGAAGAAACAGAGGGTGCAGAAGGTACAGCAGAATAGGATAAAGGATTCCTCACTGGAAAGGGCAGATGATGCTTAGCTTCAGTGGGGATTTTTTTGAAAAAACAAAACCACGCATTGCGAAATTTTAAAAAGTGTGATATGATAATAAAAAAACAATGAGGAGTGGTGGAATATGGAAACAGCAGATAAAATCAGAGAACTTCGGGAAAGAACAGGAATGACAAGAAAGGATTTCGCAATGCACATAGGAATTCCTTTGAGAACAGTGGAGGATTGGGAAGCAGGGCGCAGGAGACCGCCGGAATATATACCAAGATTGATTTCATATCAATTGAGGTATGAGGAATTGATGAAAAAGATGGAGGAGGAAGCGGATGTCGGAAAAGAATGAAATTGTAATTTTCGAAACAGAAGATAAAGAAGTGAAATTACCTGTAACGGTAGAAGATGAAACTGTATGGCTAAATCAAAATCAAATGATTGAATTATTTGGTAGAGATCAATCTGTAATTTCCAGGCATATTAGAAATGTTTTTAAGGAACATGAGGTTGATGAAAAAAGCAATATGCATTTTTTGCATATTGCAAATTCAAATAAGCCGGTAGCATTTTATAGCCTGGACGTAATCATCTCCGTTGGTTATCGTGTAAAATCAAAACGTGGTGTGGAATTTCGCAGATGGGCAAATTCTGTGCTAAAACAATACATATTAAAAGGTTACGCTGTGAATGATAATCGTATCAAACAACTGGGAGATGTGATACGGATTATGAAGCGGACAGAGGATGAACTGGACAGTAAGCAGGTACTTTCTGTAATAGAGAAATACAGCAATGCCCTTGATTTACTGGACTCTTATGACCATCAGAATATGACTCGTCCCAAAGGGAATCGCGCAACCTATGTTCTTTCTTATGAAGAATGTATGGAAGTGATTCAGAGTATGAGATTTGGTGACGAATCGGATTTGTTTGGCAGAGAAAAGGATGATTCCTTCAAAGGAAGTATCGGGAATATTTATCAGTCTTTTGGAGGCGTGGATATTTATGACTCCCTGGAAGAAAAGGCGGCAAATTTATTGTATTTTGTAACCAAGAACCATAGCTTTTTTGATGGAAATAAACGAATTGCAGCAACTATGTTTTTGTATTTCCTTGATAAGAATGCGGCGCTGTTTGTAGATGGAAAAAAGAAAATAGAGGATTCAACCCTGGTTGCACTGACCATTATGATTGCAGAATCCAGACCAGAAGAAAAGGAAATGATGGTGAGTGTGGTTATGAATTGCATGTTATAAACAATAACCGTATATTTTCCACTCCGCCTGTTGTATAATAATCCGTAAAGCAGATAATTCGCGTTAATTTATTGAGTTTTACGGAGGAATTTTGGCATGTTGATATCAGATTTGCATATACACTCCCGTTTTTCCCGTGCTACCAGCAAGGAAGGTGATCCAGAGCATCTGGAGCTGTGGGCGAGGAAAAAGGGGATTCATATTTTAGGAACCGGTGATTTTACCCATCCAATTTGGCGGGAGGAATTGAAGGAGAAGCTGGAGCCGGCAGAAGACGGTCTCTATCGTTTGAAAAAAGAATATCGGATTCAGGACGGAACAACTCCAGATGACATGGAGCCACGTTTTGTAGTAACAGGGGAAATCAGTTCTATTTATAAAAAAGGTGAAAAGACCAGGAAGGTTCACAGCCTTTTGATTTTGCCGGGGCTGGGAGAGGCGGATTTGTTTTCAGCGAAACTGGAGACTATCGGAAATATTCATTCAGACGGAAGGCCTATTCTTGGGCTTGACTGCAGGGACTTGCTGGAAATTATGCTGGAAAGTGTTCCTGATGGAATTTATGTGCCGGCGCATATCTGGACGCCTCATTTTGCCATGTTTGGTGCGTTTTCAGGTTTTGATTCCGTTGAGGAATGTTTTGGAGATTTAACAGGGCACATCCATGCAGTAGAAACAGGGCTTTCTTCAGATCCGCCTATGAACTGGAGAGTTTCAAACCTGGATGGATATCAGTTGATTTCAAATTCGGACGCCCATTCTCCGGGAAAATTGGGGCGCGAGGCAAATCTCATGGATATAGAGTTATCCTACAAAGATTTGGAAAGGGCCATTCAGACAGGAGAGGGCCTGCATGGAACTGTAGAATTCTTCCCGGAAGAGGGCAAGTATCACTATGACGGACACAGGAAATGCCATCTCTGCCTGACGCCTGCTCAGACGAAGGAATATGGGGGAAAATGTCCGGTTTGCGGTAGGAAGATTACCATTGGTGTGGAACACAGGGTAGAAGCCTTGGCAGACAGATCTCAGGGATATGTGCGGGAACAGGCCAAGGCTTTTGAAAGTCTGGTGCCTTTGCCAGAGGTCATTGCAGAAGCCACCGGGCATTCTTCTGCCAGTGTGAAGGTGCAGAGGCAGTATGAGGACATGCTTTCTAAATTAGGGTCGGAATTTGAGATTTTAAGAGAGATTCCGGTGGAAGATATCCGCAAGGAATCTGGTTATATGATAGCAGAGGGCATCCGGCGGTTAAGAAAAGGCGAAGTACAGAGACATCCGGGATTTGATGGAGAATATGGTACGATTAAGCTGTTTCACGTCTCAGAACTGGAGGATACAGAAGGTCAGATAAGTTTTTTTGAGACTCTTGGAATCAAAGAACAGGAGGAAGCAGCAGACGTGAAGCTTCCGACGCTGAAGAAAACAGCCATTCCGGAGGAAACTATAGCGTTGCCAAGAGTTGCTGTATTAAATGCAAAACAGCAGCAGGCAGTAGAATCTATAGAGCCGGTAGTTGCAGTTATTGCAGGTCCAGGGACAGGAAAAACGAAAACCCTGGTATCCAGAATTTTACATTTGCTTAATTACCGTAAAGTGAAACCTTCCGAAATTACTGCAGTTACCTTTACGAAAAAGGCTGCAAGAGAAATGCAGGAGCGTTTACAGCAGGAATTGGGAAAGAAACAGTCAGTGCGTCAGATGCAGATTGGAACCTTCCATTCTATTTGCCTGGAACTGCTGAGAAGCCAGGGAATGGAATTTACCATTGCAGATGCTATGCTTACCAGAGAAATAGCAGAAGAAACGGTGAAAGAGTTCCAGTTAGGGATGAGTATTTCTCAGCTTTTGAAGGAGATTTCCCTCTGGAAGACAAAAAAAGATGCAGATGTATCAAAAACTGGGATACCAGAAGAAGCGCTGCAATATTATCAGCAGCAATTAATAGCAAAGAATGCCCTGGATTTTGATGATCTTTTAATCGAGACTATAGGATTACTTCATGAGAAAGAAGAACTGAAGCTTCCACAATTTCATTATCTCTTAGTAGATGAATTTCAGGATATCAGCCCTGTTCAGTATGAATTAATCCGGCTTTGGAACAACAAGGGAAGAGAATTATTTGTGATTGGTGATCCGGACCAGTCTATTTATGGTTTTCGAGGTTCAGATTCAGCCTGTTTTGCTACTTTGCAGAAAGAATATCCCAGGGCACAGGTGATACGTCTTACAGAGAACTACCGTTCCACAGGAAAAATCGTAGAAAGTGCCATGGCAGTGATTTCTCATAATTCTGGTGAAGAAAGAACTCTTCATGCTGCTTTGGGAAATGGAAAACCAGTGAGAGTTATAGAAGCATCCAGTGAAATGGCAGAGGCGGTTTTCGTAGCAAAAGAGATTAACAGGCAGATTGGCGGCATTGATATGCTGGATACAGAAAAGAGTTTTGAGAGAGAATCAGAGAGAAGACAGAGAAGTTTTGGAGACATTGGAGTTCTCTACCGCACCCACAGACAGGCTAAATTATTGGAAAACAGTCTTCGGAAAGAGGGGATTCCCTACGTGATTACCGGCAGGGAGGATTTTCTCCTGGAACCAGAAGTAAGGGGGACAGTTTGCTTCTTCAGAAGTATCGCCAAACCGGAGGATTCCCTTGCAAGAATCTTAGCCCTGAGACTTTTATGGAAGCTTCCTGAGAATGTTCTTACATCTGAGATTTATGAAACTATGAAAGCGAAATATCAGCCTCTTCTAAAGCGGAGTAAACCTGGAAAACTCCTTCAAAAATGGCAGGAGGACATGAACTTAAAGGGAAATAAAGCTATGGATAATTTGGAACATATGGCTATGTGCTACCAGAATACAGAAGAATTTTTGAGCAGTCTTTCTCTTGGAGAAGAAGGGGATTTGATGCGATGTGGAGGGAAAACTTATCGCGCGGACGTAGTTACGTTAATGACCCTTCATGCATCCAAAGGTTTGGAATTTCCGGTTGTACTGCTTGCCGGTGCAGAAGAAGATAAACTGCCTTTAGAAAATGGAAAAGAGCCTGCTGACATAGAAGAAGAGAGAAGACTTTTTTATGTGGGAATGACCAGAGCAAAAGAAGAGCTTATGATTATTCATGGAGGACAGCCTTCCATGTTTTTAGAAGAACTGCCTTTATCCTGTATAGAAAAAGAAAAAACAGGGAAAAAAGTATCAGGGGAAGAAGCAGAACAGATGAATTTATTTGAGTTTTTATGAGAATATTTATACATTTCCGGCTAAGCAAGCGTTGCCTTTGAACATTTCGTCTCAAAGAGTGCCTGCTGGAGCTGCCGGAATTGTATAAACATTTTTAAATACGCTCTTGTACGAGATTTCTCTTTTTGCTTGAAAATTTACTGAGCTTTTGCAGCTTCCAGCGCTTTTGCAAGCTGATCCGGACAGGAAGTTCCTCTTCCGCCGCAGTCTGTGCCTTTTAAGCGATTGATTACATCATCTACCTTCATGCCTTCTACCAGACTTGCGATGCCTTTGGTATTTCCGTTGCAGCCTCCGTTGAATTTTACATATTTAATGGTATCTCCGTCCAGTTCAAATTCAATAGAGCGGGAACATACGCCTTTTGTTTTATATACGTTCATTTTGATAGCCTCCTTTGTGAAATGATTTCCCCAAATATTATACCAATTCTCTGGAGCAACTGCCAGTCCTAAGTGTGGGAATTTATAAATTTTTTAAAAGTATCAGTTTTATGCTAACAACCATATTTTTTTATGATACTATAAGGACGCGTATTACAAACAAAAGGGGAGATTATAGATGTACGAAATTTCCATAGGTGAGTTATTGGAAAGACAGAGAAAAGAAAAAGGATATTCCAAATCTGTGGTTTGCAGAGGTCTTTGTAGTGTTACTGCATTATCCAGATATGAGAATGGGATGAGGATTCCAGATAAATTTCTGCTAGAGTATCTGTTGCAGAGACTTGGATGCAATGCGCAGCAATATGAAATGATTATCAGCAATGAAGAGTTTGATGAAATACAGCAACAAAAGAAGATAGAAGAACTTATTGAACAGGGAAAATGTTCAGAGGCTGAGGCTGAAATTGGAAATTATAAAAAAATGAAGTCTCCGTCAAAAGCAATTCATGAACAATATGTTTTTTACTATGCAGGGCTTGTAAAGAAATATACAGGTGAGTATACAAAGGCTGCCTCTGATTTTGAGACATCTTTGTCAAAAACCATTGTTCAGAAAGCGTACAAACAAAGTGGACAAGGTCTTCTGTCTTTTATGGAGCTTAAAGTATTCAAAGAGTTGGGAGAATGCTATCAGGAAGTCCAAAGAACACAGGAGGCGCAGGCAATATATTTGGAGATTCAGACATATCTTGAAAGCCATCCTTGCATTTCTTTAGAAATGAAGCAGCTTTATTATGGCATTTTATATAAAATAGCAGAGCAGAATTATCAGAAATATAATTATGGTGATGCGTATTCTGCCCTTCAAAAAGTATATACTGGCATGACAGAACATTATTTTGTTAAATCCATGAAAGAAGTGCTGGAGTTAAAAATGGCATTGGAAGAAAAAATGAACCATTTAACAGCAGAGGAAGAGCAGGATTACAAAAACAAAATTATGGCTCTGGAATTGTTAAAGTGTACAGATGAAAAAGAAATGCTTGCCTATATGGAGGAGAAAAATGTCAGAATATAACAGAGCATCAGTAATTCGTTATTATCGGAAACAAAGGAACATGACCCAGGAAGAACTTGCAGAAGGCATATGTGACACTTATACATTATCAAGGTATGAAAACGGAACCTTAAATCCTTCAGAAGAAAATTATCAGAGAATAATGAATAAACTGGAAATGTCAGAAGAGACCATTCTTTTCAATCTACAGACAGAGGATGTGAATATTGCAAAAGTTAGGAATCGGTTATTGTGGCTATTTGAAAGAGGGGATTATCAAGGCGCAGAAAATGAAATAGAAGAAATTATCAGCAAAAACCAGTTGCCACTCATGTATGTGGAAAACAGACAATTTCTTTACCGGATACGTCTTGTAGTGGAACAAAGATGTGGCAAATTGTCATTGGAGCAATATATTCTCTTTTTGGAGAATCTGTTAAAAGAGAGTTTCAAAGACTATGACAGCGAAAAATTTGTTAATAAATACTTTTACACAGAGAATGAACTGCTGATTTTAAATAACCTTGCAGTTGCATATGGAGAAGCAGGGAAGTACGAAACAGCTTGTAGCATATTTTCCAGTGTCATCCAACAGATGGAGAAGGTGTCTTACATGGATGGCTATAAGCCTTATTATCTTCTTATGGTAAACTATGCCAATATCCTGGGACTGCATCAGCAGTATGATGAGAGTATTGAAATGTGCAGAAAGGGAATCTCCTGGCTTTGGAAATGGGAAAAAGGGAATTGCCTTTACAATTTTATCTACAATATTGGGTGGAATTATATAGAAAAATCTAAGGGGCTTTCCGAAGAAGAAGCCCTTAGATTAAGAAAAGTCGGACTTCTCTACATCTGGGAAGCATATGAGCTTTGCAAACTGTACCCGGATCGTAGAGAAAACTTAGAGCATATTAAGAAATATTTTGAAAAAAATAAGATAATCTAGTTACGTGGTGGAAGATCACAGAAGGGAATCTGTATATTTTCTTCTATACTATCATTTGCGACCGATTGACCTTCTTCTGTATGTTCATAAAGGTGTAAAGAGTCTTTGGCAGTAGGCAAGCCAGAATTGTTATTCGTGTAGATTAGTGCCAAAGCGAAAATGGAAAGGTAACTTAAAAGCTTTCTTTTTTTCATTATTGTAATATACTTCCTTTGCTTTGATTTATATAGTATGTTGTGCTTCCATGATTCCATCATATAATGCAGTGTTAAGAGTTTTTCTCATTCGACAGAAATCGGAAAGTTTTTGCTCTTTACTAATTTCGGAATTAGGGAATTTCTCCATCCATAACCATTTGATAATTCTACAATCGTCATACCATTCACAGCTTGTGTCGGTACATGGGTTGGGGCGATAACTTTTATTTAATCGAAAAAAGAGCTTCTCAACAGCAGAATCTAGGTTTTTTCCGTTTACTTGTAAAGAATTTTCTAAATTTAACTCAGAAAGATAATTTCTATGACCCTGGGCAAATAATTCAGGTGAGATATAAGGGAAAATTCTAATGGGAGTCTTTCCATAATATTTTTTTGATAAGAGTTTAACACTCTGATATAAATCCGCTAATTCAGAATCAGTAGGTGACTCGAAAGCCTGATATGTTAATTCTGCAAAAGAAGGTAATACATGGATTTTTTCATATATATATATATAGTCTGCAATATAGGGTATATCTTTGAAATATTTATTTTTGATAATCATAATTGCAGGTGTTATATTAATGTCAGAAGAGTTAAACTGCTTAATCTTATTTAATACTTCTTCTGTTTTGGGAGCTCCATCCGCCTCATCTAAAGGGTTTTCAATGGAAACCAGATATGCAGAAATATGTCCTTTAATACTTTTTTCTATGATATCTTCTGTAATCAAACGTCCGTTTGTTAATACAAAAGGCTTTATTCCGGTTTCTTCATAGATTTGTGTGCTATATTCAAATAGTTTGTCGCCTAACATTAGAGGTTCACCGCCACTGAAACGAAGCTGTAAATTGGAATGGTAATGTTTTTGTATATGTTTTACCAGTTTTAAATAGTTCACAAATAGTTCTGGTGACATATCAAGATTAAAATCGTTCCTGTTTCTTCCTGAATAAAAGTGACAATAAGAACAATTGCAATTGCATCTTCCCGTAATTGTAAAGCTGAGAGCCCATATATCATCAGGGTTTAAAAATGTTTCCATATTGAATTCTCCTTTTTAGAATTAACGAATAGCCTTAGAGAATTCTAAAGCCATTCGTATTTTTTTAATATCTAAAAGCAAAGATATTAAAGTTCTGTTGAATAGCCGATATGGTTATTGCCACCCTGTTTGCTCATTAATTCTTTAAGGATAGTTGCCTTCATTTGATTCATCTCATTTCGTTTATAAAAATTTTGTACTTTCAAGTACGAAAACAATGATATCACTATCCTGACAGAAAATTAATGCTTTAAATGGTGAAAACGATTTAACCGTTTACGTCATTGTCTTTTCTATGTCTTTTTTATAGTATTAAGTTTACATTTGCTTTAAGAAAGGACATATGATTATGAAAGAATTATTTGTTTCTAATAAGAGGTATCGTCTGTTTCTCATAGGGGTTGTTGTTTCGAATGCTGGAGATTATATTGATGATATTGCATTTGCACAGCTTGTATATTCTATTACAAAATCTACTTTATTTTCAAGTTATGTTTTTGCAGTGAAAATTGTTTTTTCATTTTTGAATATTTTAAGTGCTACTTTGGTTGATAAATGGAACAAGAAAAAATTACTTACATTAAGTTGTCTGTTGCAGGGATGTTTGATTGTGTGTCTGATTTTCTCTTATAAAATAGGAATTTTGTCAACACCTTTATTATTGACATTTGTTACACTGCAGGCAATTTTTAGTTCTTTTGCAAAGCCTGCTCAGACTGCTATCTTACCATTAATTGTGGAAACAGAGGATTTAGTAGAGGCGAGGGCGCAAATCAGTATTGCAGATCAGTTCATACAGATTGTGTCATATGCTGGCGCTGGCGCCATGATTGCTGCAATTGGTATATCGGGAGCCTTAATGGTTGATGTGATATCTTTCGGAGTTATAGCATTACTTTTTTCTTTTATCAAAATAAGGGAAAAGATAACACCGATTAAGTCCTTCGGAGAATTTTCCAGAAATGTAACAGAAGGGTTTGTTTTTGTAAAAAGTCAAAAAGTGATTATCATTGTGTTATTACTAACATTTTTTGGGAATTTTTTAGTAACACCAATAGATTCGTTAATGCCTGCCTATACCTCACAAGTAAAATATCCAGAGATGTACTTTTCATTTTATATGACCGTTATGGCTGTTGGAGGCATATGCGGAGGATTTTTTGTGACAAAAATGCAAAAGGTAATTACAAAGGGTGTTCTGTTTTCCATGGGATATTTTATAGGGGCAGTAAGTATGATTTTATTGCAATTTCCAGAAGAATTATTGTACTTTTGCTCGGCATACAGTATGGGAGTTTCTATTTCAATCGTGTCCATTTTAAATGCGTCTATTATACAAATACTTACGCCAAAGGAGATGACAGCCAGAGTTTTTTCGATTTTTAAATGTATTTCGTTTACAGCCAGTCCATTAGGAATCTTGATTGCAGGAATGCTGGGAGAAATAGTGCTTATGAGATGGATATATGGTATCTATGGAGTCGCAATGTTAGCCTTAACACTTCTTAGCTTGAAATTTTGTCACATAAAATAAAGGAATGCAGAAGGAGGCACAATGTCAAAAAATATAAAGATTCTTTTATTTGAACTGGCAATGATAATTGGAAAGAGTGATTTTGAATATCCCATTTTTATTGTCTACTTATTAAGCAGAGGATTATCAGACTCAGAAATTGCATTGTTGTTTTCGATACAAGCAGTAACAGTATTTATTTTTGAGTATGTGACGGGAATAATAGCAGATAGAATAGGTTCTAAAAGCATATTAATTATAGGATCCTTATCAATGATTATGGCAGAGATGCTCTTTCTTTTTTCAGAAACGTTACCGAGCTATACCTTAGCAATATGCTTTATCTCTTTTGGTGTTGCTGCTAAAAGTGGTGCTGATATAGCAAGTCTGCATGATTTAATCACTCATGAAAATATTAATTCTACATTTGAAAAAGAAATTAGCGGTTTTATGGCTATGAAGACAATCTGGCCTATATTTGCGATAATAATAGGTTCAAATTGTTTTACATATAATAACAAGTTGCCATTTCTTTTAACAATGGCTGCCAACGTTATATCAATTATAAGTTTTGGAATACTTTTACCAGGGAATGTGCCATGTAAGAGAAAATCGTCTGCGATTCTTATATCTGCTTTGAAAAAGAGTTTTTCCAATAAAAGCGTGGTTTTTTTGTTAATAATAGTATGTTTAGTTAATCCGATTTATCAGTTTATTTCCAATGCTATACAGGCTAATATAAAAAATACAGAATTTGCAATTGGAAGCTTAGGGTACATATATATTTTTATGGAAATAGGAGAAGGAATAGGAAGTAAAATATTTTATTATTTTTCAAAGAAATTTACAAACTTCGAAATTCTAAAATTTGCAGTATTAGGAATGAGTATTTGCACATTTATAATAGCTGCAAAAATGTATTTGGCAGTCATCATAATATTGGGAATAACTTACGGTGTAATAGCAACAGCTAATATTATAGAAATCAATGCAGTAGCTGATGATTATAATCGCGCAACTATGATGTCGCAACAACATGCAATCATAAAAATAAGTCAAACAATATTTTTTGCAACATGCACAGCTTTGCTAAAAATAGTTGATTTGAATATGGTTTTATGCTTTTCAGGGATTGTTTTATTAATCGTTTTTTCGATCAAAAGATACGAGCCCAAAAACATTTAGAACGGAAAATAAAAAATTGGTACAAGTCGATTTGCAGTTCGTCAGTTGAAGAGGAAGGCAAAGAGTGAAATATAAAATTTTAGGGAAATGTTTTGATTGTAATATTTGGAAAAAAACTGCAAATAATAAACATAAAATTGACTAAAGAGAGTTTTATTCGTATAATAGTAGCAAAATTTCCTTGGAATGGGAGGAGGAAGCCTATGTTATTACAGTTTTCGGTAACGAACCATCGGTCAATAAAAAATATAGCAGTTATCAGTATGAAAGCCGCATCTGATAAGACAATGAAAGAAGTGCTGTTATCTCCTGATGGAAAAAAAATGATTGTACCTGTAATGGCAATTTACGGTGCAAACGCAGCAGGTAAAAGTAATGTGCTTCATGCACTTTTGCTGATGCGGGAAATGGTCTGTGGTATATATGCAAAGCCTCTCAAAGGGGCAGAACTTCCTTATGAGCCTTTTGCATTTGTAGATGAAACAATAGAACCGACAACATTTGAAATTATATATTACTATGATGGTATTAAATATGCGTATGGTTTCTCTTTTGACAGAGAACAGATCATAAAAGAGTACCTTTACCATTGGCCAAATGGAAGAGAAGCTCTGGTGTTCTCCAGGGAAAAAGACAGGTACGAGTTTCGTGAAAGTATTCAGGAGCAGTTGACACTTGCCAGACGCACTCCTGAAAACAGGCTTTACCTGACAAGTTCTAATGAGTGGAATTGTGTCCAAACTGAGAAGGCGTATTTGTGGTTTCAGCAGAAGCTCTGTGGCTTGACGGGGATAGGGATTTCCAATGAAGCAACGATCCAAGCGCTGCAAAAAAATGGAGAGGGCAAACAACGTATCTTAAAAGAAATGCTCCTTGCAGATTTGGGCATCTGTGATGTGGTGCTGTCCGGGACGAAAGAAAAACCAATTATCTCAACAGTTCATCAGATAATAGCAGACAATGGCAGCAAAAAGGAATATCGCTTGCTGTTAGGGCAGGAATCAGCAGGAACACAGAGGTTCTTTGCGAGGATTGGTTTGTGGATGGATGCGATGAAGCGTGGAGCAGTGCTGGTGGTGGATGAGATTGAAGCAAGTATGCATCCCCTTCTGACCAGACATTTGATTGAGATGATGCAGGATCAGACGATCAACCAGAACCACGCACAGTTGGTTTTTACGACACACGATACCTGTCTTTTAGATCTGAAGCTACTTCGCCGAGATCAGATTTGGTTTGCGGAAAAAGATGAAAAAAATATGCAGACAGACATTTATGCTCTGACAGAATTTTCACCACGAAAAGAAGAAAACATTTCTAAGGGATATCTACAAGGAAGATATGGTGCAATTCCATTTATTGGAGGAGGTATCTGAGATGGGCAGAATTAAAGAAATAGACAGAAGGGCATCTGGGCGTAGGAGAAGGAAGCCGGTTGTTTACCTTATTTGTGAAGGTTCGGAAACAGAGATACGTTATTTTAAAAATTTTAGGAGCAGAGAGTGTAACATAGATATTGTGCCGATTCCGTCACAGTATAAATCTGCTGATAAACTGGTGCAGAAAGTACGTGCTACGATTGGGTTCAGCCCTTATTATCCTGATGAGGGCGATATGATCTGGTGTGTATTTGACCGGGATGATAATACAAATGATATGCTGGCAAAAGCGAAACGGCAGGCATTGAAAGAAGGATATCAGATTGCTTTTTCGAACCCTTCCTTTGAAATTTGGTTTCTCCTTCATTTTCAGGATCAGACAACACCAGTTGAAAATTGCGAAGCTGCTATAAAGTTGCTAAAGAAAAAGGGCAGACTAGAGCAATATGAGAAGAATAGAGATATTTATGAACAATTAAAGCCACTACAAGAAATGGCTGTCAAAAGGGCAAAGAAGCTGGCAGAAAGATTGAGAACAGAAAACATAGATATTCTTACCAGAGAAAGTAACCCCGCTACAACAGTTGCGGAGTTAGTAGAGTACTTAGACAGTAAACAAAGATAAGTAATATTCATAATCATTAAAATTAACCTGAATTATTCAAGGCTATAGTCATATTAAAGAAATACAGTAGCCAGAACCACAAAAACAGTGTAGAATAGAAGCGGAATTTTACCAATATTATTTTGCTGTAAGCAGCAGAAAGGAAAAAATATGAACACCATTGGAATTATCGGAGCCATGGAAGAGGAAGTGGCTATTTTAAAAGAAAAAATGTCAGAAGTAACGGTTCTTGAAAAAGCAGGTATGGAGTTTTTTAAAGGGATTCTGGGAGGACAGCAGGTAGTTGTAGTTCGTTCCGGCATTGGAAAGGTAAATGCAGGTATCTGTACTCAGATTCTGGCAGATGTGTTTCAGGTGAATGCAGTCATCAATACAGGTATTGCAGGATCCTTGAAAGTGGAAATTAACATTGGGGATATTGTGCTTTCTACAGATACCATGCAGCATGATGTGGACGCCAGAGAATTTGGTTATGAGATTGGCCAGGTTCCACGTATGGACACCAGGACTTTTCCGGCAGATGACAGGCTGAGAGAAACAGCTTTGCAGGTGTGCCGCAAGGTAAATCCTGAGATTCAGGTTTTTGAGGGAAGAGTGGCAAGCGGTGACCAGTTTGTGGCAGACAAAGAGACAAAAGAGAAGATTATTGCCAATACCCAGGCATACTGTACAGAGATGGAGGGTGCAGCTATTGGACAGGCGGCTTATCTGAATGGGATTCCTTATCTGGTAATCCGCGCTATTTCAGACAAGGCAGATGACAGCGCGCATATGGATTATCCTGCTTTTGAGAAGGAAGCAATCCGCCATACAGTAAATCTGGTGGAAAATATGATGAAAGCTCTGTAAGAATCAAGTAAGAATTTGTCGGACGATTTTTGTTTTCAAACAGGATGAGGCGCTATATAATAGTTTCATAGAGGCTGGCAGTTTGTTTGTATGGCAGTCTCATAGAAAAGGCGGGACAGGAAGTCTGTTTGCCGAATAAGAGGAGGAACTTATGGAGCACCTGATTCTTTATTATGGTGCCTGCCTTATGGGGGCAATTTGCCTCATAAGTATGCTGGCAGTTTACAAAAGCAACCGGAATGTATTAAAAGATTTGAGACATCCGGTAGAAGCAAAAAATCCATGGATGAAAAGCTTTATACAGGAGCATGAAAAAAATGTAGAGGAAAATACGCAGATACATAATCCTTCTGTTTATGTTATCAAACGTATGAGAGGACGAAAGATAGGACCCTGGAATGTGCGCCAGCTAAAGGGTATTTCCTGGGGAACTTTTGTCCTCTCTTTTTTATTGACCGGAATGAGCTTGTTTCTTATTTATCAGAGTGATATGAAAACCTTCAAGGCTCCTGTGCCGGGTGGAGAGATTCCGGCGTTTACAACGGTTATGATTACAGGAATCTGTATGGGAATTGTACTGCTGGGCGTGCGGATTCTCATAGGGACAGGCTATCAGGAAGAGGAAATCGAAACCAATCTTTTGGATTATATAGAAAATTCCTATCAGGAACCGGAGACTGCTAAAATTATTCCCATGGAAAATGTCAGGGGAGCCGGAAAAAGGGAAAAGGCCATGCGCCAGATTGAACAGGGAATTCTGGAGGCTGCGGCAGCAGACAGCCGGTACAGTCATCTTTTGAGCAAGGAAGAAAGTGAGATTGTGAAAGATGTGGTGAAAGAATTTCTAACTTGATAATCCCAAATGAATTTGCTAAACTAAAGAAAGACAGACGGAATGGATTCTTCTGGAACCCGGTCTGGAAATAAAGAGTCAAAGGAGAAGAGACAATGGGAAACAAAGTAACATTTGACTATTCAAAAGCAGTAAATGTTGTTCGCGAAGAAGAAGTGGCGGCAATGGAAAAAATGGTAGATGCAGCAAAAGAAGTTCTGGTGTCCAGAACAGGGCTGGGAAATGATTTTCTTGGTTGGATTGACCTGCCTGTAGATTATGATAAAGAAGAGTTTGACAGAATTAAGAAAGCTGCACAGAAGATTCAGAGTGACTCTGATGTTCTCCTGGTAATCGGTATCGGCGGTTCTTATCTGGGAGCAAGAGCAGCAATTGATTTTTTAAGCCATCCGTTTTATAACAATTTAAGCAAAGAAAACCGTAAGACACCAGAAATCTATTATGTAGGAAATAATATCAGCGGCGCCTATGTAAAAGGACTGGCAGAGGTAATCGGTGACAGAGATTTCTCCATCAACGTGATTTCCAAATCCGGTACAACTACAGAACCGGCTATTGCATTCCGCGTATTTAAAGAAATGATGGAAGAAAAATACGGAAAAGAAGAAGCAGCAAAACGAATTTATGCGACCACAGATAAAGCAAAGGGAGCTTTGAAAACTCTGGCAACAGAAGAGGGCTATGAAACTTTTGTGGTTCCGGATGATGTAGGCGGACGTTTCTCTGTACTTACCGCTGTAGGTCTGCTTCCTATTGCAGTAAGCGGTGTATCCATTGACAAATTAATGGAAGGTGCAGCGTCTGGAAGAGAGATGGCATTAAATGCTCCATACGCAGAAAATGATGCTCTTCAGTATGCTGCAGTGCGTAACATTCTTCATAAAAAAGGAAAATCCGTAGAAATTCTGGCAGACTACGAACCAACACTTCATTATGTGGCAGAATGGTGGAAACAGCTTTACGGTGAAAGCGAAGGAAAGGATCAGAAAGGAATTTATCCGGCATCTGTAGACTTTACAACCGATTTACATTCTCTGGGACAGTTTATCCAGGATGGATCCAGAATCATGTTTGAAACCGTATTAGCCATTGAAGAGCCAAAAGAAGATGTTATCATCAAAGAAGCAGAAAATGATTTGGACGGTCTGAATTATCTGGCCGGAAAAGGCATGGATTTCGTAAATAAGAGCGCTATGAACGGAACCATTCTTGCACATACAGATGGAAATACACCAAACTTAATGGTGAAGATTCCGCAGCAGAATGAATTTTACTTAGGACAGTTGTTCTACTTCTTTGAATTTGCATGTGGTATCAGCGGTTATCTTACAGGGGTAAATCCGTTTAACCAGCCAGGTGTAGAAAGCTATAAGAAGAATATGTTTGCACTGCTTGGAAAACCAGGCTTTGAAGAGAGAAGAGAAGAATTATTAAAGAGATTATAAAAGAATAGCAGAGCTGCCGCAGAGAGGTATCAGTATTTTTTTCTGAAACATCTGCGGCAGCTTTTTTATGAGTCATTTTATCAGTCTTCTTCAATGATTTGCAGCTCAAAATAGTCAAAATCCAGCACTTCAATAAAATTATCCTGTGAAAACCGTACTTTAGAAAACTTCTGGAAGTCTTTAATATTAGCATCCAGCCAGATTGGAGATGGCAGGTCAAACTCATGGCAGATGCAGTCCAGACAATGAAATACTTTTTTAGTTCTGGTAGATTTTGTATCGTCACAGACTACAGTACTCTTTAATAAATGTGTATCTTTATAAATATTACCCATTAACCGAAACATAGGAAAACCCTTTCTAAATATTATAATTATGGCACCATTATAAAGAAGGAAATATTATGTGTAAAGCCCGTTTTTTAGTGTTAAAGTGGAAAATTGTGCAGATTGTATATGAAAAAATCGAAAATATGGCAAATTGACATGGCACTCTCCATCATTATCCAGGATTACAAAGTCTCCTAAAAATCTTTGGGCAATTGACCTATGGAAAAAAAGAGCGGATAGAGGTATACTAAACACAGTTCAGAAAGAGAATCACATATTTATACTGTATCATATTTCAGGAGGAAATGAAAAATGGCAAGTTTATCTTTACAGCATATTAACAAAACTTATCCAAACGGTTTCGAAGCAGTAAAAGATTTCAACCTTGAAATCGCAGACAAAGAGTTCATCATCTTCGTAGGTCCTTCAGGATGTGGTAAATCCACAACTCTTCGTATGATTGCAGGTCTGGAAGAAATCACAGGCGGTACATTAAAAATCGGCGATAAAGTAGTAAATGACGTTGAACCAAAAGACAGAGATATTGCAATGGTATTCCAGAACTACGCTCTGTATCCACATATGACAGTTTATGATAACATGGCATTTGGTCTGAAACTGAGAAAAGTTCCAAAAGATCAGATTGACAAAATGGTTAAAGAAGCAGCTAAAATCCTTGACCTTGAAAAACTGTTAGACCGTAAACCAAAAGCTCTTTCCGGTGGTCAGAGACAGCGTGTTGCTATGGGACGTGCTATCGTGCGTGAACCTAAAGTATTCCTTATGGACGAACCTCTGTCAAACCTGGATGCTAAACTTCGTGTTCAGATGCGTACTGAGATTTCCAAATTACATGAAAGATTAGGCGCTACTATCATCTACGTAACACATGACCAGACAGAAGCTATGACACTGGGTACCAGAATCGTAGTTATGAAAGATGGTGTTGTTCAGCAGGTAGATACACCTCAGACATTATACAATGCACCGGCAAACTTATTCGTTGCAGGATTCATCGGATCTCCTCAGATGAACTTCTTAGATGCAGTTGTTAATGTAAAAGGTAATGACGTAACATTACAGATTGGAAACACAACACTTCATGTTCCGGCTGCTAAAGCAAAAGCCCTTATTGATGGTGGCTACAACGGAAAAACTGTTGTTATGGGTATCCGTCCAGAACACGTTTATGATGATGAAGAACACATCAAAGCTAATCCAAACAGCGTAATGGAAGGAAAAATCACTGTTTACGAATTGCTTGGTGCTGAAGTATATCTGTACTTTGATGCAGAAGGTTCTTCTATGACAGCAAGAGTTAATCCACGTACAACAGCAAGAACAGGTGATGTTGTTAAATTCTCTCTGGATCTTGAAAAAATGCACATTTTTGATAAAGAAACAGAGCAGGTTATCACAAACTAAGATTTGTTTTAAAAATGACTATATTACAAGGGTGTCGCAAAATCCTCAGTAAGAGGAGGAGCGATACCCTCGTTCTATTTAATATAAAAATCAAAAAATCCGGAAGTAATCCTGATTACAGGAGCCCTTCCGGATTTCAAGCACGTTCTAGGAGAGTTGTTTTTGCGGGGATTTAGAGGTTTCGCTGTTCATAAGAGAATCCAATAGCATCCCCAGTAAAATAATTATAAAACCTGTAAGAACCATAGGAGTAGGATATTCTTTCAGAAAAAGAGCAACCCATACAGGACCGAGAATCATTTCCCACAGCGCGATTACAGAGGCTTTTTGAGCACTGATTTTCTGAATTCCAACATTATAGCAGGCATAACCGGCTCCAATCTGTATGATTCCCAATACCAGCATAATTATCCAGTCCATACTTGTCATAACGGATATCTTCCCCAGCGTTCCGGGAAAAAGCAGAAATACAACGATTCCTGTAAATAGATTTGCTACAGCGGTAAGGCCAATTGGGTTGGTGCCGGCGACTTTTTTTGCGCTGACAGTCATAAGCGCGAAAAATATTCCTTCACTTAAAGCAATGAAATTACCGGCCTGGCTGGCAGCATCTCCTCCTGAACACATAAAGCATACAACACCTATGAAGATGATTGCCACTGGCACAAAGGCACGTGTATGAAACTTTCTGGTTCTCAGCAAATTGGCGAGGAAAAGCCAGATAGCTGCAGTATATTGCATCCCAATAGCAACAGGGGCAGAAGTAGCGCCGAGAGCCAGAATGATGCTGAGACAGAGACCGGCATAGGAGCACATATATATTACCATCCACCAGTTCCACTTTAATTGCTTTGGGCGTATTGTGACAGCCAGTACAATCGCTGCAATAAGTGAGCGCAAGCCGCAGATTAATACGGAGTCAAGAGAAAGGTATTTTACCAGAGGAGAGTTTAAACTCCAAAAAGCGGCGCCCAGAAAGACCAGAAGCCCTCCGGAAACAGGAATACGCTTCATATAAGAATCCTCCTTTCTAAACACTATAGCTAATTTGAACTTGATTAAATACTAATCATGATTATAATTATAAGCGAGGGAGGATTTCCTTGTCAAGTCTAAACAGGTATTTTATATTTGAAAAAGGAGATGAGAAATTTGGAAGATAAGGCATTGGACAACAATTTAACATTGAAACGAAAGCGCATTATGATTTATTTTATTGAGGCCGCTGAAAAGCTAATTCGGCAAAATGGAATTGAAAATCTGTCTATTCGTAAAATTGCCACAGAAGCAGGGTATAATAGCGCCACCATTTATAATTATTTTAATGATTTGGAGCAGCTTACAATGTTTGGCTCTATTTGTTATTTAAGAGAATATGTGGCCCAACTGGAGAAAGAATTAAAACCGGGAATGCGGGCGATTGATTCCTACCGAACGATTTATCATTGCTTTAATCGAAACGCATTACGGTATCCAGAGATTTATCATAACATTTTCTTTGGGAAGTACAGCGGAGAGCTGGCTTCGGTGCTTCATTTATATTATCATGAGCTGTTTCCCAAGGAGCTGGAGAATTTTAGCGAGGAAACAAGAACCATGCTGGTGCAGGGGAGTATGGTAGAGCGCGACAGGGCAACAATGGAGCGGATGGTACAAGAGGGAGATATTCAGGCTGACAAGGCGGAAATTACACTGGATTTGATTGTTGCGCTGCATCAAAATTTTCTCTATGAAGCATCTGTTGGTGGAGCAGGATTTGATGCAAAAGCACATGAAGAAAAATTTAATAGGATGTTTGAGTATTTGCTGGTTGCCGGAAAATAAGCAGGAAAAGCCAGAGAGAAAAGGGCTGTCTCATTGGATATATGCTTAATGAGTTAGCTCTTTTTTAGTACAAAATAAACAAAAAAATAGCACAAATAAAAATATAGTTGACAATTTATACGAAAGAAAATATAATCATGATTATAAAGAAATCATGATTTTTACAAAATAACAGGAGGTTAATATGATGACAACTGAGCAGGAAAAGTTAATTCAGGAACCTATCTTTCAATATTTTCATGAGCTATGTCAGATTCCCCGTCCTAGTTTCCATGAGGAAAAAATCAGCGCGTATCTTCTTGAATGGGCAGGAAATCAGGGGTTGGAGGCAGAGCAGGATGCAGCAAAGAATGTCTTTATTCGAAAACCGGCAACTCCTGGTTATGAGCATGCTCCTTGTATTATGTTGCAGGCGCACATGGATATGGTGTGTGAGAAGTCTCCTGAAATAGAACATGATTTTGACAGTGATTCTATTTCATGGCAGATTGAAGGAGACCGTATCAACACAGGCGGACGTACTACACTGGGAGCAGATGATGGAATTGGCGTTGCCTATGCTATGGCAATTCTTACGGATGAAAGTCTTGAACATCCAGAACTGGAGGTTTTGTTTACTACAGCAGAGGAAGAAGATTTATCCGGCGCAGAACGTTTTGATGCATCCAGGATGCGGGCTGCAAGACTCATTAATCTGGACCATTCCTGTGATACAGAAATTTTATGCGGAAGCTGTGGCGGGCAGGCCGCGGAACTCAGGATTCCTGTAGTAAGTAAGCCCGTTCCATCTGGATGGATAGCTGCCCTTTTATCCGTAAGCGGGCTTCATGGCGGTCATTCTGGTGAGGACATACACAGAGGACATGGAAATGCCAATACCTTGTTAGCCAGAGTGTTATTGGCTATAGAAGAGAAAACCCCATTCAAACTAGGACCTGTTAAGGGAGGAAGTTTCCGGCTGGCAATTCCAAGAGATGCGTCAGCAGTTGTATGTTTCCCGAAAGAGCAGTGGAGCGTACTTGAGGGGATTATAGAAGAACAGGAAAGACAAATGAAAGGAGAATTCGCAGCTACAGGTGGGGATTTATCTATTACCCTGGAAGCTGCAAAGCAGCCACATTGGTGTACGGAACCTGATTTGCTGTTGAATGCAGCGCTTCTGGCGCCGGATGGTATTTATCAGATGAATGAAGCTTTAGTGGGTTTAGTGGATACGTCTGATAATCTGGGAGAGATTTATCTTACAGAACAGGAGCTTTGTCTGGTATTTGAAATCCGTTCTGCAAGACCCAGCCTTGGCACCTATCTTTATCAGCGGATAGGCAGATTGGCAAAGGTCCTTGGCGGTACCTGTAATACCAGTAAGGGTTATCCGTCCTGGGAGTTCCATCCGAAATCATCCTTTAGAGAAGTGGCAAGTCAGACTTATGAAGAGTTATTTGGATGTGAACCTAAATATCTTACGGTTCATGCAGGCCTGGAGGTGGGATTCTTCTCCCAAAAGAAGCCGGAATTAGATGCCATTGCCATTGGGCCAAATTGTTGGAATTTTCATTCCCCAACAGAAGAAATGAGTATTTCTTCCGCCAGAAAGATTTATACATTTTTATGTGGGATTCTAAAAAATTGTAAGTAAGCAAAGAAAAAAGGGGGAATTGCACCTATGAAGGAAAAAATAAAAAAGATGAAAAAGAAAAAAGAATTAAAGGCATTAAATCCAATGCTGTTTCTGGTGGCAATTATGTTAATTGTCACAGTGGCTTCTTACATTGTGCCTGTGGGCTCTTATGATCGTGTCATGGTGGACGGTCAGGAGATTGTTGACCCAGAGAGCTATCATTCTGTAGAAAGAAGCCCGATTACACCGTTTAATCTGTTGGTTTCTGTGACACTGGGAATGCAGCGCGGCTCCGCAATTATCTTTTTCCTGTTAATTATCGGAGCGATGTTTGCTATTCTGGATGGTACGGGAGCTATTAATGCGGGGATGACCAATATAGTCAGGGCAATGAGGGGCAAGGAATTTTTAATGATTCCGGTCTGTATGATTGTGTTTGGCATGGGCTCTGCCTTTTGCGCCAATTTTGAAGAATTTCTGGCTTTTGTTCCATTGGTACTGGCGTGCTGTCTGACCATGGGATTTGATTCGCTGACTGCTGTTGGTATTATTTTCTGTGCGGCGGCAGCAGGATATGGAGGAGCGATTACCAATGCCTTTACCACAGGTATTGCTCAGAGTATTGCCGGTCTTCCTATGTTCTCTGGCATGGGACTTCGCATTGCAGTGTTTGTAGTATTGTTGACAGTCAGTATTATTTATGTAACCTGGCATGCGCTTCGGGTAAAAAAGAACCCTCAGTTAAGTTCTACTTATGAAATGGACCTTGTTACCGCGAAAAATGTAGCCCTTAATGTGGATAATTCTGTTCCTTTAACTACACGCCAGAAGATTGTGCTGGTTATTTTCGTAGGCGGTATTGCGTTTACTGTTTATGGTATTATTGTGAAGGGATATTATATTGACGAGTTGGCAGGTATTTTCCTGGCTATTGGTATTATTGGTGGTTTAGTAGGCGGTCTTCGCCCGGGAGAAATCTGTGAACATTTTGAAAAGGGCTGTGTGAATATGCTTTTCCCATGCCTGATGGTAGGGCTGGCAAACTCTGTTATTATTTTACTGGAGCAGTCCAATATGATGGATTCCATTATTCATCTGCTGGCAAGTGCATTAAATGGTTTGTCTCCAATGCTGACAGCATTTGGTATGTTCATTACAACTGATTTGTTTAACGTACTGATTCCATCTGGTTCAGGAAAAGCTGCCATTGTTATGCCTATTATGGTACCGTTAGCTGACATGATGGATATTACAAGACAGACATCTGTACTGGCATTCCAGTTGGGAGATGCTTTTACAAACGTAATGGCGCCAACCGGAGGAGAAATTCTGGCAGCTCTGGCTATGTGCGGAGGCGTATCCTTTAAGAAATGGATGAAATATTTACTGCCGCTGTTTATTGCCTGGTGGATTGTAGCCTTTATTTTCCTGGCTATTGCTGTCCAAACTGGTTATGGACCGTTTTAAAATAACAATTACATAAACAAGATAGGGCGCACCCTCGTTCTGTCGGATAGAAACCGGAAAGAATCCATTCTTTTTTGAGATTGGGTTCTTTTTTTGTGGGAATCATTACATAAAATGTATGTATTTTGAAAATAGTTTCGCGAAAGAAAAAAGAGATGGCATACATGCATTTAAAAAAGAGAAAAAAATCACAAAATTTTGCGAAATAAAATTCGTAATAATGGATGCTTATATCATAATAATGGGAATTTATAACAAAATAAAATTCAAAAGTATATAGAAATATGATAGGTATTTTTAGGAAAAAGGTAGAAAAATCCATAACTCTTGAACGGGGGCTGTTTCGTAAATATAATTAGAATTACGAAATGTGTTTCAATAAAAAAGGAGGGAAAAACGTTTATGAAGAAAAAATGGATTGCCTTGTTGCTGGCAGCAGTTATGGGAACTCTTTCGCTGTCAGGCTGTGCAGGACAAGGGAAGGAAGAGGGAGATGTAATTGAAGTCTGGTCTTTTACAAATGAGCTGGAATAAATGTTAGATTTGTATAAAGCCACACATCCAGATGTGAAAGTTAAATTTACATTAGTTCCTACAGATGTTTATGCAAGCAAATTAAAAAATGCCATTCAAAGTGGGAATGCACCAGATGTATTTGCCATTGAAGAAGCATTTGTCCGAAGCTTTGTGGAAGAGCCTGGGGTAATGGCTGATTTAGAAGATTTGAAACCAGATTTAGAGGAAATGGAAATTCTGGACTATACCCTGGATGTGGGAACGGATTTTGATGGGAATTTACGTGCTGTTTCCTGGCAGGCAGCGCCGGGCGCCATGTTTTACAGGAGAAGTTTAGCGAAAGAGTATCTTGGTACAGATGATCCACAGAAAGTCCAGGAATATTTTCAGGATATGGACAAATTTATGGAAACAGCGGAAATCATCAAAGAGAAGTCTCAGGGAAATTGCTATACTGTCTGCAGCCCGGATGATTTATCCTATATTTTTATGAGTAAAAGAGAAACCGGATGGGTGCAGGATGAGAAGGTTGTAGTGGATGATAAAATTTTAGAATTTGCTGACTTCTATAAGACTATGAATGATAAAGGTTATGCAGCGCAGCAAGCGCCCTGGTCAGAAGGCTGGTTTGCCGGAATGAGCGGACAGCTAAAGGATGTACAGGGGGACCCAAAGGAAATCTTCTGCTATTTCTTTCCGGCGTGGGGACTTTTTAATACCTTGATGCCAAATGCGGCCAGCGCAGATGGTGCGCAGGATACCAGTGGAGACTGGGGTGTGATTCAGGGGCCGTCTTCCTATTACTGGGGAGGAACATGGCTTGGTGTGAATGAAGACTCAGATAACAAGGAAGCTGCAAAAGAAATGGTTCGTTATTTTACCACAGACGAAGAATTTCTGAAGCAGTGGATAGAGGAAACCAATGATTATGTTGCGTCACAGAAGGTTATGGATTCGGTTACCAGCGGTGTGAGCAATGATTTCCTGGGAGGTCAGAACCCATATGAAGTCTTTTTGGCAGATGCAAAATCCATTAACGGAAAACTAATTACTTCCTATGACCAGGAAATGAATAAAATTTTCGGAAATGAAAAGGAAAACTACAGAGAAGGAAAACTGACCATAGATGAGATGAAGGAGAACATCATAAAAAAAGCGAAAAGAATGTTCCCGGACTTAAAGTGAGAGGAGGAGAAGGGTTTTGAAGAGAAAAAATTATAACCGGTATGGAGTATATTTTGTAATTCCGTTTTTTCTGGTGTTTCTTGCATTTTCTTTATTTCCTATTGTTTATACGTTCTATCTGAGTGTGACAAATACCAAGGGTTTTAGCGGGAACATGGGAGACTTTGTAGGACTGCAGAATTATGTACATATTATGGGAGACAGCGCTTTCTGGCAGGCATTGTGGAATACAGTACGAATCTGGGGTGTGAATTTTATTTTCCAGATGGTGCTGGCTCTGTTCTTTGCAGTTGTGTTTACCAATGTGAAGTTTAAGTTAAAAGGGGTGGGATTTTTCCGTACTGCCATGTATATGCCAAATCTGCTTACCGCAGCCTCTATTTCGATTTTGGCGGCTACGCTCTTTGCTTACCCTACGGGACCGCTTAATCAGTTCCTTGTACAGACAGGGATTATAGATGAGACTTTTAATTTCTTTAGAAGTGAAGCGGCAAGTTCTTATATTGTATCAGGGATTCAGACCTGGATGTGGTATGGAAACTCTATTTTAATTTTGATGGCTGGTATTTCTGGTATTGATACTTCGGTGTATGAGGCGGCCATGGTAGACGGTTCCTCTTCCTGGAATACGTTCCGTTATATCACCATTCCGCTTCTGAAGCCGATTTTAATTTACATTATGGTAACTTCTCTGGTGGGCGGTCTGCAGCTTTTTGATATACCATTTATGATTACAGACGGAAGAGGCGCGCCGAATGAGAGTCTGAATACTGTGAGCATGCTGTTGTACAATCATGCATTTACCGGTAAGAACTATTATGGATATTCTGCAGCTATTTCAGTAGTGTTATTTATTATTATTGCCTTTTGCAGTATGCTGGTGTACCGTTCTATGACAGAGAAAGAAGAGGGGTGAAAACATGACAAAACGGAAACTTTCCAAGACAATGCTGTACATAATCACAGGAATTATTACAGTGATTACCTTAATACCAATCTGGCTGGCTTTTGTAAATGCTACCCGTTCTACCAATCAGATTTTACAGGGTGTAAGTTTGCTGCCGGGCGGACACCTGGTTGAGAATTACAAAGGACTTATTGAAAAAGGGTTTAACTTAGCAGGCGGTTTCCTGAATTCTGCTTTTATTGCAGGCTTATCTACCATGCTGGGGGTATATTTTTCTGCGTTGACAGCCTATGGAATCAAAGCCTATAATTTTAAATATAAAGAAAAAGTTTATAACCTTATTCTGCTGTTGATTATGATTCCGGCTCAGCTTAGTTTCATTGGTTTCTACAAATATATGGTAATGCTGGGATTTGTAAATACCTATATTCCCCTGATTATTCCTACTATAGCAGCGCCGGCAACGGTATTTTTCATTAAGCAGTATCTGGACAGTGTATTTTCTCCAAGTCTTTTGGAGGCTGCAAGGATTGACGGTGCAAAGGAGTTTTACATTTTTAACAGGATTATGTTTCCGCTTATGAAACCGGCATTGGCAACTACAGGAATTATGACTTTTGTGGGAACCTGGAATAACTTTATGATGCCTTACATTATTTTAACAGAGCAGGAAAAATACACGCTGCCAATGTTAGTGCAGTTGTTAAAATCAGACATTTATAAAACAGATTACGGTGCAATTTATCTGGGGATTTCTTTATCCCTGTTTCCTGTCATTCTTGTATTTTTAATGTTTTCCAAACAGATTGTCAGTGGTGTGACAGCAAGAGGGGTGAAAGGATAAGGAATTAAGGAGATGAAAACTTCATGGCAACCATATATGACATTGCAAAATTAACAGGCTATTCCCCCTCTACAGTTTCAAAAGTGTTCCGGGGTTACAGGGACGTAGGGGAAGAAGCCAGAAATAAGATTATGGAAGCGGCGAAACAGACGGGTTATATATCAAAATATCGTTTTTTTCATGAGACATCTGTGCGGGAAGGCGTAATAGCAGTTGTTTACGATGACTGGAGAGGACTGCAGAATCCATTCTTTTCCGAAGTGTTAAACAGTGCCAGAGAAACACTGGGAGAACTGGGCTATGATATTCTGCTTATCAGAAAGCATCCTCCCGAAGATTTGGAAGAGCTTTGCGTGAAAAGACAGGTAGATGGAATCTTGCTGATTTCAACAGATTCTGATTTTCATATTACATACCGCCAGTTGTTCCAGAAGTTTCCCATTGTTTCCCTGAATGAAGTTTTTGTCAACGAATATTCTGTGTTAAGTAATAATGCACAGGGAATACGAAAAGCCATGGAATATCTCATACGCCTTGGTCACAAAAAAATCGCTATGATTACAGGAGAATTAAATCAAAAGCCAGGAATAGAGCGGTTTAAAGAATATAGGGAATGTCTCAGTGAAAATGGAATCCGGTTTTCAAAAAAGTATGTGAAAAACTGCACCTATTATTCTTATGAAGAGGGGTATGAGATTATGAAAAAGCTGTTGGAGCAGCTTTTCAAGATGGAAAAGGCTGGGATATCTGGGATGTATTTTGCAAAGAAGAAGGAAAGGTTTTTGAAGGACATTCTGGAGACGTGGCTTGTGACCATTACCACAGATTTCGGGAAGATGTGGCATTGATGAAAAAAATGGGTGTTCAGGGATACCGTTTTTCCATTAACTGGTCCAGAGTTTTTCCAAACGGGACAGGCACAGTGAATGAAAAAGGATTGAAATTTTATCATGAGCTGGTAGATGAGTTATGCGCAGCGAATATAGAGCCATATATTACCCTGTATCATTGGGAACTTCCTTATGAGCTTTATAAAAAAGGCGGATGGATGAACCGGGAGATTGTGGAGTGGTTTTCCGATTATGCGGCTTTTATTGCAAAGGAATTTTCTGATAAAGTAACCCACTTTTTTACGGTGAATGAACCTCAGTGTTTTATTGGACTTGGCTATATGACAGGGGTGCATGCTCCGGGGTTAAAGGTACCTGTAAGAGATACCTTTTTAATGGCTCATCATGTGCTCATGGCTCATGGTATGGCGGTGAAGAAGATGCGCCAGACAGCCAAAAGAGATATTTTAATCGGAATTGCGCCTACTGGTTCTATGAGTTATCCAGATACTGAACGTCCGGAAGATATTGAAGCGGCACGTATGCATTTGATGCAGGTAAATCCAGATTTGCAGAATTGGACCTGGAATGTAACCTGGTGGAGCGACCCGATTTTCAGAGGAGAATATCCGGAAGATGGGCTGAGATTATATAAGGATTACCTTCCAACCATGACACCAGAAGATATGAAGCTGATTTCCCAGCCTATTGATTTCTACGGACAGAATATTTACAACGGGAACCGGATTCGTATGGGAAAGGATGGAAAACCGGAAGTTGTAAAGCGGTATGACGGATTTCCTAAAACAGCCCTGGGATGGCCGGTTACTCCAGAGTGCTTATACTGGGGACCGTATTTCCTGTATGAGAGATATCAAAGTCCTATTTATATTACAGAAAACGGACTTTCCTGTCATGACACAGTCTCTTCAGACGGAAAAGTCCATGACCAGAACCGGATTGACTTTTTGGAGGGCTATTTAAAGCAACTGAAACATGCTTCTGAGGATGGCGTAGACATCCGGGGTTATTTCCACTGGTCACTTATGGACAATTTTGAGTGGCACAGTGGATATGCAGACCGGTTTGGAATGATTTATGTGGATTACAGAACACAGGAAAGAATCATAAAAGATTCCGGTTACTGGTATGAAAAAGTAATCAGAGAAAATGGAGAATTCTTATAAAAGGTCTTCCAGCAGCACCGAACAGGGAAGCGTAGGATTAAAGTTCTTTTTCATCCCGCGGATGGAATGTGAGCTAAGCACATAATCCTTTGGAAGCTGCCTTGGGGAGAGACCGGTAAATTCCTTGAACACCCGGTTAAAGTGACGTATGGTATCAAACCCGCAGGAAGAGGCAATCCGGGTAATGGACAGATGCTCAGTATTGTGGTTCAGTATCTGGATGGCTTTTTCCAGGCGGATAATATTCAGGTATTGGGAAAAGGTCATGCCGGAAAGATTCTTAAAAAAACGGGAAAAGTAAGGCTTGGAAAGTCCCATAAAGCGACAGGCATCTTCAAAAGTAATATAACTGCATTTTTCTTCTATTTCAGACAGCAGGCTCTTATAATTTTCAATGGAGCTGCTGTCTTTTAAGTGTTTTTGTTCACACAAAGGTTCCTGGCGGAAGATATCTATCATCAGGTTTGTCATCATACAGGAAATCTTAATATCGTAAAAGTCTTTTTTATTTTTAAGCTCTGTTTGTATGTTGGTGAAATATTCCACCACAGGATAAGGATGTCTGAGTCTTGGGTAGAGAAGTTGGATGTGTCTGGATGAAATATTTCCAAGAAGAGCTGTATCAAACATGAGAATCATGGTGATGCTGTCCTTAGAACCCTTAATATAGTGGATTTCTCCGCTGTTAATAAAAATACAGTCTTCTTCCTGAAGGTGGTAGGCAGTATTATTATAGGAAACAGTTACTTCCCCTTTTTTTACATAAATCAGCTCACATTCCAGATGCCAGTGGGGCAGGTTGTGGAGATTTTGGTAGCTTCCGGCCCAGACGTTTGACTTATCAGAATGTTCTCTTTTCTCAAAATTTGCTAACATACGAAGCCCTCCTGTTCTTTTTACTGTAACAAAAAAGATAATAAATGTCTATAAATAAAGAATAGATTTCTTTTCTTTTTTTCTTCTTCATACTATACTCACACTTAGAAAGACAAGAATGTTTCGAGAAAAACGGAGGGAAATAATAATGTTAGAAATGAAAAATTACAAGTTCTGGTTTTGTACCGGTTCTCAGGATTTATATGGAGATGAATGTCTGGAGCATGTGGCAGAACATTCCAGAATTATGGTAGACCGTCTGAATCAATCAGGAGTTCTTCCTTATGAAGTGGTTTGGAAGCCAACACTTCTTACCAACACTATGATTCGCCAGACCTTCAATGAGGCAAATGCAGATGAGACCTGTGCGGGAGTCATTACCTGGATGCACACCTTTTCCCCTGCAAAATCCTGGATTTTAGGTTTACAGGAATACAGAAAACCGCTGCTTCATCTGCATACACAGTTTAACAGAGAGATTCCTTATGACAGTATTGATATGGACTTTATGAATGAAAACCAGGCGGCTCATGGTGACAGAGAGTATGGGCATATTGTAAGCCGCATGAAAATTGAGCGTAAAGTCATTGTTGGCTTCTGGGATGATAAAGTAGTTCAGGAAAGAATTGCTTCCTGGATGAGAACAGCCATTGGAGTAATTGAAAGCAGTCATATTCGTGTTATGAGAATTGCAGATAATATGAGAAATGTAGCTGTTACAGAAGGAGATAAGGTAGAAGCGCAGATTAAATTTGGCTGGGAAGTAGATGCTTATCCGGTGAATGAAATCGCAGAAGCGGTGAAAGAAGTATCCAAGGGTGATACAGATGCTTTGGTAGAAGAATATTATGACAAATACGAAATTCTTCTGGAAGGAAGAGACGCAGCAGAATTCAGAAAGCATGTTGCAGTACAGGCGCAGATTGAGATTGGATTTGAGCGTTTCTTAGAAGAGAAAAATTATCAGGCCATTGTTACCCACTTCGGGGATTTGGGCTCCTTACAGCAGCTTCCGGGGCTGGCAATTCAGCGATTAATGGAAAAAGGCTATGGCTTCGGCGGTGAAGGCGACTGGAAAACAGCAGCCATGGTACGCCTGATGAAGATTATGACCCAGGGCAAAAAAGACGCAAAAGGTACTTCCTTTATGGAAGACTATACGTACAATTTGGTTCCGGGAAAAGAAGGTATTCTGGAGGCGCATATGCTGGAAGTTTGCCCTACCATTGCAGAAGGCCCTATTAGCATTAAGTGCCAGCCGCTTTCCATGGGGGACAGGGAAGACCCGGCAAGACTGGTCTTTACTTCCAAGACCGGAAAAGGTGTTGCAACATCCCTTATTGATTTGGGAGACAGATTCCGTTTGATTATTAATGATGTGAATTGCAAGAAGGTGGAACAGCCTATGCCAAAACTTCCGGTTGCAACTGCATTCTGGACACCAGAGCCCAATTTGCAGACAGGTGCAGAAGCATGGATTTTAGCCGGAGGCGCCCACCATACAGCATTTTCTTATGACCTCACAGCAGAACAGATGGGAGACTGGGCAGCAGCCATGGGAATTGAAGCGGTTTATATTGATAAAGATACTACTATCCGCAATCTGAAAAATGAGCTTCGGTGGAATGAAGCAGCCTTCAGACTGCATATTTAAGAAAAACCTTTGACAAAAAAGAACCTTCTCACAGAGTAGCCAGGAAAATACTTTGTGAGAAGGTTCTTTTTAAATTAAAGATTGAACTCTTTGAATAACTTTTGCTGAAATACAGTATCAGAGACGGACTTCAACATATCATCCATTCGTCCAAGCGCAATGAGCTTCTGGTTGAGCTGGTTTACGCGGGTTTCACCCTGGCGTTCACCCTGAAGTATTCCCATTTTTTGACCGATTTCCTGACCAATCTTTTGACCAATTTCTTTACCCTTCTGCATCTGAGCTTCTAATTCGTCTTTCATTAATTCTTCTAATGCTTCACACATAATGTCACCTTCCTTTTCGAACATTTTAGGATTTGCTTTTACAATAATGTCCATGATGGATTCATAAAGGATATCTTTTTTATGCTTTTTATATTCAGCAAGTAAATGCTGTACGTCCTTTGTGTTTTTTACACGGTTGGTTAAATTCCCCAGCCAGAAATTTTCTTCTTTTGAGAGTTTTGCAGTTACAATTATCTGGATAGGAAGAGGAGCCCCAATGACATAATAAATTCCAGCTTCCATTTCTTTTATATCATAATGCTGTGTTTGCCGTAAATGCCGGATTAACTTCCTGGGGTAGGATTCGCTTACCAGTGTAATGGTCAAATCCTGAAATTTTATGGAATCTGCAGTTCTGGTGTTGGATTTGTAGAAACAGGTATATCCGTAAACTTTATAAAAATCATCAATGCTTAAATAATCGCCGGGAGCTTTGTATTCGATGATATTGTGTTTCCGGAAGATTCTGCCGATATTTTTATGTAATACATGGTCGGAATCCTTTTTGATTAAAATGTCAATCTGCATGGGCTTTGTCCCAAGCAGATGTTCAGGGTTAAAGGTTAAAAACCTGGCTTCTTCGCCAAACTCAATCTGCATGCCTGCAACAAAAGCAGGATGCCATTGTAGTTTCTTTTTCTTTTCACTCATTAAGAACCTCCTTTATTTGATGTTACGGAGATTCCTGCTATTTCGGAATCTCCTGCTTCTTATGTTGGGAAAGCATGGATTTTCCGGAATAAGAATTGAAAATAGATTGGCAGAGCCCACAGATAATAAGAAAATAATGATTTTTCTTTATTTTAACACGAAAATCCCAAAAAAGAAAGAAATAATTTGGATAATTCCAAACAGGCAGGTTGCCAACAGTCGAAAAATAAGGTATTATTAACCTAGAAAATCTCGGGATAGCGCCCAAAGGAGAGAAGAAACTATGATTTCAAGCCAGGTAATACAAAAAACATTAGACGAATTAAGAGCCATTACGAGAATTGACCTTTGTGTTATGGATATAGACGGAAAGGTGAATTCTACCACCTTTGCTGTGGAAAATGAAGATTTTGGCGATATCAGAGCTTTTGCAGAATCCATGGCAGACAGCCAGGTGATTAAGGGCTACCATTTCTTTAAAATTTATGATAACCAGACAGTAGAATATGTGCTGGTAGCAAGAGGAAGCAATGAAGATGCTTATATGATTGGCCGTGTAGCAGTAGCGCAGATTCAGAACCTGATTGTTGCTTATAAGGAACGCTTTGATAAATCTAACTTTATCCAGAACCTGATTCTGGACAATCTGCTTTTGGTAGATGTTTATAACAGAGCCAAAAAACTTCATATTGCAGTAGAAGCAAAACGTGTGGTACTTCTCATTGAAACAAAGAATGAAAAAGACCAGGATTCTATGGAAATTCTCAAGAATCTGTTCATTTCCAGGAACAATGATTTTATTACAGCTATTGATGAGAAGAATATTATTATTGTCCGCAGTCTGGAAGAAAATGACGGTTATGAGGAAATCGAAGGAATTGCCAAGATGATTGTGGACATGTTAAACGCTGAGGCAATGTCACAGGTACGTGTTTCCTATGGAAATATTATCAATGAAATCAAGGACGTGTCACGCTCTTACAAAGAAGCGAAAATGGCTCTTGATGTAGGAAAAATTTTCTATGTGGAGAAGAGTATTGTAGGATATAATAATCTGGGAATCGGACGTCTGATTTACCAGCTTCCAATGCCTCTTTGCGAAATGTTTATGAAAGAAGTGTTTGGCGGAAGACTGCCTGAGTCATTGGACGATGAGACATTAAATACCATTAACAAATTCTTTGACAACAACCTGAATATTTCTGAGACTTCCAGACAGTTATTCCTTCACAGAAATACGCTGGTATACAGACTGGAGAAAATCCAGAAGAGTACAGGACTGGACATCCGTGTGTTTGACGATGCCCTGACTTTTAAAATTGCTCTTATGGTTTCCAGCTATATGGAATTTATGAGGAAACAGGATTAAGACAAGGATAAGAAATATAGGACTGGCTTTATTAAGTGAATATCTGAAATAGCAGTGATATAGCTTAATGGAACAGTCCTTATTTTTACATATAAATTGTATACAATTAATTTAATGCGCTAAAATGCTTGCATTTTACTATAATAAAATCTATAATAGAGACCAGATGAAAAAAAGAGATGGAGGAGCGGTATGATAAATTTATATAAAAAAGGTGCATGGTTAATCAATGGGACGGAGCTGATGGAGGATGGACCGGAGGCGGAAGCATGGATTCATTCTCTGACAGGGAAAAATGCTCCCAGGAAAGAAGAGGCAGCGAAAAATACCATTGCGTATTCTATTCTTGCTGAGCATAATACCTCTGGCAATATGGATAATTTGAAGATTAAATTTGATAAATTAACTTCTCATGATATTACCTTTGTGGGAATCATTCAGACCGCCAGGGCATCAGGACTGGAGAAATTCCCCATTCCCTATGTGCTTACCAACTGCCATAATTCCCTGTGCGCAGTAGGCGGTACCATTAATGAGGATGACCACATGTTTGGTCTCACCTGTGCAAAGCGTTATGGCGGCGTTTATGTACCGCCCCATCAGGCAGTCATTCATCAGTTTGCCAGAGAAATGCTGGCAGAAGGTGGCAAGATGATTCTGGGTTCTGACAGCCATACCCGCTATGGAGCTTTGGGAACCATGGCTATGGGAGAAGGCGGTCCTGAGCTTGTGAAGCAGCTTTTGGGAAGGACTTATGATATTAAACGTCCGGAAGTGGTAGGCATTTATCTTACAGGAAAGCCAATTCCGGGAGTAGGCCCTCAGGACGTTGCCCTGGCGATTATCGGGGCTGTGTTTGCCAATGGTTATGTGAAAAATAAAGTTATGGAATTTATAGGTCCCGGTGTGGAGAATTTAAGCGCTGATTTCAGAATCGGTGTGGACGTTATGACAACAGAAACTACCTGCCTTTCTTCCATTTGGAAAACAGACTCCATTGTGAAAGATTTTTATGAAATTCATGGAAGAAAAGAGGCCTACCGGGAACTTCAGCCTGGTGCGGTGACTTATTATGATGGTCTGGTTCATGTGGATCTTGGGCAGATTCGTCCTATGATTGCCATGCCTTTCCATCCAAGCAATACCTATACCATTGAGGAACTCAATGAGAATTTAATGGATATTCTGGATGATGTGGAGAGAAAGGCACAGATAAGTCTGGATGGAAAGATACCATATACCTTAAAGGACAAGGTAAGAGACGGAAAGCTGTATGTGGAGCAGGGAATTATTGCAGGCTGCGCTGGAGGCGGATTTGAGAATATCTGCGATGCAGCGGATATCCTCAAAGGCAGCAGTATAGGAGCAGATGCCTTTACACTGAGCATTTATCCTGCCAGCACACCGATTTATATGGAACTGGCTAAGAATGGAGTTCTGGCTGATTTGATTCAGACAGGAGCAGTGGTAAAAACAGCATTCTGCGGTCCTTGCTTTGGGGCGGGTGATACACCTGCAAACAATGCTCTGAGCATTCGCCATTCTACCAGAAACTTCCCCAATCGTGAAGGATCTAAGATTCAGGAAGGACAGATTTCTTCGGTGGCCCTTATGGATGCCCGTTCCATTGCGGCTACAGCAGCAAATAAAGGATTCCTCACACCAGCAACAGAGTATGCAGGCGAATACAGAAAGCCAAAATATTATTTTGACAGTACTATTTATGCAAACCGCGTATTTGATAGTAAAGGTGTGGCAGATGAAACGGTGGAAGTGCAGTTTGGTCCTAATATTAAAGACTGGCCGCAAATGCCGGCGCTTACGGAAAATCTTCTTCTGAAGGTAGTGTCAGAAATTCACGATCCGGTTACTACCACAGATGAACTCATTCCTTCTGGTGAAACATCCTCTTTCCGTTCCAATCCATTGCGACTGGCTGAGTTTGCCCTGTCCAGAAAAGATCCTGCTTATGTGGGAAAAGCAAAAGAAGTGCAGGAAGCGGAAATAGCCAGAGAAGAAGGAAGATGTCCAGGTGAAGTAGTAGCAGAAGTCGGAAAGGTACTGGAACAGGTAAGGACTGTTTATCCAGATGTGAATAACGAAAACACAGGAATCGGAAGTACGATTTTTGCTGTAAAACCAGGAGACGGATCAGCAAGAGAACAGGCGGCTTCCTGCCAGAAGGTTTTAGGGGGCTGGGCTAATATTGCAAATGAATATGCAACGAAGAGATACCGCTCCAACTTAATGAACTGGGGAATGCTGCCATTTTTGATTCAAAACGGAGAACTTCCCTTTCAAAACGGAGAGTACCTCTTTGTTCCTGGAATCAGGAGAGCCATTGAAAACAGTGCCAGAGAAGTAAAGGCTTATGTAGTGGGAGAATCACTGAAAGAATTTACTTTAAATCTGGGAGAAATGACAGCAGATGAAAGACAGATTATCCTGGATGGATGCCTGATTAATTATTACAGGGCAGGAAGATAGAAAGAAGTGCTCGTATAGATTGGTTATACATTTCCGGCGTAGTCGCGCTCACTTTGAAGCTTGTTGTGTCAAAGTGGAATTGATGGATTTGCCGGAAATGTTATAATTGTCGGAAAATTCAATAAAAATAAATATAATTCATAGGTTAAATAAAGATAAAAACATTATAATAAAAAAATATAACTTTTTTTTGAAAAAGATATTGACAAATTAATGAGGTGGTAGTATTATAATCTTAACAAAAAACAAAACACCTTTTACAAAGAAAAACATTACTCTCACATCCATTTCAAAATTTGAGACGAGAAATCAATTTTGAAGATGGCCACAAAGTACAAAAGATTTATTACTTATTATACTTTAGGTGTATGGAGAATACAGAATAAGATAAATAATAATAAACCAAAGTACCAAGGATAATGTAATGAAAATAAAATTATAGAAGCCGGTTAATTTTAATTATTCTTTTATTTTAAAAATTACAAAGGAACCTATAAGAAAGTAAAAAAGGTGTTGTGTTGAACTTGATAAGGAGGTACAGTCCAATGGGAACGGATGAATCAAATTATCAATATGAGAGTGGTAAGGCATAAGCCCCTCAGAAAGGCCTAAACTACCTGAGAACGGAAGAATTCCGAAAAACAAATAAGATAAGCTTTAGGTTCATATCGAAAATGTCCTCATATTGAATCATTACCACAAACATAATAGAAAGATTTTAAAATATATGCAAAGAAATATATTTTAAAAAGATAGAGTATTTATACATACTTTTAAATATAACATAAATAGTATGATGAGTTGTATTCGTGAAATAGGCCTGTTGTATTCGAGAATCTGAAAAGATTCGTTATATTTCAGAGAATGGTATAAAGAAATATCTGGAAAACAAGATAGACGGAACTATTTGTTAGAAACTCTTTATTATTCCATATAGATTGATATGAAAACTTTCAATAAATTCCGAAGGCAGACCATAAGAATTTATAAAAAAGGGACGAAAGAAGATAGAAAAACATATGAGATATGTTTTATAAAATAATAAAAAATTGAATATCGTTTCTAAGCAACCAATATATTATATTTTCAAAATTTGGAAAGATTATATAAAAAATACTTAGAAAGGAAGCGTAAACTGAAGATAATTTAACTAATAAATGTCAATTTAGAGGTTAAAAAGAAAGGAATAAAAAAATTGAATAACGCAGAACATTAGAACAACCGTTATATCCATTCAGAAGATAGATATAGCGGTTGTTCATTTTTCGTGCTATACTGTGGGGAAAAAGAGGAAGATAAGAGGAAATCAGGAATATATGAATGCTATTAATATAGAAGAAATGATTTTATTTGAGGACAAAGATTTGATTGTGTGCCGAAAACCGGAAGGCTTTCCGGTTCAGAGTAAAAGGATTGGAAGCATGGATATGGAGAGCGCCTTGAAAACTTACAGAGCAAGAAAGGGTGAGAAACCGTATATTGGTGTAGTGCATCGTCTGGATCAGCCGGTACAGGGACTTTTGGTGTTTGCAAAAAATCAGGAGAGCGCCGGAAACCTGAGTAAGCAGATACAGCAGGGGAAATTTGAAAAGCGATATTTAGCATATGTAGAGGGCTTCCCAAAGAAAGAAGAAGGATGCCTGGTGGATGAACTGGAAAAAGACAGCAAAAATAATTGCTCCAGGGTGGTAGAGGGAAAAACACCAGGAAGTAAAAGTGCAAAGCTTTTTTATAAAAAAGTGAAGGAAACAGAAAAAGGGACACTTTTGGAGATTAAGCTGGAAACCGGAAGACATCATCAAATCAGAGTGCAGTTGGCTCATGCGGGAATGCCTATTTTGGGAGATACAAAGTATAATCCTGATCCACAAAGACAACAGCTGCTTTCCCTGTGTTCTTATAGACTATCATTTTATCATCCAAGAACGAAGAAGAAAATGGAATTTCAGATAAAGCCAGTTGGAAATTTTCCTATAGTATAAGAAAATTTTGTTTTCCCATACTATGAGTAGAGAAACCGTAGTGAAGTTGAAAGCTTAGAGTATGGGGGAACAGAGGATGGATTGGAAAAAGGCGGGAATCATAGTGGGAGCGGCAGCAGGTGTATTTTTGGGCGTAAAGTATGTCCTTCCTGTGATGCTTCCGTTTTTTGTGGGTTTTTTACTGTCAGAAGCCGTTCATCCTGTTGCTTACCGCTTATCAAACAGGAAGTTAAGCAAGAAATTTCATGTTTCAGAGTGTGCCATAGGAAGTGTTTTGATTTTAATGTTTACCCTTCTGATTTTTGCAGTGCTTTTCCTGGGAGCAGAGTTTGTAACAGAGAAAGCAGGAGATTGTATTCAGTATATTCCCTTGCTGCGCAATGAAGCGGAGGAGATGATTGAGCACTGTTGTAAGGGTGTGGAACGTATGGTTGGGATTCCGGCAGAGAAAAGCAGCAGCTATATTTATCAGCAGCTAGAAGCATTGTGTGCTTATATGTGGCAGCAGGAGTCAGGTGTGGAGACTGCCATTCATTCTGTTTATGCCTGTGTGCTGGGGATTGGGATGGTAATGCTTTCTGTTGTGTCTGCAATTTTGTTCTTACAGGAACGCGGAAAAGTAAAAGCTTTTTTAGAGCAGAGGAGATTTTATAAGAACCTTATGGAACTGGCGGAACAATTTCGCAGAACTGTGAAGGAGTACTGGAAAGCACAAATTAAGATTATGGCAGTGATTTGCATGGTTTGCATTGCTGGCCTGGGGATTTTGAAGGTGAAACATTTTTTTGCTTTAGGTTTGCTGGTAGGAGTTTTGGACGCATTTCCGGTTTTGGGAACAGGACTGTTTTTCGTTCCGGCGGGATTTTTCTTTCTGTTTCAGGGGAAAGTGGCGCCTGGGGTGGGATTTTTCCTGTTATATCTACTGACTGCTGTGGTAAGACAGTTTATGGAGCCAAGACTGATTGGCAGCCATGTAGGTGTATCACCTCTTCTTGTTCTTTTCAGTGTGTACCTGGGCGTGATTCTCTATGGAGGCTTCGGGTTCGTGTTAGGACCTTTTTCAGCGTTGCTGCTCTATGGAATTTATACCAGTCTTGGGATATTTAAGAGATAAGGAATGTATGAAAACTTTCAAAAAAATTTATAAACAATCTTAATGGGACTGGACTAATCAGGGGTTTCGTGTATAATGAAAACGTAGTTAAATTCTAAGACAAAAACGTGTAAAGGGCAGGTAAAGTCATGAAAAAAGCAATAATCGGGTTAATTTGTCTTATGCTGGCCACCGGGACTGTGGTGGGATGCGGAAGCAAAAAAACAGAACCTGAGGAAAGCCAGAAGAATACAGCAGAGAAGATAGACAAGAGCGAAAAGGAGCAGGCTGAATCAGAAACCAAAGAGGAAGATAAGAAAACAGAAGAAACAAATCAAGAGACAGGTAAAGAGACAGATACGAATGGGAACAAGACCTCAGAGGAAGAAGGCAGCAAAACAGCGGAAAATATGAGTGAGGACCTGACTATGAAGGTTTTAAAAGAACAGGCAGGTACTTATGATTATACATCTTTAGAAGAATTAAATCCGGAACCGGGAACCCGTATTGCTGTGGTAGTTAAGAACACTAAAACAGGCTTCTGGAAAAATGTAAAAAAAGGCATGGATGATGCAGTAGAGGATCTGAATGAAAAAATGGGATACAAAGGAGAGGATAAAATTAAAATTTCCTTTGAAGGACCCGGAAATGAAACAGATGTAGAAAGTCAGATTAATATTATTGACGCTGTACTTTCTGAGAATCCTTCGATTTTGTGTCTGGCAGCCATTGATATGGAATCCTGCCAGCCTCAGGTAGAAGAGGCAACTTTGAATGGCATTCCGGTTGTTGTGCTGGATTCAGGAGTGCAAAGTGAACAGGTGAATGCAATTTGTGCTACTGATAATTATGCGGCTGGTACAGAAGCAGCGAAGAAGATGGCAGAGGCACTGGGGGAAAAAGGCCAGGTAGCTATTATGGCTCATGTAGAAACCTCAGAGAGCAGCCAGAAGAGGGTTGCAGGTTTTACAGATGAGATGAAAAATCATCCGGAAATAGAGATTGTCAATATTTCTTATGAAAATGAAGAAACCAGTATGTCAGAACTGGCAGAGGCGGTGCTAAAGTTATATCCTGAGGTGAAAGGATATTACTGTACCAATGAGATAGCAACGAATAATGTGCTGGATATTGTAAATACTTCTGATAAGGAAGTGAAAGTGATTGGTTTCGACTCCGGTGAAAAACAGATAAAAGCAGTGAAAGACGGTGTTGAACTGGGAATGTTTGCACAGAATCCTTATGGTATGGGGTATGCTACTATCGTGGCAGGTGTGAGAGCAGACCAGGGATTGGAGAATGATGCTTTTATTAATACGGGCTATCAGTGGATTGACAGTACCAGTATTGAATTGCCGGAATACAAAAATTATCTATATAAGTAAAAGAAACGGGAATCCGGCAGAATTAATAGAGAATGAGGAGAGAGATTGTACAAATAGCATACAATCTCTCTTTTTTGTTTGAAAAAAATAGGGTTGACACATAATAATAGAGAAAAAAATATAAAATACTGTTAAGAAATTGACAAAATGTATAATCCATAGTAATATCAATTTATGTGAAGGTGGTGATACTTTGGTAGAAAAAACAATCAAAGAAATCCGGGAAACAGAGCAGAAAGCAGAGGAAATAATTTCTAATGCGAAGATGCAAAGTACGCAGATTCTGGAAAACGCGAAGCAGGAGGCTGTAACACTGAAATCCGGGATGATTGGGGAAGCGCAGGAAAAGGCAGAAAAGACTAGAAGTGCTGCGCAGCGTGCTGGCGAGGAGAGGCTGGGAGCAGCTCTTAAGGCAGCGGATAAGGAGATTGCAGAATTAAGACAAATTGCAAAATCCAAAGAAGAGGAAGCAGTTCAACGCATTATTCAGAATTTGATATAATGCAAGAAAGAAGATTATGAACTGCGGAAAGAGAAAATAAGTAATAAAGGAGGGATGTGAATATGGCAGTATTGCAGATGCAAAAAGTCAGTATCTGCGCACTGAAAAAGGATAGGAAAGCGATTCTGGAGAAAATACAGGCTATGGGTGTTATGGAAATTTCTAAGATGCTGGAAGATGAAACCGGACTTGAGAAAATGGACACTCAGGATGCAAGAGCGAGATTTGAAAGAAATGCAGCTTCTGCAGACGGGGCATTAGAAATCCTTCAGGAATATGTTCCGGAGAAAACCTCCATGCTGTCCAGTTTAGAAGGCAAAAAGTTGGTAGAGAGAGAAAATTTCCAACAGGCAACGGACAGAAAAGATGAGATTATGAGTGTTGTATCTGGAATCCACAGTAATCAGAAAAAGATTGCTGAATATCGGGCAAGCATCCAGAAATTGGAGAATCAGATAGAAGCTCTTATGCCTTGGATGAGTTTGGATGTATCCATGGCCTTTAGGGGAACGAAATCTTCGGTTCTTCTGGTAGGAACAATTCCAGGGGTTATGACCTTAGAAGAAATCTATGGACTGATTCTGGAACACGCACCAGAGGTTTCTGGGGCAGATGTTACAATCCTGTCTTCTGAAAGAGATGCTGTTTATCTTGCAGTAGTCTGCCTTAGGAAGGATGCTGTAATGGTAGAGGAAGCCCTAAGACAGGGTGGTTTTGCGAAACCATCTCAGATGATTGCACAAGTACCTGTAAAAGAAGTTGAGAATCTGAAAAAACAGATTCAGAAACTGCAGGAGGAAATTGGAATTTGCCAGGATAACATTAAAAAATCTGCCTCACGGAGAATGGATATCAGACTTGCAGCGGATTATTTCCGAGCAAGAGCAGAAAAATATCATGTGTTAGGTCAGATTCCACAGTCGCAGAAAACATTTTTGATTACTGGTTATGTGCCACAGAAGGCGTTGCCTGCCCTTGAAAAAGCGTTGAATGACAGTTTTGTATTAAGCTTTGAAAGTGAAGAGGTGCCTCAAGAGGAAGAAATGCCGGTGCTTTTAAGCAACAATGGTTTTTCAGAATCTGTGGAGGGAGTTTTGGAATCCTATGGTCTTCCGAAAAAAGGAGAAGTGGACCCAACAACTGTGATGTCCTTCTTCTATGTTTTCTTATTCGGACTGATGCTGTCAGATGCAGCATATGGTTTGATTATGTTCCTTGGATGCTTTATTGTGCTGAAAAAATTCCCACGCATGGAGGCATCTTTGAAAAAAGCAATTAAGATGTTTATGTATTGTGGTATTTCCACATTAGTATGGGGTGTATTGTTTGGAGGCTATTTCGGAGACGCTATTGACGTAGTTGCCAGAACTTTTTTCCATGTAGAGGTACCGGAAGGTGGTCTAGTGAAAGCGTTGTGGTTTGTTCCTTTAAATGACCCTATGCGTATGTTGATGTATTCCATGGGATTTGGTCTGATTCACCTATTTACAGGTCTTGGGATGAAAGGATACATGCTGTTGAAACAGAAAAAAGTCGTTGACTTTTTCTGTGATGTGGTATTGTGGTATGTATTCCTCATTGGATTGTTGCTGATGCTGCTTCCAAGTAGTATTTTTGCATCCATTGCCCAGGTAGATCCAAGCATTTTCCCACCGTTTGTGGGAGCTTCTGGAAAGGTACTGACTATTGTGGGTGCATTGGGACTGTTATTTATGTCAGGTCGGGCGAATAAGAACTTTGGACTGCGTCTGGCTCTTGGAGCTTATGACCTTTATAATGTAACAGGATGGCTTAGTGATGTATTATCCTATTCCCGTCTTCTGGCTCTTGGGCTAGCTACCGGTGTTATTGCATCTGTTATTAACCAGATGGGAAGCATGGTAGGGGACGGAATTTTTGGTGCCATTGTCTTTATTGTAGTCTTTATTATTGGACATACACTGAATATGGCCATTAATATATTAGGCGCATATGTTCATACAAACCGTTTGCAGTTTGTAGAATTTTTCGGTAAGTTTTATGAGGGCGGCGGAAAGCCTTTTAATCCGTTTAAATTAAACACAAAGTATGTAGATGTTAAGGAGGAAACAAATTTATGAGTGGAAACGTTTATGCATTATTAGGTGCAGCATTAGCAGTTATTTTAGCAGGTATGGGTTCTGCTATTGGTGTTGGTATTGCAGGTCAGGCTGCTTCTGGAGTTGTTACAGAAGATCCAAGCAAATTCGCAAAAGTTTTGATTATGCAGCTGCTTCCTGGTACACAGGGTATTTATGGTCTGTTAGTTGGATTTATCACATTGTCTAAAATTGGTCTGTTAGGAGGCGGATTATTGGATCTGTCAAAGGCTGATGGTCTTCTTGTATTATGTGCATGCCTTCCAATCGGTATTGTAGGTTTGATTTCTGCTTATTATCAGGGAAAAACTTCTGCAGCTGCTATTGGTATCGTAGCAAAAAAACCAGAACAGTTTGGTAAAGCAATGCTTTTCCCTGCTATGGTTGAGACCTATGCAATCCTTGCTCTGTTAGTTTCTATTTTGGCTGTTACAAACCTTCCATTCTAATTTAAATATTTAGAAGTGAAGTCGAGCTGACGAAATTTAGAAAAGGAGAGCAAGAGAATGACTGGATTAGAAAAAATGAAAAGCCAGATTCTTGAAGATGCAGAAACTTCTGTAAGAGAACTTTTAGCAGAAGCTAATAAGCAGGCAGATGCTGTATTAGCTTCTGCGAAAGAAGAAGCAGAAAATGAATGCAGACAAATCTCCCGGAAATTGGAAGCAGAGGTAAAGGCAATTGAGGAGCGTGCTGCTTCTTCCTGCGATTTGCAGAGAAGAAAAGCCCTTCTTGCGGCGAAACAGGAAATGATTTCAGAGGTTCTTAACACTGCATATGAATCTATGATTCATGCAGCAGATGCAGAATATTTTGAAATGCTCCGGAAAATGCTGCACAAGTTTGTGCTGGCTCAGGACGGGGAAATCTGTTTTTCTGAAGCTGATTTGAAGAGGTTTCCAAAGGGATTTGAAGAGGAGATTCAGGCAATTGCAAAAGAAAAAGGCGGCGTATTGAAGCTGTCTAGGGAAAGCAGGAAAGTATGCGGCGGCTTTGTCCTGATATATGGGGGAATTGAGGAAAATTGTACTTTTGAGGCAATGTTCAATTCCAAACGAGATGAACTGTTGGATAAGGTTCACAGTTTCTTATTTTTATAAGTATAACCGCAAAAAGGAGGAATGGACTTGTCTAGTACGAAATATACCTATGCGGTTGCACGAATCCGAGCGTTGGAGACAGCGTTGTTTACTTCTTCCGTTATTGAACAGCTTTTGGCATGCAGCACTGAAAAGCAGTGTTTGCAGCTTTTGCAGGAAAAGGGCTGGGGTGATACAGATACACCGGTAAATGCAGAGGCAATCTTGGATAGAGAACAGGAAAAAACCTGGGAAACCATCCGAGATATGAAGGTAGATATGTCAGTGTTTGATGTGTTTTCCTATCCGAACTTGTTCCATAATCTCAAAGCAGCCATTAAGGATGCATGTACTTCTAAAGATGGAAGAACCATGAAAATCTATTATGAAGATACCGTGATTCCACCGGAAGAAATGCTGGACATTATTAGAAGTAAGGATTTTTCCAGACTTCCAGAGTATATGTCGGCGGCTGCTAAGGAAGCTTATGAAACCCTGCTCCATACAGGTGATGGACAGTTATGTGATGTAATCGTGGACAAAGCAGCTCTTGAGGCTGTTTATCAGGCTGGAGAGAGGGCAAAGGATCGCATTATAAAAGAATATGCAGAATCTATGGTGGCAATTGCAGATATTAAAATTGCTGTGCGTTCACAGAAAACTGCGAAAACCATAGAATTTATGAAGCGGGCAATGGTACCCTGTAAATCTTTGAGTATTGACAGGCTTGCAAAAGCAGCAGTTCAAGGAATGGGAGCTATTGTGGAATATCTGGAAAGTACGGTTTATGCCAATGGAGCAGCAGCCATTGCTGAATCTCCTTCTGCATTTGAACGCTGGTGTGATAACCGTATCATTCATACTATGCAGCCTCAGAAATATGAAACTTTTTCTGTTGGGCCGTTAGTGGCTTATTTGCTGGCAAGAGAGAATGAGATTAAAACAGTGCGGATCATTCTTTCAGGAAAACAAAACGGTTTTTCGGAAGAGGCAATTCGAGAAAGGGTAAGGGAAATGTATGTATAAGATTGCAGTGATAGGTGATTATGATAGTATTTACGGATTTGCCGCACTGGGTCTTGACATTTTCCCGGCAGTGGATCGTAAAGAAATAGAAGCAAAACTCACAGCTCTGGCTGAGCATGGATATGGAATTATCTATATTACAGAAGCGGCAGCAGCAGAGTGTGGACAGCTGATAGAAAAACTTCAGGAAAGAATTCTGCCGGCAATTATTCAGATTCCAGGTGTGTCAGGCAACACCGGAAATGGAGTACAGGGTGTGAAAAACTCTGTGGAGCAGGCAGTAGGTTCTGATATTCTGTTCAGTAATAATTAGAAAGCAGGTGATTCGTTCCAATGAGCAAAGGTACGATTAAAAAGGTAGCAGGTCCTCTGGTTATTGCAGAGGGCATGCGTGACGCCAATATGTTCGACGTGGTTCGTGTTAGTAACCAGCGACTGATTGGTGAAATCATCGAAATGCATGGAGACGAGGCTTCCATTCAGGTATATGAGGAAACTTCAGGACTTGGACCGGGTGAGCCCGTAGAATCTACAGAAGCACCACTTTCTGTAGAATTAGGACCAGGTCTTATTACCAGTATTTATGATGGTATTCAGCGTCCTCTGGACGATATTATGAAAATTTCAGGAACTAACTTAAAACGTGGTGTTGAGGTTCCTTCCCTAAAGAGAAATTTAAAATGGAACTTTGTTCCTGCTGTGAAAGCAGGGGATGAAGTAGAAGCCGGAGATGTTATCGGTACAGTACAGGAGACCATTGTGGTAAATCACAAGATTATGGTTCCCTATGGTATCAAAGGTACAGTAAAAGAAATTAAAGCCGGAGAATTTACAGTAGAAGAGGTAGTGGCAGTTATCACTACAGATTCCGGTGACAAAGAACTTACCATGATGCAGAAATGGCCGGTTCGTAAAGGACGTCCTTATCTGAAGAAATTACCGCCGGAAATGCCGCTGGTAACAGGACAGCGTGTGGTTGATACCTTTTTCCCTATTGCCAAAGGCGGTGTTGCAGCAGTACCGGGACCGTTCGGAAGCGGTAAAACCGTTATCCAGCATCAGTTGGCTAAATGGGCAGAAGCAGACATTGTGGTTTACATCGGATGCGGGGAACGTGGAAACGAAATGACAGACGTTTTAAATGAGTTCCCGGAGCTGAAAGACCCGAAGACAGGCCAGTCTTTGATGGAAAGAACCGTACTCATTGCCAATACTTCCGATATGCCGGTTGCTGCACGTGAGGCATCTATTTACACTGGTATTACCATTGCAGAGTATTTCCGCGATATGGGCTATTCTGTAGCCCTTATGGCAGACTCTACTTCCCGTTGGGCTGAGGCGCTTCGTGAAATGTCAGGACGTCTGGAAGAAATGCCTGGTGAGGAAGGTTATCCTGCATACCTGGGCTCCCGTCTGGCACAGTTCTATGAAAGAGCCGGACATGTGGTTTCTCTTGGTAAGGATAAGAGAGAAGGCGCCCTTTCTGTTATTGGTGCGGTATCTCCTCCAGGTGGTGATATTTCTGAACCAGTATCCCAGGCAACCCTCCGTATTGTAAAGGTATTCTGGGGATTGGATTCTTCTCTGGCTTATAAGAGACATTTTCCGGCGATTAACTGGCTTACCAGTTATTCTCTGTATTTGGACAATATGGAAAAATGGTTTAATGAAACCGTTGCTCCAGACTGGATGGCAGAACGTCAGAAGATGATGAGCCTTCTTCAGGATGAAGCAGAACTGGAAGAAATCGTTAAGATGGTAGGTATGGATGCTCTGTCAGCGGGAGACCGTCTGAAAATGGAAGCTGCCCGTTCTATCCGTGAGGACTTCTTACATCAGAACTCTTTCCATGAGGTAGATACCTACAGTTCTCTGAAAAAACAGTATATGCTTATGAAACTGGTTGTTGCATATTATGAGCATGGCAAAGAGGCGCTGGAAAAGGGAGCAACCATTCAGAGTCTTGTAAATCTGGAAGTTCGTGAAAAAATCGGACGTTTTAAATATGTATTGGAAGAAAATCTGGATAAAGAATATAAAGCTGTTCTTGACCAGCTTGCAAAGGAAATTTCCAATGTATTAGGGAAGGAGGACTTCTAATGCCAAAGGAGTATAGAACCATACAGGAAGTTGCCGGCCCTCTTATGCTGGTGCGTGGCGTTGAAAATGTTCATTATGATGAATTAGGTGAAATCGAACTGGCAAGCGGTGAAACACGCCGCTGCAAGGTTCTGGAGATTAACGGAAGCGATGCTTTGGTACAGCTTTTTGAAAGCTCTACAGGTATCAACCTGTCTGACAGTAAAGTTCGTTTCCTGGGACGAAGCATGGAGCTTGGTGTATCTGAGGATATGCTGGGACGTGTATTTGACGGTATGGGCCGCCCCATTGATGATGGACCGGAAATTCTGCCGGAAGAGAGAAGAGATATTAATGGTCTTCCTATGAATCCGGCGGCAAGAAGTTATCCGGAAGAGTTTATTCAGACCGGTGTTTCTGCCATTGATGGTCTGAATACTCTGGTTCGTGGACAGAAGCTGCCAATTTTCTCTGCTTCCGGTCTGCCACATGCGAACCTGGCTGCTCAGATTGCAAGACAGGCAAAGGTACGCGGTTCAGGGGAAAACTTCGCGGTTGTATTTGCAGCTTTAGGTATTACCTTTGAAGAGGCAAACTTCTTTACTGAGAGTTTTAAGGAAACAGGCGCGATTGACAGAACGGTTCTGTTTATTAACCTGGCAAATGACCCTGCGGTGGAGCGTATTGCCACACCAAAGATGGCCCTTACCGCTGCTGAGTATTTAGCATTTGAAAAAGATATGCACGTTCTGGTTATTCTTACAGATATTACCAACTATGCAGATGCTCTTCGTGAGATTTCTGCAGCCCGTAAGGAAGTACCTGGCCGCCGTGGTTATCCTGGTTACATGTATACAGACCTTGCAACCATGTACGAAAGAGCCGGACGCCAGAAAGGCAAGAAGGGAAGCATTACCATGATTCCGATTCTGACCATGCCGGAGGATGATAAGACCCATCCAATTCCAGACTTAACCGGTTATATTACAGAGGGACAGATTATTCTGAATCGTGAACTGTACCGTAAAGGTGTCACACCGCCTATTGATGTACTGCCATCTCTTTCCCGTCTGAAAGATAAAGGTATCGGAGAAGGAAAGACACGTGCAGACCACTCCAATACCATGAATCAGCTTTTTGCAGCTTATGCCCGTGGTAAAGAGGCAAAAGAATTGATGGTTATTTTAGGTGAGGCAGCGCTTTCTGATATTGACCTTATTTATGCGAAATTTGCGGATGCCTTTGAGCAGGAATATGTATCACAGGGTTACAATACCAACCGTGATATTGAAGAGACTCTCCGTATTGGCTGGAAACTCCTGTCCATTCTGCCAAGGAGCGAGCTGAAACGTATTGATGATAAGTTCTTAGATGAGTATTATGGAAAATACTAAGAAAGAGGTGATAACTTGGCATCTACTCAGGTAACACCTACCAGAATGGAGCTGACCCGTTTAAAGAAAAAGCTGGTGACTGCTGTAAAGGGGCATAAGCTTTTGAAGGATAAACGTGATGAATTAATGCGTCAGTTTTTAGACCTGGTTCGGGAAAATATGGCCCTTCGCCAAAAAGTAGAGGCAGGAATTTTATCAGCCAATAAGAACTTTGTCATTGCAAGAGCAGGTATGTCAGAACAGATTTTAAATACAGCCCTTATGGCTCCCAAGCAGGAAGTATTCCTGGAAGCCGATAAGAGAAATGTTATGAGTGTGGATATTCCGGTTTTTAAAACCAGTACAAGAACCGCAGATGCCAATGACATTTATTCTTATGGTTTTGCCTTTACTTCCGGGGATTTGGATGGCGCTGTGAAATCTCTGGCGGATATTCTGCCGGATATGCTGAAACTTGCAGAGGTGGAGAAATCCTGTCAGCTCATGGCTTCTGAGATTGAGAAGACCAGGCGAAGAGTAAATGCTCTGGAACACGTTATTATTCCGGAGACCAGACAGAACATTAAATATATTACCATGAAGTTAGACGAAAATGAGAGAAGTACCCAGATTCGTCTTATGAAGGTAAAAGACATGATGCTGGAAGAAGCGCATCATTATAAAGAAAAAGAACCTGTTGTGAAATAGGCGCAGAAAAGATTATAAAAACATCCATTTGAGAAATTTTAACTTTTCAGGTGGATGTTTTTCGTTGTGCAGAGAATTACATTGAAAAGCCTACAGGCGTCTGATAATATAAAAGAAAAAGAAAAGCGAGAGGGATAAACAATGGAGAGGAGACAAGCAAGAACCATGAGGATTTACTCAGAGAGAGTGTGGAAAAAAGTGTTCCTGACAGTGAGTATTCCTGTGACGTTATGTGTACTTCTTTATTTAATAGGAATAGACTGGGGATTTTGGAAGGTCACACCGATTTGGCTTTTGATGCTTGCAGGTATGATATTTATGCATAAAAAGGGAATTGGATGGATACTGGATCACTATCTGTGGACTTTTGAATGGGATGGAATCGGGAAAAAGAAATGGGGACGCACGAAGAAATATTCTTATCAGGAATTAATTCAGGAACTGCGGGAAAAACCAGTGAAGGTTACGCCATATGCTTATATTGTTCCTATGAAGGATGGTCCTGTTAAATTTTATTATGATTTGGATATTACCCGTCAGAGACATCTTCTGAACAGCTACCGGTATCTGAAAAAACAGATTGAGGACGAAATTCCTAATTTGCCGGATATGAGCAAGATTATCATAGAAGAAATGGATCAGCGTGAATACTACCGAAAGAAAAGAAGAAATTATGGAATTGCAGCACTGGGAGTTACGTTGTTTATTCCCCTGGTTCTGGATGCAGCTTCTATTATCATGGGGATCTTTGTCATAGTCATACAGTATATGGCTCTGTGGAATATTTTTAAAGCTGTTTATTTTGGAAAAAAGGCAGAGATAAAGATAGAGAAGCGGTTCGCAAAAGACACAGAGATTAAGCTGCATATCAGAAAAGTCAGCTATTTGTATCTGATTGTGGTGGCTGTGTTGATGGCAGGGCTTAATGCATTTTGGATTTGGTTCTGAAAGGAGACAAGATGATTCGAGAAAAAATATTTGAGTGGAAAAACTGGAAAGAAATGATACATACCACCTGGAATCCCAAAGATCCGGGAGTTATACGGATTCATATGATTCCGCCCAGGTTCCGGCTTTTTCGTTTTATCCCATCTGTGGTGATTTTAAATGGCAACCAGATTCTCCCATTAAATGAATCCTGGGCTATTCTCCTTACTATTTTTATTAAAGAACTGAACCAATGGGGAGAAGGGGAAATGACCCAGGAGCAGGGAAGGGAAATTCTGGAAAATACTGCTGTTAAAATGCGCAAAATATTTCCTAACGTATCTCCTGAGAAGTTTGAGGAGGATTTGGAGCTCATTGCAGAAGTGTTTGAAGATATTGCCAGAGGGCGGGAACCCAAGGTAGAGATTGGACAGATGAGCATTGGGGAGTATGCGCCTTATATGACAGCTCCTCACAGAATGGATTTAATGGTAAGCGCCATGGAGAAAAATGAAAGATGGAACTGTAACCAGCACTGCCTCCATTGCTATGCTGCCGGACAGATCTACTCAAATGTACAGGAGCTTGGAACAGCAGACTGGAAAAGAGTGATTGAAAAATGCCAAAAAGCCAGGATTCCCCAGCTTACTTTTACAGGGGGAGAACCGACTATGCGGGAAGATCTTTTTGAGCTTTTAAAAGAGGCCAGATGGTTCATCACACGCCTGAATACCAATGGAATAAAGCTGACAAGGGAATATTGTGAGAAACTAAGAGAGGCAGAGCTTGATAACGTGCAGATTACCTTTTACTCTCAGGATGCTGAGATTCACAATAAGCTGACAGGAGCCTTGCAGTATGATAAAACGGTGGAAGGTATTAAAAATGCGCTGGAGGCAGGTTTGTCCGTGAACGTAAATACACCCCTGTGTGCCTGGAATGCAGACTATGTGGAAACCGTGAAATTTTTGAAAAGCCTTGGCGTAACGTATGTGACCTGTTCCGGGCTGATTCCCGCCGGAAATGCTGTGACGGATGACTCTCAGAACACACGTCTTTCAAAGGAAGAAATTCAAAAAGCGGTAGCAGATGCGGCATCATATTGCTGGGAACATGGAATGGAACTTAGTTTCACATCACCGGGATGGATAGAGGAAAAGGATTTGCGCGAAATGGGACTGGAAGTTCCTTCCTGCGGAGCAGCGCTTAGCAATATGGCGGTGGCGCCGGATGGTACGGTGGTTGCCTGCCAGAGTTGTCTGGACAGGGAGAATTTTGGCAACATTCTTACTGCAAAGTGGAAGGACATATGGGAACATCCGGATTGCAGAAAGTATAGAGAATTTTCGGCGCAGATGAAACAAGAGTGCCCTCTGGGGAAGGAGGAAAATCATGGGTAAGTCATTGCTGAAAAAACTGCTTCTTTTGTGTGCTTTCTTTTTTATAATGCCATTGAGGGTGGATGCAAAGCCTTTGGATGAGATTCAGGATGAAAAAATATATATTGAGACCAGGGAGGACGGTTCTCTGGATATTCGGTATGATATTAAGTGGAGGGTGCTGGACAGTAGCAGCGAGGGACCTTTAAACTGGGTAAAGATTGGGATTCCCAATGCCTATCTAGAGGATATGCAGGCGTTAAGCGACAGCATTGAAAAGATTAGCTATTATGGCTCAGGAGGCGAATATGTAAGGCTGGATTTAGACCGGGATTACGAAGAAGGTGAAGTGGTAGAAATGGAGTTCTCCATTCATCAACATAGAATGTACCAGGAAGAGGACGGGATGTACAGGTATGAATTTACTCCCGGATGGTTCGATGAAATGGAGATCAAGAATCTTACGATTTTCTGGGAATGGGATAAGGGCGTGGAGACGAATATGAGGCTTTCCAGAACAGAGGGAGGCTATAGTTCCTCCTATATCAATCTGGGAGAAGGTGAGCGTGTGACAGTGACTATGGATTATCCTATGAAGCAGTATCAGTTTCATGATGATTACGATACAAGAGCGGACGCAAAGCAGCAGAGAACGATTAAAATGATGCTGACCTTTGGCGGTGTTTTTGCTCCGGTAGGTCTGGTTCCAGGTATGGTTCTTCTGCGGAATAAGCGGAAGTGGAAGGATGATTATGAGAAAAATCGTGGTTTTGGCATGCTTTATGTAGGAAACCGGGGAACTACCCATCACAGCGGAGGCGGAGGATGTGCCTGCGCCTGTGCATGTGCCTGCGCCGGCGGAGGACGCGCCGGATGCTCCAGAAAGGATTTTTATAGTGCAGTTATAAGGAGAACAAGGAAAACCTGAGGGAGAAGAGAATTGAAAAATTGCCGGGATACTTGTATAATGGAGGAAGAAAATACATAAGATGATGGAGGTGTACTTATGGAAGGATATAAACCACCTTTTACAATAACAAATGAAATTTTGTCATATGTATCATCTATTTCTGAAAAAATCGGACGTATAACTGCTACCAGCAGACTTGAATCCCAACCTCATTTGAGGAAAATAATAGAATTAAATCTTATTAGAAGGACAATTCCTGATAAGCCTAATAGCAGAAATCAGAGATATATCAAAAATTAAAATTTGAGAAATCGGAAAGGGAGACATCGCACACTTGCATAAATAGTGTTCATGTGTTATAGTGAAAATGTAAAAAAGAACAACCGCCCACAAGGGGTTGACCAATAAAGGATAGCATAGAAATACCACCTTTTCACTTGCCAAAGTTTCCGGGGGTGGTTTTTCTATGCCCTAAAACATTATCTGATAAACGTAAAAACGAATGTCAGCAATGCTTTATTCCGACTTCTGTGTTATAGTAAATATATAGTGTATTGTACGAGTATATAACGTAGGAGGTAGAAATATGGGGAATCATGAAGTGACAACGCCACAGATGTTATTAAAAGAAGATGGCAGTTTGCGTGAGCCGGGATGGTCTAAGCGTCTGGTGCAGCAGTATGAGCGGAGTATGATTAAAGCACCGAAGTTCCGTATCAAGGAATGGGATTATTATTTGGTTCTGAACGAAGATTTTGCAGGGGCTTTTACTCTATCAGATGATGGTTATATTGGATTGCAGTCAGTTTCTCTTCTGAATTTTAAAGAGGGATGGGAACACACAGAAACCATCCTCAATCCTTTTCCTATGGGGAAATTTAAGCTGCCTAATACTTCCAAAGAAGGGGATATTATTTACAAAGATAAGAGACTTCATATGGCTTTTCAGATACGAGACGGAAAGAGAAGAATCCGTTGCCATTTCAAGAATTTTTATCAGGGAAAGACTTTTTCCTGTGATATCTGGCTGGAACAGCCGGACATGGATACCATGGTGATTGCCACACCATTTAAAGAGAAAAAAACAGCTTTTTATTATAATCAGAAGATTAACTGTATGCCAGCTTCTGGCAAAATGAAGTTTGATGGAAAGACGTATACTTTTTCAAAGGAAACAGATTTTGGTACGCTGGACTGGGGCAGGGGCGTGTGGACTTATGATAACTGTTGGTACTGGGGCTCCGGAAATACCAGAATCGATGGAGTTCCCTTTGGATTTAACATTGGTTACGGATTTGGAGACACTTCTGCAGCTACAGAAAATATGCTGTTTTATAATGGGAAAGCGCACAAATTAGATGAGGTAACCTTCCATATCCCAGAGGATAGTTATCTGAAACCATGGAAATTCACCTCTAATGACGGAAGATTTGAGATGGATTTCCAGCCTGTGCTTGACCGGGCAGCCAGGACGTCAGCACTGATTATTGAGTCAGACCAGCATCAGGTTTTTGGAAAAATGAGCGGGAAAGCAGTGCTGGATGATGGAAAAGAAATTGTTGTAAAAGATATGATGTGCTTTGCAGAGAAGGTACATAATCGGTATTAGGAGAAAGAAAACACGTCGGAAATTCGTATTATGCGAATGTCCGGCGTGTTTTTATGGAGTTAGCATTACAGAGTTTTTGTTTCGTGTATTATGTTTATCCGCAAGAATGTTTTATCTCAGGAATAGTCAGTAGGAGGAGAAATTTGGGCTATTTTACGTATATAGGCAGATGGTGTGATTCCTACTATTTTTTTAAATATTCTGCTGAAATAGTAAGGGTTATTGCCACATCCAACTAACTCTGCCACATTTTGTATTTTCTCAGCATCATTTGATTCAAAAATTTCTTTTGCTTTTTGAACACGAAGATTCATAAGATAAGTGGAAAATTTTTGCCCTGTTTCTTTTAAGAAACAGCGACTTACATAATTTACGTTCATATACAGGTAATTTTCTGAAATCCATTTTAGTGTTAGGTCAGGATTAGACATATGTGTTTCCAAATAGGATAAAAGCTTTTCAATAAAATCACTATAATGTTTTTTCTGGTACAACTGTGAAGAAACAATTTCCTGCAGTTTGGCTATGGTTTCTCGGCGGATATCATCCAAATCTGTTTTTAAATGCAGATTGTAAAGAAACTCGTTGGTGTCTGATAAAGTATAAGCAGAAATCTGCGTAACAAGAGAAATAATCATAGTATCTGTCAATTGCATCAAAAAATCTATATTAGATATAGAATTTAAGATATTCTGGAGCTCATTATACACAGCAGAGATTTTTTCTTGATTATCAGAAAGAAGTTCTGGAATGAGCTGGTTAATTCTTATAACAATATTTCCGAAATTAAAGGTAGGAATCATTCTGAGGTAATCAAAGAAATATAACATATCATATCGTTTTAACTTGGTAATTAATATCTCCAATAGAGAACGTAGATTGGGATAGGAGATACGTTCATAGGTTATATTGGTACACTGTCCTGGAAAAGAAAGGCTTTCCAGAAATAAATCCATGCTCTTTAAATCCGATGTGTGATTCGGGAAGAAAAGTAGAAGGATATTATTTACATAAATTGGATATATTTTTAAATTAGGAACATGCAAGGAAAAGAAGGTATATATCGTAGAGATACAGGTATTTAAATTTTTTTGTTCCAAAAAATATATATAGCACAATTGATATGGTGTATTATCAAGATTAATGTAATGCTCATAAGGATTAAAAAAAGAATTTGGCAATTCTGCAAGAGAAATACCCTCACGAATAATGTTATGTATTAAGGTCTGATGATAATTATTTATCAGAATATTTTGATTTTTCAAAAGTTCTTCTGCTTGCAAAGTCTCCTTGCGCTCGTGAATAGCATCTTGTATACATTCAATAATCTGATTTTCATCACATGGTTTTAGAAGATAGTGCCGCACACCATATTTCATAGCACATTTGGCATATTCAAATTCTCCGTATCCGGATAAAATAATGAACTGAGTGTGAAGAGAGGTTTTGGAAATACGCTCGATTAATTCCAGACCAGAAATACCGGGCATACGGATATCTGTCATTACAATATCTGGAGATTCATCAAGGATAGTATGATAGGCCTCTACTCCGTCAAGGCAGGTTCCAATAAGTGAAATATTAAGAGAACTCCAATCAATAAGTTCCGCAATTGTTTTACAAATAATTTCTTCATCATCAATAATTAGTAATTTAAACATGAAATTTGTCTCCTTTAGTGCAATACATGTTTCGGAAAGATAATCTGTACTACGGCGTAGATTTCTCCAGAAGTTTCGTCTTCAATATTGTGGGTCTTTAGTCCATATTCAGTTCCATAAGTAAGTTGTAACCGCTTATGAATATTAATAATCCCTATACCAAATCCATGGGGCTGTATTTCTTGAGAAAGAAGTTTTTCCAGAAGATTTTCATCAAAGAAGGAACCGGTATTTTTTACTTCGATTAAAATATTACCGTTTTCTTCCATAGCTTTTACAGAAATAAAGCAAGTTTCCGAAATCTCTTCCAGACCGTAACGGATAGCATTTTCAACAAGAGGTTGTATGGTGAATCTGGGGATTTCGCAGTTGAGCAGTTCCTCAGGAATCTGGATATTGCATTCAAGACGTTTTTGATAGCGCATTTTTTGTATTGTAATATAGTTTTCTAATATGTGAAGTTCTTCACAGAGGGTGAATACACAGCTCTTTTGACTAAGAGTAGAACGAAGCAAAGTTCCAAGTGCTGTAGTAATTAGGGAAATATCACTAGCACCAATGGCTTTTGCACGCCAATTTATGGAATCCAGGGTATTATAGAGAAAATGTGGATCCATTTGGCTTTCCATAGATTTAATCTGAGCTTCCCTTTTTAAAAGTTCGTTTGTGTAATTTTCTTCAATTAAAGTGTCTACTTTATGCGCCATGGCATCAAAAGAAGTATGAAGCAGACCAATTTCATCTTTACGCCACGTATAGTCAGAGCATGCGTTGTCTGATTTATACTGTCCATTTCCAAAACACTTCATTTTTTGAACCAGAATGTCAAAATGTCTGGTTATAGAGGAAATCAGGATACCAGAGGAAATGACAGCAAATAAAATACAGAAAACAATCGTTATAAAAGAAAGACGGACAGCAGTAGAAATTGTTTTTGCTATAGGTGCATAAGATACTGTGGAAATATACTCCCACCCATATTCTTTTAAAGTGCCATGGACTGCAAAATAAGATTGGCTATTGGAAGAAATTACTTTGTAGTCTGAAGTTAGTTGTTCCTTTAAAAGTCTGACATCTTCAGAGGGGAGTGTCGGACTATAAAAAATGGGAATATCCCCATCAAAAAGCAGATAAGTTGCATCCTCATAGCTAGAATTAAAGATAGTTGTAGAATTAATCAATTCTTCTATGTTCGGTTTGATAATCATGACGCCTAGGGAATCTAGACTTAGTTTTTCTATTTCATTTATTTCTTTTACAAGAAATAGACCATAGGTCTGACTGTAATCAGAAACCCACACAGTAGCTCCATCAGCATTTTCGGCCTGTTTAAATAAGTTATCACATACATTAGTTGGAAGAATAGAATTCATGGAACTCGAACTGCTGACAAGTTCTCCATTTTGATAAAAGCTAATATCAGAAATTATATTTTTTCCGGAATTAAAAATGTAATCACAGATGGCAGTATAAATTTTGGAGCGACATAATTTTTTTTCAGCTATTGAAGTGGTATTACGGTAATTCATTAACTGTGTTTGAATAGTGCGATTGGAAAATAACAAATCAGCCGCAGAATCAACTGTCTTAAGTTGTTCAGACAGGCTAATTGCAGACTGTAGCAAGGATTGGGAAATAGATTGGTAACATATTTTTTGATAAGTATGAGATAGCAAGGCAATACTGACGAATTCTGAGCAAAGCAAAACAGCGATACAACTAATGACAATGAGAAATATTTTATATTTTATCTTTAAATTCAAAAGCTTTTGTTTTAACATAGCAGAACTCCGTTTTATAATATTATTTGTGATATATACAAAAAATTATAGTTTAAGAGAATAAAAAAAACAAGAATAAAAAGGAAATTGTACAAACAAGTGGGTTTTGTGCAAATAAGTAAGTTTTGTGTTAAAAGAGGTGTATATATTGCAAATGTAAGTAAGTTTTGTGAATTTTAATATGATTTAAATGTAAGTATAATAAAAATATCAAAAGGAAGAAAGTAAAAAGCACTTTCTGGAAACGGAGGAAATAGTGAAAATGAAATTATGGAAAAAAGGATTTGCAGCGGCGCTGGCAGCTACCATGACAATTACGTCCATGGCAGGATGTGGAGGAAATGGAGAGAAAGATTCTTCATCGAAATCAGAAGATGGAAATGTAAAATTAAGTATGACCTGGTGGGGAAATCAGGTGCGGAATGAAGGAACACAGGCAGCGCTCGATAAATATCATGAGCTTCATTCTGACATAACTATTAACGGACAGTTTTTTGTATGGGATGATTATTGGAATAAACTTGCTACTTCAGCTGCAGGAAAGAAAATGCAGGACTTGGTGCAAATGGATATTTCTTATATGGATCAGTATGTAAATAAAGGCCAACTTCTGGATTTAACACCTTATATTGAAAGTGGTGCTCTAAATACAGAAAATATTCCGGATAACGTGTTGGAAATGGGCGTAGTAGGAGATGGAAACTATGGAATTGCATCAGGTGTAAATGCCCCAGTTATCTTCTATAATAAAACACTTTTAGAGGAAAATGGATTAGAATTTAAAGATAATAGCACTTTAGATGAATTTATTTCTCTTGCAAAAGAAGTATATGAAAAAACAGGTTATCGCACTTTCTTAGGAAATAATGGAAATTATATGGAATATTGGTCAAGAGGAGTAGGACTTCCATTGGTAGATAAAAAACTTGATGGAACAGCAGATGATTATATTGCATATTTCAAGGTAAAGGAACAGGGGATTAAAGAAGGTTGGTTTATGCCTCAAGAACTTATTTCTGGTTCAGGGGCAGTAGAGGAAGATCCATTAGTATATGGTTCTGGTCCGGATACTATGGTTTGGTGTTCTCTTGCAGGTGGTTCTAATATGCTGACTGCTTATCAGAATGCAGCGCCAGAAGGAGTTGAAATCGGTATTACAACAATACCTACAGATAATCCTCAAAAATCAAATTTTTTGAAACCAAGTATGTTTTACTCTATTAGTGCAGATACGAAATACCCAGATGAAGCAGTGGCAGTTTTGGATTATCTCATTAATTCAAAAGAGGCAAACGAGATACTCCTTGGGGAACGGGGTATTCCTGCATCCACAAAAGTTGCTGAGGAAATTGAACCAATGATATCAGAAACAGAGCAGAAAATTACAAAATTTGTAAATGAAGTAGTTGCAGTAAACTGTTCTCCAATGAATCCACCGGCACCAGAGGGAAACAGTGAAGTAACAGATGTCCTAAAAAAATTGGAAGAAAAAATTGGATATGGAGAAATTACTGCTGAAGAGGCAGCAAAAGAGTTTTTTGAAAAAGGTAATGAAATTTATTCCGGAAAATAAAAAATAAATATGAAGCTGCCGGTTCCTTATAGAGAATTGGCAGCTTCGTTATCCTCTGGATAGAAAGGAGAAATATTTTGAAAGAAAAAAAATTTCAGATACGTAAATTTATGAATAAAGAAAGTAGTGCAGGAATTGTTTTCTGCCTGCCTTTTATTATTGGTTTTTTACTTTTTTTAATTGTTCCTATGGGACTCTCTCTTTATTATTCATTTTGTGACTATGATATTCTTTCTCCACCACGGTTTACAGGACTGGATAATTATATTGAAATGTTTACCGCAGATGAAACCTTCTGGCAGTCTCTAAAAGCTACTTTTTATTTTGCGTTTGTGTCTGTTCCATTACGTTTGATTTTTGCATTAATTGTTGCAATGATTCTTGTAAAACCTACAAAATTGACAGGATTTTATAGAGCGGCATACTATCTGCCTTCCATTATTGGAGGATCTGTTGCAGTATCTATTTTGTGGAGAAGAATGTTTTCACCTGATGGAGTTGTAAATAGTCTTTTGGGCGTTATTGGTATTGATACGAAATTCTCATGGCTTGGAGATACCAAAACAGCAATATGGACTTTGATTTTGTTGGCAGTTTGGCAGTTTGGATCATCTATGCTAATCTTTTTGTCTGCATTAAAACAAATTCCAAAAGAACTTTATGAGGCGGCGGATGTAGATGGAGCAAATAAATTTACAAAGTTTTGGAGGGTTACACTTCCGCTTCTTACACCAACAATTTTCTTTAATCTAGTTATGCAGATGATTAATGGATTTCTGGCATTTACACAGAGTCTTATTATTACCCAGGGAAAACCTATGAACTCTACACTGTTTTATGCAGTTTATATGTATCAACAGTCATTTTCTTTTAATCATGCAGGTTATGCTTCAGCAATGGCATGGACCATGCTGGCTATGATTGGAGTCACAACGTTTATTTTGTTTAAAACAAAAAAATATTGGGTATTTGAACAGGAGTGAGAAATATGAAGGCTAAAAAAGCAACAGGAAAAGTTATTTATCACATTCTGGTAATGGGAATTGGGGTTATTATGCTATACCCATTGTTTTGGATGTTTATGAGTTCGTTTAAAGAAACAGGAACGATTTTTACAACAGCAGCACAGCTGATACCTGAAAAATTTGTACTAGATAATTATAGCAATGGATGGAAGGGGTTTGCAGGCGTATCTTTTAGTACCTTTTTCAGCAATTCTTTGTTTATTGCTGTTGTTGGTACTATAGGAACATTGGTATCTTCTGCTTGTGTAGCTTATGCATTTGCCAGATGTGAATTTAGAGGGAAAAAGATTCTGTTTGGAGCCATGCTTGTTTCTATGATGCTTCCAGGACAGATTCTGATGGTGCCACAGTATTTATGGTATCAAAAGTTAGGATGGGTAGGAAGTTTTGCACCACTGATTGTGCCATTCTTTTTTGCAATTCAGGGCTTTTTTGTTTATTTGATGGTAAATTTTATTGGAGGTATTCCAAGAGAATTGGATGAGGCAGCTAAAATAGATGGATGTTCTTATTACGGGATTTTTGGAAGAATTATATTGCCATTAATGTCACCAGCACTGATTACAGGGGGAATTTTCTCTTTTATGTGGAGATGGGATGACTTTATGTCTGCTTTACTATACATTAATGATGCGGACAAATATCCGGTAGCTTTAGCTTTGAAACTTTTCTGTGACCCAGGGGCATCCTCTGATTATGGTGCGGTTTTTGCTATGTCCACGTTATCTATTATACCAATTGTAATTATATTTCTTGTTTTCCAGAAATATCTGGTAGACGGGATTGCAACATCTGGATTAAAAGGATGAAAGGGAGAATGATTCTATGTATAGAGCAGGTCTTGTAGGATGTGGAAACATAGGGAAATTACATGCAGAGATTTTACATGGAATGGAGAATGTCGAGCTCGTTGGGGTCTGCGATGTTAATATACAGAAAGCAGAGGAATATGCCCAAAAATATGGATCAAATAATGCAGGAATTTATACATCTCTAGATGAGATGTTAGAAGAGACAAAACTGGATGTTCTACATATTTGCTTACCTCATTATCTTCATGTGAAGGCTGCAGAAACAGCAATAGAGAATGGAGTCAATGTATTTATGGAAAAACCACCGGCATTGACGAAAGATGAATTTCAGACATTAAAGAAAAAAGTGCAAGAGACCAAGCTGTCCGTAGGTGTTTGTTTTCAGAACCGTTATAACGAATCAGTTCTGGAGGCATGTAGCATTTTGAAATCAGGAAGTATGGGAAAGATAAAAGGTGCCAGAGCATTTGTAACATGGAGCAGGGATACAGATTATTATACCAGGGACAGATGGCATGGGAGTAAAAGTACAGAAGGTGGAGGCGTGTTGATTAACCAAGCTATTCATACTTTAGATCTTTTAACGCAGTTTATGGGAAAACCGTTGAAAGTAGAGGCGGAAGTAAAGAATTACCATTTGAAATCTGTTATTGATGTGGAAGATACGGTAGAGTCATATATAGAATTTGAAAATGGACCAGCGTGTTTTTTTGCTACCAATGCTTATGTGGAGGATGCTCCTGTATTGTTGGAAATTGTCTGTGAAAAAGGGAAAATACGCCTGGAAGGCAATGAATTGTTCGTTATGAGGAAAAATGAGACAAAAGTAAGATATCACTATGAGGAAAAGCCGTGTCTTGGGAAAGCTTATTGGGGAAGTTCTCATGGAAAATGTATTAGTGACTATTATGCATGTCTTGAGAGTAGAAAAAAATATCAAAATGATTTAGAATCAACAGAGAAAGTCTTTTTATTAACAATGGATATTTATGAATCGGCAGGAACTGATAGTGTAGTAAGATGCAGATAGGAGAATGAGAAATGAAGCAGGTGAAACTTGGAATTATTGGTGTGGGAAATATGGGTACATCTCACGCAAAAAATGTTTTAGAAGGTAAGGTTCCAGGGCTGGAATTGGCAGCAGTGGCAGACCGCCAGAAAAACAGAAGAGCATGGTGCAGAGAAAATTTACCAGAGACAGTACAGATTTTTGAGGAAGGAACACAGCTTTTAGAGAGTGGGTGCTGTGATGCGGTATTGATTGCAGTGCCTCATTATCAACATCCGACACTGGCTCAGGAGGCATTTAAAAAGGGTTTACATGTTTTGTGTGAAAAACCGGCGGGAGTATATACAAAACAGGTACGGGAAATGAATCAGGAAGCAGATAAATATTATGTGGTTTTTGCAATGATGTTTAATCAGCGTACCAACTGTATCTATCGAAAAATGCATGAGATGGTAAAAAATGGAGAACTTGGAGAAATCAGACGTGTCAACTGGATTATTACAGATTGGTATCGCACACAGAGTTATTATGATTCCGGCAGTTGGAGAGCAACCTGGGAAGGAGAAGGAGGAGGTGTACTGTTAAATCAGTGTCCTCATAATCTGGATTTGATACAATGGATTTGTGGAATGCCTGCAAAGGTAAGAGGATTTTGTAAAGAAGGATTGTGGCATGATATTGAGGTAGAAGATGATGTAACAGCATATCTGGAATATCCAAACGGCGCCACCGGCGTATTTATCACTTCAACCGGAGATGCACCAGGAACCAATCGTTTTGAGATTACCGGAGAATTAGGTAAATTAGTGTGTGAAAACGAGGAATTGACGTTCTATAAATTAAATGAAAATCTGGCACATCATTGCGCTTCCTGTCAAGGTGGGTTCGATAAACCTCAGTGGGAGGTTTTGAAAGTGGAAACCGATGGACAGAATGAACAGCATGTAGGGGTTATGAAAGCGTTTGTGGGCGCTATTTTAGAAGGAACCCCTTTGGTAGCAGATGGAAGAGAAGGAATCAGAGGCTTAGAGCTTTCTAATGCAATTCATCTTTCAAGCTGGCTTGGAAAAACAGTAGAACTCCCGATTAATGAAGAACTGTTCTTGGAAGAACTGAACAAAAGAAGAGCAAATTCCAGAATCAAAGAAGAAGTAGAAAGCGTAGTGTTTGATACGGAGAATTCTTATGGAAGCGGAAAAGGAGAAAATAAATGAAAGACAGAATTGAAATCAGTGGATTTGCAGATGAAATAGCAGAAGATTTGAAAACGCAAATTGAGGTAATTAAGAAACTTGGAATTTCTTATATTGAAATGCGTGGAGTTAATGGGAAGCCTTTAGTAGAGCATAGTCTGGAAGAGGTTAAAGAAATTAAGAGACAGTTGGATGAGCAGGGAATAAAACTATCTTCCATAGGGTCTCCAATTGGAAAAATACAGATTATAGAAGCATTTGATGAACATTTTGAATTATATAAAAAGACGGTTGAAATTGCAAAAATCATGGAGACTCCATATATTCGGATGTTTAGCTTTTTTATTCCTGCAGGAGAAACTCCAGAAACATACCGCGATGAAGTATTTGAAAGACTGCAGAAATTTGTAGATTATGCGAAGCAAGAGAATGTTATTTTACTTCATGAGAATGAGAAGGAAATCTATGGTGATAATGCAAAAAGATGTCTTGAAATTATGAAAGAATTTTATGGCGAACATTTTAAGGCAGTATTTGATTTTGCTAATTTTGTTCAGTGTCACCAGGATACAAAAGAGGCTTTTGAATTATTGAAACCTTATATTGCTTATATTCATATCAAAGATGCAAAATCAGAATCAGGTATGGTAGTTCCTGCCGGATATGGAGATGGACATGTAGAACAAATTTTGGCAAACTTATTAGATGAAGGATATCAAGGATTTTTATCATTAGAACCTCATTTGGCAGATTTTACAGGCTTTGATGCTCTTGAACAAAATGGTGAGAAAAAAGAAAAAATGTCAGGGGAAGAGGCCTACACAACTGCTTATCTTGCGTTAAAGAAAATTTTGGATAAGATACTGTAAACAGTATCAAAATACTATATGCACGGAATAGAATTCTTGAGAACATTAAGAAGATATAAAGACAGAAAGGAGTCATTATGAGTAGAAAAAATCAATATCCAAGACCTCAGTTTGTAAGATCACAGTGGAAGAATCTCAATGGCACCTGGGAGTTTGCTTTTGATGATGCAGACAGGGGAATCGAAGAAAAATGGTATGAGACTGGGAAACATTTGGACAGAGAGATTCAGGTTCCTTTTGTCTATCAGTGTGAGCTTAGTGGAATCAATGACCAGACACCTCATGATATTGTCTGGTATAAAAAGCGATTTTCTGTGGAAAAGCCAGAAGAAGGAAAGGAGCTTCTCCTTCATTTTGAGGCAGTTGACTACGAAGCAGTGGTGTATGTAAATGGCCAGCAGGCAGGGAAGCATACAGGAGGCTATACACCTTTTGCTGTAAATATGACTCCTTATCTGGTAGAGGGAGAACAGGAAATTACAGTTCGGGTATATGATTCTCATACTGATGAATTGATTCCGCGAGGAAAGCAGTTCTGGGATGGGGACTCCAGAAGTATCTGGTATACCAACAGTACAGGTATCTGGCAGACGGTGTGGCTGGAATGGGTGCCAAAGAAACGTTTGGAAGGTGTGAGAGTTACTTCTCTGTATGACCAGGGTAAGGTTCAGATGCAATGTGAAGGTACAGGAGTCTGCCAGGGAGATTGTCTGCATTATCAAATCCGGTTAAAAGATAAGGTTCTGGCAGAGGGAAGCCAGGTGTGGCTTCGGGATACCCTGAACTTTTCGGTGGATATTATTAATGGAAGAATTTTTAATACCAATTATCATGAGCCGGGGATTTCCTGGACACCAGAGCATCCGGTGCTGCTGGATGTAGAACTGGAAGTAAGAAAAGAGAATGGGCAGACTACTGACAGGGTACAGTCTTATTTTGGATTTCGGAAGGTACATACAGAACATGGAATGGTGTATCTGAACAACCGCCCTTATTACCAGAAGCTGGTGTTAGACCAGGGATATTGGCCCCAGGGACTTTTGACAGCACCGGATGATGAAGCGCTGGTAAAGGACATTGAGATTGCCAAGGCAATGGGGTTTAACGGCTGCAGGAAGCACCAGAAGGTAGAAGAAGCCAGATTTTTGTACTGGGCGGACAAGCTGGGCTTTCTGGTATGGGGTGAGTGTGCAGCCGCCACCATGTATGACCGGAAAGCTGTGAATCGCACTTTGAAAGACTGGTCTGAGATTATGGAGCGGGATTATAATCATCCGTGCATTGTCACCTGGGTTCCTGTTAATGAAAGCTGGGGCGTTCCGGATATCCAGAGGGATAAGCAGCAGCAGAGTTTTTCTGAAACCATGTATCATTATTTGCATGCAGTGGATAATACCCGTTTGGTTATTTCTAATGATGGCTGGAATATGACTGTGACGGATATTTGTGCTATTCACAATTATAGTCATGGACAGAAAGACGAGCCGGAAAAGTATGAAGAATATAAGGAAATGCTGGCTACAACAGAAAATCTCATTACGCAGCCACCTACCTGCTGGGACATTTATGCCCAAGGTTACAGCCATCAGGGAGCGCCTGTTCTTTTGACAGAGTTTGGTGGAATAGGGTTTAAGGTATCTGCTCAGCAAGGATGGGGTTATTCGTCTGTAAATTCAGCGGAGGAATTTTTAGAGGATTACAGAAGAATCATGGATGCAGTCTATGCCTCAAAAGGCTTATGGGGCTATTGCTATACTCAGTTGACGGACGTAGAGCAGGAAATTAATGGACTGGTAACGTATGAAAGAAAGCCAAAATGCGATTTGGAAGAAATTAAGAAAATTAATGACAGATATCATAGAACTAGAATAGGATAAGAATTGGTGAAACAGGCGGAAGTACGTGCTTTTCGAAAGTATAGACTTCCGCCTGTCTGGTTTTAAAGATTGAATTCTTTGAATAGCTTTTGCTGAAATATAGTATCAGAGACGGATTTTAACATATCATCCATTCGTCCCAGAGCAATGAGCTTCTGGTTGAGCTGGTTTACGCGGCTTTCACCCTGGCGTTCACCACGCATTTCACCAAGTTTTTGTCCGATTTCCTTGCCCTTTTGCAACTGGGCTTCTAATTCGTCTTTCATTAACTCTTCTAACGCTTCACACATAACGTCACCTTCCTTTTCAAACATTTTAGGGTTTGCTTTTACAATAATGTCCATGACGGATTCATAAAGGATATCTTTTTTATGCTTTTTATATTCAGCAAGTAAATGCTGTACATCTTTTGTATTTTTTACATGATTCGTTAAATTCCCCAGCCAGAAATTTTCTTCTTTTGAGAGTTTTGCAGTTACAATTATCTGGATAGGAAGAGGAGACCCAATGACATAATAAATTCCAGCTTCCATTTCTTTTATATCATAATGCTGTGTTTGCTGTAAATGCCGGATTAACTTCCTGGGGTAGGATTCGCTTACCAGTGTAATGGTTAGATCCTGAAATTTTATGGAATCTGCAGTTCTGGTGTTGGATTTGTAGAAACAGGTATATCCGTAAACTTTATAAAAATCATCAATGCTTAAATAATCTCCGGGAGCCTTGTATTCAATGATATTATGCTTGCGGAAGATTCTGCCGATATTTTTATGTAATACATGGTCGGAATCCTTTTTGATTAAAATGTCAATCTGCATGGGCTTTGTCCCAAGCAGATGTTCAGGGTTAAAGGTTAAAAACCTGGCTTCTTTGCCAAATTCAATCTGCATGCCTGCAACAAAAGCAGGATGCCATTGTAGTTTCTTTTTCTTTTCACTCATTAAGAACCTCCTTTATTTGATGTTGCGGAGATTCCTGTTATTTCGGAATCTCCTGCTTCTTATGTTGGGAAAGCATGAATTTTCCGAAATAAGAATTGAAAATAGATTGGCAGAACCCATAGATAATAAGAAAATAATGATTTTTCTTTATTTTAACATACAGGTTATCAAAAAGAAAGAGGTTTTTTATAAAAAAACAAGTAGCATTACAACCATACAAGTAGGTATAATAGAAGGTAGAAGAATTCGTAAAATATAAGGAGGCTACATATGAGTTTAGAAGCAAATAAAAGTATAATAGTAAGTGGAAAAGCGGTGCTTGGTATTGAGCTTGGTTCTACCAGAATCAAGGCAGTTCTGGTAAATGAAAAGAACCAGCCCATTGCGTCAGGAAGTCATGAGTGGGAAAATCAGTTGGTGAACAACATCTGGACTTACAGTGAGGAAGCAATCTGGACAGGGATTCAGGAAAGCTATCAGGACATGGTAAAAGATGTAAAGGAAAAATATGGTGTTCCGGTGAAAAAACTTGCAGCCATTGGATTCAGCGCTATGATGCATGGTTATATGCCTTTTAATGAAGCAGGAGAGCTTCTGGTGCCTTTCCGCACCTGGAGAAATACTATGACAGAAAAGGCCAGTGAGGAGCTTACAGAGCTGTTTCAGTATCATATTCCACAGAGATGGAGCATTGCCCATTTGTATCAGGCCATGCTGAACCAGGAACCTCATGTGAAGGATATTACCTTTATGACAACTTTAGAGGGGTATGTACACTGGAAACTCACAGGAGAGAAAGTCCTTGGAGTAGGTGAAGGTTCCGGTATGTTTCCTATTGACATGGAAATCAAAAATTATGACCCTAAATGCCTGGCAGCCTTTGATAAGCTGGCAGCACCTTACGGATTTCCGTGGAAACTGGAAGAGATTCTTCCTAAAGTTCTTCTGGCAGGCGAAGAAGCAGGCAGACTGACAGAGGAAGGCGCAAAGCTTTTGGATACAACAGGAGAATTAGAGGCTGGCATCCCATTCTGTCCTCCGGAAGGTGATGCCGGAACCGGTATGGTAGCTACCAACAGTATTGCAAAACGTACAGGAAACGTGTCTGCCGGTACTTCTGTATTTTCTATGATGGTTCTGGAAAAGCCCTTATCTAAGGTTTATCCGGAAATTGACCTTGTTACCACACCAACAGGAAATCTGGTGGCTATGGTACACTGCAACAACTGCACCTCAGATTTAAATGCATGGGTGAATCTGTTTAAAGAGTTTGCAGAAGCTATGGGAATACAGGTGGATATGAATCAGTTGTTTGGGACTCTTTATCATAAAGCCATGGAAGGAGATACTGACTGCGGCGGACTTTTGGCATACAATTATTTCTCAGGAGAGCATATTACAGGGTTTGAAGAGGGACGTCCCTTATTTGTCCGTACACCAGAAAGCAAATTTAATCTGGCAAACTTTATGAGAGTAAATCTCTTTACCTCTTTGGGTGCATTGAAGACAGGCATGGACATTCTTTTAAAAGAAGAAGGTGTAAGGCTGGATAAGATTCTGGGCCATGGCGGTTTGTTTAAGACAAAAGGGGTTGGACAGAATTTGCTTGCAGGCGCGATTGATACACCGGTCTCTGTTATGGAAACAGCAGGAGAAGGCGGTGCCTGGGGGATTGCAGTGCTGGCGTCTTATCTGGTGAATAAAGAGGCAGGGGAATCTCTGGAGGACTATCTGAACCACAAAGTATTTGCCGGACAGGAAGGTGAAGAAGTACAGCCGGATACAAGAGATGTTCAGGGTTTCAATGAATTTATGGTAAGATACAAGGCTGGACTGGCTATTGAAAGAGCGGCTGTGGAAAATTTAAAATAGAATCATGAGAATGTGAGGAAAAGATAAGGTTTCTATAATTCTTCCACTGTATTTTCAAGGGTAAATCTGATAAAATCGGAATATAGAATATCTTACAGGAGGAAGAATATAATGGGTGAAAGAAACAGAAAATATAGAATCGACACAGAGGAAAACAGAGAATTTTTAAAGGGAATTACAGAGAATCTGTTAAGCTTTGGACATGGTTTTCCATCACCAAAGGGAAGCTCTTATTATCTGGGAGATGACGGAACTCCATGGAAAGACAGAAACCGTGAAACATGGATTACTTCCCGTATGGCTCATGTGTACAGTATTGGTACTTTTTTAGGACATGAAGGAAGTGGGGAACTGGCAGCAGCGGCAATTCGCGGATTAAGAGAAGAGCTTCATGATGACAAAAATGGCGGCTGGTATGCCGGACTGACTGCAGAGGGAGAAATTCTTCCAAATAAACAGTGCTATGCTCATGCATTTGTGATTTTAGCTGCTTCTTCTGGTGTGCTGGCTGGTGTAGAAGGGGCAAAAGAATTGTTAGAAGATGCCTTAAATCTCTATGACCTGCGTTTCTGGAATGAAGAAGAAGGACTTTCCTGCGATACCTGGAATACAGAGTTTACGGTACTGGATGATTACAGAGGATTAAATGCCAACATGCATACCGTAGAAGCATTTCTGGCAGCAGCAGATGTTACCAAAGATGAAAAATACCGCATCCGCGCAGGAAGAATCATTGATCATGTTCTTGGATGGGCTGCTGAGAATAACTGGAGAATTCCGGAACATTTCACAAAAGAATGGGTAGCAGACTTAGAATGCAACAAAGAACAGCCTGCAGACCAATTCAAACCATACGGCGCAACACCAGGACATGGTATTGAGTGGTCAAGACTCATTACCCAGTGGGCATTATCTACTTATAAAAATGACCAGGAAGGTGCAAAAAAATATATCGAGGCGGCTGAAAATCTGTTTAACCGCGCAGTAGAAGATGCATGGAATGCAGATGGAGCGCCTGGTATTGTATACACCACAGACTGGGAAGGAAAACCAGTGGTTCATGACAGAATGCACTGGACTCTGGCAGAAGCTATTAACACCTCTGCTGTACTGTATCATGTGACAAAAAAAGAAGCATATGCAGAAAACTATGCAGAATTTATGGAATATCTGGATGAGAAGGTTCTGGATCATGTACATGGTTCCTGGTTCCACCAGATGAATGAGAAAAATGAAGTGATTGGAACCGTATGGCCGGGAAAATCTGATTTATACCATGCGTTCCAGGCAACATTGATTCCTTACCATACACCGGAACTTTCTATAGCACCGGCTGTAAAAGAAGGGAAAGAAATTTAATTTTTTTAGTACAAATTATACAAGAAAAATCCGAATGGAGCTGATTTTGGCTCTGTTCGGATTTTTCTTTTGTCCAGAGTGCGCAGAATTCGACAAAAAAATCTATAGTTTTATTGGATATAACCGAAAAAAACCTTAAAAATTTGAATGAATAGAAAAAAATATTCTATATTTTTTCCTGGAATAATTGTGTATACTGCCATTATAAACAAGAGGCACCTAGAAAAGGTGCGCCGAAGGAGGATTATTATGAAGAAAAAATTCGTGGTATGGACAATGGCAGCTCTGTTAGCATTTTCAGCTACAGCATGTGGTGGTTCTGGAGATTCTGGAAAAACAGAAACAAAAGATGAAGGAACCAAAAAAGAAGAATCTGCATCAAAGGGTGATACTTCTTCTGTAGCAAATAAGGACAAACCATTAGTATGGTTTAACCGTCAGCCATCCAACAGCTCCACAGGAGAATTGGACATGAATGCTTTAAACTTCAACAAAGATACTTATTATGTAGGATTCGATGCTAACCAGGGTGCTGAACTTCAGGGTCAGATGGTTAAAGAATATATTGAGAAAAACGCAGATACTATTGACCGTAACGGCGACGGTGTAATTGGATATGTTCTTGCAATTGGTGATATCGGACATAATGACTCTATTGCACGTACAAGAGGTGTTCGTAAAGCTCTTGGAACAGGCGTAGAGAAAGACGGCAATATCAACAGTGAACCAGTTGGAACAAACGTAGATGGAAAAGCTTCTGCAGTTCAGGATGGTACATTAGAAGCAGGCGGAAAGAAATTTACAGTTCGTGAGTTAGGTTCCCAGGAAATGAAGAACTCTGCAGGTGCTACATGGGATGCTGCTACAGCAGGTAACGCAATCGGTACATGGTCTTCTTCTTTTGGAAAAGACATTGATGTTGTTGTTTCTAACAACGATGGTATGGGAATGTCTATGTTCAATGCATGGTCAAAAGATAACAAAGTTCCTACATTCGGATACGATGCTAACAGCGACGCTGTAGCAGCTATTGCAGAAGGTTACGGCGGAACTATCAGCCAGCATGCAGACGTTCAGGCTTATCTGACACTTCGTGTACTGCGTAATGCATTAGATGGTGTTGATATTGATACAGGTATTGGTACAGCAGATGAAGCTGGAAACGTTTTGAGTGAAAATGAATACAGATATAGTGAAGAAGAACGTTCTTACTATGCATTAAACGTAGCAGTAACAGCAGATAACTATAAAGATTTCACAGATTCTACTAAGACATTTGAAGCAGTATCCAATCAGTTAGATGAAAGTAAATCTCCGAAAAAGAAAGTATGGCTGAACATTTACAATGCTTCTGATAACTTCTTAAGCTCTACATATCAGCCACTGCTTCAGAACTATGATGACCTTCTGAATCTGGATGTTGAATATATCGGTGGTGATGGACAGACAGAGTCCAACATTACAAACCGTCTTGGAAACCCAGGTCAGTATGATGCATTTGCTATCAACATGGTTAAAACAGATAATGCAGCTTCTTACACTGCTTTATTGAATCAGTAAGTCTATTTCAAATCACATGAAAGAGGTTCTGTAGGGAGAAGAAATTCTCCCTACAACCGATTAAGGATATTCAAAATAGTAAGATACAGGAGTAAAAAATATGGCAGATAAGAAAGAGGATATCGTCTTATCGATACGCGATATGAGTAAATCCTTTGGACGAAACCGTGTTCTGGATCACATCAATCTTGATGTGAAGAGGGGAACTGTTATGGGTCTGATGGGTGAAAATGGCGCCGGTAAGTCAACGATGATGAAATGTCTTTTTGGTACTTATCAAAAGGATGACGGAAAAATTTTCCTTGATGGAAAAGAGGTAAGTTTTTCCGGACCCAAGGATGCTCTTGAGAATGGTATTGCAATGGTACACCAGGAGCTGAATCAGTGTCTGGAGAGAAATGTAATTGATAACCTGTTTTTGGGACGATACCCGCGTAATTCTATGGGGGTTATTGATGAGGGCAGAATGAAGAGAGAAGCCTCTGAGCTTTTCCGTAAGTTAGGCATGACAGTAAACCTGACCCAGCCTATGAGAAACATGTCTGTTTCCCAGCGCCAGATGTGTGAAATTGCAAAGGCAATTTCTTATAATTCAAAAGTAATTGTTTTGGATGAGCCAACCTCTTCTCTGAATATTCAGGAGGTAGAGAAGCTGTTTGAAATGATGAGAATGTTGAAAGACCAGGGCATTTCCCTGATTTACATTTCTCATAAAATGGATGAGATTTTTGAAATTTGTGATGAGATTTCCGTACTTCGTGACGGTAACCTGGTTATGACCAAGAGTTCAAAAGATACTAACATGAACGAACTTATTGCAGCTATGGTTGGACGTTCTTTGGAAAACAGATTCCCGCCAGTGGATAATACGCCAAAGGATGTGATTTTGTCTGTTCAGAATCTTTCCACAAAATTTGAGCCTCATTTAAGTGATATTTCCTTTGATGTAAGAGAAGGAGAGATTTTTGGACTGTATGGTCTGGTTGGTGCAGGACGTACAGAGCTTCTGGAGACCATCTTCGGTGTAAGAACCAGAGCAGCGGGACGTGTTTACTTTAATAACCATCTTATGAACTTTAACAGTGCCAAGGAAGCTATGGAACATGGTTTTGCCATGATTACAGAGGAACGAAAGGCAAATGGTCTCTTTTTAAAGAGTGACCTTACCTTTAACACCACCATTGCGAACTTAAATCAGTATAAGTCCGGTATTGCGCTTTCTGATTCCAAGATGATAAAAGCTACAAACAATGAAATCAAAGTCATGCATACAAAATGTATGGGACCGGATGATATGATTACCAGCCTTTCCGGTGGAAATCAGCAGAAAGTTATTTTTGGTAAATGGCTGGAAAGAAATCCAAAAGTATTTATGATGGATGAACCTACCAGAGGTATTGACGTTGGTGCAAAATATGAAATCTATGAACTGATTATTAAAATGGCAAAAGAAGGAAAGACCATTATTGTTGTTTCTTCTGAAATGCCGGAGATTTTAGGTATCACCAACCGTATCGGTGTTATGTCCAACGGACGTCTTTCTGGTATTGTAAATACCAAAGAAACCAATCAGGAAGAACTGTTAAGACTCAGTGCAAAATACCTATAATGAGGGAGTGTAAGAGATATGGCAAATGAAAATAGCAAGATTCTGACTGCAGAACAGGAAGAAAAGCTGCGTCAGCCTATAGATGATCATGTGGGCAAGATTCAGAAAGAAATCGATGGCTTAAGAGCAGACGGAACAGAAAAAGTAGTTGCTCTTCAGAACAGAATTGACGGACTTAAAAGAGACCGCAGTATTTCTAAGGAAGAGAAAGAAGCAGAAATTGCAAAATGCAAAGCAGAATTAGAAAAAGCAAAAGCAGTTGAAGCAAAGAATAAAGATAAAATTTCAAAATTAATTGCAGATGCAGAAAGCTATCTGAAAGAACATTTTGACAAAGATTACTATCAGCCAGTACTGGCAAGCTGCCAGGTAGAAAAGGTGGCTGCAAAAGAAAGATACCAGAAGAGATTAAAAGACCTGGAAAAAGAACATCAGGAAATTCTTTCTAAACTCACAGACCATCAGGAAATTAAAGATGAGAAATATGTTTACAAAAACAGACTTTCCAATGCTAAGATTGAATTAGAAAAAGATCTGCAGCAGATTAAAGACCGCAGACATGCAGCATACAATCACAAATTCCATCTGATTGACCTGCTTCGGTTATCTAAATTTACTTTCCTGGAGTCAAGAGCTCAGAAATGGGAAAACTACAAATATACATTTAACCGCAGAGCTTTCTTACTGCAGAACGGATTGTATATTGCGATTATCATTATCTTTATAGCGCTGTGTATTATTACTCCAATCGTAAAAAATACACCGCTGCTTACTTACAACAATGTATTGAATATTTTACAGCAGGCGTCACCTAGAATGTTCCTTGCTCTTGGTGTTGCAGCGCTGATTCTCCTTGCCGGTACCGACCTTTCTATTGGACGTATGGTTGGTATGGGTATGACAGTAGCAACCATTATTATGCATCAGGGTATTAATACTGGTGGTGTGTTCGGACATATCTTTGACTTTACAGGTATGTCTGTAGTTGGAAGAGTTATTCTGGCGCTGGTTGTTTGTATTGTACTGTGTACATTCTTTACTACCATTGCAGGCTTCTTTACCGCGAAGTTTAAAATGCATCCATTTATTTCTACTATGGCAAACATGCTGGTAATCTTTGGTCTGGTTACTTATGCAACAAAGGGTGTATCCTTTGGTGCCATTGAGCCAACGATTCCAAATATGATTATTCCTAAAGTAAATGGTTTCCCGACCATTATTCTCTGGGCAGTAGCAGCGATTGCGATTGTATGGTTTATCTGGAATAAAACAACCTTTGGTAAAAACCTGTATGCAGTAGGTGGAAACCCGGAAGCAGCAGCAGTATCTGGTATCTCAGTATTTGCTGTAACAGTAGGCGCTTTCGTAATGGCTGGTATCCTTTACGGATTTGGCTCCTGGCTGGAATGTATCCGTATGGTAGGTTCCGGTTCCGCAGCTTATGGACAGGGATGGGAAATGGATGCCATTGCTGCCTGTGTAGTAGGTGGTGTATCCTTCACCGGTGGTATTGGTAAGATTTCAGGCGTTGTAGTAGGTGTATTCATCTTCACAGCACTGACCTATTCTCTTACTATCCTTGGTATTGATACAAACCTGCAGTTCGTATTCTCAGGTATCATTATCCTGGTAGCAGTAACACTTGACTGTCTGAAATACGTTCAGAAGAAATAATTAAACTTTTAAATAAAAAAGAGCTGTTGCGTCTTGGTGCGACAGCTCTTTTTATGTGTTCATTTACTTTTGTTACTCCACTTGTTATAATCAGATTAGACAAATGAAGAGATGAGATGGAGAGGAATCATGGAGCGGTATACATTACTTTTGGTAGATGATGAGGAAGAAGTAGTTCAGATTATTATGAAGAAGATTTCCTGGGAAGAAATCGGATTTTCTGTAATCGGACATGCGAATAACGGGGTAAAAGCCCTTGAGATGGTGGAGGAATACCAGCCGGACGTGGTAATTACAGATATTAAGATGCCCTATATGGATGGCATGGAACTGGCGAAAAGGATAAAAGCCGGTTATCCTGACATTAAGATTTTGTTTTTTACCGGATTTGATGAATTTGAATATGCAAGAGAAGCCATTCATCTGGAGGTGGAGGAATATATTTTAAAGCCTTTAAATGCAGTGGAATTAACAGAGATTTTTGAAAAATTGAAGACCAAGCTGGATCAGGAAATCAGCGAAAAACGAAATGCTGAGATTTTGCAGAAATATTATATGGAATCACTGCCTCTTCTTCAGGTGAATTTTTACTCCACACTGATTGAAGGGCGGCTTAATGAGGAGGAAATCCCCAAATATTTGTCAGACTACCAGATTTCTTTTACAGGACCGTATTATTGCTGTCTGGTGATTCACACCTCTTCTTCTCAAAATGAGGAAGGGATGAGTCCGCAGCTTCTTATTACTTCTGTGCAGAAACAGGCAGAGGAGCGGCTGGAGGAAAAATGGCAGGCCAAAAGTTTTTCTTATCTTGGAAACACGGTACTTTTGGCACAGCTTTCAGACCGCAAGGAAGTTTCAGAGCTTACAGATGAATGTGACCGGTTCTGCAAATATGCCGGACGTATTATTGGAGCTGTAGTCACCATTGGCATTGGACCGGTGTGTGAGAAAATCAGCGAATTATCAGAATCCTATAGTGGAGCCAGGGAGGCAGTTTCCTACCGGGTGTTATATGGAGCCTCCAGGGCCATTAACATGCAGGAAATTGCTCCGAGAGAAATCACCAGACAGGATTTTTCCAATGACACAGAGCTGTCTAATTTGTTTAAAATGATTCGTTTAAGTTCCAGAGAGGATATTTTGGAGGCGGCAGATGCATATTTGAGAAAACTTTCATCTCCGGAAAGGTCCATGCAGCAGCACCATGTGGCAGTGATGGAGCTGGTTAGCGCTTTGTATCGTTTCGGGACAAATCAGGACATTGTGGTGGAAGAACTTTGTGGGGATATTGGAAGTCTTTACGGAAAACTTATGGAAATGGAACCGGAAATGCTTGGAAAATGGCTGAAACAGATAAGTCTTGTGTTTCAGGAGCGAATTATTCATGCCAGATATCAGTCTACCAATTCTTTTATTGTACAGGCAAAGGAGTATGTAAAGAATCATTATAAAGATGAAGATCTTTCTCTGGACAGTGTATGTCAGGAATTGGGAGTTTCAAATTCTTACTTTTCTACTATTTTTAAAAAAGAAGAGGGAACCTCTTTTATCGGGTATCTTACGGATTATCGTATGGAAAAGGCTTCACGCATGCTGATTGAAACAAAGGAAAAGAGTTATATCATAGCCCGTCAGGTAGGATATACGGACGCCAATTATTTTAGCTATGTTTTTAAGCGGCGCTTTGGAGTATCACCATCGAAATATAGAACGGAGTATGCAAAGCAGTGAAGAGAAAACTATTCCAATATTTAAAAAAATTGAAACCAGGAGAAATTCAGACTACGTTAATGCTGGTGGTTTCTGGTATTTCCCTGGTTACCATGCTCCTTATGGGAATTATTATGTATATGCGATTTTCAACCTTGTCAAGACAGGAAACCATTGAGAACTCCAGGAAATTGATGGAACAGACAGGGGAGACTATGGAGGACTATCTGGTAAATATGCGACAGATTTCCGACGCAGTTTATTACAATGTAGTAAAAGAAAATGACTTTCATGATGCCAGAGAAGAAATTCAAAAGGGCATGAATCTGCTGTATGAGGCTAACCGGGATAAACTCCGTACCATTGCTATTTATAACAGTGATGGCAGCCTCATGGCAGCGGAGCCAGTGGCTACCCAGAAGGAAGATCCGGATGTGACCAGACAGGAATGGTATCAAAGCGCTATGGAAGAGATGGAAAATATTCATTTTTCTACACCTCATATTCAGAATCTTTTCGAGGACAGTACCTTCCGGTATTACTGGGTGATTTCCTCCAGCCGCGTGGTAGAACTTACGGAAAACAGAGATTCTCAAATGGGAGTGCTGCTGGTTGATATGGACTTTTCCAGTATATCCAGGATGATGAACCAGATTAATGAAGTTGGAAACGGACAATACTATTATCTGTGCAACAGTGACGGCGATATTATTTATCATCCAAGGCAGATTCAGATTAGTGACGGGATTTCCAGAGAAAACAGTATAAAAGCAGCTTCTTATAAAGACGGTGTATATGATGAAACCTTTGAGGGAACCCAGAGAAAAGTTATTGTAAACACCATTAGTTATACAGGCTGGAAGCTGGTAGGTGTAATTCCGTATTCTATTTTTACTCATGAGATGCTGAACATCCGGTATTTTATTGCCATGGTAACGCTTTTAATGGCAATGATGCTTACAATTATTAACCGTGTGGTTGCAGAGCGGATTTCCAGACCTATACGCAAATTAAATCATTCTGTTATGGAATATGAGGCGGGGAAAAAACCGGAGATTTATATTGGAGGTTCCTGGGAAATCCGGCATCTGGGATATTCCATTCAAAGCTCTTATGAGAAAAGTGAGAAACTCATGCAGGAGATTGTATGGGAGCAGAACGAAAGGAGAAAAAGTGAGCTGGATGCACTGCAAAGTCAGATTAATCCCCACTTTTTATACAATGCACTGGATTCCATTACCTGGATGATTGAAGGTGAGAGAAATGATGAAGCCGCGTTTATGATTTCCCAGTTGGCAAAGCTTTTCCGCATTAGTTTGTCTAAGGGACATACCATTATCAGCGTAAAAGATGAACTTCAGCATGCCCAGAGCTATATGAATATTCAGCGGGTACGTTATAAGGATGCATTTTCAGTCACTTTTGATGTAGAGCCGGAACTGGAAAAATACTGCGCTGTGAAGCTGACCTTGCAGCCTATTCTGGAAAATGCCATTAACTATGGCGTAGATCCTATGGATGATTGCGGAGAAATTCGGATCTGTGTGAGAAAAGAAGGGGAGCTGCTGGTGCTTTCAGTAGAGGATAATGGAATCGGAATGTCTGAGGAAGAGGTTGAGCTGCTTCTTACAGATAATAACAGGGTTCCAAAACATGGCTCTGGCGTGGGTCTGATTAACATTCATAACCGCCTCCAGATTTTATTTGGAAAGGAATACGGGCTGGTGATTGAGAGTGAACCGGATGAGGGAACCAGAGTATCCATTCAGATACCGGCGATTTTGTATACAGAGGAAAACCGCAAGATTCTGGAGAAAGGTTATCTGTTCAGCAAAGAAGAGATGGAAAAAAGAGAAGTACAGGGGGAGAACAATGAAAAATAATAAAAGAGTGTTTCTCCTGATTGAGATTATTTTAGGTATTATGGTGCTTGTCATGGCCTCCTTAATGATACGGGAGAAAAACGGGGAAGATTTAGAAAGGATTTCTGTGATTATACAAAATTCCGATGACAATCAATGGACTGCATTTCAATATGGGCTGAAAATGGCAGCCGAAGATCAGGGTGTAGAATTGTTTGTAGCAGGAACAGGAGACCGTCTTACCGTAGAAGAGCAGAAAAACCTGATTGAACAGGAAATTGATAAGGGGGCGGACGGGATTCTGGTGCAGCCGGTTCCGGGGGAAAAATCAAGAAAAATGCTGAAAAAAATCGAGAAAAAAGTTCCGGTGATGCTTATAGAGCATGGGATTTCGGGAGACAAAGAGGAATCCATCCCCATTACACAGCCGAACCACTATGCTATGGGAATGGCTCTGGGGGAGGAGCTCTTAAAAGATTATAATGGAAATATTGCAGGTAAAACCTACGCTTTTACTGCAGAAAATATGGGCTCTCAGGCAACTGTAGAACGTGTCCTGGGCTTTACGGATGCCCTTCAGGGAAGTGGGGCGGAGGTTTCGTGGCAGAGCTCCAGGGATTTGCAGCAGCAGCCTAAGGTGGACTTTGTTATTGCCCTGGATAATAACAGCCTGGTACAGGCTGGAGAAGCGGCGGCGTCCAACAATCTCCATGGCGCCCTGATTTATGGAATCGGAAAATCCACAGAGGCGGTTTATTACCTGGATACAGGTGTGGCGGTATGTCTGGTAGTACCGGACGAGTTTAACATGGGATATGAGAGTTTAACAGAAATGTCAAAAAAAGTGAAGGGGTCCTTATATCAGTTGCAGGAGAAGGAAATTTCCTATACCATTCTCCGTCAGGACACATTGTTTTCCAAGGAAAACCAGGAACTCCTTTTTACCATGAGTCAGTAGAAAGCAGAGGTAGGGTATGAAGGGAAGAAAAAAGATTGCAGCAGGAATACTTTGCTGCATGTGCATTCTGGGAGTTAATGGCTGCAGACAGGCTGATTCCAGTAATTCCCAGACAATTTATGTGGGCGTTACCTATTATGACCAAAGTGATATTTTCCTCAATGAACTTCTGGACTGTTTTAAAAAAGAAATTCAGGAGCTGGAGTCAGAAGAAAGGAAAATCAGTGTAACCATTCAGGGGGCAGGAGGCTCTCAGAGAACACAGGACGATCAGGTGAAAGAGCTGATAGACGGAGGGTGTAATGTACTTTGCGTCAATCTGGTGGATCGCACTGACCCTTCGGAAATTATTGATCTGGCAAGGGAAAGCGAGATTCCGATTATTTTTTTCAACAGGGAGCCAGTGGCAGAGGACATGGCCCAGTGGGAACAATTATATTATGTAGGGGCAAAAGCAGAGGAATCCGGAACCATGCAGGGGGAGATGGCGGCAGAAGCTATCAAAGCCAACCCGCAGATAGATAGAAATAAAGACGGGAAGATCCAATATGTAGTGCTGGAAGGAGAACCTGGTCATCAGGATACCATTATCCGCACAGAAAACGCTGTGGAGGCTCTGAAAGCAGGAGGAATTGAGCTTGAGAAATTAAGCTATGGCCTGGCTAACTGGAACAGGGCGCAGGCGGAAAACAGGATGTCCCAGATGATTAGCCAGTATCAGACCAAAATAGAACTGGTGCTGGCAAACAATGATGAGATGGCTCTTGGCGCCATGGATGCTTATGAGAAATTAAACTACACAGAATCTACCCTTCCGTTGTTCTTTGGGATTGATGGGACAAAGGTGGGATTGGAAGCAGTGCGGGATTCCCGCCTTTCCGGTACGGTTTATAATGATAAGGAAGGCCAGGCCCAGGCCATGGCAAAGCTGGCAGAGGCATTAGTAACAGGAGACGGGACAGAAAATATGGATTTTGAAAATGGGAAGTATGTGTATCTGCCTTATGAGAAGGTGACAAAGGAACAGTTGGAGTGAAAATAAGTGAAAATTCACTTTTTTCACTTGACTGGAGTGAATTTTCATATGATAATGAAGAAAAAACCTTTAAAACGTGAGGGGGTTATTTTATGCATTTTGAAGATGAAAAGATTGAGTTTAAGGAAACATTTGTACCAGATATATATAAAGAGGTGATTGCTTTTGCGAATACAGACGGAGGCGTTATTTTTGTAGGGGTTGATGATAATGGAAATCCTGTTGGTTTAGAAAATGTTGATGATACTTACACGAGAATAACAAATGGTATACGGGATGCTATTCTTCCGGATGTTACTATGTTCATAAAATATACGTTGGAAAAGGAAAAAATTATAAAAATAGAAATAGGAGAGGGATCATATAAGCCATATTATTTAAGATCTAAAGGTTTAAAACCATCGGGTGTCTATATCCGTCAGGGGGCATCTTCTGTACCTGCTTCTCAGGAACAGATTCGTCAGATGATTAAATATGCTGATGGTGATACATTTGAAAAACTTCGTTCTCTAAATCAGAAACTGACATTTGAATTTGCATCACAAATATTTGAAAAAAGAGGGATTCCTTTTAACGAAGAAAAATATTATCAGCTTGGAATAAAAAGTCCGGAACTCAAAATTTTTACCAATCTTGGTCTTCTTCTGTCTGATCAATGTACTCATACGGTAAAAGTTGCTGTATTTTCAGATGATGATAATACCATATTTAAGGATAAAAAAGAATTTACAGGTTCCTTATTAGAACAGCTGGAAGAGACATACAATTACTTACAGCTTTGCAATCAAAACCAAGCGGTAATAAATGGGCTTGAACGAGAAGATCATTGGGATTATCAGGAGGAGGCAGTGAGGGAAGCGTTATTAAATGCACTTATTCATCGTGATTACAGCTTTAGCGGAAGCATTATTATAAATGTCAATGATAAAGAAATGGAGTTTATTTCGATTGGAGGTTTGCTGTCGGGACTTTCACCTGAAGATATTCGTAATGGGATTTCTTTGTCGCGGAATAGCAGACTTTCGGAACTGTTTCATCGCTTACATTTTATCGAGGCATATGGTACTGGTATCAGACGTATTTTTTCTTTGTACAAGGAATGTAAAGCACAACCAGAAATATCAATTACACCTAATTCTTTTAAAATAACGTTGCCGAATATGAATGTTGCTGGAAAAATTGAGGCAGTTTCGGATAGCAAGGTGGTTTCTGGCAAAAAGGAATTTGTACCGAAGCTTACAGAGCAAATGGTAACGATATTGGATTATATCTCTGAAAATGGTGAAATAACATTGGAAGAAATCCAAAATCTTTTAAATATAAAAGAGACCCGTACTTATGTAATTATGAAACAACTGATTAATTCTGGTAAAGTAGAGAAAATTGGACGCGGTAAAGGCCAAAAATATATACGCAAAAGTTAAATAAAAATGTTGTTAAAGTGTCTTGAGAATGTTATGATAAAGAAAAAGGGCGTGAAAATATGAAGAAAAACCTGCAAATTATCAAATATTTTTTGAGTGTAGTAGCAATTTTGTATCTACTTGGTATTTTCTTCCTTCCTGCTATGAAACCACTTAGTCATAGCTGGATTGCATGGGTGGTTTTTGGAATCTATTGCCTGAATCTTATCTTTTTGTGGGCAATCGGAGGAAAAAAGACAGAACATCACGACGATAAGGAGGAAGCAACAAAGGAAGCGCAAATTTCCCAGGAACTGTTGAAGGATAGGAATAAGTGGGTTGTGTGAGCCAGGAAATAATTAATATCAAGCCAGAAGAAAAACATATCAGGTAAAGCAAGTTAGGAATATAATTTTGCGATATAAAATGGAGGTATAAACATGGCTAAATATGAAAGAATTATTTTCTGGTCTGAAGAAGACGGAAGATGGATCGTAGATGTGCCAGAATTGCCAGGGTGCATGGCAGATGGAGCAACTGCTGCAGAAGCGTTGGAAAATGTAGAGAAAATAATAGATGAATGGATTGAAACAGCAACACAACTTGGAAGGAAAATTCCTGAACCGAAAGGGCGCTTAATGTATGCATAACAGGTATGTTCGGTAATGAATAAAGTGAGACAATGAAAACTGTTGTAGAGAGCAAATATCAATGGATTTTACTTTCTGCAGCAGTTTTTCCTACCTTTAGGTTAGATTTTTCTATTGTTGGGAGATTTTAGAAGTGCTATACTGACGATATATCCGAAAATTAATACTGATATAAAGGAAGTGTACATACAAATGAAATTTTTTGGAAAGTTTGTACGGGGAAAAGGCTTCGCAGCCTTGTTTGTTTTGTTTTCCATGCTTTCTGCTTTTTATGTATCTGACCGTATGGGGAGGCTTTTGGATAGTCTGTTTTCCTATAACGGCAAATGGTGGATTCTAATGGCTTTGCTGGTACTTATGGGGTATATGCTTGTGTACATCAAGAGTAAAAAGGAGAAGAAAAAAACCAGGAATCTGTATGAAGTGTGCAGTGTTTTTTTGTGCTTTTTACTGTATCTGGTGATACTTTTGTGGGTATATGATTTTGTAGATGTGCTGTTTCAGATTAACAAGGATTCTTGTTATATGATTCCTGTTGTTGGTTCAATTCTCATAACCGGGTATGGGTTTTGCCATGCAAAAAAAATGTATATCAGGGAATATGACATTCCTCTGGAGCATTTCCAGAAAGAGAAGAAAATCGCACTTTTAAGTGATATTCATGTAGGGACTTTTGTAGATATCAAACAGTTACGAAAAATTATAGCAATGGTAAATAAGATTCAGGCAGATATGGTTCTGATAGCAGGTGACTTATTTGACGTGGATGCATTTGCCTATTGTAAGAAGGCGGAAATTGCGTCAGAACTTCAAAAGCTGCTGCCAAAAGGAAACGTTTATGCAGTTTTGGGAAATCATGATCCTAAAGCAACAACCGGAGAAATGAGAAAGTTTTACAAAGAGGCCGGAATCGAATTTTTAGTGGATGAGTGTATAGAAACAGAGGATTTTGTGCTGGTTGGAAGAGATGACAACACCACAAATCCAGACAGAAAACCATTATATACATTGCTTCAGAAACAAAATCGAAATAAGCCGGTAATTATTCTTGACCACAATCCAACAGGAATTAAAGAAGCAGTGGAGCAGGAGACTGCTTTGATTGTATGTGGACATACTCATAAAGGACAGTTTTTCCCAGCAGATGTTTTTACAAAGCTGGCTTATGGAAAACAGGGCTTTTATGGATATTTTAGGGAAGAGAAGACGCAGAGTGTGGTGTCTTCCGGGGCAGGATATTTTCAGATGCCCATGAGGATTGGGAGCAACAGTGAGATTGTGGTTTTGCATGTTCAGGGGAAATAAAATATTGTTTTTTTGAAAAAAATTTGCTATTATGTATATAAATATTTATAAAAAAATTTAGAAGGAATGGTTTTGGTTATGAAAGTGAGTATAAAAGATATTAGCAGACGTACTGGATTTTCGCCAGCCACCATTTCTAATGCCTTGAACCATAAAAAGGGCGTCAGTGAAGAGACTTCAGCGGAGGTATTTCGAGTAGCAAAGGAAATGGGGTACATCAGTGAATCCAAAATAATGAGGGTGAAACTGGTTATTTTTAAGAGAAATGGATTAATCATTGACGATACTCCTTTTTTCTCTTTGATGATTGATGGAATTGAGAAAGAATGCAGGGCAGCGGGAATGGAAATGGTGCTTTGCTATTTGAATAAAAATGATGAAAATTATAAGGAACAGGTAGAATATATTATTAATGACAGCTCTTCTGCAATCATTTTGCTTGGCACAGAGTTGATGGAGGAAGACGTAGAAATTTATAAAGGCGTATCCTGTCCATTTTTGATGCTGGACTACTGGGCCTGGGATATGTCTTTTAATGGGGTTTTGATTAATAATGCTGATTCTGCCAGAGTAGCTGTGGAATACCTGATTAAAAAGGGACATACGGAAATTGGTTATTTACAAGGCAATTTCAGGATAAAAGCGTTTCGGTCCAGGGCGGTAGGATATGCTACATCTTTGCAGAAAAGTGGTTTAGAGGTAAAGAAGGAATATGCGGTAACTCTTTCTACAACAATGAATGGAGCATATAAAGATATGCTGGAATATTTAAAGCAGAAACCTAAATTACCAACAGCATTTTTTGCAGATAATGATATGATTGCTTTAGGAGCTATGAAGGCTTTACAGGAAATGGGATATAGAATTCCGGAAGATGTTTCGATTGTGGGATTTGATGATCTTCCCTTTAGTGAAATTTCAAATCCTCCACTTACTACGTTAAGAGTACCGAAACAGGAAATGGGAAGACTGGCTGTTCGGAAATTAGTGGAAGTTATAAATGGGAATGCAAAAATAAAGACGAAAACACAGGTTTGCACAGCGTTTATTGAGCGGGCAAGTGTAAGTGACAAGAAGAAAAGTGAGTAGGAATATAAAAAATACAAAAGAAGGTCTGAAGGAGTCTGGGAACATGAATACTCAGGCTCTTTTTGTGTAGTAAATATAATATTTACATAAAAATTTATATAAATATTATGTTAGGATATATAAAAGGAAATGAGAGAAAGATAATGTTGTTAGATATATACAAAAAAGCAAACAAAAAGATATTAAAATATAATAGAAATGCAAATATGAGTTGAAATCAATATAAATTCTTGATAAAATATATTAAAATCGAAGCAAAAAATATTTAGTTTCAATAAGCGCGCGGGGAAAATTTTTGCTGAGGGATTTCAAAGAGACTACCAAAAGTTCAAAGGAGGATTTGGCAATGAAAGTGAAAAAATATATAGCATTAGCGTTGGTGTCTGTGGCGGCAATATCTGCTACTTTATCAAGTTGTTCAACAGAAAAAGAAGCAGACAAAGAAATAGAGAAAAATAAAAAAGAATCCGATAGTAATGTGACGGAAATTACTTATTGGGCAATGAGTACACAGCAAGATAATTATGAACCTGTAGTAGAAGCTTTCAATAAAGAGAACAAAGATATAAAAGTAAATATTTCTTATCATGATACAGATGGAATTAAAGATGCATGTAAAGTTGCGGCTTCTTCAAAAACGCTTCCTAATATGTGGTTTAATTGGGGTGGAAGTCTTGGAGGCTTTTATGTAGAAAATGGACTTACATATAACCTGAATGATTTAGCAAAAGAATATAATTGGAGTGATAAATTCAATGAAAATGCTCTTGAACTTTGTACATATGATGGAGTAATTTCCGGCTATCCAAGTAGCTATAATATTTTAGGAGTATTTTATAGGAAGGATTTGTTTGAAAAATATGCTATTGAAGTTCCCGAAACTTTAGAAGAATTCGAGGCGGCATGTGAAACTTTAAAAGAAAATGGAATTACACCAATGTATGCAGGTGGTTTAAATGGTTGGCATGTAATGCGCTATATAGAGCTTTTAATTGAATATTTTGCAGGGGCAGAAGCGCACGATGCAATGAATACCTTCGATGAAAGTTATGATAACGAGGCAGTTACCAAGGCTTTTGAAAAATTTAAGGAATGGGTGGATAAAGGATATTTTCCAGAAGGATTTGTGACATTGGATGCAAATGATACATTGATGCCTTTATCTAGTGGCGAATGTGCAATGACAATTGAAGGACAATGGCAAGATTCTAATATCGTTAAAAATGAATTAGATATGGAACAATATGGTGCATTTGCCTTTCCAAGTGGAGGGAATAATCGTTTATCTTCGTTTGCAGACATGATTCAATTTAATGCAGAAAATACAGAAGAAGAGACAAGAGCGGGAATCGAATTTTTGAGCTATTATTTTGAACATGTTTTAGATTATACAGATAGCTATGGCCTGCCTATGCCAACAAAGGATTCACCTATGCCAGAAGGACAACCTAATGTACCGATTTTAATTAAGAAAGGCGAAGAGAATGGCACCTTTACAATTACTGATCAGGCATTTCCTACAGAAGTAGCTGATGTATTATTTAATTGTCAAGATGCTGTAGCAAGTGGAGAGATGGCACCGGGAGAAGTAGGAGGTAAGATTCAAGAAGCTATTGAAAAGTATAGTGGTAAATAGCATATAAATATATGTGATAAAAAGGGATGAGAGTAGATAAAAGAAAATATCTATCCTCATCTCTTTTTTGATACGTAGGTAGTGGCAAGCGAAAAGAGTACCTTTTTAAAAAATAAAAAAGAAAAGTTTATATAAAAATTTATATAAATATTATTTATGAAATGAAAATGGCAATAGAAACGCCAAAAGAGTTGTACATAATGACCAAAAAATGAAGCGTAAAAATGGGAAAATAGGATAAAAATATAATTATAGCTTGAATTAAATATAAATGAATGATAAAATAAATTTAAATCAAAGCAAAAATATTTAGTTGCAATATGGGCGTGAATAAAATTTTTGCTAAAAGATTTCAAAGAGAATCATAAAAAATTTAAAGGAGGATTTGATGATGAAAGCAAAGAGAATTACAGCACTGGCAATGGCATCTATTATGGTTTTAGCTACAGTACTTACCGGATGTGGTGGAAAAGGCGGAGAAGAAGGGAAAGGTTCAGGAGATGGAGGAAGCAAGGACGGAGTTACAGAGGTGACATTCTGGCAGTTAAGCACCAGACAGGAAGCTTTTGAACCTATGATTGAGGAGTTTAATTCCACACATGACGATATTAAAGTTACAGCTTCCTATTATGACACCGATGGTATCAAGGATGCATGTAAAGTTGCCGCATCTTCAAAAACACTTCCCAATATGTGGTTTAACTGGGGAGGAAGTTTAGGAGGGTTCTATGTAGATAATGGTTTAACTTATGATTTGACCTCCTATGCGGAAGAAAACGGATGGGCAGATCAATTTAATTCAAATGCGTTAAATTTGTGTACATATGATGGAAAGATTTCAGGATATCCAACAAGCTATAATGTTTTAGGTTTTTATTACAGAAAAGATATTTTTGAACAGTATAATCTTGAAGTACCAACAACTTTTGAAGAGTTTGAACAGGTATGTGCGACATTAAAAGAAAATGATGTAACACCGATTTCTACAGCCGGTCTTTACGGATGGCATACCATGAGATTTATTGAACTTTTGATTGAACATTATGCCGGTGCTGAGCAGCATGATGCTATGAATACTTTTGATGAGACCTGGGATAATGATGCAGTTACGAAGGCATTTGAAAAATATAAAGAGTTTGTTGATAAAGGATATTTTCCAGATGGATTTTTGACTCAGGACCCGAATGATACATTAATTGCTGTAGCTAATGGGCAGTGTGCGATGGATGTGCAGGGACAGTGGTATGATGGAAATATTATCCAGAATGAACTGGATGTAAACAATTATGGTGTCTTTGCGTTTCCAAGTGGTGATACAAACCGTATGTCTTCTTTTGCAGAGATGACACAGTTTAACGCAGACAACACAGATGAAGAACTGGCTGCATGTGTAGAGTTTATGGATTTCTGTTATTCTCAGGAAAACGCAGATAAATATTCTGAATATTATAATCTGCCACTTCCTACAGCAGATCCCAAGATGCCGGAAGGACAGCCAAATGTACCGGTTATGATTGAGACTGGTGAGACAAATGGAACATTTACTATTACAGACCAGGCATTCCCAACAGAAGTAGCAGATGTATTATTTAACTGTCAGGATGCTGTAGCCAATGGAGAAATGCAGCCTGATGAAGTTGGAGCTAAGATTCAGGAGGCTATTGATTCTTACAACAGTAAATAACAGTAAGAAGTTATAAAAGGTGGGGGCGGGATTTACCGCCCCTTTATATTCACCAGGACAGGAGTGAAAGAATGAAGAACAAAAATAAGAGATACATAAAAACTGATAAAGCGGCATGGTTTTTCCTGCTTCCCGCAGCAGTTATTTACTTGTCCGTTATTGTAATACCAGTATTCTATTCCTTTTTTATCAGTCTTTTTAAGTGGAATGGGATTGGAGAAAAAGAGTTTGTGGGTATCCAGAACTATATAAACCTGTTTTCTCAGGACAAAACTTTTCATACAGCAATTGTTAATAACCTGATTTGGATTGTCCTTACTATTTTTGTTACTATGACAATTTCTCTGGCTTTTGCTGTTATCTTAAATAAGCAATTTAAGGGAAGAACATTTTTCAGAGGATTTTTCTATTTCCCATGTGTTATCGCACCTATTGCAGTAGCAATTATTTGGAGATGGATTTTTAACCCCAATGTAGGATTTATCAATCAATTTTTTCAGGCAATAGGAGTGGATTATTCCCAGCAGTGGATTTCAGACCCCAAAGTTAGTCTGTATGCAGTCTTTGTAGCAGCTTTGTGGCAGGCTATCGGACAGCCTATGATTCTGTTTTTAGCGGGACTTCAGGCTATTTCTCCTGATGTGTTAGAAGCGGCTACCATTGATGGCGCGAATGGAGTGAAAAAATTTTTCTTTATCACAGTACCTTTATTAAAAGATACTTTTGTTATTGTTATCGCGACCCTGATTGTAGCAGCCATGAAAGTATATGATGTAGTACAGGGATTGACTGGTGGAGGACCAAATGATTCTACTCAGATGCTTTCTACCTATATGTATTCTCAGGTATTCCAATACAATAATGTGGGATATGGTACCGCAGTTGCCTGCATAATGGTTCTTTTAATGATGGTAGTTATTGTACCTTATGTATCATTTACAGCAAAAGAAGATTAAACAGGAGGAAAAGTCATGGAAGGAAAGGCAAAGAAGATTACCAAAAAAGTAATATTATATGTGATTTTAATTCTCCTGGCTATAATATGGGTTATTCCTATGTTTACATTAGTAGCCACAGCTATTAAAAGTAAAGGAGATTTCTATAGTGGTATCAGTTTATTCAGTATGCCGGAGAGCATAGCGTGGGATAATTTTGTAAATGCCATTACCCAGGGAAGACTATTGACCTATATGAAAAATGACCTGATTGTGTCCTGCTTGAAGGTGCCATTGGGTATCTTTATTGAAGCATTGGCAGCTTTTGCTCTTACCAGGCTTCAGGTGAGACATAAGACGGGATTATTTGTTTTCTTTCTTATTGGTATGATGCTTCCTATGCAGACCGCATTGGTGCCAATTAATGTGGTTTACAGTAACCTGGGGCTATTAAACACTTATTTCGGATTGTTTTATGTGTATGTAGGTTTTGGTATTTCTTTTGGTATTTTGATTTTAAGAGGATTTTTCAACGGAATTCCAAAGGATATTGACGAAGCTGCTTATATAGACGGATGTAATAAATGGCAGTTATTCTGGAAAATTATTCTTCCGGTAGCAAAACCAGCGGTGGCCACACTGGTTATTACAGACTTCCTGTCTACATGGAACGAATATTTGCTGGCAAGTGTTATTATCAATGACAATACTATGAAAACAGTACCTGTAGGTATTATGACTTTTGTAGGAGAACATGGAACAGATTACGGATACTTATGTGCAGGAGTTCTGCTTTCCGTTATTCCGGTTCTGATTGTATATCTGATTTTCCAGCGCCATTTCGTAGAAGGTATGGCAGGAGCAGTTAAGAGCTGATTGAAAAGTTTGGGAGGTATAAGAAAGAATGGACAAATTGAAATATGCGGCACAAGTGGAAAAATGGGATGTATTTGAAATAGAAATACAGGGAAAAGCAGAAGGTAATCCTTTTACAGATTATGAAATTCAGGGTGTTTTTACAGGAAAGAATGAGACTGTTACGGTTGACGGTTTTTATGACGGTGATGGCATTTATAGAGTGCGGTTTATGCCATCTTTTGAAGGAGAATATAGCTTTAAAGTGACTGGAAGCTTTTTAGAAGAAGAGTATGAGGGCGGTTTTACAGTAACAGCTCCTTCAAAAGGCAACCATGGACCAGTGCGGGTGGCAAATACCTATCATTTTGCCTATGAAGATGGTACTCCCTATTATTCTATTGGAACCACCTGTTATGTGTGGAACCTTCAGTCAGATGAACTGATTGAGCAGACTTTTGAGACACTGAAGAATAGCGCATTTAATAAAATACGCTTCTGCGTATTCCCAAAACATTATGATTACAATTTGGGTGAACCGCGCTCTTATCCATATGAAGGAACACCTATGGATTCCAGTGTATTAACAAAGGAAAACTTCTTAGAATATACAGGAAAAACAGAGGGAAATCACTGGGATTTTACCAGATTTAATCCGAAACATTTCCAACATATTGAAAAATGTATCTTGAGACTTCGGGATATGGGGATTGAAGCAGATTTGATTGTTATGCATCCTTATGACCGCTGGGGATTTGCTCAGATGACGAAAGAACAGGATGCTTTATATTGGAAATATGTGCTGGCCAGATTTTCTGCGTATCGCAATATGTGGTGGTCTCTGGCAAATGAATATGACTTATTTGACCACAAGGCAGTGGAGGATTGGGAAGGTTATGCAAAAATTATTTGTGAAAAAGACCCATATCATCATTTGCGTTCTATTCATAACTGTCATGCATTTTATGACCATAATCGTCCATGGATTACTCATTGTAGTATTCAGAGACAGGATTTATACAAATCTTCAGAACTGGTAAACGAGTGGAGAGAAAAATATCAAAAACCGGTAGTATTAGATGAAATTGCCTATGAAGGAAATATACAGCATGGATGGGGAAATATCAGTGGTGAAGAACTTACCAGACGTTTTTGGGAAGCAGCTTGCAGAGGAGGATATCCGGGACATGGCGAAACCTATATGAATGATAAGGACATTCTTTGGTGGTCTCATGGGGGTACACTTCATGGAGAGAGTTATAAGAGATTTAAATTGCTTCATGACATTATGTGTGAAACTCCGGGAATCGGATTGCGTCCTTATGAAAATAGCGGATGGGATGAAGTATGTGCAGTACCGGAAGAGACTACACAGAAAATGAAAAAGGTGAAAGACTACTATCTGATTTATTTTAGCTTTATGAGGCCGTCTTTTAGAGAATATTATTTTGATGATGAGACACAATTTCAGGTAAAAGTAATCGATACCTGGAACATGACTGTGGAAGACAGAGGAGTATTCAAAGGAAAATTTAAGGTAGAACTTCCGGGAAAGCCATATATGGCTATTCAGATTAAGAAAATTCAGTAAGAATTGAGGTGAGACGGTGAAGGTAAATATCAGAAAAATTTCTGAGAGAACAGGTTTCTCACCTGCAACGGTGTCAAATGCCTTAAATCATAAAAGAGGTGTGAATAAGGATACGGCAGCAGAAATTCTGAAAACAGCCAAGGAAATGGGATATGTGACAGAAGCGGGAATTACGAAAATTAAGTTGGTAATTTACCGGGATAGAGGTCTGATAGTAGGCGATAATCCCTTTTTCTCATTGGTTGTAGATGGGTTCGAGAAGGCTTGCAGAGAGGCAGGATATGAAATGGCTCTGCTGAACCTGGACCGTCAGGCAGAAGATTATGAAAAACAAGTAGAAAATTTATTGTTAGATCAATCTACAGCGATTGTATTGTATGGCTCAGAGTTGACGGATGAAGAGGCGGCAATTTTTAAAAAGGCCAGGACACCATTTCTGATTTTGGATTACTGGAATCACGATATGTCCTTTAATGGCGTATTTATCAACAATGCAGACGCTGCAAGGATGGCAGGAGAATATCTGATAAAAAGAGGGCATACGGAAATTGGATATCTAAAAGGTTCATACAGAATTAAAGCTTTTGGTTCAAGATCAGTAGGGCTGCAGATTGCTATGAAAAAGCATAATTTAAGGTTGAAGCCAGAGTATATTGTAACTTTGCCGGTAACTATGGAGGATGCTTATCAGCAAATGTTGAAATACCTGGATAGAAACCCGAAGCTTCCAACAGCCTTTTTTGCAGATAATGATAATCTGGCGTTAGGGGCTATGCAGGCATTGAAGGAGCGAGGGTTTTCTATCCCTGGTGATATTTCCATTATTGGATTTGATGATTTACCCTTTTGTGAAATTGCAGTACCCAGACTTACCAGTTTGAGGGTGCCAAAACAGGATATGGGAAGGCTGGCAGTGAGAGAAATTGTAGATATGATTCAGGGGAAGAATACTACTAAAACTAAGATACAGATTTGTACAGAATTTATGGAACGTGACAGCGTGCGAGATTTGAATGATACAAAAGATGCAAGAGAAATTTAGAAGGAGGAATGAGAGAATGAAAAAAATCAAACTGGGATTTGCACCTACCAGAAGAAGCATTTTCAGTGCGCCGGCTGCAGTGGAATATGCAGATTTAACCAGAAAGAGATTGGATGAATTAGGCATTGAATATGTAGACATCAAAGATATTAATAAAGAAGGGCTTCTGTATGACGAAGGTGATAGAATCAGGATTGCGGAGAAATTTAAAGCAGAAAAGGTAGATGGCTTGTTCCTCCCTCATGGTAATTTTGGCACAGAGTATGAATGTGCCAGACTTGCGAAAGAATTAAATCTTCCGGTTCTTCTCTGGGGACCAAGAGATGAAAGACCGGATGAAAACGGGGTTCGTTTAAGAGACAGCCAGTGTGGGCTTTTTGCAACCGGAAAAGTACTGAGAAGGTTTCAGGTGCCATTTACTTATCTGACTAACTGTAATTTAGAAGATGCGGAGTTTGAAAGAGGAATCAAAGACTTTCTGGCAGTATGTAATGTGGTAAAAGTCTTTAGAAATACCAGAATTCTTCAGATTGGCCCAAGACCTTTTGATTTTTGGAGTACCATGTGTAATGAAGGAGAACTCTTAGAAAAATTTAATATTCAGCTTTCTCCCATTCCGATTCCTGAACTTACTGCCCAGATGAAAAAAGTAAAAGAAGAGGGAACAGAGGTTTCCAAAGTTATTAAATATTGCAAGGATAATATGTGTATTAAGATTAAAGAGCAGGAGCTGGAGAATGTAGCGGCATTAAAAGTAGCCATGAAAACTCTGGCAGAGAAATATGGTTGTAATGCCATTGCTATCCAATGCTGGAATGCTCTGCAAGGCGAAATTGGTATCATGCCTTGCGCAGCAAATTCTCTGTTGAATGAAGAGGGAATTCCAGTAGTCTGCGAAACAGACATTCATGGAGCTATTACAGCAGTGATGGCAGAGGCAGCAGGTATGGATGAAACCAGAACATTTTTTGCTGATTGGACTGTGCGTCATCCGGATAATGAAAATGGAGAACTATTACAACACTGTGGCCCATGGCCAATCTCCGTAGCAAAGGAAAAACCAACCATTGGTTATCCGCTGGCTTTTGATCATCCAGGAGCTGTAGAGGCGGAAGCCAAACATGGGGATATGACATTGTGTAGGTTTGATGGGGATAACGGAGAATATTCTCTGCTTTTAGGACATGCAAAAGGAGTAGAGGGGCCTTATACAAAAGGAACCTATGTGTGGGTAGAGGTGGAAAACCTGAAACGTCTGGAAGCAAAGCTGGTGGAAGGTCCATACATTCATCACTGTGTTGGTATTCACAAAGATGTTGTGCCGGTTCTCTATGAAGCCTGTAAATACATAGGAGTAACACCAGATTTATATGACCCTATTGAAGAAGAAGTCAAAGCATATTTAAGAGGTGAATGATTATGGAAAATTTAAAGGTAAAGGCTTATGACTTACGAAAAGATGTAGTAGATATGATTCTTGCAGGAAAAGGTGGTCACATTGGCGGTGATATGAGTGTTATGGAAATCCTTGTAACCTTGTATTTCAAGCAAATGAAAGTTTCACCTGAAAATCCCCAGGATGAAGACAGAGACAGGTTTGTTTTAAGTAAAGGACATTCAGTGGAAGCCTATTATGCGGTGTTGGCTGCCAGAGGATTTCTGGATATCCAGGATGTAATCGCAAATTTTTCAAAATTTGGTTCTAAATATATTGGACATCCCAATAATAAGCTTCCCGGAATTGAAATGAACTCAGGCTCTCTGGGGCATGGACTTCCGGTTTGTGTAGGGATGGCATTGGCAGGAAAAAAAGATAAGAAAAACTATCGTGTATATACTGTTATGGGTGACGGTGAGCTGGCAGAAGGATCTGTTTGGGAAGGGTTTATGGCGGCTCATCAGTATAAACTGGATAATCTCTGTGCAGTTGTAGACAGAAACCGTCTCCAGATTTCAGGAAATACGGAAGATGTTATGGGACATGATGATTTAGTACAGCGCATTGCTTCTTTTGGATGGCATGTAATTGATGTGAAAGACGGAAATAATATTGATGAGTTAAATGCAGCTTTTGAAGAAGCTAAAACTGTAAAAGGAAAGCCCACTGCGATTATTGCTAATACAGTAAAAGGCTGCGGTTCTTCTGTGATGGAAAATAAGGCAAACTGGCATCATAAAGTACCTACACAAGAAGAATATCAACAGATTATAGCAGATTTTGAAGCAAGGAAGGAGGCTCTTCTTTATGAATAAAATTCCAAATAGACAAGCTATTTGCAATGTGTTAATGGAGAAAGCAAAAGAAGATAAAGATATTGTGGTTTTGTGCAGTGATTCCAGAGGCTCCGCATCTTTGGCGCCTTTTGCAGAGGCATTTCCAGAGCAGTTTATAGAAACTGGTATTGCAGAACAGAATCTGGTGAGTATTTCTGCAGGTTTGGCAAAATGTGGTAAAAAACCATTTGCTGCTTCTCCGGCCTGTTTTTTATCTACCAGAAGCTATGAACAGGCGAAAATTGATGTGGCATATTCCAATACAAATGTAACCTTAATTGGTATCAGCGGAGGGGTAAGCTATGGAGCATTGGGTATGAGCCATCACTCTGCTCAGGATATTGCAGCCATGTCTGCAATTCCGAATATGAGAGTTTATCTGCCAAGTGACAGACACCAGACTAAATGTCTGATAGAATCTCTCTTACAAGATGACAAACCGGCTTATGTGAGAGTCGGAAGAAATCCTGTGGAAGACATTTACACAGAGGAAAATTGTCCTTTTGAAATGGATAAAGCTACGGTTCTTACAGAGGGAGATGATGTTGCTATTATTGCCTGTGGCGAAATGGTGAAACCATCTTATGAGGCGGCAAGACTTCTGAAAGAAAAAGGTATTCATGCCTGTGTACTGGATATGTATTGTGTAAAACCTCTGGATGTAGAAGGAATTTTAAAAGCAGTAAAGGATGTGAAGGCTGTAATTACTGTGGAAGAGCATTCACCTTTTGGTGGAATTGGCTCTATGGTAAGCCAGGTAGTGGGAGAGAATTGTCCGAAAAAAGTAGTGAATTTAGCGCTTCCTGACGCACCGGTCATTACAGGGACTTCAAAGGAAGTATTTGATTACTATGGATTAAATGCGGAAGGGATTGCAAAGAAAGCAATGGAGCTGGTATAAATGGGAAAATATATTATTGGCATAGACCAGAGTACCCAGGGAACAAAGGCCCTGATCTTTGATGAGCAGGGAACATTGCTCACAAGAGCAGATAAGTCTCATAGACAGATTATTAATGACAAAGGCTGGGTAGAACATGATCCGGAGGAGTTTTATGCAAATGTAATACAGGCGGTCAAAGAGACTGTGGAAAAAGCGGGAATTTTAAAAGAAGAGATTGTGGGCGTAGGAATCAGTAATCAAAGAGAGACTGCACTTGCCTGGGAGAGAAATGGACGTCCTGTATATAATGCCATTGTATGGCAATGTGCAAGAGGTCAGGAAATCTGTGAGAAAATTGTGGATAAAAAAGAAATAATACAGGAACGCACAGGGCTTCCGCTTTCCCCTTACTTTTCAGCAGCTAAAATTGCCTGGATTCTTGAACACGTAAAAGGAGCAAGAGAAAAGGCACAAGAAGGAAATTTGTGTTATGGAACTGTGGATAGCTTTCTGATATACCGTTTGACAAAAGGAGAAGTCTATAAGACAGATTATTCTAATGCTTCCAGAACACAGCTTTTTAATATTAGAACTCTTTCCTGGGATTCGGAAATATGTGACATCTTTGGCATACCAATTCAGAATCTGGCAAAAGTGGAGGATTCCAATGGAGATTTTGGAATGACAGATTTTGAAGGATACCTTCCATATAAAGTCCCTATTCATGGAGTGCTAGGAGATTCCCATGGCGCTTTGTTCGGGCAGGGGTGTTTGGAAAAGGGAATGACGAAAGCTACTTATGGAACAGGGTCTTCTGTGATGATGAATGTAGGAGAAAAACCAGTATTTAGCAAGCATGGAGTTGTGTCTTCGTTAGCCTGGGGCATGGATGGCAAAGTGACTTATGTACTGGAAGGGAATATTAATTATACCGGTGCAGTAATTACATGGTTGTGTAAGGACTTAAAACTGATTCAATCTCCAAAAGAAACAGAAGAGTTGGCCAGACAGGCTTCTGTGGAGGATAGTACTTATCTGATACCAGCGTTTACCGGTCTTGGCGCTCCTTATTGGGAAAGCAACGCAAAAGCTGTTTTATGTGGAATGAGCAGAACTACGGGAAAGACAGAAGTAGTGCGTGCTGCATTAGAGTGTATTGCATATCAAATTACAGATATTGTTAAAGTAATGGAGGGCGATTCTGGCATTCCTATACAAGAATTAAGAGTAGATGGCGGTCCTACAAAGAATCAGTATCTTATGGAATTCCAGAGTGATATAGCTGAAAAACCTGTACTGATACCAAAGGCGGAGGAATTGTCAGGAATTGGAGCAGCTTATGCGGCGGGGATTGGTCTTGGAATTTATGAAAAGCAAAAACTGTTTTCCAGAATGGAACGACAGAACTTTTTACCTAAGATGAGTAAGGAAGGCGTAGAGAAAAAATATCAAGGGTGGAAGGAAGCTATATATATGGTGTTGGGAAGAAAAAATGAAGAAATTAAAGGTTCATGAAAAGATATTTGTGCCTCCTTCCAACTGGAACGGTCAGGATTGGATTGAAGTAATTACGGAAGCGTGGTAATATTTTTATATCAAAATATTGCGGTAAAGGAGTAAAACATTATGAACCGAAACGTAAAAGAACTGGTAAAACAAATGACTCTGGAAGAGAAAGCCGGTATGTGTTCCGGCAAGGATTTCTGGCATTTAAAAGGCGTGGAGCGACTGGGAATTCCAGAGGTTATGGTAAGTGATGGACCTCACGGACTGAGAAAACAGGCTGCGGAAGCTGACCATTTGGGAAATGAAAGTATCAAGGCAGTTTGTTTCCCAACAGCCTGCGCGACGGCCTGCTCTTTTGACAGGGAGCTTTTAGAGAAAATGGGTGAGACCCTGGGAGATGAGTGTCAGGCAGAGGATGTTTCTGTGATTTTGGGACCGGCGGTGAACATTAAACGTTCCCCTCTGTGTGGAAGGAACTTTGAATATTTTTCAGAAGACCCTTACCTGGCATCCCAGATGGCTGCAGCCCATATTAAAGGCGTACAGTCTAAGAATGTGGGAACTTCCATTAAACATTTTGCAGCTAACAATCAGGAATACCGAAGAATGTCCTGTTCTTCAGAAATTGATGAACGAACTTTCAGGGAAATTTATCTTGGAGCCTTTGAAACTGCTATTAAAGAAGCAAAACCAGATACGGTTATGTGTTCCTACAATAAAATCAACGGAGAATTTGCTTCTGAAAATCATAGACTGCTGACAGAAATTCTGCGGGATGAATGGGGCTATGAAGGTTATGTCATGTCAGACTGGGGCGCTGTGAATGACAGAGTGAAAGGCCTAAAAGCCGGACTGGAACTGGAAATGCCGGGAGGCAATGGAAACACAGACAGAGAGATTGTGGAAGCAGTAAAAAATGGTACAATGGATGAGCAGATTCTGGATACTGCTGTGGAACGGATTTTAAATATTGTATTTAAATTTGCAGACAACCGCCAGGAGGGAAAATTTGACAGAGAAGAAGATCATAAGCTGGCAGGAAAAATCGCAGCAGAATCTATGGTGCTTCTGAAAAATGAAGGAATTCTGCCTTTGAAAGCACAGGGACAGAAGATTGCCTTTATTGGTAAGTTTGCAGAGAAACCAAGATTCCAGGGTGGTGGAAGTTCTCATATTAATTCGTTCAAAATCACCAGTGCATTGGATGCAGTGAAAGAGGTTGCGGAAGTGACTTATGCACAGGGGTATGATGTGAAAGAGGATAAGATTGACGAAGCTCTGCTTGCAGAAGCTGTGCAGACAGCGAAAGAGGTAGATGTGGCAGTGATTTTTGCCGGACTACCAGATGCTTTTGAATCCGAAGGCTATGACAGAAGCCATATGAGAATGCCGGATTGCCAGAATATTTTGATTTCCCGGATTGCCCAGGTTCAGAAAAATGTTGTTGTGGTACTTCATAATGGTTCCCCGGTAGAAATGCCATGGGCGGATGAAGTGAAAGGGATTCTGGAAGCATATCTCTGCGGAGAAGCAGTGGGACAGGCAGAGGTAGACCTGCTGTTTGGAAAAGCAAATCCATGCGGAAAGCTGGCAGAAACTATTCCATACCAGTTATCAGATAATCCTTCTTATCTCTTCTTCCCAGGAGATGGAAGAACCGTAGAATATCGGGAAGGTGTATTTGTGGGATATCGCTATTATGATACAAAGGAAATGCCAGTACGCTACCCATTTGGATATGGTCTGAGTTATACCACCTTTGAATACAGTGATTTGCAGCTTTCAGCAGAAGAAATCAAAGATACAGATACTTTAACCGTATCTTTAAAGGTGAAAAATACAGGAAACATGGCAGGAAAGGAAATTGTTCAGCTTTATGTGGCAGATAAAACAGGAGCAGCAAGTCGCCCGGTGAAGGAACTGAAAAATTTCGTAAAAGTGGAATTGCAGCCAGGAGAAGAGAAAACTGTACAGATGCAGTTGGATAAGAGAAGTTTTGCGTGGTACAACACACAGATTCAGGATTGGTATGCAGCAACAGGGAAGTATGAAATCCTGGCAGCAGCCTCTTCACGGGATATACGTCTTGCCAAAACTGTGAATGTAGTTTCTACCACAGAACTGCCGATATATGTAACCATGAACACTACAATTAGTGAATTGCTGGAAAATTCAAAGACAAAACCGATTATAGAAGATATGTCCTCCAGCCTTATGGAGCACATGGGCGGTTCTCAGGAAGCAGAAGAAGGAAATGTAGCATCCGAAGCTATTACGCCGGAAATGTCTCTGAAAATGATGGAAAATGCGCCTCTGCGTTCCATGAGAAGTTTTATGGGTATGAGTACAGAGGAGATTCAGGAACTTATCCAGAAATTGCAGACAGCGTCAAACGGAGAATAAAAGAAAAATAAAAAATTATTTGTAATACAGAGAAAGCAGTCCTGCCCAATGCATATATGCGGAGCAGTGGCTGCTTTTTTGTGTTAAAATATTTTATAGAAATTTTGTTGACAGATCTGAAAAAGCAGATTAAACTGAATTTACACAGAGAATGTACATAGAGAAAATCATTCCGGTTCAAAGTTGTATCAGAGACAAAATATCTATTCTTGTTTCACATAAATGTGAGACTTCAATATCTAAAATATAATTTTCAGAAGACAGTTCGTCAAAGAATCCTTAGAAATAAAAGCAGAGTAATAAAATAAGCAGGAATACATTGTCTGTGTTATAGGTTTTTGGTATAGTATAAGGAAAGCATTCTCTTAAAATCCTGCGGAAAGGAAAACGGATGGGAAATGAGAGAAAAAAGTGCGTACAAAAGACAAAGAAACAGGCAGCTCAACATGAAGATGCGGCAATGAAGGTGGTTATGCAATATTTTGCGGAAGATTTGCTTCCTTACTGGGGAATTCATGGAAAGGTGAAATCTATCGCGCCGACAGAGTCTGTTCATATTGAAATCCGAAAAGGATATCAGGATATGAATCTGGTTATGGAAGACGGAAGCTGGAAACACTTTGAGTTTCAGAGTTCTAATGAAGGTGTACCGGGATTGAAACGTTTCCGACTTTATGAGGCTTCGGTAAGCCAGCAGTTCCGTACAGATGTAACTACTTATGTGCTGTATTCCGGTAAGATTAAGAATCCGGTAACAGAATTTTCAGAAGGTGTAAATACCTATAGGGTGGTTCCTATTATTATGCAGAATGACAATGCAGATATTCTGCTTCAGGAACTGCAGGAAAAGCTCAAAACCGGGGAGAAAATTACCAGAGAAGAATTGCTGCGTCTGGTATTGACTCCACTAATGGGTGGGGAGTCAGTACTGAAAGAACGCATTAAGTCTGCGTATCATATTGTTTCGGAATCTGCGTGTTTAAAAACAGAAGAGAAAAGTAAATTAGAGGCGGTGATTTATGCGATGGCAGATAAGTTTTTGGAATCTGTAGAAATGGAAGAAATTGAGGAGATGATGAAAATGACCAGATTAGGGCAGAAATTGTTTCAAAACGGAGTTGAAGAAGGGGAAGGTATTGGCGCAGAAAAAGCAAAATTAGAAAATGCCAAAAATCTTCTTGATATTTTGACAGTAGAGGTAATTGCAGAACGTATCGGACTTCCTTTGGAAACTGTGCAAAAATTAAAGGAAGAAAGTACAGATAAATAATTCTATAAAGTTCAGGAGCATATCACAAACCATTAAGAGGTTCATGTGATATGCTCTTTTGCTATGGTGCCATTGTACTGTTGCTATCAGTGAACCATTTCTTCATAGAAGCATATATTGTTAAGAGATATGAGTATTAGTGTAAATTTAGGACAGAAAGGAAATCGTGATATATGACATATAGAAAAGAAGATTTTTTTTATCAGACAGCAGGAAAAGGCCAGCTCTATACCCAGGAAGCGCCGATAACAGAGGATAAAATTCTGATGCATTCCTATTATCCCCACAAGGCTGCTATGGTGCAGTCTTATGTGGAAGATGCCTGTGACCGTCTGGACTATGAAGGCAGTTTTATTTATGATGAATATCCGGATAAACAGGAGATTGAACGGGTGTGCCGGGGAATCTGCGAAAAAATAGAGGCGAACAGACAAATGCAGACGTCTGAGAGAAGAAGAGATTCTATGGATTGGGATTTTTTAGGAGAACTGGTAAGTACCTTATTTTGCCAGGAAATGCATTGCAGGAGATGCAGGAGAAATCGGTGCAGAAGATTTTTTTAGGGCTTGCGGTTTTTGAGTAAAACTTTTACAATAGAACTGAACTGCGGGCGTTGCCTGTAAATCAAGGGGAAATATAGAATACAAGGGAGAAATATGACCGAATTAAAGGAATTTTTAGAAAAAAATATAGAAGAAGGTTTTCAGAGGATTCTCATTAGTAATGCCAGAAAAAAAGAAGGGGCATCGAAATTGCAGGTACGTCCTGTACTGTTGAAAGGACAACTGTGGTATCAGGTGACCCGCACAGAGGGAACCAAAGAGATTCACAAAAATTATGGAAAAGAAGAACTGATTTCCTGTCTTTGTACAGAAATGGAGGAAAATTTCCGTCAGCTCCAGTTGGAGAGTGTAAAAGTACGGGGAACAGTTCTGGTGAGCAAAAAAGGCAGAATGAGCATAAAAACAAAAGTGCAGAATGCCCAGGGAAAGAACAGGGAAGATTTTATCCCTATGCTTTCCCATAACCGCAGCAAGCAATATCTTTTACAGGAAGGGGTTCCTGTTCCGTGGCTGGTTGACCTGGGGGTTATGAGCCAGGATGGCAAGGTAAAGCATTCCAGATACGATAAATTTAAGCAGCTTAACCGTTTCCTGGAATTTATGCGGGATATCCTGCCAAAGCTTCCTAAAGACAGAGAGATACGCATTATTGACTTTGGCTGTGGGAAATCTTACCTGACCTTTGCCATGTATTACTATTTAAAGGTGCTGAACCATTATGATATCCGGGTGACAGGGCTGGATCTGAAAGAGGATGTTATTGAACATTGCAGTCGTCTGGCAGAAAAATACGGGTATGATAAGCTGGAATTTTTACAGGGAGATATTGCTTCTTATGAGGGCACAGACCAAGTGGATATGGTGGTAACTCTGCATGCCTGTGACACTGCCACAGATTATGCCCTGGCAAAGGCAGTGAAGTGGAATGCTTCTGTCATTTTGTCCGTGCCATGCTGCCAGCATGAGTTAAACAGACAGGTAGAGAATGAAATGTTAGCGCCTGTCCTGGAATATGGTATTTTGAAAGAGCGTTTTGCGGCTCTTCTCACAGACGGACTGCGGGCGCAAATGCTTACCACAGCCGGTTATGACACGCAGATTCTGGAATTTATTGATATGGAACATACACCGAAGAATCTGCTCATACGTGCTGTGAAGAATCCGCAGAGAAAGCAGGATTTGCAGCAGCAGAAAGCATGGAAAGAGTGTGTACAGGCTTTTCATGTGCAGCCGTCTCTTGAGAAATTACTTTTTGAAACAGATAAGGAAGGTTGCAGATGAAGAAGATAATACGCAGAATAATTGTACTCTTCCTGATTTTTATAGGAGGAGTGGCAGGATTTAGCTGTCTTATGAACAGTGAGAATACAGATAACAGAACTGATTTCCAGACTCCGGAAATTCCCTGTATGGCTATGCTTCTTGGGGACACAGAGGTGAACCGTATGTATGGTTATGCCAGAAATATGGAGACTGATTACATGAGAGATACACTGACACCACTGGGAACGGATAAAACTCTGGCTGTCAGTATTACCCCATACGGAAGAGAAATCGAAAGCCTGGTGTATGAAATCAAGTCTTCAGATGGCAGCAAGGTAATTGAGAATAATAAAATTAAAAAATTCCAGGAGCAGGAAGACGGGACCCTAACTGCTGAGTTTACCTTGAAGAAATCTATTCTTATGAATCAGGAATATACTTTGATGTTTACCTTAAACACAGATGCAGGGAGCTGGAATTATTATACCAGAGTGATTCAAAGAGCAGGGCTTAGTACAGAGAAATACGTGGATTTTGTAAACAGTTTTTATCAGAAGGCAGTGAGTCAGGATGAAAAAGGAGATTTAAGCACCTATCTGGAGTCAGATGATTCTCCTGGAAATAACAGTTTTTATGATTTGAATATTCACGCAGGCCTGAACATGGTATCCTGGGGAGATCTGGCGCCGGAAATCAGCAGACCGGGTATTCCTTCTATTAAGGATATTAATGAAAATACAGGAAGTTTGTCCATTACTTATTATATTACAGCAGAGAATGGAGAAGGAGAAATTGAGCGGTATCAGGTAGAGGAATTTTTCAGGATGCGTTATGACCAGACGCGGGTGCGGCTGTTGGATTTTCACCGTTCTGCAAAGCAGATTCTCACCATGGATCAGACCATTGTAGCCGGTGGAAGGCTGAATCTGGGTGTTACAGACAATAATATCCAGTACAAGGCAGATACTAGTGGTAATCTGGTAGCTTTTGTCCAGCAGGGAGATTTGTGGTCTTATAATGTGAAAACCAATAAATTGATTCGGATTTTCAGTTTCCGGGACACTGGAAGTAATGATGAACGAAACGATCATGCGCAGCATGATGTGAAAATTGTCAGGGTGAGTAAAAACGGGGATGTGGACTTTATTTTGTATGGTTATATGAACCGTGGAGACCATGAAGGCGAGGTAGGAACTGCTGTGTATCATTATAATGCAGACCAGAATGTTATTGAGGAAAAGTTTTTCCTGTCCAGTACGAAAGCCTTTGAATTTCTGAAGCAGGATATTGAAGAGTTCGCATATGTAAGTAAAGACGGAAAACTGTATCTTCTTCTTTCCGATACGCTTTATCAGTTCCAAATGGAAGATAAGAGCTATAAGGCTTTACAGGAAGGTATGAAAAAAGACTGCTTCTATGTATCAGAAAACAGCAGATATGCAGCCTGGATGGAGGGAATGGATCCATATAATACCGATAAGATTGTGCTGCTGGATTTGGAAACAGGAAAACAGCAGGAAATCAGCGCTGATGGAGGAACAAAAATCCGGTTATTTGGTTTTATTAATAACGATATGGTTTATGGCCTGGCAAAAGAAGAGGATATCAGGAGAAATGGTGACGAGACGCAGTTTGCCATGTATGAAATCCGCATTCAGAACAGCCAGGGCGAGGTGAAGAAAAGCTACAGCCGGGACGGATATTACATTATGAATGTGCTTTTCCAGGATAATCTTATCCAGTTGGAGCGTGGAAAGAAAGAAGGCGATACCTATACACCTGCAGGCAGCGAACAGATTTTGAATAATGTCCGGGATAAAAAGGATGAAACTTTTTCCGTAGTAATGCTGACTACAGAGCGTCAGGCTAATATTACGGGTATCCAGTTTGCCAAGACAGATGTTCAGGAACCATTGACTACAGAAGCAAAGTTTATGGAAAGCTCCAGAGATAATGTGCTGAATATGGAGCAAAAGGAAACCGGCGAAGAAGCATATTATGTTTACGCCATGGGAAAACTATGGGGGATTTATGAAAATGCAGCCAAAGCAGTACAGGCAGCAGACGAAAATATGGGGGTTGTATTAAATCAGAAGCAGCAGTATATCTGGGAGAGGGGCAATGCAAAGGATCAGGGGGATATTTCCCTGAGTGATATTCCGGAAGCAGTAAAAGCAGCGCCATTAGACCCGAATACGCTAAAGGAAGAGGTAAGAAATATGGGAACTGTGGCAGATCTTACAGGATGTACTCTGGATCAGATTTTGTATGAAATCAGTTATCAGAGGCCGGTCATTACCAGAAATAAGGATGGACAGGCCAGGGTGATTGTGGGATTTGACCTGTATAATACGTATTTGTATGACCCGCAGACCCAGAAAACCGAACCAATGGGATTAAAAGACAGCAAGAAAACTTTTGAAGAAAATGGGAATGTCTTTCTTTGTTATATGGAAGATATAGAATAAAAATAAGGTAAAACAAAAAGGAGATTTTTAACATGGACGAAAGAATTAAAAAACTGGCAAAAATATTGGTGCATCATTCCTGCAGAGTGCAGAAAGGGGAAAAAGTATATCTTAATTATGTAGGGCAAGATACCAAACCTCTGGCAAGACAATTAATGAAAGAAATTTATGAGGCAGGGGGAATTCCATTTCCACATTTCACAGACCCGCAGATGGACAGAGAAATGCTGCTGGGCTGTACAAAGGAACAGTTACAGCTTATGGCAGAAATTGACGGTGCAGAAATGGCTAAGATGGACTGCTATATTGGAATCCGCGGTGGTGACAATGTATCTGAAAAAGCAGATGTGCCTGCAGAAAAGCTGAATCTGTATGAAACCTATTACAGCACACCGGTTCATGGGAATATCCGTGTGCCAAAAACAAAATGGGTGGTTTTGAGATATCCAAACGCATCTATGGCTCAGCTTTCCAATACCAGTCAGGAAGCTTTTGAAGACTTTTATTTTGATGTGTGTACAGTAGATTACGAAAAAATGGCAAAGGCTATGGAGCCATTGGTGAAATATATGGAGCGCACAGACAAAGTAAGAATCACAGGACCTGGCACAGACCTTACGTTTTCTATCAAAGACATTCCGGTGATTCCATGCAGCGGCGAATGTAATATTCCAGATGGAGAAATCTTTACAGCGCCAGTAAGAGATTCCATAAACGGAACTTTGACTTATAACACTCCATCTGCATTCCAGGGCTTTACCTATGAAAATATTTCCTTTGAATTTAAGGACGGAAAGATTGTGAAAGCTACAGCCAATGATACAGAGAGAATCAACAAAGTGCTGGATATTGATGAAGGAGCCCGTTATATTGGAGAGTTTGCCATTGGTGTAAATCCAAATGTGCTGCACCCTATGAAGGACACTTTATTTGATGAGAAAATCCAGGGCTCTATCCATATCACTCCGGGCAGATGCTATGAAAACGAGGCGCCAAACGGAAACCATTCAGCTATTCACTGGGATTTGGTGCTGATTCAAAGACCGGAATACGGCGGTGGAGAAATGTACTTTGATGATGTTCTGGTGCGCAAGGACGGACGGTTTGTGGTGCCGGAGTTAGAGGGATTGAATCCGGAGAATTTAATGTAAAGCAGAAGACCTGTGTGAAATCAGCACTTTATCCTTGCACTGAACAGGCCAATGAGATATACTAGAAAGAAATCGGTGTCACGGCACCAGAAATGGCAATAAATCTCAGCATTTGTGCTGATAAAATACAGAGAAGGAGACAGACATATGCAGTTAACAACAGTAAAAGAGATTTACAAAGACACAGAGCAGTATCTGGACAAAGAAATCACTGTAGGCGGCTGGGTGAGAAGCGTCCGGGATTCTAAGACCTTCGGATTCATTGTACTTCATGACGGAAGTTTTTTTGAAACTCTCCAGGTGGTTTACCATGATACCATGGAAAATTTTCAGGAGATTTCTAAATTAAATGTGGGGGCAGCAATTATTGTAAAAGGAACTTTAGTTCCAACACCTCAGGCAAAACAGCCTTTTGAAATCCAGGCAACAGAGATTTCCGTTGAGGGAGATTCTGCAGCAGATTATCCTTTGCAGAAGAAGCGTCATTCCATGGAATATTTGAGAACCATTTCTCATTTAAGACCAAGAACCAATACCTTCCAGGCAGTGTTCCGTGTACGTTCTCTGATTGCTTTTGCAATCCATCAGTTCTTCCAGGAGAGGGGCTTTGTATATGTCCATACTCCGCTGATTACAGGAAGTGACTGTGAAGGCGCAGGTGAAATGTTCCAGGTAACCACCATGGACTTAAATGATATTCCGAAAACAGAAGAAGGAAAAGTGGATTTCACACAGGATTTCTTCAGAAAGCCAACCAACCTTACCGTAAGCGGTCAGTTAAATGGTGAAACTTACGCGCAGGCATTCCGTAACATTTATACCTTCGGACCAACCTTCCGAGCAGAAAACTCCAATACAACCCGTCATGCAGCAGAGTTCTGGATGATTGAGCCGGAAATGGCCTTTGCAGACTTAGATGACAACATGGCGCTAGCAGAAAATATGCTGAAATATGTCATCCGCTATGTGCTGGAACATGCGCCGGAAGAAATGAACTTCTTTAACTCTTTCATTGATAAAGGACTTCTGGATAGATTAAACCATGTGTTAAACTCTGAATTTGGCCATGTCACTTACACAGAAGCCATTGAAATTCTGGAAAAAGCAAACGATAAGTTTGATTACAAGGTATATTGGGGCTGTGATTTACAGACAGAGCATGAGAGATACCTGACTGAGCAGGTATACAAACGTCCTGTTTTTGTTACAGACTATCCAAAGGAAATCAAAGCCTTTTATATGAAGCTCAATGAGGATAACAAGACAGTTGCAGCTATGGACTGTCTGGTTCCTGGAATCGGAGAAATCATCGGAGGAAGCCAGAGAGAGGATTCTTATGAGAAGCTTTGTGCAAGAATGGATGAGCTGGGATTGAAAAAAGAGGACTATGACTTCTATTTAGACCTGCGTAAATACGGTTCTACCCGTCATGCTGGTTTTGGTCTGGGCTTTGAGCGCTGCGTAATGTATCTGACAGGTATGCAGAATATTCGTGACGTAATTCCATTCCCAAGAACTGTAAACAATTGTGAATTATAAGAGAGAAAAGGAGTACCATGAGATTTTTCCATATTGCAGATGTTCATTTGGGCATGCAGCCTGACAAAGGCTGTCCCTGGAGTGAGGACAGAAGCCGGGAAATCTGGGAAAGCTTCAAGAAAGTGATACAGCAGGCTGGCAGAGAAAATGCCAGCCTGTTTCTCATTGCAGGAGATTTATTCCACAGACAGCCCCTTACCAGAGAATTAAAAGAAGTAAACGCTCTCTTTGCGTCCATTCCAAAGGCGCAGATTGTTCTGATTGCAGGAAATCATGATTACATCAAAGGAGAGTTACCTTCCAGGCGAATTGCGTGGGCGTCCAATGTGCATTGGCTGGAAGAAGAAAAGCTTGCCTATGTGGATTTCCCGGAACTGAAAACCAGAGTCTGGGGATTTAGCTATTACAGCCGGGAAATTTCCAGTCCTCTTTATGATGGAATAAAGGTGCCAAAAGACAGTCCCATGCCATGGAACATTCTCCTGGCTCATGGAGGGGATGAAAAGCATATTCCTATGAGTGCAGATACTTTTCGCAGGTCTGGTTTTGACTATATTGCTCTGGGTCACATTCATAAGCCGCAGATTCTGGAAGAAAATTATCTGGCGTATCCGGGGTCTCTGGAACCTCTGGACAAAAACGAAACAGGACATCATGGATTTATCAAAGGAGAATGTAGCAAAGATGGCACAAGAATTGCCTTTGTGCCTTATTCTGTGCGGGAGTATAAAAGATTTAAGCTGCAGGTCACAGAAAGAACCACCCAGGTAGCTCTGGAAAATGGGATAGAAAGAATTCTGGAGGAGCATGGAAGGCATCATATTTACACCATTTTTCTGGAAGGAATACGTGGGAAGCATACGGAGTTTCTGCCGGAAAGCTTGAAAAGGCTGGGAAATCTTGTAAGCCTGGAGGACCACACTCACAGAGCTTATTCCATTAGTCAGCTTTTAGAAGAGTATGAGGGCAGTGTACTGGAAGAGTATATTCGGTCTTTTGATATTGAACATCTTACAGAAGAGGAGGAGAAGATTCTCCGTCTTGGTATAGAGGCATTGTTAGAATCAGGGGAGGAACTGCTATGATTATTAATAAGTTGAACCTTAAAAATTTCGGCAGATTTCAAAACGAAGAGCTGATTCTAAAACAGGGAATCAATGTGATTTACGGGGAGAATGAAAGTGGAAAATCTACCATTCACAGCTTCTTGCAGAGTATGCTTTTTGGTATGAAACGTCTGCGTGGACGTGCTTCCAGAACAGATACCTACAATAAATATGCCCCTTGGGAACATGCCGGATGGTATGAGGGAGCTATGACCTTTTCCTGTGGGGAAAAGCGTTTTCGACTGGAACGGAATTTCCAGAAGAACAGAGAAGAGGCTACCTTATTCTGTGAGACAGACGGAGAATTGTTGTCTGTAAAAGACGGGGATCTGGATATGCTTCTTGGAAATATTTTGGAAGTTGTGTATTGTAATACTGTATCGGTGGGACAGGCAAAAAGCACCACACAGGAGGGACTTTATAAGGAACTGCGGGATTATCTGGCAGAATTTCAGGGTTCCGGAGATATGAGCTTTGACCCGGAAAAAGCGGTGGAAATTCTAAAACAAAAGAGAAAATACCAGGAAAAGCAGCAGGAATCTGCAACCAGGAAAAAAGAAAAAGAAGAGGAGCGGCTGGCATATGAAATCAGCCATGAACAGGAAGAAATCCTCAATCTGAAGCAAAAACAGCAAGAGCTTCAGCATCAGGCAGCAAACCTTGCAAGGGAAGAATGTCAAATGCCAAGAGAAATACCGGGCAGGAAGGGGCTGCTCCTTCTGGCGATAGCAGGTTTTCTGGTATTTTCCCTGTTATCCATCTTTGGTAAGACACCCTGGTATATTGCGCTGCTATGCGCGGTCTTTCTGGCAGTAGTATGTTTGCTTCCGTTGTTCTTGCCCGGCACAGCAAAGAGTTCTGCAAAAGATAAAGCACAGCAGAACCATACAGGCAGGGTAAAGATTCAGGAACGACTTAGCATGTTGGAGGAAAATCTGAGAGAGCGTCAGAGAAAGCTGGAGAATCTTCAGGAGGAATATGAGGAAGCCAGAGAGAATCGAGGAGAAATCCTGGTTGCCAGAAAGGAGATTCAAAGTCTTTTAGAAGCAGAGCAGAGAATCAGGGAGGCAGCAGCCAGAATGCAGAAAAAGACAGGAGGAACCCTCCAGAAGAAGCTGTCTCAGATTTTTTGCAGTCTTACTAAGGGTAAATATCAGCAGGTTATTCTGGATGAAGATTTTCATATTCATTTGAATCAGGGTGGGAAACTGCTGGCTTTGCATCAGGTGAGCTTTGGTACTATAGAACAGGTTTATCTTGCTTTGCGTCTTGCATGCGGGGGAATTCTCTGCCAGGAGGAAGAATTGCCCCTGGTGCTGGACGAAACCTTTGCCATGTACGATGATAAGCGGCTTTTCAGTACACTAAGGTGGATTTATGAGCATTATTCCCAGGTGCTTATTTTTAGTTGTCATAAAAGGGAAATACAGGCTTTAGAGAGCATGGGGATTCCCTTTCACCTTGTAGAGTTACAGAAACAGGAGGTATGAGAAGATGGGTGAATTCAATCATTTTGACAAAAATGGAAACGCAGTGATGGTAGATGTGTCAGGAAAAGAGCCAACCTACAGAACCGCAGTTGCCCAGGGAAAAATACTGGTATCAGAGGAGATTTTACAAGCGGTTTTAGAACAAAAGGTGAAAAAAGGAGATGTACTGGGAGTGGCCAGAGTGGCAGGAATCATGGCAGTAAAACAGACCTCCTCCATTATTCCCATGTGTCATCCTCTGATGATTCAGAAATGTTCCGTAGACTTTCAGGTGCTTTTGGGAGAACAGGCTATTCAGGCTGTTTGTACTGTAAAAACGGAAGGAAAAACCGGCGTAGAAATGGAAGCTCTCCATGGAGTCAGCGCTGCCCTTCTCACCATTTATGATATGTGTAAAGCTATAGACAAGAAAATGGTGATTCGGGATATTCATTTGGTAGAAAAAACAGGAGGAAAAAGCGGGGATTTCCACTTTTCCTCCCAGAAATAAGTTGTATTTAAGGGCGGGCGCACTCAGAGGCACTGCCCTTTAAAATTTCCAGACCGTGGCCAAGAGCAGGAAGAATACAATCCAGACTTTCCTTCACAGCTTTTGGACTGCCAGGAAGATTAATAATCAGAGTTTGTCCCCGCAGTACAGAAACGCCCCGGCTTAACATAGCACGGTTTGTAATCTGCATGGAATATGCCCGGATAGCTTCTGAAATACCGGGAGCCAGGCGGTCAGAAACAGCAAGAGTGGCTTCCGGGGTGCGGTCACGAAGAGAAAATCCTGTGCCTCCTGTGGTGAGTATCAAATCCACTTTCAAGCGGTCACAAAGATGGATGAGGGTCTCTTCAATGGTTTTCTGCTCATCTGGCAGGATACGCTGGTCAATCACCAGATAATTATCTTGTTCTATGATTGCACGAATCAGAGGCCCGCTTTTGTCCTCCCGTTCTCCCACAGCTCCTTTATCGCTAAGGGTCAGGACAGCAGTGCGGAAACGGTTTCTCTCACCGATGATTGTCAGTTCATCTCCGGTTCGGATGGTACCGCCCTGTATCACCTTTGCAAAAACTCCTTCTTTTGGCATAATGCACTCACCCATAATTTTATAAATCTCACAGTGGGAGTGACATTGCTTTCCAATCTGGGTCATTTCCAGAATTACGTCGTTACACTGGAAAACAGTTCCAACAGGAAGATTCCTGAAATCAAATCCTTCTACCACCAGATTTTCCCCAAAAGCCCCGTCTATAATCTCTGCCCCTCTTTTTTTGAAATCTTCGATTTTGTCATAAGAGAGAAGGCTTACCTGGCGGTGCCATTTTCCGGCATGGGCGTCCTTTTCAATGCCCCAGTCTTCTACAAAAACGGCCTCTTCTACCCTGTGTTTTTGGGTCCCTTTTTTTTCACTGATACAGATTGCTTTTACAATTCCCATAAGTTTTATCCTCCGATTTGTGACATTTTGCGGTGCTCCGGTTCACCTTCCAGAGCAGATAAATAAAAGCGGTGTTCAGAAGGCTTCTGCAGTATAGCACTTTCAATAGCAGAGCGTATTTCTGCCGGTGCAGCTCCATTTCTGAGAAGTTTTTTCAGATTCAGTCCATTTTCATAATAAAGACAGAGCTTTAACATGCCATCAGAAGTCAGACGAATCCGGTTACACTGATGGCAGAATTTACCGTGAACAGCATCAATAAAGCCGATACAGCCACGAAATCCAGGAATCTTTATGTAGTTGGCAGGACCGTTTCCACGCTGCTTCGTAGTAATCTGGTAATTGGGATACAATTCTGCTATCTTGGGTAACAGTTTTTCCCGGCTATAGCCTTCATAGTTTTTGCCAAATCCAATAGGCATAATTTCAATAAAACGCACATCCACTGCATAATCTCTGGCAAGATGGAGCAAATCCGGAAATTCCTTGTCATTGATACTCTTTAAAAGAACTGTGTTGACTTTGGTTCGTATGCCCATCTCCTGACTTTTTACGATATTTTCCAATACACTTTCCAGACCGGTGTGTCCTGTGATTTGCTGAAAGACCTCAGGCTGTAAAGTGTCCAGGCTGATATTAATGCCATCAATGCCAATTTCTTTTAATTCAGGAAGAAATTTACCAAGAAGAATGCCATTGGTTGTAATGGTTACCTGTTCTGTGCAAGGCAGGGCTTTTAACTGTCGCAGGAAATCCATGCAGCCTTTTCGTACAAAGGGCTCCCCTCCTGTAACTTTAAACCTGTGAATGCCAAGCGCGCCCATAGATTCACAGATTTGCAGGATTTCTTCAAAACGGAAGATTTCTTCATGGTCAATAGAAGGCAAAGATTCAGGCATACAATACTGACAGCGGAGATTACAACGGTCTGTCACGGAAATACGGAGATAATTAATGTCTCTCCCGTAAGAATCAATCATATCATAAACCAACCTTTCTAAAATGCTGTTTCTATTATACCAGAGATGCGTTTCAAAGTATATATACAAGAAACGCTGCAACCGGAAGCAATTCTTCCGAAGCAGCGTTTTCTATGAAAGGAGAAACACATATGAAAAAAGAAAAGATTTATCTCTTCATATAATGCATGTAACGCACATCCTGATATTCGTCAAACTTAATCTGCAGGTAGGTCCAGGCCATATGTAGCACAGGTGCAAGACCTGCCAGGAGAATGAAGAGAGTTACCAGACTAATACTCTGGGTTACCTGGTAAATGAAAATCGTGTACAAGACAACAAAAAATGCAATGCTGACTTTAAGAATAGGGATGAGTTTTTCTCTCATAATGGCACCTCCTGACTGAATTATTGTTTCATTTTTGTTTATTATACAATAATAGTCTGTAAATTTCAATGAGAATATTATAAAAAATGTATAATTTTATGCATGAATTTAGAGCGTAGGGAGAAGTAAATAAGTAGGAAATACAAAAGTTAGTTCGATGGCCTATGAAAAACAGAGCAAAATAGGTGGGAAGTTCAAAATCTGGTCTTGTGACCTATAAAAAGACAGAGAAAAGTAGGTGGAATCAGGAGGAAGATAGAAAACCACCCATTTTACTCTTAGACCAGGATTTTTGGATATGAAATTTTGTATTTTGCCTTGAAATTCTGACCACTTACTGAAATTTATGAGACAAAAAAACGGGGCATGGTGTAGGATATGGAGTATAAAATTGAGAAAGGGGTACTTCTATGGTTCCTAAAATTTTAGCCTATACAATTTTGAATATAAAATCCTTATTAAAAGATAAAATTTCTTTTATTTGGGCAATTTTATTGCCTATGATTATGTTTCTATTAAATTTTCAAAATATAGAAAGTGAAAAAGATTTCATACCCTGGTGGGTATATATGGTTTTATGCGCTTTTATTTATGGAATAGGTGTCTATACTTTAGAATTAAAGGAGGCAGGGTGCTTGAGGACAATTTTTTCCATTCACTATTCGCCAACAGCATTTTTTCTTGGGAATTTAACGACACAGATTATTTTTTCTGTGCTAAGTATCCTTGTATTTGATATTGTAGCGGGGATTTTAAAACAGTTTTCTATATCTCATTTAATGGTATATAGTTTTGGAACAATCGTTTTATGCATACCATTTGCTTTTTGGGGACATGGAGTGACCTTATTAAAAAGACTTCATGTAAACTCTATTAGAACCATTTCTACAATTCTGATATTCGGAATGTTTTTGTTAGTAGGCAGAGATACCATGTTAAACAGGTATAATCCTTTGTATCGCGTGTTGGATTTAGTAATCAATTATACTATAGAAAAGTTAGCTGGATATTGTATTTTTACAATTTTATCGTTTATTCTGGGTGGAATTAGTATTTGGCGTTTTGAGCCTAATTCGAACGAAAGGAGATAGCAAGGGTTATGGACAAAGATATCAATATCAAAAATTTAAGTCTGCCTTATGTTGAAAAAACTGTGAATTTATGCATAAAAAGGGAATTGAATCATTTAAAAGGTAACAATGGAACAGGTAAAACGTTGTTGTTAGATTACATCTCAGGTATACGAAAAGATAAGAAAGATATGATTAGCGGCAATGAAAGTATCCTTTATATTAATCAAAGTATCTTTTTTTCGGACAGACTTTTGTGCGAAGATTTCCTGAAGTTTGTTTACCGAATGGAAGGAAAAATGGTAGAAGTAACAGAGTTTGAAAAGCATAATGGAGAACATGTGAGAACGCTATTGAAAAAGCAATGGGGAATGTTATCAGGAGGGGAACGGAAATTGATTTATATCCTTATTCTCATGTCAATCAATAGGGAATGGTATATCTTAGATGAACCTTTTGCGTTTTTAGATACCATGAAAAAGAATATGATTTGGGCTGTGATTGACGAAAAATTAGCAGAGGGAAAAGGTGTTATTATTGTTTCTCATGAAGATGAACAAGACAGGTTAAAAAATACAGCCCGGATTATTTCTATTTAATCTTGAAATCTTATTTCGGGAATTCTATACTTAAAAAATAATAATCATATAAAAGGAAAGTTGTAGTATGAATGTTGAAATAAAAATTGTAAAAGGTTTGGAGAAACCTTATGCAGTCCTGTATACAAGCCAGCTTAATGAAGAAATAGAAAGGGCAGTTTCTATGTTGGAAACAACCAGTGACGTGATTACAGCAGTCCACAATGAGCGGACCGTTGTGCTAAAGGGAGATGAGATTTACTTAATCCGAATCGAAAATGAAAAGACCGTTATCTATTGTAGAAATAAAAGCTATGTAAGCAAAAAACGTCTGTGTGAATTGGAGAAAGCGTTAAAACCTGATTTTATGAAAATTTCAAAAACCACACTAATAAATTTGAAGTACATAGAAGGTGTGGAAGCGTCTTTTGGAGGAAGCATGTTGTTGATTCTGAAAAACGGATGCAAAGATTATGTTTCCAGAAAATATCTTCCGGATTTAAAGAAATATTTAGGATTATAAGGAGGTTTTACTATATGAAGAAACTTATAGAATTGTCCATAAAAGGGGTAAGCGCTGCCCTGGTTTGTTTTTCCCTGTTTGGCATAGTCTGGAACCTGGTAAATGGAGGGGATTACATCCTGACAGATTATGTATACACAAAAATGGTACTGGGTGCAGTTGTAGTGGGCTTGGGATTTTCCATTCCCGGAATTGTCTATGAAAGTCCAAATCTGCCTTATATCATGAAAATCGTGATTCATATGGGAATCGGCTGCGCCATCTTTTTGGCTACATCCTTTGTGGTAGGATGGATTCCCGCATCTTTTGGTATCAAGGGCTGTGTTGTAGCCATTGCAGCGGAAATTGGAGTGTCCTTTCTCCTGTGGTTTGGATTTTCTCTGTATTACAAAAAACAGGCTCAGAAAATGAATGATAGGATACAGAATAAATTCTGAAATATGGGATTTCCTGTTATATGAAGCGATGCAAAGTAAAACTGGCAGATTTATGAGAACATGTAAGGGGGGCGCTTGCCCCCTTCTGCCTTTCTTTTCCTTATTTTTCCTGTGCCTGATTATGCTTTTGTACCAGCTTATTGATTCTGTCAACCGGATTCAGTAATGTGCTGATGGAACCGTCATGGTTCAGTGTGTCAATAATCAGCGCAATATATTTGCTCATGTCACAGTTTACATAATATGGTTTTGCCAATAATTCTTCTGGCTGATAAACCAGATTTGTAGTAAGCAGTCTGTCAAAGGCGCCCTCTTCATAAGCCTTATCAAAGCGTTCCAGACCGTTGGTGAACAGACCAAAGGTAGAACACATGAAAATCTTGGCGGCGCCGCGTTTTTTCAGCAGTGCGGCAACTTCCAGCATACTGTCACCGGAAGAAATCATATCGTCAATAATAATCATATTCTTGCCGGTTACATCAGCACCCAGGAATTCATGAGCTACAATGGGGTTTCTGCCATCTACAATAGTAGAATAGTCCCGGCGTTTATAGAACATACCCATATCCACGCCAAGAACGTTTGCCAGGTAAATGGCGCGGCCTGTGCCGCCGGCATCCGGGCTGATAATCATCAGATGGTCACTGTCAATGGCAAGGTCCGGTTCTGCCCGTAAAAGTCCTTTTATAAACTGATATGCAGGCTGAACAGTTTCAAAACCATGGAGTGGGATGGCATTCTGTACTCTTGGGTCATGTGCGTCAAAAGTGATGATGTTGTCCACACCCATGTCTGTAAGTTCCTGAAGTGCAAGAGCACAGTCCAGAGATTCCCGGCCTGTTCTCTTGTGCTGGCGGCTTTCATATAAGAATGGCATAATCACATTGACACGTCTTGCTTTTCCGCCTACTGCAGCAATGATTCTCTTTAAATCCTGGAAATGGTCATCCGGTGACATATGGTTTGTGCGTCCGCATACCTTATAGGTCATGGAATAATTGCAGACATCTACCATAATATAAAGGTCATCTCCACGTACAGATTCGCCGAGAATACCTTTGGCTTCTCCGGAACCAAAACGGGGAGCTTTGGAGTCAATGAGATAGGAATCACGCTCATAGTCTTCAAATTTCAGGGAGTCTTTTTCTTCGTGGTCCCGTTCCTTTCTCCACCTGACAATGTAGTCATTTACTTTCTGTCCCATAGCCTGGCAGCTTTTCAGCGGGATAATACCCAGTCGCCCTACAGGGAGCGTTTTTAAAGTGTCTGCGGATGTTGATGCCATTTTTCTTTTCCTCCTAAAAGTTTTTTTTGAATTCTTATGTCATTTCCCACCAGTTTCAGCATAGTATAATTGCTTGTGACTCTGGAAAAAGTTCGTTCTGAATAAGTATTCAGGAAGTCTTCCATAGTCAGGTTGGTAGAAATGATAGTTGCCTTTTTGTTTAAAATTCTTTCATTAATACAGCAAAATAGCTGGGATGAAATAAAACTGTTGGTCAGCTCTGTTCCTAAATCATCAATAATCAGCAAGTCACATTCAAAAATAAAGGACGCCATATCTTCTGATTCTGCATCCTTTTGGAAGGTGTTTTTAGATAACAGGTCAAATAGATCAAAGGCGGTGAAATATAGAACAAAGTAGGAACGATCCAGGAGCTCTTTGGCAATACAATGGGTGAGATAAGTTTTTCCCACACCTGTATCTCCGTATATCAATAAATTATCTTTTGCATGGTCAAAGTTTTGGATAAAATCCCAGGACCTTTCTACCGCCTTTTTGGCAGATTCCAGGGCAGTCATGCCACTGGAGGCATCTGTAAATTCAGGGGAGTAAAAGTCAAAAGAAAAATGCTGGAAGTTCTCTGTATTCAGTATATCCCGTATGTTGGACTGAGTATACAGAAGATCCACTGCTGCTTTACGAAAGCAGGAACATTTTTCCACCTTACCAGGTCCATCCTCCTCTTCGGTGAGAATAAATCCCGTATCTTTGCAAAGGGGACAATCATAGTGAAGTTCCAGATAATTTTCAGGATAACCATGTTGGGTGAGCAGCCGGCTCCGTTCCAGGGCAAGGCGCTGAATTTGAGCAGTAAGATCGAAATCTCCCTCTTTAGAAGCGCCTAACATGAAACGGGCTTTTTGCAGTCCAAGAGAGGCAATCTCCCGGCGGATTTCTGAAAGTCTGGGAATCTCTGCTTCAGCCTTTTGAATGCGTTCATCCTGCTCATGTTTATGTAAAAACTGTTTTTGATTGTAATTGCGCATAAGCGCATCATATTGAAAATTCTTCAGTGGCACGGTTTGCCTCCTTACCTGTTTCATTTTCCAAGAAGTTGTTTTTCCAATTCCGCCATATTGTAATTACGCTGGTGAAAATTGTTAAATTTATTTTTCGGCTGTGCCGGTTTGGGTTTGGAATCCGCTGCTCTGGCAGCTTTTTTCTGCTGGAAGCTCTGATCCAGTGTATCAATGTCAGACAGGTGATGAACCCCTTTCTTGAACCAGCTTTCCAGAATACTGTCTGCATAGGAAAAGCTGGCTTTTCCGGTAGAGAGTACGGTCCGGCTGCAAGCCTCTGAAATAATATCCAGGGTGAATCCGTACTGGTTCATCCAGAGATTCATATACTGGATTTCCTTTTCCAGAGGATTCCTGTTTTTAATACCAAAGGCTCTTAATATAGTAAAATAATTTCGGTTGTAAAGGTTTGTTTCTTCTTTTGCCTGGTTCACTGTGACAATTTTTTGCTCTGCCCAGGCAAGCCCTACCTTTTTAATATAAGCCATGCTGGTGCTTCCCTTGGAAACACAGTATTCAATCAGATATTCCATCAGCTCTGCGGAGAGCCCAACCTCATCATAGAGAAACAGAAGGGTTTCCATATCGGTCGGTGTGAGGGTTTTGCCAAGATACTGCTCTGCAATAAACAAAAGCTGGCGTACCTCATCATTTCCTTTCAGTGTCCTGATTTTATCAGGCGTGAGTGAAGAGGAGACTGTCTCTTTTGGTGGTTCCAGACCTGCGGCTGCTTCCTGTAAGCTGTTCTGGAAGAGGGTTTCCTCTTTGGCAGTAACCGGATAGAATACAACCCTGGTAAGAATCCCTTTGCCATCAAAGGAAACGTCTAAAATCCCCGTTTTTTTCCAGTACCGTAATGCCCTTAGTACGTCTGCTTCTGTACAATTAAAAACGTCTGCAATAGAGGAAAGCTCCAAAAGGGTTTTCTCCTGACAGGCGTGCCTTAGCAGATAGAGATAAATTTTTACAAATTCACCATTTGCGGAAGGCATATAGCCATCCAGGAAACGGTTGGAGATGAACGTGAATTCTCCGGGAAAGCTATTATATACTTCAAACTGCCCCATTTTAAACATCCTTTACATGTATCATTTTCTTTCTCTTGAATCAATTTCAGTATAGCACACAATATCTGAAAAGAGAACTGGATTTTTTTTCGACAGCGAAAAACAGAAGGTGAATAGGGAATGCTGTGGGAAATGTGGATAATGTGGATAAAAAAGTGGACTACTTTTTATTGGAAACCATAAATTGTCGAAAATACAAGGAAAATAGAGGATTTTTAAATGAAATGCTGTCGGTTTATGTCAACTTTCCGAAAGGAAAAAAATCCACATGCTCTGTGGGCAGAACATGTGGATGATTTAGTGGATAATGTGGATAACCTTACAGTCCTAACAGGTTTTCGCCGATTTTATACACATCTCCGGCCCCCATGGTTATCAACACGTCTCCGTGGATACAATTTTCTAATAAAAATGCTTCAATTTCGTCAAAGGTAGGGAAATAATAAGCATCCACACCTTTTTCCAGAAGTAAATCCCGCAAATTAGCAGAAGAGATTCCAAGCGTGTCGGTTTCTCTTGCCGCATAGATATCCGCCAGAATTACTTTATCTGCCAGGGATAAAGCCTGGGCAAATTCCTGCATTAAGGCTTTGGTACGTGTGTAGGTGTGAGGCTGGAATACGCACCAGGTGGTTTTGTGTGGATAATTTTTTGCAGTTTTTAAGGTGGCCTGGATTTCAGTTGGGTGGTGGGCATAATCATCAATCACCGTAACTCCGGCTACCTTTCCTTTGTATTGGAATCTGCGGTCTGTTCCAGAAAAGTGCAGAAGTCCTTTCTGAATAGCAGGCAGGTCAATGCCGATTTTTACGCCCAGGGCAATGGCTGACAGCGCATTGGAAACATTGTGCATACCCGGCACAGATAAGGTAAAGCGGCCAAGGTTTTCCTCACCTTTTATACAGTCAAAGGAAGCATGGGCAAATTTGTCAAATTCAATATTTTCAGCACGGTAATCCGCCTTTTCCTTCAGAGAATAGGTCAGAATCTCACAATCAAGTCCCCGGGTGATTTCTTCTACATTTGGAATATCCTGATTAATAATGAGGGTTCCGTCTGCGGGCAGCAATGCGGCAAAACGGCGGAAAGAATTTCGGATATCCTCTAAATCTTTGAAAAAATCCAGATGGTCAGCATCAATATTGAGGATAATGCTGATTTTTGGGAAAAAGCTTAAAAAGCTGTTGGTGTATTCACAGGCTTCGGTAATAAAGGTCTCAGACTGTCCCACACGGATATTTCCGTGGATTGCAGGAAGGATACCTCCTACGGAGATGGTTGGGTCTGTGTCTGCTTCCAGAAGAATGTGAGAAATCATGGAAGTTGTTGTGGTTTTTCCATGAGTACCGGATACAGCAATAGGAAGCTGATAATTCTTCATAATCTGTCCCAGAAGCTCTGCCCTGGTAAGCATGGGAAGATTGCGCTCTTTGGCACAGGCATATTCCGGGTTGTCGGGATGGATGGCAGCAGTGTACACTACCAGTTCTACATCGTTTGTAATGTTGGATGCTCTCTGACCAATATAGATTTTGGCTCCTTTTTCTTCTAATTGTCTGGTAAGGTCTGATTCTTTTGCATCAGAACCGGAAACCGGAAAATCTTCTCCCAGGAGGATTTCAGCAAGACCGCTCATGCTGATACCGCCGATTCCAATGAAGTGAATGTGTAATGGTTTATGAAAATCAATCTGATACATATGACAGAATCCTTTCTATATATTATTAGGAAATTACTCTCTTAAATTATAACCAACATTGCAGGAAATGGAAACCCTTTCTTGATAAAAATCCAATATAATGGTTAAAAACAGGTAAAATGTAACAAAAAGTTGTAAAATGTCGAAAAAAAATTGTTTAAAATGTTCACTTTTTCCAAAGATTATGGTATAATAAAAAAACCATAGATTATACAAGAGGTGATGGCATGATTAAGAAAGAAATGATTGCGATGTTATTAGCCGGTGGACAAGGCAGCAGATTAGGCGTACTTACTGCCAAGGTTGCAAAACCAGCGGTAACATTTGGCGGAAAATACAGGATTATTGATTTTCCCCTTAGTAACTGTATTAATTCAGGCGTAGATACAGTGGGTGTACTGACACAGTACCAGCCTTTGCGGCTGAATACCCATATTGGAATTGGTATTCCATGGGATTTGGATAGAAACGTAGGAGGAGTTTCTATTTTGCCTCCTTATGAGAAGAAAACAAATACAGAATGGTATACTGGTACAGCAAATGCCATTTATCAGAACCTGGCATATATGGAAAATTATAATCCGGATTATGTGTTAATTCTGGGAGGCGACCATATTTACAAGATGGACTATGAGGTTATGCTGGATTTCCACAAAGCGAATAAAGCAGATATTACCGTGGCATGTATGCCGGTCCCATGGGAAGAAGCCTCCAGATTTGGTCTTGCCATTACAGATGAGACCGGAAGAATCACAGAATTTGAGGAAAAACCGGAGAATCCTAAGAGCAATCTGGCTTCTATGGGTATTTATATTTTTAGCTGGCCTGTATTAAAGGAAGCATTGATTGCATTAAAAGACCAGTCCGGTTGTGATTTTGGTAAGCATATTCTTCCTTATTGTAAAGAAAAAGGACAGAGACTCTTTGCTTATGAGTATAATGGCTACTGGAAGGATGTAGGAACTCTGGGGTCTTATTGGGAAGCCAATATGGAGCTGATTGATATTATTCCGGAATTTAATTTATATGAAGAGTTCTGGAAGATTTATACCAAAGGTGATATTATTCCGCCTCAGTATATTGCAGCAGACGCTGTGGTAGAGAAGAGTATTGTGGGAGAGGGAACAGAGATTTACGGAGAGGTACATAATTCTGTAATTGGAGCAGGCGTTACTATTAAGAAAGGCGCTGTTGTCCGGGATTCCATTGTCATGAAACAGGCTGTCATCGGAGAAAATGATGTCATTGACAAAGCCATTATTGCTGAAAACGTTGTGGTAGGAGATAACGTTGTTATGGGTGTGGGAGAAGAGGTTCCAAACAAACTGAAACCAAATGTATATTCCTTCGGACTTGTAACTGTAGGCGAAAATACCGTCATCCCGTCCAATGTAACCATTGGAAAGAACACAGCCATTGTAGGGCAGACCAGCATAGAAGACTATCCGGGAGGGGTTCTGGAAAGCGGTGAAACATTGAATAAGGAAGGTGAGACAGAATGAGAGCAATAGGTATTATTCTTGCCGGCGGCAATAACCATAAAATGAGAGAATTATCACAGAAAAGAGCTATCGCGGCTATGCCCATAGCGGGAAGCTACCGGAGCATTGATTTTGCACTCAGCAACATGTCAAACTCCCATATTCAGAAAGTAGCTGTATTTACACAATATAATGCACGTTCTTTAAATGAGCATTTAAGTTCTTCTAAATGGTGGGATTTCGGAAGAAAGCAGGGAGGACTCTATACCTTTACACCTACCATTACACCGGATAACAGTTTCTGGTATCAGGGAACTGCGGACGCTATGTATCAGAACCTGAATTTCCTGAAATCCAGTCATGAACCGTATGTAGTAATTGCTTCCGGTGATTGTGTGTACAAGCTGGATTACAATAAGGTGCTGGAGTACCACATTGCAAAACGTGCAGATATTACCGTGGTATGTACGGATGTTCATGGGGAAGATGTTACCCGGTTTGGATGTCTGAAGATGAATGAAGACTGCAGGATTGAGGAATTTGATGAGAAACCTATGGTGGCTCAGTCCAATACCATTTCTACCGGTATTTACGTCATCAGAAGACGCCAGTTAATTGAATTAATTGAAAAGTGTGGTCAGGAAGGCCGCCATGATTTTGTAAAGGATATCTTAATTCGTTATAAAAATCTGAAACGAATCTACGGATATAAGATTAATACATATTGGAGCAATATTTCTACAGTAGAATCTTATTATAAGACGAACATGGATTTCCTGAAGCCGGAAATCCGGGATTATTTCTTCCGCCAGTATCCGGGAGTGCAGTCTAAGATTGATGATCTGCCTCCGGCTAAGTACAATCCAGGCGCTGTTGTAAAAAACAGTTTGATTTCCAGCGGATGTATTATTAACGGACAGGTAGAAAATTCTGTACTCTTTAAGAAGGTTTTCGTTGGAAATAATTGTGTTATCAAGAATTCCATTATTTTAAATGATGTCTATCTGGGAGATAATACACATATTGAAAACTGTATCGTAGAAAGCAGAGATACCATCCGGGCAAATTCTTATTTCTGCGGCGAGGAAGGCATTAAAATTGTAATTGAGAAAAATGAACGTTACGTTCTGTAAAAAAGGCTTAAAATACCACTGCATAAGGCGGCAGTAAAGGCAACAAAGGCATGAAAGGGGAAGGTTGTATGAATATCACAGATGTAAGAGTAAGATGCGTAGCAAAAGAGGGAAAAATGAAGGCAGTAGTCTCTATTACTATTGATGAGGAATTTGTGGTTCATGATATCAAGGTCATAGAGGGAGAAAAAGGTTTATTTATTGCTATGCCAAGCCGCAAAGCAACGGACGGGGAATATAGAGATATTGCCCACCCTATTAATTCTGCAACCCGTGAAAGAATACAAAATATTATCCTGGAGAAATATGAACAGGTGTTAGCAGAGGAACCGCTGGAGGAAACGGAATCCTAAGTTGAAAAGAGAAAAGAGACTGTTGCTTTATAGGACAGTCTCTTTTTTGTCGGATAAAATTGCTCTTCTGTATTTAGTAGTTCTGACGCCAGCCGGAGGGATATTTGTTTTTTACAGTGTTTCCTACTACTTTTCCCCAGCCAAGAGGGAAACCTTTGGCGCAGATGAGTTTCCAGCCCTTTTGAGAAGTGCATTCGCCTTCTTCCAGGGAGAAAGTTTCGCCCCTTAAATAGGCAGCCAGCCGGGAGTCCTGAGGGTTTAAACTGATTTTTGAAGCCTGTGGGACATCCTTTAGAGCCATGGCAAGTGACTGGCTTGGTTCAAAACGGTTTTTCTTTAACTCTCCAAGAAAGAGACCATGGCGGAGGAATTTTAAGCCTTTTAAGGAACCTGTGGAGGCAGAGGGAAGGCGGTAAACAAAGCCATTACGTGCTTCAATGCCATTCCAGTCAACAGGTATAGAGAGAGAGGAAAAAAATTCTTCCACAAGTTTCCTTTCTTCTTTTTTTAAGGTACAGGGCATTGGGGCAAAAGGTGCAGATTCCAGTGTCCCTTTTTTTCTGAGGAGCGCCAGAAAATGCCCTTCTCCATCCATATGATGGGGGAAAATGCGGCGGGTTTTCAAAAGGCGCGTATCCCCATTTCCCCACTGGGGATTTCCAGGGGTGAAGCCAGGGTAATCCTCCATGTCCAGTAACTCCATCTCAGGAAACTGTTCCAGTACATAAGAAATCAGGCCTTCATTTTCAACAGGAGAGAAGGTGCAGGTGGAATACATAAGCAGTCCTCCCGGTTTTAGCATGGAGATAGCGTGCTGAATGATTTCCTGTTGCAACTTTCCAAAGTAGTCTGGGCGTTCCTCATTCCAGGTTTTGGCTACCTCAGGGTCTTTGCGAAACATTCCTTCACCAGAGCAGGGGGCATCTACCAGAACCTTGTGGAAAAATTCAGGAAAATACCCAGCCAGACGTTTTGGGGTTTCATTAGTTACCAGAGAGTTTGTTACTCCTGAAAGCTCCAGATTTCGAAGCAGGGCTTTTGCCCGGGAAGCACTGATTTCATTGGCTACAAGAAGTCCTTTTCCCTGAAGTCTGGCAGCCAGCTCAGTGGCTTTTCCTCCCGGGGCAGCACATAAATCCAGAACATATTCGCCAGGAGTGATGTCAAGCCGGCTGGCAGGCGCCATGGCGCTGGGCTCCTGGAGATAATACAGCCCGGCAGGATAAAAAGGATGTCTGGAGGGACGGTCTTCTTTCCCATAAAAGAATCCATTGGGAACCCAGGGGATGGGAGCAAGCTGAAATGGGGCAGTCTCAGCAAATTCCTGAGCTGAAAGCTTCAGAGTATTGACTCTGAGACCGAATTTGCGTGGGGAATCATAGCTGTCTAAAAAGGCAGAATACTCTTCTCCCAGCATATCCTTCATACGGGCTAAAAAGGCTGACGGTAATTGTTCCATGGAATGGCTCCTTTCTTTTCATTTGAATTGTTTTGTATAAGGTTTGATGTAACATTTAAAAAAACAGGTGATTTTATACCATTTTGTGAGAAAACGAAAATGCCGAAAAACCCTATGAAATAAGGCTTTCCGGCACTTTTCAAGTCAAATCGAAGCGACGTGATTCGAACACGCGACCTCTGCGTCCCGAACGCAGCACTCTACCAAACTGAGCCACGCTTCGCTGTTCAACAAATTTCATTATATAGAATGAGACACAAAATGTCAATAAAAATTTTATATTTATTTTATTGACATTTTGTGCATCTGCACATTAAAATTATTTTAGATAATGTGCAGATGCATAGTTTTACGTGGGGAAATGAAAAATGGAAAAAGAGACAACAGATAAACGGATAGAAAAAACCAAGGCGAATATTTTAAATGCCCTGATTGCACTTTCAAAGGAAAAGGAATTAAACGAAATATCCATACGGGAATTGACGGAGGCTGCCCACATTCATAGAAATACTTTTTATCTTCATTATACAGATGTGGATTCTGTCTTAGCTGAAGTGGAAGAAACCATGTGCATCGTGGTTAAGAATATGGCAGAACAGTTTACAGACCAGGAACTTTTAACGCATGTGGGGACTTTGCTGCAGGAGGTATTTCAGTATCTTTATCAGGAGCGGGAGAAATGCGTTCTTATGATGAAGGGGAGAGGGAAGGTTTCCAAGGGCAAAATGCTTTTGGAGTCTGTTTTTGAGAAATATCTGCAAAACTTTCCGGTGGAAATAGACAGAGATTCTTTTGAGTTTCAGGCACAGTTTTATTACTGTATTGCAGGTGCATTGGGAGTAATCCGTTATTGGATGGAAAATGAATTTCAGGAACCGCCGAAACAGGTTGCGGAGATTACCGGAAAATTATTGCTTCAGGGAATTCAGGGAATTGTCCCAACAAAATAAGGGAAGAAGTTACGGGTTGGAGGAACAGAGGAATGGAAAATACGAAGAAGCATACAGAGGATTTTGTGAAGCTGGAACAGGTGACAAAAGTATATAAAATGGGAGAGGTAGAAATCAAAGCTGTGGATGGCATTGACTTTTCCATTGCAAAAGGGGAATTTGTAGTCATTGTAGGACCAAGTGGAGCCGGAAAAACTACGGTTTTAAATATCCTGGGAGGGATGGACACTGCCACTTCGGGAAGTGTACTGGTGGATAAGAATGATATTGCCAAATACAGTCCCAAGAAGCTTATTGGCTATCGCAGGGATGATATTGGGTTTGTGTTTCAGTTTTATAATCTGATTCCCAATCTTACAGCGCTGGAGAATGTAGAACTGGCGCTTCAGATTTGCAAAAATCCGCTGGATGCTAAAACAGTCCTGGAAGATGTGGGACTTGGAGAGAGACTGAATAATTTTCCGGCACAGCTTTCGGGAGGAGAACAGCAAAGAGTGTCCATAGCCAGGGCTTTAGCAAAGAATCCCAAGCTGCTTTTGTGCGATGAGCCAACAGGCGCTCTGGATTATAATACGGGAAAAGCCATTCTAAAGCTTTTACAGGATACCTGCCGGAAAAAGGGAATGACTGTCATTGTCATTACGCACAACTCAGCCATTGCGCCTATGGCGGATAGGGTGATACATATCAAAAATGGTAAAGTTTCCGGCATGGAAATGAATGAACACCCGGTTCCGGTAGAGACCATTGAATGGTAGGTGTGTGGATATGAAAAAAAGAGCATTAAGAAAAAACTTTTACATGGAAATAAGGAAAAGCCTGGGAAGATTTTTGTCTATTTTCTTTATTGTGGCTATGGGGGTAGCCTTTTTCTCAGGAATCCGGTCAGCAGAGCCGGATATGAGATATTCTGCAGATGCTTATTTTGACCGAAATGACTTTATGGATATTCAGGTTATGGGTACGCTTGGCATTACAGAGGAAGATGTGACAGCCATTGAACAGGTGGAAGAGGTAGAAAAGGCAGAACCGGGATATTCTGCAGATATGTTGGTGGATGTTCACGGAAACCAGAAAATTCTTCATGTATCTTCTGTTTTAGACAGTATGAATGATTATAAGGCAGAGGAAGGAAGAATGCCTGAGAAGTCAGGAGAGTGTCTGATGGATCAGGACTTTGCGGCCTCTGCAGGACTTAAAGTCGGGGATTCTATTACTCTGTTAAGCGGAACCAGGGACCCGCTTACGGATACGCTGCAGACAGATACTTATGAGATTACAGGCCTTGGGAGCAGTGTTTCTTATATTTCCTTTGAGCGTGGCAGCAGTAATATTGGAAACGGGGAAGTCAGTGGATTTCTGACCATATTGCCTGAAGACTTTTCTTTGGAGGTATATACAGAGTGCTATATAACCGCAGAGGGAGCCAAAGAGCTTACCGCCTTTACGCCGGAATATGATAAAAAAGTGGAAACGGTTTTAAAGAACATTGAAGATATTGGAGATTATCAGGGAAAATTAAGGGCTGATTCCATCAGAGAAGAAGCAGGGGAGGAGCTTAAGAAGGCGGAGCAGGAACTGGCGGATGGAAAAGCCAGGGCAGAACAGGAGCTTTCGGATGCATGGAAGCAGATTGGGGATGGAGAACAGGCTCTTGCAGATGGAAAGAGAGAGCTGGCAGCAGGGAAACAGGAACTGGAAGAAGGAAGGAACCAATTATATTCCAGCCAGAAGCAGGTAGATGGGGCATATGCACAGATTCAGGCAGAGGAACAAAAATTAAACCAGGGAAAACAGGAGCTTCAGACTCAGGAGGCACTGCTTCAGCAAAAAGAGCAGGAATATGAGGAGGCACTGGCAAAAGTAGAAGCCGGGGAAGCAGAAATTTCCAGGTTTGATACAGGTTACGCAAGACTGGAGGCGGGCATCAGACAGATAGAGCAGGGGATTGCACAGGGCATGCAGGCGCTGGAAGCGGCCAGAGGAGAGTATGAGCAAGGGGTGGCAGCGCTGGAAGCAGCCAGAGGACAGGTTGCAGAAATGGAGGAACAGCTAAAGCAGGAAGGGCTTTCAGAAGAGGAGAAGCAGGCGCTTATAAGCCAGATTGAGATTGCTAAAATGCAGATTTCCCAGCAGGAGCAGGTGCTTGCTCAGGCAAAGGTGGCTTTAGAGGAACAGGAAAAGCAATTTTTAGAACAGCAGAAACCTCAGGCAGAGGCTCAACTGGCAGCGCTAAAGGAACAAAAAGCACAATTAGATGCCCAGAAGCCGGAAATTGAAGAGAGCCGGAAAGCGCTGGAAGCAGCCAGAGGACAGTTGGAAGAGCAGAAGCCCCAGTTAGATAAGGCAAAGGCACAACTGCAGGAAGCAAAAAATCAGATTGCATCTGGAGAAGCTCAGCTTGCAGAGGCAAAACAGCAGGCTGCTAAGGGGCAGCAGCAGATTGACAGTGGATGGAGCAAAATTCATGCAGGAGAGCAGGAGATTGAAAAGGGAGAAGCAGAAATTGCGGAAAATGAGAAGAAATTAGAGGATGCCAGAAAGGAATATGAGGAAGGCAAGGCGGAAGCAGAACAGGAAATCCAGGATGGAGAAAACGAAATCAAGGAGGCAAAACAGAAAATAGAAGATATTGAAGATGCAAAATGGTATGTAAATGACCGCAGCATCACTACGGATTATGCCGGATATGGAGATAATGCTGACCGTATGCGCGCCATTGGGGAAGTATTTCCTATTTTGTTCTTTATTGTGGCAGCTCTTATCAGCCTTACAACTATGACCCGCATGGTGGAGGAACAAAGGACAGAAATCGGTACGCTGAAGGCACTGGGATACGGAAAAATGAGCATAGCAGGAAAGTATCTGAATTACGCTATGACTGCAACCATTGGAGGCAGCATTTTCGGAGTACTTTTTGGAGAAAAAATATTTCCGTATATTATTATTACAGCCTATAAGATTATGTATACTCATGTACCGGATGTGGTGATTCCCTATAATATGAAGTATGGAATTTGGGCTACTGTGGCAGCAGTACTGTGTACCGGACTTGCAACCTTGCTGGCCTGCTATAAGGAGCTGGCTGCACAGCCGGCAGTTCTTATGCGCCCTCCTGCACCAAAGCAGGGAAAAAGAGTATTTCTGGAATATCTGCCATTTTTGTGGAAACGGCTTGGCTTTATCTGGAAATCTACTATCCGGAATCTGATTCGCTATAAAAAGCGGTTCTTCATGACGGTTTTTGGAATCGGAGGCTGTATGGCTTTGATGATTGTGGGCTTTGGTCTGAGAGATTCTATTTTTTCCATTGGAACCTTGCAGTATGAGGAACTACAGCTTTATGATGGTATGATTATTTTGAATACAGATGCAGATGAGGAAGACAGGAAAGACCTTGAGACATATCTGGAAGAGGAAAAAGAAATTTCTGCTGTTTCCAAGGGGTATTTAAAGAAAACCAATGTGAAAAAGGGAAATGAGAAAAAAGAAGTCTATCTCTATGCGCCTCTTGATTTAGAGAAAAATAAGGATTTTCTGGTTTATAGAGACAGAAGAACCCACGAAACGTATGAACTGGGTGAAAAGGATGCTATTTTGACAGAAAAGGCAGCCAAAGCGTTGGGAATAAAAAAGGGCAACAAGCTGTCTGTGGAAAGCCAGGATGGAGAATTTACAGAGATTACCATTACCAATATTTGCGAAAACTATATGGAACATTATTTGTATCTTTCTCCTGAACTTTATGAAGAGATTTATGGAAAGCCTGTAGAAGAGAATAATATTTATTTTAAGATGAAGGACTTGGATGAAAAGAAGCTGGGAGCAATAGGAGAGAATATTCTGGAGAAACGGGCGGCTTTGAATGTATCTTATACTTATAACATGGAAGAACGTTTGGATGAGATGCTGGAAAGTCTGGATATTGTTATTGTGGTACTGATTATTTCAGCTGGTCTGCTGGCTTTTGTAGTGCTTTACAATCTGAATAATATCAATATTACAGAGCGTAAGCGGGAGCTGGCTACCATTAAAGTACTTGGCTTTTATGATAATGAGGTATCCGCATATGTATATCGTGAGAATATTCTGCTGACTCTGATTGGGACTGTTGCCGGAGTACTGCTTGGAAGTCTGCTTCACCGCTATGTAATTACCACAGTAGAGATTGACAGTGTGATGTTTACCAGAATTATAGAAAATATCAGCTTTGTATACAGCGCGCTTTTGACCTTTGGATTTTCTGTTTTTGTAAATGTGGTGATGTATTTTAAACTCAAGAAAATTGATATGGTGGAATCCTTGAAAAGTGTGGAATAAAAGAATCCCACAGAAAGGTGCAGGTACAACTGCCTTTCTGTGGGGATTTTTTAGGATATGCCTAATTCTTCTAGGAGCTTTTTCTGATAGGAAGTATCGGAAGCCGCTTTTATAATGTCATCTGTTCTACCAAGTTCTGCGAGCTTTAAAGTCAGAGCGTTAAGACGGTCTGTTGCCTGCTGTTGTCCTTCAGCGCGTCCCTCAGCAAGTCCTTCCTGAAGTCCTTTCATACGTCCCTCGGAAAGCCCGCGACTTCGGTTGGCTTCTAATTCATCTTTCATTAATTCTTCTAATGCTTCACATAACATATCTTTCACCTCCTGAAATTGTGTTTTGTTTGCCTGCATAATGATGTTCATTACAGAACGGTATAAAATTTCCTGTTTATGGTTTCCGAAATCCTCCAGCAGTTTTCTTGCCACTTCCTTGTCTTTTAGATGGTCTGTGAGGCTGGAAAGCCATAGATTTTTCTCCGGAGATAGGTAGCGGGTTACAATGATTTGGATTGGTATAAAGTCCCCAAGAATATAATAAATTCCAGCATCCATTTTTTGTATACGGAAACCACGTTTCTTTTTCAGATGTTTCATGAGCTTTCTGGGATAGCCATGGCTGACAAAAGAAATTGTCAGTTCCTCAATAGGAATACTGTTTACCCGGCTGACATCTGATTTATAAAAGCAGGCATATCCATAGACTTTATAAAAATCGTCTATATTTAAGTAATCGGTAGGACTTTTGTACTCTATAATGTTGTGCTTACGGAATAGTTTCCCGATATTCTTTTTTACTGGCCGGTTGACCTGTTTTTTGATGATTAAGACATCAATGCCTTTTGGTTTTGTCCCCAGTTGATGTTCGTTTTCAAAGATGAGATTGTCCGCATCTTCCTGAAGTTCAATCTGTGCTCCGGCGTAAAAGGCTGGATGCCATTGGCGCAGAGCAGGGTTTTCTGGTTCTGTTTTGGGCATTTCCATATAAAACCTCCTTTATTCTGTTGTCCAGGAGATTTCTTTTTAGAAAACTCCTGCTTATAGTGGGTATGGAAAGCATGAATTTTCTGAAAAGACAAGGAAGGAACTTCCCTGTTATTGGAAATGAATCAGATATCTAAAATAGATTTTGATAAAATAGAAAATTTGCTTTTTCTCAGTGTACCATAAAGCCTCAGAAACTGCAACAAGTCTGGGACAAATCTTACAAGAACTGTAAGTGTCATTTTCACCTGGTTTCTTTTATAATAAAGGCAGATAGAACAAAAGGAAAGGGGCAGGAAGAATGCAGGACAAATTATTAGAAGTAAAATCATTGAAAAAGATATATGGAAAAAATGAAGGAGCTACCACCGCTTTAAACGAGATTTCTTTTCAGGTATTGGATGGCGAATTTCTGGGGATTATGGGGAGCAGCGGTTCTGGGAAGACAACTTTGCTAAATTGTATTGCCACCATGGTAATGCCTACAGAGGGACATATTTTGTTGAAGCGGGAGGATATCAGTAATTTGAAAGGCAGCCGTCTGGCAAGGTTTCGAGGAAGTCAGGTGGGATATTTGTTTCAGGACTTTGAACTTTTAGACCATATGACAGGGGAAGAAAATATTCTCCTTCCGGCGGAAATCCATAAGCTGAATCGAAAGGAAGTAGAAGAAAGACTAAAGGATTTGGCGGATTATCTGGAAATTGAGGATGTGCTGCAGAAGTTTCCATCTCAGATGTCAGGAGGACAGAAACAAAGGGTGGCCGCTGCCAGAGCTTTGATTGTAAAGCCGGAGATTCTTCTGGCAGATGAGCCAACAGGAGCCCTGGACAGCAAGAATTCCAAACGATTGATGGAAATGCTAAGAGGAATCCGGGATAATTATGGCACAACCATTATGATGGTGACTCATGACCCCAATGCTGCAAGCTTTTGTTCCAGAATTTTATTTATTCAGGATGGAGTGCTGTTTCATGAGCTGAGACGACAGATTCCGGAGGAGAGTCAGAACGACTTTTACAGGAGAATTTTAGAGGTTATGGCTCAACTGGGAGGAGGAAGCGCCAATGTTTTATAGCTTGATTAAACGAAACAGCAGGGCAAACAGAAAAGAAAACAGCATTTATTTTGTTTCCATGATTATTGCCATTATTGCCTTTTATGTAATACTTTCTCTGGAAAATATGGATGTGATACGGTTTATCAAAGACATGGAAAGCGATGCGGTTCATAAGCTTTTGAGTCTGGTTCCTGCATTATATGTGTTCTCCCTGTGTGTGATTTTCTTCCTGGTATTTTTTACTACCAGATATCAGATGGAGAGGAGAAATCATGAACTGGGAATGTATCTGATGCTGGGAATGAAGCGAAGCCGGTTGTTTTTTATGCTGATTGCAGAGGATTTGCTAAATACGTTTTTATCTCTTATGATTGGATTACCAATGGCAGTTTTGTTTTCAGAAGTTACCAGTCTGGCAGTGGCAAGAGTAGTGGGAATTGGAATTTTAGGGCACAAATTTACTATTTCCATGACAGGAATTTTGTGGACTGTGGGTGGTCTTTTATTGGTAAAACTTGTGACTTTGGTGATTTTGAGTGGGAGAACCGTACACAAAGAACCAATGGATTTAATGAAAAACAGCGCTGTGGGAAGAGAGAAAAAGCAGAGAAAAACAGAGTCGGTTTCCTGTCTGGTTGCAGGAGTGATGCTTTTGATTGCAGCCTATGGAATCGGACTTGCCGCAAGGGATTTTACACTGATGAGTATGAAACTTTTATTGGGTCTTCTGCTTTGTGGGACAACAGGTACCTTTCTGTTTTTCCAGGGATTGTATCCGTTTTTTAATTATATGATGAAAAAACAAAAGGGAAAACCAGGCCTTGGATCCTTTACATTACGCCAGCTTCAGGAGAGTGTTTTTCTGAAAAATGGTTCCCTGGCAGTGATTTCTCTTTTGGCGCTGATTTCTTTTTGCTGTATGGCCTTTGGAATCTCTTCTGCTTTGACAGAAAAACCGGTGCATCATATGGACTACACCTTTTCCGGAGAAGAGGAAAAGGTGAAAAAAACACTGGAAGAAAGTGGGGTTATGGAGAAATTTCAGGCTTTTTATCCCATGCATACCAGTAATCTGGATACGGATTTGATGGTAAGCGGGGAGCCGGAAAAGGGATTTTATGAGCTGGATTATGAAAATATTCTGCGTGCTTTGAAAGCAGAAAAAGACAGTGAGGGAAAAGAAAATGTGCTTTATGATTTTGAGGAAAATGGATTCCTTTCCTTTCCCCATATTTTGTGTATTTCCGATTATAATGCCTTGTTAAAGGCAGCAGGAGAATCAGAAATTTCTTTAAAAGAAAATGAAATGATGCTCTATGCAAGTTCTGAATTTTCGGGAGGAGGTAAGGAGGAAATTCTGAAAAAGATACTACAGGAGGATTTGAAGGTCTATTTGAACGGAGAACCGTATACGCTAAGCAGAGAACTGGCAGAGTATGATATTGTAACAGATTCAGCCATTACACTTGCCTATGCTTTGGTATTGCCGGATGACCTGTTTTGGGAGGCTGTATCTAAAAACGAGAATAATGTCAGCACCTATTGGAATGGCGTACTAAAGGAAAGTGTAGTCAGGGAGCAGGGCTTGATTCAGGCTATTTCAGAAATCAATCAGGAACTGAACCAGACAGCCTTTGGAGAGCAGACAGAAGTGGCGTATGAAAGTTACATAGAAAATATTGGCCGGCATTTATTTTACATTATTGCAGAGAGCTATACAACCTTGTACCTGGGAGTGATTTTCCTGGTAATAGCCAACACTGCCCTTGGAACTCAGTATCTGATGTATCAGAGACAGACAGGGAAACGGTATCAGACTCTTGTGGCTTTAGGAGGCAGTTATGAGGCTCTTTCTAAATCAGGAAGAACACAGATTCGCTGGTATTTCCTTCTGCCGGTTCTGGTAGCCTGTGTCAGCGCTGTATTTGGAATTTTATCTTTTACAGAAGGTTTGCTTTCTTCTTACTTTAAGATGCAGAAGAACCATATTATTTTCGTGGGAATTCTTGTGGTTCTGGTGATTTGTGTGGTAGAATATCTGTACATGATGGCTGTTATGCGGGCCAGTGACAGAACCATACGGGAACTGATGAAAAGGAAGAGGGAAGAAGATTAGAGGTGCCAGGATGATACGGATTACCATTGTAGAAGACGAGAGCTTTATGCGGGAAGAATTGTCCCTGATTCTTGAAAAAGCCGGATATGAGGTGTATGAAGTTCAGACCTTTCAAAAGACATATGAAGAAATTCTGAAGAGTCATCCGGATTTGGTGCTTCTTGATGTGAACCTTCCGGGGCAGTCCGGTTTTGAAATCTGCAAAAAGTTAAAGGAAAAAAGTCAGTGTCCTGTGATGATTCTTACATCCAGGACACAGTTAAAAGATGAGATTCACGGACTGGAACTGGGGGCGGAGGAATATCTTACAAAACCCTTTCATAAAGAGCGGCTGCTGGCCAGGATTCAAAACCTGCTGCGCCGCTCTAAAGGCTTTTACGAAAGATTTTCTCATATGGAGGATGGAGAGGGATTTTATCTGGATAAGAATACATATACCCTGCTTGTTGATGGACAATCTGCTGTATTGCCGGAGACAGAAGGAAAACTTTTGGAACTGTTGATTCACAAAAAAGGAGAGCTTGTGACCAAGCAGGAATTGTTCCAGGGAGTATGGGGGACAGCAGAATATGTAGATGAAAATATTCTCCAGGTAAACATGACAAGACTCAGGAAATCCCTGAGAGGATTTGGGCTTGAAGGACGGGTTCAAACCATCAGAGGTCAGGGATATTGTCTGGAAAGGAAGAACTATGAGGGAGAAAGGCAGGATTCTGAGAGGGCTATTTTGGGAAAATAAGTGGAAATGTTTCTTATTTGCAGGGCTGGATCTGCTCTGCTTTTGGATTGTATGGCTTATTGATGATAAGAAAGCAGAAGCCCTTGTAATGCTGATTCTGCTGTTTACCGCAGTGCTTTTAACAGGATTTTTTGTTGGTTTATATGGGAGATACTGGAGGAAAAAAGAATATCTGGAAAGTCTTTTAGAAGAAGGAGAAATATGGGAAAAACATCTGGATGCTAAGATGCTTTCTTACCATGAAATCTATTTGCTGCAGGAGTTGGGAAAGAAACTGCGGGACAGTCAAAGCAGAGAAAAGCAGTTGGAAACAGAGAAAAAAGACCAGAGTGAGTATATAGAAACCTGGGTTCATGAGATGAAAACACCGGTTGCCCTGTGTACTTTGATTCTGGATAACCGCAGGGATGAAATGAGCCAGGAAGTGTATCAGAGAATGCGTCATGTAAATGGAAAACTACAGGAATATGCAGAACAGATTCTCTATTATTCCAGACTGCATTGCGAACATAAGGATTACCTTTTTCAGAGAATTTCCCTGCAGGAATGTGTGGAAAGTGTAGTGGAAGACTATGGATATTTTCTGGAAGAGAAGCAGATAAAGGTAGATTTGAAACTGGGAGATATAGAAGTGCATATAGACAGAAAAGGATTGGAATTTATGCTTGCCCAGATTTTAAGTAACAGTATTACCTATCTGCCTGCAAGTGCTTTGGAAAAGGAAATTGTCTTTGAGGCAGAAGAAAAGGAGAAAGAGATTATCCTTTCGGTCAGAGATAATGGAATTGGGGTAAAGCCTTCCGATTTGCCCTTTGTTTTTGAAAAAGGATTTTCAGGCGATAACCAGGAAGTGAATAAGAAAACTACAGGAATGGGGCTGTATCTGGTAAGAGAAATGGCAAAGAGCCTGATGCTTACCTGTGAAGCCAGGTCAGAATACGGGAAAGGATTTCAGGTGGATATCCGGTTTCCTGTGGTGAGAGAGAGATAAGGAGGAAGACAATGAAATTAGTAATTGTAAGGCATGGAGACCCGGATTACACTATAGATTCCCTTACAGAAAAGGGATGGAAAGAAGCCGGATATCTGGCAGAAAGATTAGAAAAACTGGACGTAAAAGAGTTCTATGTTTCCCCACTGGGAAGGGCAAAAGATACTGCTTCCTGTACCTTGAAAAAGGTGGGAAGAACAGCCATTGAAAAGGAGTGGCTCAGGGAATTTGCCCCCAGAATTAACCGTCCGGACAGAGCAGATAAGAAAACGATTTCCTGGGACTGGCTGCCCCAGGACTGGATGAATCAGGAGAATTTTTTTCATGCAGATCAGTGGTGGAAGTCTCCGGTTTTTCTGGAAGCAGGTGTGAAACAGGAGTATGACTGGGTGATTGAAAACTTTGATAACTTACTTCAGGAACATGGATATGTAAGAGAAGGAAAGTATTACAGTGCAGAGAAAGCCAACAATGATACTCTGGTGTTTTTCTGTCATTTTGGATTGGAGTGCGTGCTTCTCAGTCATCTTTTGAACATTTCTCCTATGGTTTTATGGCACCAGTGTTGTGCAGCGCCTACCGCTGTGACCACAGTTGTGACAGAAGAGAGAAGGAAGGGCATTGCCAGTTTCCGTATGCTTTCTTTTGGGGATATTTCTCATTTGTATGCAAACCAGGAGTCTCCGGCTTTTGCCGCAAGATTCTGTGAAGCCTATGAAAATTCAGAAGAAAGACATGATTAGTGAGAGTGCAGGATGAAAGAGAGAGACTTTGAAGCATTGGAACCTTACCTTCCGGGATTGAAAAAGGAGATGCCGGATTCTTATAGAAAACTGGCAGAAATTATCAAGTGCCAGGCTCTGGAAGTGTGCTGGAAAAATAGTCAGAATGGAGAGGAACAAACCTGTATTCCCTATATGATGAATGATGCCCTGGAGTGCTATCTGATTTTGGAAAATTGCAGGATAACAGGAGCTTATCTGCCTCATTGCAAAGAGAAAACAGAGGCATATCTTACAGAACATAATGGCTCTGTGGGATTGGTGGTAAAGCAGGGAGAAGATAATGTTTTTACCCTGTGGTTTGAGGAGATTACAGAGCATTTAGCGTGTTATCAGTACCATGAAATCGGTCATTTCTGGGTACAGGGAATGGAACAGTGGCGCCAGTTGGTTTATATGATTGGAACCATTTATGATAAGTATGAATATCTAGGAGAGGAAGTCTGTACAGAGAAAGAATTGGAGCTGATTCCTTTGATGGAGTTCGCTCCTTTTCGTGCCTGGTCACCTGTTGGAAATTCCCTGGAAGATTGGTATACAGACACCATTACCGGGGTAGAAACCATGAAGAAAATGGCTCTTCTGACAGGGGAGAAAGGGTTTGCAAAACTGCTGGACAGGTATGAGAAAAAACCTGTTGCCAGGCTGGAGAAGAAGATAGAAAAATTCCTGGCAGGGAAGAACGGGGCTGGTGTTTATCAGGTGATTTACCGGAAGGTTTGTGAAGCTTCCAATGAATATCCCAGAAGAGATTATGGAAAAGAAATGAATGAAAAAATTAAAAGACAGCGGAAGGAAATGATTCATATTCTGGAAGAGAAGGGATTTGCCGGACAATATCCCTGCTTTCGCAGAGGAACCATGCAGGTGATGGCAGTGGAGGAACACCCTTTTACTATTTTTGAGGCGGAAGATTTTGTGTTTCGGATTCAATTTATGGTTTCTGTAAGTTCAAAAGAGAATCAGATTCTTAATTTCGGATTTTTTAAAGGAAGAGGAAACAAAGGCTGGATTGAGAAAAAAATTGAAAATCTGTAAGGAAAAGTGAGATTTTTCATCCATGACAAAGGTATTATAAGTGAAAGGCCTTTTAGGAAACCAACAACATGTGCTTACGGAGAGAGAATTGTGGATGAAACAAAGTTTGTAGAGCTTGTCATAGAGTACAGCGATATGGTTTATCGTCTGGCTCTTCATGACTGCAGGAACCCCCAGGATGCAGAGGATATTATGCAGACTGTTTTTATGAAATTATATACCAGAAAACCGGAGTTTGAGAGTCTGGAACATGGGAAATACTGGCTTTTAAAGGTAACAGCTAATGAATGTAAAAGGCTCTTTGCCTCTTCCTGGAAAAAGAAGACAGATTATCTGGAAACCTTTGGGGAACAGGGAGAAATTCCAGATGATTTTACGGAGAATACCAGGGAAAAGGAACAGAGAGAACTGATTCTGGAAGCGGTTTTCGGATTGCCAAGAAAGTATAGGATGCCGGTTTATCTGTATTATTATGAGGAATATTCAGTGGCAGAAATAGCCGGAATTCTGGGGCGAAATCCTTCTACCATTCAGACACAGCTTGACCGGGCGCGAAGGAAACTGAAAAAGCAGTTAGAGGAGGCTGGATATTATGAATAAATCATTTCCAAAAGAAAAATACCAAGAAATCTGCCGCGGGCTCCAGCCTTCCAGGGAGTCAGTAAGGGAGGTTATTACCATGAAAGAACCGAAAAAATATTCCAGAATCAAACGGAAAACCTTTGTAGGAGCAGCGGCCTGTGTTACCTTGATTTTTTCCTTATCTGTAGGTGTAGTAGCGGCGACAAATGGGGACATTGTACAAAATGCTACCAACCAGCTTATTATCTGGTATGAGAATTTAACCATTGATAAAGAAGCATCTACGCCAAAAGAAACCGTCACCTATACAGAAGACGGAACAGAAATACGTGTGGTACATGGATATGGAGAAAACGGAGAATATTATGTAACCCTGGTTTATCATGCAGACAGCGGCAGACTGGGACTGACCATTGGTGAGGAAGAGTTTGATATCACAGAGGAGCTTCAAAGAAACGGAACCTATACCAAAGAGTATTCCTATGATGGAAGGAACTATAAGGCAATCGTTACAGGAACACCACAGAAGGCAGAACTTACAACAGAAGAGATAGGAAAATAAGAGGATAAAAAATATGAAAAACGGGGCTTTTCCAGGCTCCGTTTTTTGTCTGAACTTGTAAAATACTTTTGAAAATGATAAAATTTTGAAACAAGATTTAATTCTGCGAAGGCTATTGAGAGAGGAGTATATGAGGCAGGGCTTCATAGAGAATAACAATGGATAAATATCAGGTTTTAAAAGAGACGTTTGGTTATACCACATTCCGTCAGGGTCAGGAACGTCTGGTGGACAGCACTCTTTCAGGGCGGGATGTGCTGGGAATTATGCCTACAGGGGCAGGAAAATCTATTTGCTTTCAGGTTCCTGCATTGTTGTTTCCTGGAATCACCATTGTGGTTTCACCTTTGATTTCTCTTATGAAAGATCAGGTGAGTGCATTAAATGCAGCGGGAATTCATGCGGCTTATATTAACAGTTCGCTCACAGAGGGGCAATTTAGAAAAGCAATGGAATTTGCCCGCCAGGGGCGTTACAAGATTATTTACGCTGCGCCGGAGCGGCTTATGACAGAGTCTTTTCTGGCTCTGGCACAGGAGGTTCCCATTTCTATGGTGGCTGTGGATGAAGCCCACTGTATTTCCCAGTGGGGACAGGATTTCCGTCCAAGCTATTTAAAAATCGTAGATTTTATTCAGCAGCTTCCCATGCGTCCTGTTCTGGCAGCCTATACCGCAACAGCAACGAAAGCAGTAAAGGAAGATATTTTGTGCATTTTAGGGCTGAAAAATCCGGATGTACTGGTGACGGGGTATGACCGGAAAAATCTGTATTTTGCAGTGGAGAAGCCGAAAAATAAGACAGAAGCTTTGTTAGAATATCTGAGAAGAAATTCAGAGAAAAGCGGTATTATTTACTGCAATACCAGAAAAACAGTAGAGGAAGTTCACCAGGAACTGGTGCAGGCAGGATATCCGGTCGTGCGGTATCACGCCGGGCTTTCGGAGGAAGAGAAAAAGCAGAACCAGGAAGATTTTATTTATGATGCAGCTCCTATTATGGTGGCAACCAATGCCTTTGGCATGGGAATTGATAAGTCCAATGTGCGGTTTGTCATTCATTATAATATGCCAAAGGATATTGAAAGCTATTATCAGGAGGCAGGAAGAGCAGGCAGAGATGGGGAGCCGGGAGAGTGTATTCTTTATTATGGCGGCCAGGATGTGAAAATGAATGAATTTCTCATTGAGCAGCAGGTAAGCAATGAAGAACTGGGAAGAGAAGAGCAGGAAGTAATCCGGGAACGGAACTATGAGCGCCTTCGGAAAATGACATTCTATTGTTTCACAAATGAGTGCCTCAGAGATTATATTCTTAGGTATTTTGGAGAATATGGAGGAAATTACTGCGGAAATTGCAGAAACTGTCTTACAGAATTTCAGGATGTGGATGTGACAGAAGAAGCAGCCGGAATTCTGAACATGACCCTTTCCAGTGGACAGAGGTATGGCATCCAGGCTGTGATTGATGCGGTACATGGCTCAGACAGCGCAAAAGTGAGGCAGTTCAGGCTTCAGGAGAATCCTTATTATGGAGTGTTAAAGGACAGAACCATTGTGCGCCTTCGTCAGATTTTAAATGATTTGCTGGTAAAAGAATATTTGTGGCTCACACCGGGAGACTATCCGGTGTTAAAACTGGGGGAAAAGGGCAGAGAATTTCTTCAGGAAAAGGACAGCGCACAGGTGTTTTTGAAGCTGCCAAAAGAGCAGGAAAAAGCAGAAACCAAACAAAAAGCTCAGAAGAAACGGGCAGTGGAAGATGTGAAATATCCGGAATTGTTTGAAATTCTTCGGCAATATCGCTATCAAATGGCGCAGAAAGCCCATATCCCGCCTTATATTATCTTTTCAGATAAGACTTTGCGGGAAATGAGTACATATCTGCCAGTGAACCGGGAGGAAATGCTGGCAATTAACGGTGTGGGAAACAGTAAATATGAAAAATATGGAAAAGCCTTTGAAAATCTGATTCAGGAGTTTATTCGCGATAAGAACATAGAAAAATAACATATCATTTAGGAGGGGAGGCATAAACATATAAAAAGCCCATGGGGTGATACCGTGCAGATTTTAATGTTTTTGTCAGAAATCAGTATCCCTCTTATTTTATTCTATATTGTAGGTTTTGGAATCCTTATGAAATGTAAGGTGTACGAAGAATTTGTAAAAGGTGCCAAAGACGGACTAAGGACAGTGGTAGGAATTTTGCCTACCCTTATTGGTCTTATGGTGGCAGTAGGCGTGCTGAGAGCCTCCGGTTTTCTGGAGATGCTTGGAAAGGTGCTGGGACAGCTTACGGACCCCATAGGATTTCCGGCGGATTTGGTGCCTCTTACTATTGTACGGATGTTTTCTTCCAGCGCAGCTACAGGACTTGTGCTGGATATTTTCCGGGAGTTTGGCACAGATTCCAGAATCGGACTGATTGCGTCCATTATGATGTCATGCACAGAAACTATTTTTTATACGGTTTCTGTGTATTTTATTGCAGCAAAAGTACATAAGACCCGCTATACCATACCGGGAGCCCTGGCGGCTACTGTGGCAGGAATAGGAGTAAGTGTTTTTCTTGCTGGGATTATGCTGTAAAAAACGGTTGACAAAATGTAATGCGTAATGCTAATATGGTAGCACGCTAAAGCGAAGGGGACAGGGATATGAGATATTACGATAAGATTACACCAGATGGAACCAGGGACTTGCTTTTCAGTGAATGTGACCAGCGTTCCCAGGTGACGAAAACTTTAAAGGATTTGTTTGACACTCAGGGGTATCGCAGAGTTATGACACCGGCGCTGGAGTTTTATGATGTGTTTGGGAAAGCTGCCAAGTACCTGCCAAAAGAGACCATGTATAAACTCACGGATGCCAAAGGCAGACTCATGGTGCTGTGCCCGGACTGCACAGTACCTGTTGCCCGGCTTACTGCCACCAGATTAAAGGGTATGCCAAAGCCTATCCGTATTTATTATAACCGGAATATTTACCGGGGCTTTCCTCAGAGGAAGAGCAAGAGTGTGGAAATCAACCAGGTGGGCATTGAACTCATTGGCGGTTCCACTGTGAGAAGTGATTTGGAAGTCATTGAGCTGGCTGCCAGAAGTCTGGAAAAAATCAGTCAGGGCGGTTACAGACTGGAACTTTGCCATATTGGATATTTTAAGGCCATTATGGACAGCCTGGATGCAGATGAGGATACTAAGGAAGAAATCCGGTTTCTTATTGAGCAGAAGAATTATGCAAGTCTTACAGATATTCTTGGTAAGGCGAAGGAGAACAAGGCTGCCCGGGCGCTTCGGAAGCTGCCAGGACTGTTTGGAGGAGAGGAAGTTTTTGAGAAGGCTTATGAGCTGTTTGATGAAAACGGAGCCAGGGAGTGTCTGGATTATCTGAAAAATATATATGAATATCTTCAGGAGTTAGGACTTGGAGATAAGGTGATGATTGATTTGGGGCTGGTGAATCTGGCGGAATATTATACAGGAATTATTTTCAGGGGGTATTGCAATGGAATCGGGGAGCAGATTCTCTCTGGAGGGCGGTATGATAACCTGCTGGGGCAGTTTGGAGAGGATTATGGCTCCATTGGATTTGGGATTAATGTAGATTTAGCCAGCCAGACCGTAAGTCCGGCGCCGGAGTCTGTACCGGAGATTCTGGTTTTTGCCCAAAACCTGGCTCATGTGCCTGCCAGTGTCCATTATAGGAAACAGTTGGAGGAACAGGGGATTTTATCAGAGAACAGTGTTTTTGATACCCTGGAGGAAACCCTGGAATATGCCAGGGAAAAAGGAATCCCGCAGGTACATGTTATAGGGGAGGAAATCAGAGAATATGAGACCAATTAGAATAGCCCTGACTAAAGGGCGGCTGGAAGAGAAAACTGTAGAAATGCTGGAACGTATAGGATATGACTGCACCAGTGTAAGGGAAAAAGGAAGAAAACTGATTTTTCCCATTGGGGATGGCAGTCTGGAATTGGTTCTGGCAAAGGCGGCAGATGTGGTGACCTATGTGGAAACCGGAGTCTGTGATATGGGCGTGGTGGGGAAAGACACCATTATGGAAAAGGGAGGCACCTTTTACGAAATCGCAGATTTGGGCTTTGGAAAATGCAGATTTGCCCTGGCTTCGGTAAAGGGTACGGATGTGTACCGTGGTTATCACACAAGAACCATTGCCAGTAAATATATGAATGTGGCAAAGAGTTTTTTTGAAAGTAAGAACATGGATATTAATCTGGTGAAAATAGAGGGCTCTGTGGAACTGGCGCCTGTTTTGGGACTGGCAGATGCCATTGTGGATATTGTGGAGACAGGCACAACGCTTAAGGAAAACGGGCTGGAGGTCCTGGAAGATATCTGTCCTGTAAGCGCCCGGTTAATTGTAAACATTGCCAGTATGAAATTAAGAAAAGCAGAGATAGAGGAGTTCATTCAAAAGGTAGAAGCAGATGTGAAAAACAGGGGATAGAAAGGGCGTGGAAAGATGTACAAAATACCAGAGCGGTTAAAAAATATGGAAGTGTATGAGCCGGTAACAGGGGATTTTAGAATCCGGCTGGATGCCAATGAGAGTTTTCTGGATTTGCCGGATTTTATTCGGGAAGAAGTAGGAAAAGCAGTATCAGAACTTGATTTCCACCGTTACCCAGATCCCATGGCACAGAAGCTGTGCGAAAAATTCGGCAGTTTTTTTCAGGTGAAACCAGAATTTCTCACTGCGGGGAATGGTTCGGACGAACTGATTTCCCTGATTCTTCTGAACTTTCTGGAAAAAGGAGATACCATGCTTACCATTGCCCCGGATTTTTCCATGTATGAATTTTATGGAAGAGCCATAGGTGCCAGGGTGGAAATAATGGGAAAGGGAGAAGATATGGTGATTTTACCCGAAGAGGTTATTGAGAAGGCAAGGGAAACAAAGGCAAAGGTTGTGATTTTTTCCAATCCCTGTAACCCAACATCTCTTCTGGCAAAGAGGGAAGATATTCTGCAGATGGTGGAGCAAATGGATGCTCTGGTTGTGGTGGATGAGGCTTATATGGATTTTGCAGAGGGTTCGGTACTGTCTGAAATCAAACGTTATGAAAATATCATTGTGCTGAAAACTTTTTCCAAAGCCTTTGGAATGGCAGCCATACGGCTGGGATTTGCGGCGGCAAATGAAAAGCTTACCAGGATTTTAAGAGGGGTAAAATCTCCTTATAATGTAAATGCCATGACCCAGGCAGCAGGCTGTGTGCTTTTGAATCACCCTGACTATCTCAGAGAATGTATAGAAAAAATCCGCAGCTCCAGAGAGGACTTATATGAGAAATTAAAGAAGCTGGAAGACAATAAGCAAGAGATAGAAAAGGTCTATGCCACCAGTACAAACTTTGTTTATCTGAAAGTACAGGGGGCAAAGGAGATTTTTGAAAATTTGCAGAAAGCAGGGATTTCCATAAGGTATATGAAGGGATATCTGCGAATCACAGCAGGTTCCAGGGAAGAGAACCGGGAACTGGTTCTGGCGCTGGATAGATTGCTTTCTTAATATATGGGGGTGGTTTTCATGAGAATGGGACAGATTGAGAGAAATACAAGAGAAACCCGGATTTCCTTATCCTGGAATCTGGACGGAGAGGGAAGGTATGAAGGCTCTTGTGGCGTGGGATTTTTTGACCATATGATGCAGGCTTTGTGTGTACATGGAGGGTTTGATATTCAGCTTTCCATGGAAGGAGACCTTGAGGTGGACTGTCATCACAGTATTGAAGATTTAGGAATTGTCATGGGAATGGCCCTTCATCAGGCATTAGAGGATAAGGCTGGTATCAGGCGCTACGGAAGCTTCTATGTTCCTATGGATGAGGCTTTGGGATTCTGTGCTTTAGATGTAAGCGGAAGAGCTTTTTTGGTTTTTGACACCGAATATGCTAATCCCTCTGTGGGAACTTTGGATTGCTGTATGGTAAAAGAATTTTTCCGTGCGCTGGCATTTCAGGCAGGGCTGACCCTGCATCTGAAAACCTTGTATGGGGAGAATGACCACCATAAAATCGAAGCTTTGTTTAAGGCTTTTGCCCATGCCTTAAAAGAGGCAGTAACCAGAACCGGGGAAGGTGTTCTCTCTTCGAAAGGAGTGTTGTGATGATTGCAGTAATTGATTACGGTGCCGGAAATCTGTTTAGTGTGAAAAATGCTCTGGATTTTCTGGGAGTGGAAAACTGCATGGCAAAAGACAGGGAAATCATTCAAAAGGCAGACGGACTGATTCTGCCGGGGGTTGGGGCATTTCCGGATGCCATGGAAAAACTGAAGGAAAAGGACATGGCGTCAGTTATTTGCGCGGAAGCAGCAAAAAAACCGCTTCTTGGAATCTGCCTGGGGATGCAGCTGCTCTTTGAAAGCAGTTGTGAATTTAAAGAAACCAGGGGACTTGGTTTGATTCCCGGGCGCGTGGTGTCCATAGAGGCGAAAAATCTTAAAATTCCGCACATGGGCTGGAACGATCTGAGGATTCTGCATCCTTGTGCCATGACAGAGGGAATAGAGGAACATACCTATGTATATTTCGTACATTCCTTCCGGGCAGATACAGAGGATGACTATATTTCCTGTTATACAGAGTATGGGGAGCAAATACCGGCGCTGGTTCATAAGGGGATGGTGTATGGAACGCAGTATCATCCTGAAAAAAGTGGAGCCAGAGGACTGAAGATGTTGGAGAATTTCGCAAGGTTGGTGGAGAAATGATTATATTACCTGCAATAGATATGAAAGATAAAGCCTGCGTCCGGCTGGTAAAAGGAGATTATAACACTGCCTGTAAGGTGGCAGAGGACCCGTTTGAGACAGCAGAGGCTTTTGCCAGGGCGGGAGCTAAGTGGATTCACATGGTGGATTTGAACGGAGCCAAGGAAGCCTGTCCGGTGAATCAGGATATTTTTGTAAAAGTAGCGGCAGAATCCGGGATGAAAGTAGAACTTGGAGGAGGCATCCGGGATATGAAAACCATAGAATGGTATCTCTCCCAGGGAATTTCCAGAATTATCCTGGGCTCTGCAGCAGTGAAAAATCCAGGACTGGTAAAAGAAGCAGTAAAAGAATTTGGGAGCCGGATTGCTGTGGGGATTGACGCCAGAAATGGCATGGTAGCCACCGAAGGATGGCTGGAGAGCAGTTCTGTACATTATCTGGAGCTGGCTATGGAGATGGAGCAGGCTGGTGTGAAAACCATAATTTATACAGACATTTCCAGAGACGGAACCTTAGAAGGAGTGAATCTGGAACAGTTGGAACACCTAAATCATACTGTGTCCTGTAATATTATTGCCAGCGGAGGGGTGCGCTCCCTGGAAGATATAAAGGCATGCCAGGATTTGGGGCTGTATGGCTGTATCTGCGGCAAGGCTCTTTATTCTGGAAATTTAGATTTAAAGGAAGCTATAGAAAAGGCAGGTGGGTGACATGCTTGCAAAGAGAATTATTCCTTGCCTGGATGTGCGGGACGGCAAGGTGGTAAAAGGTGTAAATTTTGTGGGAATCCGGGAAGTGGGAGACCCTGTGGAATGTGCCATGGAGTATGATCGGCAGGGGGCAGATGAAATTTGTTTTCTGGATATTACTGCCACTTATGAAGGCAGGCGTACCATGGTGGACGTAGTACGAAAGACAGCAGAGCATGTATTTGTTCCTCTGACCGTAGGCGGCGGCATTAGAAGTGTAGAGGACTTTCGGGAAATTTTAAGAGCAGGAGCAGACAAAGTTTCAGTCAATTCCGCAGCAGTAAAGAATCCGGAGCTGATTTCCCAGGCAGCAGAAATCTTTGGGAGCCAGTGTGTGGTAGCTGCCATTGACGCAAAACGTGATGAAAAAGGAAACTTCAAAGTGGTGGTACATGGAGGAAGAAAGGATACAGGGCTTGATGCTGTGGAATGGGCGAAGAGGTGTCAGGAGCTGGGAGCAGGGGAAATCCTGCTGACTTCCATGGATACAGACGGATGCAGAGAAGGATTCGATTTGGAGCTTTTAAGGGCAGTGTGCAGTGTGGTGAGTATTCCGGTGATTGCCAGTGGCGGGTGCGGCAGGCTGGAGCATTTTTCCCAGGTCTTTGAGGAGACCGGGGCGGATGCGGCTCTGGCGGCTTCTCTCTTTCATTTTCGGGAACTGACAGTACAAGAGGTAAAAGAGCATCTGGCTGAACATGAGATTCCAGTGAGAAGGTGAAAGAGATGATAAATATAGAAGAATATTTTAAGAAAAGTGAGCTGCTTCCGGTTATTGTACAGGAAAAAGACACCGGGGAAGTGCTGATGCTGGCTTATATGAATCAGGAAAGTTTCAAAAAGACTCTGGAAACCGGATATACCTGGTTTTACAGCCGCTCCAGACAGGAATTGTGGAATAAAGGGGCAACCTCCGGGCATGTACAGAAGGTAGTTGACATAAAGGGAGACTGTGACCAGGATACACTGCTGATTACAGTGGTTCAGACAGGGGCGGCCTGTCACACAGGGGCTCACAGTTGCTTTTTCAGGGAAGTATGGAAGGAGAGAGAAGTATGATGGATGTGATGGAAGGGCTGTATCAGGTAGCCCTGGAGAGAAAAGAGAAGAAACAGGAAGGCTCCTATACCTGCTATTTGTTTGAGCAGGGGCTGGACAAGATTTTGAAAAAATGCGGGGAAGAATGCAGTGAGGTAATCATTGCCGCGAAAAACGGAATACCGGAAGACACAGCCAATGAGGTGTGCGATTTGCTTTATCATCTTATTGTGATGTTGGTGGAATCTGGAATTTCTTTGAAAGAAATTGAAGAGATTCTGGAGCAGAGACGGGCAAAAATCGGGAATCTGAAACAATTTCATACCAGTGACCACTGCTCTTAAAAAATAGCCTGTGAAAATTTTCTGGAATGTGGTAAACTGTTTTTGAGGGAACGCATTTTAACAGAACAGAAGGTAAAATATGAAAAAAACAGATAACAGAAAATTTTGGAAAATTTTGGTGTTTATTTTAAAAATTGTGTTGGCAATTCCGGCTGTACTGCTGTTCACCCTGATTCGGTGTCTTCAGTTTTTTCTGAAGGTCTGCGGTACAGTTGTTTCTTTTGTCTGCATTTTGTCCGCTGTGGTAATCTCCATGGGGGCGTTGGTGGAGATTTTGCTGCAGATTCGTGGAAATGGTCCGGGAATTCCGGCAATTATCCTTACCATGGCTGTGGCAGGAGGATTGTTTTATGTGCCGGCAGCAGGAGTGGCTATGGTCATGGTAGTGCTGGAATCTGTCTGTAGCTGGATTTGGAAGTTCTATATGGGAAATTCCCAGAACTGGAAAAGTTCTTATAAGCGTCCGGATTACCAGTGGTCTGCCTTTGAAGATGGATATAAGGGACAGGACACCGATGATTCAGAGTTTCACATTCATTATTTTAAAGGGATTAAGACTACAGAGGAGCTGAAGAAACGTTATAATGCCCTGTTTCGGATTTATCACCCGGACAATGCTTTTGGGGAGGATGAAATTACCAGGGGAATTATGGAAGAATATGACTATTTAAAGAATCGTCTGTCAGAAAAAAATTAACATTGACAACACATGGGAAAAAGCTATAATTAGAAGTAGTGAAAATTATCTCAAAGTGGAGGAACTTAAAATGAAAGTATTAGTTGAAACATCTGCAAGACATCTGCATTTATCTCAGGAACATCTGGAAATCCTTTTTGGAGCAGGCCATGAATTAACAGTGAAAAAAATGTTAAGCCAGCCAGGACAGTTTGCCTGTGAAGAAAAAGTAGAAGTAGTTGGACCAAAAAGCAGCCTGAAAATGTCTGTTTTAGGACCAGTGAGAAAAGATACACAGGTTGAAATCTCTCTTACAGATGCAAGAAGCATCGGTGTAACTGCTCCTATTCGTGAGTCTGGAGATATCGCAGGTTCAGGCGCTTGTAAATTAGTAGGACCTGCAGGTGAAGTAGAACTGACAGAAGGCGTTATCGCTGCAAAACGTCACGTACATATGACTCCGGAAGACGCTGAAAAAGCAGGCGTTGCTGACAAACAGATTGTAGAACTGGCTATTGAATCTCCAAACGGAAGAAGCCTTACTTTTGGTGATGTAGTAGTTCGTGTAAGCGCTTCTTATGCAACAGCAGCACACATTGATACAGACGAAGCAAATGCTCTGGCTCCTGCAAGAGAATGCTACGGAGAAATGATTGTAAAATAAGAAATCAGAAAATTATGGAAGGGCTGTCGCACTGCGATGGCTCTTTTGTTTTGAGTATCAAAAAATCTCATTGTCTTTCCAGTGAAAATCAGCTATAATAAAGGAATCAGAGTGGAAAAGGGGTGATGAAATGGAGCATTTTGAAGTCTTTCATGATGTTTTGGTAAAGTTGTTTCAGGAGATTATGGATATAGAAGAAAAAGCGTTGATTACTTCAGAGTTTCAGGATATTTCGGTGAATGATATGCATATTATGGAAGCCATTGGGGAGGAAGGCTCCAAAAATATGTCATCTGTAGCCAAACTGTTATCTGTGACAGTTGGAACTCTGACTATAGCCATGAATAACCTGGTGAAAAAAGGTTATGTACACAGGATCAGAAGCGAAGAAGATCGAAGGGTAGTTCTTATTTCTCTTACGGAGAAAGGAAAAGCAGCAAACAGGCATCACAGGAAATTCCACGAAGGCATGATTCAGGCGCTGGTGAAGGATTTAAATGAGCAGGAGCAGGAAATTCTTGTGAAATCCCTGCTGAATCTGAGAACATTTTTTGACTCCTATCAGAAGAAATAAGAGCTGGAACTGTATAAATATTTTTGATTATTATTTTGTATCCCAGCTCTTAGTTGATTGATATCATGGAGTTTCATATTGGAAAAGAAGATATTTTTTTACCACCGGGAAGGGTGCGGGACCGATTTCCAGGATTTTCTGATGAAAATCTTTTAGCTGGAAGTCGGTTCCTTTTTTGTTTTCCACTGTGGTGCGAAGGTCTGTGAAGTTTAAGAAACCAAGGTAATACTTTAAGTAATTAGTAGGATTTTCCACAATGTACTGAAAAATTTCCTGGCATATTTCCTGGGAAGCAATACCAAAGGAGGAGAGGGTGTTGGTAACCTCCTGGAGGGTCCAGCCCTGATAATGAATTCCAATATCCAGAATGGAGTACAGGCACAGACTTATAGAACGGTTTCGGTTTAAAAGTTCCATCACCTGGGGAGAAATGTTCAAAAATTCTGCTCCGTAGCCATAAGCCATGGATTCCACATAGGTAGCCCAACCTTCCACATAGCCGCTGCATCCCAGAAATTCCCGAATAAGGGAGGGCTGTTGTCTGCCAAAATATAAGGTCTGATACAAATGTCCGGGAAATCCTTCATGAGCCAGAGTGGTGAAGAGTTCTGCTTCAGAGACCTGACTGGCGCCATTGATGTAAATAGCATTTGGTGACAAAGTATCTAAGGGTGGAGTGAGATAAAAAGCAGGGCTTGAAAAGTCCTCCATTGCTTTTGGAACTGCTTTTACCTCATAATCAGGGGCTTTCAGAGAAGGAAAATCCCGGGTCATGGTTTGGTTCAAATAAGAAAGCATTTCCTGAGGAGAATAGGTTGTGCTTTGGGTCAGCTTTGCAGCCTTGGAGAACAGAGACGGGTCTTGCTGAAGGAGATTTTGGATTGCCATGGTATCCGCTTTTAGCTGTTCCATAAGCCGTTGCTGAATCTCTGGAATCGGACGGAAATCTCCCACATTATTTTTCAGGAGATACTCATAATACTGGGCGCCATCGGGAAGATGGCAGAGACCTCCCCAATTTTTTCCTGTACCGCAAAGCTTCTCCAAACCTTCTGCCAGATTCTCATAGGCAGGAAATACACATTTTTTTAAAAGCTTTTTATGCATAGACTTATAAGAGTCAGCCTGTTTTTGGGTGATGACCTTCTGCTGTTTCAGGTCTGCAAGCTGTTCTTCAAACATGACATCCAGGAAATTTTCTTCTTTTTGAGAAGAAAAGGCAGTACACTGCTGAATAATGCCTTTGGCACAAGTGTCATTCATAAAAAGTCCCTGAGCAGATTTTTCTTTTTCAAATTCCAGGATGCTGTTGAAATATTCAGGAATACAGGTCAGAAGAGAAAAATAGTCTTGTATATCCTGGGGAACACGGAAAGTATATTCAGCCAAAAGAGCAGGGAGCTGAGCCTGAATCCCAAGATTGGGTCCAAGGGGTTCCTGGAGAAGATAGAAATCAGCAGCAGAAAGCTGCAGGGAAAAATCCAGCCGGAGCATATCGTAAATCATGCGGTTTTCGGAAGATAAATTTTCATAAGAGAAATCTTCCAGCTTTTTTTGCAGAGCGGCTAGTTGTTTACCGCTTTGTTTCAGTACATCAGGCTCCATGGTTCCAAGACTGATGGTGTAATCTTTTATACCGTAATCTTGTGGATACGCCAGAGTATAGTGCAGATTCAGGGTATTGGAAGAGAACTCTTCCAGGGCAATCCGGTCTGTAAAACGCTGGAATCTGGCATCTTGAGAAAAAGGATGTCGCAGACAAAAAACAGAAATCCCAAAACACAGAAGCAAAATCAGACCCAGGATGACAAGGTGACGTTTTTTTGATAAAAAGGCTTTCAAGAGAAACTCCTTGGACATTTGAAATCTTTTTACAGTTTATGAAAAAAATGAAGGGGTATGCGTATTTTTCTTGGAAAACTACGGTTCTTTGTGTTAAGATTTCTCTATGTAGGGAAAACTTAGAAACAGGATGTGCAAAAATCCAGGAAGGGGATGTTTATTTGAAGAAGAAGTGGATGCTATTGCTTCTTGCTGCAGCTCTTTTGGGCTGTGGAGGATGCCGGGGACAGGAAGAAGAGCCTGTACCGTTTCCAAAAGAGGAAGAGACTGATGCCAAAGAAGAGGAAATCCAGGAATATCCGGTGGAAATTTCCGGAAATTTATATGATTTTCAATTTGCTATAGACGGAGAAGTAAAAAGCCTTCCATCCAGAATTCAGGAATGGATTAGACAGGGATGGGAATATCCAGAAGAGAAACAAAAAGCTATGTTGGAGACAGATTCTTATATTGAAGGAGAAGTTTTAAAACAGGGAGAAAAGCAGCTTACAGTGGATTTGGTGAATCTGGAGGGGAAGGAAACCCAGGTGATGGACTGCTATGTAGGGGGAATCACGCTGACTTATGAAAAAGACGGAAGCGTCTGTCAGCTTCCAGGAGGCATTACTCTTGGAAAATCATCATTAATCCAGGTAACAGAGGCCTATGGAACGCCAACAGATGAATACAGTGAAAAGGAAGAGCTTTATGTGACCTATGAATTTGGAACGTATAAGAAGGCAGAACTGGTTTTTGACACAGAGGAGGAAATTTTGCAAAAAGCAGTGCTGAAAAATTACAGGGAGCCGGTTTCAGAAGAAGAGGAAATCAGCAGGGAAACCCCGGAAGAAGTGACCGCCTATGAAACGCCTCAGAAACTTACGGAAAATCCGGCGGATTATATTGTCTCTTATGGAAGAGAAATGTATGAGATTCCGGCGCCTGTATCAGAATTTGTGAAGAATGGGTGGAAAATCCAGGAAGAAGGCTCAGATTCTTATGTAAAAGCAGGACGGCATGGGTATGTTACTCTGGAACAGGAAGGTACGGTTTTGTATGCAGTGGTGAAAAATTACAGCAATCAGACAGTTTCCGCAAAGCATGCCTTTGTAACTAAAATTTCCGGTGATTTTGATGTGGTAAAGGTTCCCATTACTATAGGAAAAGGAATTACACTGGGAATGACAGAAGAAAACATGAAGCTATTGCTGGATGGGATTCCCCTGGAAACCCAGAAAGAAGAACAGGGAACTTCCTATTATATATACACAGACAATACGAAGAAAAATTTTATCCGTATTTTCACAGACAAAGACCTGGGGCTCATCCGGGAAATTGAACTGTCCAACAGTCCGGAGCAGCTCACCGCCTACACACAACAAGCCCCTGAATCCATACCAGAATCACTTCCGCTGGGAGAAGGAAGGTAAAACAAAAAGCACAATGTAATTTTAAAAAATTAAGAAAGAACTATAGTATTGAAAGCATATGGAGAACAGTATTCATGTTCTTCATATGTTTTGGTACTGTAGTTCTTTTCTTGATTTTAGGTTACATAAAAAGGAGATAAAATGTAACCCGCAAAATTACGCAAATTATTGACAGGAAAACGAAGGATTCGGGGCGGAAGTTGTCAGAATATTCACGATTGTAAATTATATACAAAAAAAGTCGAAGTATGTAGAATTACCCACAATTTGTCCTCAAAATTATCCACATGGAAAAACCCTTGAAACAGTGGAAAAGTAAAGTTATACACTAAGTTATCCACATTATCCACAAAAATGTGTGTGGAAGAATGTGATTTACATAATTTGAGAAAGAACAAAGGTTTTGTTCATATGTTATAAAAAGGCTTTTTATGGGGAAAAAAGGCGGATTTTCATTGACATTTTAAAAGTCAATTTTTTAACAAGCCCATGCAAAATTCACCGAATTACAGATAAAATTTGTAAAATAATCAGAAAATTAAGGTTTACAATAATGTGGTGTAAATTGTAAACGAAAGAATATGTAAAATCTCCATGTTAAATAAGAGATTTTGGGATTTTACATATATTTAACGGTTTTATGGTTGGTGATTTTACAAAACATCTTTATAGTGATGGATGTCAACAAGGAAAACAAAAAATTTAAGGATAAAAAGGAGACTTCTATCATGAAGAAGAAAGTATTAGCAGCAATTTTAATGGGAACTATGGTATTTAGTATGGCAGCATGTGGTGGAAATGATACAAAAAAAGAAGATAGCAATAAAGAAAACTATGGAACAGAGGAAGAAGCCAATGCAGGGGAAAGTTTAGAAGGTGAAATTTCCGTAATTTCCCGTGAAGAGGGTTCCGGAACCAGAGGTGCTTTTGTAGAACTTTTTGGTATTCAGGAAGAGATTGACGGAGAAAAAGTAGATATGACTACAGAGGATGCATCTGTAACAAATAGTACCTCTGTTATGATGACAAATGTGGCACAGGATCCATTGGCTATCGGCTATATTTCCCTTGGTTCTTTAGATGAAAGCGTAAAAGCCTTAAAAGTAGACGGAGCAGAAGCTACTACAGAAAATGTAAAGAATGAAAGCTATAAAGTTTCTCGTCCTTTTAACATTGCTACAAAAGAAGGTGTAAGTGATGTGGCACAGGATTTCATTGACTATATTATGAGTGCAGAAGGACAGAAGATTGTAGAGGAAAGCGGTTTTATTGCCATAGCTGAAAATGCAGAAGCCTATGCAGGAACAAAACCATCTGGAAAAATTGTGGTTGGTGGTTCTTCTTCTGTAACACCGGTTATGGAAAAATTAAAAGAAGCTTATTGTGCAATAAATCCAGATGTACAGATTGAACTTCAGGAAAGTGATTCCACAACAGGAATGGAATCTGCATTAAATGGAACATATGATATTGGTATGGCATCCAGAGAATTAAAAGATTCTGAAACAGAAGGCGGACTTACCGGAACTCAGATTGCTTTGGATGGAATTGCGGTTATTGTGAATAAAGAAAATTCACTGTCAGATATTACTGCTGACCAGGTGAAAGACATCTATACCGGAGAAATTACAGACTGGTCCGAACTTCAGTAGTTTAAGAAAGGATAGGAGCAAAGCGCCATGAAAAATGTCAGGGAAAACTTGATGAAATACCTGTTTCTGTTGTGTGCCTGTGTCTCCATTCTGGCAGTTGTCTTAATTTGTGTATTCCTTTTTGCCAATGGTATTCCTGCCATTGGCGAAATTGGTGTCTTTAAGTTTTTGCTGGGTGAGAGATGGAAGCCAGGAAACAATATTTATGGAATCCTTCCTTTTATATTAGGAAGCATTTATGTTACAGCAGGAGCCATTGTGATTGGTGTACCTGTAGGAATTTTTACTGCAGTTTTTATGGCAAGGTTTTGTCCTTCCAAACTGTATCGTTTTATGAAGCCAGCCATTGATTTGCTAGCAGGTATCCCTTCTGTTGTTTATGGATTTTTCGGTATGGTGGTATTAGTGCCCTTTGTACGGGAATTTTTTGGAAGAACCCTGGGATTTGGGGGCAATGGTTCTAGTATGTTTACAGCTTCTGTAATGCTGGGTATTATGATTTTGCCAACGATTATCAGCGTGGGAGAATCTGCCATTCGTGCAGTGCCAAATAGTTACTATGAAGGTTCTTTGGCTCTTGGGGCAACCCATGAACGAAGTGTGTTTTTTACGGTGCTTCCGGCAGCGAAATCCGGTATTCTGGCTGGTGTGATTCTGGGAATTGGACGTGCTATTGGTGAGACCATGGCAGTGATTATGATTGCCGGAAATCAGCCTCGTATGCCGAAAGGTTTGTTTAAAGGTGTTCGTACTCTGACCTCTAATATTGTTATGGAAATGGGATATGCCACAGATCTTCACAGAGAAGCCCTTATTGCAACAGCAGTTGTATTGTTTGTATTTATTTTACTTATTAATCTGTCATTTTCGATTCTAAAAAGGAGGGGAGCAAATGGATGAGGCATTACAGCCCATTAACGTGCAGACAGGAAAACAGCGTTTGAAATCTTATTCCAATAATCCGTTTTCTCTGATTCTTGCAGTTTTGGTAGGATTGAGTGCTCTTCTTACAGTACTTACCCTGGTATTTATTATTGGATATATTCTTATGAAAGGAATTCCAAATCTCAATTTAGATTTGTTTCAGCTAGAATATAATTCAGAAAATGTTTCTATGTTTCCTTCCATTATTAATACAGTGTGCATGACAGCTTTGTCGCTTTTGATTGCTGGACCTTTGGGAATTTTTGCAGCTGTGTACCTGGTGGAATATGCCAAAAAAGGAAATAAACTAGTATCTGTTGTTCGTGTTACTGCAGAAACCCTTACAGGAATTCCTTCTATCGTATATGGTTTGTTTGGAATGTTATTTTTTGTAAATACATTGCATTGGGGATTTTCCATGTTGGCGGGAGCATTTACCCTGGCTATTATGGTACTTCCAGTCATTATGAGAACTACAGAAGAAGCTTTAATGTCTGTACCAGATATGTATAGGGAAGCTAGTTTTGGACTGGGTGCAGGCAAGCTGAGAACAATTTTTATAGTTATTTTGCCGCCTGCAGTGCCAGGGATTCTTTCAGGAATCATCTTGTCTGTGGGACGTATTGTAGGAGAAACAGCAGCGCTTATGTACACTGCCGGTACTGTAGCAGAATTGCCGGCTAGTGTCATGTCTTCCACCAGAACCTTATCGGTTCACATGTATACATTATCCAGAGAAGGACTTTACATTAATCAGGCCTATGCAACGGCGGTGGTGCTGCTTTTGATTGTACTTCTGATTAACTGGATATCAGGAAGAATTGCACGTAAGATTAAGAAAGGATAATGTAAATTAATGAGTAAATTTTCCATTTCAAATTTGGATTTATATTATGATAATGGTGCATTTAAGGCACTGAAAAATATTAATCTGGAAATTCCGGCAAATGAAATTACTGCTTTTATTGGACCTTCCGGATGTGGGAAATCCACATTGCTAAAATCACTGAATCGTATGAATGACCTGGTGGAAGGATGTAAAATTACAGGAAAGGTACTTTTGGACGGAGAGGATATCTACGGAGATATGAACATTAACCTTCTTCGTAAGAGAGTTGGAATGGTATTTCAGAAACCAAATCCATTTCCAATGAGCATTTATGATAACATTGCTTATGGTCCGAGAACCCACGGAATCCGTTCTAAGGTAAAATTAGATGATATTGTAGAACGTTCTCTTAGAAATGCAGCTATTTGGGATGAAGTAAAGGATCGTCTGAAGTTAAGCGCTCTTGGTATGTCCGGTGGACAGCAGCAGCGTCTTTGTATTGCAAGAGCATTGGCAGTAGAGCCGGAGGTACTTCTTATGGACGAGCCTACTTCTGCCTTGGATCCTATTTCTACTTCTAAGATTGAAGATTTGGCAGAAGAACTTAAGAAGGATTATACTATCGTCATGGTAACTCATAATATGCAGCAGGCGGCCAGAATATCAGATAAAACAGCCTTTTTCCTTTTAGGAGAGGTTATTGAGTATGGAGAGACAGAGCAGATTTTCTCTATGCCGAAAAATAAGAAAACAGAGGATTACATTACAGGGAGGTTTGGCTGATGAGAATGCATTTCGACCAGCAGCTTGAGGAGTTGAATCTGGAGTTGATTAAAATGGGAGCCTTATGTGAGCGTGCTATCCGAAGAGCTGCAGACCAGCTACTAAATGAAAAGGAAAATGAACCACAAGCAGTAGAACGCATAGAGGATGAAATTAATCATAAAGAGCGAGATATTGAAAATCTTTGTATGAAACTGCTTTTGCAGCAGCAGCCAGTGGCAAAAGATTTGAGAATGATTTCTTCAGCCTTGAAGATGATTTCTGATATGGAGCGTATTGGAGATCAGGCTCAGGATATTGCAGATATGTCCAGGTTTGTAAAGGTTCAGGAAATTGCTCATAAGATGAATATCGGGAAGATGGCAGAAGCTACGATTAAAATGGTAACAGAAAGTATCGATTCTTTTGTAAAAAAAGATTTAGATTCTGCAGCAGCAGTGGTAAAATATGATAATGTAGTAGATGATTTATTCCTCAGAGTGAAAACAGAGCTGCCTAAATTATTGCAGCAGGACCCACAGAATGCGGAATATTATATTGACCTGATTATGGTTGCCAAGTATTTTGAGCGCATTGGAGACCATGCGGAGAATATTGCCCAGTGGGTGGAATATTCCATCACCGGCACCCATGATGAGTGAAGTTAGGGGTAAGCAGATGATTTATTTAGTAGAAGATGATGAGAGCATACGGGAACTGGTAGTGTACACCCTGAACAGTCAGGGCATGGAAGCAGAGGGATTTGAAGTGCCTTCAGCATTTTGGAAAGCAGTGGAGAAGCGGGTACCGGATTTAGTGCTTCTGGATATTATGCTTCCGGAAGAAGACGGGCTGGAGATTTTGAAAAAACTCAGGAAGCGAAATGATACCAGACAGCTTCCCATTGCCATGCTGACTGCAAAAGGCAGTGAATATGACACAGTAAAAGGTCTGGACAGCGGTGCAGATGATTATATTCCCAAGCCCTTCCGTATGATGGAGCTGGTATCCAGGGTAAAAGCACTGCTGCGGCGTGCAGGACATATAGAAGAAGAGGAACAGGACTATACCCTTGGCTGTTTGGCTGTTTCCAGACAGCGGCATCAGGTAAAGGTGGACGGTGAAGAAATCGTCCTCACCTTAAAAGAATTTGAAATGCTGCTGCTTTTGATTTCCAATCCGGGGATTGTATTTACCAGAGCGCAGCTTTTGGATAAAATCTGGGGTTATCAGTTTGACGGGGAGAGCCGGACCGTGGATGTGCATATCAGAACACTGAGACAAAAACTTGGAAAAGCAGGGCAATACATTGAAACTGTTCGTGGCATGGGTTACAAGATTGGAGGGGCTTCATGACAAAAAGAATCTTAAAATCCATTCTCCTGGTCAGCGTGATTGTACTTACGGTAAGCTCTGCGCTGACCATGGGAATCCTGTATAATTACTTTGGAAAACAGTTGGTTAAGGAACTGAGAAAGGAAGCCGCTTATCTTGCAATTTCTGTGGAAAAAGAAGGCATGGAAGCTTTTGATTCCCTTCCCCATGAGGCAGAGCGTGTAACCTATATTGACCAGGATGGCAATGTTCTCTTCGACAGCGTGGCAGACGAAAATGCTATGGAAAACCACAGCCAGAGGGAAGAAATCAAAGAAGCGGCAACTAAGGGTCATGGAACCGCAGTGAGAAAATCAGATACTCTTTCCAAAAAGACGCTATATTATGCTCTGCGTCTGGAAGATGGCAGTATTCTCAGAGTTTCCAGTGAGCAGTACAATGTTCCGGGAATCATAGGAGGGATGATTCAGCCGATTTTAATTATGCTGGTGCTGATGGTGATTCTTTCCTATTTCATTGCTTCCCGGTTGTCCGGTAAGATTGTGAATCCGATTAATGCTCTGGATTTGGAGCATCCACAGGATAATCAGACCTATGATGAGATTGCGCCGCTGTTAAGCAAGATTAACCGACAGCAGAAATCCCTGCAGCATGAGATTGCAGAGGCAAAACGCCAGCAGGAAGAATTCTCCATTATTACAGAAAACATGGAAGAAGGTTTTGTGGTGATTGATAATCACACGGAAATCCTTTCTAATAATACCAGCGCTTTGCAGCTTTTGGGAGCAAAACCGGAGAAAGAGAGAAGAAGTGTACTGGCGCTGAACCGAAGTGAAGATTTCCAGAATGCAGTGGAACGTGTATTAAAAGGCCAGCATGTGGTTTCCAACATGGAACTGGCAGGAACCAGCTGTCAGGTAACTGCAAATCCAGTTTATAATGAGAAGCAGGTAACTGGAGCAGTGCTGTTAATTCAGGATGTGACCGAGCGTATGCGGGGAGAGCAGATGCGAAGGGAATTTACAGCCAATGTTTCCCATGAATTAAAAACGCCTTTGACCTCTATTTCCGGATTCGCTGAGATTATCCAGGACGGTTATGTGAAGCCGGAGGACACCAAGAAATTTGCAGGACGTATTTTTAAAGAAGCCCAAAGGCTCATTACTCTGGTAAATGACGTGATTAAAATTTCCCAGTTAGACGAAGGAAAAATGGTTTTTGCAAAAGAAACCGTGGATTTGTATGAAGAAACCAGAGAAATATTTAAGCGTCTGGAACAAAAGGCAGAGGAAGCAGGGGTGCACCTGTATCTCTATGGACAGCACAGAAAGGTTACTACTGTGAAGACAATTCTGGAGGAAATCCTCTTTAATCTCTGTGACAATGGAGTAAAGTACAATAAACAGGGAGGAAGTCTTACTGTAACGATCCAGGGAGAGGAAAAACGTCCGCAGATTCTGGTGGAAGATACAGGAATTGGCATTGCACCGGAAGATAAGAATCGTATTTTTGAGCGGTTCTATCGGGTGGATAAAAGCCATTCCAAAGCAATCGGCGGTACAGGGCTTGGCTTGTCCATTGTAAAACATGGAAGCATGTTCCTGGGGGCGGAAGTGAAGTTAGAAAGTACTGTGGGCGAGGGAAGCAGATTTATTTTGACCCTGCCGGAAGAAACAGAATAAAAAAGAGTGAAAGAAGAGAAAGACTGCAGAAGGATGAAGAGAATCCGGCTGTGGTCTTTTTGCGTTATAGGGTTTTGACAGAAAAACCTCCATGGGTTATACTTCTAGGGAAGACATTGGAAAGGCAGGAAATCTCATGAGATTAAGAAATATACCAGGAGCAAAGGATGCCATTGCTTCCAGCAAATATGTGGTGCAGGAGCCGGAAAAGCAAAAGGGCGCATGGAGTCAGGTGTTTGGAAATCAGAATCCAGTGCATATTGAGGTGGGAATGGGAAAAGGCCGCTTCATAATGGATATGGCAGAAAAACATCCTGAAATCAATTATGTGGGAATTGAAATGTATGACAGCGTGCTTCTGAGAGCTTTGCAGAAAATGGAAGGGCGGGAACATGCAGGCACTTTACCGGAGAATCTGGTTTTCCTCCGTATGGATGCCAGAACCCTTCCCCTTGTTTTTGAAAAAGGCGAAGTAGGAAAAATTTATCTGAATTTCTCAGACCCATGGCCAAAGGAACGCCATGCAAAACGCAGACTTACCTCCAGACAGTTTCTGGAGCGTTATAACCAGATTCTGGCTGCTGACGGAGTAGTAGAGTTTAAGACAGATAACAAAGGCTTGTTTGAATTTTCCCTTGAAGAAGTGGAGGAAGCCGGATGGAAGCTGCTGGGTCACACCTTTGATCTGCACCATGACAGTGCAATGAATGAGGGAAATGTGATGACAGAATATGAGGAAAAATTTTCTTCCATGGGAAATCCTATTTATAAACTCATTGCAGGCAGATAAAAATCCTCCGCATAAGATAAGGTAAACAGGAGGAGTGAATGGAAAATGAAGAAAAAAAGCAGCCTGGAAACCTCAATTATGCAGTGGGCATACCAAAACCGCAAAACAAAAACAAAGGCTTCACAAGTGTTGAAATCCATTGAACAAGTGGAGAAAACGTTGGAAGAGGTGAAGATTAAGAAGAAATAAAGCAAAATATTTATACAGTTCTGGTGAATATGTTAAGTACACTTTGGACTACAGACTCAAAGAGAACGTAAGTCATACAGGAACTGTATAAATATTTTCATATTCTAAAATGTTTCTAAATAAATACAAAAGAAAAAAGAAAAAAACCTTGCATTTTGTAAAACTATCGGTTATAATATTTTTTGCACTAAGGAAATACAACTTCATATAAGCGCCTTTAGCTCAGTTGGTAGAGCAGTAGACTCTTAATCTATTTGTCCAGGGTTCGAGTCCCTGAAGGCGCATTGAAAAGCACTGTTTTTGCAGAATTGATTGCTGCGGGGACGGTGTTTTTTATGTTATAAAGAAAAGGAAGGGAATGGAACGTGAAAGAATTTTTTATAGGAGAAATTATTAAACGGAAAAGGAAAGAGCTTGGATTGACACAGGAGCAGTTATGTGAAGGTATCTGTGAACCATCCACTATTTCCAGAATCGAAAGCGGCAGACAAGTTCCGGCGAAAAATAAACTGGATGCCTTGTTGCAGAGATTAGGATTACCGGGAGAGCGGTATTATGCATTAATGAGCAAAGATGAGATGGAAATATCCAATTTGAAGGAGAAGATTATTTCCTGTAATGTTTTCCATAATTCAATAGAAGGATTACAGAATTTGAAAAAGTTGGAAAAATTAGTGGCAGAGGATGACCACCTTTTAAGGCAGTTTATTTTGAGGTCTAAAATTATTCTTGGACAGTTAGAAGGAGATAAGGTTCGTCTATATACATTTGAAGAAAAGAAAGAACTCTTGTTACAGGCAATTCGCCTTACAGTGCCCAATTTTGATATAGAGGAAATTAACGAAAATCTTTATACAGTGGATGAGATTAAAATCATTAATCAAATGGCACTGAATTATTCTAATGCAGGGCAAGACAAAATTGCAATTGATATTTATTATCAATTGTTGAAATATATGAAAAAGCATATTATGAGTTTATCAGAGTCAAGCAAACTTGTAATTTTAATTACATACAATTATTCCCGTAGCCTGTATTTGGAAAAAAGATATAGAGATGCTATAGAGATTGCAAATCAAGGTTTAGAAGTATCTATACAGTCAAGATATGCAGGTTATATTGGTGGATTGCTGTCTGTCCTTGGACACGCCTTTTATGAAGAAGGGATGATGGAAGACAGCAAAAAGTATTTTTATCAATCGTATTATATGTATACGATAATGCAGGATGAGGATAATGTAGAACTGGCGGCTAAAAATTTAAAAGATTTTTTTGATATTGAAGTTTGGAATTAAACGTCATCTCCGCCACCATGAATTAAGTCCCTAGAAGATTGATTGATGGTTAGAACAAGTATGTTACTTTCTGATGATTTCATTTGGTTAGTATTGAATTTGTTCGTGCCCAAATAAGAAAAGCATAATGTTAAAGCTAATAAAATTGGTACTATTCTTTTCATTTGTATAAACTCCTTTGTTAAGTGATAAGATTATCATACAGTATTTTTTAAAAAAGAACATGGCATTTTACGCAAAAGAAAAATTGCGTGAAATGTTATGTTCTTTTTGTGTGTTTTGCACTAAACTGAAAAACAAGTAAAAAGTACTTGGAAGATACAAGGAAAACAAAAGAAGGAGAACAAAGAAATGACGAAATTAAAACCGTCCGAATACAACTTCATATATGACGATTTAGGAAAAGACCAGATTGTAATGTACAATTCTTTTACAGGAGCATTAGCGGTTGTAAAAGAACTACAGTATGCACAGTTTATCAATTATCTTGAGACAGGAGAAGAAATCAAAGATAAAGAATTTTTAGATAATCTATTGAAATGTGGATATCTTGTACCAGAGGATATTGACGAACGTTTTCTTGTTAAAGAGAGGATGATGCATGGTAGGTATGATTATACTAGAATGTCATTAACAATTGCACCGACAATGGCTTGTAACTTTCGCTGTGTTTATTGTTTTGAACAAGGACATTATGGTGAAAGGTTAATGGATGAAGAAACACAGAAAAACTTAATGGATTTTGTGAAAAAGCATATTGCTGGTGTAAAATCACTATATGTTACCTGGTTTGGTGGGGAACCTTTGATTGGTATGCCGGTTATAGAGGGACTTTCCAGGCAGCTTATTGAGTTATGTGAGGAAAAAGAGATAACTTATAGTGCTGGAATTGTTACAAATGGATATCTTTTGACAAAAGAAAATGCGGAACGGTTAAAAGAATGTCAGGTAGGACGTGTACAAATTACCCTAGATGGTCCTAAAGAAATTCATGATGTACGTAGACCGCTTGTGAATGGCAATGGAACCTATGATATTATTATGAAAAATATTATGGATGTAAAAGAAGTATTACCAATTAGTTTAAGAATTAATGTTGATTATGATAACATTGCTGAAGCTAATAAGGTTATGAACTTTCTAAGAGAAAAGGATATGTTGAAATATGTAAGTCCATATCTTGGTTTAGTAGAACCGTACAATGATAACTATCAGGAAGATAAATGCTTTTCAGATGAAATGTATTCAAAATACAACTTAAAATTTCTTATGGATAATCATATACCTTTACAAAAAACTTATCCAAGAGCAAGGATGAACCATTGTATTGCAGATGCTTGTAATGGGTGGGTGATTGATGACACTGGAAAAATCTATAAATGTTGGAATGATATTGGTATTCCTGAAAAAGCAATTGGGAACATTAATTTAGGTGATAATTATTTACAGAGAACTGATTTGATAGAAAAATATTCCTCATTTGAACCAACACTTTATGACGAATGTAAGGAATGTAAATTACTTCCAATTTGTATAGGAGGATGTCCTCATAGTCGTATGGAGGGAAGAAGAGTTTGTGAGCAGCGGAAATTTTATATGCAGGAGTATTTGGTAGAATGTACAAAAGCGTTGTTAAAACAGAAGCACGAACAACAAAACAGCAAGTGATAATCAGAGGTATATTATATTGATAGTTACCATGGGACTTTCAGTATCAATATAAATTCAAAATAGAAGGAGGAAATCAAATGGAAATTTTAGTTTCACCAGGCACTATTATGCCGCGAGGATGTGATGAATGTCCACAGGATACATATTGTTCAGTACGTTGTGCAACACTATGCGCAGATTGGTGTAGAGTAGATGCAAATGTAGATTGTGTTGTAAATGAGAATGATTGTATAATACGTATTGGGTAGTTTTTATGGAAAGAAGACAGCGTTCTGCTGCCTTCTTTTCCAATATGTCAATACCAATGTCATTGATTTTATTTAGGAGAGATTATGTCTTTCATTATAAAGCAGCAACGCAAATTAATTATACAATATATTTTTGTAGTTTTCACATTATGGATCATAAATATTTTTATGCCCTATCTTTCCGGACTTTACATTGACCATTTAGTAAGTGGAATGGAAATAAATATTTTTGTACTGTTTGTCATTGTGATTGCAGCAACGAATTTCATACAGATGTTATTCCGTTATTTACAGGCTGTTGTTTCTACGAAGTTAAATTACAAAATGGTGTATCAATTTAGTAATGGTATTTTTCAAAAAATGTTTTGTTCAGACTATAGAAACTATAGTAACATTGACAGCGCTTATTATATAGACCAGATTAATAAAGATACCAATACCATAGTTGGATTTTTTACGTCTAATGTAGTTAATTTCTTTCTTCAGGTTGCTACTGTTATTATGAGTGCGGTGATTGTATTTCGGGCAGATAGAATATTGAGTATTATTATTCTTTTGCTTATTCCGTTTTATGTTCTTACGTTTGTAATAAATAAAAGAAAGATGTATGAAGCCAAGGCACAAGCAAAACAAAAATCCAATGAGTATTTTTCACGTTATTCGGAACAAATTACAAAGCTTTCTTATATCAAAAGAAATGTTTTAAATCATGAAATGGAAAAAAGGCTGGAAGAATCTTTTCAGAAAATGATATATGCTGCACTGCATTCTGTAAGTGTGGATTATATTTTCATGAATCTGAATCAGTTTGTAATTATCATTGCTTATCTTTGCATTGTAGGAATTGGCGGATATAAAGTAAGCGTAGGAGAACTCAGTATAGGATATTTTTCCATTATTAATACATATTTTAATATGATTATTCAGTCGGTTTCTTTTTTCTTAGGGCTTGCTGGTACTTATCAGGATACAAAAGTTTCTTTTCAGAGAATAAAGAAAATAATGGATGAACCAAAAGAAGAAATTGGAAATACGGTACTTGATAATGTTCATAAGATAGTTGTAAAAAATTTATCGGTTCAATATGGAGAACAAAGTATTCTGAAAAATTGTAGCTATGAATTTTATGCTGGTAAAATTTATGGTATTTGTGGACAGAATGGGGGAGGAAAAACAACTTTATTAAATGCAATCATGGGGCTGTTCTCAGGGGAATATTCAGGTGAGATTTTTTATGGTGATGTGAAGCTTTCAAAACTGAATATGTATCAAATGCGCAGAACCAAGCTTTCATATCTTGAGCAAGATCCTGTATTGTTTAATATGTCTGTGAGGGATTACCTACAGTTTGGAATAGAAATGAATGAAAAGATACTTCATAACCAAGAGAAGTTGATTAAAATATTTGACATTGAATATATGCTTAATAAATATATGAATGAAAATGGTGCTAATTTTTCAGGTGGGGAAAAGCAGAAATTATCAATTATCAGAGCTTTGAGCAAAGAGAGTAGCGTAGTTTTACTTGATGAACCAACTTCGGCACTAGATAAAGAAAGTATCAATCAGTTGATAGGATTTCTGCATGAGAAGAAAGAGAAAGCGGTTGTTCTGCTGATATCCCATGATCCGTATGTTTTAAAAAAGTGTGATATGATTATAGATATTCAACAGTTTAAGAAAGAAAATGAAACGATTATTTAAGAGCATGGTATTTTACATTTGCTAAAATTGCGTGAAATATCATGTTCTTTTTTACTGTGTTGTGATAAACTAAAAAGAAATAATGTATCTGCAAATAGTACAATTAAGGAAGTGAAGAGTGATGTTGAAGAAAAGTTTATGTTTGTTTTTAAGCCTTTCCATTTTGTGTCTCACAGGATGTTCTTCTGTAGAAAATATTACTTTTGAAGAACTGATGGAAGAGGTGAATGCCAAACATCAGGAAGTAGAGGCAGTGGATGCCGATATTTCAGACTACATAGGGGATTTGGTAGATGATGAACAGAGAAATCAATACTATTTGAATAGCACCCAGGAAAAATATGACCCGGAAGAGGTGCTGACACAACAACAGGCAATGGAGGATGTGACCTATTTATTTGATGCGTTTCATGATTGCTATGGACCTTATGAATATTTTGGAGGTGCCAAGGTTTTTGATGAAGCGGAGGAGAAAATAAGGGGAGAATTACAGAAGCAGGAATCCATAAAATCAGAGGATTTTGAGGAGATTTTGCTGCAGCAGTTAAGATTTGTGAAAGATGCACATTTTAAAATTAACATGAAATTTCCTAATCCCACCAAGGTTCCTTTCTTTTTCAGAGAAACAGCTTTTCAAAAAACGGAAGGAGGATATCAAACTATAGATGGGGAGCAGGTGAAGTCCATAGAAGGGTACGAAAATCTGGATGAAATCATGAAACGTTCTCTTTCTAGAGAGGGGGAACTGGTATATTATCCTGTTTTATTGAAAGACTGTGACCTCTGGGATGCGCTTGAAACACCTCAAACTTGTGATGAGACCTTGACCATACACTATATAAATGGAGAGTCCGAAGAATTAGCGGCAGAACCGTATCAGATGTATACAGAAATGGACATGGAGAATTATGAAAAAAATAAGATAGTTCGTGTCTGGGAAGATGGAGAAATTCCAGTGTTTCAATTTAATGCTTTTGATGAAAAGTATAAAAATTCGATTCTTACAGGGGCAAGGACATTGAGAGAGGCACCAGTGTCCATTTTAGATTTACGTTCTAATAGTGGTGGGGATAGCAGTATAGGGAGTGAATGGATAAACCGATATACAAATAGCCAGGTTCTAGGACATAGAACTAGCATTAACACAAAAAATCAAATGATAGATTCCGATTCCGAAGAAGATTGGATTGAAAATGACAAATTGTTGATTATTCTTGTGGGAAAATATTCAGCATCCGCTTCTGAGTGGCTATTAGACTATGCTTATAATGTGGAGAATATTTTGATTGTAGGGGAAAATACGTCAGGATGTGTAATAGGAGGCACTTCAAATATGTTCTTGCCGAATAGTGCCTGCCAGATAGATATAGGAGGGGGACTTCTTAATTTATTTCCAGAGGAAGAAGGGTATATGGAGGAACTGCGAGGGATTTATCCAGACATCTGGGTGCCAGCCGGGGAAGCAGAGGAACTTATTGTGAAGTATTTAGAGCAAAATGTAGACTAGAGGAAAACGGATATGAAGAAAAAATTATGTATTATGTTAAGTCTTTCTATGTTGTGTCTCACAGGGTGTTCTTCAGCAGAAAATCTGACCTTTGAGGAACTGATGGAAGAGGTGAATGCCAAACATCAGGCTGTGGAACAGGTGACTTTGGATGATATTTCAAAATATGAAAAGGACGTGAAAACGTTAAAGGAAAGTTTTAAGAACTATGGGAAGAAGACAGAGGAGTATAACCCGGAGAAAATACTGACCAGGGAAGACGCAGTAGAAGACGTGGATTTCCTTTTTGATATGCTTTATGATTGTTATGGACCATATGAAAGTATGGGTGGTGCAAAGGTATTTGATGCCAGAGAACAGGAAGTAAAAAATGAATTGCAGACTTATGAAAATTTAACAGTAGCAGAGTTGGAAGAAATCCTTTTGGAAGAGTTAAATTTTATTCAGGATGGTCATTTCAACATTAATAAAAGTATGTTATGTAAAATAAAAATGCCTTTTTTCTTCCGGGAAGTTGCTTTTCAGAAAACCGGAAAAGGATATGAGACAACAGAGGGAGAAGTTGTGGAATCTATAGAAGGATATGAAGATATGGATGCATTGATGAAACGTTCGATTTCTCCAGAAGGTGACTTGGTATATTATCCTGTTCTATTAAAAGACGGTGATTTTTGGGAAGTTCTCAAAGAGCCACAGACTTGTGATGAAACTTTGACCATTCATTATACTAATGGGAAAACCCAGGAATTAAAAGCAGAATCTTATGAAATGTATGTAGACCCATCTCTAAGAGAGCCGGGAGGTCAGATGATTGCTTCCCGCAAATATGGAGAAATTCCGGTTTTTCAGTTTAATACGTTTGACAATGCCTATCTAAAAGAAACATTAGAAGGAGCAGAGACATTAAAAAAAGCGCCTATATCTATTTTGGATTTACGTTCTAACATGGGAGGGAATGGTATCATAGCGTCACAATGGATTAATAGATATACAGCAGATAAGGTTCCAAGAAATACATGTTGGATTGATACATGGAAAGGGCAAAGAATGTCCTTTGCGGAAGATGAGTGGATTGAACATGATAACCGTTTGATAATCCTTACAGGGAAATTTACCATGTCTGCTGCAGAATGGCTTTTGGATTATGCCTATAATGTGGAGAATGTTTTAATAGTGGGAGAGAATACATATGGAGCTTGTATAGGCAATGGAGGAGGAACTGTTTCTTTACCGAATAGTTTGTGTCAGATTTTCATGGGAAGCGGAGGGTTCATGGCATTTCCCCAAGATGAGGAGTATTTCCAGGAACTACGTGGTTTCTGTCCAGACATATGGGTGCCGGCAGAGGAAGCGGAGGAACTCATTGTGAAGTATTTAGAGAAAAATGTAGACTAGGGGAAAACGGATATGAAGAAAAAATTATGTGCTATTTTAAGCCTTTCCATTCTGTGCCTTTCAGGGTGCTCTTCTGTAGAAAATCTTACTTTTGAAGAATTAATGGAAGAAGTGAATGCCAAACATCAGGCAGTAGAGTCAGTGGATGTCAATATTTCAGACTACATAGGGGATTTGGTGGATTATAATCAGAGGAATCAATATTATTTGAATCATACTCAGGAAAAATATGACCCAGAAAAGATGTTGACGCAGCAACAGGCAATAGAGGATGTGACCTATTTATTCGATGCGTTCCATGATTGTTATGGACCTTATGAATATTTTGGCGGCGCCAAGGTATTTGACGTAGCAGAGGAGAAAATAAAGGAAGAATTACAGAAGCAGGAGTCCGTAAAATCAGAGGATTTTGAACAGCTTTTGCTCCAGGAATTAAAGTTTGTTAAAGATGCACATTTTGGCATTAATATGCAGCGCACCAATCCTGTGAAAATTCCATTTTTTTTCAGAGAAACCGCTTTTCAAAAAACAAGAAACGGATATCAGAATACAGATGGGAAACAGGTGAAGTCTGTAGAGGGATACGAAAATCTGGATGAAATCATGAAGCGCTCTCTTTCCAAAGAGGGAGAACTGGTATATTATCCTGTTTTATTAAAGGACTGTGACTTCTGGGATGCGCTTGAGACACCTCAGACTTGTGATGAGACATTAATCGTACATTATACCAATGGAGATGAAGAATTAGAGGCAGAGCCATATCAGATGTATACGGAGATGGATATAGAGCATCCAGAGAAAAATAAGGTGGCTCGTGTTTGGGAAGACGGAGAAATTCCGGTGTTCCAATTTAATATGTTTGATGAAAAGTATAAAAATTCAATTCTTACAGGGGCAAAGAAATTAAGGGAGGCGCCGGTATCTATTTTAGACTTGCGTTCTAATACTGGCGGAGATGGAGATATTCCGGGAGAATGGATGGAGCGGTATACGGGAGAGGTTGTTTCAGGACACAAAACCGTAATAGATACAAAAGAGGGGAGAAAGACGAAGCATGCAGATACAGAAGAAACCTGGGTTGAAAATGATACACTGCTGATAATTCTTGTGGGAAAATATTCGGCATCTTCCTCTGAGTGGTTACTGGATTTAGCCTATAATGTGGAAAATGTCTTGATTGTAGGAGAAAACACATTGGGAGGAATCATAGGGATGACCTCAAAAATTTCTTTACCGAACAGTGCATGTCAGGTAGATATCGGTTCAGGAAAGGTAAGCTTATTTCCAGAGGACGAAGGTTATATGGAAGAATTCCGTGGATTCTATCCCGACATCTGGGTGCCAGCCGGAGAAGCGGAGGAACGGATTGTAAAGTATGTGGAGAAGAATTGTAAATAACATACAGGATAAAAATCCCATATTGTGGAGACTTTTTACCCTGACAGGGGGCATGGAATGACACTGAAAGGCAGCCATGCCCCCTTAAAAGGAACTTTGCAGAAAAAATTTAATGGGGGTATTTTACTGCATCATTCCAGCAAGCACCTGATTTACCAGTTTACCATCGGCAATGCCTTTCACCTTTGGCATGAGGTTTTTCATAATTTTTCCCTTATCTTTTCCGGTTGGGGCATCGATTCCAAGTTCTGCCAAGACGCCTTGGATGACTTCTTTGATTTCTTCTTCTCCCAGCATTTTAGGTGCAAATTCTTCATATACAGAAATGCGATTTTTGCATTCATTTACCAGATCTTCTCTGTCAGCAGGTGTCATTTCTAAGGTTTCTTTTGTCTGTTTGATTTCCTTTAAAACAACTTCATTCTCTTCTGCTTCTGTAAGGTCTTCCCGTTTGTCAATTGCCTTGTTTTTCAGGGCAGACAAAAGCATGGAAAGAGATTCTTTTCGTTCTTTATTTCCGGCTTTCATGGCCTCTACCATAGCTTTTCTCACTTCATCAATTTTGCTCATTTTGAAACATCTCCTTTTCATAAAATAAATGTTGCCTGCATGCAATTACATGTTTCAGTATAGCATGATTTTGTGTGTAGTCAATGAATACGTAGTAGATTCCAATTATAATGAGCTGCCATGGAACGGATGATTACAGTGACTGCCATTCCAAGCAGCATGGCGGTCATATTTGTCATGCTGGTTCTCTGACAGAGAACAAAGACAATTCCACCTACAATGGAGGCGCAGGCATAAATCTGCTTTACCAGAATATAAGGGGTTTCTCTTGCCATAATGTCTCGAAGAACACCGCCTCCCACACCGGTCAGAACACCGATAAAGACAAAGAAAAACATATTTTCCCGGACAAACTTGGATGCTGTCTGGACACCAAGTACAGTGAAAATACCAAGACCGACAGTGTCACACCAGAGCATGATTCGGTCATAGTATTTACATTTGATTTTGGAGTGAATGATATCAGGATTGATATATACAATAAAAAACAGCAGCGTAGAAGTCGCAACTGCAAACAGGATATAAACAGGCTTGGCAAAGGCAGTAGGAGGAGTTAAGCCCAGGATGACATCACGCATAATTCCTCCGCCTACCGCAGTAGTAGCGCCCAGAATATTGACTCCGAAAATATCCATTTTTTTCTCAATAGCGACCATGGCGCCTGAGGAGGCAAAGGCAATGGTACCAATGATTTCAAGGACAAAGATAAATGATTCCATGTTGTAAAATATTCCCCATTTCTTTCAAAATTCATACATGCAGATAAAATTTGCACTGCACATTTCTATTATAAAATACAGAAGTAGAAATTGTAAAGAAACCCCGGGCAAATTGTTGACTTTTCTTTGTTTCTTTGATACATTAAAGGGACGTAGTTCAAAGGTTTAAATCAAAAAAGGGAGGATGATTATGAGCAAGCATAAAAACGGGAGTTTTACCAGCTCCTTTGGCTTTGTACTGGCCTGTGTAGGTTCAGCCGTAGGTCTTGGAAATATCTGGATGTTTCCTTACCGTTTAGGTGAGTACGGAGGCGCTGCGTTTTTAATTCCGTATATTTTCTTTATTGCATTATTTGGATTTGTAGGATTATCAGCAGAATTTGCCATTGGGCGCAGAGTTGGAACAGGAACCCTTGGTTCCTATGTACATTGCTGGGAATCCAGAAAAATGGGAACCGCGGGAAAGATTTTAGGATGGATTCCGCTTCTGGGTTCTTTGGGAATTGCCATTGGCTATTCTGTTATTATTGGCTGGGTGGTCCGCTTTTTAATAGGTTCTGTAACTAATACGGTGTTGGAACAGGATTCTGCACAGTATTTTGGAGAAGTGACAAAATGGATGGGAAATGTGCCATTCCATGTGATTGTAATTGCCATTACCGTATTGGTGCTTTTGCTTGGAGCTGCTACGCAGATTGAAAAAGCAAATAAAATCTTAATGCCGTTGTTTTTCCTGCTTTTTGCAGTTCTGGCAGTGCGTGTTGCATTTTTACCAGGGGCTTCTGAAGGATATAAATTTTTGTTTGTACCCAAATGGGAGGCTCTGGCAAATGTAGATACCTGGGTTATGGCTATGGGACAGGCATTTTTCTCTATGTCCATCACAGGTTCTGGTATGATTGTGTATGGTTCTTATCTGAGCAAGAAAGAAGATATTCCAAAAGCATCCATGCAGACTGCTGTTTTTGATACCATTGCGGCAATGCTTTCTGCTCTGGCAATTATGCCCGCAGTGTTTGCCTTTGGAATTGAGCCAACAGCAGGTCCGTCTTTGATGTTTATTACGATTCCGAATATTTTCAAACAAATGCCATTCGGAAGAGCTTTTGCGGTAATTTTCTTCTTATCTGTATGTTTTGCGGGAATTACTTCTTTGATTAATATGTTTGAAGCTGTAATTGAAAGCTGGCAGCATAAATTCAGACTGAAACGAAATCATGCAGTGCTGCTTTGCGGAGGTATTACACTTCTGGTAGGATTATTCCTGGAGGAAGAAGCAAGAGTGGGTACCTGGATGGATTTCATTACCATTATTGTAGTTCCGTTTGGAGCGGTTCTTGGAGCAATTTCTATTTACTATATTCTGGGATTTGATAAGATTAAAGAAGAACTGGAAACAGGAAGAGAAAAGCCTTTGCCAAAGCTCTTTAAACCAGCGGCAAAATACATTTATGTACCGCTTTCTATTATTGTATTTATTCTGGGATTGATTTATAAAGGAATCGGATGATAAAAAAAGAGAAGCAATTTGCACCATGTATGTCAGAAATACTGTATGGATGTAAATGCTTCTTCTTTTTTACCAGGTTTTTCTTTTGCCAAAGGTAAAAACCGGCGGAATCCCCAGATTCTTTGGGAATTTTGGCAAAGTTACAGGAGCTGATGAAATCCATGCCACAAAGCGGTTTGGAAGTTCTGAGGCAAGGATAAAGGAAAGCAGTACGCAAAATAAAAGGAGCGCAGCAGTTTCCAGAGGCGTATTAATCTGTTTCAGAATCGGTGTTGCTTTTAACACACTATAGATTAAACCGTGAAACAGATAAATTGGCATGGTGCGAAGGCCAAGGACAGAGAAAAAATGTTTTTTCTTTGGAATGACAGCGCACAATGCAAAAACAAGGAGAAAAGAAATTCCGTAGCAGCCCAGGCGCACAAGCATGCCGGTGCCTGGAGTCATACCCATGTCTTCATAGGAGTAACGTCCGTAGAAAATCCAGGGAGTAAGGCTAATATTGGCTGCAAAAATACCGCCAAAAAACAGCAGGAGAATGCAGACAAGAGAGCCGGCGAAAAATTTCCATTTTTTTCTTACAATTTCAAACCAGGATTCCTGGAAATAATAACCTGCCAGGAAAAACGGGTAGAAAAATAAGGTCCTTGGAATACTGAAAAAATTTCCAAGCTGTGAAAATCCAATGAGCAGACCGGCTGTTATGGCAATAAAGATACTGCCAGGGATTTTCTTAATGTATGGTGTGGCAAGCCTCCAGAAAAACAGCGCCATGAGATACCACAGGGAAAACTTGGGCCGGTTCAGATACAGTCCGGTATCCTTGTGAATCACAAACACATACAGAAGATAATAAAGCATTTCATATACCAGATAGGGAATAACCAGCTTCTGAATTAGTTTTTCAAAAGATATGATTTTCTTAGAAAAATATCCTGAAATAAAAATAAAAGCAGGCATATGAAAAGAAAAAATCACCCATTTCAGTGTCGTGAGAAATAGATTGTTACTGTAACAGGGCTCAATAAAATGTCCTGTGACTACAAGAATAATAAGCAGGGCCTTGTAATTATCTAAAAAATAATTTCTTGATTTCGTTGACATAATCTTCACTTTCATATTATTATGATAGTTAATAAATGAGAAATAAATTGTTCACATTTTGTCCGGGAATTATAATACAACGGATGCCCGGGAATTGCAAATAGAAAAAATAAGAGTTCACACCTACATTTTCGTAGATATATACAAGAAAGGATTTGGATTATGAGTGATCACCGCAGAAGCCGGCAGAGGCAAAGAGAAGAGGAAGAAGCAAGAATGCGGGAAATAGAGAGGCGCAGAAGGATTGCAAGACAGCGCAAACGCCGCAGACAGATTATGAGGAGAAGAATGATACTGGCCGGTATAGGACTTTTGCTTCTTTTAATTGGAATTATAGCGGGAATAGTGGTAATCAGAGGAAAAATGGAGGAAAAAAAAGCCCAGGAAACCAGGGAGAAAAAGCAGCAGGAGGAAGAGGCTGCCAGACTGGAGGAAGAAAATAATACCCTTCACATGGTGGCAGTTGGGGATAATATGATTCATGATGCCATTATTAAGGCTGGAAAATCCCGGGATTGGAATTTTGACTTCCTGTATGAAAATATAAAAGAAGATATTGAAGGGGCAGATTTAGCTTCTGTAAATCAGGAGACGCCTTTTGTAAAAAGCCATAGTGAGGCTGCTGGTTATCCGGACTTTGCCACACCAACAGAAGTGGGAGATGCCCTGGCAGGCGCAGGCTTTGATATTGTGACTCATGCCACAGAGCATACCTTCGATCAGGAGGCAGATGGAGTGATTAATTCCGTATCATTCTGGAAGAAAAATTATCCGGAGGTTGTCCGTCTCGGAATCCACAGTGATGAGGATGAGAAGAACTATGAACTTCTGGAAGTGAAAAATTTCAAAATTGCGCTGCTGAATTATAGTACCATGTTAAGTGAAAACCATAAAATTGAGAAAGATGAAGCATACATGATTGACCTTTATTCAGAAAAAACCGTTAAGGAAGATTTAAAGGCGGCAAAAGAAGACGCGGATTTGACCATTGTTTATCTTCACGGAGGAAAGGCAGATTCCATAGAACCGGATGAGAAGTTAAAGGAGAAGGTGGATTATCTGGCAGAACAGGGGGCAGATGTGATTCTTTGTTCCCACCCTCATGTTTTAAAAGGCTATGAACTTATCAAACGGGAGGATAGAGGAGAGACACTGGTATACTATTCTCTTGGAAATTTTGTCAGCGGACAGACAGAGCTGGAAAATCTGCTGGGAGGCATGGCTGATTTTACAATTAAGAAAGATGCAGACAGTGGAAAAATCAGCATTGAAGAATATTCTCTGGAACCTTTGGTTATGCATTATAATTCTGACTTTTCGGAAGCCGGAATTTATAAGTTATCTGATTATACAGAGGAGCTGGCAAAAGAACATGGGTGCAGCCAGCAGGATTCCTCGGATTCAGAAGGAGAGGAAAATGGTCAGGATAGCCTGAATAATCCAGAGGATGAAACAGGAGAGGAAGAAGATTCCGGATTTAGCCTCAAGGCTCTTCAAAAGGCTGCAGATGCGGTGGGAGAGTTAAAAAATGGAGAAAGCCTGGAAGAAGATGGAGATCAGGAAGATTCCCAGGAGAATATCAGACAGTAAGAAGGTGGGACAGGGCGCCGCAGTTATTTGCGGGAGCCCTGTTTTTCTACATAGCAGTCCGGGGAGTAGGGAAAAATTTGTTTGTAGGAATCTGATTGTGCATGAGTTTCAGGCGGTGTTGGGATGAGTCCGGTGACTTCTGTGGTAGCGCAGCCTTCCAAATCGTGAACTGAGGTTGCCTCGACTCTGTATGGGTCCTTGGAATTTGTATTTTTTTCTTTCATGTGAACCTCCTTATGAAATGTGGTAATATGGATATGGTTGCCAAAAGTGAGAAAAAGTATACTTCTGAAAAGATATTGACAAGGAACAGGCAGATTTGTATGCTGTAGAAAACAGAGAAAAGAGGTATGGAAATGAAAAAAACGGAAATAAAAACCAATGCTATGAGAATTTTGGAGAGAAATAAGATTCCTTATGAGGCGATTCAGTATGAATGTGAGGAATTTATTGACGGTTTGCATACAGCCCAGATAACAGGAGCGCCGGTGGAACAGTCTTTTAAGACTCTGGTGGTTCAGGGAAAGAGCAGGGACTATTATGTACTGGTGATTCCCATTGCAGAAGAGGTGAATCTGAAAACTGCGGCGAAAGCAGTGGGAGAGAAATCCGTGGAGATGATTCATGTAAAGGATATTACCAAGGTAACCGGCTATGTAAGAGGCGGCTGCAGTCCTCTGGGAATGAAAAAACTTTATCCAACTGTGATTCATGAAAGCGCCCTGAATTTTCCAGAGATTTATATAAGCGGAGGAAGAATCGGGACAACACTGAAAGTGAATTCAGAGAAACTGGCAGAAGTAGTGAAAGGGAAATTTTGCAATATCATTGCCTGAAATAAAAAAGAATATTTATACAGCCTGCAATAGAACTGTATAAATATTCATGCATATACTAGATGGAGAAGGCGTCCCTTACAACCTCTGCCAGGATATTTTGACCGGCAGGGGTCAGATGAATACCATCTGTGGTGATGGTGTCATATCCTAATTCCTGGATTTTCCGGTTAAGAGGATCCTGCAAAGGGATAAAATACGCACCATAGTTTCTGGCAAGTTTTCGGATGTTTTTGGATATTTTTTTCTGCCATGAAACCCAGTCTTCATAGAGACCGTCTTTGGGAAAGATAAATGGTTCCAGAGTAATCACTTTTGCGGTACTTTCTCTGGAAAGGTCAAATAACATTTCATGATAAGCGCGGATGCTGTCCTCTAACATATAGAGCTTTTCCTGTTCAGATGTTTCAGCAGATACAATCAGACCGATATCATTGATACCTACCAGAATGCTTACATAATCTGGATGCAGGGAAATGCACTGCTCATGAAGAGAATGAGCCACCTGCTGGGTAATCTGTCCGTCTATGCCCCGATTGATAATCTGCCAGTTTCCTTCCTGCTGATTTAAGTTCTGAGAAAATATATTTACATAACCATATCCCAACTGGTTGGGAGAGTTCTTTCTGTCTGCGTCTGTAATGCTGTCTCCTAAAAATACAATGAGTCCCATAATCTATACTCCTTAATCCATACGATTGTATTCCGATTCTATTAATTATTTTAACTGAAAATTAGCAGTAATGCAAACAGTAATTTTGTATAGTATACCCAAATCGTATTTTTTCATGGAATTTCCCTTTACAAAGGGGAGGGGAACGGGTATAATCAAGTCATCTTAAACAATTCGTTATGATTTATTCAGACCATTCGGTCACATTATCCGGTTTTTTTAAGAAAAGAGAAGAAAGAGGTGGTTATTTGTCTGTGGGACTATGGCTGGTTCTGGCTGTGTCAGGAGCTGCTGTGTGTATGGATTTTTTAATGGAAAAGGTGGTGAATAGCTTTGTTTGTCTGGGGCTTGCGGTGGGACTTTCTTATCAGATACAGGTAGGAAGACTTTCCGGAGTGGCAGCTTATATGCTTGGAATTGCGCTTCCGTTCTTTTTACTGTTGCCGCTTTTTGCTTTTCGGATGCTGGGGGCAGGTGATATTAAATTGTTTTGCGTCCTGGGAGGCATTCTGGGCTGGTCAGTTATCTTAAAACTTATGGTCTGCTCCTTTTTTCTGGGAGCAATCTTATCTGTTGCATTTCTTATTTCTTGTGGAAATCTAAAAGAAAGAGGATTCTATTTTTTTCATTATGTTTGCGAATATGTAAAAACAGGAGAGAGGAAACCTTATATAGAGAGGGGAAAAAGAGCTGAAAATTTTCATTTTACAGTACCTGTTTTTCTAAGTGTAATGTTGTATGCGGGAGGTTTTTATTGAAGAAAAATGTGATTGCTGTGTGTGACACAGAGGGTGAATATGCCTGCAATTTTGCAGAGTATTTGAACAGCAGGAAAAAACTGCCTTTTCAGGCAGAGGCTTTTACAGATGTGGAGAAATTGTGTACTTATGCAGGGAAAAATCCCCCTGAGATTTTATTAATTGCGGAAGGAGATGTGGATGCACAAATTGAGAAACTGGGGGCTGAGAGTATGATTTTGCTGTCTGAGAACAAAGAGCAGGAAGAAGGTCATAAAACGGTCTATAAGTATCAGTCCGCGGATTCTGTGATACAGGAAGTTATGGCGTATTATGTAGAAAACACAGCCCCGGCTCTGTATGCAGTGGCAAAACAAGATATGGAATTTATTGGGGTCTATTCTCCTGTGGCAAGAAGTGCGAAAACCTTGCTGGCGCTGACAATAGGGCAGATTTTAGGAGAGGAAAAGGCAGTACTGTATCTGAATATGGAAGCTTATTCAGGTTTTGAGAAGTTGTTTGGGTTAGAGGATACCGGAAATCTCACAGATCTTTTCTACTTTCTAAGATGCAGGGAGCATCTTGCATATGAAGAATTGGGAAGATTTATGAAACCCCTTGGAAAGATGGATTTTATCCCGCCTGTAGTTTCCCCTGAAGATATCCATGCCATTGGCAATGAGGACTGGATAAAGCTTTTTGATTTTATCCGTCAGGGGAAACATTATAAAACTGTAATTCTGGATATGGGAAACAGTGTGGGGCAGATATTTCAGTTACTTGCCATGTGTAAGACAGTATATGTGCCTATCCAGGACGATGTGATAGCAAGATGTAAGCTAGAGCAGTTCAAAAAGCTGATAAAGCAGTGGGGAAGAATAGAACAGGAGAGGATAAAAGAGGTTAGACTGCCTGCCTGTGGGGTGAATCTTTCAGATGCAGAGTTTGTAGAAACCCTGTCATGGGGAAAATGGGGAGGTTTTGTAAGGAGGATGTTGGAGAAACATGGATGAGAAAAAAGATAGGGAGGATTTTCTGAGTCTGAGAAAACGGTTGGTGGAACAGTTGGAGGATACCTGGGAAGAATCAGATGAGGGGGTGTTGGAACAAATTGATACTTTAATGGGAGATTATTGCAGAAGTTCCTATCTTCCCATATCCAGGAGGGAGGAACTTCGCAGGGAATTGTTTCAGTCTGTAAGAAAAATGGATGTGCTGGAAGAACTTTTGGAAGACGAAAGTATTACGGAAATTATGGTAAACCGGTGGGACAGGATTTTTATTGAACGAAATGGCAAGATTTTTCCCTGGGAGAAGAGTTTTTCCTCTCCGGAAAAATTAGATGATGTGATACAGCAGATGGCATCCAGATGTAATCGGGTGATTAATACGTTGCAGCCCATTGTAGATGCCAGGCTAAAGCATGGAGAACGGATTAATGCGGTAATTGCTCCGGTTGCTCTGGATGGACCGATTCTGACCATCCGCAGGTTTCCAAGTGAGCCCATTACCATGGAAAAACTGTTGGAACTAGATAGTCTTACCGGTGAAGCCGCAGATTTTTTACGTGTGATGATTCAGGCAGGCTATACCATTTTAATCGGAGGAGGAACCGGCGCAGGGAAAACCACATTTCTAAATGCCCTGTCTCAGTATATACCAGAAGATGAGCGCGTTATTACCATTGAAGATAACGCAGAATTACAGCTTCAGGGTCTGCCTAATCTGGTGAGGCTGGAATGCAGACAGGCAAATATTGAAAAAAGCCAGGAAATTACCATAGGAGACTTGCTGAAAACTTGTCTGAGAATGCGGCCAAGCAGAATTATTGTAGGAGAGGTACGTTCCAAAGAAGCCGCGGAGCTTTTGCAGGCTGTCAATGTAGGGAATGACGGGAGTCTGTCAACCATTCATGCAAACAGTTGCAAAGATATGATAAGCAGGCTGGAAACCATGGTGCTTATGGGGATTGAACTTCCCATTCCGGTTATACGGAGACAGATCTTGTCAGGTTTTGATTTGTTTATTCATCTGGGAAGAATGAGGGACAAGAGTAGAAAAGTACAGGAAATCTGCGAGATTGACCGAATGTGTGAAGGAGAAATTGTATTAAATCCTCTGTTTGTCAGAAAAGAGGAGCTGGAAAAAACAGGAGAATTAAAACACAGGGAAAAATTGAGAAGGGCAGGGATTTCTTTATGAAAAATACAGGAAAAAAGATAGATTATAATGTTTACCAGTTGTCATGGAAGCAATGGCTGCAGTATACAGCAGAAGCAGTGGTTTTATGCTGCACCATTAACTATCTGTTTTATCAGAGTCCTGCAGTGTTCCTTTTTATACTTCCTATTGCTGCCTGGTATATCAGACAGAGGAAAAGACAGCAGATTCAGCTTCGCAAAAAGCGTATCCACTATCAATTTAAAGAAGCCCTAAATGCCTTGCAGATAGGAATTTCAGCCGGGTATTCCCTGGATAATGCAGTGCGGGAGACCAGAAAGGATTTGGAGCGGATTTACGGAAAAACAGCAGAAATGACCATGGAGTTTTCCTATATGGAAATTCAGCTAAAACATAGTATTCCATTAGAAGAACTACTGTATGACCTTGGAATGAGAAGCAGGGTAGAGGACATCCTGAATTTTTCTGATATTTTGGTACAGTCTAAAAAGATGGGAGGAAATATGAAGGAAATCCTGCAAAAATGTATCGCTTCTATGGAAGAAAGGATTCAGGTAAAAAAGGAAATTGATACCATGCTGGCATCCAGGAAAATGGAGCAGAGGATTATGAGTATCATTCCTCTGGGAATTATTTTGTATATGCGCATCACTTCTCCCGGCTTTCTGGATGTACTCTATGATACCACTGCAGGCATCTGCATTATGACTTTCTGCCTGGCGCTATATTTATTTGCGTTTTTCTGGGGAGTGAGGTTGACGGATATTGAAGTTTAAAAAAGGGCAAAAACCGGGAAAGGAAATCTGTCTGGCAGTGTTAGTGGTTTTACTTGGAAATTTATTGGGAATTGGAATTTATGTGAAGGAAAGGCAAAATACAGATACAAAGTATTTACTGCGGAATCCTTATGGAGAGGGGGCTTATGAACAGAATTTAAAGGTTCAAAAAGGTAATCAGGAACAAGAAGTTCGTATTTATGTAGAGGAAGAAACTTATGGGGAAGAGAAACAGAAAGAATTCATACAGGAGGCCTTTACCTACCTGGAACAATGGTTTCAGGAAGAGACAGAAGAAGGAGAGATTCATCATCATATGGAATTTCCCGGGGAGATCAAAGAAAATCCGGCAAGACTGTCCTGGAGTACAGAGAATCCGCAAATTTTAAGCTGGGAAGGAAGAATTGGAGATACAGTGAATACTCAAGGCGAAGATACCATGGTGTTTTGCGCTGTTTCCCTTGGAGAGCAGGAGGAAATCTGGCAAAAAGCAGTGAAGGTATATCCGGTTCCATTAAATGAGGAGCAGGAGCTTGCCAGAAAGATTCAGAATCAGGCGGAAGAACTCAGCAGCAGTGAACAGGAGAAATTACTCCTTCCTACAACAGTAGATGGTGAAGAACTACATTACGAAACAGAACAGGAACCTACGGGACTTCTTATCTGCGCCTTGTCCGTTATTCTGGGAATTGGTATTTTTCCTCTGGCAAAAGAAAAGGAAAAGCAAAGAGAAGAGTTGCGGAAAAAGGAAATGCAGAGGGACTATCCTGATATTGTGGAAAAATTAGTTTTGTTTTTGAGAGCTGGATTTTCTATTCGCAAAGCAATGGAAAAATTGGCAGCCGGTTATTTAAGAAATCGGGATAAGTATCAGCTTGGAGAGAGGGCGGCATACGAGGAGGTGGTAAAAACCTGTAAAGAAATGGAAGGGGGTGTATATGAAGCAGAGGCATATGAAAGAATGGGAAGACGTTTTGGGCTCTCTCAGTATAAGATGCTTTCCGTTTTACTGGTTCAGAATCTGAGAAAAGGGAATGAAAATTTATTGGAATTGCTGGAGCGGGAAGCTGCCTCTGTTACAGAAGAAAGAAAACGAAATGCTAAAGTACAGGGAGAAGAAGCAGGGATTAAGCTATTGCTCCCCATGGTAATGCAGCTAATTGTAGTGCTGATTATTCTTATGGTACCCGCTTTTTTAAATTTTATGTAAGGAGGAATACAAGATGAAGTTATGGAGAGAATTCTGGCAGGAAGAAGATGCGGTAGGTGTAGTGGAAATTATTTTAATTCTGGTGGTATTAATTGGCCTTGTGCTGATTTTTAAAGAACAGCTTACCAGTCTTGTAAAGAACATTTTATCGAAAATTACAAAACAGAGCAACAGTATATAGGCGGTGAAAGGTTGAAGAAAACAGGAAGTATGACGGTTGCTATGAGCCTTATGATGTTAGTCCTGCTGTCCCTGGTGGCAGCAGGGCTTCAAGCCTCCAAAGTGGCATGCGCAAGAACACAGGCAGTTAATGGAATTGATACAGGATTATATTCACTTTTTTCAGAATATGATCAGGAGCTTTTAGAAAGGTATCATCTGTTTTTTCTGGATGGCGGATATGGACAGGGAATGTTAAATATGGGTCAGATGGTGAATCAGATGGAATATTATATGGAACCGGTTTTGTCTTCCGGGCTTACAAAATGCCAGATTCTTGGAAGCGGCGTGGATGGCTTTCGAATTGCTTCTGACAGTAGTGGAAAGGCAGTGGAACAGCAGATGATACGTTATATGAAAGGAAATCTGGGAGTAGAAGGCATTGAGCATATTCAGAACATGCTTACACAGGCTGCCGATATTATGAATGAACAGGAAGCCATACAAGATGGCGGTATATCTGAGGCAATTCCAGAAGAAACAGAGCCTATGGAGGGGATTTCAGAGAATAATAATCCCTTAGACATTATTGGAAATATTAGAAATAATGGATTTCTTGGTATGGTCTTACCAGTTGGAACCACGGTCTCTCAAAAGGAAACCGATACTACAACAATGGTTTCAAAAAGGACTTTGCAAACCGGAATGGGAGATTTTCCACAGCTTGAACATGATACTTCTGTTTTGGACAAAATATGGGTGCAGGAATATATTCTGGAACATATGAGCAGCTATACAGATGGAAACAGCGAAGGACCTCTGGACTATGAAGTAGAGTACATTCTGGGAGGAAAAGATTCCGATAAGAGTAATCTTTCTTATGTGGTAAATCGGCTGCTGCTCATACGCGAGGTGTCTAATATTGCTTATCTGTATACAAACGGACAAAAAAGAGCAGAGTTGGAGGCATGTGCCGCGGCATTATCCTTTCTGACTTTGATTCCGGAAGGAATGACCTTAGTCCAGGCAATTCTGGCAGCCGGATGGGCATATGTGGAAAGTCTGGCTGATGTGAGAACCTTACTTTCAGGAGGGAAAATTCCACTCATAAAAGATCATGCATCCTGGCAAACTCAGTTGAGTAATCTAAATGCCCGTCAGACAGGACAGGGAACCAAGGGGCTTACGTATGAGGATTATTTGCGGATATTGTTTTCCATGTCTTCGAAGGAAAAGGCAGTTATGCGGTCCATGGATATCATAGAATTGAATATGAGGCAGACAGAAGGGAAAGAGACATTTGCTATGGATGCCTGTGTGGACGCAGTTTCCTTTTCTTTTCTGATTCAGGGACCGGAGGGAAAACAGTGGCAGGCAGAACGTATGTATACATATGACATGTAGAAAGTGGGGCAGGGAAAATGAAACACAGAAAATTAGAAAAAAAGAATAAGGAGGAAAGTTCTCTTCAGCAGAAAAAGGCCAGTCTTACTGTGGAAAGCGCATTCATTCTGCCCCTTTTCTTTCTGGCAGTAGTTGTGATTACAGGGATGTTGGACTTGTATCGGATTTCTGCCTTGATTCAGACCGCTATGTGTGAAGGGGCGAAAGAATTGGGGATGTATGCTTATTGTGGGCCGGAGGATCATAATTCACCGGTAGGAGTAGTTCAGGATGGGATATGTGTTGCTTATGGGACCAGGAAAATCAGAGAATGTCTGCAAGCAGAGCGTTTATCCGGTATTCAGGGAGGAGTAAATGGAATTACGCTTTTGGGTTCAGGATATTCCAATGATATGGTTTCACTGAAGGCTTCTTTTTCCTATAAAATCCCATCAGGGTTGTTTCAATTGTTTCCTGTTCGGATTTCTGTAAAAAGCCAGGCAAGAGCATGGACCGGGTTTCATGGAACTTTGCATGGAAATAGTGAAGACTGTGAAATGGTTTATGTAACAGATTGGGAAAGTGTTTACCATACCTCCCCTGCCTGTACACATTTAGACCTTTCTGTAGAAAAGGTTTCCCTGGAACAGGCGCAGGCAGACAGAAATCAGTATGGAAGCAGTTATCATCCCTGTGAGAATTGCATTGGTCAGGGTTCAGCAAATGACAGCGTTTATATCACACAGCACGGAACCGCATATCACAATGATGTTCATTGCGGGGGGATTAAAAGAACGGTAAAAATGGTAAAAAAATCAGAGACAGGCGCGTTTCATGCCTGTGAAAGATGTGGGGGTGGCTCATGACAACAAAATGGATGATACATATGGGAATGTTGGGAATCTGTAGTATGGAAGACTTGAGAGAAAAGAAAATTTCCTTGTGGAAAATCAGGCTATATGCAGCAGTGGTTCTTATTTATGAAATCGGGCGTCAGATTGGTGGAACAGAGAAAATTTCAGAGTGGCTGATTTTTGCACTGACAGGACTTTTACCGGGAATTGGGATGTTAATTATGGGAAAGCTGTCAAAGGAAGCAGTAGGCTATGGCGATGGTTATTTGACCTTGATTTTAGGATTTTCTATGGGATTTTGGGAAACTTTAGGGGTTCTTGGAACAGCATTATTTGGTGTGCTTGGAGCAGCTATTTATCTGGTTATAATAAGAAAGAAAAGCAGGGACAGCCAGATTGCATTTGTTCCCTTTTTGCTCTTGGGAATGGCAGGTACGGGGTTATGGAGCGTAAGATAAAAGGAAGCTATACAGTGGAAATGGCCATGATTAGCGGAGTGTGGCTCTTGATATTGTTTGCATCTCTTTTGCTTTTATTAGGAAGCTATCAAAGAGTCTGGGACACAGCAGGAGCCTGTGAGATCGCTGTTTACGGAAGTACAATGGCAGTTACAAGAGGAACAGACGGGGTGGAAAAAGCAGGGCAGACATCAAGAGCAAAAGAAGACACCTATGTAGTATCTGGAAACAAGCAGGAAATTCAGGTTTCCTTTGATAAAAATTTGAAAATACCATTTCAAAATTTAAGCTGGAGAAGAAAAACAAGCGTAAAAAGTAAGATTATCAGACCAGTGTTGTTTATCGAAAAGGTGCAAAAAGCAAGGAAAATTGCCAGTGGATTTCAATAAAGAAGCAAGAGGGGAGGAGAAAGCAGATGGAGATATGGTATAAGAGAAGTATGAGCGAAAATTATATGGTAATTCCCGGAACAGAGCTGGAAACAGGGGAGACATATCAGATTCGCATGTTGCTGGAAAACCAGGTGCCAGGACTTCTTCCCTGTAAAATACAGAAAATGAATGGAGATGAGTTTTTTTACTACGAAGTCACAGGATGCCAAAGTCTCCAGAATCTATTTGAGAAAAGAAAATTTGGATATAAGGAACTGGAAGAACTGTTTCTTAGTGTTTTCCGCATTATGGAGAGACTGGATGAATATCTTTTGAATAGGGATTTTTTGCTTTTACAGCCTTCTTGTATTTTTCGAAATCAGGGAGATAATGGATACTGTTTTGTCTGGATTCCGTTTGCTCATGGCAGTATAGAGATGGAATTCAGACAATTAACAGAGTATTTATTACCGAAAATTGATCATACAGATAAACAGGCAGTGACACTTGGCTATGGTGTATATAAGGAATCTATGGAATCAAATCTGAAAATGGATTTCCTGAAAAGTCACATGAATACACAAAAAGAGGAGCGTGTGGAAGAAGGAAAGTATCAGAATGCACAAGAGGAACTGGAACGACAAAAGATTTTAGATGATTTTTATAAAGAAGATGAAGAAGAAACAGAAAGTATACTGAGAAAATTATGGCCGGTTTTTGTCATATTGATAGGAGCCGGAATATTCCTTTTTGTACGGAGTTTGTGGAGGTATGGCAGTGTTTACCTTTGGGTTGGGATTGCAGGCATTGTGGGAAGCATAGGAAGTATTGGTGGAATCGGGTATCTGTTCTGGAAGAGAAAACAGGAAAAAGTACAGACTCTATCTGAGGAAAGCGTGTATGAAGAGAGAGAAGAGGAAGTTTTGCAGAAACCGGAGCAGGAAATAGGAACTACGGTTTTGTTACAAAAAAACAGAATGCCAGGAGCCTATTTAGAGGAATTAGAATGGGAGAGCCCCAGGAGATTTGCTCTGGAAAAAGAGGTTACTATTATAGGGAAGTGGAGAGAAAATGTAGATATCTGCCTGGATGTTCCAACGGTCAGCAGAATGCATGGAAAAATTATTCACAGAAAAGGGAAGGATTACCTGATTGACTTAAATTCTAGAAATGGAACTATGCTAAACGAAATATGGATTAATCCGGAAGAAGAATATGAGTTAAAAAATGGTGATATTCTTGTTTTCGCACAAAAAAAATTTCGATATGTGTGTATAAAAGAGTCGAGAGAATTAGGCTATGGGTTGCAATAAGAAATAAAAAGTTTTATAATATTAACACATTAAATAAAGAAAATTTTTCAATAGGGGAAAGCATGAATCAATATGAGTATCGAAGAGAAAGTGATTTTCAACGGTTTGTTCGAAATAGAAAACGTGTTCCTGTGAATACTTTTTTCATTTTGGCAAACATTCTGGTATTTTTAGCGGTGGAACTGACGGGTTCGGCTCTGTCTACGGGTCACATGTACCGCTGGGGTGCAGCATATGCACCTGCAATCGTACAGGGAAAAGAATATTATCGCCTGGTTACATCAATGTTTCTCCATTTTGGAATTCAACATCTGGGAAATAATATGCTGGTGTTGTTTTTTCTGGGTGATTGTCTGGAACGGAATTTAGGTAGATGGAAATATGCAGTTGTCTATATGGCAGGGGGTGTGGGAGCCAATCTTCTGTCCCTGTTTGTAGAACTGAAACAAGGACAGGAGGTGGTTTCCGCAGGCGCTTCAGGAGCTGTATTTGCTGTGATTGGCGCTCTGATTTATGTAGTCTTAGTAAATAAAGGCCGTATAGAGAACTTTACGGTCCGTCAATTAATACTTATGGCCGCGTTGAGCCTTTATCATGGTGTTACCAGTGTGGGAATTGATAATGCAGCTCATTTTGGCGGACTGATTTGTGGATTGATTCTTGGAATTTTGTTATACCGTAAGCCTAAAATGAGATATTAAGGAAATTAGTTTACAGGCAGGATAACAGTAAATTTTGTTCCTTTCCCAGGCTGGGAACAATAGGAAATACTTCCATGGTGAGCTTCGGCAATTCGTTTACAAATTGCAAGGCCAAGTCCGGTTCCCTCCTGTTTATGAGTAACAAAGGGGACAAACAGATTTTCTTTGTACTCTTCAGGAATACCAGAGCCACTATCTTGAATGGATATAAGAATATGATTATTTTCGCACTTCAACGAACAGGAAATGGTACCCTGGCTGGAAATAGCTTCGGCTGCATTTCTAAGAAGATTTAAAATAAGCTGTTTTAATTTTATTCTATCTGCTTTTAGTGTTGGAATATCAGATTCCACATTCAGCGAAATGGTAATATTTTGGGATTCCATAGATGGAGCCGCGGATTCAATGGTTTCACGGAAAATTTGTGCTAAATCTAATTCCTGTGCGCGAAGAGTTTTTGAATTGTTGAATTCCGAAAATTCTTCCAATAGATATTTCAGAAAGTCCATGTTTTCCATGACTTTAAGCCAATAATAATCTTGAGAAAGCTCAGGGTGATGAGACTCCAGTAGTTGAAGAAAACTATTGATTAAGGTTACAGGATTGCGGACTTCATGGGAAATCAGTGACAGTATCATCTGATGTTGAGCTAATAAATCTTCGTAAAGTGCTTTATAATCTGAATTTTGTTCTGACGATGTTAAAGTATTTGATTGATTGGTTTGTATTGCCATAATATCCTCCCTTTTCCATTTGATAGTGTAACACTGTTGATTTTAAATATCAAATAAAAGATTTTTACAAAAAATGTCAAAATTCGACAAAAGTTTGCGTAACATTTGCTTTGTTAATTTCGGATATATAAATGAAAGGAGAAATAGAAAAATGGAAAATTGTATATTTTGTAAGATTGCAAAGGGAGAAATCCCTTCGGCCACTCTGTATGAGGATGAGGAATTCAGAGTTATTCTGGATTTGGGCCCTGCAAACAAAGGACATGCTCTGATTTTGCCAAAAGCTCACTATGCAAATATTTACGAGCTGCCAGATGAGACGGCAGCGCATGCTATGGTTTTGGCAAAGAAAATTGTAACGAAAATGAAAGATATTCTAAAATGTGATGGCTATAACATTGTGCAGAACAATGGTGAAGCAGCAGGACAGACGGTATTTCATTTTCATATGCATTTGATACCAAGAACAGCGGGAGATCAAGCAGGAATTACCTGGACTCCTGGAACATTGACTTCAGAGGATAGAGACGAAATATTAGAGAAATTTCTTATGGAATAAAAGTTGGATGAAAAAATGACAGAAGACAAGTTCCGTACAATCTATCAAAATTATTATCAATTAGTGAGAAAGGTTATATATAGCGTATTAAATGATGCTGACTTTTCAGAGGATATCTGTCAGGAGGTTTTCCTTTTGTTTTGCAAAAAGGCAGATACTTTAGAGGAAAAGTATTATAAACAATGGTTAATGGTAACAGCAAGGAGAAAAGCCATTGATTTTTGCAGAAGATCTTACCAGATTCATGAAGTGACAGCGTCTATTCCGGAAACAGAAGAAAATCTCAAAGATAGCGATAGCATCTGGATATCCAGCAGAAATTATGCAGAGATTACCACAGAAGAGGAGATTATGCATAAGCTTGAGGTAGGAGAACTGATAGATGAACTGCTGGAAGAATTTAAGAGAAAGAATACAGACTGGTATGAAATTTTAAAGAGAAGCATTTTAAGGGATGAAAAGTCAGAAGATATCGCACGTGCCCTTGGCATCTCAGTAGAAAGTTTGAGAGCCAAGAAGCACAGGATAAGAGTTTGGATTCACCAGCACTACAAAGATAAGTTTAAAGACGTATAGTCAGCAGCTTCATTTGGCTACTGCTTTCTCAAACAATTGCACAATTTGTTCAATAGAATCCTTGTGTTTACTGGAGGACATGGCAGTAATGTATGTTTCACGATTTTTGTATAAATCGTGAATAGCGTCCAGAAGAACCTCATTTGTAATTTCTTCTTCCTCCAGCACTTTGCTGTAGCCAAGACGTTCAAAAGAACGGGCATTTAGAATCTGGTCGCCGCGGCTGGCACGGGCAGAAAGAGGAATTAAAAGGTTCGGTTTATTCAGTGCGCTGAGTTCGCAGATGGCATTTGCTCCTGCACGGGAAATTACAATGCTGGAGAGGGCAAATAAGTCGGCAAGTTCTTTTTTGATATATTCATATTGAACGTAACCTTTAGTGCCTTTTAAACTTTCATCCAGTTTATCTTTTCCACAAAGGTGGATTACCTGGAATTCTTTCAAAAGTTCCGGAAGAATGGCTCTTACAGCGTCATTGACAGCAGCAGCGCCAAGGCTTCCGCCAATAATCAGAATTACGGGTTTATCTGGAGTAAATCCAGTGAATTCCAGAGCTTTTTCAGGATTTCCGGTTAGTAATTCCTGGCGGATAGGCGTTCCGGTGAGGATCGCTTTGTCAGCAGGAAGATGTGATACGGTTTCTGGAAAGTTGCAGCATACTTTTGTAGCAAATGGAATGGATAACTTATTGGCAAGACCCGGTGTCATATCAGATTCGTGGATAAAAGTAGGAATTTTTTTCCTACTGGCAGCTATTACAACAGGAACAGTTACAAATCCTCCTTTGGAAAAGACAACGTCTGGTTTTAGCTGTTTCATTAATTTTTTAGCCTCAAAAAGACCTTTCATAACTTTGAATGGATCAGTAAAATTTTTAACATCGAAATAACGTCTGAGTTTACCGGATGAAATTCCATAATAGGGAATGTCCAGTTCTTCAATTAGTTTTTTTTCAATTCCGTCATAAGAACCAATGTAGGAAATCTTATATCCAAGTTCTTTTAAACGTGGAATCATGGCTATATTTGGGGTAACGTGTCCGGCAGTCCCGCCACCGGTGAGTACGATATGTTTCATGGTATTCCTCCTGATTTATTCAAAATAGTAACTATAAGATAATATGATACACTTGTCAGAAAAAGTCAAGGAAAGATAGGAGTTTCATGGGCAAAATAATTGAGAAAAATAACAGAATACAAACTCTTTCTGCCCAGGACCAGTATGACGAGAATTTCAATGGCGAATACAGTCCTGAAGATATGGAAGAAGCAGTATTGATTGAAAGAGAGATACGAGATATTCCGGATAAAGAGGAATGGGAGCCAACAGAAGAACAATTTCAGGTACTTTTGGCAAAAGCCAGGGAAAGAGGCCTGATTATAGAAAAAGAAAATACAATTCCAATGGCGGATAGCCACAAAAATCAGAGCAAAACAAAAAAGAAAATGTACAAAACCAAGAAAATTGCAATCAGGAAAAGGGTGATGAAGTGGTCAGCCGTGGCTGCAGCGGCTGTCATTGGTATTTTTGGAGTTTCCATGAGCAGTGAGGCAAATAGGGCATATATTATGCAGGAAGTTAATAAGCTGTTTGGGAACGATGTGAATACAAAACTTAATAATGTAGAAGTTTTGGAAAGTGACAGGACAGAGGTACAAGCATATCAGGATATCGAAAATACATTTAATATAAAGATGCCTAGATTTTTTTATAGTCCTGGTGGGATGGAGTATTTAGACTATATTCTAGATGTAGATGCACAACATGCATTTGTAAGATATGCGTATGGCGAACAAATTTTATATTTGAGTATTTTTGTCAACGAGAAAGAAATTAGTAGAATAACACAGGAAGACTCAGGTAGTCACTTAGGGGACATAGAGAGTAACTTGACTGCAAATTTAACGTGCACACTATGGGAAATTTTTGAGGAAGGGGACACAGAACCTACTTATAGCCTAAAGTGGAATTACAAAAATATGCATTGTGAATTTTTAGGTAAAATGAATAAAGAAGAAATGAGTAAATTAGCAAAAGAAATTATGTACTAAGATTAAGGAGAAAGTGATGCGACACTATAAAAAATTAATAAGTGTAATTTTTAGTTTAATGTTATTTTTTTGTATGGGAATCAATACCTATGCAGCAGAGATACAAAGATTAGGAGAGATAGTGGACGGTTCAGAATTAACCAATTTAAATGAGTCTACTGTAAGTTTAGAAAACCTTATAAAAGGAAATATTTTAAATAATGGAACAGCTAGTATTGCCAATAATGGCAATGGAGTAGTTAATGTATCCGGTGCAGTTTTAGGGGGCGTTATCTGTGACAAATTAGTGCTAAAACTCACGTTACAGAGATATTCTAATGGTTCATGGAAGGATGTTAAATATTTTTCAGAGACAAAATATAATCATTCTTTACTAACTAAAAGTTATAATGTGTCTGTTACCAAAGGATATTATTATAGGGTAAAGGCAGCCTGCGTTGCAACAAAAGGAAGCACAAGTGAAAGTAAATCTCCAGTTACTGATGGAATCTGGATAGACTAATTTTTGTTTTTCCCACACAAATTTAATCTTCATCCCCCTATCAAAACCCCCTTATGTGTTGTATAATATTAGTATGACATTTATTATACAGCAAAGGGGGTTTTCTTTATGAAGTTGACGTTTATAGGTGCTGCTCATGAGGTAACGGGAAGCTGTTATTATTTGGAAGCGGCGGGTAAGAAGTTTATTGTTGACTGTGGTATGGAACAAGGGCCAGATCAGTATGAAAATCAGGATATTCCAGTTGCGCTGTCAGATGTGGACTTTGCACTTTTGACCCATGCCCATATTGACCATTCAGGCAACTTTCCTCTAGCTTATGCTAAAGGTTTCCGTGGTCCCATTTATGCAACCTCTGCAACTTGTGATTTATGTGACATTATGCTCCGCGACAGCGCTCATATTCAGATGTTTGAAGCTGAATGGAGAAACCGGAAAGGCAGGAGGAATGGACAGCCGGAATTTGTGCCAGCATACACCATGGAAGATGCCCTGGGTTCCATTCAATTGTTTGCAGAATGTGAGTATAACAAAGTGATTGAACTGGCAGAAGGAATCAGGGTTCGTTTTGTAGATGCAGGACATTTACTTGGCTCTGCCAGTATTGAGCTTTGGATTACTGAGGATGGGGAAGAACGTAAGATTGTATTTTCTGGGGATATTGGAAATCTCGATCAACCGCTGATAAAGGATCCTACATATATTGAGAGTGCGGATTATGTAGTGATGGAATCCACTTATGGAGACAGAAGCCATGGAGAAAAACCGCTATATGTGGAGGAGCTTACCAAAGTCATTAGAAAGACGTTTTTAAGAGGAGGAAATGTGGTAATTCCTTCTTTTGCAGTAGGACGTACACAGGAAATGCTGTATTTTCTGAGAAAAATTAAGGAAGATCATTTGCTTCCAGAGTTTCCAGGATTTGAAGTGTTTGTGGATAGTCCGTTGGCAGTACAGGCAACCAGTATTTTTAAAGAACATTATACAGAATGTTATGATGAAGAAGCCATGGAACTCATTGAAAAAGGGATTAATCCCATTACATTCCCAGGATTACGGCTATCCATCACCAGTGATGAATCCAGAGCCATTAATTTTGATGATAAGCCCAAGGTAATACTTTCTGCCAGTGGTATGTGCGATGCAGGACGAATTAAACATCATTTAAAGCACAACCTTTGGAGAAGTGAAAGCACAATTTTATTTGTGGGATATCAGGCGGTTGGAACTCTTGGGAGAGCCTTGGTAGAAGGCGCTCAGGATGTCAGGATTTTCGGAGAAGATATTCATGTAAATGCTGAGATTATCAGGCTTCCTGGTATCAGCGGCCATGCAGACAATCAGGGGCTTATGAAGTGGGCGTCAGCGTTTAAAGAAAAACCTAAGCGGGTGTTTGTGGCTCATGGTGATGATCAGGTTTGTGATATTTTTGCAAAGCGTCTGGAAGATGAATTAGGGTATTGTGCATTGGCTCCCTACAGTGGAACAGAGGTAGATTTGCTTACCAACGAAGTGGTGAAACAGACCGTAGGAATTGTGGTAAAACGTGCAGAGCAGAAAGCTAAGAGTAGAAAAGCAGCGGGTGTATTTGCAAGGCTTCTGGCAGCAGGACAGCGTTTAATGACAGTAATTCGCAATAATGAAGGCGGAGCAAATAAGGATTTGGCAAGATTTGCAGATCAAATTAATTCTTTATGTGATAAATGGGATAGATAAATTTAAGAAACTTAAAAGTAAAGCTATGGCATGTTCATATCTGGAGGACAGCTTCCTATAGAAATAAAAGGAAGCATGTTTGTGCCATAGTTTTACTTTTTTATGTAACCTTAATAGTGATAAGTTTTTTTATATTTTAAAAACATGATAGCTGCCAGTAAGATTGCCATAGCCTCGGCCAGTGGATTAGCTAGCCAAATTCCGGTAACGCCTAAAATGGCAGGCAGAAGCAAAAGGCAGATAATCATAAATACGAAAGACCTGGAAAAAGCCAAGATAGCAGAGACCACGCCATTATTTAATGCTGTAAATAAGCCACTGGAGAAAATATTAAAACCAATAAAAAACAGAGCAATACTGCAAAGACGGTTTCCTGTGACAGCGAGTTGGTATACAGGATTGTCTGGTCTGGTGAAAATACTTACCAGAGGTTTGGTAATGCCTATGGAAACTGCAACAGATACCAGAGAAATTACCAGAATAACAGCTAGACTTGTGCGTACTAATTTTTTTTATCGGGCATGATCCTTGGCACCATAGTAGTAGCTTATCATCGGAGCAACTCCATAGGAATAGCCACTGAACATAGAGCTAACAAACATAAGAACATACATAATAATAGTAATGGCAGCCACACCATCTTCCCCTACGTATTTCAGCATACTCCAATTAAAAAGTAAGGTGGTGATTCCAGTCACTAAAGCCGTAGCCATTTCAGAGCAGCCATTAGAAGCAGCTTTTTTTAATACAGAAAATCTCCAAACAGGTTTTTGAAAATGCAGTAAACACTTTGGTTTACAGAAGACTATAAAACCTACTACTGCAGTTACAGAATATCCTAGTCCAGTAGCAATGGCAGCTCCTCCGGTTCCCATTGCAAGAACGTGGATGAAAACGTAATCCAGAACAATGTTGGTAATTCCCCCGCCTACAGAACAGAGAAAAGATAGGGTGGATTTTCCACAGGCAATCAGATACAGGGAAAAATTGTTCATTAACAGAATAGGAACCGTAAATAACAAATAGTTTTCAAGATAATCAATGCAGTACGCCGTTACAGCTGCAGATAATTCCATGCGAGAAAAAATAAAATCTATACAAGCATATCCCACCAGACACATGAGAATTCCTACCGCCACATTTATCAGAATCAGAGATGTAAAATCTTCCTGAGCTTCCTTTTCCTTTCCTTCTCCCATTTTCTTCATAATCACAGCGCTGCCGCCTGTTGCCAGCATGGTAGAGACAGCAGTTACCAGAGAAATAACAGGAGCTGTTAAATTAATAGCAGATAAAGCATTTGTACCAATGAGATTGGAAACGAATAATCCGTCTACCATGGTGTAAAAGGACATAAACAGAGAGATAGCAATAGTAGGCAGTGCGAATCTGAGAATATTTTTTAGTGTAACAGGCTTTTCGTATGCATTTGCTACAGATTGACCGTTCATAAAAACCTCCTTAATGTAAATGTTTTTTTGTACAAAATACATGATAAAGTCTACAGTAAATGTAAAGTCAAGCTATTTTTGATAGTTTGTGTAATTTTATACAATAGAAATCAATAGGTAAGAAATTTATAGAATCTGGACATTTTATTAAATGGGCAGATTGCACAGGAAATGGTAAGATAAACCTATCAAATGAACCAAAGTTGTACAAAGGTTTGAAAAAAGATTAAGGAGGAAGACGAATATGAAGAAAAGAATGGCAAAATTAACAGCACTTTCCATGAGTGTCCTTATGGCAGCATCTTTAGCAGCCTGTGGTGGAGGCGGAGATAAAGGAAAAAGCGGCGGTGACGCAAAAGGCGGCGATAAGGAAATCGTGTACTGGAACATTGGTACAGAGAGTCCGGACAAGGACGTAATTGCAAAAGCAGTAGATAAATTTAATTCAGAGACAAAATCTGGTTATACAGTAACCGTAGTGCCGACGCAGAATGATACTTACAAAGAAAAACTGGTAGTTGCTATGAGCTCAGGAGAATGTCCAGATATGTATTCCTGCTGGTCCGGTGGTCCTATGTATGAATACATCGATTCTGGATTCGGACAGCCAATTGATGATTTATTTAATAACTCTGAAATCAAAGATAAGTTAATGGAATCAGCAGTTGGACAGGCTACATACAATGGTAAAATTTATGCAGTACCTTATCAGAACGTTTCTATGTCCGGTATTTTTTATAATAAGGAAATGTTTGATAAGTATGGATTAAAAGAACCAAAAACTTTAACAGAATTAGAGAATATTTGCGATACGTTAAAAGAAAACAAGATTACTCCATTTGCCCTTGCGAACAGTTCTAAATGGACAGGAAGTATGTACTACATGAACCTGGCAGCACGTTACGGCGGACTGGAACCATTCCAGAAAGCAGTTGCAGGAGAAGGAAAATTCACAGAAGAAAGTTTCATTAAAGCCGGTGAAAAGATTCAGGAATGGGTGAAAAACGGATATTTCCCAGACGGTGTAAACTCCTTAAGTGAAGATGATGGACAGGCAAAACAGCTTATGTATCAGGAAACAGCAGGTATGCTTCTGTGCGGCTCCTGGTATACAGGTACTTTTGCAACAGACAGCAAAGAGTTCTATGAAAAAATTGGTTGGTTCCCATTCCCGGCAATCGAAGAATCTTCAGCAGATTCATCCATTATGATTGGTACGGTTGGTGATCAGTTTATTGTATTTAACTGTGAAGGCGAGAAGTTAGAAGCAGCTTTTGAATGTGCAGAAGCACACTTATCAGACGAAGTGATTGATTTTGAAGTAGAAAATGGAAAAATTCCTCCGGTTGTAGGCATTGAAGATAAACTGACAGACCCTATTACAAAAGAAGTAGTAGAAGCAGCAAACAATGCTTCTGAAATCCAGTTGTGGTATGACCAGTATCTGCCACCAGCAGTATCTACAGCGCACTTAGATGGATTGCAGGAAGTATTTGGACTGACTATGACTCCACAAGAAGCACAGGAATCTATGCAGAAAGCTATGGATGACTATCTGGCAAGCAAAGCAGAATAGAAATAGGGAGAAAGGAAGGGCTCTGGCAGCAGGGCCTTTTCTTAACAAAAGTAACAAAAGGAGGGTCTCAAGATGAAGGAAAAAAGTATTTCTCTGTTAGAGATGAGGCGGAGAAACACAAGAAAAGTGGCAGCCTTATTTTTGGCGCCGGTAACCATTTTACTGCTTGTATTTATACTTTATCCAATTATTGATACATTCATTACCAGCGGTTATCAGTGGAATGGAATTTCTTCAGCAAAAAAACTCATTGGGATTGAAAACTGGAAGACATTATTAACAGACAAAAGTTTCTGGATCGCTTTTCGCAATAATCTGGTGATTATGGTCCTTTCCATTGTGATTCAGATTCCTATTGGTTTGGCATTAGCTACATTTCTTGACTTTGGAGGAAAGAAGCTTACAATCTTTAAAGTAATCTGGTTTGTTCCTTTACTGATGTCATCTGTAGCAATCGGTTTTCTTTTTACTTATGCACTGGCAACAAACGGTGGAATTGTCAGCACCATTTCAGGATGGTTTGGAGGGGGAAATGTTGACCTTCTGGGCAATCCAAAGACCGCGCTTCTTACGGTTATCATTGTTATCTGCTGGCAGTTTACCCCATTTTATATGGTGTATTTTATGGCAGCTTTTACCAATATTCCATATGATGTATTTGAAGCTGCCAGAATTGACGGCGCTACAAGAGGACAGTATTTCTGGAGAATTGCATTGCCGCTTTTAGTTCCTTCTATGAAGAGCGCAGCCATTCTTTCCATGGTTGGTTCTCTGAAATATTTCGACTTGATTTATGTTATGACAGGAGGAGGTCCTGGTACTTCCACAGAGTTAATGGCAACTTATATGTATAAGCAGTCCTTTAAAAACTTTAACATGGGTTATGGGTCTGCAGTAGCAGGTGGTATGTTTATTTTGATTTCTATGGTGTCTCTGATTACCATGAAATTATTAAAAGGAAAGGAGGAAGCATAGGAATATGGATAGCATTAAGAAAAATAAGAGAAAAAGTGTGATATGTTGGACCGTTGCTTTTGTGTTGGCAACTGCTTATTTGATTATTTCTTGTCTGCCATTTATTTTTATGGTTTTAAACTCCTTTAAAGAAAAGTTTGAAATGTTGGTAAAGGGAGTATTTTCATTACCAGATACTTTCTATATAGACAACTATAAAGAAGTTCTCACAGGAGGATTTACTACATATTTCATGAACAGTGTCATTGTATTGGCAATATCTTTGACTTTATTACTGTTCATTGCAGCCTGTGCCTCCTATCCTTTGGCAAGATTTAAATTTAAAATGTCAGGAACCATTTATGCTGCCATTGTGGCCTGCATGTCTATACCAGTTCATATTACCTTAATTCCTGTTTTTAAAATGGCAAAATCTACAGGATTATATGATAGTATTTGGGCGCTTATTGGTCCTTATGTTGCATTTGCAGTTCCAATTTCTGTTTTCATTCTTACCAGTTTTATGAAAGAGATTCCAAGAGAAATTGAAGAATCTGCAGAAATTGATGGATGTGGAAAGATTAAAATGTTTTTTGCTATGATTTTACCTTTGGCAAAACCTGGTCTGGCCACACTGGCTATTTACAATGGTGTGAATATGTGGAATGAGTTTTCTTTTGCGTACACATTGACCCAGTCCTCTGCAAACCGTACATTGCCTTTGGCAATCTGGGAATTCCAGGGACAGTATTCCATGAATACCCCAATGATTATGGCAGTTCTTACTTTATCATTGTTGCCAATGATTGTTTTGTTTATTATTTTCCAGGACAAATTGGTAAAAGGTATGACTGCAGGAGCTGTGAAAGGTTGACAAAAAATTCTATGGGAAGAGGCTGTTGCATGAAATTTTCTGTTTTATGTGATGGCCTTTTCTGATATAATATAATTTATGACATTGTACCATAAATTGAGACATCAATTCAGGCAGGACAGGAGAAAATTATGGAGAAATGGAGAGAAAAAATCAGTTGTTGGAAATTTGACCGGAAAATGCAGGCATTGATTACCATTGCATTAATCATTACAACTCTGATTTTTTTTGTGGTATCAACCGTATCTTCGGTTACATCGTTAAAGAGTAAAACAGAAGAGATGCTGCAGGCAAAGAATGATACTATGGCAGAAAACTTTCAAAGCACATTGGAGAGGTATAAATCTTTGGCTGTTGCAATGGTTTTGGATAATTCCATTCAGCGTTACTTGGAATGTAACAGTAAGCAGGATAAAAATTATTCTCTGGTTGCTATGGAAGCCAAAAATGTGATGTCAAGCTGTCAAAATATGCATTCAGACATGAATTTTATTGCAGTAGTGAGCTATCAGATGGATGATTACCTGTATAGAGGGAAAAGCGGTCTGGTAGAGACGGATTTTCAAAAAACCTACAGAAAAGATTACCAAAAGGCAAAAAATGTACAAAAAGGCTCCATAAAGGCTGGTTTTACCAATGCGTATTTTAAAGGAAAAAAATACACCTTAAACGTATACTTTCCTGTTTATAATGTGCAGGCTATTTCCTCGGAAAGAGGTTTGCTTTGCATGAGCTTTTCCAGTTCTCTTCTGGAACAGGTTTTAAAGGAGCAGGAGGATTCAGGGCAGATGACAGCGCTGGTAGATACCGAAGGGATGATTGTGGCTGCCAGACAGATGGACGAAATAGGCACAGATGCCAGATATGCAAATCAGCTGAATGGTATGCAGGGGAGCTTTAATCAGGATGGGAGGCTTTACATTTATCAGAAGGTATCCAACTGGGACTATTACATTGTCAGCAGTATTTCTTCCAGTGAATTGTATAAGCCAAGTATACGAACTATTGGGCTTATGACACTGGTATTAGTGGCTCTGGTGGCAATCAGTTTAAATATTGTGAAGCAGGTGATTCGGAAAATTTATAAACCTCTGGACAATGTGGTACAAAAAATGGATGACGTGGCTGCCGGTTCTCTGACTGCAAGAATTGATGAGGAACATATGGGGGAAGATTTCGTGAAGCTGGCAACAGGATTTAACTCCATGATGGAGGAGATTCTGGTTCTTATGCAGCAGGTGAAACTGGAACAACATCAGATTGAACAGATACGTTTTAATTCCCTGCAATCCCAGATTCAGCCTCATTTTCTTTATAATACCCTAGATTGTATCCACTGGCAGGCAGTGGCAGATGGAAATCAGGAAATTTCTATTTTGGTAAAAGCACTTGCCAGGTATTATCGGATATGTCTCAGTAAGGGGCATGACGTGATTCCTCTGAAAATGGAAGTGGAACACGTACAGAATTATCTGATTATACAGAACATGCGGTATGACAATATTATAGGAAGCAGTATTCAGGTGGAGGAAAACTGTAAAGATGCTATGATACCGAAACTAACCATACAGCCTTTGGTAGAAAATTCTATTTACCATGGTATCAAAATTAAAGAAGGAAAACAGGGAAGTATTTCTTTAAGTGCAGTGCGTAAAGGGGAAACCGTACAGATTTTGATTGCGGATACTGGTACGGGTATGACAAAGGAGCAGATTGCAGAGATGAATCAGCACTTGTCAGAATATGATGAAGGCTTTGGTTATGGTGTGAGAAACGTGAATAAGAGAATTGAATTACTGTACGGAAAAGAATACGGTCTTCATTATGTGAAAAATGAATCCGGAGGGGTGACTGTAGAAATTACCCTTCCTTATGTGACAAATGTGGAACCTGGAATCTTGCAAGGAGATATAATCAATGTATAAAATCTTAGTGGTGGATGACGAAAAAATGATACGCATGGGAATCAAGAAAGTCATAGACTGGGAATCCCTTGGTATTCAGGAGGTGTTTACAGCAGCTAGCGCAAGGGAAGCTCTTGAAATTATTGAAGAATATGAGCCTGAGATTATGATTACGGATATTCAGATGTCTGAGATGACAGGATTGCAGTTAATTGAAGCTGCCAGAAAAAGGCAGCCGCAATTGCGGGTTCTGGTGCTTACAGGCTATGATAGTTTTGAATATGCAAGACAGAGCCTGCGACTTCAGGTACAGGATTTCTTTTTAAAACCTGTGGATGAAGAAGACCTGACAAGAGCAGTAAGGGAACAGGTTGCATATCTGGAAGCTGCAAAAGCAGAAGAAAAGAGCTCTCTGATTTTACAACGTACCCAGGGGACAGCTGAGCAGACTCAGTTAGAGAAAACCATGAGGGATTTAATCCACAAGAGAGGAGAAATGCCCGCACTTTTGGAACGGTTGAGAAGTACATATCAGATTGACATTCAAGGAGATTTGCAGATGGTACTTATTGTGCCTACACTTTATATGTCTCAGCAGCCGCCGGAAGAAAATTTCAGAGCGATGTCTGTGAAAAACGTGTGTATGAGTGTAGTGGACGCTCAAGAGGATGGTGTGACCTTCTCGGATGATGATGGAACCATTGCAGTGGTATATTTCTTAAAAGAAGAGAATGATTCGGTTTTAGAGAAAACAGAGGAGCTTTCTGATATTTTAAAAGATGAGTTTGATACAAATCCCAAAATAGTGATTGGAAGTATTGCAGAAGACATGGAAAGCCTGTACATTTCCTATAATGATGCGAAGTATCTGCTGAATACAGAAAAAGAAGGAATACAGGATATTATACAGACTTTTGGGGCTAAGAAGAAGAATGATATTTTCAGAGATATTTTTACAGAACTGAAAGGAATTATGTGTGGCAATATTGGCAATCCAGAGTATGTAATGAAGGCTTTTCATACCTTTTGTAAGGCAACCCAGTCTTATAATTTGTCACAGCAGACAGTTCGACGCCTTTGTTTCGAGATTGCTACAGCAATGTATTTTTCCTATACAGGGGATTCAGGAGAAATGGAATCAGGCAAACTGGAAGCATTGTCAAAAAGTCTTGTTTCTGCCTCAGCAGAAGAGGCATGTGAAGTTACGGAAATGTTTCTTTCTCAGATGCTAAGTGGAAAGGAAGAGAATGTTCATGAGATTATTGATCAGGCCAAGTATTATATTTCCCAGCATTTAACAGAAGAGCTTACGGTTGCTAATATTGCCGCATCTCTTTATATTACACCCAATTATTTTTCCAGATTATTTAAGAGGGTAACGAAAGAAGGATGTAATGAATATATTGTACGTAAGCGTATTGAAAAAGCCAAATCACTGCTGGAAACTACTAGTCTGAAAACCGGAAAGATTGCCATGATGGTGGGGTATCGGGATACTAATTATTTTTCCCTTGCCTTTAAGAAGCACACGGGAAAATCACCTACAAAATATAGAGAGGAAATTCAGAAGGAAGGCAAGATTTGTCAGTAAAAGAGCAATTATTGAGAGGTATAATAAGAGGAACATGGTAAAATAGAAGAACAAAATAAGCAATTTGGAGGATGATTATGAAGAACTATAAGAATGAACGGGCAGAGGCCAGAAAGAAAGCCAAAGAACTGGTGTCAAAAATGACATTAATGGAAAAGGCATCTCAGCTGAAATATGACGCATCACCTGTGGAGCGTCTGGGGGTTCCTACTTACAATTACTGGAACGAGGCTTTGCATGGTGTAGCCAGAGCTGGTGTAGCTACTATGTTTCCACAGGCCATCGGTATGGCGGCTGCTTTTGATGAGGATGCTATGCAGAAGGTGGGGGATATGATTGCTACAGAAGGAAGAGCTAAGTACAATGAATATTCCAAGCATCATGACAGAGATATTTATAAGGGTCTAACTTTCTGGTCCCCAAATGTAAATATTTTTAGAGACCCACGCTGGGGAAGAGGTCATGAGACTTATGGAGAAGACCCATATCTCACCTCCCGTTTGGGCGTGCGATTTGTAGAAGGGCTTCAGGGAGAAGGACCTGTGATGAAGGCAGCGGCCTGCGCAAAACATTTTGCAGTACATAGCGGACCTGAGGCAATCCGCCATGAATTTGATGCAAAAGCAACGAAAAAAGATATGTGGGAAACTTACCTGCCTGCTTTTGAGGCGTTGGTTACAGAAGCAGATGTAGAGTCTGTGATGGGGGCTTATAACCGAACCAATGGGGAACCTTGTTGCGGACATAAGTATTTAATGGAAGATGTATTAAGAGATAAATGGCAGTTTGACGGACATTATGTTTCTGACTGCTGGGCAATTAAGGATTTCCATGAAAATCATAAAATTACGAAAAATGCCAGAGAATCTGCAGCCCTGGCGTTGAAGAGAGGCTGCGATGTGAATTGTGGAAATACATATTTACATCTCATGGCAGCTGTGGAGGAAGGCTTGATTTCTGAAGAAGAAATTACCCTGGCAGCAGAGCGTCTATTTACCACCAGATACCTTCTGGGACTATTTGATGGCAGTGAATATGACGAAATTCCATATGAAGCAGTGGAATGTAAGGAACATCTAGAAGCAGCGGTGGATATGGCAAGAAAAGGAAGCGTTCTTTTGAAAAATGACGGTGTGCTTCCTCTGGATAAAAGCAAGCTGAAAACCATTGGCGTGGTAGGACCAAATGCCAACAGTCGGGCAGCACTTATTGGAAATTATCATGGAACTGCATCCAGATATATTACTGTACTGGAAGGAATTCAGGATGAAGTGGGAGATGAGGTACGGGTATTGTATTCCGAAGGCTGCCATTTATCTAAGGACAAGGTAGAGAATCTTGCATGGAACCAGGACAGAATTTCGGAGGCAGTGATTACTGCAGAACATAGTGATGTGGTGGTTATCTGTGTTGGTTTGGACGAAACCTTAGAGGGGGAAGAAGGAGATACCGGAAACAGCGATGCATCTGGAGATAAGAAAGATCTTCATCTTCCAAAAGTTCAGGAAGAATTAATTGAAAAAGTAACAGCTGTAGGTAAGCCTACCATTGTAGTTCTTATGGCAGGAAGTGCCATTGATTTAAGCTATGCGGATGAACACTGTAATGGAATTCTTCTGGCATGGTATCCAGGCGCCAGAGGTGGAAAAGCAGTGGCAGATTTATTGTTTGGTAAGGTGTCGCCATCTGGAAAACTGCCAGTTACTTTCTACAGAGACTTGGAAGGAATGCCGGAATTTACTGATTACTCTATGAGGAACCGTACTTACCGTTATATGGAAAAAGAAGCCCTGTACCCATTTGGATACGGACTTACTTATGGTAATGTACAGGTGACAGAAGCAAAGGTAGTAAATCAAGTAACTGCAGACTCTGATATTGAGTTGGAAGTAAAAGTTGAGAATCATGGCAAAGAAACAGAAGAAGTGGTTCAAGTTTATATAAAAGATACGGATTCTCCTTTGGCAGTACGAAATCACAGCCTTTGCGGTTTCAAGAGAGTGGCTTTACAGACAGGAGAAAGTAAGACTGTGAAGTTTACCGTTCCAAACAGAGCTATGATGGTAGTGGATGAACAGGGAGAGTGCCATGTGGATAGCAAACACTTTACCTTGTTTGCAGGTGTATCTCAGCCAGACAGCAGAAGTAAAGGGCTTACAGGAAAATCTCCGGTGGAGGTTTCCGTAATCCTGTAAACTGCAAAAGGACAGGAAAGAGAGGACAGAAAGTATGAAGAAATGGACAGGAAAGGCAAAACAGGCGGGAGGCTGCCTGTGCCTGGCTGCCCTGTTGCTTACGGGCTGCGGGGATGCCAAAACAACACAGTCAGAGGAAAAAGCAGAGGCTGGTAAACAGACAGAAACATCGAAACTGCCGGAAAAGTCAGAGACAGAGCCAGTAGAAAATCCTGCTTTTATCCAGGATGGAATCCGAAAAGTAGTGCTTACAGAGGATGGAGAAGAGATTTTTCATCTTTCCAAGGAGCCGGCAAACTATAAGATGGACTTTGATTACTGGGAAATTTTAAATCCTTATGATGAGACCATGACTGTGAATACAGAGGAAATGTATGGTTTGTTCGATATCCTGTGCCAAATGAATCTTCAGACTCCGGTTCCAATAGAGGAAGGGACAGAGACAGGACTTTCCGATTCCACCACCAGTATTTCCCTGGAATTTGTTAATACCCAGGATGCTGAGAAAGCCAAAAGTACGCTGTACGCGGATTCCCAAGCGGAAATCATTCTTGGAAATGAAGATGGGGAAGGAAATCATTATGCGGCAGTCAAAGGATTTGAAGATAAAGTTTATAAACTTCCTGCGGTTCTTTTAGAAAGTGTTTATGGATTAAATCCCTATGACTATATCCTGAAAATTCCGGTTTTGATTAACATTGAAACTGTAAAGAACATAGAACTTATGACAGAAGATAAGACATACCAAATGTCCGTTAATACACAGGAGCAGGAATATCAGCTTGGGAAAAAGAAAGTAGAAAAAGAAGATTTTACCACTTTATATCAGGCGTTATCCTCTGTGATGCTGGCAGGAGAGCCAAAGCAAGAGGCTGAAAAAGCAGAAAACCAGGCGCTTCTTACTGTGACCTACAATAGAAATCAGGACACAGCGCCGCAAATCAGTGTGGCCTATTATCAGTATGACGATACTTATGATTTGGTGGAAATCAATGGCACCCAGAGATTTCTGGTAAAGAAAGCAGATGTGGAAAATTTAATCAAACAGATTCAGGATGCCTTTTAATTCCTGTTTATAAAGGGTTTCGGGAATCATGGAGAAAAAGTCTCCTGATTCCTGGAACCCTTTTAGTTTACATAAATGTTTTTTATTCTCCCTGATAGCTGAACCAGTCAAAATCCGCATGATTTTCAGATGCAGTATGGTTGGAGCTGGCATACATACCAATATAAGCTCCTGTGAAGCCTTCATTTACCACAGAGCTTAACAGGCTGCCATCCATGTTAGAAACAAAAGGAATCATTTCCTGTTCATCATACCCATAGTAGAAGGTATAACCATCTGTATGTCCCTGGACGCTGAGATAAATTCGTGAGGTTTTGTCCCCTTCACCAGTTTTTAACACGGTTTCTTTTACCAAAGTACGGACGCCTTTCTCAGTTTTCCATAATTGAAGGACAGGTTTTCCTTCTTTTTCTCTTACGGTCATAAGGTAATGGAAACGGTCGTCCTGTACCAGAGCAATACCAGCCTCTTCCAGAGGTGTGGAAGGGGTAAATTCCATGGCTGTCTTTGCCAGAAATTCTTTGTGACGCTGTCTTCTTCCCACAAAAGAAGGGGTGCAGATTTCTTCCATGACTTCCGGGCGGAGCTTCAGCCGGAGATAACCGGGGCGCTGTGTAAGACTGTAGAACATGTCCAGAGGTGAATGAATGGTATTCCACTGCATCTGGAGTGTACTGCTTTCAAAGTTGTCATTTTCCGGCATAGGAGGATAAACACATTTTGGCAGATTTGGCAGACGTTCTTCTTCATTTACCAGACCTGTTTCATTGTCAATCATAGGCCAGCCGTCCTCAGCCCATACCATGGGAACCATAAAGGTTTCACGACCAAGATTATAATGTCCGCCTTCATAAGGACGCACAGCCAGAAGCACCATCCACCACTCCCCATTTTGAGTGTCAGTAATATCCGCATGTCCTGTGACAGAAATAGGATTCAGAACAGGCATGTGGCGGTGAGAAATAATAGGGTTTCTTGGGCATACTTCGTAATCTCCGTTAATGGTACGGCAGCGTGCCATCTGGACACTGTGATTAATAAAAGTTCCGCCCTCCGCCACCATAAGGTAATACCAGCCATCCTTTTTGTAAATATGAGGCGCTTCAATCCAGCGGCTGTAGGATTTCTTGCCATCCCAGATAATATAGCGTGGCCCTTTAAACTGGAAGGTTACCGGGTCCAGTTCGTTGAGATAAATGCCATGGTGACCCTCATACAGCTTTTCCTCACTGATGAAATTTCCAGCATACCAGAGAGAACCGTCATCATCAAAAAACAAACTGGAATCAATGCCATCTGCGCCCTCCACAAAAACAGGGTCACTCCAGGGGCCGGCAGGATTTGTGGCAGTGATAATGTAGTTGTCTCTTCTGGCTTCACGGCCTTCGGACACAAAGGTATTAATAATATAGAAGGTTCCCTCATGATACCGAATGCTTGGAGCCCAAAGCCCCAGGGAAGTTTCGCAATTTTTATAATCCAGTTGGTCAGGACGGTGGATACCATGTCCAATCTGTTCCCAGTGAACCAGGTCCTTACTGTGGAAAATAGGGAGTCCCGGATAATACACAAAAGAAGAGGTTACCATATAATAATCTTCCCCAACCCTGCAAATAGAAGGGTCTGGATAAAACCCAGGAAGCAGGGGGTTTTTAAAAGTATGTTTCAGCATAAAAAATTCTCCTTTCCGTTCTTGCTGTTAGGTCTATTATAAAATTTTTCCGGCTGCAGGTAAATAGAAAAATATGTGATTTACACCGTAGAATCCTGGTGCTATAATAAACGGACATGCTAAGAAAAGAGGAAATTGAAAATGGATATTATTACACTTTTTACCCTTGCAGTGGGACTATCCATGGATGCGTTTGCTGTTTCTGTCTGCAAGGGTCTTGCTACTGAAAAACTGGCGCCTAAACACATGATTTTGGCGGGACTCTGGTTTGGGGGCTTCCAGGCATTAATGCCAGTGATTGGTTATTTTCTGGGAAGCCAGTTTAAAGACAAAATCACCTCCATTGACCACTGGATTGCATTTTTCCTTCTGGGATTCATTGGAATCAATATGATTCGGGAATCCAGAGAAAAAGGCGATTCCTGCCCGGTTGGAGGAATGGAAGCAAAAAAAATGTTCCCACTTGCAGTGGCTACCAGTATTGATGCACTTGCAGTGGGAATCACCTTTGCATTCCTGGACGTAAACATCATTCTGGCAGCCGGTTTTATTGGAGTCATTACCTTCATCCTTTCCGCCACAGGAGTAAAAGTAGGTAATATCTTCGGTTCCAAATACAAATCCAGAGCAGAACAGGCCGGAGGAATCATCCTTATTCTGTTAGGAACCAAAACCCTCCTGGAACACCTGGGAATCTTTTAAAAATTTTTTTATATAAACCATGTAAAACTATTTTGACAAGGGAAAAAGGGCAATGTCAAAGGCTTTTGACAGACAAAATAGTGATATTCAGATACAATAAAGGAGAAGATTCAAGATGGATATTGGATTAAAAATCAAGAAACTTAGGGAACAACAAAAAATTTCTCAAGAAGAGCTGGCTCTTAAAATATTTGTTTCAAGACAAACTATTTCTAATTGGGAAACAAATAAAAGTTGTCCAGATGTTAAAAGCTTAATTACTTTATCTGATATCTTCAATGTGTCTTTAGATAATTTTATAAAAGACGATATAAAGGAGATGAGGGAGGTTGTAGAAAAAGCAACAATTAAAAACTTTAATGTGATAAGTGGAGTTTTCCTGATTGAATTAATAGTTGTAGCTGTAAGCGCTTATCCTTTATTTAGTATTAAGGGGAATATAGGAATTATTATCTGGTTATGCTTGTTCGCAATAACGCTCTATACGGCAAGTAAGATTGAAAAATTCAAAAAGAACTATGACATTCAAACCTATAAAGAAATTTTGGCATTTATTGACGGAAAACAATTAACGCATGATGAAGCACAACAAGAAATAGGAAAAAGAAATTATCAAAAAATCATATTTGCATTCATTGCAGGTGTAATCGCACTTATGATATGTTTTGGTATGATTTTTATTTGCCAGCATTTAACAAATTAAAAAGGAGAGAAAATCATGGAATTTTGGCTTATTATGATTGCTTTTATAGTTATGGGAGGAAGTTGTTCGTTAGCAGGTACTTGGTGGGATAGAAAGAACAAAAAAGGAGATGAGTAAAATGTTCAATTTAGTATATAAATCAGTTGTTGTAGAATGTTCTACTGGTGTAGAAGATTTAGCAAAAGCTATTGAGAAAAAATCAGAGGAAATGCTGAACAAAGGATATAAATTAGTAACTATGTCTATGGTCGGAACAGATAAGGCTATACTAGTATTTAAGATTTAGGACACTCATAGATATACACATAAAGCAGTTAGTCTTAGTGATTAACTGCTTTTTAGTGCTGTTTCATTATCATATCAAGTCTCATTCACTCATGGTAAAATGAGTGTTTCCATATACTCCAATCCACTAGATACCTTTTATATCTGCCATAACCCAGCAATCCCGCATGCGGATATCTTTCAAGCAAATTTGTCGAGTACGCTTTGAGACTACAGGCTCAAAGTGAACGCAGACTGAGCTTGGAAGGTACCACATGCGGGATTGCGTCAGTATGTCAATAAATCAGCATATTAAGAGAAATTCTCTTTTTTACCCTTCATAATAAGCCTTTAAATACATTTCTTTCATTTCCTTCATCAGTGGATAGCGTGGATTTGCTCCGGTACACTGGTCATTAAATGCATTTTCTACCATTTCATCCAGAGTAGCCAGGAAGGCTTCTTCTGTGATGCCATAGTCCTTGATGGTTCTCTTAATGCCAACTCTTTCTTTCAGTTCAGCAATGGCTTTGATGAAGTTTTCAAATACTTCATCATCATTTTTGCCCTGAATACCTACGAAACGAGCCATTTCACAGTATCTTTCCTTTGCGTGTGGATATGGATACTGTGAGAAGGTTCCCATTTTAACAGGAGCCGGGTCAGCATTGTAGCGCATAACATGCTCAATAAGCAGCGCATTGGCAACACCATGAGGCAGGTGGTGGTAAGCGCCCAACTTGTGTGCCATGGAGTGGCAGATTCCCAAAAACGCATTGGAGAAGGCAATACCAGCCAGTGTGGAGGCATTTGCCATTTTTTCTCTTGCAATTGGGTCATCAGCGCCTTTTTCATAAGCAGCAGGCAGATAATCAAAGATTAATTTCGCTGCTTTTAATGCAACACCATCTGTATAGTCAGTAGCCATAATAGAAGCATAAGCTTCCAGAGCATGGGTAAGAGCATCAATACCAGAAGCGCTGGTAAGACCTTTTGGCTGTCCCATCATATAATCAGCATCAATGATTGCCATATTTGGCATTAATTCGTAGTCGGCAATTGGCCATTTTGTTCCAGTGGTTGCATCTGTAATAATAGCAAATGGTGTTACCTCAGAACCAGTACCAGAAGAAGTAGGAATTGCAACCATCATAGCTTTTACTCCCATTTTCGGGAAGGTGTAAACTCGTTTCCGGATATCCATGAAGTCCATAGCCAGGTCTTCAAATTTGCATTCTGGATGTTCGTACATGAGCCACATAATCTTGGCAGCGTCCATAGCAGAACCGCCACCCAGGGCAATAATAGTATCAGGACCAAAGGATTTTAACTGTTCCAGACCTTTCTGAGCGCACTGGAGAGTTGGGTCCGGGGCAACATCAAAGAAGCACTCATAGGTAATTCCCATTTCATCCAGCTTATCAGTAATCGGCTTTGTATAGCCATTGTTGTATAAGAAAGTATCCGTTACAATGAAGGCTTTTTTCTTTTCGTATACGGTTTTTAATTCGTCTAATGCAACAGGCAGACAGCCTTTCTTAAAGTAAATCTTTTCCGGTGTTCTGAACCACAGCATGTTCTCTCTCCTTTCAGCAACGGTTTTTACATTCAGCAGATGTTTCACTCCAACGTTTTCTGACACGGAGTTTCCGCCATAAGAACCGCAGCCAAGGGTAAGAGACGGCGCCAGTTTGAAGTTATACAGGTCACCAATACCACCCTGAGCAGAAGGTGTATTTACCAGAATACGGCAGGTTTTCATACGGTCTGCAAAGATATTCAGCTTCTCAGTCTGAGAAGGATGTACATAAATAGAAGCAGTGTGTCCGTAACCACCGTCTTTTACTAACTGGTCTGCCATATCTACAGCAGTAGCAAAATCTTTTGCCTTGTACAGAGCCAGAACCGGTGATAACTTTTCATGAGCAAATGGTTCGGAAATATCAACAGAAGTAACCTCACCAATGAGAATCTTTGTATTAGCAGGAACGGTAACACCAGCCATTTCCGCAATAACAGCAGCCGGCTGACCGACGATTTTTGCATTAACAGTACCAGCTTCTGTGAGGATAATGCTGCGTACTTTGTCTAATTCTTCACTGTTTAATACATGGCATCCACGTTTGATAAATTCTGCTTTTACTTCATCATAAATATCAGCAATGGCAGTAACAGACTGTTCAGAAGCACAAATCATACCATTGTCAAAGGTCTTAGAATGGATGACAGAGTAAACAGCAGTCTGGATATCGCAGGTGCTGTCCATAATAACAGGAACGTTTCCAGGACCTACACCAATAGCCGGATTTCCGGAGGAATAAGCAGCCTTTACCATGCCAGGACCGCCTGTAGCAAGAATCACGTCTACAGATTTCATCAATGCGTTGGACAGTTCAATGGTAGGTTCTTCCACCCATCCAATAATGCCTTCCGGAGCTCCTGCCTTTACTGCAGCTTCCAAAATAATCTTAGCAGCCTCAATGGTACATTTTTTTGCACGTGGATGCGGGCTGATAATAATGGCATTTCTGGTTTTTAAACAAATAAGACATTTAAAGATAGCAGTAGAGGTTGGGTTTGTAGTAGGAATTACAGCGCCTACTACACCAACTGGTTCTGCAATTTTTTTAATTCCATAGGAAGTATCTGTTTCAATGACACCGCAGGTTTTTACTCTTCTATATGCATTATAAGTATATTCTGCAGCATAATGGTTTTTAATTACTTTATCCTCCAGGACACCCATGCCGGTTTCTTCACAAGCCATTCTTGCAAGAGGAATACGCATTTTATTGGCTGCCATAGCAGCTTCAAAGAAAATCTTATCTACCTGTTCCTGTGTAAAAGAAGCAAATTTTTTCTGTGCTTCCCGCATAGAAGCAATTTTTGCCTGAAGAGCTTCTACACTATTATTGGTTTCCGGTGCTGTTGTTTCTGGTTTTTTTGCCATGGGAAATCCTCCTTAAAAAATAGTAGTCTGTTTTTCATAAACAGAAGTAGAAAAAGTTTTGTTTTGTCATATTGATAAAAAATTAACAAAATCAAATCTCAAATGATTGTAACTCATTGTTAAATGCTTGTCAATATGATTTGAGAAGAAAATAAAAAAACTGTAAGTTTCTTGTAAGTGTATTTTATCATGATTACGGTGCAAAAGAAAGAAAAAAGATTGTTAAATAATAAATAATCAGATAATAGGAAAGGTAGACATAAGATATTTTTAGATAAAAAAAGGCGTTCTGATTTGAATTGACAAAAAAGTAACAATAATAGATGAAAAAAATAAAAATAACTGAAAATAGGATTGGAAAGCGAGTAAAATCATGATATACTGTTTATAAGAACAACCGTGTTACAGGGTGGCTGACCTCTATTCTACATAGAATGGGGGTGGTGCTGATGAACAATAATAAAAATCAATTTGATTTTAAAGACCTGATGGCCTTTGGAATGTTCATACAGTCACTGCTGACATTCATTTATATGATTTGTCACTGATGGTTTAAGGCATAGAAAAAACCACCCTCATACTTTGACCGGTATAGGTGGCATTTTCTATGCTAGGTATATAAGGTCAACCCCTTGTGGGCGGTTGTTCTTTTTTGTTACACATTTACTATAGCATATTTGTAAACGGGATACAACTATATTTTGAAAGTTTATCTATAATTCTTGAGAAAAATAAGTGTTTAAAATAACTGAAAACAGGATTGTAAACAGATAAAAGTCATGATATACTGTTTGTGAGAGTAACCGTGTTGCAGGGTGGCTGGCCTCTATTCTACATAGAATGGGGGTGGTGCTGATGAACAATCATAAGAATCAATTTGATTTCAAAGACCTGCTGGCCTTTGGAATGTTCATACTGTCACTGCTGACATTCATCTATATGATTTGTCACTGATGATTTAAGGCATAGAAAAACCACCCTCATAAGAACTTTGACCAGTTTAGGGTGGCATTTCTATGCTAGACTTATATAGGTCAACCCCTTGTGGGCGGTTGCTCTTTTGTTACACTTTTACTATAGCATATCTGCAAACGGGATACAACTATATTTTGAAAGTTTTGTCTTGCTTTGTTATGAATTATTTTTTGAAGCTCTGTCTTTTTCTCAGGCGGGAATCCAGGATTTTCTTACGGATACGCAGAGACTCCGGCGTGATTTCCAGAAGCTCATCCACGTCAATAAAGTCTAAAGCCTGTTCCAGGCTCAAGATTCTTGGTGGTGTCAGCTTCAGGGCTTCGTCTGCAGAAGAGGAACGGGTGTTGGTAAGATGTTTGGTCTTACATACGTTCAATTCAATATCTTCCGGTTTTCCGCTCTGTCCGATTACCATACCTGAATAAACCTTTTCTCCAGGTCCAATAAACAAGGTTCCGCGGTCCTGTGCTGAGAATAAACCATAAGTTACGGATTCACCGGCTTCAAAGGCAATAAGAGAACCCTGTTTTCTGTACTGTAAATCGCCTTTGTATGGCGCATAACCGTCAAACGCAGTATTTAAGATACCGGTTCCTTTTGTAGAAGTAAGGAATTCTCCGCGGAATCCGATTAATCCTCTGGAAGGAATATGAAATTCCAGACGTGTGCTTCCGTCACTTGCCGGGCTCATTCCCTGAAGCTCACCTTTTCGCTCACTTAACCTCTGGATGACAGTACCGGAGAATTCTTCCGGAACGTCAATATAAGCAATTTCCATTGGCTCTAGCTTATGTCCTCTTTCATCTTCTTTATAAATAACTTCTGCTTTGCTTACAGCAAATTCATAGCCTTCACGACGCATATTTTCAATAAGAACAGATAAATGCAGTTCCCCACGTCCAGAGACTTTGAAGCAGTCTGTACTGTCAGTATCTTCCACACGAAGACTTACATCTGTATTCAGTTCGCGCATAAGACGCTCTCTTAAATGACGAGAAGTAACAAATTTTCCTTCCTGTCCGGCAAAAGGACTGTCATTTACAATGAAATTCATAGAAATCGTAGGCTCAGAAATTTTCTGGAATGGAATGGGATCCGGATTTTCAGGGGAGCAGAGAGTATCGCCGATATGGATATCTGCAATTCCTGCAATGGCTACAATAGAGCCGATACCGGCTTCTTTTACCTCAATTTTGTTTAAACCGTCAAATTCATAGAGCTTGCTGATTTTCACTTTTTTCATTTTGGAAGCATCATGATGGTTTACCAGAACCACATCCTGGTTTACCTTCAGGCTGCCGTTTTCTACTTTGCCTACACCAATACGTCCTACATATTCATTGTAATCAATGGTGCTGATAAGAGCCTGGGTAGGAGCATCCGGGTCACCGGTAGGAGCCGGGATATATTTTAAAATGGTTTCAAATAATGGCTCCATGTTTTCAGGAGTATCTCCAAGGTCTAACACAGCGTGTCCGGCTTTTGCAGAAGCGTAAAGGAACGGACAGTCTAACTGTTCGTCAGAAGCGTCCAGATCCATAAGCAGCTCTAAAACTTCATCAATAACTTCATCTGGTCTGGCTTCCGGACGGTCAATCTTGTTGATACATACAATAACATGAAGGTCTAATTCCAGAGCCTTTTTTAAAACAAATTTTGTCTGAGGCATAGCGCCTTCAAAGGCGTCTACCAAAAGAATCACACCGTCTACCATTTTCAAAACACGCTCAACCTCACCGCCGAAGTCCGCGTGTCCAGGTGTATCAATGATATTGATTTTGGTATTTTTATAGTATACAGCAGTATTTTTGGAAAGAATGGTAATACCACGTTCCCGCTCAATGTCATTAGAGTCCATAACGCGCTCCTGAACTGCCTGATTTTCACGGAAAACACCGCTCTGACGGAGAAGCTGGTCAACCAAAGTTGTTTTACCGTGGTCAACATGGGCAATAATGGCAACATTTCTGATATCTTCTCTTGCTTGTTTCATTATAGAACCTCTTTTCTTGGCTTTTTCAAAATTTTCTATGCTTCAGGGATGGGGAAAAAACCCTGTAATCCCTGGTTTTTGCAGTAAAATACGGATTTTATTCTATCATACTTCTTCTTAATTACAAGGGAAAATAAAATTTTTTCAAAAAAAAATAAAAAATTGGTTCTAAAAGAGAACCTGCCTGAATAAACATGATATAGACAAGATACCAGAAAGAGGAAGGGGAAACAAATCATGGCAGATAAAATTATTGAAAACAATCAGGTGTCCATTATGGGAAGAATCGCATCCGGCTTTACATTCAGCCACCAGGTATATGGAGAAGGGTTCTACCTGGTAGACCTTTTGGTGAAAAGGCTCAGCGATTCTGAGGACAGAATACCACTGATGGTTTCAGAACGTCTGGTAGACGTTACACAGGATTATGAAGGAGAATACATTATGGTGCAGGGGCAGTTCCGTTCCTATAACCGTCACGAAGAGAAAAAGAACAGGCTGGTGCTGTCTGTTTTTGTAAGAGAGCTTTCCTTTGTGGAGGAGGCAGATGATTCCATAAAAACCAATCAGATTTTCCTGGATGGTTATATTTGTAAACCACCGGTATACAGAAAAACACCTTTGGGAAGAGAAATTGCTGATTTGCTGCTGGCAGTAAACCGGCCTTATGGAAAATCCGATTACATACCATGCATATGCTGGGGCAGAAATGCCAGATATGCATCCGCCTTTGAAGTAGGAGGCCACGTTCTCCTGTGGGGCCGCATCCAAAGCCGGGAATACATCAAAAAACTAAACGAAAACCAAACCGAAAAACGGACCGCCTATGAGGTTTCAGTCAGCAAACTTGAGTACGCTGACTAATATTTATTGCAATATAATCACAGGTGTAGTAATATATACACAACTCAAAAATAACAAACCAGGAGAAAGCGGTCTGTAAGAGGTGTAAATTATGGATGAAGAAAAGGGATTGACACAGATTTACTGTGGCCCAGGAAAAGGAAAGACCAGTGTTGCTATTGGTCAGGCCATCAGAGCCATTGGACACGGGAAACGTGCCATTGTAATCCAGTTTTTAAAAGGAAGGGCAACATCAAAACTGGATTATTTATCAGCCCTGGAACCAGATGTGCGGTTATTTAGATTTGAAAAAAAAGATAACTATTATGAAGATTTAACTCCGGAAGAAAAACTGGAAGAAAATCTGAATATCCGAAATGGATTAAATTTTGCCAGAAAAGTGCTTGCAACAGAAGAGTGCGATATGCTGATCCTGGATGAGATTTTGGGAGCCCTGGAATTTGGAATTGTCTCAGATGAAGACATTCTGGGAGTGATTGGAGCAAAGTCTCAGGAAACAGAACTGATTATGACAGGAAACATTGTAACAGATGCCTTAAAGAATGTGGCAGACAGAGTTGTTTCCTTAGAGATTGTGAAATAAAATACAAAGGAAAACAGGAACCTGACGTGAGGAGGAAGAATATGTCTATTTTTACAGGTGCAGGTGTAGCCATTGTTACGCCCATGAAAGAAAATGGAGAAGTGAATTTTGAAAAATTAGGGGAACTTTTGGAAGAACAGATTGCAGGTCATACAGATGCAATCATAATCTGTGGTACCACAGGTGAGTCTTCTACACTGACTCATGAGGAGCATCTGGAGGCAATTAAGTACACAGTAGAAAAAGTAAATAAAAGAATTCCGGTTATTGCAGGAACTGGTTCAAACTGTACAGAAACTGCGATTCATTTATCAAAAGAGGCAGAGCGCTATGGTGCAGACGGGCTGCTTCTGGTAAGCCCTTATTACAATAAGGCAACTCAGAAAGGACTGATTGCCCATTACACAGCAATCGCAGAATCTGTGAAGCTGCCGATTATTCTGTATAACATTGCCAGCAGAACAGGAGTAAATATCCAGCCGGAGACCATTGCGTATCTGGTAAACCATGTGGAAAATATTGTAGGAGTAAAAGAAGCATCCGGCAATATTTCTCAGGTAGCGGAAATCGCGGCGCTGACAGATGGAAAATGTGACATTTATTCCGGAAATGATGATCAGATTGTACCGATTCTTTCTCTGGGAGGAAAAGGTGTTATTTCTGTATTGTCTAATGTGGCGCCACAGTATACACATGATATTGTGGCAAAATATATGGAAGGCAATGTAAAGGAAAGCTGCCAGATGCAGTTAAAGGCGCTTCCGCTGATTCATGGATTATTCTGCGAAGTAAATCCGATTCCGGTAAAAACAGCCATGAACCTTATGGGAAAAGAAGTAGGGCCTTTCCGTATGCCGCTTTCTGAAATGGAAGATGCACATAAGGAAGTGCTGAAAAATGCCATGAAAGATTTTGGACTGAAACTGGCGTGAGGGTTTATGGAGATACAGAAGAAAAGAGGATAAGAAAATGGTCAGAATCATTATGAATGGTTGTAATGGACATATGGGCCAGGTTATTTCAGACCTTGTGTCCAAAGATGAAAATGCAGAAATCGTTGCAGGCGTAGATTTGCAGGATACAGGACGTTATTCCTATCCTGTATTTACAGAGCTTGGAGCATGTGATGTGAAGGCAGATGTGATGATTGATTTCTCTTCTGCAAAGGCAACAGATGCTGTTTTGGAATACTGCGGCAGCAGGGAGCTTCCTCTGGTACTGTGTACTACAGGATTATCTCAGGAGCAGTTACAAAAAGTAGAAGAGACAGCAGAAAAAACAGCAGTGCTTCGTTCTGCGAATATGTCACTTGGAATCAATACTCTGCTGAAACTTCTTCAGGATGCAGCAAAGGTTCTGGCAGCAGCCGGATTTGATATGGAGATTGTAGAACGTCATCACAACCTGAAGGTAGATGCCCCAAGCGGAACAGCGCTGGCGCTGGCAGACAGCTTAAACGAAGCTATGGATCATCAATATCACTATGTGTATGACAGAAGCCAGAAACGGGAACAGAGAGATTCCAAAGAAATCGGTCTTTCTGCGGTCCGGGGCGGCACGATTGTAGGAGAGCACGAGGTGATTTTTGCAGGACCTGATGAAGTGATTGAATTTAAGCATACTGCTTATTCAAAAACAGTTTTTGCAAAAGGCGCTGTGGAAGCTGCCAAATTCCTGAAAGGAAAAGCAGCAGGTATGTATAACATGAGCCATGTGATTAATGGCTGACATTTCATAGAAACAGGAAGAGAAGAAGGAGCGTATTACATTTTGTGATAATCTCCTTCTTTTTTTGTAAAAAAGTATAAAAAAGAGAAATCTGTCCATATTAACAGCAGAACTTAATAGAAAAGGAGAATAATCATTATGAAGAACATGAAAAAGGTTATTGCGGGACTGCTGTTAGTTACTGTTTTGTGTGGGGTGACTGCCTGTGGGGATAACAACACCACAAACAATAAGAATGATTCTGCAACAACAGAAGACAGAAATGATACCAACAGAGATATCAATAGAGATACCAACAGAGATGACGGAATCATAGAAGATACAGGAAGAGAGATAAAAGACGGTGTAGAAGACCTGGGGGATGATATCCGCGATGGAGCAGAGAACATGGGAGATTCCATAGAAGACAATGGAAATAATGCAGTAAATGACAGCAATGCAGGGAAAAACGGGAATCAGTAAAAGAGTATACAAAAATATAATTTGTTTCTAAATTATCTAAAAACTGTTGAATAAATGGAGGAATATTGATATAATAAGAATACATTACAGGGCGGCACCATTGCCTATGTAAAATACACGTAAAAGGGGTTGGACAGAATGAAGTTTGTAATAAGCGGAAAGAACATTGACGTTACAGAAGGCCTTAAAAGTGCAGTAGAAGACAAGCTGGGGAAATTGGAGAAATACTTTACCTCTGACACGGAAGTGATTGTTACACTTAGCGTTGAAAAAGAAAGACAGAAAATTGAAGTTACCATTCCTGTAAAAGGAAATATTATCCGTTCCGAACAGGTAAGCAGCGATATGTATGTTTCCATTGACCTGGTAGAGGAGATTATTGAAAGACAGTTAAGAAAGTACAAAAATAAAATTATTGACAAAAAACAAAGTGCAGGTTTTCAGCCGGAATTTGTAGAGAAGGATTTCGAAGACGATGGAAATGAAATTAAAATCATTCGTACCAAGAAATTTGGCTTCAAGCCCATGTATCCGGAAGACGCCTGTGTACAGATGGAACTGTTAGGTCATAATTTCTTTGTATTCTTAAACGCAGAGACAGAGGAAGTCAATGTTGTTTATAAGAGAAAAGGCAACACCTATGGACTTATTGAGCCGGATTTTGGCTGAGAAACTTCCCCTTTTCAGTGGGAAATAAAACAATTTCAAAAGTAAAGTGACAAAAGTGGGGCTGTATCTGAGGGACAGCTCCTCTTTTTTGTGTTTTTAGATGTTGTGTAAAGAGGCGGAAAGTGTTACAATATTTGCTAAGAGTGTTAAAATCTATAGATTTTGGGAGTAATAGTACATGAATATCATAAAAAAAATGTTTGGAACACACAGTGAGAGAGAATTGAAACGTATCTACTCTACCGTGGATAAAATCGAAGCTCTCCGGCCAACCATGCAGGCTTTGACAGATGAAGAACTGCGGGGAAAGACCAGAGAGTATAAAAACCGTCTGGAAAAAGGGGAGACTCTGGACCAGCTTCTTCCGGAAGCTTTTGCAACCGTAAGAGAGGCTGCAAAGCGTGTTCTTGGTATGGAGCATTACCGGGTGCAGTTAATCGGTGGTATCATTCTTCACCAGGGACGTATTGCAGAGATGAGAACCGGTGAAGGTAAGACTCTGGTATCTACACTTCCGGCTTACCTAAATGCTCTGGAAGGAAAGGGTGTTCACGTTGTAACGGTCAATGATTACCTGGCTCACCGTGATGCCCAGTGGATGGGAAAGGTTCATGAATTTTTAGGACTGACTGTTGGTGTGGTTTTAAATGACATGAAAAATGATGAGAGACGGGAACAGTATGCCTGTGATATTACCTATGTTACCAACAATGAACTGGGATTTGACTATCTTCGTGATAACATGGTTATTTATAAAGAGCAGCTGGTACAGAGAGACCTTCATTATGCCATCATTGATGAGGTGGACTCTGTTTTGATTGATGAGGCACGTACTCCTTTGATTATTTCCGGACAGAGCGGCAAATCTACCAAGCTCTATGAGGTCTGCGACATCCTGGCAAAACAGTTAGAGCGTGGAGAAGCCAGCGGAGAAATGACGAAAATGACTGCCATTATGGGAGAAGAAATTACAGAAACCGGTGATTTCATTGTTAATGAGAAGGATAAAATCGTAAACCTTACAGAACAGGGTGTGAAAAAGGTTGAGAATTTCTTTCATATTGAAAACCTGGCAGACCCGGAAAACCTGGAAATCCAGCACAATATGATTCTGGCTCTTCGGGCTCATTATCTCATGTTCCGTGACCAGGATTATGTGGTAAAAGATGATGAAGTTTTAATTGTAGATGAATTTACCGGACGTATTATGCCGGGAAGAAGATATTCCGATGGTCTTCACCAGGCTATTGAAGCAAAGGAGCACGTAAAGGTAAGAAGAGAGAGTAAGACTCTGGCAACCATTACCTTCCAGAACTTCTTTAATAAATATGCAAAGAAATCCGGTATGACAGGTACTGCCCTTACAGAAGAGCAGGAGTTTCGTGATATTTATGGAATGGATGTTATTGAAATTCCTACCAATAAGCCGGTAGCGCGTATTGACCTGGATGATGCGGTTTATATGACCAAAAAGGAAAAATTCCGGGCTGTAGTGGAGGCAGTAAAAGAAGCCCATGCCAAGAAACAGCCGGTGCTTGTCGGTACGATTACTATTGAGACTTCAGAGCTTTTAAGCCGGATGTTAAACAGAGAAGGGATTAAGCACCAGGTATTAAACGCCAAATTCCACGAGCAGGAGGCTGAAATCGTAGCCCATGCAGGAGAGACAGGAAATGTAACCATTGCCACCAACATGGCTGGACGTGGTACAGATATTAAGCTGGATGATGTGGCAAAGGCAGCAGGTGGTCTGAAGATTATTGGTACAGAGCGCCATGAGTCCAGACGTATTGACAATCAGCTTCGTGGACGTTCCGGACGTCAGGGAGACCCGGGTGAATCCAGATTCTATATTTCTCTGGAAGATGATTTAATGCGTCTTTTCGGTTCTGAAAAACTGATGAAAGTATTCCAGTCTCTTGGGGTAGCAGAAAATGAGCAGATTGAGCATAAAATGCTTTCCAGTGCTATTGAAAAAGCCCAGAAGAAGATTGAGGGAAATAACTATGGTATCCGTAAAAACCTGTTGGAGTATGACCAGGTAAATAATGAACAAAGGGAAATTATTTACAAAGAGAGACGTATGGTTCTGGATGGAGCAAACATGCGGGACTCTATTTATAAGATGATTACAGATACTGTAGACCATACCGTAGATATGTGTCTGTCTGATGATGTAGACCAGGAAGAATGGGATTTAGGAGAAATCAATGCAGTGCTGCTTCCTACGATTCCATTAAAGCCTTTGACACTGGAAGATGTAAAAGGAAAGAAGAAAAATCAGGTAAAACAAGACTTAAAAGAGCAGGCAGTAAAACTTTATGAAGAAAAAGAAGCAGAGTTCCCGGAAGCAGAGCAGCTTCGTGAGCTGGAACGTGTGATTCTTCTGAAAGTTATTGACCAGAAATGGATGGATCATATTGATGATATGGATCAGCTCCGCCAGGGAATCGGTCTTCAGGCGTATGGACAGAGAGATCCGAAGGTAGAATACAAGATGCAGGCTTATGAAATGTTTGACGGTATGATTGCGTCTATTCAGGAGGCTACGTTAAGACTGCTGTACCATGTACGTTTGGAGCATAAGGTAGAGAGAGAACAGGTAGCACAAGTGACAGGAACCAATAAGGATGAGACTGGGCCTAAAAAACCAGTACAAAGAGCAGAGAAGAAAGTCTATCCAAATGATCCCTGCCCATGCGGCAGCGGCAAGAAATATAAGCAGTGCTGCGGCAGGAAGCCAGTATAAAGTATAATGAGAACTGCTGTAGGTACGGGAAACTGTAGCTGCAGCAGTTTATTTGTTAGGGAGGAATGGATATGGGACAAATGGTAGATTTTACAATGGAGCGGGAAGGTCTTGTAAAAGAGGGAGACAGGGTAGAGCTAAAAGAAGATCAGGCGCTTACCATGGCTGGAATGATGTATTATTATACCATAAAGCCCGCAGAGGCTATGTCCAGTAATTTAAAGAAACCTTTAAAAAAGCTTACGGGAACTGTGGTGAAGGTAGAGCAGCAGGTGAGTATCTATATGGTAACAGTGGAAATAGACGAAGAGTAAGGAGAGATTTGCTATATGGTGGAATTAGATCAGTTTAAATATACATTAAATGGTTATGAACAGCCTCTGAAGGAGGTAAGGGATTCTCTGGATTTGGAGAACAAAGAACAGAGAGTAGAAGAATTAGAGCGGGAAATGGAAGCGCCTGATTTCTGGGATGATGCAGAGCGTTCCCAGAAGATGATGAAAGAATTAAGCTCTTTAAAGGGAGATATTGAAATCTATCATAAGCTTCAGAATCAGAAGGAAGAGATTGAGCTTATGATTGAAATGGGATATGAAGAAGAGGATGCTTCTGTGATTCCGGATATTCAGGAAATGCTGGAGGAATTTCAGAGGGACTTTGAGCATATCAGAATTAAGACATTACTTTCCGGAGAATATGACAAGGATAATGCCATTGTGACTCTTCATGCAGGAGCCGGCGGAACAGAATCCTGTGACTGGGCCAGTATGCTGTACCGCATGTATCTCAGATGGGCAGACCGCCAGGGATTTTCTACAGAGGTTTTGGACTATCTGGACGGGGAGGAAGCGGGAATTAAATCCGTTACCTTCCAGGTGAATGGGGAAAATGCCTACGGATATTTAAAATCCGAAAAAGGCGTTCACCGTCTGGTGCGTATTTCTCCTTTTAATGCTGCGGGAAAACGTCAGACTTCCTTTGTTTCCTGTGATGTTATGCCGGATATTGAGGAAGATGTGGATGTTGAAATTAACCAGGATGATTTGAGAATTGATACCTATCGTTCCAGCGGTGCCGGTGGACAGCATATTAATAAAACGTCTTCTGCTATCCGTATTACACACCTTCCCACAGGAATTGTGGTACAGTGTCAGAATGAGCGTTCCCAGTTCCAGAACAAGGATAAGGCCATGCAGATGCTGAAAGCAAAGCTGTATTTGTTAAAACAGCAGGAAAATGAAAAGAAGCTGTCTGGAATCCAGGGTGAACTCACAGAAATCGGCTGGGGAAATCAGATTCGTTCTTACGTTATGCAGCCTTACACCATGGTAAAAGACCACCGGACAAATGAAGAATCAGGAAATGTAGATGCAGTGATGAATGGAAATATTGATAACTTTATCAATGCATATTTGAAGTGGGTAGCTCTTGGAAAAAAGGAAAAATAGTTAAGTTTTGAAAAAACAAAGGTGAATTATGGCAGATAATCGGAGATATTTTGTAGTGACAGAAAAGGCAGTGCCAGATGTACTGCTGAAAGTAGTGGAAGCCAAGAGGCTTCTGGATATTCAAAAATCTGCAACTGTGCAGGAAGCAGTAGAAGCTGTGGGAATTAGCAGAAGTTCTTTTTACAAATATAAGGATGATATTTTCCCGTTTAAGGAAAAGACAAGGGGAGAGAATATTACTTTTATTATTCAGATGGAGGACGAGCCGGGATTACTTTCGGCTGTTCTGGGGACCATTGCAAAATTCCATGGAAATATATTGACGATTCACCAGAGTATTCCAATGAATGGAATCGCTACTTTGACCCTGAGTGTTACCATTGCAGAGACTCAGGGAGATGCAGCCGCTATGGTGGAGCATATTGAGCATATTGAAGGAGTCCATTATCTGAAGATTTTAGGAAGAGAGTAGAGAGAAAAGACAAAAGGAGAGACAGCATGATTCAGATTGCAGTATTAGGCTATGGCACAGTGGGTTCAGGGGTTGTTGAGGTCATAGAAACAAATTATGAAAGTATTAAAAAGCGGGCGAGAGATGAAATCAGCATTAAATATGTGCTGGATTTGAGGGAATTTCCCGGAAGCTCTGTTGAGAAAATTCTGGTTCATGATTATGAGCAGATTGTAAATGACCCGGATGTTAAGATTGTGGTAGAAGTGATGGGCGGTGTAGAACCGGCTTATACCTTTACAAAGAGAGCTCTGGAAGCAGGTAAGTGCGTATGCACCTCTAACAAGGAGCTGGTGGCAAGACATGGACAGGAGCTTATGAAGCTGGCTGCCCAAAAAGGTGTAAACTACATGTTTGAGGCAAGCTGCGGAGGAGGAATTCCGATTATCCGTCCTTTGAATTCTTCTCTTACAGCAGATGAGATTGACGAGATTTCCGGTATTTTAAACGGAACCACCAACTACATTCTTACAGAAATGGCGGAGAAGTACAGAGATTTTGATACTGTGTTAAAGGAGGCCCAGGAACTGGGATATGCAGAGCGCAATCCAGAGGCCGATGTGGAAGGATATGATGCCTGCAGAAAGATTGCTATTCTTTCCTCTCTGGCTTATGGGTCTCATGTGGATTATGAGAAAGTTTATACAGAAGGAATTACCAAAATTACAGTGGAGGATATGAAGTATGCCAATGCTATGGGCATGAGTATTAAGCTTCTGGCTACCAGCAAGAGAAAAGACAACCGCTTTTATGCCATGGTATCTCCGGTGCTGGTAGGTAAGGACAGTCCGTTGTATAGTGTCAATGGTGTATTTAATGGTATTTTTGTACATGGAAATGTACTGGGAGACGCTATGTTCTATGGAAGCGGCGCGGGAAAACTGCCAACAGCCAGCGCTGTGGTGGCAGATGTGGTGGACTGCGCCAAACATTTGAACAAAACAGTTATGATGAGCTGGAGCAGCCATGGACTGGATATGGTGGATGTAAAGGATGTGCAGCATAGATTTTTTGTACGTATAAAAGGAAATCAGGAAACAGGACTCCAGGAAGCAGAAGCAGTTTTGGGCAAGGGAAGGCTTGTGCTGCTGCCAGAATTGGAAGATGAGTTTGGGTTTATTACAGAGAAAATGAGCGAAGGTGCTTTTGATGAAAAAGCATCGAAGCTGAAGAATATGGTAAGCAGGATTCGTATTAAAGCATAGAGGAAATGCGTATGAAATATATTGTGGTTCTGGGAGATGGAATGGCAGATGAGCCTTTAGAAGAGCTGGGAGGAAAGACACCTCTTGGTTTTGCCAACACACCGATGATGGATATGCTGGCAGAGCGGGGAGAGATTGGCATGGTGAAGACTGTACCAGATGGCATGAGTCCGGGAAGCGATACAGCCAATCTGTCTGTGTTGGGATATGACCCAAAGGTGTATTATTCCGGGCGCTCTCCTTTAGAGGCTCTGAATATAGGAGTTGATTTGAAAGAGGGAGACGTTGCCATCCGGGCAAACCTGGTGACTCTTTCTGAAGAGGAAGAAGTCTATGAGGAAAAGCATATTCTGGACCACAGTGCAGACGAAATCAGTACTCAGGAAGCAGAAGGACTTCTGGATGCAGTGAAGCAGGAGCTTCAGAATGAAATTTTCCAGTTTTATGTGGGAACCAGCTACCGCCATTGCCTGATTTGGAAACAGGGTATGGTGGTTCCCCTTACGCCGCCCCATGATATCAGGGGAAAGGTTATTGGAGACTATGTGGCAGGAGAGAAGGTTCTGATGGATTTGCAGAAGAAAAGTTATGAGATTCTGTCTAATCATCCCATTAATCAGGAACGGAAGAAAAAGGGACTGAATCCGGGAAACAGTCTCTGGCTCTGGGGAGCAGGGACAAAACCACAGCTTACGGATTTCAAAGAGAAGTTTCACAAAAAAGGAGCCATGATTTCAGCAGTGGATTTGCTCAAAGGGATTGCTGTTGGAACGGGCATGGTGAATCTTACCGTGGAAGGAGCTACAGGTGGTCTGCATACCGATTATGAGGGAAAGGCCAGGGCAGCATTAAATGCTCTTTTAAAGGATTCCTTTGATTTTGCCTATATTCATGTGGAAGCGCCGGACGAAATGGGGCATCAGGGCAGCATTGAGAAAAAAGTCCAGGCTATTGAGTATCTGGATGAGAGAGTTATCCGTCTGGTGAAAGAAGGCCTGGATGCTTCAGGGGAGGATTATCGGATGTTGATTCTTCCGGATCATCCAACGCCAATCCATGTGAAAACCCATACAGGAAATCCGGTTCCGTACCTGTTGTATGACAGCAGGAAAAAGGAGAGACATTGCCGGAAATATAATGAGGAAGAAGCGGAGAAAAGCGGGAAGGTTCTGGAAAAGGGATATGAAATGCTGGGGTATTTGTTTGAGGAAAATTCTTGCAAATGCTTGCAAATGAAAGCGAAAGAGAGTATGATAAAAGAAAACTAGGAGGCGATATTATGGCGAACACATCTGCGGTATATGCAAGAATAGATACCAATCTCAAGGACAGTGCAGAAGAAATTCTTTCTCAGCTTGGCATTTCTCCGTCAAGTGCAATTCAGATGCTTTATAGCCAGATTGTACTGCAAAAAGGGATGCCATTTGATTTGCGTCTTCCTTCTTCAAAACCTGTAGCTGTTGGCGCAATAACCAGAGAGCAGCTAGATGCAGAACTTCAAAAAGGCATTGATTCTATCAAAGCAGGAAAAGTGTATTCTGCTGATGAAGTGGATGCGATACTTGCGAAGGAGTTTGATATATGACAGAAAGTTATATGGTCAGATACTCTGAGGATGCACTTGATGACTTAAAGGAAATTTATGCCTATATTGCAAATGAACTTCTGGTTCAGGATACTGCAACTGCTCAAGTGGAGCATATCAGGAAAAGGATTCGGGCATTGAATTTCATGCCAGCACGCTATAGAATAGTGGAATGGGAACCCTGGCAGTCCATGGGGATGCATCAATTACCAGTGGATAATTTTATCGTTTATTATCTGGTGAATGATGAGGAGAGAACTGTCACTGTAGTACGTATTTTTTATAGTGGCCGCGATATTGAAAGAATCATAAATTCAAATAGGTAAGAAGAAATGGAGCTTTTGTGCAAAACAGAAGCTCCATTTCTCAATTTGGATTTTTTAGGTTTTCTTTAGAAAGGATTTGTAAAGGAATTATCCTGAATATTTTCTGAATCTACAACAGGATTATCCAGCTCTCCGGTAATATCCATATAGAAGAATGCCAGAGTGGTCTGCATATAGGGCAGGAGCCATAAAATACCGATATAACAGGTGAAAATACATACAATAGTAAGAGGCAGGAAGCTGAGGTACAGATGTACATAGCGTCCTTTGTTGCCTTTCATAAGTCGTAGACTTTCTTTCAGAGCCTGCATGGCGCCCATTTCCGGGTAGTCCAGAAGCAGATAATTGGCAAGACCGAAAAAGGCTGCCAGAACAATACTTACCAGACTGCGTATTAACATTCCTACCAGACTAAGAACCATAGCGTTCCAGGAAGTGCTGGTATAGCTTGGAATATCAAAAGGAAGTGATACCAGAATTCCAGCAAGAAGCAGAAGGAAATTTACCACAATAAAACGGTCCGGATTGTGGGAAAAGGCATAAAAGATATTTCCAAGAGTATAAGGCTGTCTCCGGTTCAGATTTAAGAGCATCTTATCATAACCAACCATAAGTAAGGAACTCAACAGGGAAAAAAGATATATCAGAATCTGGCTGGTAATCAGGCTTACAGTGTTAGAAACATCTAAAAACCCTGTTACAATCATGCTTAAAACACTGGTTAAAATCGTGATTAAAAGGTAAGCAGAAACTGGAAGACTGAAGTTTCCGGCAAGAGATTCTCTGGCCAGGGTCTTCAGATTTGCAGATGTTCGTTTCATAAATAATCTCCAATCTTTATATGTAATGTGTGGTATAATTATACCACATTACATAGAGGTTACAAGGGGAGAATTTCAATTATGAAGGTAAAAAAGGTAAGAAATAAAAAACAGGAAAAAGAACTATACCAGGCAGGGTGGATTCTATTTCTGGTGTTTTTGGTTCTGGCAGCGGCAGGGAAGATTTTTGAAATTCACATGAAGCTGCCGCCTTGCGTGCTTCATAAATGGACGGGCTATTACTGTCCCGGATGCGGTGGGACCAGGGCTGTCCGGGAACTGCTGAAAGGCCATATCATTGCATCCTTTTTTTATCATCCGGTGGTGGTATATGGAGGTGCGATATATCTCTGGTTTATGATTTCTCATACTGTGGAATATATCACAAAGGGGAAACTTGGAATTGGAATGAAATATAAAGATACCTATCTGTATATTGCAGCAGGGATTATCCTGCTGCAATGGGTGGTGAAAAATGTAGTGAAACTGATTTGGGGAGTGGGAATTGCATAAAAGTATGTCATCTCTCATACTCCACATAATCCTTCCAGATAAAAGCAGTGCCTCCTTCAAAAACAATTCGGTACCACCCGTTTTCGCAAATCCCTGTAACGGTAACAGAATCTCCATTGCTTAGATGCCCCAGGATTTCAGAGCCGCTTTTGGCATCACTGCGGACATTTACGCCGCCTATAATTGTTCCGGTACCAGAAGTTTTTTCTACTTCTACACCGCTTGCAGGCTCATCTTCACCTGCAGGAGAATAGGTAGATCCGGAGGCAGCGGAGCCGCTGATAACGCCATCTTCTTTGTCAGGAATCAATCCTGCATTGTTTTCTTCCACAATGATTTTTCGTACTTTCACATTGCTGGTATCCGTATCTTTTATAGCGCCAACATACACCAGCAGAACTTCATTTCCAGGAATAATTCCGTTTGTAAGCTCCAGTTTTGCGTTGGAACAATTATCAAAAGTAAGAGTTTCCCCCTCCTCAGTTTTCAGAGAAAGCTGAGAACCTGTATAGGAAGTCAGAGTACCGCTAAGAGAAGCAGAGACAGCGTCTAATTCTGCTTCTTCAGCTTTTTTCTTGTCATCTTTTCCGCAACTGGTCAGAGTGAAAAGGATAAGGACAGTGAGAAGTGCAGGTTTGAAAAGTAAGTTTCTGTGTTTTTTCATAATGAAACCTCCTGTTTTTGCAAATGTTTCTTGAAAATTAGTAAAAATGCTACGGTTGACATAACAGCGGCAATGCCATCAGCCAGAGGCTGTGCGTAGAAGGCGCTTCTGGCTCCATAGAAGATAGGGAGTATCATGGTAAACAGTACATAGTCACCCTTGCGGAACAAGGAGAGGAACAGCGCTGTTTTGCTTCTTCCCAGTGCAGTGAAGCCGTCCACGAAAACATACTGAAAACTCAGGGGCACAATCATAAGTGTAAAAATGTGGATGCCCCAGATACATAAATCTGTAAGTCCCGGGTCTCTGGTAAAAATTCCAATAAAGTATTGGGGGACAATTCTGGACAGTAGGAACATCAGGGAAGTAAAACAGAGGCATAAAAGTAAAATGCAGCGCTCTGCCTTTCGCACCCGTCTGGTAGCCTTTGCCCCGTAATTGTAGCTTAAAATAGCCTGGGTTCCGCTGGAAATACCAAGCATGGGACCGGTAATGAGCATCATATAGCTTTGTACAATGGTAGCGCAGGTAATGAGCAAATCTCCTTCCTTTGGACCTCCGTAGTGCTGCAAAACAGTGTTCATGATAATAATAATGACACTGTCTGTTGCCAGAATCAGGAATGGAGATAATCCCAATCCTAAAATCCGGTAGGTAATGTTTTTGGAAAGCATTTCTCTTTTTAATCTTGTAATTCCCACCGGAACCTTTTTTCCAATCAGAAAACAAAAGGCAAAAGCACAGGATGCAAACTGGGCAATTACTGTAGCCCAGGCAGCTCCTGCCACGCCCATATCAAAAACAAAAATAAATACAGGATCCAGCACAATGTTGGTAATGGCGCCAATGAGTACCGTACACATACCAACAGCAGGAAAGCCCTGACAGGTAATGAAATAGTTCAGCCCAATAGCCATAAGGGCAAAAAAGGTTCCCGCTGTGTATATGGTCATATAAGTATCTGCATAAGGAAAGGTCAGAGGGCTGGCGCCAAACCAGTTCAGCAGATATTTTTTACTCAGCAGGAAAACCAGAGTCAATACAGCGGAAAAGGCCACCAGCATAGCAAAACTGTGGGCAAGAATAGACTGCGCTTCTTTCTTTTGCCCTGCCCCCATACGCATTGCCATGAGAATGGAGCCCCCAAGCCCAATGAGAGTTCCAAAGGAGGTGAGCAGAGTTACAATAGGCCCGCACACCCCCACACCCGCAAGAGCAATATCGCCGATTTCTTCTATATTCCCAATAAACATCCGGTCTATAATGCTGTACAGAACAGTGACAAACTGGGCAATCATGGAGGGGATTGCCAGCTTCAGAACCAGAAGGGGAACTTTATCTTTTCCTAAATCTGTTGTGTGTTTCATGATATCTTTTCTAATCTCCTCTTTTGTGTTTGAATAGTAACATTCTAATATAGATTTGAGGAAATGAAAAGAGAAAATGCTTGCTTCACTTAAAATGTATATGCTATACTAAAACCAGGTAAAACAACATAGGAGCACTGCAGCGGAGAATCTTGCAAGCAAGATTCTTTTTTACAGTTATTTGGAAAGTAAAGAGGATAAGAGATGTTAAAAATCAAGGAATACAGAAAGGTCAAGGACCTGGAAGAGGCTTATGAGCTGAATCAGAAGAAATCGGCCTGTGTATTAGGCGGAATGGTGTGGCTGAAAATGGGAAACCGTATGGTCAGCACAGCTATTGATTTATCAGGATTAGGATTAGATACTATAGAAGAGACGGAAGAAGAGTTCCGTATCGGAGCCATGACTTCTCTTCGGGCGCTGGAAACCCACCAGGGTCTGGCAGCGTACACCAATGGGGCAATGAAAGAAAGTCTGCGCCATATTGTTGGGGTGCAGTTTAGAAATTGCGCTACAGTGGGAGGCAGTATTTTTGGAAGATTTGGATTTTCCGATGTGCTGACCATGTTTTTAGCTATGGACTCTTATGTGGAATTATATAAAGGCGGTATTGTTTCCATGGAAGAATTTGCAGCAAGCAAACGTGACCGGGATATTTTGGTACGGATTATTGTGAAGAAACAGCCAATGAAAACCGTATATCTCAGCCAGAGAAACAGCAAGACCGATTTTCCGGTGCTTACCTGCGCTTTATCTTTAGACGCTAAGGGTCAGGTGAAAACCGTTGTAGGAGCATGTCCTTCCAGAGCAAGAGTCATTGAAGATAAGGAAGGTATGCTAAAAGACTTTTTGAATCTGTCCAGGGAAGAACAGGAAGCAGCAGCAGAAGCTTTTGGAACTTATGTGCAGGGTCAGGTGAAAACAGGAAGCAATATGAGAGCTTCCAGGGAATACAGAAGCCTCCTGGTAAAAGTTCTTACAAAAAGAGCGCTTCTTGCAGCAGCTTCGAAAGAATCACAGGCAGGAGGAATGGAATAATGGAAATTAAATTCTGGTTAAACGGAAAGAAAATCCAGGAAGAAATTCAGCCGGACATGCTGCTACTGGATTTGTTAAGAGAAAAAGGCTGCTATAGTGTGAAAAGAGGCTGTGAAACTGCAAACTGCGGACTTTGCACCGTACTTTTAGAGGAAAAACCAGTGTTGTCCTGTAGTTTTCTGGCTGCCAGAGCAGATGGGAAGCATGTGGTAACCCTGGAAGGAATGCAAAAAGAGGCAGAGGAAATTGGCGGTTTTCTGGCAAAACAGGGGGCAGAACAGTGCGGTTTCTGCAATCCGGGATTTTTAATGAATATTTTTGCTATGTTAAAAGAATTAGAAAATCCTACAGAAGCGGAAATTAATGAATACTTAGCAGGAAATCTTTGTCGGTGCAGTGGTTTTATGGGACAGACCAGAAGCATTCTGAATTATCTGGAATATAAGAAAAAGCAGAAAAAGGGGGAAGATAAGGAATGAAATATGTAAACACATCGGTAGAAAAAAAAGATGCCATGGCCCTTGTAACTGGTCAGCCGGTGTATACAGATGATCTGGCGCCAAAGGACTGCCTGATTGTGAAGCTTCTTAGAAGCCCTCATGCCCATGCGCTGATTGAAGAAATTGACACACAGGCTGCTTTTAAAGTGCCGGGAATTGCCTGTATACTTACTTATCAAGACGTTCCACAGGATCGCTTCACCTTTGCAGGGCAGACTTATCCGGAATTAAGCCCTTATGACCGTTTGATTCTGGACCAGAGAGTGCGTTTTGTAGGAGATGCTGTGGCCATTGTAGCAGGAGAAAATGAGAAAGCAGTTGACAAGGCGTTAAAGCTGATTAAAGTGAAATATCAGGTGCTTGAGGCAGTTCTGGACTTTCATGAAGCTAAGGATAACCCGATAGTGATTCACCCGGAAGACAACTGGGAGTCCAGAGTGCCGGTGGGAGCAGATAATAAGCGGAATCTCTGTGCCGCCCGGGAAGAAAGCTCTGGAGACGTGGAAGCTGTTTTAAAAGCATGTAAATACACTGTTGACAGAACCTATCACACCAAGGCAAATCAGCAGGCTATGATGGAAACCTTCCGAAGCTATACTTATCTGGATCATTTCGGACGGATGAATGTGGTAACCTCCACACAGGTTCCTTTCCACGTGAGAAGAATTCTGGGAAGAGCGCTGGGAATCGGCGCATCTAATGTGCGTGTAATCAAACCTCGTATCGGAGGCGGCTTTGGGGCGAAACAGACATCAGTAACAGAAGTATATCCGGCGCTTGTTACCTTGAAGACTAAAAAGCCTGCCAAGCTGGTATATTCCCGCTATGAATCTCAGATTTGTTCCTCACCACGTCATGAAATGGAAGTGAGGGTGCGTCTGGGTGCAGATGAACATGGTATTTTAAAAGCCATGGATATCCATACCTTATCCAACACAGGCGCTTATGGGGAGCATGGACCTACTACTGTAGGACTTTCCGGTCATAAGCCTTTGGGATTATATGGGAAAAAAGAAGCCTATCGTTTTACTTATGAAGTAGTGTATACCAACCGCATGTCTGCCGGCGCTTACAGAGGTTATGGGGCTACCCAGGGAATCTTTGCAGTTGAGTCTGCAGTGGATGAGCTGGCCCATGAGATGGGCATGGATCCGGTAAAATTCAGGGAGCTGAACCTGTCCAGAGAAGGGGATCCGTTCCTGGGATATGATGGATGTCCGGTTGTCACAAGCTGTACCCTGGATAAGTGTGTGGAAAAAGCCAAAGAAATGATAGGCTGGGATGAGAAATATCCTGTGAAAGATATGGGAAATGGAAAAGTGCGGGCAGTAGGCGCAGCTCTGGCTATGCAGGGTTCCTCCATTGCAGGTGTTGATATCGGAGGCGCGGAAGTGAAATTAGGAGAGGACGGCTCTTATACTTTAAACCTTGGGGCAACGGATATGGGAACCGGATGCGACACTATCCTTTCTCAGATGGCAGCCGATATTCTGGAAACTGATATTGATAATATTATAGCATTCGGGGTAGATACAGACGTATCTCCTTACGATTCCGGCTCTTATGCTTCTGCCACTACTTATGTGACTGGTATGGCAGTTACCGATGCCTGCCAGAAGCTTCGCGCACAGATTCAGAAGCTTGGGGCAGAAATGTTGGAGAAAACGCCGGAAGAAGTAGATTTTGACGGAAAAGTGGTTTATGAACTGGATGGAGACAGAAAAGTAACCTTAGAAGAAATTGCAGTGAAAGGAACCTGCGGAAATAATGTGAATCTTCAGGCATCTGCCACCCGCTCTTCTAAGATTTCCCCGCCACCTTTCATGGTAGGTATGGCAGAAGTTGAGATTGACAAGGAGACCGGAAGTCTGGAACTGTTGGATTATGTGGCAGTGGTAGACTGCGGAACACCCATTAACCCAAATCTGGCAAGAGTACAGACAGAAGGCGGAATCGGACAGGGAATCGGCATGGCGCTTTATGAGGATATCCAGTATAATGAGAAGGGCCAGCTTCGGAACAATTCCTTTATGCAGTATAAGATTCCAAACAGACAGGATGTGGGCAAGATTCGTGTGGAATTTGCTCCAAGTTATGAAAAATCCCATCCATTTGGGGCGAAATCTATTGGTGAGATTGTTATTAATACCCCATGTCCTGCCATTGCCAACGCAGTGGATCATGCAGTGGGAGTCCGCATTCGTGAAATGCCTATTACAGCAGAAAAAATTGCAATGGAATTGTTAAAAAGACAGGAAAATAAATAAAAATCATATAGAAAAGAGGCAAAGAACATGTTTCAGCAGACAGCAAAGGAATTAATTGCATTTATTGAAAAAAGCCCTACCTGTTTTCAGGCAGTCGCAACCATGAAGGAAACATTGAAACAGGAAGGTTATCAGGAATTAAAAGAAAATGAAAAGTGGCAGATAGAAAAAGGCGGAAACTATTTTGTTACCAGAAATAATTCAGCTCTCATTGCTTTTTCAGTGCCACAGGGAGAATGGAAAGGCTTCCGTATTATGGCAAGCCACAGTGATTCACCATCTTTCAAAATCAAAGATAATCCGGAAATGACTGTGGAAAACAAGTATGTGAAGCTGAATGTGGAGAAGTATGGCGGCATGATTTGCGCTCCATGGTTTGACCGCCCTCTCTCTGTAGCAGGACGGGTTGTGGTGAAAGAAAACAATGCCTTTGTTACAAAGCTGGTGGATATTGACAGAGATCTTCTTATGATTCCCAATCTGGCTATTCACATGAGCCGCCAGATTAATGATGGTTATCAGTACAGCGCACAGAAGGATATGCTGCCTCTGTATGGAGAAATCGGGGCAAAAGACACCTTCATGGAGGCAGTAGCACAGAACGTAGGTGTAAAAGCAGAAGATATTTTGGGACATGACCTGTTTCTGTATAACAGACAAAAAGGAAGCATCTGGGGCGCACAGGAAGAATTTTTATCTGTAGGAAGACTGGATGATTTGCAGTGTGCTTTTGCTTCTTTAAAAGGTTTCCTGGGCGGGGAGAAAAAAGAGCATGTGGCAGTACACTGTGTACTGGACAATGAAGAAGTGGGAAGCAGTACTAAACAGGGTGCGGCATCCACCTTCCTGTATGATGTGTTAGTTCGGATGACGCGCAGTCTTGGCATGGACTATGAAGATTATTTAAGAACCCTGGCAGACAGCTTTATGGTATCTGCGGATAATGGACATGCACTGCATCCAAACTACACAGAAAAAGCAGACCCTGTAAACCGTCCGGTATTGAATCAGGGAATTGTGATTAAATATGCAGGAAACCAGAAATATTGTACAGACGCTGTATCAGCAGCCATGTTTAAAGATTTATGTAAACAAGCAGAAGCGCCATATCAGACCTTTACCAACCACTCTGATGTTCCAGGCGGTTCTACCCTTGGAAATATTTCCAATACAAAGGTAGCGTTAAACAGTGTTGATATTGGACTTCCGCTTCTTGCAATGCACTCCCCATATGAGACAGCAGGAGTGAAAGATACTTATTATTTAGTAGAAGTAGCGAAAAAACTTTTTGCCTGAGATATTATCTGCACCTTTTTCCATGATAAGGAAGAAGGTGCATTTTTTCACCCTTTACATGGAATCCAAAGCCCAGGTTGTTTCCTGAATCAGTGGTAAATCCACAATCCTCTTCTGAGAGCAGTTGAAAACCGTTTTTTCTCAGCTCCTCATGGAAATAAGAATTTTGAAAATTCTGGCGAGAACATTCCGGATACATACTAAGGAGCTGCTTCATAGATTTTGGAGCATGCTCAAAGTAGAAATAGGTGCCGATTACATCTGCCTGTGGACTGAAATAAGGGCGCAGCTTCTGGTATAAAAAGCTGGGGTGGTAAAAATTATGTTCATTTACCGCAAAAAAATCCAGATGCAGGTCAATACATTCTGATTTCAAAGGAAAAGTGGTACTGCTATCTGCCAGATACAAAATATCCAGATCCGGGCGTTGTTTTTCAATAAGGTGTTTATACATCAACAGAGTTTCCGGATATTTGTCAATAACAATATAGCGGCTGTCCCCAGGAAGATATTCCAGATGATTGTGCATGAAGAACCAGGCATTGACATAGGTTTCTGCAATGACCTTGTGATGTAAGTTGACCTGCTCCATGCGTTCCAGCATCCAGTTATAAGAGCGCTGAAACATGGAAATCAACTGAGGTGGAAGGTCTTTATATAATTCTCTGGTTACATCAGGAGTGTCCTGAAGATTGGTATTCTTATTTGGAGTCATGAGAATGCCCTTGTCAATCACAGCCTTATAGCCGCAGGAGCATTCAAGAGCGCCATGGTAGAGGAAACGCTGATCCATTTCCACATCCGTAAGAGACAGGGAACCTTTGCATACAGGACAGCAAAGGAGAGGAAGCATGGACAGGGGAACTCCTGTTTTCAAGGTAGCAGAAGCAGGGTGCTGATCAAGGTCTTTGATTTTTTCTTCCAAGCACCCTATGATTTTTTGCTTTTGCTGAATTTCCTGGAGACAGAAATCACGTTTTCCGGTATAGATAGCCTTCAGTTCCTCCACATCCTGAGGGTCTGCCAGACCGGAGACCCGTTTTAAGGACAGAATGATGTGGATTTCCCGGAGAGAAAAATCCAGTTCTTTTAATTCCAGAATCCATTCCAAATCCTTAAGAGTAGCCTGATCAAAGACATACTGTCCCTTTGGACGGGGAGGAACCAGAAGACCGTATTTGATATAATAATAAAGATTGTCCACAGAAATATGATACAGTTCAGATACTTTTCCAATCCGCATAAGAGCCACCTCCTGTTTTTTTTTATCCTAACACAAATCTGGAGTATACTCCAGGTTTTTTATAAGTTTTTGGGAAACCGCAGGTTGACATGAACCGGACTCCATATTCTACAATGGCAGAAATAAAAAAACAAGGAGCAGAAAGCCTATGAAAATCATGAAAAAATCCTGTCAGCGGACAGAAGAAGATAGAAGAAACCTTACAAAAACAGTGGAAGAGATGATTAACTATGTAAGAGAGCAAAAAGATGCTGCCTTAAAAGAATATAATCTGAAATTTGATGGCTGTACCAGAGAAACCTTGCGCGTGAGTAAAGAAGAAATTCAGGTGGCATACACCAAACTCACTGCACAGGAAATTGAAGATTTAAAGGCAGCAGCAGCCAATATCAGAGCCTTTTCCAAGGCGCAGAAAGAAACCGTAAGACCTTTGGAAAACTTCAGCCCGGCGCCGGGAATTTTCCTGGGGCACAGAATTATCCCTGTAAAATCCTGCTGCTGTTATGTGCCGGGAGGGAATTACCCACTGTATTCTACAGCCCTTATGTTAATTATTCCGGCGAAAACCGCAGGGGTGGAGCGTGTGGCAGCCTGTTCTCCTGTTATGAAAGGAACCAATGAGATAAATCCGAAAACTCTGGTAGCCATGGACATTGCAGGGGCTGATGAAATTTACGCAGTAGGAGGCGCCCAGTCAATTGCAGCCTTTTCTTATGGAACAGAGGAAATCAGACCTGTGGATATGATTGTAGGTCCTGGAAACCGCTTTGTCACAGAGGCAAAACGCCAGTGCTATGGTCAGGTGGGCATTGACTTTGTAGCAGGTCCCAGTGAAGTTCTGGTGATTGCAGATGGTAGCGGAACACCGGAAATTGTGGCAGCCGATTTGCTGGCTCAGTCAGAGCACGACCCAAATGCAAAGGGCATTTTGATTACAACAGAAGAGTCTTTTGGAACAGCAGTGATGGAAGCAGTGGAGAGAGAGTTGGCTGTGTTGGAAACAGCAGAAATTGCCAGAAAATCCTGGGAAGTTTACGGAGAGGTGATACTGGTGGATTCTCTGGAAGAAGCTGTCTGTCTGGCTAATGAATATGCGCCGGAACACCTGGAACTCAATATTCAGAAGCCAGAAGAAGTGTCAAAGCAGCTTTATAATTACGGTTCCCTTTTTATTGGAGAAAATACAGCGGAAGTGTTTGGGGACTATGCATCAGGAACCAACCACACACTTCCAACCCTTCGGGCAGCCAGATATACAGGCGGAGTGTGGGTTGGAACATTTTTGAAAACCTGTACTTACCAGAGCATGACGCCTGAGGCGGCTGCAGAGCTGGCTCCGCTGGTGTACCGTATGGCAAAGGGAGAAGGGCTTATGGGGCATGCAAGAGCGGCTGAGGTACGAAAAAGTTTGATATAGCCTTTGATAAATGCATAAAATATTCCCAGTCTTTATACCCAACATGCTATAATGTTCAGATTGGGAATAAAAGCTGGGAAAACATAGTTTTTATAGCTTATCATAAGTCTTTTCTTTGTCATTAGAGTTTTTCAGCAACAGATATTTACGGATTGCAAAGATAATACCAATGGCTACCACTCCAATGAGCGTTTCGCCCATGTTGAGGTGTTCCACAACCATCTGCCTTGCAATGGCAAACATCAGCACTTCCAGAAGATTTTCCGCAGTGTGTTTGGCCAGCATCTTAACAAATTCTACACCAATCAGCAATGTCAGGGCATTTCCAAGAAATTCTGTAAACTGCCCGGGCGTAATGTCCAAAAGCGGGATTCGCAGGAAATTGTACAACATAGGAACAATCAAAGTAATGATGACAAGAAGCATGATTGCCGATAAAACAATTTCTGTGTAGCGGGATATGGTATAAATAATTTCGTTTAATTTTCTCTTCAAAAGGGTAGTCCTCCTTTCTCTGTGGATTTTATGAAAAGATTTTGTAACAATTTCAAGCTTTATGTTGAAAAAAAGGTTCTGTTTGCCATTCCATTATAGCGTAAATCAAGAGAAAAACGAAGAGGATTTTTTAAAGATATGAAGAAGCATAGGAAATAAAGGTTTGTGAGCTGAAATAATTTCTAAAACCCTTGAAAATCAAGAGGTTTGTTGAAGAAAATCACAACTTTATTAACTAGATTTTAAGAAAAAAATGAAAAAAAATCCGCTTCAGACTTGCAAATAGGAAAAAATTATGGTACTATATACAGGAAGTTCAAAATTGTTTCGAAATTGTTACAGAAATTAATTATTTCAACATAGTATTAATGTAAGGGAAAGGTACAGAGAGGTATGAAAAAAAGATTGGTATGTCTGTCACTGGTATTTGCTATGACTGCAGCACAGGTTCTCCCTGTTTCCGCAGCAAGAAAAGATGAGGTGCAGGCTCAGAAATCCGCAACACAGAGTAAACTTTCAGCAGCACAGGCAGAAGCAAGCAGCCTGGAGAGCAAAAAGCAGGCCCTGCTGGGACAGATCAGTACTACACAGCAGCAGATCGTTGATGCTATGGCACAGATTGAATTACTGGCAGACGATATTGTAGAAAAAGAAGCAGATATTGAAGAAACAAAAGAAGAGTTGGTACAGGCAGAGGCTGACCGTGACGAACAGTATGAAGCAATGAAGAAAAGAATTCAGTACATGTATGAAAACGGTGGAAACGATACATGGGCACAGATTTTATTAGAGTCTGACAGCCTTGCTACTATGCTTTCCAAAGCTGAAAATACTGAGAAAATGTACCAGTATGATAGAGACGAACTGAAAGAGATGAAAGCTATCGTTCAGGAAGTCAAAGATTTGGAAGAACAGTTAGAAAATGAAAAACACGAATTAGAAACTGCTAAGAGCGAGCAGGAAGGTGTAAAAGCAAGTCTGGAAACAAAAGTTACAGAATTAAAAGCAACAGCATCTGACTATGAAGCACAGATTGCCAATGCAAAAGCTCAGGCAGAACAGTATAAACAGTTAATTCAGCAGCAGAATGCAGAACTGAAGAAAATTCAGGAAGAAGAAGCTGCAGCAGCAAAAGCGGCAGAGGAAGCTGCTAAGAAACAGCAGCAGCAGAACCAGAACAATGGTGGTGGTTCTACAGGCGGAAACGCAATTACAGGTGGAAATACCAATAACGGTGGCTCTTCTAACAATAATGGAGGAAGTGCTAACAATGGTGGAAACACAAATAATAGTGGCAATACAAACAATAATGTAAAACCAAACAATGGTGGTTCTACTAATAATAACAGTGGCAGCACAGGAAACAGCGGATCTACCAGTAAGCCAGGAAATAGCAACAGTGGTTCTACCAGCGCACCTTCTTACAACAGCGGAACAGGTGCAGCAGTTGTAGCATATGCAATGCAGTTTATTGGAAATCCATATGTTTATGGTGGAAACAGCTTAACAAATGGTATTGACTGTTCTGGATTTACACAGCAGATTTATGGTCACTTTGGTTACAGCTTACCACGTGTAAGTGATGCACAGGCTTCTTCAGGTGTAGGAATCAGCTATTCTGAAGCACGCGCAGGGGACCTTATCGTATATCCTGGTCACGTAGCAATCCTGACAGGAGATGGTGGTATTGTACATGCTTCTAACAGTGCTCCATATCCAAAGGGTGGTATCAAATATACAGCAAATGCATTATACAGAGATTACATTGCTGTAAGACGTATTGTTCAGTAAAATAAAATCTACATACAGGGGCTCGTATCTTAGGATACGGGTCCTTTTCTTTCATTATGTGCTTTTAAGCGTGCAGGAACAGGAGTGGAATATGCATATTGTGATTATTGAAGATGAACAGGGAATTCGTCAGGAACTAAGTCAGCTATTGAGAGATGCTTTATACGAAGTGACAGCAATAGAGAGCTTTGAAAGGATTAGTGAAAAAGTGCTGGAACTTCAGCCGGATCTGGTTTTACTGGACTTGAATTTGCCGGGGATATCGGGATTTGAGGTGTGCGGAGAAATCCGTAAACATTCTGAAGTTCCTATTATCTTTGTGACCAGCCGCACAGACGCCATGGATGAATTAACAGGAATGGTAAAAGGCGGTGATGACTATATTACGAAACCTTTTTATCCGCCGGTTTTGTTGGCGCATATTGCAGCAGTGCTGAAACGCACCAGGAAAAAAGAGGAGGAAACGCCGCGGCTTTTTCACAAAGGTGTGGAACTGGATCTTGCCAGGGGCTGTATTGGCTATGGCGACAAGCAACAGGAACTGTCTAAAAATGAGATGAAAATTCTGCACTTTTTATTTTTGAAAAAAGGAGAAATCACACCGCGGATGGATTTGATTGAATATCTCTGGGATCATGAGGTTTATATTGATGACAATACATTGAGTGTGAATATAACGCGTATCAGAGCCAAGTTAGAACAGATTGGAGTGAAGAATTTTATTGAAACCAAAAGGGGAATGGGGTACCGGATTTAAGGGAAAGGACAGGAAGAAATGAAGTTTACGGACTACCTGAAAGATAAAATATTACTGGTGATTGTTCAGATTTTTTGCATGCTGCTGCTTACTGGATTTTTGTATGCTACAGGTTATCCGCTGGAAACTTGCCGGGTGATTTTACTGGTCTGGGCCGGAATATTTTTCGCATGGTTTTTATGGGAATATTGCAGCAGAAGACGGTACTTCCGGCAAATAGAAATGATTTTGGAAAAGGCGGATAAGCGATATTTATTAGGCGAACTTATGCCGGATTCCTATAGACTGGAGGACTGCTTATACAGGGAATTTATCAGGCGTTCTAACAAAGCGGTTATAGAAAGTCTTCGGAAGATGGAGGATGAACAGAAGGATTACAGGGAGTATATTGAAAGCTGGGTACATGAGATTAAAGCGCCCATTACCAGTATAGCCCTGTCCTGTGAAAATCATAGGGATGAAGTAACCAGGAATATCAGTCAGGAGAACCAGAAAATAGAAAATTATGTGGAGATGGCATTGTATTATGCCAGACTTGGAGCGGTATATAAGGATTACCAGCTTCGGGAAACAGACCTGGAGGAAGTGGCCAGAGAGGTTTTGGGAAGGAATAAATATTATTTGATTCAGAACAGGGTTCAGGTAGAAGTGAATTGTCCTCACAGGGTATCTACAGATAAAAAATGGATTCTTTTCATTTTGAATCAGTTGATACTGAACAGTACGAAATATAGAAAGGAAGAAGGAGCAAACATCTGGATTTTTACCTCTGCTACGGAGAAAGGGGTATCTCTTAGCGTAAGGGATAATGGAGCAGGAATTCCAAAAGAAGAGCAGAAAAGAGTTTTTGAGAAAGGATTTACAGGAAGTAATGGGCGTACTCATGAACGTTCTACAGGAATGGGGTTGTATCTGTGCCAGAAGCTCTGCCAGAAGATGGGGCTGGAACTGACGCTGAAATCTAAGGAAAAGTGTGGCACAGAGGTTCAGATTTTCTTTCCGGTAAGCAGTTATCTTTCAAAACTGTAAGATAGGAGAAAGGAAAACTGATACCAGGCTTACAGGAAACTTGTTATAGTAGGGGTATAAAGAACTGTAAGTCAAAAGGGAGTGGAAAAATCATGAGAGAATATATCAGGGTATGTGACATTGAGAAATATTACGGTACAGGAAGAACCGTGACAAAAGCGGTGGACAGGGTAAGTTTTACGGTAGAGCAGGGAGAATTTGTAGGGGTTATGGGAGCCAGCGGCTCTGGCAAAACAACACTTTTAAATATGCTTTCTACCATTGACCGGGTTACTGCCGGACATATTTATTATGAGAATACGGATATTACGGAATTGTCAGAAGATCAGGTTGCTGAGTTTCGGAAGAAAAATCTGGGCTTTGTTTTTCAGGAATATAATCTTCTGGATACTCTTACTCTGGAAGAAAATGTTATGCTTGCAATGAGTCTCAGGAAAGAGAAGAAAAGTGTCATTGAAAAACAGTGCCAGGATATGTTGAAGCTTCTTGGCATAGAAGAAGTAAAAAATCAGTTTCCTTATCAGGTTTCAGGCGGGCAGAAACAGAGATGCGCCTGTGCAAGAGCCCTGGTGAATCATCCGAAACTGATTTTAGCGGACGAACCTACAGGAGCTCTTGACTCCAGGGCAGCTCAGACTCTTTTGGAGACTTTTACGAAGCTGAACAGGGAATTAAAAGCAACCATTTTCATGGTAACCCACGATGCTTTTTCAGCCAGCTATTGCGGACGGATTTTATTCTTAAAAGATGGAAAAATATTCCATGAGCTGATGCGTGGAGAGAAAACAAGAAGAGAATTTTTAAATGAAATCCTGGACGTTCTGTCTTTGACAGGAGGTGAGGCATAATGCTGGGGAAATTAGCATTTCGGAATGTAAAACGTTCTGTGAAGGATTATCTGGTGTATTTGCTCACTATGACCTTTGTGACTGCACTGATGTTTGCTTTTAATACGGTTTTGTTTTCCAAAGACATACAGCAAAGTTCTGAATCGGCGGGTATTATGGCGGCAATTATTGGCTTGGCAACCTTTTTTGTGGTGCTGATTGTAGCGTGGCTGATTCACTATATGGTGCGTTTTATGCTGGACAAACGAAGCCGGGAATTTGGTATTTACCTGCTTATTGGAATGAAGAAAAGGGAAATATCCAGACTGTATATCAGGGAAAATATACTTCTGGGCGCTCTGGCCTTTGGAATTGGACTGATTCTGGGAGGCTTGCTGCAACAGGTACTTTTGTCTGTTTTGTATCATATGATACAGATGGATTACCATTTTCAGCTAGAGTATAACAGAAACTGTATTCTTATGACCGCCGGCTGTTACGGAGGATGTTATCTTCTGGCTTTACTGCGCTGCAGGAGACGGTTTAAGAAAATGAGTATCTACGGATTAATGAATGCAGACCGGCAGAATGAGAAGAACAGAGAGGCTCATGAAACCTGGAAGCGGATATTGCTGCCAATATCTCTGGTGTTTATGGGGATTTTTGCATGGTGGATGTTTCGTGGTGTGATTCGTGATACCGGAGAAATTGTAGGATTTCTGGTGGGGCTTGTACTGACGATTTACCTGTTTTATGTGGGTGTGTCTTCCTGGATTGTGTGTTATATCAGGAAACGGGGAAAGGGAATCTATCAGGGAGCCAATTTGTTTTTACTCAGGCAGTTTTCTTCCAAAATCAGAGCCATGCAATTTACTATGGGAACGCTGACATCCCTGTTTACCATTGCCTTTTTGGGATGCGTGGTGGCGTTTATGTTCAGTGATTTTCAGAATCAGATGTTAAGAAATAAATTTCCTTTTGATGTGCAGGTATATAGTTCTGATACAGAGGATTCTTTTGAAAAAGAACGGAAGGTACTGGAAGAAAAAACAGAGGTTCAGGAAGCTTATCGGTATCTGATTTATGAGAACCAGGATGCACAGGTGAACGCATGGCTGTATACTCATTTGCAGACTTTTGGAACCATGTACCAGAATCCGGATGGAACACCAAATGAGAAGGCGTTAAAGGCAGAAGTAGAGAAGCACGAAAATGCAACTTATTGCAGCTATGATACTTATATGAAGCTATCTGATTATAATCATTTACGGGAAATGCTGGGATATGAGAAAATTGCCCTTGGAAAAGAGGAGTATGCCATTCATATGAAAGAGCGGGTTTATAAAGAAACAGGAGATTTTTCCAAAAATCTCAGGATAGAGGTGAATGGAAGGAAACTTTCTTTTCAGGATTTTTATACAGAACCCTTTTCTCAGGATGGACATAATGGAGCAGATTACATTCTTATAGTTTCAGATGATGCTGCAGAACAGATGCAGCCCTATTATGCGGAACTGGCAGTTGATATAAAAGGGGAAGCTCCAGGGGATTTGCAGCAGGATTTAGATGCGCTTATGGAGGAAAGAGAGGAGACTTATGAAGGCCAGAATCCGCCAGGAGGAAATACCGGGTATGGAAGTGACAGTGTAGTAGTCTATTATTCCAAAAATCTGGTGGGAGACAATCTCATACCGGAAATTAAGTATACCCTTTCCAGTGTTGTATTTCCCTGTTTTTATATCGGACTGGTATTTCTGTGTGTAGCGTTTACAGTGTTGGCTGTACAACAGCTCAGTGACTCTGCAAAGTACAGATTTCGGTATGAAGTCTTGAAAAAACTGGGGTTAAACAAAAAAGAAGTGGATAAGATTATCTGGAAACAACTGGCAGGTTATTATCTCTGTCCGGCGCTGCTGGCTGCTGTGATCAGTGGAATTATATCCGTGTTTATCAGCCACAAATTTATTTTTTTCACAGGCGTGAAAGCATCCGTTCTTGAGTATTTTGTAGTTTCTTTTGGACTGTTTTTTGGGATTTATGCCCTTTATTTTGTTGCTACTTATGTTGGATTTAAAAGAAATGTGGAGGTGTCAAATAGAGGAACAGTATGAAGAAAAATCGTAGATTATTTGGTATTTTATTTTTAATATGTTATCTGGTTACCCTGTCTCAGATTCGCCTGTTCTGCCGGGTGGGTGTGATACGAAGCAGATTGCCTCTGTTGCTTCTTGGAACTGTGGGAGCTGTTGTGTGCTTTGTTCTGTGGCTGCTTTCTGAGAAAACCAGGAGAAATCTTCTGTTCTGGCTGGAATGGACGGTGCTTGTGGGAGGAACGCTGTACTTTGGAGCGGGAATTGTGTATTCTGCAATTCCCTATAACGGGGCGCTTGCCTGGCAGATAGAGGAGTGGATGAACCAGAAAAAGGTGACTCTGGAACATGATAATTTCCTGGAATCCGGTGTGGAAGGCATCCTCACAGATTTGGACAAGGCGCTGGAACTTCCGGAGGAATTGTATATTTCTGATAAGTTTCAGATATCCTTTGACAGGAATGGGGAAATTCAGAGTTTGGATACCATGTTGTATGGAAAAGGAAAAGACGGAAAGAAGAGAAGTTATTTGGCAGATTATGACAGACAGCGGGGAGACTCTATGATTGTTTGGATAGACAGGGAAGAACAGGGAGAATGTGAGGAAGATATGCGTCTGGCGCCTATGCTGGAACTTCTGGAGAAAGCGCCCTGGAGAGATCAGCAAAAGGTCTGGGAAGATGCTTATGGGGACGTAGTTTATGAGATGCTGTATTGTGGACGCCGCTCTTTTGCTTCTGGAGATGGACTGCAATATGTAGAGGGAGATGCAGACAAGGATGGAAAACAAGAGGGCAGCAGTAATTTTTCCCTGCTTTTGGGAGGGGGAGAATTTCTGGGGTTTGAGCTTTCTTTTCATATGCCGGAGGAGGAATATGTAACGCCTGTCCGTTATATGATGGAGCCGGAGTATATTCCCCAGGCAGTGCTTGACCAAAAGCGTCAGGAAGAACAGGTACAGGAGGCGCAAAAGGCAGAAATGTGGACTATAGACCAGGCTGACGGAACCATGTATTATTTTCTGGATGAAAAGCTGGGCTGGGCCCTGGAAGTGGCAGATGCAGCAGCAGGAAGCCGATTCTATATTTTGAAAAAGACCACAGATGGAGGGAACACCTGGGAAGTGTGCAGCCAGGATCCGTTTATGGGTGATATTGGCGCCAGTCAGGGACTTTGGTTTATGGATGAAAACCTGGGATTTGCCGGGCTTTCAGGAGCTTCGCAGTCACATGCTGAAATCTATCGGACTACAGATGGAGGAACAACTTTTGGGAAAATATCGCTGCCTGTGGAACAGGTAACAAAACTGCCTGCATCAGCAGAAGCGTATGGATTTACTTTGCAAGATTATGATTATATGAATATGCCCCAAAAAGAAGGAGATGTGCTTACTATGCTGGTTACTACCCAGGCAGGAGAAAGTGAGGGCATTGTCTTTCAGTCACAAGATGGCGGAGAAACCTGGGAATATATGGAAAAATAAAAGTTCACAGATTTTTCACAAATAAATTAGCACTCAAGCCTTGACAGCGCTAATAATGCGTGCTATATTACAACTAGAACAAAGGAAGAGGAACAGAAATCCAAATCCAGAGGTTCAGAACACAACACTTCGGATATCTCCGATAGTGCTAAAATATAGTTTTCATATTTGTGAAAGGAGATATGACTTATGTTAAGACCTAGTATTTTTGGAGAAACTTTATTTGATGATTTTATGGATGGCTTCAGATTCCCGGAATTTCCGGCATTCCCGGATGTAGACAAAGCACTGTATGGCAAACATGCGAAAAACATGATGAAAACCGATGTCAAAGAAACAGAAGGCGGCTATGAAGTTGATATTGATTTACCTGGATTTAAGAAAGATGAAATTCAGTTACAGCTTGAAAAAGGCTGTCTGACTGTTAGCGCTGCCAAAGGTCTGGATAAGGATGAGCAGGATGATAAGGGCAAATATATCAGACGGGAACGTTATGCAGGAAGCATGAGCCGTAGCTTCTATGTAGGTGAGCATGTCACAGAAAAGGATATCCATCCAAAATATGAAAATGGTATTCTGAGATTTACAGTTCCAAAAGAAGAAGCAAAACCAGTTGAGGAAAAGAAACATTTTATCTCCATTGAAGGATAATCCTTCAGGGAAAGCTACACACCCAGCAGGACATCCTGCTGGGTGGTTTTGTCTGTGCAGATATAAAACGGAGGTGATGAAAAAGCTATGAACGCAAAAAGAGATTATTATGAAGTTTTAGGAGTAGAACGTACAGCAGATGATAATGCCATAAAAAAAGCATACAGAAAGCTGGCAAAACAGTATCATCCTGATACCAATAAAGGCAATCCACAGGCAGAAGAGAAATTTAAAGAGGCAACCGAAGCCTATGCGGTTTTAAGCGACCCACAGAAACGAAAACAATATGATCAGTTTGGCTTTGGAGCAGAGAATCCAGATGGAAGCTATCAGGAATACCATTTTGAAGACGGGGATTTCGATGAAATCTTAAAAAATATCTTTGGGGGAAGTTTTGGTGGTTTTCATGACAGTGATTTTACAGGAGGTTTTCACAGCAGCTTTGGCAGCAGGGGTTTCCATTCCAATGGTTTCCAGGGCAATTTTCACTATCAGGAACCGCCGCAGGATGGCGCAGATTTGCACGCAGAGATTGAAATAGAGTTTATGGATGCTGTGAACGGATGTGAAAAAACTATTCAGCTAACAGAGGCAAATGGAAGCAGGAAATCATTAAAAGTAAAGATCCCCGCAGGGATAGATACTGGAAAAAGTATTCGTCTAAGAGGAAAAGGAATGCCCGGACAGGGCGGTGGCAGAGCAGGGGATTTACTGCTGAAGGTTAAGGTTCGGGAAAGAGCCGGAGTAGAAAGGAAAGATTTAGATATTTATACCACAGTAAGAATTCCATATACCACCGCGGTTTTCGGTGGAGAAACAGTGGTACAGACCTTAAACGGACGGGTAGTGTGTAAAATCAGTCCGGGAACACAGTCCGGCACGAAAATCAGGCTTAGAGGAAAGGGCATTGTGTCTATGAAGAATTCCCAGGTACATGGCGACCAATATGTGATTGTTCAGATTGATGTGCCTCAGAATCTAAGCCAGGAGGCAAGGAAGAAATTGAAGGAATTTGAAGCTCTGCTAAAGACAAAACAGGGTGGAAGCGCAGCGTAAAAAAGAGGATTTCAGGAATTCCCATAAGGAAAAGGGAACCTGAAATCCTTTTTAATGTTTTTTTCGATACTCTCCGGGACTTATGTTGTAGCGCTGCTTAAATTTTCGGCAGAAATATCCGGTGCTGGAAAAACCTGTTTCCTCTGCAATAAGAGAAATAGATTTTTCTGTTGTGTGAAGAAGATGAGCGGCACAGTCCAGACGGTACTGGATGAGATAGGCTACTGGTGAAAGATGGATGCCGGACTGAAAAATCTGTAAAGCAGAGCTTTTACCAATCAGGGCACTGGAAGCAATTTCTTCTAACGTCAGGGGGCTTTGGTAATGGTCATGAATATACTGCATCATAATTTGAAGCCGTGCCTGAGCATTTCTGGAATTTTTTGTTTCGGATAGTTGAATGGTAAGTGGGAGACAGTCAAATAGAAGCTCCCATATCTGCCATACTATCTGAATGATATACAATTCTTTTTTCTCATTCTTTTCCATGGTTTCGTACAGTGAAAAAATCTGTTTTAAAAGTTCCAGTATTTTTTTCTGCCAGGGAATTTCAGGAGAAAAAATCTGAAAAGGCGTATGGGAAGAAAGAATTGGCGCAATGTATTTTTCATATAATAAGCTATTCTCCTCTGCCAGAAGGGTTGGTGAAAACACAATATTCGGCAATAAAACGCTGGAAGCTGCTTCATACCGATGCAGGACACCGCTGTTAATAAACATGCCAAAATCTTGTGGGAGCTGTATACTTTGCCCATCTGCAAAGCAAATAGCAGTCCCATGCGTTACATAGATAAATTCCAGGTCATGATGCCAGTGCCAGTCAATGCAGTGAAAATCAAAATCCCAGACATCTTCCAGATAATAGCAGAAAGGGAAATTTTCCAGACCATGCTGAACGGTTTCCCGTAAGGTTTCATCGGTTGTAATTTGTGGATAATTTTGCTGCGGTTTCATAAGGTGGTGTTCTCCTGTACTGATTTTTGGGATATTGTACCATAATAATGAGATTATGTGCAATGACATTGTGGAAAGGATGGGATATAATCCAGTGAGAAAGGAGAAAAGAAAAAATGAAAAACCAGTATAATAAAACCATTACCGCCTGTTTCGTTGCTTATATTGTACAGGCCATTGTAAATAATTTTGTACCTTTATTATTTTTGACTTTTCAGCGTACTTATGAAATTCCCTTGGCACAGATTACTATGCTTGTGACCTTTAACTTCGGCGTACAGCTTCTGGTTGATTTGCTGGCTGTGGGATTTGTGGACAAAATCGGGTACAAAAAAGCCATGATAGGAGCTCATGTGCTTTCTGTGGCAGGATTGCTGCTTTTAACAATTTTACCGGAGGTTTTGCCTTCCGCTTTTGCGGGAATTCTGATTTCCGTTATGGTGTACGCCATTGGGGGAGGGCTTTTGGAAGTAATTGTAAGTCCGGTTGTAGAGGCATGTCCGTCAGATAACAAGGAAAAAGCTATGAGCATGCTCCATTCTTTTTATTGTTGGGGGCATGTGGGTGTAGTGCTGTTGTCTACCGTATTTTTCTTTGTTTTTGGCATTGAGAACTGGAAAATTATGGCGGTTATGTGGGCATTGATACCCCTTGCAAATGCATTTGTATTTGTAAAAGTGCCGGTTCCTTCCCTGATGGAGGAAGGAGAGCAGGGGCTTAGTCTGAAAGAATTATTTGGTATGAAAATGTTCTGGCTCTTGCTGATTATGATGGTCTGTGCAGGAGCCAGTGAACAGGCAGTGAGCCAGTGGGCCTCCACTTTTGCTGAAAAAGGACTTGGGATTTCCAAGATAGCAGGAGATTTAGCAGGACCTATGGCATTTGCAGTTTTTATGGGAACATCCAGAGCTTTTTATGGGAAATACGGTGACAGGATGAAACTTGACAGATTTATGATTATAAGCTCCCTGCTTTGCATTGCTTCTTATTTAGGAATCTCTCTGGCTCCGGTCCCCATTCTCAGCCTGATTTCCTGTGCCATCTGTGGCCTTTCTGTGGGAATTATGTGGCCGGGAACATTTAGTAAAGCAGCAAAAGCCCTGCCAAGAGGCGGTACAGCCATGTTTGCATTACTGGCACTTGGTGGAGATTTGGGATGCTCCGGAGGTCCTACTTTGGTAGGAACGATTTCCAGTCTGGCAGGGGAAAATTTGAAATTGGGTATATTTGCTGCCGGTATTTTTCCAGTTCTATTATTATTGGGAATTGGAATGTGCAATAACGTTAAGAAAGAAAGGAAGGGATTGGCATGGAATTTCTAAAATGCAGTCCAAAGTGGACAAGAGAACCAAAGAAGTATGTGATACAGGATGGGAAAGTGGTGATCACCACAGAGAAGGGAACCGATTTATGGGCGAGAACCTACTATGGTTTCCAGAATGATAATGCCCCCGTGCTGCAGATCCGTACAGAAGAACAATATTTTTCGTTTATCGTAAAAACCGAGTTTGACAGGGACAAACGGTTTGACCAGTGTGGTGTTGCGATGTATTTGGACAGTGACAACTGGTTTAAGGCTTCCATTGAATATGAGGATGAAAAAATCCAAAGGCTGGGCAGTGTGGTTACAAACCATGGATATTCCGACTGGGCAACCACCGATATTTCGTCTGAAATCAAAAGTATGTGGTATCGTTTTTCCCGCAGGGGAAGTGACTATTGTATCGAATGCAGCCAGGATGGAGTTAATTTTAAACAAATGAGGATTTTCCATATGTGGGAAGGGGCAGGAGAGATAGTTTTTGGCATTTATGCAGCGAGCCCCACAGAAGGTTCCTTTGATGCCGTATTTTCTCACATGATGATAACCGAGTGTATGTGGAAATCGGATGCAGAGTGGCGTGTAGAATAAGGAGGAGCTATGTTCGCATTAGCGGATTTTCTGATTTACTGTTTTGTATGTGCCTATACACCAGGGGCGAATAATATTTTATCAATGACGTATGCCTCCAAACTTGGATTTCGCAGAAGTTTTCGGTTTAATTATGGAGTTACCATTGGATTTCTGATAGTTATGAGCGGATGCGTGATTTTTAGCTCTACCTTGTACACACTTTTGCCCAAGGTAAAAATTGTGCTGCAGATTGCAGGTGGGGGTTATATGCTTTACCTTGCATGGCATATCTGGAAAAGTAGCGAGAATCTGGAGACTTCAGAGAAAAAGGAGGCTACCGTTCTTTCCGGCATCCTCCTGCAGTTTATCAATCCTAAGATTTATATTTACGCCATTACTGCTATGTCTCTCTATATTCTTCCGGTTTACCAATCCCCGGCGGCCTTGGTAGTATTTACGCTGATTCTTACCATCATAGGCTCTTCCGGTTCTTATGTATGGGGTGCATGCGGAAGTGTTTTCTGCAAATTTTTTACCAGGCATACCAAATTGGTAAATGGAGTTATGGCATTGCTGCTGGTTTACTGCGCAGTATCACTTTTCCTTTAAATCCATACCGCAGGCGGTGGCTGTTTCTATGAGGCAGCGGTCATTCATAACAGCGTCATAGAAACGGAAGCCGCCAGAGAAATTGTAGGAAGTATAACCGTTCCCTTCCAGAATTCTGGTGGCAATATAACTTCTAAGGCCGCTTTGGCACATGACATAAACTGGTTTCTCTTTTGGAATTTCTTCCAGACGTTCCCGAAGATTATCTACAGGAATATTTACAAATCCGTCCACATGTCCTCTCTGGTATTCCCCAGGGGTTCTGGTATCTAATAAAGTAACGCTTCCGTCATGAGGCAGATTTTTGACATCTTCTATGTGGAATTGCTTCAAGGTACCGTCAGAAATATTTTCTATCATAAATCCAGCCAGATTTACCGGGTCCTTGGCAGAGGAATAGGGAGGTGCATAGGCCAAATCCAGCTCCGCCAGATCCTGTGCTTTCATGTCAGCGTGGATGGCAGTTGCCAGTACATCAATTCTTTTATCCACACCTTCATAGCCCACAATCTGTGCGCCCAGAATCCGATAGGTTTCTTTTTCAAACACTACTTTCATGGTCATGACTTTGCCTCCGGGATAATAACCGGCATGGCTCATAGGAGACAGAACCACCTTGTCCACATTCAGTCCGGCCTTTTTGGCATTGGTTTCATTCACACCTGTGACAGCAGCAGTCATATCAAAGACTTTAATCACAGAGCTGCCCTGAGAACCTGGATAAGAGCTGTTTTTGCCGCAAATATGGTCTGCCACAATCCGTCCCTGTTTATTGGCTGGTCCGGCAAGGGAGATTAAAGCAGCCTGTCCGGTTACATAGTGTTTTACCTGTACTGCATCCCCAACCGCATAAATATCAGGTACAGAGGTCTGCATATGTTCATTTACCAGAATACTTCCTTTGATGCCAAGTTCCAGCCCGGCTTCTTTGGCAAGTTTTGTATCCGGAGTAACGCCAATGGCTAATACCACCATATCTGCCTGAAGAGGCGCTTCATCCTTTAAGAGAACCTGAACGCCATCCTGGGTTTCTCGGAAACCTTCTACCGTATGGCCAAGAGCCAGTTTTACTCCATGTTTACGCATTTCATTGTGGATGAAAGCAGCCATGTCTGAATCAAAAGGATTCATAAGCTGTTTAGGCCGCTGCACAATGGTGACCTCCATGCCCAGTTCCCGAAGATTTTCCGCCAGTTCTAAGCCAATGAAGCCGCCGCCAGCCAGAATCGCGGATTTCGGATGGTTTTTCTGAATATAATCTTTAATGTGGAGTGTATCTTCTACTGTCCGCAGGGTAAAGAGTTTATCTATGTTTGTCCCGGGAAGTTTGGGCTGGGTTGGTTTTGCACCGGGAGAAAGGATGAGCTTATCATAGGTTTCCTGAAACTCTTCTCCTGTCTCCAGATTTTTTACAGATACCATATGTTTTTCCGGATGCAGCGCAGTTACCTCATGATGCACTTTCATGGATACCCGGAAACGGGAATGAAAGCTTTCTGGTGTCTGTAAAGTCAACTGGTCGGAATCGGTAATCACGTCTCCAATGTAATAGGGAAGTCCGCAGTTTGCGTAAGAAATAAACCCGGAACGTTCAAAAACAACGATTTCTGCCTGTTCATCCAATCTGCGCAGTCTTGCAGCAGCAGTTGCGCCGCCTGCCACACCGCCAACAATCACGATTTTCATCTTATTTTTCCACCTTTCCTGTATAGGAAGCAATGCCACCTATATTTTTCACATTTGTATAATTCATTTCCTGTAATAAGGCAACTGCCTGCCTGCTTCTTACCCCGGAATGACAGTACACAAATAAAGGAGTCTGAGGCTGTGCAACAAATGCTGCCTGACACAAAGACTGAAGGGGCACATTTTGGCTTCCGGGAATGTGTCCTTCTTTGTACTCCTGTGGTGTTCTTACATCTAATAGTACGCCGCCTTTTGTATTATGAAAAGCTATAAGTTCCTGATTAATGTCAGGTGTTTTGAAAAAATCAAAAAATCCCATGAATTTTACCTCCCTGTAACCGTATCTCCGTTCCAATCGTTGATACCGCCGAATTCTATAATATTGGTATATCCTAAGTCTGCCAGTTTCTGGGAAGCCTGCTTACTGCGGTTTCCACTGCGGCAATAGACAAAAATAAGCTGTTCTTTATCCGGAAGCTCTGGTATTTCCTCTGTTCCAATGGTTTCATTGGGAACATTCACTGCTTCTGGAATGTGCGCTTCTTCAAATTCCTCTGGGGTTCGTACATCCAGGATCAGGTAATCTTCCTCTTCTTCCATCATGGCCGCGGCTTCTTTAGAAGAAATTTGTTGGTAGCTGCCAGATTTGGAATCCGATGGAGAAGCAGCGGTTTGACTGCATCCGCTAAAGAGAAAGAGCGTAAGCAGAAGTCCGAAAAAAGCAGGGACTGTATAGTGGCGTTTTGTTTTCATAAGAAATCCTCCTGAACTTGATAAAAATAGGATACCACAAAAATGCGGGAAAATATGTGATAAGGTTACAAATAGGGGAATTATATTGCGTTTGTATGATACAAAACCACTGTTTGCCTCATGACGGAACGGAAAATATTTTAAAAAATGAACTGATTCAACGTGTTGAAGTGGCTGTTGAAAATAAAGCTGTGACCATGCAAACGGTAGAGGCAAAGAAAAATAGTTATTTTCAGGGGTTGAAAAAAATAGTCAATCTTTTACAATGATAATTGACCGGAAAAGTCAAGAGAGGTGAAGGTGAGGGAATGACAGAATATGATAAATTTTTAGAGCTTCCAAAAGAAAAACAATTAAAAATTATAAATGCCGGTTTTGAATATTTTGGACGGTACGGGTATAAAGGCGCAAATACAGAAGATATTGCAAATAAAGCAGGAATTTCTAAAGGAGCATTGTTTTATTATTTCAAGAATAAAGAAAGTTTTTATTTATACTTACATGAATTTTGCCAAAATCTTATGCTGAAAAGCCTGGAAACACAAGAATTTCAAAGAATCACTGATTTTTTTGAGCGAATTCATTTTGCGACAGAACAGAAGCTAAAGATTATTGCAGAATATCCTTTTATAACAGATTTTTCTATTAATGCTGTTTCGGACAAAAGTAGTGGAATAAGTAAGCAATGGGCATCCTACATGAATGATGCTTTATATAATTCCTTTGATATTTACTTTAAAAATATAGATACTACAAAATTTAAGAAAGATGTAAACCCGAAGCAAATATATCAAATGATGTTATGGATGTCAGAAGGGTATATAAATGAAAAGAAAAGGATGAATACTCCGATTATTTTAGAGGATTTTTTAGCTGACTTTAAGACATGGGAAATATTGATGAAAAAGGCATGCTATAAGGAGGACATATGAAGAACATCATAGAAATAACCAATTTAACAAAAGATTTCGGCAACAACCGGGGAATCTTTGATTTGTCTTTTTCTCTGAAACAGGGGGAAATTGTGGGATTTCTTGGCTCAAATGGAGCGGGGAAAACCACCACTATCCGGCACCTTATGGGATTTTTGAAGCCCAGGCAGGGTTCTGCAAAAATCTTAGGACTGGATTGCTTTGCAGATGCAGCTTCTATCCAGGAAAAAGTCGGTTACCTGCCAGGGGAAATTGCATTTATGGATGACATGACCGGGCAGGAATTTATTCAGTTTATGGCTCACATGAAGAAGATAAAAGACATGGATTATGCCAGAGAATTGATGGATGTTTTTCAAATAGACACAAGGGTTAAAATTAAGAAAATGTCCAAAGGGATGAAGCAAAAGGTGGGACTCATCATTGCATTTATGCAGGATGCGCCGATTTTAATTCTGGACGAACCTACTACTGGATTAGATCCTCTGATGCAAAATAAATTTGTGGAATTGATAAAAAAGGAAAAAGCAAAGGGGAAAACTATTTTAATGTCATCCCATATTTTTGAGGAAATTGAAAACACCTGTGAGCGGATTATTATGATAAAAGATGGTCATATAGTGGCTGATGAGGACATCAATGTTATAAGAAGTGAAATGAGCAAACATTATGAAATTACATTTTCCAATGTAAAGGATGCCATGGAATTTCAAAAACAATATCCAGGTGAAAGGAAGGAGAATACCGTATGTTTGCTGTCAAAGGAGAATATCAATCTGTTACTTTCTGAGCTATGCAAATACCAGATAAAGGATCTGAATGCACGATACCAGACCCTGGAAGAAGTGTTCATGAAATACTATGGAGGAAATGAAAAATGAGCATTCCATTATTAAAAACAGAATTGAAATCCAGTGGTAAGATAATACTGCTGTTCTTAGGGATTATCACCCTTTATGCAGGGATTATTACAGCCATGTTTGACCCGGAATCAGGCGCAGGAATCAATGCGCTGGCAGAGAGTATGCCTCAGTTTTTTGCAGCCTTTGGAATGGAAAATCCGGGAATTACCTTATTAGATTTTCTCAATAATTATTTGTATGGCTTTATTCTGGTTCTGATACCATTTATCTATATTATTATCATGTGCTATAAATTAGTTGCAAAATATATGGATAAAGGTTCCATGGCATATTTGTTAAATACGCATTATAGTAGAACCCAGATTATTGTGACTCAGTTTATGGTTTTGCTTATTGGATTACTTATCTTACTTTTATATGCAACAGGTTTTATTCTCTGTGTTAGTGAGGTAATGTTTCAGGGAGAATTAGAGGTTTCAAAGTTTCTTCTTTTAAATATTGGACTGTTTTTGCTGGAGTTGTTTTTGGCTTGTTTGTGTTTTATGTTTGCATGCTTTTTTGATGAACTGAAATTTTCGGTTGGAATTGGAGCAGGTTTAGGACTGTTGTTCTTTTTGGCGCAAATGTTGTCCCAGGCAGATGAAAAAGTGGAATTTTTAAAATATATTACCCCTTTAACCTTGTTTATGCCGGAAGGTTTAATAAAGTATGAGACAGAGAGTTTTGTGGGAGCAGGCGTACTTTTTGCTGGGGCGGCAGTATTCCTTGTTGTGGGAATTATGAGATTTAAAAAGCGGGATTTGCTGCTTTGATTTTAATAAAAAGAGATAATTTGAATGTCAGTCAGAGGCTTCAAATTATCTCTTTTTATACATTGTCAGGTTGGAAAATTTTTATTTTTTAACTTACATATCATTTGTGTCATAGTTCCCATGGGGCAGTATACGCACCAGCTTCTTGGCTTATATAAAACCATGGTAATCAGACCTAAAATCGTGGAAGTGAGCATAACGCTGTAAAATCCAAAGGCAAATTGCGCCACACCCGGATGAAACAGTGTGCCATGATATGCCCAGCGCCATGGGACTTTAAATGTCCATAAAAGTGTGACAATCTGTTTTAAATCCTTCATTCCTGCAAATACCAGCCAGGTATTCCAAAGCATCTGGAAGAACATAAGGAAAAAGAAAATCAGGAATCCATAGCGGAACCATTTGCTTTTCATCCATTTTGGAATATCTTTTTTGCGGGAAAGCCCAAAACGACCACCCAAAATACTGAATAACTGTCCTCTTCCGCAGTAGCGGTTGCAATATCCTTTGGTTCCTTTTGCTACAGATATAATCAAAGGAATAAAGAAGCACAGCAGGCCAAGCCAGGCGAAAAGGATGTTAAAAAATCCCAGAACCAGATAGGCAAGAGAGAAAATCCAGAGATAATCATACCAATGCTTTTTCATGGGGACACCTCCTGAATTTTAATCACAGATGCCGGACATTCTTTTGCACATTTGCCACATCCTACACAAGTATCAAGATTTATCTTTGCTGCAATTCCTTTCCAGATTTCAATAGCCTGTTTTGGGCATACCTTGACACAGCAGCCACAGGCAACACAATCTTCGGTAGCAACTAAAGCTTTTCTCTTCTTTCTGACTTTCTTTTCCATATAGAGCCTCCTAAAATTATGCTTATTTTCATAATATAACATAGAAAAAATAAGTATTCTGTGATGTGGTCACGTTCTGATACTTTCCGTTGCACTTTCCCGGGTTTCAAGATAAAATGGTAGTAATAAATGAGAAAAGAATGAGGTGGTATACATGAGAAATTTGGTATTATATGATGTGAGCCAGGACAGCGCATATCATTATACAGGGATTACAACATTTGAAAATCTGGCAGAGATTACGGGGGATTATCCATTTGAGGAAGAAGTAATGGAGAAAGCCATGATTCACAAACAAACTATGGTGAATCACCCCAATGGAATTTCCTCTTTTGCTGTGACTCTTCGTATTTCACCGGATGCGTCCATTCTGGAAGAAGGAGAAAGTCTGCACTTTTCTTTTGATGAACTTGAGATACGGGATGGAAAAAGTAAATGTGCGGCAGTTTCTATGCTGGAGCCGGAGTATCTGGAAGATAACTGGGTAAAAGTACAGATATTTGTGCTGGATGAAGAGAAGATGGACCAGTTGTAAGATGAAGGGGGAGGATTCCATGAATGTTATGCCTATTCCAGAATTAATTGCCAGAGTTACAGAAATATGTAAGAAAAACGGGGTGAAAAAATTGTATTTGTTTGGTTCTTTTGCAACAGGTACGGCAACGCCGGAAAGTGATATCGATTTTGTTGTCTCTGGATGCGACAATATGTGGAAACTGGAGGAGGAGCTGGAAGAAATTGATACACTCCGGAAAATAGATATTTTTGACTACGATAATGTTCGTAATGAGTTTTTATTGGAGGATATTAGGAAATATGGAAAGCAAATCTATTAACAGATACAATACATTTTGCAGAAGCTTGAAAAATTTGGAAAAAAGCAGAACCGCAGATGTGGAAAGGGATTTTGTTCTGGAGGGAACTGTTCTGAATTTTAGCCTTACCTTTGATATAGCCTGGAAAGTAATGAAGGATATACTGGTAAAAGAGATGGGGATTCTTGATTTTGCTACGGGTTCTCCAAGAGAAACACTGCAGCAGGCTTTTCAAAATAAAATCATAAATGATGACAGGTGGATTCAGATGCTGAGAACAAGAAATCAACTGGCACATGACTATGACGGAACCTTTGCAAAAGAGAAATTTCAGGAGATTATAGAGGATTATTATCCTTTGTTTGAAGAATTAAAAGAGAGAGTAGGGAAATATTATTTATTGTAAACTTTGTGGATGATTCAGAAGTGATTAAAACTGCCCTGTGTATTTTTTGAAAAAGAGATGCACAGGGCAGTTTTAGGTTTGTCAGTAAACTTTACCTATAAGGTTAAATCTTCGGACGATAAACCATTAAAAATAAGTTGAAAAGTGGATTTCTTAGACTCTTCCAGATGATATGTCATTTTTTCAGCAGCTTCTTTCCAGTCATTTTTTAAACAGGCACAAATAATATCGAGATGTTCCTGAAAGGTGTTATCCAGACGTTCTGTTGAAAAATTTCCAGTCATATAGCGGAAACGTTCTGCCTGCGTTTGAATCATATTGTAGTTTTGTCGGATGTAGCCATTTGGACATGTATTGACAATAAAATTATGAAACTGTGTATCCAGTTCATAAAAGTAATTTTGATTTTCAAAGCAACTGGTATTTGTTTTGTTGGAACTAAAAATACTGTAAAATTTTTTTAATTGCTGTGTAGAAAGGGAAGTTCCGTAATTCAAGAGAATGTAAGGTTCATAGAGCTGGCGAACTTCGAAAATCATATTAATCGTATTAATAGAAAGAGGCATTATAAGAATTCCTTTTTTGGGTTTGATTTCAACTAATCCTTCCTGTTCTAATCGGCTAAGTGCATCACGAATAGGAGTGCGACTTAATCCAAGCTCAGAAGTGAGAAGTTCTTCATTTAAAAAAGTCCCAGGTGCATATTCACAGGTGACAATTTTCTGGCGAATCGTATTGTAAGCCTGTGTTTTTAAATTTATTTTTGGCATAATATAGTACTCCTGATATGTGAGATTTCTATTCTATTTTAGCATAGGAAAGAGATATATACAATGGTATATGAAATAGAACAGATACGATAAAAATAAAATACAAAACAGAGGATGAAAATAATTTTTGTGCAAAATAAATAAAAAATAAATTGAAATTAAGTTTAATATAGATAATTGACATATTGAATATGTATGATTATAATTTGATGTATACAACATAGTATTTAATAAAGAATACAATAAAGTATGAAATAACATGCGCATGTAATTATAAATGAAAAAGGAGATTGAAAAAATGAAAGCAATGTATATTGATGAACCTGGAAAGGTAGAAATCAGGGATATTGATATGCCAGTGAGAAAAAAGGGTGAAGTTTTACTGAAGCTTCTTTATGGAGGTATCTGTGGAAGTGATCTTGGCTCTTATCGAGGAACTTTTGCCTATTTTGATTATCCGAGAATTCCGGGCCATGAGTTTTCAGCGGAAGTGATCGAAGCAGATGAAGATAATGAATATGGTATAAAACCGGGAATGATCGTTACCTGTAATCCTTATTTTAACTGTGGACATTGTTATTCTTGTAATCATGGCATTGTAAACGCCTGTATGGATAATCAGACAATGGGATGTCAGAGAGATGGCGCATTTTGTGAATATATCACAATGCCCATTGAAAGAGTTTATGATGGAAAAGGAATGAATCCAAAAACATTAGCGGCAATTGAACCCTTTTGTATTAGTTACCATGGGGTAAGTCGTGCAAATGTAAAAGAAGGGGATAAAGTACTGGTAGTGGGAGCTGGCACGATTGGTGTATTGGCGGCTATTGCTGCGAAAGCGAAAGGTGCTGTTGTTTATATTTCTGATGTATCAGAAGGGAAACTTGAGATGGCAAAGGAATTTGGAATTGATGGTACTTTATTGAATGATTCACCAGAAAACTTTACAAAAAGAGTAGAAAAAATAACAGAAGGAAATGGATTTGACGTTACAATTGAGGCAGTAGGCCTCCCATCAACATTCCAGAATTGTATTGATGCATGTTGCTTTGGGGGGCGTATGGTATTGATTGGAGTCGGGAAAAAGAATCTTGATTTTAACTTTACTTTGATTCAGAAAAAAGAACTAAATGTATTTGGTTCAAGAAATGCATTGAAAAAAGATTTCCTGGAATTAATTGATTTGGTAAATGCGGGTAAGGCTCCTTTAGAGAAAATTATTACCAACGTTTACTCATTTAACGATGGGGCAAAAGCATTTGATGATTTTGCACACAATCCAGGAAATATGTTAAAAGTGGTTTTTGATTTTGCGGATATTAGTAAATAGTACACAGGCAAAATGCTTGAAGAGGAGATTTGATGCTATGAAATTAAAAAAACTTATGGCTTTGAGTTTAGCTGGAATATTAGTATTGTCAGTGACAGCTTGTGGAAAAAATAATCAAACTGATTTAAAAGATGGTAAATCTATAGAACCAGAGATTGTATTGGATATAGCATTTGAGAATAACATAAGTGAACCGATTGGTGCTGGCTGGGAAAAAGCACAGGAAATTATCAAGGAAAAGTCCGGTGGAAAGATGGCAATTGAAATATATCCAGATTCACAATTAGGAGATAAATCATCACTAATTGATTCAATGCTTTTAGGGGAGCCAGTATGTACGCTGGCAGATGGAGCATTTTATGCAGACTATGGTATTAAGGACATGGGGATTTTATTTGGTCCGTTTTTGTTTGATAATTGGGATCAATGCTGGACATTGATAAAATCAGATTGGTATGAAGAGCAATGTAAAAAGTTGGAAGAAAAAGGATTAAAGATAATTGCTTCTAACTGGATGTATGGAGAAAGACATACTCTTACAAATGTACCAGTAAATAATGTAGACGATTTAAAAGGACTAAAAATTCGTGTTCCGGCTAATGAGATACAATCTTACGGGTTTGATGTTCTTGGTGCAACTTCAACAGGTATGGCATTGGGAGATGTTTATCAGGGGTTGCAGACAAAGACAATAGATGGTGCAGAAAATCCAATTGCTACACTATATGGAAGAAAACTTTATGAAGTAGCTCCATATCTGGTTTTGGATGGACATATTAAAAACTTTACAACGTGGGTAGTATCAGCAGATTGGTTCAATAGCCTGACAGAAGAACAACAGAATTGGTTGATAGAAACTGCACAGGAGGCAGGTCAGTATAATAATCAGGTATTAGAAGAATCAGAAAAAGAGTATTTGAAGAAAATGGTTGATGAAGGTGTAACGGTAACAGAGCCATCTGAAGAAGTCATAAAAGAGTTCAAAGAAAGGGCTATGCCATTTTATGACATGGGAAAACAGTTCGGATGGTCAGATGGATTATATGATACCGTAAGAAATGCAATGGGATCAGAAGAATAGGAGAAAATGGGAATGAAAAATAACAAAAAGAATAAATTAAGTTTTTTGGCAAATCTTGATGTTATCATAGCTTCTGTGATTCTGGCATTATTGATTGTGCTAACCTTTATGGGGGTAGTTTGGCGATATATATTTCATGCACCATTTACTTGGTTAGAAGAAGTGCAGACATCTTGTATGGTATGGATTACATTTGCAGCCGCAGGAGCAGCATTTCGTACAGGTAATCATGTTGCAATTGAAATGATTGTTGATTTAATGCCCCCAAAGGTACAAAAAATCATGGAAATATTTATTGCGGTAGTTGTACTTGTAATTTTAGGATATCTGTTTGTGCAGACGATTCCTTATTTACAAATATTCTTGGAAAGTGGACGTTCAACAAGTATGTTGCATATTCCGTATATTGTAGTATATGGTATTTCACTTTTTTCCTATGTAGATATGGCAATCAGTTTTATCTATAGTATTCTTCATGGTGTAAAATCAGAAGCAAAGGAGGCAGCAAGCAGCAATGAGTAATCTTCTTTTATTGGCAGCAATTATAATGTTAGTACTTTTGTTTTTAAAGATACCTGTATATTTAGCGGTGCTGGGTGGCTCTATGGTATATTTTGCCTTAAATCCACATGTGAGTGCGGCAGTCTTTGCACAGCAGACAATTGTTGGAACAGAAAAAATTTCCCTGTTAGCAATTCCGTTTTTTGTATGTGCTGGAATTTTTATGAATTATACAGGTGTTACGAAAAGAATAATGGATTTTTGTGAGGTTGTGACAGGCAGACTTCCAGGAGGACTTGCACAGGTAAATGTACTATTGTCCACTGTTATGGGCGGATTATCTGGTTCTAATATTGCAGATGCGGCAATGGAGTCAAAAATGATGGTTCCTGAAATGACTAAAAAAGGATTTTCTCTTGAATTTTCAAGCGTTGTAACGGCAGCCTCATCTATGATTACACCACTGATTCCACCAGGAATTGCAATGATTTTGTATGGATGTATTGCAAATGTATCGATAGGTAAATTGTTTGTGTCAGGTTTTGGCGTTGGAGCATTATTGTGTATAACAATGATGGTTTTAGTGGGAATCATTTCAAAAAAACGCAATTATGGAAACATTTCAACCGAAAAAATGACATGGAATCGTTTTTGGAAAGCGTTTAAGCCGGCAATTTTACCTTTGTTACTTCCAATAATTATTATTGGAGGTATTAGAATCGGAGTATTTACTGCAACAGAAGCGGGGGCTGTAGCAATTATTTACGCTGTTTTTCTAGGAATTATCTATAAAGAGATGCATATTAATGATATAATTCAAGGATTGAAAGAAACTGCATGCACAACAACATCTATTATGTTAATTGTATCAGCTGCATCTGTATTTTCCTGGGTTTTAACTAAAGAACAGATTCCTCAGGCATTGACTACCTGGATGTTGGCAAATATTCATAGTAAAGTAGTATTTTTAATCGTTGTAAATATTTTTCTTTTGGTAGTAGGTATGTTTATTGAAGGAAATGCATCTATGATTATTCTTGTTCCGCTTCTTGCACCAATTGCAAAAGCGTATGGAATCAATGAAATTCAATTTGCAATGATTTATATATTTAATAATGCAATTGGAGCACTATCTCCGCCTATGGGGACATTAATGTTTGTAACCTGTTCTATTACAAAATGTAAGACAGCAGCATTTATTAAAGAAGCAGTGCCATTCTATATTTTACTTGTAGTTAATTTATCAATTCTTACATGGTTTGAGCCGTTCACAACATTTCTTGTGAATTTAGTTTACTAAATAATATATAAATATTATAGAAAGGTAGCGGGTTAAAATGAAAAAATTAAATTATGAAGTATTAAAAAATTCAGGCTATGATGGATATATTTTAAAAGAAGCGCCAGAGAAAGTAATGCAGTTTGGAGAAGGAAATTTCCTTCGTGCATTTGTTGATTATTGGTTTGATCTTGCCAATGAAAAAGCAGGATGGAATGGAAAATGTTGTCTGATTCAGCCGATTGCACAGGGATTGAGCGAAATGATTGATGAGCAGGAAGGACTCTATACCTTATATCTGCGTGGAAGTGAAAATGGACAGAAAGTTGATGATAAGCGTGTAATTTCAAGTGTGAGCCGTTGTTTAAATCCGTATGAAAAAGCAGAGTACGAAGAGATGATGAAAGTTGCAGCAAGTGATGAGCTTGAAATCATTGTTTCCAATACAACAGAGGCAGGAATTCAGTATGACCCATCCTGTAAAAAAGAAGACTGTCCACCGTCCAGTTTTCCGGCAAAATTAACACAGGTGTTATATCATCGTTATAAATCAGGCAAAAAGGGCATTATTATGTTAGCCTGTGAGCTAATTGATAACAATGGAAAAGAACTATTAAAATGTGTGAATAAGTATATTGAACAGTGGAAGCTGGAAGATGGATTCAAAAAATATGTAAATGAAGACTGTACGTTTTGCGGCTCTTTAGTAGACCGTATTGTGCCAGGACGTATCCGAGATGCAAAAGAAATTGCGGAGCTGGAAGAGAAACATGGTTATGTGGATTCTTTGTTAGATGTTGGAGAAGTATTTGGCGTATGGGTGATTGAAGGGGATGAGAAGTTAAATGATATCCTTCCATTCAAGAAGGCGGGACTATCAGATAAAGTATTTGTTGTACCAGATATGAGTCCTTATAAAAAAAGAAAGGTTCGTATTTTAAACGGAGCGCATACAGGGTTTGTTTTAGGCGCTTATCTTGCAGGAAAAAATATTGTTCGTGATTGTATGCATGATGAAGTGATGAAAGGTTTTATGAACAAAATGCTTTATGATGAAGTGATTCCCACACTGCCATTAGACAAAGATGATTTATTAAAATTTGCATCAGCAGTATCTGATCGTTTTAATAATCCGTTTGTAAATCACGAATTAATGAGTATTTCATTGAATTCCACATCAAAATGGAAAGCACGAAATATGCCATCTTTTCTTGAATATGTGAGAGAGCAGGGTAAACTTCCTACTTGCCTGACCATGTCTCTGGCAGCTTACATCGCATTTTACAGCAATGATATTCAGGCATTGACAAACACTGGTCTTGTATGTAGACGTCCAGCCGGAAATGAATATACAGTAAGTGATGACAGATGGATTTTGGAATTTTATTATTCCCATCGTGAAGCTTCTGAAGAAGAGCTGGTGCATGAAGTCCTTACAAATGAAAATATGTGGGAACAGGATTTGACAAAAATAGAGGGTCTTGAAAAAGCAGTTGTAGAAGATTTAATAAAAATTCGAAGGGAAGGAGCAAAGGCTGCTTATGAAAGCTGCCTGTAGAGAAGGTAGATGAAAGTAATACAGATAGCATTGGAAGATAATGTAGCAGTTGCACTTCGCCCAATTACAGCCGGAGAAATAGTAGAAGCAGGAGAGCGGTATTCTGTGGAGGTACTTGAGGATATTCCTCAGGGACATAAAATAGCATTAAAAGATATTACAAAAGAGGAAAATATTATAAAATATGGATTTGCGATTGGACATGCAACGGTAGAAATTAAAGCCGGAAGCTGGGTACATACGCACAATATGGCAACGAATCTGGCAGGAGAGATAGAATATAGTTATCAGCCAAAGATTAAAGCCATTCCACCACAAAAACCAGAATGTTTTGCAGGGTTTCGGAGAAAGGATGGTCGTGCCGCAATCAGAAATGAAATATGGATTATACCCACTGTAGGGTGCGTGAATGATGTTGCCAGAAGAATGGCAGCATTAAATCAAGACCTTGTCACAGAATCAATTGATGGATTGTATACATTCGATCATCCATTTGGGTGTAGTCAGACAGGCCATGATCATGCACAGACAAGAAAATTGCTGGCAGCATTGGTGCGTCATCCGAATGCAGCGGCTGTATTAGTCCTGGGACTTGGTTGTGAAAATCTGACACAGGAACAGTTTTTGGAAGAATTAGGTGAATATGATTCAGATAGAGTGAAGTTTTTGACCTGTCAAAAAGTGGAAGATGAATTTGAAGCAGGAAGAACGTTATTAGAGGAATGTGCGGATTATGCCAGACAGTTCCACAGAGAACCTATTCCTGTCAGTGAACTTGTGATCGGAATGAAATGCGGCGGGTCAGATGGCCTTTCCGGAATCACAGCAAATCCAACAGTGGGACAATTTAGTGATATGCTTGTAGCAAGAGGCGGCTCTACTGTTTTGACAGAAGTACCGGAAATGTTTGGCGCCGAAGGCTTTTTGATGAACCGCTGTATTAACAAAGACATATTTGATAAAGCAGTGGATATGATTAATGGATTTAAGAATTATTTTATTAGTCATAATGAAGTAGTGTATGATAATCCTAGCCCTGGAAATCGCGAAGGCGGAATTACAACATTAGAAGATAAATCTTGCGGATGTGTTCAAAAGGGTGGAACAGCACCGATTATGGATGTCATTGGATATGGTGATCCTGTTGTAACAAAAGGGCTGAATATGCTTTATGGTCCGGGAAATGATTTGGTATCAGCTACAGCAATGACAGCAGCGGGTGCACATATAATTTTATTTACAACCGGACGCGGTACACCATTTGGAGCACCGGCACCGACGCTAAAACTTTCTACCAACAGCCAGCTTGCGGAAAATAAAAAAAGTTGGATTGATTTTGATGCAGGATCGATTGTCTCTGGAGAAACCATTGATGAAGCTGCAAAACGCCTTTTAGAATTGGTGATTGAAACGGCCAGTGGAAAACAGACACAGACGGAACGTCGTGGATATAGGAGCATTTCAATTTTTAAAGAGGGTGTTGTTTTATAAGACATGAATAATCTTGTATGTATTCCAGACAATAGTAACTCAATATTCTCAAATTCGAGATTGGGAATGAATTGTGCTTTTCGGTTGAAATAATTGTTTTGTGATTTTTAGCCTACATTTTGGGGGCAAGAATAGGTGGTTTTTAAGAGTTTACGAAATCAAACCTACTTATTTGAAAACAAAATAGGCTGATATGAAGGAGTCTGTAAATCCAACTTATATTTCTTTGTTAAAAATAGGTTGAAAAGAGAAAATATTGGAATCTAGCCTATTTTGAACAGAAAAAAGTAGGCTTATCTGAGAAGAACACGCAATCCCACCTATTTGAAGCACAAAAAAATAGGTTGAAACAGGGAGATTGCAGAAATCAGCCTAGTTATGTTTAAAATAGCGGCAGGCAGAAAGGCGTGAGTCATAGATATGTGGCTTGCGCCTTTTTAAGTATGAAAAAAATAACAAAAATATTAGCACTCGCCTCTTGACACTGCTAATAATAAGTGTTATATTTGCACTAGAACAAGAAAAAAGCACACCCGGACAGAAATCCGGAATTTGAATAACCAAAATGGAGGGATACTATGAACATCAGTAAATTTACTCAGAAGTCACTGCAGGCCGTCCAGGATTTGGAAAAAACAGCATATGAGTTTGGAAATCAGGAAGTGGAGCAGGAACACTTGCTTTATAATCTGTTAAAACAGGAAGACAGCCTGATTTTGAAGCTCATTGAGAAAATGGAAATCCAAAAAGAACATTTCATGGGCAATGTGGAGCAGGCATTGAACGCCAGAACCAAGGTGTCAGGAGGACAGCCATATATTGGACAATATTTAAACAAAGCCCTGGTAAGTGCAGAGGATGAGGCAAGAGCCATGGGAGATGAATACGTTTCTGTGGAACATTTATTCCTGGCGCTTCTGGCAAATCCAAGTCCGTCTATGAAAAAAATCTGGCAGGAATATGGCATTACAAAAGAGCGTTTTCTTCAGGCACTTAGCACAGTAAGAGGTAATCAGAGAGTGACTACAGACAATCCGGAAGTGACCTATGATACCTTGAATAAATATGGTCAGGATTTGGTGGAAAAAGCAAGAGAACAGAAGTTAGATCCGGTTATTGGCAGGGATGCAGAGATTCGTAATGTCATTCGGATTTTATCCAGAAAGACTAAGAACAATCCGGTTCTCATTGGTGAGCCAGGTGTTGGTAAAACTGCGGCTGTAGAGGGTCTTGCACAGCGTATTGTCCGGGGCGATGTGCCGGAAGGACTGAAAGATAAGAAGATTTTTTCCCTGGATATGGGCGCATTAGTGGCTGGTGCCAAGTACAGAGGAGAGTTTGAGGAAAGGCTGAAAGCGGTTCTGGAAGAAGTGCGTAAAAGTGAAGGTCAGATTATACTCTTTATTGATGAACTGCATTTGATTGTAGGCGCTGGCAAGACAGATGGCGCTATGGATGCAGGAAATATGTTAAAGCCTATGCTGGCAAGAGGTGAGCTGCATTGTATCGGTGCAACTACCCTGGATGAATACCGCAAATATATCGAAAAGGATGCTGCTCTTGAGCGTAGATTCCAGCCGGTTATGGTGGATGAGCCTACGGTGGAAGATACGATTTCTATTCTTCGTGGACTGAAGGAGCGCTATGAAGTGTTCCATGGCGTGAAGATTACAGACGGAGCTTTGGTAGCGGCAGCGACCTTATCAGACCGTTATATTTCAGACCGTTTTCTGCCGGATAAGGCCATTGATTTGGTGGATGAAGCCTGCGCGCTGATTAAGACAGAGCTGGATTCCATGCCAACAGAACTGGATGAAATGCGAAGAAAAATCATGCAAATGGAGATTGAAGAAGCTGCATTAAAGAAGGAAAATGATCGTCTGAGCCAGGACCGTCTGGTGGATTTGCAGAAGGAAATGGCAGAGCTTCGGGATGAATTTAATGCACAGAAAGCCCAGTGGGATAATGAAAAAAACTCTGTGGAACGTCTCCAGAAGTTAAGGGAACAGATTGAGGATATGAATAACCGTATCCAGAAAGCACAGAGAGAATATGACTTAAATGAGGCTGCAAAGCTTCAGTATGGAGAGCTTCCTATGCTGCAGAAACAGTTGGCTGCAGAGGAAGAAAAAGTAAAAAATCAGGATTTATCCCTGGTTCACGAGAGCGTTACAGATGAAGAAATTGCCAGAATTATTTCCCGCTGGACTGGCATTCCGGTGGCAAAGCTTACGGAAGGAGAGCGAAGCAAAATCCTGAATCTGGAAACAGAATTGCACAAACGTGTCATTGGACAGGATGAAGGTGTAACCAAAGTTACAGATGCCATTATCCGCTCCAAAGCAGGAATTAAAGACCCAACCAAACCTATTGGCTCCTTCTTATTCCTGGGACCAACCGGTGTTGGTAAAACGGAGTTGGCTAAGACACTGGCTGCCACTTTGTTTGATGATGAACAGAATATGGTGCGTATTGATATGAGTGAATACATGGAGAAATATTCTGTGTCCAGACTTATTGGAGCGCCTCCGGGATATGTAGGCTATGAAGAAGGCGGTCAGCTTACAGAGGCAGTGCGCAGGAAACCTTATTCGGTTGTCCTTTTTGATGAGATTGAGAAGGCGCACCCGGATGTATTCAATGTGCTTCTGCAGGTTCTGGATGACGGACGTATTACAGACTCTCAGGGGCGGACTGTGGACTTTAAGAATACCATTCTTATTATGACTTCTAACATTGGCTCTACTTATCTGCTGGATGGTATTGAGGAAAACGGTGAGATTAAACAGGAAGCAAGAGACCTGGTAGACAGGGATTTGAGAGGACATTTCCGTCCGGAATTCCTGAACAGGCTGGATGAAATTATTATGTTTAAGCCTCTTACTAAGGATAATATTGGTGGTATTGTAGACTTGCTTCTGGAGGATTTGAACCGGAGATTAAAAAACCAGGAATTATCTTTGACATTGACAAAAGCAGCCAAGGATTATATTATAGAAGGCGGTTATGACCCGGTTTATGGCGCCCGTCCGCTGAAACGGTATGTTCAGAAATACGTGGAGACATTAACTGCCAAACTGATTCTGGCGGGCAATATAAGAGCCAATGACCGGATTGTCATAGATGTAGAAAATGGCGAACTGACTGCACATACAGAGGTTGTGGAGGAGGTTCTGTAATTCCAAAGGAGACCTTGTAATGCCAAAAGATCCGGTAATGTTATTAAGTTATGTAAACACCCAGCTAAGAGATTTTTATTCTTCCCTGTCTGCGCTGTGTGAAGATAAACAGTGCAGCATAGAAGAAATTACAGCAAAACTGGCGGGTATTGATTATGAATATGATGCCGCCAGAAATCAATTTGTATAAAGAATAAGAAAACAGCTTTTTCGGAAAGTGATGCAGCTCTCCGGGAAAGCTGTTTTTGGGTTATAAAACAATAAGCGTGCTGTCATACTTGCGGGAAACAGGCGGGGACTGTTATAATAGCAACAGAATCGGACGGTTATTTGCACAACGCTGTACTGGAGAGAGAAGAGGGAATACGTTATGAAGAAGATTGCTGTAGTAGAAGATGATAGGAGTCTCAGAACTGCTCTGGCAGGTCTGTTGCAGGAGAATGGTTATACGCCCTGCCTGATTCAGGATTTTATGGAAGCAGACAGGGAAATTCTGGAATCCCAGGCAGATTTAGTGCTTTTGGATATTATTCTGCCAGGAACCAATGGACAGGCAATTTTGAGAAATCTGAGGAAAAAATCCCAGGTTCCTGTGATGATGCTTACCAGCAAGGCAGAAGAAATGGACGAAATTCTGGCTATGAGTTATGGGGCAGATGATTATATTACCAAGCCCTATAATCCTACTTTGTTATTGTTGAAAATAGAGGCGATTTTTCGCAGAATGACACCGGAAAATCAGAAAACAGAGGTAGAATACAGAGGAATGCAGGTGGACTTGCTGCGAAGTACCATGAAGTATGATGGGCAGGAAGTAGTGCTTTCCAAGAATGAGATTTCCATTTTATATTACCTGATGAAGAACAAGGGGAAGATTGTTTCCAGGGATGAACTGATGGATTATCTCTGGGACTGCAATGATTTTGTGGATGATAACACACTTACAGTGAATATCAACCGTCTCAGAAAACGTCTGGAGGAAGTAGGACTTTCCGGTGTGATTGAGACCAGAAGAAGGCAGGGATATCTTTTAGTATGAATGTGAAAAACTATGTGAAAGACCATGGAATGTTCCTGATTATCTGGGCTTTACAGGCAGGAATTGTAGAGAGTATTTTGTGGATGTTTCATGCAAAGCTGCCGGTGCAGATTTTTGTTTTTGTGGTTCAGGGAATTGCTGTGTTTGGCATATTATTTTATGATTTTTCCAGAAAAAAGACTTTTTACAGAGACATGGAAGAGAGGCTAAATACACTGGAAGAGAAATATTTTTTGCTGGAAATGTTGAAGCGCCCGGAGTTTTTAGAAGGAGAATTGTTCTATGACACTATGGTGCAAATGGAAAAATCCATGAATGATGAAATCTATCGGCAGATACGGAAGAATAATGAATTTAAGCAGTATATTGAGACCTGGGTGCATGAAATTAAGCTGCCTATTGCCAGTATGCGCCTGCTTTTGAAAGATTACCGCGGGGGCTCTGCCAGAACCCTAAAGGAGCAGCTTGCCAGAACAGAAAGCTATGTGGAACAGGTATTGTACTATCTGAGGAGCCAGGTGCCGGAGAAGGATTATGTGATTCAGGAGTATTCCCTTAGAAGGATTACAGACCGGGTAATCGGAGAGAATAAGGACAGTCTGATTGGAAATCATGTGAGGATTTTCCAGGAGACAGAAGACCTTTGCGTGCTTACGGATGAGAAATGGCTGGGCTTTCTGGTGGGACAGATTTTCAGCAATGCTGTGAAATATCGAAAAGGAGAAAACCCCTGTATCCGCCTGTGGAGCGAAGTGGGAGATGGGCCTGTCAGGCTTCATATTCGTGATAATGGAATAGGAATTCCCACAGAGGATTTGCCCAGGGTATTTGAAAAATCTTTTACCGGAAAAAATGGAAGAACAGGTCAGGCATCTACCGGAATTGGCCTGTATCTGTGCAAAGAACTGGCAGAAAGGCTGGGACATAAAATAGAAGTATTCTCAGAGGAAGGGGAATATACGGAAGTGGTTCTCTCTTTTGAAAAGGGCGGGCATGTGAATTTTTAACCTTACAGCAATGTAAGGTTATTTTATGCAAAGAAATGGATAGGGAATGGTTTCTCTATTATAATGAGGGCAGAAACAAGGAAAGAGAGGAAGCAGATATGGAGAAACTATTAGAAGTTCAAAATCTTATGAAATTTTATGGCAATAAATCAAGTCTTACCAAGGCGGTTAATGACCTTAGTTTTATAGTGGAAAAAGGAGAATTTACTGCCATTATGGGAGCCAGCGGTTCCGGAAAAACCACTCTTTTAAACTGTATTTCCACCATTGACCGGGTAACAAGTGGCCATATTCTGGTGGAAGGAAGGGATATTACAAAGTTAAAAGGAAATGCTTTGATGAAATTCAGAAGAGAAAAATTAGGATTTATTTTCCAGGATTTTCATCTTCTGGATACCTTAAATGCTTTTGATAATATTGCCCTGGCGCTGCAGATTCAGAATGAAAAAACGGAAATCATACGAAAGAAAGTAAAGGAGGCAGCTCAGAAACTGGATATCACAGAGGTGCTGAAAAAATATCCTTACGAGATGTCAGGAGGACAGAAACAGAGAGTTGCCTGTGCAAGAGCCATGGTGACAGACCCTTGTTTTATCCTGGCAGATGAACCAACCGGAGCCCTTGACTCTCACAGTGCAGGAATGCTTCTTGGAAGCCTTCAATATATGAATCAGGATTTAGATGCTACCATTTTAATGGTAACCCATGACGCTTTCTCCGCCAGTTATGCAGGGCGTGTGTTGTTTATGAAAGATGGAAAACTATTTCATGAGCTACGCAGAGGCAGAGAGGAGAGAAAGGAATTTTTTGAAGAAATTATTCATGTGGTTTCCCTGCTGGGAGGTGATTTGAATCATGTTATTTAGACTTTCTGTGAAGAATTTTAAGAAAAGTATCCGGGATTATTCTATTTACTTTTTTACCATGATTCTGGGAATTGCGGTGTTTTATATTTTTAATGCCATTGAGACCCAGACTGCCATGATGGAGGTTACAAAGACCAAAGCGGCCATTGCGGATATGATGAATGGCGTTATGGATGGGGTGAGTATTTTTGTCTCCTTTATCCTGGGATATTTGATTGTTTATGCCAGCCGGTTTATGCTGAAAAAGCGGAAAATGGAGTTCGGGGTGTATCTGACTCTTGGCATGAGCAGGGTGAAGATTGCGGGGATTTTGTGGATGGAAACCATCTGGATGGGAGTGATTTCTCTGGCAGCAGGGCTGGTGATTGGAATGGGACTTTCCCAGCTTATGTCTCTGGTAGTTTCCTATTTATTTCAGGCAGATGTGTCCAGATTTGTTTTTGTGATTTCAGGAAAAGCAGTGGTGAAATCTATTGTTTACTTTTTAATTATTTATGCAGTAGTGATGATTTTCAATACCATAGCTATTGGACGCACCAGGCTTATTGATTTCATGACAGCGGGGAAGAAAAAGGAAAGAAATCTGCTGAAAAATCCTGTGGTTTCTGTGGTGATTTTCCTTCTGGCATGTGGAATTCTGGGATATGCTTATTATAATGTAACCGCAGGGGCAAAGAATTTGGCGTCTGAATATCAGGTTCTGACTCAGGTCATCCTTGGTATTGTTGGAACCCTTCTTGTGTTCTGGTCTTTTGCCGGATTTTTCATGTGGATTCTTGGAAAAATGCCAAAGGTTTATTATAAGAAAATCAATTCTTTTGTATTTGGGGAGATTTCCAATAAGCTAAATTCTACGGTGGTTTCCTGTAGTGTTATTTGCCTGCTTATATTCATGACCATTTGTATTTTATTCTCTGCCTTTGCCAGAAAAGATTTCAAAGAAGCAGAAGCGGAAAAGCTGGCGCCTGTGGATATTTCCATGGTAAAAGATTTGGAAGACGGGAAAACCATAGAAGAAGTAATGAAAGAAAAGAAGATTTCTCAGAAAGATTTTCAGGATGTATTAACCCTTACAACCTATCAGACCCAGGAGGTAACCCAGGGGGATCTTGTAGGAGATGCAGTAGAAAACTGGAAATTAGGGGAGGAATATCTGAAGCAGAAACTGGAAATTATTTCTGTCAGCGCATACAATCAGGCAGCCCAAAAGTATCATCTGCCTGCCTGTAAACTGGAAGAAAATCAGTATCTTATGGTGGCAGATATGGAAGGCGCAGTGGGGATTTTTAATAAAGGGTTAAAAGAAAATCCAGAGCTTACTATAAAGGGACAGACCTATTATCCAAAGGAAACAACCTGTCAGGATGGATTCCTGATGATGAATTATTCCCCGCAGAATCAAGGCTTTCTTGTGGTTCCGGATTCTGTAAAATTTACAGAAGAGGAACAGGGAAAGAACTATTTTATTGCTGATTATACAAAGGATACCAAGGCCTTCAGGGAAGAGGTGGATGAGAAATTTTATGAGCGTATGAATGGAAAATCTGAGAATGGATTTCCTGTATATTTTACGACACAGTCATCTGTTCATGACGATACCATAGGCAGCAGCGCCATGTATATTTTCCTTGGATTATATCTGGGAATCTGTTTCCTGATTTCCGGGGCGGCAGTCCTGTCTTTGAAGATTTTATCAGATGCGGCAGACAGCAAAGGAAAGTATCAGATTCTCCAGAAGCTGGGGTGTAATCAAAAGGAAATCTGCAGGGGACTTCGGAAACAGAACGGAACCGTGTTCCTTCTGCCGGTGATTCTGGCAGTGATTCATTCTATTTTTGGCATTCAGGTGTGTATGAATCTGCTGTCTATTTATGATACCAAGGGTGTCGGACCAGCGCTTTTGCTTACGGTGGTGCTTATTGGAATTATCTATGGTGGATATTATCTGGTGTCACAGCTTGGGTGTGAGAAAATCGTGAAGGAGTAGGACTTATCTGACTTGTATCTGTACCTGTCTTTGGGTATAATGGAGACAGATAAGAGCAAGGGTGGTGAAGTTCCATGGGAATTTATCTTAATTCTACCAATGATAAATTTAAAATTGCAGTAAACTCACAGATATATGTAGATAAAACAGAATTGATTCAGATTACAAATGGCCTGATGGCTACAAAATCCAGATTTTTATGCGTGAGCAGACCACGTAGATTTGGAAAATCCATGGCAGCAAATATGCTCAATGCATATTACAGCAAAGGGTGTGATTCTGGTGAGATATTTGCCGGACTCAAGATTGCAAACTCTGAGACTTATGAAAAATACAGGAATCAATATGATGTTATTTCTGTAAATATGCAGGAATTTTTAAGCAGAACCAAAGATGTCTATGAAATGATAAACAGACTGAAAAAATGCTTACCAGAGAGCTGGTAAAAGCCTATCCGGATGCAGATTACTTTGACAGGGAAGATTTAGCGCAGAGTATGCAGGATGCATATGAAGTCAGTGGATGTCCCTTTGTAGTGATTATAGATGAATGGGATTGTGTTTTAAGAGAGTATAAAAAAGACCAGGAAGCACAGAGATTTTATCTGGACTTTCTAAGGGATTTGCTGAAAGATAAGGGATATATTCATCTTGCATATATGACGGGAATTCTGCCTGTTAAGAAGTATGGAACTCATTCTGCTCTGAACATGTTTCGGGAATATTCTATGATGGATGCAGGGGAACTGGCAGAGTATGCGGGATTTCTGGAAAGTGAAGTAAAAGAATTGTGTGAAGCCTATCAAGTTGACTTTCAGGAGATGAAACGCTGGTATGACGGATATGAATTCAGTGAAGTAGGAGCAGTTTATAATCCGCAATCTGTGGTATTCAGCATACAGTCCAGAAAGTTTAACAATTACTGGAATCAGACAGAAACCTATGAGGCATTGCGGGAATACATTGACATGAATTTTGATGGGTTAAAGGATGCAGTTTTGAGGATGATGGGCGGAGAACATGTAGGAGTTTATACGGGAAGCTTTGCCAATGATATGACAAATTTTGCATCAAAAGATGATGTTATGACACTGTTGATTCATCTGGGATATCTGGGGTATGATTTTGAAAATGAAGAGGTATTCATACCCAATAATGAGATTATGAATGAGTTTGCAAATGCGGTTCGTAATTCTGACTGGGGTGAAGTGACGAAGGCATTAATACGTTCCAAAGAGACCCTTCAGGCTATCTGGGATAAAGAGTCAGGGAAGGTTGCGTCTGCAATCCAGGAGGCACATGTCGAGACTTCTTACTTACAGTATCATGATGAAAAGGCATTAAGCTATACCATTTCTCTGGCTTTATTTGCAGCCAGGAACTATTATATTGTAGTTCGTGAACTTCCAGTTGGAAAGGGGATTGCCGATATGGTCTATCTGCCTAAGAAGGAATTTCCCGAAAAGCCGGCTCTTGTAGTGGAACTGAAGTGGAATAAAACAGCACAGGGAGCTATAGCGCAGATAAAAAATAAGGAATATGGGAAAGCTCTGGAGGGATATATCGGAGAGATTTTGCTGGTGGGAATTAATTATGATCGAAAAACCAAAGAACATCAGTGCTGGATAGAAGAGTATCAAAAATAGTATACAATGGGTCATTGGAAATTGCCATGACCCACAGTATCTATAAGGGGATGTTTATTCATCCCATCCTTCATAAAACCGCACATTGACGCAGATAGTCCGTACAATATCCCCTTCCTGTAAGTCCATATCTCCTTCATCACTTACAGAGGGCAGTTCACAGTCCTCTTCGGACAGCTCCAAACTCAGCCAGTTATAGGCTGCTTCGTTGGCATTGTCAATGGCTTCGTCTAAGGTATCGCCTTCTGCGTAACAACATTCTAAATCAGGAAAATGCGCCTTAAATTTGCCGGATTCTGTTTTGCGGAAAACCGCGGGATATAAAAACTTCATAAGTAAAGCCTCCTTATTCATTATACTGGGGTTCAGTATATAATAAAAAATCAGTGCAGACAAGAGTCAGCGCACAGGAGATTTTTAGCGCTGCTCTGTCCGCTGCTGTTTGTGAGTGCGGCGGTATTCTGTGGGAGATACGCCCTCCAGCTTGCGAAATGCCTGAGAGAAGTAACTGCTGGAAGAAAAGCCCAGAGTGTGTGCAATATAAGAAAGAGAGAAGTCGGTAGTAATAAGAAGCTGCCGGCTTTCTTCAATTCTTCGCATGGCCAGATAGCTGATGGGGGAAATTCCGTATTCTTTGCTGAAAATGTGAACCACATGATATTTGCTGACGTGGGCAATCTGAGCAAGGTGTTCTAAGGTGATTTCTTCCTTATAATGGTTGTCAATATAGCGGCGGACCAGAGCGCAGATATGACTGGAACGCCGGTTTAAAGGAACCAGGGCAGCAGAAAATTTTGTCTGTCTCATAAGCTGAATCACCAGGATATCCAGAAAATCCTGACAAACCATTTCATAACCCACTGGTTTGGCTTCGATTTCTCTTTGCATGGTATGAAGATAAAAGAGGATATCTTCCATATGATTCTGGAAGTGAACCACACAAAAACGATCATCATCTTCATTTTGAAGGGAAAGCTGCAGATTTTCCACACCCAGAACAATATATTCCAGAGGCTGGGCGTTCAGGCTGGTCTCCGTATGTTCCACATTGGGATTAATGACGAATAAATCTCCCACATGCACAGGATAAAGTTCATTTTCAATGGAAAACTGTCCGCTCCCTCCAATGACAAAAAAAAGTTCAGTGAAGTCATGGGTGTGAGGAAGACTGTGCCAGTCCCCTCCGTATTTTGCAGTGCTTAAATAAAGCAGGCGGGCATCACTGTGAATAATACGGTCTTTTTCCTGAATCAGTGTATAGCGGTTACAGCTCATGATAAAATCTCCTTTGGAATATATTTTATATAAATTGTTGTTCTATGTCACATTTTGGCACCTCCTTACTATAACATAAATAAGAAAAGAAGGGAATATAAAAAGGAAACTGGACGGAAAGTTCTTTTTTATGACAATCGGAAGAAGTTTTATGAGATTTTGAAAGGGGAAGCATGCAGGATTCTGTATAAAAATCACAGGATATTTGCGAATACATGGAAAAAACAGTTAAAATACATAAAAACAGCAAGATATATAAAATAAAGCACAAGAATCGACTAGAAGAATTTGAGAAAAAATGTATACTGAAATTATTAAGAGTGTTGTGCATTCGTACAACATGGAAAACCAAAACCGCTTAAAGGAGGGTATTATTTATGAAACTGAAGAAGTTACTTGCAGTGATGCTTGCAGGAACAATGCTGTTAGGCAGCATGGCCGGATGCGGACAGAAGGCAGAAACAGAAGACAAAGGTGATGCCAAGACAGAAGGAAGCGCTGATAAGGGAAAGGATTCCGAAGGAAAAACAATTTCTGTAGCAGCTATTGAAACCGCATATGGCTCTGAAATGTGGACAAAGGTAGCAGAGGCATTTACAGAAGAAACAGGAATTAATGTAGAAGTAACAACAGACAAAAACCTGGAGGATGTAATTGGTCCTTCTATGCAGGGTGGCGAATATCCGGATGTTGTTCATCTGGCAACAGGACGTGAGGCAGCTCTTACAGAACAGTTTATTAAGGACAACCTGATTTCAGATATCACAGATGTACTGGATATGACAGTGCCAGGTGAAGATGTAAAGGTTTCTGAAAAAATCGCAGGTGGATTTACAGATACTTCTTTAACAAATCCATATGGCGATGGTAAAACTTATCTGGCTCCAATGTTCTATTCTCCATGTGGACTGTTTTACAATGCAGGCCTGTTTGAAGAAAAAGGCTGGACAATTCCAACAACATGGGATGAAATGTGGGAACTTGGTGATAAGGCAAAAGCAGAAGGCATTTCCTTATTTACATATCCTACAACAGGTTACTTTGATGCATTCTTCTATGCATTAATGTATTCTGCAGGCGGCCCGGAATTCTTTGATAAAGCTACTCATTATGAAGAAGGAATCTGGGATACAGAAGAAGCTAAAACATGTTTTGATATTGTAACAAAACTTGCTGAGTATACAAACCCAATTACACCTGCACAGGCAAATGATCAGGACTTTACACAGAATCAGCAGTTGGTTCTGGACAACAAAGCACTTTTCATGCCAAACGGTACATGGATTGTAGGAGAGATGGCAGAAGCTCCAAGAGCAGAAGGCTTTAAATGGGGTATGACAGCTCTTCCGGCAGTAAAAGAAGGCGGCGACCAGTATAGCTACACCTGGTTTGAACAGTGCTGGATTCCATCTGGTGCAGAAAACCAGGATGAAGCAAAACAGTTTATTTCCTTCCTGTACAGTGACAAAGCATGTGAAATCTTTGCAGAAGCTGGCGCTATCCAGCCTGTACTGAATATTGCAGATAAACTGGAAGGCGACAACGTAATGTTCTACTCTATCTATGATAATGGAGCAAAAGCTGCTATGGGTAACTTTGCACCATTTGACGCAGTTGCAGGCCTTGATGTCCGTAAGAATTTCTTTGACCCTGTAAACTCTTTAGTTGAAGGTTCTATTACAGAAGATGACTGGATTAAAGGTGTAAAAGAAGCAAGTGACCAGATGAGAGAGAATCTGAAATAATTCACCTGAACAGTTACTGATAAGTAGACTGCTTTTGGGGCAGCAGATGTCTGCTGCCCCTTCTTTGTTGCAAGAAGAGAAAGGAATTGTGATTTTATGAGAAAAAATAAAGACCGCAGCGTTTTCTTATTCTTATGCGTTGCTCCGGCAGTAATTCTCTTTTTCATCTTTATGATTGTACCTACGATAAATGTTTTTCGTATGTCATTATTTGAAAGAGGTGCCTATTCTCCTACAGAAACTTTTGTAGGTCTGGATAACTTTAAACAACTGTTTGCGGATACTAATTTTATCCGTTCCATGCAGAATACAATTCTGCTGATTATTGTGGTAACGATTGTAACTTTTGGTTTTGCTTTAGTTTTTGCGGCAATCCTCACAAGAGAAAAAATCAAAGGTCAGAATTTCTTCCGGGTTATCTTTTATATTCCTAACATTCTTTCCATTGTTGTTATTTCCGGTATTTTCTCCGCGATTTATAAACCGGAGAATGGAATGTTAAACAGCATTATCGGATTTTTTAAGGATATGACAGACCCTATCTTGTGGAAGGGCGAGAAGCTGGTTATGATCAGCATTATCATTGCCATGGTATGGCAGGCGATTGGATACTACATGGTTATGTATATGGCGTCTATGGCCAGCGTACCTATGAGTTTATACGAAAGCGCCAGCCTGGATGGTGCAGGACGTCTTACTCAGTTTTTCCAGATTACCCTGCCGCTTATCTGGACTAATATCCGTACTACACTGACATTCTTTATTATTTCTACCATTAATATGGCATTCCTGTTTGTAAAGGCTATGACCTCCGGCGGTCCAAATGGCGCCTCAGAAGTTGCGCTGAGTTATATGTATGGACAGAAAGATGCCGGATTATATGGTTATAGTATGGCTATCGGAGTAGTAATCTTTGTCTTTTCCTTTGCGCTGTCTGCACTGGTAAATAAGGCAACAGAACGTGAACCATTGGAATTCTAGAAAGGAGAGCAAATGATGAATCAAGGAAATGCAACTCATACTGCTTCCTTAGGTCAGAAGCTGTATAAGGTCTTTATATATTTTGTGCTGGCTCTGCTTGCAGTGGTTATTATCGTACCCGTTGCCTGGGTGTTTATGGCTTCTATTAAACAGAACAGCGAGTTTTATGGAAATCCATGGGCATTGCCAAAAGGTGTTTACTGGCAGAACTTTGTGGACGCCTGGAGCGGCGCTAAGATGGGTGAGTACATGCTGAACTCTGTATTTGTAACAGCTTTGGCATTGATTATTCTTCTGGTGGTTGCGCTGCCGGCTGCTTATTGCCTGGCGCGTATGAAATTCAGAGGCAGAAAATTCTTAAACGTGGCATTTATGGCTGGATTGTTTATCAATGTAAACTACATTGTAGTGCCGATTTTCTTAATGCTTCGTGATGGAGATAACTGGTTTAAATCACTGCTTGGCAGAACCTTTTTGCTGAATAACCTGGTTGTTCTGGCGATTGTATATGCTGCTACAGCACTGCCCTTTACTATTTATCTGCTGAGTGGGTATTTTGCAACTCTGGCTCATGATTATGAGGAGGCTGCTTATATTGATGGAGCAGGCTATATGACTACCATGGTGAAGATTATTTTCCCTATGGCAAAGCCTTCCATTATCACCATTATTTTGTTTAACTTCCTCTCTTTCTGGAATGAATATATTATTTCCATGACATTGATGAATTCGGCAAAGGGAACGAGAACCCTGCCGGTTGGTCTGCTGAATCTGATGCAGGCGCAGCAGTCTGCTGCTCAGTATGGTACCATGTACGCAGGTCTTGTGCTGGTAATGCTTCCTACTCTGATTTTGTATATTTGTGTACAGAAGCAATTAACACAGGGTATGACCGTAGGTGGACTGAAAGGATAAGGTGAAGAGAATGAAATTCTGGAAAGAACATGCTGCTTTGCGTGTGGCGCTCTTAATCATTTTGTTTGTATTGTCACTGTTTCTGGTCATTGCAGGCTGGAAGATGACAGGCGAGCTGAAGGGGCTTGGAATGATGGTACTTGGAACAGGAACCTTATTAATTGCCCTGGCTATTTACAATGCGCCTTTTAAGGACGCAAAATAAAAATAAATATTAAGAAAGAGGCTGTCGGTATGTGCTATAAGATACGGCGGCCTCTTTTTTGATTGCAAGCCAGGGGCTTTCATGATAGTATTAATCCGTAAAGAAAGGATGTGCTGATATGAGTTCTTATGAGAACTTTGCCAGAGTGTATGATTTGTTTATGGACAATATTCCTTATGAAGAGTGGTGCGGATATCTCACCGGATTGTTACAGGAATATGGAGTTACAGAGGGACTGGTGCTGGAACTGGGATGCGGAACCGGAAATATGACCAGACTTCTGGCAAACAGGGGATATGATATGATTGGCGTGGATAATGCGCCGGATATGTTGGAAATCGCCATGGAAAAAAGGCAGGCTGAGGGACAGGATATTCTGTACCTGTTTCAGGATATGCGGGAATTTGAGCTTTACGGGACGGTAAAGGCTGTGGTATCTCTTTGCGACAGTATGAATTATATCCTGGAAGAAGAGGAACTGCTCCAGGTGTTTCGGCTGGTGAATAATTATCTGGATCCGGGCGGTGTGTTTATCTTTGATTTGAATACTGCGTATAAATACAGAGAGGTTCTGGGAGAGCAGACCATAGCGGAAAACAGGGAAGATGCCAGCTTTATCTGGGATAATTATTATGACCCGGATGAGCAGATAAATGAGTATGATTTAGCGCTTTTTATTCCGGAAACCATACAGGGAGAAACCCTATACAGAAAGTATGAGGAGACTCACTATCAGAGGGCTTATGAAATAGAAAATGTAAAGGAAATGCTGGAACAGGCAGGAATGGAGTTTGTAGCAGTTTATGATGCTTTTACCCATGAAGCGCCAAAACCCGGCAGTGAACGTGTGTATTTCATAGCCAGGGAAAAAGGAAAACAATTAGAAAATAAGGACAAAAAGGAGATTTGATATGGGAGATTATATTGTTCGGGCAACAGCGGCAAACAGCCAGATTCGTGCGTTTGCAGCAACCACAAGGGAACTGGTAGAATACGCAAGAGCAGCGCATAATACCAGCCCTGTGGCAACTGCAGCCCTGGGACGTCTGCTGACTGCAGGCTCTATGATGGGGATTATGATGAAAGGTGACAAGGACCTTCTGACTTTACAGATTCATGCCAGTGGTCCCTTAAACGGTATGACTGTAACAGCAGATGCAAAGGGAAATGTAAAGGGATATGTTGGAAATCCAAACGTTGTGATTCACGCCAACGAAAAAGGCAAATTAGATGTGGCAGGAGCTGTTGGGATTGGCTTTATGAATGTCATTAAAGATATGGGATTAAAGGAGCCATACCTGGGACAGACAGAACTGAGAACCAGTGAGATTGCAGAGGATTTAACCTATTATTTTGCTACCAGTGAGCAGGTTCCGTCTTCCGTAGGTTTAGGAGTTCTCATGGAAAAGGACAACACAGTGAAGCAGGCTGGGGGCTTTATTTTACAGCTCATGCCTTTTACAGAAGAAGAGGTAATTAATCGTCTGGAGGAGAATCTGAAACGTGTAACCTCTGTAACTGGAATGCTGGAAGAAGGAAAAACGCCGGAAGGGATTCTGGAGACTTTGCTGGAAGGTTTTGACATTGAAATCAATGACAGGGTTCCCACACAATTTCACTGTAACTGCAGCAAGGAGCGTGTAGAAAAGGCATTAATCAGCATTGGACGCAAAGAAATCCAGGAGATGATTGATGAAGGAAAAGAAATTGAAATGAACTGTCATTTCTGTAATAAAAATTATAAGTTCTCAGTAGAGGATTTGAAGAGAATTCTGCACGAATGCAGAAGAAGATAAAATGTTTGAAGGGCTTAGAAAAGGCGGAAAGGTGTGGTGAAATATGAAGGACGGATTCATCAAAGCAGCGGCAGCAACACCCAGAATCCAGGTTGCGGATTGCGTGAGTAATACCAGAGAAATCATTGAAAAAGCAAAGGAAATGAGTCAGGCAGGAGCCAGAATTCTGGTATTTCCTGAGCTTAGTATTACAGGCTATACCTGTGGGGATTTGTTCTGGCAGGAGAGGCTTCTTACATCTGCAAAAGAGCAGCTTCTTAAAGCGGCAGCAGCATTAAAAGATGTGGAAGGACTGATTTTTATAGGCCTTCCCCTGGTATTTGACGGTAAGCTTTATAATACTGCCGCAGTGTTAAACCGGGGAAATATTCTGGGGATTGTTCCCAAGATTCATCTGCCAAATTATGGTGAATTTTATGAGGCGCGGCATTTTGCTTCGGGACGAGGTGTGGAAGGAAGTGTGAAAATAGGAGATCAGGAAGTGGCGTTTGGCAGCAATCTTCTCTTTACTTGCGAAGAGTTGCCAGGGCTTACTGTAGCCGCAGAAATCTGTGAAGATTTATGGGCACCTGCTCCCCCAAGTGTGGCACATGCCATGGCAGGAGCAACCGTAATCGTAAACCTGTCTGCCAGTGATGAAACCGTTGGAAAGTCAGATTACCGCAGAGCCCTTATAAAGGGGCAGTCTGCAAGATTGCTGTGCGGCTATGTCTATGCAACAGCCGGAAATGGAGAATCCACCCAGGACCTGGTATTTGGAGGGCAGAATCTTATTTGTGAGGACGGAAGTGTTCTGGCAGAGGCGGAAATGTTCCAGAATCAGACCATTTACGGAACCTTTGATATTCAGAAGCTTTGCGGGGAAAGGCAGCGGATTTCTACCTGGGAGGGAGAGCAGTGTCAGGGCTATACCAGGATTGCTTTTCATCTGCCAGAGGAAGAAACCAGCATAAACCGCAGATTTGCAGCTAATCCTTTTGTGCCGGAGGAGACAGCAGAAAGAAACAGAAGATGTGATGAAATTCTTACCATCCAGGCCATGGGTCTGGTAAAACGTCTGGAACATACCCACAGTAAAGGAGCTGTGCTGGGAATTTCTGGCGGTCTGGATTCAACTCTGGCGCTTCTGGTAACAGCGCGGGCTTTTGATATTCTGGGATTGGACAGAGAGGGAATTACCGCAGTTACCATGCCTTGTTTCGGAACCACAGACCGGACCTATACCAATGCCTGTGAGCTTACCAGAGGACTGGGAGCTGCCTTAATGGAAGTTGATATTAAGAAAGCGGTTCTTCAGCATTTTGAGGATATTGGACAGGATTTTCATACTCATGATGTCACATTTGAAAACGCCCAGGCAAGAGAGAGAACCCAGGTGATTATGGACATTGCCAACCAGAAGGGCAGTATGGTCATCGGAACAGGGGATTTGTCTGAGCTGGCACTTGGATGGGCTACTTATAATGGCGACCATATGTCCATGTATGGAGTAAACGGTTCAGTGCCAAAGACGCTGGTGCGTCATCTGGTTCAGTATTATGCAGATACCTGTGGAGAAGAGAAGATTCGTAGGATTCTTCTGGATGTGCTGGACACACCGGTAAGTCCGGAACTGCTTCCTCCGGAAGATGGCAAAATATCCCAGAAAACAGAGGATTTGGTAGGACCTTATGAGCTGCATGACTTTTTCCTGTATTATATGCTGAGATTCCACTTCGCACCGGCTAAAATTTATAGAATGGCAAAGATGGCCTTTGCCGGAAATTACGAAAATGAAGTGATTTTAAAGTGGATGAAAAAGTTTTACTGGAGATTCTTTTCCCAGCAGTTTAAGCGTTCCTGTCTGCCGGATGGACCGAAAGTAGGCAGTGTGGCTGTTTCCCCAAGAGGAGATTTACGGATGCCAAGTGATGCCTGTGTGCGCATTTGGATGGACGAAATAGAAAGCCTGTCATAGAATTTGTGGAGGAGACAGTATGGTTGATATTTTATTGCAGTTGATTATTTACAGCTTTCTGGGGTGGTGCTGTGAGAGTATCTATTGCTCTCTTGGAAGAGGAGAGTGGATAAACCGCGGCTTTCTGACCGGGCCTTTTTGTCCCATTTATGGAGTGGGGGCTGTGGTAACTCTTGGCTTTCTGAAGTTTTTGCCCAAGAGTGTGATGGTGGTTTTTTTAGGCGGAATGTTGATGACTTCTACGTTGGAATATTTTACAAGCTGGCTCATGGAGAAGCTGTTTAATGCCAGATGGTGGGATTATTCCAAGCGTCCTTTTAATATAAAAGGAAGGGTATGTTTGCTGAATTCTACTCTGTTCGGACTGCTGTGCCTGTTCCTTTCCTTTGATTTAAATCCGCGTATTGAGTCCCTGCTGGCAGCTTTTAGTATGGATTTTAAATGGGGTTTTCTGGTTGCATTTTTCTTATATTTTGCAGCGGATTTTGCTCTGGCGGTGAAGAGTGCCCTGGGTATTAATCTCAGACTTCGGGTACTTGCAGAGCTTCGGGAAGAGTTACAGGAGAAGTATCAGGAGTGGAGTGCAAAGCTGGAATTTGCGCAGCTGGAAGAGAAAATTTTGAATTCGGATATCAGGGAAGAGTTGCTGGAAAAAATCCATAAAAAACAAAAAGAAGTGGGCTTTTTTGAGCGGCGTCTTATGAAATCTTTCCCGGAAATGGTAAATAAAAGCTATCCGGAGCGTTTAGAAGAACTGAAAAAGAGCTTAAAGAAAAGAAAACAGGAGGAGGAAAAGGGATGAAATACGATTTTACATCGGTCATTGACCGGAGAGGCTGGGATGCTATTGCTGTAGATGCGGTGTATGAGGAGCCGGGCTTTGGACCGGATGCTCCAAAAGAGGGATTTGATGTGATTCCTATGTGGGTGGCAGATATGAATTTTAAAGCAGTTCCAACCATTCAGGAAGCTATGATTCACAGGATTGAGCATCCTGCTTACGGGTATTTTAATCCAAGAAAAGAATATACAGATGCTATTATTTCCTGGCAGGAAAAAAGAAATGGAATTACCGGTTTGCTGCCGGAACATATTGGTTATGAAAATGGTGTTCTGGGCGGAGTTATCAGCGTGCTGAATGTTCTCTGTTCAAAAGGAGATAAGGTGCTCTTGCATTCTCCTACCTATATTGGTTTCACCTCTTCTCTGGAGAATAATGGGTACAAAATTATTCATTCTCCGCTGGTTTTAGATGAAAATCAGGTGTGGCGCATGGACTTTGAGGATATGGAAAAGAAGATAAAAGAAAACCATATTCATGCGGCTGTGTTCTGCTCTCCTCATAACCCCTGTGGGCGTGTGTGGGAACGCTGGGAGATTGAGAAAGCCATGGAAATTTATAAGAAATACCATGTGTTTGTTATTTCTGATGAAATCTGGTCAGACTTAATTTTAGAGGGAAAACATATTCCCACCCAATCCATTTCAGAGGATGCCAGAAACCGCACGGCTGCCATGTATGCGCCTTCCAAAACCTTTAATCTTGCAGGATTGGTAGGCTCTTATCACATTATTTATAATTCCTGGCTGCGTGACAGGGTGGAAAAGGAATCGTCCCTGAGCCATTATAATGCTATGAATGTGTTGTCCATGTACGCTTTGATTGGGGCATACAAAGAGGAAGGTCAGCAGTGGGTGGATGAGCTTTGCCAGGTATTAAAGGATAATGCAGAGTTTGCCTGTACCTATATTCAGGAGCATTTTGAAGGGGTAGAAGTATCAAAGCCCCAGGGAACCTATATGCTGTTTCTGGATTGTAAAAAATGGTGTGAGAGGCATGGGAAGACTATGGATGAGCTTCTCAAAGCCGGCTGGGATGTAGGCGTGGCATGGCAGGACGGAAGAGCCTTTCATGGACCAAGCCATATCCGTATGAATCTGGCGCTGCCATTATCCAGGGTACAGGAAGCTTTTGAACGGTTGAGACAGTATGTATTTTAAAACAGGGCGGTGAACAGGTGTGAAAAAAAGCTATGAGATTATGCATGGAAATAAAATAACAGCCAGAATCCATACACAGGGACAGTGCGTGATTTATGAGCCGGATTTTATGCCATATAATCTTTTCTTAGATGATACAGAAGAAGACATTGATACCCTGGTAAGTAATATTACCAATTTTTATTACTGGTGCGCCTCCCGTATGCTTACGTTGGACAGAAAGTATGTAAAAGAAATCCTGAACAGCATTGGGGCAGTACAGGCTATGACAGACAGAGAGCGGGCACAGATTGCCCTTGCCTACCGATGCGTATCTCTTATGGATATCTACTGGGTGAGAGAAGAGGGAGATAACATCACTTTTGACCAGATTAATTTGTATGAAAATCATTTGGATAATGCTTTTGTGGAGGTGGCATTAAGAGGGAAGCAGATGTCTGTTCAGAATGAAAGCCTGGCAAGAGACTTGTTTACCCGTGGGTGTTTTCCAAAAGCCTGGGTTCGCCGGGAACAGGGATTTCAGCTTTTGAAAGATGGAGACAAAGCAGCAGTGGAAAATGAAATTCTGGCAAGTAAGGTGTGTCAGTGTTTTCGGTGCAGTCAGGTTCTTTATCAGGAGGGCGTGTATCAGGAAGAAAAGGTATCTGTGAGTAATCTCATAACCTCCCGGAAGTATTCTATTGTGTCCAGAGAAGCGTTTGAAATTTATGCAATGAATGAAGAATTGAATCCTCTGTCTTATATTTTAGAACTGGATGCCTATGGATATTATATGATGAATCTTCTGGATTATCTCATTGGAAATACAGACCGCCACTGGGGAAACTGGGGCTTTCTCATAGATAATGAGACTAATAAACCAGTGTCTTTGCACCCTCTTATGGATTTTAATCAGGCTTTTCAAAGCTACGAAACTTTGGAAGGCGCCAACTGTCAGACAGAATTTCCCCGCATTCTCACACAGAAAGAAGCTGCCCTGGAGGCAGTGGAAAAAGTGGGCTGGAACCAGATTGCTGAGATTCAAGAAGAATGGTTCCAGGACAGGGAAAAAGAGTATGAGATGCTAATGAATCGTATGAAAATACTGCAATAAATTAAAAAAGAGCTATTACAGAAATGCAATTTTAGCAAAAAAACAGGGATGTAGATTCGCCGGAATCGCATCCCTGTTTTAGTTACGTATTTTTAATATTGTTTATTCTTCGTATCCTTTTGGATTCTGTGACTGCCATCTCCAGGAGTCTTCGCACATCTCTTTGATGCCAAATTCTGCTTTCCAGCCTAATTCTTTTTCTGCTTTTTCGGCGCTGGCATAACAGGTAGCAATATCACCGGGACGACGTGGTTTGATGACATATGGAACGCTTACACCTGTAGCGGCTTCAAAGTTTTTCACAATATCCAGTACGCTGTAGCCATTTCCGGTTCCAAGGTTGTAGATATTTAATCCGGATTTATCTTCCAGTTTTTTCAGAGCTTTTACATGGCCTTTTGCCAGGTCTACCACATGAATATAATCTCTGACACCGGTTCCGTCAGGAGTGTCATAATCATTTCCAAATACGCCTAATTCTTTTAATTTTCCAACAGCAACCTGTGTGATGTATGGCATCAGGTTGTTTGGAATTCCATTAGGATTTTCGCCAATAGTTCCGCTTTTGTGAGCCCCGATTGGGTTGAAATATCTTAAAAGAACAACGTTCCATTCAGGGTCAGCTTTCTGGATATCCGTAAGAATTTGTTCCAGCATGGACTTGGTCCATCCGTATGGATTCGTACACTGTCCTTTGGGGCATTCTTCTGTAATAGGAACAAAAGCAGGGTCTCCGTAAACCGTAGCAGAGGAGGAGAAGATGATATTTTTTACATTGTGTTTTCTCATAACATCTACCAGAGTCAGAGTTCCGGCAATGTTGTTTTCATAGTATTCCCATGGTTTTGCTACAGATTCTCCAACTGCTTTTAATCCGGCAAAATGGATACAGGAATCAATGGATTCTTTATCAAAAATTTCGTTTAAAGCATCTCTGTCCAAGATATCAGCTTTGTAAAAAGGAACTGATTTTCCTGTGATTTTTTCTACGCGTTCTAAGGATTTCGGGCTGGAATTGGAAAGATTATCCAGTACAACTACATCATAACCTGCATTTTGAAGTTCAATGACTGTGTGGCTTCCAATATAACCTGCGCCGCCTGTTACTAAAATTGCCATAGCTGATTCCTCCTATTTTGAAAAGCCATATTTTTTAACAATGGCATTCATGGTTTCCAGTTTTTCTTCCATGTCTTTTACCAATGTGAATTGAGTTCTGGCACGATCTAAATTATGTCCGTCTCTGTGAACTTTAAAGTAGTGATCCCCTTCCAGATAGTCAGTAAGGAAGCGCATTCCACATTCATAAGTCATGGTCATGGCTCCAACAGGCAGCATTTCTAATTCTGCTTCTGTAAGACTTCCCTGACATCCTTCAATAAATCCTTTGGTATATAATTCAAACAATTCCATGCTGCAGGAAACTTTGGATAAATCTCTTTCATCTTCCTCAGCAGTGCTGGCGCCGAAACGAATAGAATCCCCAAAATCATTGACAGCAAGACCAGGCATAACGGTGTCCAGATCAATAACACAGATTGCTTTTCTGGTTTCATCATCAATCATAATATTATTTAATTTTGTATCATTATGAGTAACGCGAAGAGGAAGTTTGCCTTCTGCCTGCATATCGCACAGAGTATGTGCCAGAGCTTCTCTGTCCAGGACAAACTGAATCTCTTTTTGGACATCCTTGGCACGGCCCATGACGTCTTCGGCTGCTGCCTTTTTAAATTTGGCAAAGCGGTCTACCGTATTGTGGAAGTTTACAATGGTTTCGTGGAGCGTCTGTGCCGGATAATCTGCCAGTAATCCCTGGAAATGCCCAAAGGCAACAGCGCTCTGATAGAAGTCTTCCTTATTCTGCACCAGGTCATAAGTAGCAGCGCCCTCAATGAAAATATAAGCTCTCCAGTAGTCTCCTGCCTGGTCTACAAAGAAGTTTTTATCTTCTTTTGTTGGAACCAGATTTAAGGTTTCTCTTTCAGGGTCTCCGCCTTTTTCCAGGATTTTTTTGCGTAGCCACTGGGTAACACCAGTAACATTTTCCATTAATTCTTCTGGATGTAAGAAGATGGTTTTGTTCATTCTCTGTAAAATATATCTTCGTGTTGTTCCATTTTCTTCAAAGGTTACGCGGAAGGTATCATTGATGTGACCGCTTCCATAAGGAATCCCTTCCATATAGGTTCCCTGAAACTGAAATGCATCAATAACTTCTGGTCTGATTTCTGCCATTTTATTTGTCCTCCCACAGTTTTTCAGGGTATAATCCCTGGTCTTTTAAGTTCTGGATAGCAGCGACTACCACAGGTTTATCTTCTTTATAAGTTACTCCGTACCATTTATCCAGAGACTTCAAAACCTGAACAGTTGCCTTTCCTTCTTTTAATAATTCGTCCACAACAAAAGGCAGGAAATATTCACATTTTAATGGATTTTTCTCCAGATTTTCATTTAAAAAGTTTGCAAAACGTGCCTGTAATTCTTTCAGAATACTCTCTGTAAAGCCCCACATATTCATAGAAACAGTGCTTCCTTCTGGAATGGTAACCCAGGTAGCGCCATCATCCTCGGTGTAAGCAGCGCCATCATCTTTTTTCTCAATATGGGTTCTTTCATGAATTTTCTGAAGGTATCCTTCCTCATCTGTGACGCAGACACCTCTTGCTACATGACCGTTTTCTGTTAAGGTGTTTTCCAGTACATAGCCTACCATGGTGTAGCGGTATTTTTCATCATCTTCGTGGGTAGTGAGATAATCATAAATCATCTGGAAAGCATGTGTTCCATAGTAGTCATCAGCATTAATAACTGCAAAAGGAGCATCTACAGTGCCAAGGCAGCTTAAAATAGCGTGTCCTGTTCCCCATGGTTTTACTCTGCCTTCCGGGACAGCAAAGCCTTCCGGAAGATTGTTCAAATCCTGGAATACATATTCTACTTCAATGACCTTGCTGAGTCTGTCTCCAATGGCAGCTTTGAAGTCTGCTTCGTTCTCTTTTTTGATAATAAAAATGACTTTTTCAAAGCCTGCTTTTACTGCATCATAGATGGAAAAATCCATGATAATATGTCCCTGAGAATCCACCGGATCAATCTGTTTCAGACCTCCGTAGCGGCTTCCCATACCTGCTGCCATTACTACTAATACTGGTTTTTTCATGTGAAATTCCTCCCGTTCTTATTTAGGTTTTTACACTATTTGTATGGTTTTATTTTATCAAAAAAGGGCGAAAATTCCTTTGCACAAAATTTCAAAGTTTTGGCACTTTCTACTGATTTTTTGAAACAAAAAAGGACGCTGCATATAAATACAACATCCTTTTTTTCAGGCAATGGAAACAAGGAGTTAGCCTTTGATTCCGCCTGTAACACCGCCAATAATTTTCTCAGAAAGGAAAACATAGAGGATGAAAGTTGGCAGAAATACGATGATAACTGCGGCAAACATTCCTGCCCAGTCTCCGGTGTATTTCATGGAGTTAATCATACCGTATAAGCCTGGAGCAACTGGTTTTAATGCGTCTGAACTTGCAAAAATCAGAGACAGGAAATATTCGTTCCAGATATTAATAAAGTTAAAAATGGTTACGGTAACAATACCGGACTGTGCCATAGGAAACATAATCTTCCAGAAGGTTCTCATAGGAGGACATCCATCAATTGCGGCTGCTTCTTCGTAAGTTTTAGAGATATTACTGAAGAAAGTCAGCAGGAAAATCGTGGTATAGGGAACGTTAATACCTACATATAAAAGAATTAAGGTTCCTTTTGCCAGAGGAATATTGTTTAAGATTCCAAGGCCGGAAATCACGCTGAATAAAGGAAGTACCACCATGATTGCCGGAACACCCATAGCAGATACAAAGCTGGTCTGGATGAATTTATTTGCAATAAACTCAAAGCGTGAAAGTACATAAGCAGCAGGAGCACATACCAGAATCAGCAGCGCACAGGAAACAACAGAGTATAAAAGTGAGTTCCCGAAGAATACTGCCACACCGGAGCCATTCCAGGCTTTGGCATAGTTTTCAAAATGCAGGCCTGTTTCAAATTTCAGCGCTTTCCCCTGAAAGATTTCAGGAGTGGTGGAGAAGCTGGCACAAAATACCCATCCAAGCAGTACAATGGTAAAAATAACCCAAATCAATAAGATGATGTAACCGGGGGCAAGTTTCAGCTCTTTTTTTAAGTTAAAAGGTTTCCGTGGTTCTTTTTCTTTTGCCATAACTGTTCCCTCCTTTAAAATTCTAAGTCATCATCTTTGATGAACTTGTTGCACACAGTAAATATCAGGACTACGCAAAGGCTCAGGAGTACACCGATGGCTGCGCCAAGACCGGAGTTACGTTCTGTTACTGTATTACCGCCACCGAAAATCTGCATGTACATGTAAACATAGGGAGTAATCGTCTGAGTGTCAGCAGTAACAGTGGAGAATAACTGTGACCACACAAAGAATCCAACAGAGCTTACAGACCACATGGTCAGGTTTGTCTTAAACACACCTTTTAAAAGAGGAAGTGTCATATAACGGAACTGCTGTACTTTATTTGCACCGTCAATGGTAGCTGCCTCATAAAATTCAGGGCTGATACGTTCAATACCGGAAAGCCAGATTAACATATGATAGCCAACCATACCGAAGCAGTAAGCCAGAAGCAGGGCATAGAACTTATGCTCATTATCCAAAAACTGAACCTTTGCCAGTTCGTCTAATCCAAGTTTGGTAAACAGGTTTTTCAGAAGCCCAAACTGAGGGCTGTATACATACTGCAGCCACATGGTTGCCAGCGCTACCGCACTTACAATGTTAGGCATATAAATAATGGCACGAAACAGTTTTTTGAAACGGATGCCGCTGGATAAGATTGCTGCAAAAAGCAGGGACAGAAGCAGAACAATGATTCCGCCAATGAGCCAGATGCGGAAAAGATTATAAAATGCTGTACGGAACAGGCTTGTATTCATGAGTTTTACATAGTTGTCGATTCCAACAAAACTCCATGCGCTCATGGGGTCTGTAACACCTTCAATTTTAAAGAAACTCATAATTACAGTTCTTATAATTGGATACAGGAAAATACATATAAATAAAACAACTGCAGGTGTCAGGAATGCGACAATCATAGTCTTATTTTTCTTCAAATAAGTTTCCTCCTCTCTAAAAACCAGCTAAAAAAGGAAGGCGGCAGAGTAACACGATGCCGCCTTCCTGATAATCTGTTTAGAATTTATTTTGCAGCGCTCTGCATTGCACTTACAAATTCATCTGCTTTAATAGTACCAGCCATTAATTTAATGAAGTTCTCTTTTAAAACAGGTGTGATATCAACATTTGTTTCAACGCCTGCTGCCCAGGTAAAGCGTGCTGTGGTCTGTTCAATAACAGGTTTTGCGCAGCTAACCATTTCCGGCCATTCAGAGTTTGTTGTATCTGAAGGAATACCAATGGATTCGTCAGCCAGCTTCTTGTCATAGTCGCCTTTGGTTATGTAAGCAATCAGATCAAATGCTTCTTTTGCCATTTTTGTATCTTTGTTAATACCAAATACCTGTGCGCCGATGTTGTTGGTTTCAATACCGTTTGCACCGTTTTCCAGTTCAGGATATGCGAAGCATCCCCATTCAAAATCAGGACCTGTCATACCTTTTACTTCGTTTGGAAGCCAGGAACCGTTTAAGTACATTGCTGCAGTTCCTGTAGCAAGTTCTGTGTTCTGTCCTGCCGGCCATACATTGGAACCAACCATTTCAGAATAGTAACCCTTGCTTGCCAGTTCTTCGATATCTTTTGCCATCTTAAGAACAGCAGGGTCATCCCATTTGCCTTCCGTAACAATTTCAACAACTTTTTCTTCGCCTACCAGTCTTGCAAGGTGATAACCAACAACGCTTGTTGCATAAGCATCATCCATGGTCATTGGTGTAATGCCTGCATCTTTTAATTTCTGACATACATCTAAGAATTCATCCCATGTAGTAGGTTCTTTTTCGATTCCGGCTTTCTCAAACAATGCTTTGTTATAGAAGAAAGCAAATACGTTTGGCTGATATGGAATGGTTTTTAAGGTGCCGCCACCAGCATCACGGCAAGCTGCCATAAGGGTTGGGTTTGCTGTGGATTCATAATCAGCTTCTTTTGCCAGATCTTCCAGATCCAGAAGATATTTTGCATACATAGTATTTACACGGTCAATATCTTCATCAAAAATATCAATCTGTGTACCGCCGTCCAGTGCAGGCTGGAGAGCTTCACGGTTGCCGGTACGTCCTTTAAACTGTAAGTCTACTTTTACTCCGGTCTCTTCTGTGTAGGCATTTACAGCTTCCTGGATAACCTGTCCCTGAGGTTCTGTGGATTCCCACATGGACCAGTATACCAGGGTATCACCGCTGGATTCTGTTTTTCCCTCGTCACCGCCATTTTCCTTTGCGGTATCCTCTGTTTTAGGTTCTTCTTCTTCTGCATCGCCTGAACCGCCGCAACCAGCTAAAACAGACATAGCCATCACGCTGCTAAGTAAAACGCTGATAATTTTCTTTTTCATTTTACAGCCTCCTTGAAATAGTATTCTTTGCTTTTGTGGCTCTATTGTAACATTTGTTTGGTTAAAATGTATTTGCACAATATGCCTCTTTATGTGTACAAAAGTTATTTTGTACAAAAAAATATAGTATTTTCGAATAAAGATATGCATATTTTATATTTCTGGTAAGGAGAAACTGGATATAGAGTTTGTGATTAGTCAATTCGATGGTTTTACATGCGAAAATAAAAGGGCATGTAGAAATTCCTGAGACGCGGTGTTTTTTATACAAAAGATAGATTTTTTTCTGATTTTTCAGTATAATGGAGACAGTACATTTTAACATTGTTGGGGAGGCTATGTTATGGCTTTTACAAGCTTGGAACTATCGGAAATTATACAGATCCGAAAGATTGTGACAATACACTATTTTGAATATATGAGTGATTACAGTTTCCCGGGAGAGAAACACGATTTCTGGGAGTTTTTATGTGTGGATAAAGGGGAAGTGGATATTATTGCAGAGGACACGCCATATACCCTGAGGAAAGGGCAGATCGTTTTTCACAAGCCCAATGAGTTTCATACGGTTAAGGCAAATGGGAAAATTGCCCCGAATCTGGTGGTGATTTCTTTTGAGTGCGATTCTCCTTACATGAAATATTTTGAAAATTTGATTACCAGTATTGGGGAGAAGGAACGGAATCTGATTGCACAGATTATTTATGAGGCAAAGCATTGCATTTTAGGAGCTTTGGATGACCCGAATACAACCAGGATGGTGCGAAATCCCCAGGCTCCCATTGGAGCAGAACAGATGATTAAGATTTATCTGGAAAATCTTCTGATCTCTATGATAAGGCAGTTAAATACAGGAAATCTTTCCTCTCCTGCCATTAAATCCATGAAGCAGAAGAATGACGCCATGGTATATGACAAAATTACAACATATCTGGAAGAACATATACGGGAGCATCTTAGCATTGACAGTATTTGCAGGGATAATCTCATTGGTCGTTCCCAGCTTCAGAAACTGTTCAGGGATCAGCATCAGTGCGGGGTGATTGACTATTTTTCCAGGTTAAAAATCGAATGTGCCAAGCAGTTGATTCGTGAAAACCATCATAATTTTACACAGATTTCGGATTTTCTGGGATATACCTCAATCCATTATTTTTCCAGACAGTTTAAGAAAATCACCGGGATGACCCCATCGGAGTATGCATCCTCTATTAAAGCTATATCAGACAGGAGGTAAATGTATGGACTATGAACAGGATTATGTCATGCGTATGATTAAAGACATGGTAAGAGCATTGGCGCTGCTTATTTTTGGCAAAAGGGATATCCGTTATGAGATTCCGGAGGAAAATGCGCGTACAGAGGAAGATGACTTATATACACGGATTCTTCAGATGGCAGACAGGGGAGAAATCAATGAGGCAGAGAATATCCTGCTTACAGAACTTTCAAAAGAATCATCAAATTATGTTGTTATGGCAGCCGATTTCTATCAGCATATTGCAGAATACAGCGATGAATTTCTGGAAGAACACAATTATAGCAGAGATGAAATTTTGGAAGGTCTGGAAAGTATTGCCCGGGAATATGGTATTCTGGACAGAGATATTCGTATGGAGATTTAGAAAGGGCGGTTTTGGGACATGAAAAAGCTGAAAGTTGGTATTTTAAGTACGGGAAATATTGCAGGAGTTATGGCAGTGACTTTAAATGGAATGGAAGAAGCGGAGCTTTATGCGGTTGCATCCAGAAATATAGAGAAAGCACAGGCTTTTGCAGGAAAATTTGGCGCGTCCAGGGCTTATGGCTCTTATGAGGAACTGGCAGCAGATGAGCAGGTGGATTTGGTATATGTGGCAACACCCATGTCAGAACATTATGAAAATGTGAATATGCTGCTGAGACATGGAAGAAATGTACTGTGTGAGAAATCTTTTGCGTTAAATGAAAAGCAGGCGGCAGAAATGTTCGCTTTGGCAAAGGAAAAGAAACTGCTTCTTACGGAGGCTATCTGGGTTCGCTATATGCCAATGTGGAAGACACTAAGAGAAGTGTTAGAATCCGGAGTGATTGGGAAACCTATGACGGTGACTGCCAATCTTTGTTATCTTATTGACCAGGTGCCAAGACTGATGAGTCTGGAACTGGGCGGCGGCGCTTTGCTGGATGTTGGCGTCTATGTGATGAATTTTGCGTCACTGGTTTTCGGGGATGAGATTGAGAAGATTACTTCTACAGCGGTGATGACAGATACAGGTGTAGATGCGCAGAACAGCATTACTCTCACCTATCCTGGAGGGGAAATGGCAGTGCTGAACAGCTCCCTTCGGGTGCTTTCGGATAGAAAAGGTATTATTTATGGTACAAAGGGATATGTCATTGTAGAGAATATTAATAATTTTGAGTCTATTACCGTGTATAATGAAAACAGAGAGGTCAAAGCTGTTTATGAACAGCCAGGACAGATTACAGGATATGAATATGAGGTGCTGGCATGTAAAGCTGCCATAGAAGAGGGGTTGCTGGAATGTCCGGAAATGCCACATAAGGAAACCCTGGAGATTATGAGGCAGATGGATGCTGTGCGGAAGCAGTGGGGGATGCGGTATCCAGGGGAAGAATAGAGGATGTAGAAGAAAAGCAGGACTGCTGCACTGGGTTTTACTTCATGCAGCAGTCCCTTTGAATCAATTCTAATGTGCAAGTCTTGTTTCTTTGATTTCCTCCAACCGTTCTATGGTATCCCGGATGTCTTTTTCTGTGGTTTCTGGATTAATGGTACACATACGCAGTACCTTTTTTCCTTTTAATTCTGTGGTGTAAATCTGGGCAAAGCCACTGTCTGTAAGTGTTTTGGCAATTTCCTGATTAAGAATTGCTAATTGGGATTCCGGCATATTGGAGTCCGGTACGCAGCGGAAGTTTACAACACCGAAGTGGGCGTGGGAGATGATTTCCCAGTCCCGTTTTTCTGAAACCAGTTTTTCGGCAAGTTCAGCCATAGCGCAGCCATGGTCTATGATTGCTTCCAATTTTTCAGTACCGATCGTCTGCAGAGTGAGCCACAGCTTCAGGCTTCTTGCAGGGCGGGTAAGCTCTGGACCTAAATCCCAGAATTCAATACAGCCTTCTGAGGATTCCGCATCTTTTAAGTATTCCGGATGTGCGGAGAAGCTGTTAATCAAGGTATTTTGATTACGAACCAATACCATACTGCATCCGTAAGTCTGCAAAAGCCATTTGTGAGCATCCCAGCTAAGGCTGTCAGAATTTTCAATTCCTTCCAGGTCTTTTTTGCATTTTTTTGAGAGCAGGGCAGAAGCTCCGAAAGCTCCGTCTACATGCATCCACATTTCATGTGTTTTACAGAGTTCTGAAATTTCTTTGAGTGGGTCAACACTTCCTGTATTGGTGGTACCGGCAGAAGCAATGACTGCAAAAGGCTTTTTGCCTTGCTTTAAGTCCTGTTCTACAGCAGTTTTCAGGGCTCCTGTATTCATACGGAAATCAGAGTCGGATGGAAGAATGTGGATTTGCTCTTTGCAAAAACCAATGATGAGCAGGCCTTTGGCTACAGAGGAGTGGGTCTGATCAGAAACATAGACTACAGCTTCGCTTCGTTCCTCATAAGTAAGTCTGGCATCTCTTGCAGCAGTAAGGGCTGTTAAATTGGCAATAGAGCCGCCGGAGACAAAAACGCCCCCTGCTTCTTTGGGATAGCCGGCTAAATCGCACATCCACCGGATTAATTTCTTCTCTACCAGATAGGGCGCAGGACCATTGACCTGACAACTGGCGTGGAGATTGTAAGCATTGCTCATGACATCCCCCATCCAGGACAGCATGGAAGAGGTAGAAGGAATACAGGAAAAGCTTCTGGGATGCTGAGCCAGGATTGTATGGGAATAAACTTCTTTCAGCATTTCTTCATATACATCGGTTATGTTGCGTCCCTTAGAAGGAATCTCCTGGGTCTGGATGTGTTCCAGGATTTTCTGTGGTGTGTGAGGACAGACAGGGTAAGAATCCAGTTCATTATAAAAATCAACGGTGCGTTGGACAAAGGCATTCATTAAAGCTCCGATTTGCTGGTTTTGTTCTTTGGTTTTCGTATCCATAAATAGCCTCCTTGACTTTCGTTCTTACTCATGCTACCATGAAATCTGTTATTTGTAAAATTCATCAAATTTATAAATACATTCAAAAATTTTGAAGGAACAGCGGGTATGGAGATTCGGAATTTAATTACTTTTGTACGGATTGCAGAAGTCCAGAGTTTTTCTAAGACTGCAGAACAGCTTGGGTATTCCCAGTCTGCGGTGACCATGCAGATAAAGCAGTTAGAAGCAGAACTTCACAGACAGTTATTTGAACGCATTGGGAAACAGGTGAAACTCACCCAGGCAGGAGAACGCCTTCTTCCCTATGCCCTGGAGATTTTGAATTCTGTGAGAAAGGCAGAAAGCATTATTCAGGAACCGGAGGAAATCGTAGGAAAACTACGGATTGGAACCTGTGAGTCTTATATTATCAGTGTGCTGCCGCCCATTATCATGGATTTTAACCGGCAGTGTCCTCATGTGGAAATCAGCACCCATACAGCACAGGTGCAGGACTTATTTCATATGCTGCGGCAAAATGATATTGATCTGCTGTATTTTCTGGATCAGAAGCGGAATTTTCCGGAATGGGTCAAGGTGTGGGAGAGACCGGAGAAAATCTTTTTTGTGGCATCTGCGGATTCGCATCTGGCAGGAGAAAAGGAGATTTCTATTGAGCGGCTTTTGCAGGAGCCTCTTTATCTGACAGAAAAGGGAATCAGTTACCGATATGCTCTGGAGCAGTCTTTGGCAGCCAGGGGCTATGAGCTGCATCCTGTGTGGGAAGTGGGAAATACAGATGTGATTACCAGGTTTTTGCTGGAAAACAAGGGGATTTCTTTTTTGCCGGAATATGTGGTGGGAGGCTATATCAGAGAAGGGAAGCTGGCAGTATTAGATACAGAGTGCCAAGAAATTGTGATGTGGAGTCAGTTGGTATATCACCGGAATAAATATGTAACGCCCCAGATGAATCAATTTATAGAAATCATGCTGGGGCATATGGATGGGATATAACAAATTTTTACTCCACCAGAGCTTTTTCCAGGGCTTTGTCAATGGCATCTAAGAGCATGAGGGAAGTATATTTGTTTTCTTCTTCATAGGTAATGTTTTCCGTAGACTGGGCTGCGTAAATCTGGCTGGAGAGCGCTTCCAGGGCTGGCTCCATAAGAGGATACATAGCAGTGGCAGTTTCACTGAGATTCACAAGGGAAATGGAATTGATGTGGCTCTCATCCACTGTGACTTCCACATCAAAGGTGTTGTCATTTAAAGTGATAGGACTGGTATACACCCCGGCGTGGTAAATCACATCTGCACTTGTAGGATCTGCCTGTTTCTCTTTTCCAAACATAATAAAAAGCAGAACTGCCAGTACAATGGCCAGTACCAGAAAAATTCCTGTATAAATGATTTCTTTCATATGTAGTACAACGATTTTTGTTTTTGAGCTCATGGCCGCACCTCCTGCATTCCTTTTTATAACATATTAGGAAAAGTGGAAAAATATAACTGAAAGGTAGAGATTATGAAATTAAAAAATCAATATAAGGGAATCTTCTATATTATTCTGTCAGCCTTTTGCTTTGCGCTGATGGACATGTTTGTGCGTATGGCAGGGGAACTGCCTTCGATTCAAAAGAGTTTTTTCCGGAATTTTGTAGCGGCTGTTTTTGCCTGTGGGATTCTCATAAAAGAGAAAAAGTCTGTTTCCATAGGGAAGGAGAGCTGGGGATATCTCATTTTGCGTTCCGTATTTGGAACCCTTGGGATTTTGTGTAATTTTTATGCAGTGGACCATCTGGCGCTGGCAGACGCCTCTATGTTAAATAAGATGTCACCTTTTTTCGCAGTGGTATTTAGTGTCTTGATTTTGCGGGAAAAGGTAAGTATTCCTCAGATTACCATGGTTCTGGGAGCTTTTGTGGGAAGCCTTTTTGTCATAAAACCTACGGTTGCAAATATGGAGTTGGTTCCGTCTCTTATGGGACTGCTGGGAGGAATCGGGGCAGGAGCAGCTTACACTATGGTGCGTAAGCTGGGAAGCCAGGGAGTGAAAGGTCCGTTTATTGTGTTCTTTTTCTCTATGTTTTCCTGTGTTGTAACACTGCCATGGCTGATTTTTGATTATCATCCCATGACAGGAGGGCAGATTGTGATTTTGCTTTTGGCAGGGCTTGCGGCAGCAGGAGGACAGTTTTCTATTACCGCTGCCTATTGTTACGCTCCTGCAAAAGAGATTTCGGTGTACGATTATTCCAAGATTATATTTTCCACAGTGCTTGGATTTTTTGTCTTTGGACAGATACCGGATGTGTTTAGCTGGATTGGATATGGAATCATCTGCCTCATGGCTGTGCTGATGTTTTTATACAACAACAAAAAGGCGTTTCAAACTACTCTTTATTCTAATAAAACAAAAGAGAAGAGTTGAGAAAATTGCATAAAAACAAGAGGAAAAACAGGCTGGAACATGAAAAATTAATTTTGAGCATATTAGCACAGTGAAGTAGAAAAAGTCAAAAGGGAGAAGTAGAGAAAAGGGTATTGTTTCTGGAAAAAGAAAGTGCTATGATAACAAACCGTAAAGAGAAAACCTAAAAAGTTGAAAAGAAAAAAGGAAAAGAGGCAATACACATGGCAGCAAAAATAAACAAAACAGAAGGAAAGAAAAGCTTTAAAGAAAAATTTCATGACTATTGTATGGGACTTTCCAAAATCGCCCCATTTGGTCTGAATGACAAAGAGGATAAATACTATCACAGCATTTACAACTTTGATAAATAATCTAACAAACCGATAAGATACAGTATAATGAAAAAGAAAAGCTGTAGCATGAGATTGCTATCTTGTGCTATGGCTTTTCTTTTGTTTTTGTTGATTAAATCTATGGGGAAGGATATAATCATTTTAGTGATTTTTGAGAGAGGAGCAACAGATGAAATATAAGTTATTAGTGTTGGATATTGATGGAACCGTAACCAATTCCCAAAAGGAAGTAACCAAAAAAACAAAGGAAGCCATTGTACGCCTGCAGGAGCGGGGGATTCCGGTTGCTATTGCATCAGGAAGACCGCCTCAGGGTGTTTATAAAGTAGCAGAAGAATTAGAGTTTCAGAAATTTGGCAGCTATATCCTGCCTTTTAATGGGGCAAGGATTTTAAATTATAAAACAAGGGAATGTGTATATGAGAAGACTCTGCCACCAAGACTTCCGGCGAAGCTGTGGAAGGACGCAAAGGAGTATGGAATCGGAATCATTACTTACCGGGGGGATGAAATTATCTCCGGCACTGCCCCGGATTCTTATATGGAAATAGAAGCGAAAATCAACAGCATTCCTATTATTTACCGGGAAGACTTTGGAACGTATGTGGATTTTCCGGTAAATAAGTGTCTGCTTACAGGAAAACCGGAGGATTTGGAAGCCCTGGAGCCAGTGTTTGCTCAAAAGTATGTTCATGAAGCCCAGGTGTTCCGCTCCGAACCTTATTTTCTGGAGGTAACGCCGAAAAATGTGGATAAGGCATATTGTCTGCGGCATTTGCTGGAAATCCTGGGAATCAAAAGAGAGGAAATGGTTTGCTGTGGGGATGGGTTTAATGACCTTTCCATGATTCAGTTTGCCGGTCTTGGAGTTGCCATGGCAAATGCCCAGGAAGCGGTAAGAGAAGTGGCAGATTATATTACAGAGCAGGATAATGACCATGACGGAATTGCAGAAGTGATTGAAAAATTCTTTGACTGATAGGAGAAGATATGGCATTACAGTTTATCTTTGGTCCCTCTGGGGCAGGAAAATCGTACTATATTTATCATAAAATCATACAGGAATCCATGGAACATCCAGAACGACAATATCTGATTCTGGTGCCAGAGCAGTTTACCATGCAGACCCAGAAGGATTTGGTGTCCATGCATCCCAGAAAAGGAATCATGAACATTGATGTTTTAAGCTTTGAACGTCTGGCGTTTCGTGTTTTGGAGGAAACCGGAGATATCCGGGGAGAGCTTTTAGAGGAAACCGGAAAAAGTATGGTTCTTAGAAGAGTTGCCCAGGAAAAGAAAAAGGAACTAAAGATTCTGGGGGCAAAGATGGAGAAAACGGGCTATATATCTCAGTTGAAATCCATGGTTTCGGAGCTTCGCCAGTATGAAATTACATCCCGGGATTTGGAGGATGTGTTAAAAGAGGTTGAGCAGAAACCGGAGCTGTATTATAAGCTGAAGGATATTTCTGTTCTTTACCAGGGATTTTTTGATTATCTGGGGGAAAATTTCTATACCCAGGAGGAGGTTCTGGATGTTCTGGGAAGGGTTGCAGAGAAATCTGGGAAAATCAGGGACAGTGTTCTGGTTCTTGATGGGTATACGGGATTTACACCTATTCAGATGCAGCTTTTGGAAAAACTGCTGGTTTTAAGCAGGGAAGTTTATGTGACCATTACTATGGGATTGGGAGAAGACCCCTATCAGCTGGGAAGTCCTCACCAGCTTTTTTATCTGAGCAGACAGACCGTTTCAAGGTTATGTAAACTTGCCAGGGGAAAGAAGATTCCCTGGTCAGAATATTGGATTCCTGAAAAAAGGCAGGATTATGCAGGGCGCTTTGTGCACCAGGAACCTATGAGATTTCTGGAAGAGAAGCTGTTTCGGTATGGGAAGCCTTCAGGGATAAGGCAGGGAATTTATGAAAAAGAGCAGGATGCCATTCATATCCGGGAGTCTGCAAATCCCGGAGCTGAAATGGAAGAAACCGCCGCTATTATCCGCCGCATGGTGCGGGAACAGGGATATCGGTATGGGGATTTTGCGGTGATTTCCGGGGACATGGAAACCTATGCGCCGGCAGCCTCCAGAGCTTTTGGAAAGTATGAGATTCCCTGTTTTCTTGACCAAAAGCACTCCATTTTCATGAATCCCTTTGTGGAGTATATCCGGGCTGCTGTGGATGTGGTGGTGGAAAACTTTACTTATGAAAGTGTATTCCGGTTATTGCGCTGCGGTATGACCGATATTTCCACAGAGGAAATGGACAGACTGGAAAATTATGTGATTGCCATGGGGATTCAGGGACTGGGAAAATGGCAGAGCCAGTGGGTACGCACCTACCGGGGACAAGTTCCGGAGGAATGTGTATTACTCAATGAAACAAGAACCAGGCTTGTGGATATGTGGAAGCCTTTTTATGAGAAAATGAAGGCGCCGGGGGCAAAAGTGCGGGATTATGCCCAAGCCTTGTATGAATATATTTGTGAGAATCACATAGAAGAACAGTTAAAAGCCTATGAACAACGGTTTGGGGAAGAGCAGAATCAGGCCATGGTAAAGGAATACAGTCAGATTTACCGGATTGTCATGGATTTGCTGGATAAGCTGGTGGAAATCCTGGGTGAGCAGCAGGTGCGGCCAAGAGAATTTAAGGAGATTCTGGACGCCGGACTTACGGAGGCAAAGGTGGGAATTATTCCGCCAACCTCTGACCAGGTGCTGGTGGGAGATATGGAACGTACCAGGTTAAAGGAAATTAAGGTGCTGTTTTTTGTGGGAGTCAATGAGGGAAAAATTCCAAAGGAACAGCAGGCAGGCAAGCTGCTTTCTGATTTAAACAGGGAAGAATTGAAGAGACCTTTGGAGGATTTGGGACTTTCTCTGGCGCCTACCGCCAAGGAGGCTTTGTATACACAGAAATTTTATCTGTATCTGAACCTGACAAAACCATCAGAGAAGGTGTTTCTTTCTTACAGCCGCATGGATGGCAGCGGACAGGCTATGTCCCCTTCTTTTTTGATTTCCCAGGTGGAGCGTTTATTCCCGGAAGTGAAGGAAAATGGAGAAATTCCTTTGTTTCTGGAAAGTCCTTACAGCGCGCTTGACAAATTGTCTGAGCAGCTTCGCAGTGTGCAGAAGGAATCTCCATTGTTTGAGGAACTGTTGTCCTGGTTCCAGAGTCAGGAGGAGTTTCGGCCTCTGGTTCAGGGGCTGATTGATGGCGCGTACTATGTGAATCCCCAGGATGGTATCAGCAAAGGGGTGGCTCATGCTCTTTATGGAGTGGAGCTGGAGAACAGTGCAACCAGACTGGAACAATTTGCAAAATGCGCCTGCTCTCATTTTTTGCTGTATGGTCTGCGGCTTCGGGAGCGTGCGCGGTATGAATTTAGTATGGCTGATTTGGGAACTTTGCTTCATGACAGCCTGGATTTGTTTGCCAAAAAAGTCCGGGAACAGGGCTGGCAATGGACAGGACTTTCAGATGAAGAGAGGGACTCTCTGGCAGAAGCCTGTGTGGATGAAGTGGTGGAACGTTCCGGTGAGACCATTTTGTTAAGCAGCGCCAGAAATGCCTATACCGTAAACAGGGCAAAACGTATGGTAAAGCGCAGCGTGTGGGCGCTTCAGTGCCAGCTTCGCCAGGGAGAGTTTTATCCGGCTCTCACAGAGTGGGCGTTTGGTCCTCAGGATGAGATAGAAAGTCTCAATATTCCTCTTGGTGAGGGAGAGCATTTGCATCTGAAAGGACGTATTGACCGGATTGATGTGTGTCAGGGAGAAGATGACGAATTGTATGTCAAGGTCATTGACTACAAATCCGGGGCAACGGAGCTGGATTTTGTAAAATTATATTATGGTTTGCAGCTACAGCTGGCTTTGTACTTAAATGCAGCTATTGAACTGGAACAGAAGCGGTTTCAGGGAAAAAAGGTGAAGCCTGCAGGGATTTTTTATTATCAGATAAAAGACCCCATGTTAAATCGGGAAGATTTAAAGGATGAGGAGCATCCGGAAGGGGAACTTTTAAAGAAATTGAAAATGGATGGAATTGCAGGGGCAGAACCGGAGATTTTGGAGAAGCTGGACAGGAATCTGGCAGCGGGCAAGTCTGTGGAGTCTGTGGCAATCCCGGTGAAATATACAGCAAAGGGAACCTTTAGCAGCAATTCCAAGGTGGCTTATGAGAATCAGTTTGAAACAATGAGAAACTATGTAAACTATAAGGCAAAGGAAATCGGGCAGAAAATTTTAAATGGAAATGCAGAGGTAAATCCTTTTGAAAAACAGAGGGAAAATGCCTGTGCCTATTGTCCTTATGCCAGCGTCTGTGGTTTTGATGAGAAGATTCCGGGATATTCTTACCGGAGGCTTTATGGATATACACCCCATGAGGTATGGGAAAAAATGAAGGAGGATTTGAAGGGAGGTGCAGAGCATGGGCGTTTCGTGGACCCAGGAACAGAGGAAGGTCATTGATACCAGAAGCTGTAATATTCTGGTGAGCGCGGCAGCAGGAAGCGGGAAAACAGCGGTTCTGGTGGAGCGGATTTTGCAGTTGATTACAGATGAACATCATCCGGTGGATATTGACCGGCTTTTGATTGTAACCTTTACCAGAGCAGCCGCAGGAGAAATGAAAGAGAGAATCCGGGCTGCTATTGAGAAAAAGCTGGAAACAGACCGGGATAATGAGCATTTACAAAGGCAAAGCGTGCTGGTACATCACGCGCAGATTACTACCATTGACAGTTTTTGTTCTTATGTGGTAAAGAATTATTTTCATTTGATTGACCTGGACCCTTCTTTTCGCATGGGAGATGAGGGGGAAATGCGGCTTTTGCAGGCAGATGTGGCGGATAAAGTCATGGAAGAAGCCTATGCAGAGGAAGACAATCATGCTTTTGCTGCCTTTGTGGATGGATTTTCAGGCGGAAAAACAGACGAAAAAATCCCGGAGCTTATACAAAAACTCTATGGTTTCTCCATGAGTTACCCTTATCCCAAAGAGTGGCTGGAATCCTGTAAAAAAGCCTATGAGATACAGGATGTAACGGAGCTGGAGAACGCGCCCTGGATGGAATGTGTAAAGGCAGAACTTGCAAAAGAGACAAAAGAGGCAGCAGAGCTTCTTGGGCAGGCATTGGAAATCTGTCAGGAGCCGGATGGACCGGGCTTTTATCTGGACCTTTTGGAATCTGAAAAGGCTGCTGTGGAGCGGGCACAAAAAGCAGAGTGCTTCCGGGAGTGGAAGGATTTGCTGGAAACTATCGAGTTTAAGCGTCTTCCAGCCGGAAAAAAAGCAGAAAAAGAACAGGTTTCTCCAGAAAGACAGGAGCTTGCCAAGAACCTCAGAAGCCAGGCAAAGGATTTTATCAAAGAACTTCAGGAACGGTATTTTGGGGAAACCATGGAGGAACTGGCAGAGCATTTAAGACAGGCAGGAGAGCCGGTAGGCGTTCTGGTGGATTTAACCCTGCGGTTTATGGAGCTTTATCAGGAGAAAAAGAAGGAGAAAAATATTCTGGATTTTGCAGATTTGGAGCATTATGCCCTGGAAATTCTGGTGGAGCACACAGCAGAGGGTGATAAGCGTACCAATGCGGCAAAAGAGCTGGCAGAGCAGTTTGCGGAAATTATGATTGATGAGTATCAGGACAGTAACCTGGTACAGGAAAAGCTCTTATCCGCTGTATCTGGAATTGAGGATGGAATTTATAATATTTTCATGGTAGGGGATGTGAAGCAGAGTATCTACCGTTTCCGTCTGGCAAGACCAGATTTGTTCATGGAAAAGTTCCGTACTTATCCTTTGGAACAGGGCGGGGAGAAGCTGCGTATTGACCTGCACCGGAATTTTAGAAGCAGGAAGGAAGTGCTGGAAAGCGTCAACTATTTGTTCTACCAGATTATGGGGGAAGATTTAGGCGGCGTGGAATATGACCAGGATGCGGCATTGTACCCACAGCGGGAATTTCCACCAAAAGAAATCACAGAACCGGCAGCGGAAGTCCTTTTGCTGGAAGAGGATGACCCGGTGTGGAAGGACCAGGAGGACGGACAGACAGCCAGAGAACTGGAAGCAAAAATGACAGCCCTTCGTATCCGGGAGCTTATGGAACACCAGGAGGTTTTGGATAAGGAAACAGAGCAGTACCGAAAAGTCCGGTATTCCGATATTACTATCTTGCTACGTACCATGTCAGGATGGGCGGAGACCTTTAAAAAGGTGCTGAATGCTTCCGGTATTCCAGCCAGCGTTACCACAAAGACCGGATATTTCTCCGCCTCAGAGGTGACGACAGTTCTGGATTATCTTCAGATTCTGGACAATCCTTTGCAGGATATTCCACTGGCAGGAGCCATGCGGGGCTTGCCGGATGGTTTTCAGTTTCAGGAGCTGGCAGAGATTAAGGCGCTGGGGCAGAAGGAAGAAAAAGCCAGTCTTTTTGAGGCAGTGCTTTTGGCAGAAAAGCTGGAGAATCCTCTTGGGGAAAAAGTGAGGAGATTTCTGAAGGTATACCGCAGACTTCGCAGCAAGGTGCCGTATACGCCCATGCATGAATTGCTATGGGATTTCTTTGACGAGACGGGATTTTTGCTATATCAGCAGGCCTTTGTGTCAGGAGAGCAGAAAAAGGCAAATCTTCTCATGCTGGTAGAAAAAGCCAGAGCTTATGAAAGCAGCAGCTACAGGGGATTGTTTAACTTCATCCGTTATATTGAGAACCTGAAAAAATATCAGGTGGATTTTGGAGAGGCAAACATTCTCTCTGAAAAAGAAGACACTGTGCGGATTATGAGTATTCATGGCAGCAAGGGACTGGAATTTCCCATTGTGTTCGTGGCAGGTCTTGGAAAACAAATGAACCTGCAGGATGCAAGGGAAAGTATTGTGCTGCATCCCGATTTGGGAATCGGAGCTCCCTGCGTGGATGAAAAATTCCGCATCCGTACCAGAACCATTTTGCAAAAGGCAGTGCAGCAGGAGATTACCCTTGAGAGCCTTGGAGAAGAGCTGCGGATTCTTTACGTGGCGCTTACCAGAGCAAAGGAAAAGCTGATTCTTACGGGAACCCTCTCAAAATTGGAGGAAAAACTTGTCGGTTTTGAGAAAGTGAAACACCAGGAGAGCCAGCGGCTTTCTTATGGAATCCGCATGAAGGGAAAAAGCTATCTGGACTGGATTCTGGCAGCTCTTGCCCGTCATAAGGCCATGAAACCTTTGTATGAAGCCTTTGGACAGCAGGCCTATGCCCTGAATCCCTGGTATGATGGTCCCGGAGAATTTCTTATCAGAAGAATATCTCCTCTGGAGCTGGTAGTGGAGGAAACCCAGCTTCGTACAGAAGAGATGCTGAAAAAAGGAGAGCTTCTTATGTGGGACTGCAGCCAGGTATATGACAGAGAACTGCGGGACAGCCTGCAGGAAAGCTTTTCTTATGAATATCCCTATGAAGCCCTTGGACAGATTCCGGCAAAGCTCACAGTTTCTGAGGTGAAGCGGATGCAGCAGATGGAAGAGGAAGACAGTGTGCTTCTGTATGGGGAGGATACAAGTGCCTCAAATATGGGAATACAAGAAAGCTATATTCCGGCTTTTATGCGTGAAGAAGCGGCGGAAGTGGAAGGCGCCCAGCGGGGAACTGCCTATCACCGGATTCTGGAATGTCTGGATTATACTTCTGCGGAAACTTTAGGACAGGTGAAAGAGCAGTTAGAAGCTATGGTTTCCGGCAGAAAACTGACGCCTGCCATGAGAAAGGCAGTAAAAGACCGGGAGATTTATCAGTTTGTTCAAAGTCCTCTGGGACAGCGGATGCAGGCTGCCGACAGAAGAGGAGAACTGCATAGAGAGCAGCCTTTTGTAATCAGTGTTTTGGCAAACCAGATAAAGGAAGAATACGATTCCAGAGAAGAAATTCTCATTCAGGGAATTATGGACGCTTATTTTGAGGAAGAGGGAGAACTGGTGCTGGTGGATTACAAGACGGATAAAGTCTGGAATAATAAGATAGAGACATTAGTAGAAAAGTACCAGGTGCAGTTAAGATATTACAGAGAGGCTCTTGAGAGGGTCACAGGGAAAAAGGTGAAGGAAACTTATATTTACTCTTTGCAGATGGGGAAAGCTGTGGAAGTAGTGATGTAAAGGCAAGGCAAAAGGGAATCCGGGTGTGTCCGCTTATAAAGAAGAATGTGCAGACTGTGAGGGCAGCAGTCATGAATATCCTGGGTTTGATCTGTAAGCGTGCGGTTTGGGATACAGATGACGAAGGTTAGTGGCAGGAGAGTTACAAAGGCATTGACAACTGGGAATTACGGGAATTATGAAAAAAGTTAGGTATAGGTTTTTAAGCGTATCTTTGTTATAACTAATAGAGAAGGAGTGCGAATGACATGGTTAAAGAAAAAAAACGCCTTCCGGTGGGATTGGAAAATTTTGAGCAGATTATTAACGATAACTACTATTATGTGGATAAGACGGGGCTGATTTCAGAACTGATCCGTAACGGTGGAATGGTGAATCTTTTTACCAGACCAAGACGCTTTGGGAAAACCTTAAATATGAGTATGCTGGAACACTTTTTTTCCATAGAGAGAGACCAGAGTATCTTTGAGGGATTGAAAATTTCAAAAAATACAAAACTGTGTGAAGCGTGTTAGAATATAAGAAACTTTTAGATAGCGGAATGAGTAAAGCTGTATTTTGCAGCGGATTGAAAACTTTATCGGAATTATTGGAGAAACATTATGGAACAAAAGTAGTTCTTTTGATTGATGAGTATGATGTTCCATTAGCAAAAGCATTTGAAAACGGGTATTATAATCAGATGATCTTTTTAATCCGTAGTTTATTGGAACAGGCACTAAAAACCAATAACAGCCTGAAATTTGCAGTAATGACAGGATGCATGCGTATTTCAAAAGAAAGCATCTTTACGGGACTTAATAACCTGAAAGTATTGTCCATTACAGATGAACGGTATGATGAATATTTCGGTTTTACAGATACTGAAGTAAGAGAAATGCTGAAGTATTATGAAATCGAGGATCATTATGAAGAAGTAAAGAACTGGTATGACGGGTATCAGTTTGGCTCTGTAGAATTGTACTGCCCCTGGGATGTATTGAATTACTGTGATAAATTAAAAGACCATGGGGATTCTTTTCCGGAAAACTATTGGATCAATACCAGCAGTAATGATGCTGTCAGGAAATTCATTCAAATGTCCGGTAATTTAAAAACCAGGCGTGAGATTGAAACTCTGCTTGCCGGAGAGGAAATCATAAAAGAAATTCATCAGGAGCTTGTCTATCCAGAAATGTATCAGTCCTTAGAGAACGTCTGGAGCCTGTTGTTTATGACGGGATATTTAACGCAGCGTGGAAGGGTGAATGCAAAACGGTATAAACTTGCGATTCCAAATCTGGAAATCCGGGATATTTTTGAAACACAGATCATGGAATACTTTAAAGAGAGTGTTGCAAAGGATGGAGATACATTAAGCCGATTCTGTGATGCCCTGAAAAACGGTGAGGAAACGAAGGTAGGAGAAATTTTTGAAAGCTACCTGAAAAAGACCATCAGTATCCGTGATACGTTTGTGAGAAAAGCAAGCAAGGAGAACTTTTATCATGGGATACTGCTTGGAATCCTGGGCGTGAAGGAAGAATGGTATGTATCGTCCAATCAGGAAAGCGGCGAAGGATACAGCGATATTATGGTTGAAACTGAAAACAGTGAAACGGCTATTCTTATTGAAGTTAAGTATGCCAATGACGGAAATCTTGATCAGGCTTGTGAACGGGCATTACAACAGATAGAGGAAAAGAAATATGATGAAGAACTCCGGGAGAACGGAGTGGATAAAATTTTAAAATACGGGATTGCATGTTATAGAAAACACTGCAAAGTGAAACAGGCAGAGGAATAATACATCAGAATGAAATCGGGTTATAAATAAAACAATTAATATAAGAATCCTCTTTTCTTTCAAATTATCAGAAAAAGAGGATTCTATATCTTCCCTTATACAGTTTTTCATGCAGTCTGCTGCTCAAACTGAATCCTTCCATCATATTTCTCAAAAAGTTCAGGAAACAGCTTATGGGAAATAGAAATCATGGTGATTCCCTGCATGTTGAGGAGATTATTTTCAATCTGAAAAGCAGTGGCAGAATCCAGGGCAGAAGTGGCTTCGTCCAGAATCAGAACAGGCGCTTCTTTTAACAGGGCACGTGCCAGGCAAATTCTCTGCCGCTCTCCTCCAGAGACATTTTTACCGTTCTCCTCAATCATAAAATCCAGTCCTTCTTTCTGGGCTGCCACAAATTTTTCCAGACAGCAGAGTTTCAGAATTTCCTGGATTTTTTCTATTAAAGCACATCAAATAAGAGGAGTGTGAATGAAACTGCGAAAACTCAAGAATGTATTTAGACAATATAAGAAAAGTGATTAATAGGAAGAGAAGGGCAAAAATAAGACTATTTTCACAATTTTACCCAGACAAGGGGCGAAATTTGTGAATTCTGAATGTAAATACCCAGAAATTTGATGAAATATAGAAGAAATTGGGGCACCAGAGGCGCGAAGCCTGTTTTTTTACCCAACACTGGGGCAAGAAAACAAGAAGGTCCGGGATTTTGCCCGTAGCAGTGGATAAAGACCTGGAAATTGCAAAAAAAGATATTTGCAATAGACATAATCCACCTCTTGACAAATATTTTTTTTGTGATATACTTTGAAAATCAAAATAATCTAATTTCAAAATATTTTATCTTAAAACAATTATGCGGAGATGAAGGATGACTGGAAGAATTTTGGGAACCGGCGCTTATGTGCCGGCCAGAACAGTAGAAAATCAGGAACTGGCGAAGGTAGTGGATACCAATGATGCCTGGATTCAGGAACGGACAGGAATTGCCAGACGCCATTTGATAGAAGAGGAAACTACCTCTTATATGGCAGCCCAGGCAGCCAGGGAGGCGCTTTTGCAGGCGGGGATTGCAGGTGAGAATGTGGATTTGATTTTAGTGGCAACCTCCACACCGGACACCATATTTCCCTGTGTGGCATGTGAAGTACAAAAAGAAATAGGGGCAGCCAACAGCCCAGGGTTTGACTTAAATGCAGCCTGCAGTGGTTTCCTTTTTGCTTATCAGACAGCCCAGGCTTATATTCAGGCAGGGCTTTATAAAACTATTTTGGTCATAGGGGCAGACAGCATGTCTCAGGTCATTGACTGGACAGACCGGGGAACCTGTATTTTGTTTGGAGACGGGGCAGGAGCTGTGGTACTGAGAGCAGAAGCGGGAGGGGTTTCCTTCCACGCAGCCCATTCCAATGGAGCCGGAGGAAACGTGCTTACAGGGCGAAGCCGACACAGGAAAGGCTGGGAAGAGCCAAAGCGCATGGAAGAAACCTTTCTTCATATGGACGGACAGCAGGTGTTCAAGTTTGCAGTGCGGAGTGTGCCGGAGATTGTGGAGGAGCTTTTAAAGCAAGCCCAGATGAAGCAGGAAGACATTGATTATTTCTTCTTGCATCAGGCAAATAAGAGAATCGTTGAAGCAGCAGCCAAAAGGATTGGGGCAGAGATTTCCAGATTTCCCATGAATCTTCAGGAATACGGAAATACCTCCGCAGCCAGCATTCCCATTCTTCTGGATGAATGGAACAGGAAGGGGCTGTTAAAAAGAGGAGACAAACTCATACTGGCAGGCTTTGGGGCAGGACTTTCCTGGGCTGGAAGTCTGTTGGAATGGTAACGAAGAAGATGAATCAGGAGAATTGAGAGGATAAAGGAATGAAAACAGCAATTACAGAACTTTTAAACATTGAAGCCCCGGTAATACAGGGCGGCATGGCATGGGTGGCAGAAAATTGCCTGGCAGCAGCGGTTTCTGAGGCCGGAGGTCTTGGAATTATTGGAGCAGCCAGCGCGCCGGCTGAGTGGGTGAGAGAGCAGATTCGTCTGGTGAAAGAAAAGACAGACAAACCTTTTGGGGTAAACATTATGCTTATGAGCCCGTATGCAGAGGATGTGGCAAGGGTTGTGGCAGAGGAAAAAGTGCCGGTAGTTACCACAGGAGCCGGTTCTCCTGAGAAATACATGAAGATGTGGAAAGAAGCCGGAATCAAGGTGATTCCAGTGGTTGCTTCTGTGGCTCTGGCAAAACGTATGGAGCGTTGTGGTGCAGACGCTCTGGTGGCAGAGGGAACTGAGGCAGGAGGACATATTGGTGAGAACACCACCATGGTGCTGGTGCCACAGATTGCAGATGCAGTGAGCATTCCTGTTATTGCAGCGGGAGGCATCGCAGATGGCAGAGGAATGGCGGCAGCTTTTATGCTGGGAGCACAAGGCGTACAGATTGGAACACGCTTTGTAGCATCACAGGAAGCACAGGTTCATGAAAACTATAAGAATTATATTGTAAAGGCAAAGGACATTGATTCCAGAGTTACAGGACGAAGCACTGGACATCCGGTAAGAGCCCTGAGAAACCAGATGACAAAGACCTATCTGGAAAAAGAGCAGGCTGGTGTTCCTTTTGAGGAACTGGAGCTCCTGACCCTGGGAAGTCTTAGAAAAGCAGTGGTAGAAGGGGATGTGATAAACGGAAGTGTTATGGCAGGACAGTCCGCAGCCATGATTCACGATATCCTCCCCTGTAAAGAAATTATAGAAAAGCTCATTGCACAGGCAGAAACAGTGATGAAAGGAATGGGAAATCATGAGTAAGATTGCATTTATGTTTCCGGGACAGGGCGCCCAGATTGCCGGAATGGGAAAGGATTTTTACGAACACAGCCAGACCGCCAGGGATATTATAGACGAAGCATCGGAAAACCTGAAGCTGAATATGAAAAAACTTTGTTTTGAAGAAAATGAGAAGCTTCACCAGACGGAATACACCCAGGCAGCTATGGTAACTGTTTGCATGGCAATGGAGCAGGTATTAAGAGAGAGAAACTTGAAACCAGAGGTTACCGCAGGGTTAAGTCTTGGGGAATACTGCGCTATTGCTTCCTCAGGAGGGATGAAAATTCAGGAGGCCATTTGGGCGGTGCGCAAAAGAGGAATTCTTATGGAACATGCAGTTCCGGGAGGCAAAGGCGCCATGGCAGCAGTGCTTGGCATGAAGGCTGAAGAAGTGGATGCAGGAATTGCAGGGATAGAGGGAGTCAGTGTTGCCAATTATAACTGCCCGGGACAGATTGTGATTACCGGCTGGAAGGAGCAGGTGGAGCAGGCGGCAGTAGTTTTAAAAGAAGCAGGAGCCAGACGGGTACTGCCATTAAAGGTCAGCGGACCCTTCCATTCTCCTATGTTAAAGGAAGCGGGAAATTCTCTGAGAGAGGTTTTAGACGAAATCACATTTTCAGAACTGCAGATTCCCTATGTTACCAATGTAACTGGAAACTATGTGACAGATATCAGAGAAACCAAAGACCTGCTGGTACAGCAGATTGCAGCTCCTGTTTACTGGCAGCAGAGTGTAGAGAATATGATTAAAAATGGTGTGGACACTTTTGTGGAAATTGGCCCGGGACGTACCTTGTCAGGATTTTTGAAGAAAATCAGCCGGGAAGTAACCTGTTATCAGGTGGGAACCTGGGAAGAAGCAGAAAAGGTAGGGAATGCATTATGTTAGAGAAGAAAGTGGCAGTGGTCACAGGAGCTTCCAGAGGGATTGGAAGAGCCATTGCAAAAAGGCTGGCAGCGGATGATATTTTTGTGATTATCAATTATCGTGGAAATAAAGAACAGGCAGCAAAGGTAAAGAAAGAAATTGAAGAGCAGCAGGGACAGGCAGAAATCTATGCTTGTGATGTGTCTGATTATGCTGCCTGTGAGAGGTTTTTCCAGGAGATTATTAAGACTTACGGAAGGCTGGATATTTTGGTGAACAATGCAGGAATTACCAGAGACGGTCTGGTGATGAAAATGTCTGAGGAAGATTATGATGCTGTGCTGCAGACCAATTTAAAGGGGCCATTTCATGGAATACGTTTTGCTTCCAGACAGATGTTAAAGCAAAGAGGCGGACGGATTATTAACATTTCTTCGGTATCCGGAGTGATGGGAAATGCAGGGCAGGCAAACTATTGCGCAGCCAAGGCCGGGGTCATTGGACTTACCAAATCTGCGGCCAGAGAACTGGCCTCCAGAGGAATTACGGTGAATGCAGTGGCACCGGGATTTATTACCACAGATATGACAGAGGTGCTTTCTGAGGAGGTACAAAAACAGGTGCAGACACAGATTCCTCTGAAAAAGTTTGGAAATCCGGAAGATGTGGCAGAGGCAGTGGCATTTCTGGCATCCGAAAGAGCCGGATATATTACCGGACAGGTGCTTTGTGTAGACGGCGGCATGGCCATGTAGAGAAAGGGAACATACATGAAAAAAAGAGTAGTGGTTACAGGACTGGGAGCTGTGACTCCCATTGGAAATACAGTGGAAGAATTCTGGAAGGGAATCCGCAGAGGCGAAGTGGGAATCGGTCCTATTACCAGGTTTGATACTTCCGATTATAAAGTAAAACTGGCAGCAGAAGTAAAAGGATTTTCCCCAAAGGAGCGCATGGATTTTAAGGCGGCAAAGCGCATGGAAACCTTTTCCCAGTATGCGGTGGCAGCAGCAAAGGAAGCTTTTGAAGATGCAGGGTTGAATATGGAAGAAGAAAATCCTTACCGGGCAGGGGTGATTATTGGTTCTGGTATTGGAAGTCTTCAGACAGTAGAGAGTAATTATGAGAAGATTTTAACCAAGGGACCTTCCAGAGTAAATCCCCTTATGGTGCCTTTGATGATTTCTAACATGGCGGCAGGCAATGTTTCTATTCAACTGGGATTTCAGGGAAAATGTACCAACGTGGTGACTGCCTGTGCTTCTGGTACCCACTGCATTGGAGATGCCTTTCGGGCTATTGCTTACGGAGATTTAGATATCTGCGTGGCAGGAGGAACCGAGAGCAGCATTTGTCCTACCGGAGTGGCAGGGTTTACAGCCCTGACAGCCCTTTCCACATCCCAGGACCCTAAGAGAGCCTCCATTCCCTTTGACAAAGACAGAGATGGATTTGTCCTGGGAGAAGGCGCTGGAGTTGTGATGCTGGAAGAGCTTGAGCATGCTCAGAAAAGAGGGGCGAAGATATACGCAGAAATCGTTGGCTATGGAGCCACAGCAGATGCTTACCATATTACTTCTCCTGCAGAAAACGGGGAAGGAGCAGGTATGGCTATGAAGCTGGCCATGGAGGAAGCAGGCGTTTCCCCGGAAGAGATTGATTATATTAATGCCCATGGAACCAGCACCCACCACAATGATTTGTATGAGACAAGAGCCATCCGCTATGCTCTGGGAGAGGCAGCAGATCAGGTGGTGGTAAACTCCACAAAATCCATGATTGGACATCTGCTTGGAGCAGCGGGGGGAGTTGAGTGCGTGGTATGTGTGAAGAGTATTCAGGAAGGATTTATCCACCAGACCATGGGAACCAGAGAGACAGATGGGGAGTGCGATTTGAATTACGCTATTGGCGCTCCTGTGGAAAAAGAAGTCAACTATGCGCTTACCAATTCCCTGGGATTTGGGGGACATAATGCGTCACTTTTGTTAAAGAAATATGAAGGGTAGAGTAAGAAAATGAACGTGGAACAAATCGTAGAACTGATTCAGGCGGTATCTGCCTCCTCTGTGGGGGAACTGAATTATGAAGAGGGAGGCGTGAAGCTTTCCCTAAAAAAAGAGAAAAATAAAATCAAGACAGAAACAGAGACAGTGCCTTCAGTTGCAGTGCAGCAGGAACCGGAGGGAAAGAAACCGACCACAGAATCTGAGAAAAAAGGAAACTATATTACCTCTCCGCTGGTAGGTACGTTTTATGCGGCCCCTTCGGAAAACGGGGAGCCTTTTGTACAGGTGGGAGACCAGGTGCAGGAGGGTACGGTACTTGGAATTGTGGAAGCTATGAAGCTTATGAATGAAATTGAAAGTGAAGTTCATGGTGTCATTGAGAAAATTCTGGTGGAAAACGGGGAGCCTGTGGAATATGGACAGCCGCTTTTCCTGGTGAAATAGAGAGGGAGCAGAGTATGAAATCATTAAATATAAAGGAAATTCAGGAGATTATTCCTCACCGTCATCCTTTTTTACTGCTGGATGCCATTGAGGATTATGAGCCTGGAGAGTATGCAGTGGGTTATAAATGTGTGACTTACCGGGAGGATTTTTTCAAAGGACATTTTCCAGAGAAGCCGGTTATGCCAGGGGTTTTGATTATTGAAGCTCTTGCCCAGGCAGGGGCAGTGGCAATTTTAAGCATTCCTGAAAATCAGGGGAAAATTGCCTTTTTCGGAGGCATTCAGAAATGTCGTTTCAAAGGCATGGTGGTTCCGGGAGATAAGCTGAAATTAGAGACCAGAATTATTAAGAGAAAAGGCCCTCTGGGAGTGGGGGAAGCGGTTGCTTCTGTAGAGGGAAAAGTAGTTGCCAGCGCGGAACTTACCTTTATAGTAGGAGATGAGTAGAGGATAAGGGACATGATTGAAAAAATATTAATTGCCAACCGGGGTGAGATTGCAGTGCGGATTATCCGCGCCTGCAGGGAGATGGGAATTGAGACGGTAGCTGTTTATTCTGAGGCAGACAGGGAAGCCCTGCATACCCAGCTTGCAGATGAGGCAGTGTGTATTGGACCGGCGGCTTCTTCTGAGAGTTATCTTAGTATGGAGCGGATTTTAAGCGCAGCGATTGTGACCGGGGCAGATGCTATTCATCCAGGCTTTGGATTTTTGTCAGAGAACAGCAAATTTGCCCAGCTTTGCAAAACCTGCGGTTTAACCTTTATCGGACCTTCCCCGGAGGTGATTGAACGTCTGGGGAATAAATCCATGGCCAAGAAAACCATGGAAGAGGCAGGGGTTCCGGTGATTCCGGGAAACAGTATCAGTGTATATACCGTGGAGGATGGACTGAAACATGCCAGGGAGGCAGGCTATCCGGTTATGATTAAGGCTGCCCTTGGAGGCGGGGGAAAAGGAATGCGTACTGCGTTTTCCCCGGAAGAATTTGAGAACAGTTTTCACATGGCGCAGACAGAGGCAAGAAATGCCTTTGGAGATGATGCCATGTATATCGAGCATTTTGTAGAACGCCCGAGACATATTGAATTTCAGATTTTAGCGGATGATTACGGAAATGTAGTGCATCTGGGAGAACGGGACTGCTCTATTCAGAGAAACCACCAGAAGCTCATAGAAGAATCTCCGTCTCCGGCCTTAAGCGAAGAACTTCGTCGGAAAATGGGAGAAGCCGCTGTAAAAGCAGCTAAAGCCGCAGGCTATACCAATGCGGGAACCATTGAATTTCTCCTGGAGCCAAACGGAGCCTTTTATTTTATGGAGATGAATACCAGAATCCAGGTGGAGCATCCGGTGACTGAGTGGGTGACTGGTCTTGATTTGGTAAAAGAACAGATTCGCATTGCCTCAGGAGAAAAATTGCAGATAACCCAGGAAGATATTGTTTTAAAAGGTCATGCCATAGAGTGCAGAATCAATGCTGAGGATCCAAAACACAACTTCCGTCCATCTCCGGGAATCATTACGGATTTATATCTGCCGGGAGGAAAAGGTGTGCGGGTGGACACTGCCATTTACAGTGGCTATGAGATTCCTCCTTATTATGATTCCATGCTGGCAAAGCTCATTGTACATGGGGAAAACCGCCAGGAGGCAATTCTGAAAATGCGAAGCGCTCTTGGGGAAGTGATTATTGAAGGAATTCAGACCAATGTGGACTATCAGTATGAAATTTTGCATCACCCGGATTTTGTAGAGGGCACCATAGACATTGAATTTATTAATCAAATGGAAAGTCAGTAAGAGGAATAAGACATGAAGCTGCAGAATATGTTTAAGAAAATCAGAAAAACAGGAAATTCCACCAGAGAGAACAGGCCGGAAGTACCTCAGGGACTTTTGAAAAAATGTAACAAATGTCAGGCCGCTATTTTCACAGAAGATGTAAAAAGAGCAGGATATATCTGCCCAAAATGTCATGGATATTTCCGGGTTCACGCAAGAGAACGTATCCGTATGATTGCGGATGAGAATACCTTTGAAGAGTGGGATGCCAGAATGGAATTTGTAAACCCTCTGCAGTTTAAAGGATACGAAGGAAAGGTAAAGAACCTTCAGGAAAAAACAGGGCTTGACGAGGCGGTTCTTACAGGAAAGGCAAAGATTGGCGGTCATGAAACAGTAATTGCTGTGTGTGATGGAAGATTTCTCATGGCAAGCATGGGCCAGATTGTGGGAGAGAAGATTACCAGAGCTGTGGAGCGGGCTACCAAAGAGAAATTGCCTGTCATTATTTTTGCCTGCTCCGGGGGCGCCAGGATGCAGGAGGGCATGGTTTCCCTCATGCAGATGGCAAAAACAGCGGCAGCGCTGAAACGTCACAGTGAGGCAGGGCTTCTCTATGTGTCTGTTCTTACAGACCCAACTACAGGCGGAGTAACAGCCAGTTTTGCTATGCTTGGGGATATTATTCTGGCAGAGCCCCAGGCGCTCATTGGATTTGCAGGGCCGAGAGTCATTGAGCAGACCATAGGAGAAAAACTGCCAAAAGGATTTCAGAGAGCAGAATTCTTGTTGGAACATGGTTTTCTGGATCGGATTGTGGAGCGCCACGAAATGCGCCAGGTGCTGTGTGAGATTTTGAGACTGCACGAAGTGCAGGAGGATGTATCTGGAGAAGTGCAGCAGAAGTCGGAACTGTCCGGAGAAGTGTTACACAAGTTGGAGTTATCCGGGAACATGCAGCGGAAGTTGGATTTTTCTGAAGAAGTACAGCAGAAATCTCCGAAAACTGCCTGGGAGCGGGTGCAGATTTCCAGACAAAAGGGCCGGCCTGTGGGACAGGATTACATTGAGCAGTTGTTCCCGGATTTTCTGGAATTTCATGGGGATCGCTATTTTGGAGATGACCCGGCAATTATAGGGGGAATTGCTTCTTTTTGCGGCCAGAAGGTAACGGTGCTGGCTCAGGCAAAAGGAAAGAGTACCAGGGAAAATGTAGAGCGCAATTTTGGTATGCCTTCCCCGGAAGGATACCGAAAAGCTTTGCGGCTTATGAAACAGGCAGAAAAGTTTGGCCGTCCTGTTTTGTGCTTTGTGGACACACCGGGAGCGTTTTGCGGTTTAGAAGCAGAGGAGCGTGGGCAGGGGGAAGCCATTGCCCGCTGTTTGTTTAAAATGTCAGATTTGAAGGTGCCAGTGCTTTCTCTGGTAATCGGAGAAGGGGGAAGCGGCGGCGCCCTTGCCATGGCGGTTGCCAATGAGGTGTGGATGATGGAAAATGCCATTTACAGCGTACTTTCTCCGGAAGGTTTTGCCAGTATTTTGTGGAAAGACAGCTCCAAAGCAAAGGAAGCGGCGGAAGTGATGAAGCTTACTGCAGGGGATTTGAAGAAGCTGGGAATCATTGAAAAAGTCATTCAGGAACCAGGAACTTATACTGTAGACACTATGGAGCCGGTGACCAGAAAGCTGTCTTTGGAAATCTGCCATTGGCTTAAGAAGTGGGAAGGCGCTTCGGCGGAAGAAATGACACACCAGCGTTATGAACGTTTCAGAAAGATGTAAGCAAATGTAAGCAGGATATAAAAAACTGCAGAAAGAAGAAAGTATGAAGAACTTGAAAATAGGAAATAAGACCACCTCTGTGCCCCTGATTCAAGGAGGCATGGGGGTGGGTATCAGCCTGGGAAGACTTGCCGGAAGTGTGGCAAAGGCAGGGGGAGTCGGAGTGATTTCCACCGCCCAGATTGGCTACCGGGAACCGGATTTTCACAGGAATACAGAACAGGCCAATCTCAGAGCCATAGAAAAAGAAATGCAGAAAGCCAGAGAAATTTCACCTGACGGCATTATCGGTTATAATGTTATGACAGCTCTTCGGGAACAGGAATCACATGTGAGGGCAGCAGTAAGAGCAGGGGCAGACATTATTTTCTCAGGGGCCGGGATTCCGGCAAAGCTGCCGGAGTATGTGGAAGGAAGTCATACAAAAATTGCGCCCATTGTTTCTACTGCGCGCTCTGCCCAGGTGGTGCTGAAATACTGGGACAGGAAGTATCACAGAACTGCGGATTTGATGGTGGTAGAAGGTCCTTTGGCAGGAGGGCATCTGGGATTTTCCAAAGAAGAGCTGGATGGGTGGAAACCAGGGGCTTATGAGGAAGAATTCCGGGGCATCCGGGAAGTTGTGAAAACCTATGAAAAAAAATATCACTGCCAGATTCCCCTTGTGGCGGCAGGAGGTATCTGGGATGCTCATAAGGTAGAAGAAATGGAGAAGCTGGGCGCAGATGCAGTGCAGGTAGCAACCAGATTTATTCCCACAGAAGAATGTGATGCAGATATCCGCTATAAAGAAGCCTTTCTTCAGGCAAAGGAAGAGGATATCAGCATTGTGAAAAGCCCGGTGGGCATGCCGGGAAGAGCCATTTTGAATCCTTTTATGAAGCGGGTTATGAAGGGGGAGCAGATTCCCCACAGCCCATGCCACCGCTGTCTGGAGGGCTGTCATCCTGGAGAGATTCCATACTGCATTACAGACAGCCTCATAGCCGCCGCCAGAGGAGATGTGGAGCATGGACTGCTGTTTTGCGGCGCCTGTGGATGGAAAGCAGAAAAAATAGAGACCGTGGAGGAAGTTGTAGCCTCCTTGTTTCCGAACAATGGAAAATAGAAGATAGAGAAAGAGGACTGTTACACGTTTGGGTGTGGATAGTCCTCTTTTTTTGCTTAATGGTGTTGACAGATGTTATCCTGTGAAGGGATTGGGCAAAAGGCTGTAATTTTTTCCTTTTTTGCCCACAGTGTGTAGTAAAAACTTGAGTATTTCTTTCATAATGCCCGCCATTTTGGCAAATTTGAGGCTTTTTTGGGCAATTCAAGTATCAATGAATGATTTTTTGCCCACAGTGTGGGGCAAAAACTTGTAAATTTCCTCAGTCTTGCCCATTTCTACGGAAAATGAAAAGGGAAGAAAAGAGGTATTCAAGTGACTTTCGAGAAATTTTTCTTTCAAAAATCTTTAGAATTTCTTTCGTATAATATCGTTGACAATATGATATTATATGCTATATAGTATTAAATATAAAATAGTATTGCGTAGAAAACAATATTACATGAATAAGAAATGAGGTGACAGCATGGTTTTTAATACAGGAGCAGCGTTGCTGGATGCCATTGTTCTGGCAGTTGTGTCCAAAGAAAGTGAAGGAACCTATGGGTACAAAATTACCCAGGATGTCCGGCAGGCTTTAGAGGTTTCTGAGTCCACCTTATATCCCGTACTGCGCAGGCTTCAAAAAGATGAATGTCTGGAAACGTATGACAAGGAATATGGCGGACGGAACCGCAGATATTATAAAGTAACAGAAAAGGGTATGGTGCAGCTAAATTTGTACAGGGATGAATGGCGAAACTATTCAACAAAAATCAGTAAATTGTTCGAGGGAGGTAGAATGGAATGAACAAAACAGAGTTTTTAGAGCAACTGGAGCGGCTGCTGTGGGATATTTCCTGCCAGGAGCGGGAAGAAGCTCTGGATTTCTATAGAAGTTATTTTGAAGATGCAGGGGAAGAAAACGAAGCCCAGGTAATTCAGGAACTTGGAAGTCCGGGAAAGGTTGCAGCGATTATTAAGGCAGATCTGGAAGATGGCAGGGAAGGAACCGGGGAAGAACATGGGGAATACACAGAATCCGGCTATCAGGATGAACGTTTCCGGGAAGATCATGTGCCGGAAAAAGCACAGGAGAGAACAGGAAATTCAGAAAATACAGAGGATTCCAGAAGAAGCCAGCAGGGTTCCTATACCAATTACCGCTATACAGGAAGGGAACACAGACACCAGAAAAGCGGAATATCCTGGCCGCTTATCATTGTAATTGGTGTGATAGGAATTGTAGCGCTGCCGGTCTTCCTGGGAATTGGAGGCGGAGCCTTCGGTCTGTTAGCAGGCCTGTTTTTGGGAATTATAGGAATTGTCCTGGGCTTATTTTTCGGAGGCATTGGTTGTCTTGTAGGAGGCGTTGCAGGAATTGTTCATACGCTGCTGTATCAGCTTTCCCAACCTACAACAGCTATGGCAGCGGCAGGTATCAGCCTGATTGCGCTGGCTATTGGAATTGTATGTATTCTGGGTTTTATCTGGCTGGTATTTAAGGCATTTCCTGTAGTATTCCGCTGGTGTGTTGATACAATTCAAAGGATTTTTCACAGAGGAAATGAAGGAGGTGACCGTATATGAAGAAATTTACAAAGATTTGTTTGATTACAGCCCTGGTGCTGGCTGTTGCAGGGGCGGTTTTGACCGGCGCAGGCATGGTGTCTGGTGCCTCTTTTCAGAAATTTGCTGAAAATATGGAGAAAAGCGGAGTTGGTTACACAAATAAAATCTACTGGCTGGAACGTATTGATGAGCGCATGGAACACTTTGAAGACCGTGTGGAACACTACTCAGAGAAATGGGAAGAAAAATGGGATGATGATCACTGGGAGAATGAAGATGCATATACGGAAACAAAGTCTTTTGAAGCCTCCAGGGTGGAGTGCCTTATTGTAGAGGCATACGCGGGAAGCATAGAAATCAAACCAGGAACAGGAGACGAAATTAAAATTTCTAACCTTACGGATATGGACGCTGTAGAATTTGAAGAAGATGACAGGGAATTGTATGTTTCCAGGGAAAATGAAGAAGATAACCAGGAGGCTTTAGTCATTGAAATACCTGAGGAAAAAGTCTTTCAGGAGCTGTATTTGACCTCCAGTGCTTCCAATGTGATTGTGCGTGGAAAAATCCAGGCAAAAGAAACTACTTTGTGTGCAGAAGCGGGAAAGCTGAAAGTGGAGCTTTTAGACAGCAGGGAAACAGATATGGAATGTGATGCCGGAAAGCTAATTGTGAAGCATACGCAGAAACTGGCAGACTATACTGTGGACATGGAAACAGACGCCTGCAAGGTAAACCTGGATCGGGAAACCTACAGCGGATGGCAGGAAGGCAGCTTTGGCGCTAAAAATGCTGACAAACATATTGATATAGAAGGAAATGCCGGAAGTATTGTTATTTCCTTCGAATAATAGAAGAAAAAGATAGAAGGGAGACTTAGATATGTCTGATAAACGTTTATACCGTTCCTCTGTAAATTATATGCTCACAGGAGTATGTGGGGGAATTGCAGAATATTTTAACATTGATCCTACTTTGGTGAGACTGGCATGGGTGATTTTCACCTGCGCAAGCTTCGGGGCAGGCTTCGGGGCAGGCGTGGTAGCTTATATTGTAGCATCCATTGTGATTCCAAAGTAGTTTTTCCAAAATTGTATAAAGTATAAGAAAAAGGCCATACTCCCAATAGGAAAGGAGTGTGGATTTTAAATGTCAAAAAAGAAAGAGCAGCCAATTGATCTTCAGAAAGTGCCGGAAGAAGAAAAACTAAAATATGAAATCGCAGAAGAACTGGGGCTTTTGGATAAAGTCCTGGAAACCGGCTGGAAAAGTCTGTCCGCCAAGGAAACAGGTCGCATTGGCGGACTTATGACAAAGCGCAGACGGGAAGAAAAAAAGAACTAAGGTAAAAAGGAAACTTCCAGTTGTACCGGCTGATGGTCTGTATACTGGAAGTCCTCATTTAAGACCTTTATTTCAGTTACTTCCAGATTATCCGACACAATAAAACCGTCAATCACGTACACCTGAGAGGTGTCATAGGAGCCTGTATAAGGCTGGTTCAGCAGCCGGCAGGTGGGATAGGAATCATCCACTGCAAAGGAAAAATGTTCTGGCAGCGTATTCTTCTTCCAGCTTTTCTGCCAGCATTTTACTCTGGGCAATCTTGCCCTCTCCGCTGTCATAGGCTTCCAGATGAAAATTCAATAGTACCAGTTCCGCATCCGTTCCCTCAAGAGGAACTCTGGTTTCCAGCATACACCGCTTGAGATTGCAGGTTTTCACCGGCCAGGAGAAGGATTCCGGCAGGGAAATTCTGGAAGAACTGCTGGTCTGCAAGCCAGTAAGCGTGAGAATCCCGCTGTCTACTTTTCCAATGGGAGGCAGTGGATAAGGCACAAAATCACAGAGAAAATTTCTGCCAAAGGCGCTGTCCATGCCAAGGGTTTCTTCATAGAAATCCTGTTGATTGATGTGAAAGGAACGTTTGGGATCCAGATCCACTTCCTGAAGAAAATAAACATCAGCATCAGAAGCAGAGAGAAACTTTCCAATACCATGCAGATTTTTCTCTACCTGCTTCTGGTTTATTCGGCTGTACCCGGCTTCCTCCGTCCATGAAGAAATCCTCCGAAGCATCCAGGCTTCCGTAACCGGTGTTGCAGGTAAGAATTCTAAGAGAATCTTCCACAGAAAGCGTTTTTTCTCCGGATGGGGTGTCTGTGGTTTCTATTGGTTTTGGGCGATATTCCCGCAGGGTAAAGAACAGAAGTACGCCAAGAATCAGACCCATGAGAACCAGCAGAAACATCCCCATACCTTTTAAATATTTCTTTGTTTTTGCCATATGGTTACCTCACTTTTTCATGAAATTTAACTTTATTTTAACATGAGAAAATCCCAGGGAACAAGGAGAAATCCAGGAGATTTAGAAAGAATTTAGAATTTGCAGACTTGACAAAGCAGGTGATTGTGCTTATGATAAGGGACATAGAAAAAATGGTGATGAGAAAGAGGAGTACATCCCGGAAACTTGCAGAGAGAACAATTCACTGGCTGGAAGGTTGTTTAAGGGAAAAGGATGGAAGGTAGCTTTTGAACCGGAGAACTGAAGGAGAGTGTGGCAGAAGCCATGATTCTGGCTGGGTAGGTTTTCCCGGGAGTTCCCGTTACAGAACTTTTGAGTGATAAATAAAGGTGGTACCGCGATAACAGTCGCCCTTTGTAACTATAGGAATGGTTATGAGGGGTATTTTTTTATCCCTCAGAAGAGACAGGAGGATATGATGAGCAAAGAACTTGCAAAAACCTACGATCCAAAAGGGTTGGAGGATCGGATTTATCAGAAGTGGCTGGATAACAAATATTTCCATGCAGAAGTAAACAGAGACAAGAAACCATTTACCATTGTAATGCCCCCGCCAAATGTAACCGGGCAGCTTCATATGGGACATGCCCTGGACGAGACCATGCAGGACATTCTTATCCGCTTTAAGAGAATGCAGGGTTATGAGGCCCTGTGGCAGCCGGGAACAGATCATGCAGCCATTGCCACAGAGGTTAAGGTTATTGAGAAACTGAAAGAACAGGGCATTGATAAAAACGAAATCGGAAGAGAAGAATTCCTGAAACATGCCTGGGAATGGAAGGAAGAGTACGGCGGAAAAATCATCAATCAGTTGAAAAAGCTGGGCGCATCCGCTGACTGGGACAGAGAACGTTTCACAATGGACGAAGGCTGTTCCAAGGCAGTACAGGAAGTTTTCATTAAATTATATGAAAAAGGTTATATTTACAAAGGTTCCAGAATCATCAACTGGTGTCCGGTTTGCCAGACTTCCATTTCTGATGCAGAAGTAGAACATGAGGACCAGGACGGATTTTTCTGGCACATTAATTATCCGGTTGTGGGAGAAGAAGGACAGTTTGTAGAAATTGCTACCACACGTCCGGAAACCCTTCTTGGAGATACTGCTGTGGCTGTGAATCCAGAGGATGAGCGTTACAAACATCTCATTGGAAAGATGCTAAAACTGCCTCTTACAGACAGAGAAATTCCGGTGGTTGCAGATGAATATGTAGATAAAGAATTTGGAACAGGCTGCGTGAAGATTACACCTGCCCATGACCCCAATGACTTTGAAGTAGGAAAACGCCATAACCTGCCGGAAATCAATATTATGAATGATGATGCTACCATGAATGAACTCTGTGGCAAGTATACGGGCATGGATCGCTATGAAGCCAGAAAAGCTATGGTAGAAGATTTAAAAGAACTGGGACTTCTGGTAAAAGTGGTTCCTCATTCTCATAATGTAGGAACTCATGACCGCTGCGGCACAACCGTAGAGCCTATGATTAAACCACAGTGGTTTGTAAGAATGAAGGAAATGGGAGAAGCTGCCATTCAGACCTTGCAGGAAGGAAACCTGAAATTCGTTCCGGACCGTTTTGATAAGATTTACATGCACTGGCTGGAAAATATCCGCGACTGGTGTATTTCCCGTCAGCTTTGGTGGGGACACAGAATTCCGGCTTATTACTGTGATGAGTGCGGAGAAACCGTAGTGGCAAGAGAAATGCCTGGTAAATGTCCAAAATGTGGCTGTACTCACCTGACACAGGATGAAGATACCCTGGACACCTGGTTCTCCTCCGCATTGTGGCCGTTCTCTACCTTAGGATGGCCGGATAAAACCGAAGAAATGGAATATTTCTATCCGACAGACGTTCTGGTAACCGGATATGACATTATTTTCTTCTGGGTTATCCGTATGGTATTCTCAGGTCTGGAGCAGACCGGAAAAACACCATTCCATCACGTACTGATTCATGGTCTGGTGAGAGATTCCCAGGGACGGAAAATGAGTAAATCCCTTGGAAATGGTATCGACCCGCTGGAAATCATTGACCAGTATGGAGCAGATGCTCTGCGTCTTACCCTGATGACCGGAAATGCTCCCGGAAATGATATGCGTTTCTACATGGAACGTGTGGAAGCCAGCAGAAACTTTGCAAATAAGGTATGGAATGCTTCCAGATTTATTATGATGAACCTGGAAAAAGCAGAGGTTCCGGCTGAGATTGATTTGGAAACCCTTACCAGCGCTGATAAGTGGATTCTGTCCAAGGTAAACACTCTGGCAAAAGATGTAACAGAGAACCTGGATAAATATGAGCTTGGTATTGCAGTTCAGAAGGTTTATGATTTCATCTGGGAAGAGTTCTGTGACTGGTATATTGAAATGGTAAAACCAAGACTTTACAATGACGAGGATACCACAAAAGCAGCAGCACTTTGGACCTTGAAGACCGTTCTTGCAAATGCGCTGAAAATGCTTCATCCATATATGCCATTTATTACAGAAGAAATCTTCTGTACTCTGTGTCCGGAAGAAGAATCCATTATGATTTCTTCCTGGCCGGAATTTAAGACAGAGTGGGATTTCAAGGCTGACGAAGAAGCAGTGGAAATCATTAAGGAAGCAGTCAGAAGCATCCGTAATGTCCGCACAGGAATGAACGTACCTCCAAGCAAGAAAGCTAAGGTATTTGTAGTTTCTGAAGACGAGGCAGTTAGAAATGTATTTGAAAATGGTAAAGTATTCTTTGCCTCACTGGGATATGCCAGTGAAGTTCTGGTACAGGCGGACAAAGAGGGGATTGACGAGGACGCTGTATCAGCAGTAACCGGAAAGGCTGTTATCTACATGCCTTTTGCAGAACTGGTTGATATTGAAAAAGAGATTGAGAGATTGAAAAAGGAAGAGGAGAAACTCACAAAAGAGCTGGCCCGCGTAAACGGTATGTTAAGCAACGAACGTTTCATCAGCAAGGCGCCTGAGGCTAAAATTGCCGAGGAAAGAGAAAAACTGGAGAAATACACCAACATGATGGAACAGGTGAAACAGCGTCTGGCACAGCTTCTGTAAACCCTTAGGAGATAAACATTTATGAAAGAAATTAGAAAGGTATTCTGCCTGAAATATCTGAACATGTTTTCCGTGCCTCTTCAATTCCTGGCAGTGTGCGTAGGATATTATTTCATTGAGGCCATATCCAGACATTCTCTTTTTAGTGCCATGGATTTTATGACAGAACGCCCTCTGGTGTTTTTGTATAATGCATTTTTGATTTTTACAACAACGTTGATTGTTTACTTATTTAGAAGAAGAGTATTCTGGAGAACCATTCTCTTTATTTTCTGGATGGGACTTGGAATTATTAACGGGATTCTGCTTTCTACCAGAGTTACACCTTTTACGGGACCTGACCTGCATCTGATTACCGATGCTTTTGAGATTGCAGACCGTTATCTGTCACCCTTCTTTTTTGTGGTTGTTGTGATTTTATTCGTTCTGGCGATTCTGGGGCTGATTTGGCTCTTTATAAAAGGGCCAAAGTATCAGGGGAAAATGAGCTACAAGTGGAATGTTCCACTGATTTTGGCAGGGGTGCTGGCATTTGCCGGCACTACCAAGCTGGCTCTTGATAAAAGGGTGCTTTCCAATTACTTTGGAAATATTGCCTTTGCCTATGAAGACTATGGATATCCTTACTGCCTGGCAACCACAGTGTTTAATACCGGAATCGGCATGCCAAGAGGATATAATGAAAAAACCATTGATGAAATCGAAAAAAGTACAGAGACACTTCCGGAAACAGGAGAGAAACGTCCGAACATTTTGTTTTTACAGTTGGAATCCTTCTTTGATCCTACTTTAGTAGAGTTTCTGGATGTTTCAGAAGATCCCATTCCTACCTTCCGGAAATTTATGGAAGAATATTCTTCCGGATACTTTAAGGTTCCTTCTGTTGGAGCCGGTACTGCAAATACAGAATTTGAGACCATTACTGGTATGAGCATGCGCTATTTCGGACCGGGAGAATATCCATATAAGGGAATTTTAAAAGAAACTACCTGCGAGAGCGCTGCTTATGTATTAAAAGACCTGGGCTACCGCACCCATGCCATTCACAATAATGAAGCCAATTTCTATGGAAGAAAAAATGTATTTGCCAACCTGGGCTTTGATACCTTTACTTCAGAGGAATATATGGCTGAGCAGGATGATACCAATCCCAATGACTGGATGCGGGACAGAAATCTTACCAAGTATATTATGCAGGCGCTTGAGGAAACCGATGATCCGGATTATATTTATACCATTTCTGTTCAGGGACATGGAGATTATCCGGAAGAGCCTATGATTGATAATCCAAAGATTAAGGTTTCAGGAGGCAGTTCCCAGGCGGAAAACTATAAATGGGAATATTATTGTAATCAGATATACGAAATGGATCAGTTTGTAAAAGAACTGACAGATACCCTTTCTAAATGGGATGAAGATGTGGTTCTGGTTATGTACGGAGACCATCTTCCTACCATGGGGCTGAACGTAACAGATGTGGAGAATAAATATTTGTTCCAGACGGAATATGTAATCTGGGATAATATGGGGCTGGAGAAAAAGGATAAAAACCTGGCAGCTTATCAGATGGCAGCAGAGGTAATGGATCAGGTAGGGATTCATGAGGGAAATGTATTCCGTTTTCATCAGGCAAGAAGAAACACCAAGAACTATCAGGTAGACCTGGAAAGTCTCCAGTATGATATTCTCTACGGGGATAAATATGTTTATGATGGCACGAACCCCTTTGAGCGTGTGAAAACCAATTTGGGTGTGAAGAATGCAGAACTTCACAGCATTGAGAAAATTGCAGAGGGCCGCTATTATATTAATGGAGCGAACTTCACTCAGTCAGCCTTTTTGGAAATCAATGGAGAACTTTATGAAGCGAATTTCATTGATGAAGAAACGCTTCTGGTGCTGGATGCCCAGATTGCAGATGAAGATAAGGTCGATGTGGCAATCAGGAGCAACAGTTCTACTCACCGGGTGCTTACAAGAACAGAGAAGTATTATTACCAGGAGCCGGAAACCGGAGTGGGAATGGCACAGCTTACCCCTATTTTACCGGAGGAGCCGGAAACAGAGGTAACAGAAGAAAGCCAGACGGAAAATGAAGAGTAGAACAATAAGAGATAAATAGTTTTTTATAAACGACATAATTTGCTTGCATATGGTCACTGTATCATTATAATGATAAGTGACCATATATGTTTTATGCCATAGAAAATTTGTATGGTCAGAACAGGAGGGACATGCGTGTTTACATACGAAGAAGCGGTTGCTTATATTGAAGAGATACCGAAATTTACCACAAAAAATAAATTAGCGCACACCAGGAAATGTCTGGACAGACTGGGCAGCCCTGATGAGAATAGAAAGATTATCCATGTAGCAGGAACTAATGGGAAGGGAAGCGTCTGTGCTTTTCTCTCCTCCATGCTGGAAGAAGGGGGATACCGCTGCGGCCTGTTTACCTCTCCTCATCTGGTGAAGATTAATGAGCGTTTTCAGATTAATGAGGTTATGGTATCTGACCAGGGATTTTTGGAAGCCTTTTTAAAGGTAAAAAATCTGGCAGATGAACTGGTGGCAGAGGGTGATTATCATCCTACTTATTTTGAATTTTTATTTCTTATGGGAATGTTGATTTTTGATCAGGAAAATGTGGATTATCTGATTCTGGAAACAGGGCTTGGTGGAAAACTGGATGCCACAAACTCCATTCTTCATCCTCTTGCCTGTGTGATTACCTCCATAAGCCTGGACCATGTGGAGTATCTGGGAGATACAGTGGAGAAGATTGCAGGGGAAAAAGCAGGCATTATCAAAAAAGGAGTTCCGGTTATCTTTGACGGAAACTCAGAGGAAGCGGCCAGGGTTCTGAGAAACCGGGCAGAGGAGCTTCGGTGTCCCTGGTATGAAATGAAAGGAGAAAACCAGAAAATTCTGGACTATACGCCTGCAGGTATCCGGTTTTCTTCTAAATCAGAGGTTTACGGTGATACAGAACTTTTTGTTCCATTTATTGCCAGATACCAGATGATGAATGCAGCCCTTGCCTTGGAAACCATGGGGGCTCTGCAAGAGAGTCACGGACTGAAAAAAGAAGCGCTGATGCAGGGAATTGCTCATACCAGATGGCAGGGCAGAATGGAGACCGTTCTTCCGGGGGTTATTGTAGATGGAGCTCATAATGAAGATGGTATTGCCAGATTTGTAGAGACTGTGCAGTATTTCCAGAAGGAATATCCCATTACTCTTTTATTTACCACTGTGTCGGATAAGGACTTTACAGATATGATTCAAAAAATCTGTAAAGGACTGAATTTTGCTCATGTGGTAACAACCGAAATCTGGGGCAGCAGGAAACAGTCGGCCCAGGAACTGGCAGAACTGTTTCGCGCCAACGGATGCACGGATGTGCAGGCAGAACCTGAGGTGGAGCAGGCTTTTGAAAAGGCTTATGCTTTAAAGGGAGATGGACTGATGTTTGCAGTAGGCTCACTTTATCTGGTAGGAGAAATCAAGGACTACATAAGGAGGCGCAAACATGATTAATTACGAAGAGGAACTGAAGAAATTCCAGCCTTGTCTGGATGTGGATGATGCAGAAGGTGCGATCTATAAACAGGATCTTACAGATGTGATTGATATTCTGAAGGAAATGTTAAAGGAGCAGAAGACCACCCAGGAGAAATAGGGAGTAGACTATGAAATGTATGGTATGTCAGGCTGTGCTCACTGCCTCAGATTATTGTCCGAAATGTGGCAGCTATATTAAAGCACAGAAAAAAGCAGGGGCACTGTCCAATCTATATTATAATCAGGGGCTTGAAAAGGCTCAGATAAGAGATTTATCAGGAGCGGTTACCTGTTTGAAACGCAGTTTGAAAATGAACAAACTGAATATCCAGGCAAGGAATCTTCTGGGGCTTGTGTATTATGAAACAGGAGAAGTGGTGGCTGCCCTAAGCGAATGGGTCATTAGCAAAAATATGATGCCTGAGGGCAATCAGGCCACAGTTTATATTGAAAAACTCCAGAAAAACCAGAATAAGCTGGACGCCATTAACACCAGCATTAAGAAATACAACCAATGTCTGGAATATTGCAGAAGCGGAAATGAAGATATGGCCAAAATGCAGCTAAAAAAAGTGCTGACTGTTAATCCAAAGTTCATTAAGGGCTATCATTTGCTTGCGCTGCTTTATCTGAAAAATGAGGAATACGAAAAAGCCAGGAAGTCATTGAAAGCAGCGGCAAAAATTGATAAAACCAATACCACTACTCTGCGCTTTTTAAAAGAAATTGAGGAGCAGACCGGGCGCGCCACAAATCTGGAATCCAGATTCCGTATCAAGGAAAAAGAAGAGATCCAAAGAGATGGAAGCATGGTGTACAAATCCGGAAATGACACCATTATCCAACCACCGGAATACAGGGAAAAAAGTGTTACAAACACCCTGGTTAATCTGGTCTTGGGACTTTTAGTGGGAGCGGCAGCCCTCTGGTTTCTCATTGTGCCTGCCAAAACACAGAAAATCAATCAGGAGGCAAACCGGAAAATTGCAGAGTACAGTGGTAAAATGGCTACCATGTCTGCAGAACTTTCCAAAATGGAAGAAGAAAAAAATGCTTCTACAGAATCTGTGAATACAGCCAAGACCCAGATTGAAGAGGCTGGGATTAAGGCAGAAAGCTATGAAAAGCTTATTAGCGCCCAGCAGGCATTTCAACAGGGCAAGTATGATAATGCAGCCAATGCTATTGTGGGTGTTGACCCGGATCAGCTTTCTGTGGAAGCTAAGGGTGTTTATGATACCATTATGCAGTCCGTAGGAACCCAGGTAAAGAAGAAATATAAGGATCAGGGATTAAATGCTTACGGTACAGGAAACTATGAGGAAGCCATTACTTATCTGGAAAAGGCGCTGGATATTGGACCCCAGGATTCAGAGACCCTTATTTTCTTAGCTCAGGCTTATGAGAAAAAGGGAGATACTGGTATTGCCAATAAGTGGTACAAGAAAGTGATTGATGATTTTCCAGGTACCCAGTATGCAACGCTTGCCAAGAACTATATGCAGGCAAATGGCGGTGTAATCGCAGAGGATGAGCCAGAAGAGGGCACAGAGGAAGGCGAAAACGGTGAGAACCCGGAAGGCGCAGAGGGAAGTCCGGTGCAGCAGGGAGAAACAGTAGAAGAATAAAAATGAAATAAGAACCAGGGAAAAACCTTGAGGAAAAGGAGCTATCATAGCTGACGCATATCAGGAACACTGATACCGTTCACGCTCAGTCTGCGCTTCCTTTGAGCCTGTAGTCTCAAAGGCGCATGACGGATTCGCGTAAACGGTGTCAATGTCCCGGATATGCTGTTGGCATGATAGCTCTTTGTGTATAGGTATGCAGATGGAGAGTGTGTTTGAATAAATCGAAAAAGTGGAGGCGGATTATGGAAGAGTGTATGACAAAGAGGGGAGCCAGGCTGATTGTGTATGTGCCTAAGGAGCTGGATCATCATTTTGCAGGGGAGATGACAGAGATGGTGGATAAGGAGCTTAAGAAGGGCTGCATTAAACAGCTTGTCTTTGATTTTTCTAAGACAACGTTTATGGACAGTTCTGGCATTGGGATGTTAATGGGGAGAAAGCGGCTGTTAAGCTACAGCGGAGGAACCGTAAGTGCTATTCATGTTAATGACCGGATTTTGCGGATTATGCAGCTTTCGGGCATCTGGAAACACATGGAAATCAGCCAGGAACCGGTTTGGAACAGAAAAATGCCGTAAGGGAGGGAAAAAAATGGAACATACAAATCATATGGTGCTGGAAGTAGAGAGCCGCTCTTGTAATGAGGGACTGGCAAGAATTGCTGTGGCAGCTTTCTGCACGCAGCTAAACCCCACACTGGAGGAAGTGGCAGATGTGAAAACTGCAGTGTCAGAAGCCATTACAAACTGTATTGTACATGCTTATGAAAAAGAAACAGACATCATCCGTATTCAGTGCTGGCGCAGAAAAAAGGAACTGATCGTAGCTGTGGAGGATAAGGGAAAAGGTATGGAAGATGTAAAAAAAGCCATGGAACCTTTATTTACCACCATGCCACAGCAGGATCGGTGTGGTATGGGCTTTGCTTTTATGGAGGCTTTTATGGATGAGGTTCAGGTGGAGTCTGCTTTGGGAAAGGGAACCACTGTGACTATGAAGAAAATCATAGGAAGACAGAATGCTGTATCAGAATAAGGAGGCTGTATGGATGATATCCTTGCCCTTCTGGGCCGTGTACACCAGGGAGATAAGGAGGCAAGAGATATACTGGTAGAGAAGAATATGGGACTGGTTCACAGTATTGCCAGAAGATTCCAGAACCGGGGTGTGGAGATGGAAGATCTGGTACAGATTGGGAGCATTGGGCTTTTAAAAGCCATTGATAAATTTGACCTGACCTATGAAGTGCGGTTCTCCACCTACGCTGTGCCCATGATTACAGGAGAAATTAAGCGGTTTTTAAGAGATGACGGAATGGTAAAGGTAAGTCGTTCTTTAAAGGAGGAGGCTGCCAGAATCTATGCTGTCCGGGAGGTATTTATGGGAGAGCAGGGACGGGAACCCACTTTAGAAGAACTGGCAGAGGAGCTTCAGCTTACCAGAGAAGAAGTGATACTTGCCATGGAATCAGCAGCGCAGATTGAGTCTCTGCAAAAGACTATTTATCAAAGTGACGGAAGTGACATTGCCCTGGAAGATAAGCTGCCTTTTGAAAAGAATCAGCAGGAAGAAGTGCTGGACAGGATGTTGCTGGAGCAGATGCTTGGAAGTCTGAACACAGAGGAACGGGAACTCATCTATCTGCGCTTTTTTAAGGAACGGACCCAGAGCAATATTGCAAAGAAAATGGGAATGTCCCAGGTTCAGGTATCTAGAATGGAAAAAAAGATTTTAAGGAGAATGCGGGAGGCATATTTTACGGAAAGTTAGGAATACTACTCCTACCGGCAATAAGCCGCAAGGAGGCTTTGGGATGAGTGAAATATTATATATACAGACAGAAAAAAACGTGGAGGTACACAACCCGGAGGTTTATCTGGGAGATATTGCAAAACTGGTATGCAGTGACCAAAAGGTTTTGAACCGAAATCGCATGCGGAAGGTCTTTACCATACCTGAGGGGACGCCCGGACGGTATGTGGTTTCGGCGGCAGATTTGATTAAAGCTGTTGCAGGAGAAGAACAGTCTGTAGATGTTACCCATATTGGTGAACCGGAGTTTGTAGTTACTTATGAAACACAGAAACAGAGCCACCAGTGGTACAGTTGGATGAAAACGGTTTTTGTTTGTGTACTGACCTTTTTAGGCGGAGCCTTTTCCATTATGACCTTTAATACAGATGTGAATACATCCGGGCTGTTTTTCCAGCTTTATAAACAGTTTACCGGAGAGATTTCTACAGGGCACACGATCCTGGAATTTACGTATTCTCTGGGCGTGGGGCTTGGTGTTATTTTCTTTTTTAACCATTTCGGACACAAAAAACTTACCACAGATCCAACACCAATGGAAGTGCAGATGCGTGTGTATGAGGATGATGTAAACAGAACCCTGATTGCAGTAAAAAACAGAGGCAGGAAGGGAAAGACCGGGAAAGGAGCCGGAAAGTGATGTGGCAGGGACAGATATTTATGGGGCTTATGGGACTGTGCGGAGGCGCAGTGGTTGCCACCGCCCTGGCTGCTTTTATTATTGAACTTGGCATTATCCCAAGATATGCGGGGATTACGCACACAGCGAAGCACATTCTCTTATATGAAGACTGTCTCATGCTTGGGGCAGTGGTGGGAAATCTGGTGTCTGTTTATGGATTTTCCATTCCCCTTGGCAGACTGGGACTTGGGATTGTGGGAATTGGGTTTGGGATGTTTCTGGGTAGCTGGATTATTGCCCTTGGAGAAGTAGTGAATGTTTTTGCAGTTATGGCAAGGCGCATTGGATTAAAAAAAGGAACAGGGCTTGTGATTCTGGCTATTGCCATTGGAAAAACCCTTGGATGTCTTTTGCAGTTTTTCTGCCAGGTATAAAAATCCGGAAATGTCTTATACTAATTCCATGAGAACAGAAAAGGATGGTGAAAGCAATGGATCAGGCTCAACAGGAAGAACAGAAGAGAAAGGCAAAGGAGTACGAAAACTATGTAAAAGAAAAAACACCCACCCACAGTCTTGCCAAAAATATGCTTGGGGCTTTTTTAAGCGGTGGACTTATCTGCACTCTTGGCCAGGTCATTATGAATATTTGTAAGAGTATGGGAATGAACAGAGAAGTAAGCGGGAGCTGGACATCACTGATTCTGATATTGCTAAGTGTGCTTCTGACAGGACTGAATCTTTATTCAAAACTGGCGAAATGGGGAGGCGCCGGCACGCTGGTACCTATTACCGGTTTTGCCAATTCCGTAGCTGCTCCGGCCATAGAATATCAGAAGGAAGGACAGGTCTTTGGAATCGGATGTAAGATTTTTACCATTGCAGGTCCGGTGATTCTTTATGGGATTCTCACCTCAGCAGCACTGGGATTGATTTATTACATTTTGCATATATGGGGGATTGTGTGATGGAACAGATGGCAGGAAAACAAAGTATACAGTTTGCACGCGCGCCTCATATTCTCAGCGGGGCTTCCATGGTAGGAAAAAAAGAAGGGGAAGGTCCTCTGGGGGCTTATTTTGATAAAATTGGTGAGGAAGATGGATTTTTTGGCATGAATTCATGGGAAGAGGCAGAAAGTACGCTGCAAAAGGAAGCAGTGTCTATGGCAATGGCCAAGGCAGGGATTGAAAAATGGCAGCTTCGTACTATTTACACCGGAGACTTGCTGGCACAGAGCATTGCCTCTTCTTTTGGAATCATGGGATTTCACACACCTATTTACGGACTTTACGGAGCATGTTCCACCATGGGAGAAGCGTTATCCCTGGCATCCATGGCAGTGGCAGGAGGGTACGGAGATTATGTGGCAGCCGTAACCTCCAGTCATTTTGCCAGTGCGGAGAAGGAATTTCGGTTTCCTCTGGGATATGGAAACCAGCGTCCTTTGTCTGCTACATGGACGGTTACCGGTGGAGGCGCCTGTATTCTTGGAGAAAAAGGCGGAAAGGCCAGAATTACCGGCATTACCACAGGGAAGATTGTAGATTATGGGCTGAAGGATTCCCTGAATATGGGGGCGTGTATGGCGCCGGCAGCCTGCGACACCATTTATCAGAATCTCATGGATTTTAACCGGATGCCGGAAGACTATGACAAGATTATTACCGGAGATTTGGGTTATGTGGGACAGGAAATTCTCCTGGATTTGCTAAAGGAGAGAGGTTTTGATATTAGCAAACAGCATATGGACTGTGGCATTGAAATTTATGACCAAAAGACGCAGGATACCCATGCGGGAGGAAGCGGCTGCGGCTGCTCAGCAGTGACTTTTGCAGCGTATATTCTGCCAAAGCTGGAAAAGGGAGAATGGAAACGGATTTTGTTTGTGCCGACAGGCGCCCTGCTGTCAAAGGTAAGCTATAATGAGGGAAAAAGCGTTCCGGGTATTGCCCAGGGGGTAGTGGTGGAACATTGTTAAGGAGAAAGCTATGGAATATATCAATGCATTCTGGGTGGGAGGACTGATTTGCGCACTGGTGCAGATTTTATTAGAGAAAACCAAGATGCTTCCGGGAAGGGTTATGGTGCTTCTGGTATGTACCGGGGCAGTGCTTGGAAGTGTGGGCCTGTATGATAAGCTGATTTCCTATGCAGGGGCAGGAGCAAGCGTCCCCCTTCTGGGATTTGGCAATACCTTATTTAAGGGAGTGAAAAAAGCGGTTTTAGAAGACGGGATTCTGGGGATTTTTATGGGTGGCTTTACTGCCAGCGCTGTGGGGATTTCAGCAGCTCTGATATTCAGTTATGTGGCAAGTCTGGTGTTTAGGCCGAAGATGAAAGAGTAAAAGCACACAGGAAAGAATGGTTGAATATGAAAGAAAAAAGGAAAAAGCACAAGAGAATAAAAGCGGGAAATAGAAATATGTGTTTAAAATGTACATGAAATGAAAAAAATAAGAAAAAAACTAAACAAAGTTGACAAAGGAAAAAGAGCGTGCTATAATATGACCAATTTAGGAGTATCTGCGACGTAGTAGGTATGAATGGATTAATCTAAGAGCGTTGAAGTGTCTTGGTTTTCGTATTGCTTCGTAGCAATGCAAGGATGACCTGGGCACTTTTTTTGTTCAGAAAGGAGGATTACATTGGGAGAGTTTGTTTTAAAGACCCGTATTTTCATGGGAAAAGACGGGCTGGATGAAATTCTTCAGGGAGTTACCAGAGCTTTTATTGTTACGGATAGGTTCATGCATGAGAGTGGCAAGGTCAGCTATCTTACAGAACCACTGGAAGCGCGGAAGATAGAATATCAGATTTTTTCTGAAGTGAGACCAGATCCGGATATTGCTACGGTGACCAAAGGCATTGAAAAAATGCTGGAATTTCAGCCGCAGGTTTTATTTGCACTGGGAGGAGGATCTCCTATTGATGCAGCCAAAGCCATGAACTGGCTGTCTGTACAGGGAGGGCTGGACCAGAAAAGAACCTTTGTAGCTATTCCGACTACCAGCGGAACGGGTTCAGAGGTCAGCCGTTTTTCTGTTATCAGTGATCCGGAGAAGGCGGCGAAATATCCGCTGGTTTCCGATGAACTTCTTCCTGATGCGGCAATTCTGGATGCAGAGCTGGTACGCTCTGTTCCTCCGGCAGTGACTGCTGATACAGGCATTGATGTGCTTACACATGCCATTGAGGCATTTGTATCTACCGGAGCAAATGATTTCACAGATGCTGCTGCGGAAAAAGCAATGAAACTTGTCAGAAGCAATCTGATGAAGGTTTATAAAAATCCGGATGACCTGGAAGCAAGACAGAAAATGCATCATGCATCCTGTCTGGCAGGACTTGCATTCAGTAATGCGGGTCTGGGATTGAATCACGGAATGGCGCATACCCTTGGAGCGCATTTCCATATCCCACACGGACGGGCAAACGGTATTTTGCTTCCCTATGTTATGGCATTTAACGCAGGATGCCACGAGCAGCTTACACCGGTTGCCGCACGATATGCAAGAATTGCAAGAGTGCTTAGGCTTGACGGACCCAGTGTCCGGCAGAGTGCATTTAGCGTTGTGCGTACCACGAAACAGTATATCAAGAGACTCCAAATTCCGGATAGCATTGCGGCTGCAGGTGTATCCAGAGAAGAATTTGACGCAGCATTGGATGAGATGGCAGAGGCAGCTTACCAGGATGCCTGTACCAGAACAAATCCAAGAGCATGCTCAGTTGAAGACATTAAAGAGGTGTTCCTGAGAGCGTATACGGGAAGGCTGATATAGGAAGAGGTAAAGAACTATGTATGAAGAAAAAAAAGAGAGAATTATACAGGAGTTCGTTCCGGGCAAGCAGGTTACGCTTGCACATGTAATACCACATCCTGTAGATACGCTGTACGCAAAGATGGGACTTATTGACGCAGAGGGAGCTATTGGAATTTTTACCATTACTCCAAGCGAGGCCGCAATCATTGCAGCAGATGTGGCAAGTAAAGCCGCAGACATTAAAATCGGATTTGTAGACCGGTTTAATGGATCCTTAATCATTACAGGGGATGTATCAGGAGTAGAGGCTGCACTTCATGATGTTATGAGCGTGCTTTGTGATGCCATGGGATTTGCGCCTGCACCGATTACAAGATCATGACAGCAGGAACAGGCAGGTGAAACAAATGGACAGGAAACAAAAAAGGGTGATTCTCATTGGAAGATCCATGGCGGGTAAGACAACTTTATGTCAGTACATAAACAACGAGGATTTGAAATACCATAAAACCCAGACGGTTCAGGTTATCAACGGGAGCATGATTGATACACCCGGAGAATATCTGGAGAGAACCTATCTGAGAGGAGCCCTGACAGTATCAGCAACAGACGCAGATTTAATTATTCTGGTTCAGCAGGCAAACGAAGACGGAACCATGTTCCCGCCAGGATATTCCAGTACCTTTGCAAAGCCTTGCATTGGAGTCGTGACAAAGAGCGACCTGGCAGGTGAAAAACAGATAGAGGATGCAAAAAAATATCTGAAAAATGCAGGTGCCGGTAAAGTGTTTGTGACGAGCAGCTATGAAGGAACCGGATTTGAAGATTTGCTGGAATTTTTATCTTTAACAGAAAGATAAAAATGACAAAGGAAGGATAAATACATGCGAGTAGTCATTGCAGATGATGAGCCGATCATCAGAATGGATTTAAAGGAAATCCTGGAAAAAGAAGGATATACAGTAATTGGAGAGGCAGCGGACGGTTTTGATGCGGTGGAAATCTGCAGGAGAGAACATCCGGAATTAGTAATCATGGACGTGAAAATGCCATTACTGGACGGGCTTACAGCGTCTAAACTGATTGCCCAGGAAAAACTGGCAGATACGGTTGTTCTTTTGACAGCCTATTGCGACAGAGAATTTATTCAGGAAGCAAAAGAAGCGGATGTCAGCGCTTATTTTGTGAAGCCGGTAGATGAAAGGACATTTTTACCAGGTCTGGAAATTGCGGTGGAAAGAAATAAAGCAATGAAAAAGCTGAAAAAAGAATGTGACGAAGTAAATAAAAGGCTGGAGAGCCGGACTGTTGTTGAGCAGGCGAAGGGAATTATTATGAAAAAAAATGGAATTTCTGAGCAGGAGGCTTATGACTATATCCGGAACATCAGCCGGGAAAAGAATATTTCTATGAAAAAAGTTGCAGAGATTATTTTAATGCGCAGAGGAAAATGAGATGCGGAAGTTGATTTATCAGCTTTGCAGGAAGTATACGGATCTTTCAGAGGAAGAAATCCAGGTTATTGAGATGATGGCAGGAACACTTCAGCCTCTGGCAAATCTGGAAGCCGCAGATATTTTTGTGGATTGTCCCTGCAAAGATAAGGATGCGGTTGTGGTAGCAGAGGCAAAGCCGGAGGAGGTTCCTTCCGCATACAAGAACAGCGTTGTGGGGATGCTGGCAAAGGAGGAAAATGAGCCGGCTGTGGCAAGAACCTTTCGTTTGGGAGTGGCTACAAAGTATATGAAAGCCAGAACACAGGAAAATAACTATACCATTCAGTCTGTGGAACCCATCAAATACAATTCCAGGGTAATCGGAGTACTCATAAGAGAAAAACGAATTAAAGAGGATGGAGAAACATCAGAAGAATTGGGAAGCTATGAGGCGATTGAAACACCGCTGAAGCATATGATTAATGAAAATGAATGGCTCACAGAGAGTATAGATGAAGGCCTTTTACTGGTGGATTACAAAGGGCGTGTGTCCTTCAGAAATCTGTATGCAAGAGAACTCTTCCAGAATCTGGGATATGTCAGGGACATTCTGGGACAGAAGTATAAGAATATATGTCTTACTGAATGGAGCGATACACCGGAAGGAACAGACCGGATTAAGGAAGTGTGCTGTGGAAATTATTATCTGAGAGTCAGACAGATTCCCCTGATGAATCAGAATATCAGTTTTGCAGTGATTATCAGGGATATCACATGGAACAGGGAACAGGAGAAAAACCTGATTTTGAAATCTGTGGCAGTGAAAGAGCTGAACCACAGGGTTAAAAATAATCTTCAGACGATTGCATCACTTCTGAGGCTTCAGGCAAGACGGGAAGAAAAAGAAGAGACCAGACAGGTACTATATGAAAGTATCAGCAGGATTTTATCTATTTCGGCTACACACCAGCTATTGTCTCAAAGCGGGGAAGCCTGTGTCAGTCTGATGGAAGTCCTTGAGAATGTAAGACGTAATGCAGTGCAGCCTTTTCTGAGAACAGATTTATCTTTTAATCTGGAAATCACAGGAGATGATCTTGTGGTAGATTCGGAGATTGCTACATCCGTGGCACTGGCAGTCAATGAATTGCTGCAGAATTGTATGAAATATGCATTTAAGGGGCGCAAAGAAGGCTGGGTATGGATTCGGATTGAAAAAGGAAAGGTTTATTCCAGATTAACTGTGAAAGATGACGGGATTGGATTTGAACCGGAAAAAATGCGGGCAGGAAGTCTTGGACTGAATATTGTGAAAACCATGGTGCAGGATAAGCTGCATGGAAAATTTACGATTCGTTCAGGAAGAGAAGGTACAGAGGCTGAGTTTGATTTTATTAATGAACCAACAGACCTTATCAGCATCTCACAATGAGCGTGGAAAGGAAGGGATAGTCTTTGCGGGAAATTATTTTAAGCGTGGGAATTGACATTGGAACATCCACCACGCAGTTAATTTTTAGCCGGCTGACGATTGAGAATCTGGCAAGTAATTATACAGTGCCCAGAATCAGCATTGTGGAAAAAGAAGTTTTTTACCGGAGCGGTATCTATTTTACTCCTTTGAAATCTCAGACTGAGATTGACACAGCAAAAGTAAAAGAAATTATCCGGAAAGAGTATGAAAAAGCAGATATAAAGCCGTCAGACTTACAGACAGGAGCTGTGATTATCACGGGAGAAACGGCCAGAAAGCAGAATGCCAACAGTGTGCTGGAGACGTTAAGTGACATGGCAGGAGACTTTGTGGTGGCAACAGCAGGACCGGATCTGGAGTCTGTGCTTTCTGCCAGAGGAGCAGGAAGTGACCGTATCTCAGAAGAGAAGCGCGAAGTAGTAGCCAATATTGATATTGGAGGAGGCACCAGTAACATTGCCTATTTCTATAAAGGAACCTTAAAAGGGACTTGCTGCCTGGATATCGGAGGGCGGCTGATCAAGATAGAAAATGGAAAGATTTCGTATATTTTTCCAACTATTCAAAAATTAGCTGCAAGTCACGGGATTCAGATACAGGTGGGAGACCGGGCAAACGAATCCACCCTGTACAGGGTATGCGAATATATGGTGCAGCATCTTGCCATGGCTTTGTATGTTGAAGAACCGGATGGTTTTCATACAGAGCTTTACACTAATCAGGGTGCACAACTTTCCAGAGAGCCGCGGATACAGGCAGTGACTTTCTCAGGAGGGGTTGCAGACTGTATGCTTCATGAAGAAAGTGATGTGTTTTGCTATGGTGACATAGGAATTCTTCTGGCAAGAGCGGTTAAAAACAGCAGTGCATTTCAGAAAATCAGGGTATATCCTGCAGCAGAAACCATACGGGCAACAGTAGTAGGAGCAGGAACTCATACTACAGATGTCAGCGGAAGCACCATTAGCTATGCAAAAGGCAAGCTTCCCATTAAAAATATTCCGGTACTGAAGCTTTCCGAAGAGGATGAGCAGGAGCAGAAACAGTTTATCGATGCAATCAGAAATGGATTGCTCCTCTATGAATCGGAAGGAAATTTAGAGCAGATTGCCATTGCGTTTTCAGGAAGATATCATACCAGCTTCCGGCAGATTCAGGAACTGGCACAGTGGGTGATGGAAGGTGCAAAGAAAGTGATTCAAGGTTCATATCCTCTGATTCTTGTCATTGAAAATGACATTGCCAAGGTTTTGGGAAATGCATTAAATGTCCAGATGGAAAGAAGAAAAGATGTAATCTGTATTGATGGTATTCATGCACAAAACGGTGACTATATTGACATTGGTGAACCTGTTGCAGACGGGCATGTGGTACCGGTAGTAACAAAAACGCTGATTTTTAATTCTTAAACTGCAAAATGGATGGCAGAAACTGTAGTGAGGTATAGAAAAGTAGAGGTGAAATGAGTTGATTCTTAAAACTAAATTATTTGGTAAAGTATATGAATTCAAATCTCTTCGTGAAGTAATGGCAAAGGCCAATGAAGAGAAATCCGGGGATAAGCTGGCAGGGATTGCAGCAGAATCAGCAGAAGAACGTGTGGCAGCCAAAGTGGTGCTTTCACACATTACGTTGGAAGATTTGAGAAACAACCCTGCGGTGCCTTATGAAGAGGATGAAGTAACGAGGATTATCCAGGACGGTGTAAATGAGTCGATTTACAGAGAACATAAGAATAAAACCGTAGCAGAGTTCAGAGAATGGCTTCTGGATACAAAAACCACAGGAGATATGATCAAACGTGCTTCCAGAGGTCTTACCAGTGAAATGGTGGCAGCAGTTTGTAAATTGATGAGCAACCTGGATTTGATCTATGCAGCCAAAAAAATCAGAATTTCCGCACACTGTAATACAACGATTGGCCTTCCGGGTACATTTTCTTCCCGCTTGCAGCCAAATCATACTACAGATGATCCAAAAGGAATTATGGCTTCTGTTATGGAAGGTCTGAGCCTGGGATGTGGAGATGCTGTTATTGGTTTGAATCCGGTAGATGATTCGGTGGAAAGTGTAGCCAGGATTCTGAAAAGCTTTGATGAATTTAAAAATAAATGGGAAGTACCAACACAAATTTGCGTTTTGGCGCATGTTACAACACAGATGGAAGCTGTTCGTAAAATGAAAGCGCCGATTGACTTAATGTTCCAGTCTATTGCAGGTTCCCAGAAAGGAAATGAAGCTTTTGGTCTTACAGCAGCTATGTTGGATGAAGCTCATGACCTGATGATGAGAGAGGCAACCAGTACAGGGCCAAACGTTATGTACTTTGAGACAGGACAGGGATCAGAACTTTCTTCTGAAGCACATAATGGCTGGGATCAGGTAACTATGGAAGCCAGATGTTATGGATTTGCCAAAAAATATAACCCATTTTTGGTTAATACAGTAGTAGGATTTATCGGACCGGAATATCTTTATGATTCAAAACAGGTTACACGTGCAGGGCTGGAAGATCATTTTATGGGAAAACTTACTGGTATTCCTATGGGATGTGATGCATGTTATACAAATCATATGAAAACAGATCAGAACGATATCGAGAATCTGGCAACCCTTCTTGTATCAGCAGGCTGTAATTATATTATGGGAGTGCCAGAAGGAGATGACTGTATGCTGATGTATCAGTGTACTGGCTTCCATGAAGCAGCCAGTTTAAGAGAAGTATTCGGACTGCGTCCAATCCATGAGTTCGATATGTGGCTGGAAAAGATGGGATTCTCCAAAGACGGTATCCTGACACCGCTGGCAGGAGATGCATCAGTATTTTTGAAATAGGAGGTAGCATATCTTGGTAAACGAAAACGATTTAAGAACAATCATTTCACAGGTTCTGCAGGAAATGAATCTGGATAAAAAAGAAGAAAAAGAAGTTGCTGTTACAGGCTGTGCGTCCTGCCTGAAAGCACCGGAAATCGAAGAAGGCTGTATTCCGGACGTAACAGAAGTAGATATTCGTAAACAATATCTGGTAGAAAATCCGGAAAATAAAGAAGCTTATTATGATTTAAAACAGTATGCGCCCTGTCGTCTTGGAATCGGAAAAGCAGGAGCAAGATATAAAACAGACCCTGTATTACAATTTAGAGCCGCACATTCTGCAGCACAGGATGCAGTATTCTCAGATGTAGACCAGGATTTTATAGACAGTATGGGGCTGTTTTCTGTAAAAACACAGTGTGAAAATAAAGATGTCTATCTTACCAGACCGGATCTTGGAAGAAAGCTGGATGACAATGCAGTGAACACCATTAAGGAAAAATGCAAGATGCATCCTACCGTACAGATTTTTGTATCAGACGGACTTAGTTCAGCCGCTGTTGCAGCCAATGTAGGTGATGTACTTCCTGCTATTGAACAGGGATTAAAGAGCTATGGCATTGAGACTGGAGTTCCATTCTTTGTAAAATACGGACGTGTTGGCGCTATGGATCAGGTTTCTGAAATTACAGGAGCAGATGTTACCTGTGTGCTGATTGGAGAAAGACCTGGTCTGATTACTGCAGAATCTATGTCTGCATACATTGCGTATAAGGCAACCGTAGGTATGCCGGAGGCAAGAAGAACCGTTGTTTCCAATATTCATAAAGCAGGAACCATTCCGGCAGAGGCAGGAGCCCATGTTGCAGATATTATCAAGAAAATTCTGGATAACAAGGCAAGTGGAACGGATTTAAAACTGTAAGAAATGAAAAAGCAAAAATATTGAGAGAATAAGAGGAGGAAATTCCATGAAAAGAGATCCAGTAAGAGCTACAGTCCTTGCATCAAAAATTATCCCAAATGTAAGCCCGGATATGGCAAAGGAGCTGAATCTGGAACCGGGAATGAAATCTCTGGCCCTGGTTACTGCAGACAGCGATGATGTTACTTACACAGCTCTTGATGAAGCAACTAAGAAAGCAGATGTAAAGGTTGTTTACGCAAAGAGTTTTTACGCCGGAGCAGCAAATGCCAATACAAAACTGGCAGGAGAAATTATCGGTATTCTGGCAGGTCCTAATCCGGCAGAAGTACGCAGCGGCCTGGAAGCATGTGTAGATATGATTGAAAATCAGGCGCATTTTATTTCTGCGAATGAAGATGATTCCATTATTTATTATGCTCAGTGTATTTCCAGAACAGGTTCTTATTTGTCAGAAGGTGCCGGAATTCAGGAAGGAGAAGCCCTTGCCTATCTGATTGCCCCGCCACTTGAGGCAATGTATGGTGTGGATGCAGCTTTAAAGGCAGCAGATGTAAAAATGTGTGTTCTGTATGCCCCGCCATCTGAGACGAACTTCGGAGGCGCCCTGCTTACAGGAAGTCAGTCAGCATGTAAAGCTGCCTGTGATGCATTTGCAGCAGCAGTAGAATTTGTAGCTGAAAATCCAAAAGAATAAAAGCAGACTCAAAATAGAGAGACTGCAGGCGGAGGTTAAGGCATGAATGCACTGGGAATGATTGAGACATACGGCTATCTGGCAGCAGTAGAGGCTTTGGACAGTGCACTGAAAGCTGCCAACGTATCTCTGGTAGATGTAGTCCGGGTAAAAGGTGGTCTGGTGACTGTTCTGATTGAGGGTGACGTAGGTGCAGTGAAGGCAGCAGTAGATGCTGCAAGGGCAGCAGCCAAAAGAGTTGGTACTGTTGTGAGTGTCCATGTGATTCCACGTCCTGCAGAAGATGTGAAGAACATGCTCACATCATCAACGGAATATGTGGAGAAAAAAGGACAGGAAACCTTGGATCTGGCACCAGAGACGCCGGAGGCAGAGCAGACCAAAATAGAAGATATGTCTGAGGAAGAAAACGAAACGTCAAAGAAAGAACGGATTTATACCAGAGAACAGATGGAAGAGATGACAGTTGCAAATCTTCGTACTCTGGCAAGAGAGCTGAAGATTACCAATATGACATCCAAAGAAGTCCGTTTCGCTAAGAAACAGCAGCTTATTGACGCAATCACAGCATTTACCGGACAAGAGAGGTAGATTATGCAATTATATGACAAAGACCTTTTGTCAGTACAGGAAGTGCGGGAACTGGTAGAAAAGGCAAAAGCAGCTCAGCAGGAACTGGCGGCAGGAACCCAGGCTGACGTAGACAGAATTGTAAAATCTGTAGCGCAGGCGGGTGTTCGTAATGCAAAACGCCTTGCAAAGCTGGCACATGAAGAGACCGGATTCGGTATTGAAGCTGACAAAGTAATAAAAAATGTATTCGCCAGTGATGGCGTTTACCAGCACATAAAAGATATGAAAACTATTGGGGAACTGGAGCGCGATGAAGAAAAGAAGTTACGTACCATTGCTGTTCCGGTGGGAGTAATCGCAGGATTGATTCCATCCACCAATCCTACGTCCACAGCTTTGTATAAAGCAGAAATCGCAATTAAGGCAGGAAATGCCATTGTGTTCTCACCCCATCCGAATGCAAGAAATTGTATTTTAGAAACTGTAAAGGTAATCCGCCAGGCCATTGCAGAGGCAGGAGGAAATGAGAATCTGGTGAATTGTATTACCATTCCAACCATACAGGCAACGGATAATCTCATGCGCCACCCGGATGTATCTATGATTCTGGCAACGGGAGGTTCTGCTATGGTAAGAGCCGCCTATTCTTCAGGAACTCCGGCAATCGGTGTAGGCCCGGGAAATGGTCCGGCTTATATTGAAAAAACAGCAGATATTAAATTAGCAGTAAAGAGAATTCTGGATTCCAAAACATTTGATAATGGAACCATTTGTGCTTCAGAACAATCTGTGGTATGTGATGATAATATGCAGGCAGAAGTACAGGCAGAAATGGAAAGACAGGGGGCATACTTTCTTACCCCGGAACAGATTAAAAAACTGGGAAGTTTCATTCTGCGGTCAAATGGAACTATGAATCCTATGATTGTGGGAAAATCTGCAAAAGTAATTGCTGAACTGGCAGACATTGAAATACCGGAAGGCACAAGAGTGCTGGTGGCAAGGGAAACGGGAATCGGAAGAGGACATCCTTATTCCAATGAGAAGCTGGCGCCCATTCTGGCCTTTTATACAGCGCCTTCTTATGTGGAGGTTTGTGAGCTTTGTGCGGAAATTCTTCATTATGAAGGGGCTGGTCATACCTTCTCCATGCATACAAAGGATGAAAACATGGTGACTTATTTTGCACAGAGAATTCCGGCATCCAGAATTATTGTGAATACTCCAAGCGCTCTAGGCGGCATCGGAGGTACAACCTGTTTGCAGCCGGCTCTTACCTTAGGCTGTGGAGCAGTAGGAGGAAGCGCTACATCTGAAAATGTAGGGCCCAAACATCTGATGAATCTGCGTTATGTAGCAGAAGGGCTTTCAGAACTGGAAGATATCAAAGGCAGCCTGCCAGATTGTTCAGAAGGTATCTGCAAGCCAAAAAGTTATGATGACATTGACATTGATGCAGTAGTAAAAGAGATTATCAAACGTATTCAGAACTCATAGAAGTGAAGAGATAAGGAGGAATTTATATGGCAGCACAACAGGCACTTGGAATGATAGAAACAAAAGGTCTGGTAGCATCTATTGAGGCGGCAGACGCAATGGTAAAAGCAGCAAACGTTACGCTGATTGGAAAAGAGCATGTAGGCGGAGGCCTTGTAACCGTTATGGTAAGAGGTGATGTAGGAGCTGTAAAGGCAGCCACAGACGCAGGAGCAGCCGCAGCAGAGCGTGTAGGAGAACTGATTTCCATTCATGTAATCCCAAGACCACATGAGGAAGTAGAAGCAATTTTGCCATCTGTAAACAAATAAGAAAGAATAAGGAGGAATTTCATATGGCAGCACAACAGGCACTTGGAATGATAGAAACAAAAGGTTTGGTGGCATCTATTGAAGCAGCAGATGCAATGGTAAAAGCAGCAAACGTTACACTGATTGGAAAAGAGCATGTGGGCGGAGGCCTTGTAACCGTTATGGTAAGAGGTGATGTAGGAGCTGTAAAGGCAGCCACAGACGCAGGAGCAGCCGCAGCAGAGCGTGTAGGAGAACTGATTTCTATTCATGTAATCCCAAGACCACATGATGAGGTGGAATCAATTTTGCCTTCTCTTGCAAAATAAGGAAGGCAGCATAGACTGTCAGATTTATAAGCAGCAAGAGGAGGTGGATTACCGGATATGAAAGTGATAACAGAAGCAGTATTGCGCAGTGAACTTCGGGCATCTACCCCAGAATGCTATACCGTGCCGGAGGGAAAAATCCTCTCTCCGGCAGCAAGAGAATATCTGCAGCAGTGCAAAATCCGCATTGAAGATGGAAAGAGCAAAAGAGAAGTAAAAAAAGAAGAACACAAGCCGGAGAAATCAGAGATTCAGGCAACAGAAGTTCTTCCCATGCCAACCGTGCAGGTGGAGAAAGAGGCAAAGCCAAGATTTGTTGATTATGATACCGGGGCATATTACTATGACAAACCGGAACATATGACACATCTGTTTGGCAATACACTGGTTCCCAAAGATCATAAACGGATTTTCTTCAGGGGTAAACTGGATAGCCTGGAAACACTTTTTGTCCTGAATCAGACCATACTTCTGGAAATGGGAGAGTCTCAGAAACTCATTGATGATTTACAGGATATTCTGGTAAGTTTGCGGGAAATGATGAGGTGCGATGTAATGGATGAACCTTTCCGCAGGGAATTCATCATTGGACTGAATCATGCAGAACTGAGAGAGCATTCTCATAATCCTATGAAGTTTTATAAGATTAAACAGATGGTGCTTCCTGACTATACTCTGGGAAAAGCATATGCATTGTTAAACCAGCTTCGCGCTGCAGTCAGGGAAACAGAAGTGGCAGCAGCCACAGCTTTTCATGAAGGAAGAGAATACACCAGAGAAGATATTATTGAAGAATTAAACAGAATGTCCAGTGCGATGCACATTGTCATGTGTAAGTATCTGGCAGAGGCCTATAAGGAGTAAGCATGGAAGAATTAATGAAAAAAGTGCTGGACACGATTACCAGAGCAGGTCTGGTAGAAGTAGAGGTTTCTGCCCGTCATGTACATCTGACAGATAAGGATGTAGAAAAACTCTTTGGAAAAGGCCAGGTGCTTCATGAGAAGCGCCCCCTTTCCCAGAAGGGGCAGTTCCTTTGCGAAGAGCGGGTTACGCTTATAGGACCAAAAGGAAGAAAAGAGCGGGTAGCAGTCCTTGGACCGGTTCGGAAGGCTACACAGGTAGAATTGTCAGTAAGTGACTGTGTGGCTCTTGGCGTAAAAGCGCCGCTTAGAGAATCTGGAGATGTACAAGGTTCCGCTCCGCTGACTCTGGAGGGACCTGCGGGAAGTATTTCTATTACAGAGGGAACCATAGTAGCTCACAATCATATCCATGTACCTGAGGATGTGGCACAGATGCTGCAGCTAAAGGATAAGGAGCATGTGAGTGTTAAGATTTTAAGTGAACGTCCGGTGACCTTTGATGATGTAATCATTCGTGTCAGTCCGGCATTTAATTTTAAGATGCATATTGATTTTGATGAGGCAAATGCGGCCTCAGTAAAAGGTTTTACCCTGGGTAAAATTATACATTAAATGGTAAGGAGCAGTTGCAGATGGATATCAGGCATGTGGAAGAATTTATGAGGCGTGTGGCAGAATCAGAGACAAAAACCTTTCCTGCCAAAGGAAAACTAAAAGTAGGGTTAGATCTTGGAACTGCTTATATTGTAATTGTAGTCCTGGATGAAGAAAATCAGCCGGTAGCCTGTGAAAAACAGGCGGCAAGTGTGCTAAGAGATGGTGTTGTGGTAGACTACACAGGAGCGCTGTCCATTGTCCGGAATCTGAAAGAAAAGCTTGAGAAGCGTTTGGGACGGGAACTGACAAATTGTGCTATTGCCATGCCAGCGGGAACAGAGAGCAGCACAAAAACCCATTGCTATATTGCAGAAGGGGCTGGTTTTGAGGTTTCTGCTGTTCTGGACGAGCCAAGCTCTGCCAATGCAGTTTATGAAATCCAGGATGGTGTCATTGTGGATGTTGGTGGAGGAACGACAGGACTTGCTATGTTAAAAGAAGGCAAAGTAGTACAGGTGGAAGATGAACCTACAGGAGGAACGCACCTTTCCCTGGTGTTGGCAGGAAATTATCATATTTCTTTTGCAGAAGCAGAGGCAATCAAACAGGATTACAGCAGACATAAGGAAATTCTTCCGGTACTGAAAGCTGTGATAGAGAAAATTGCATCCATTATCAATCGCTATGTCAGAGGAAAAGATATTGATACAATTTATCTGTGCGGCGGTACCTGTTGCCTTACAGGAATTGAAGCAATCATTGAGAAAGAGACAGGAATCAGGACTGTAAAGCCGGAAAATCCATTTTTGGTGACACCGGCAGGAATTGCAATGAACTGTCAGCCTGCTTAAAACAGGCAAAAAATAGAGAGAAAGGAGGAGAAAAGCGTGAATACAGATTTGTTGTTGCAGGAAATCTGTAAAAGAGTTCAGGAAAAACTGCAAACTATAGAGCAGGAAACCTTGCCATCTATTTTGGTACTTACAGAAGAACATGGAAGTCTGTGCCATGAAACATTAGAAAATGGCAGGCTGTGCCAATATTACCGGATGGAATGTGCGTTGTTGGCACAGTATCAGTGTTCCATAGAGAATTATGAGGCAGTTGTAGTATATACAATGTCAAACGAAGCTCTTGGAAAAATTGCACATGGGATTTTTGATAATGGTTTTACCAGGCTGTTTGGCCAGGCGCTTCTGGAAGGGAAAAAAATTTATCTAAGCCGGGAAGGTATTGAACTGTACCGTTATAAGAATACCGCACCGCAAGCCTTTTATCAGAGACTTGAGGAAAATCTGGAGCTTTTAAGGAAAAGCGGAGTTGTGATAACAGCCCACAGTCAGATTGCAGAACAGATTCTCAACGGACAAAGTGAGAACTGCCTGTGCGAAGAGGAAGCCGCAGCAGAAGAACAACCTGTATGTTCAAAGAACAGGCAGGAAGAAGTTACAGAAACAGTGCTGGATAAGAAAATTATTACAGAAAAGGATATGATTCCGCTTGGACATCAGCATATCCGTCAGGTGGTAATCAGAGAAAAGGCGATTCTGTCAGATCTGGCAAAAGAATATGCAGCAAAGCATAATATTCTCATACAACGCAGAGATATCTCCTCAGGAAAGCGGGAATAAGGACTATGAAAACAGGAAAAGTCATCGGGAATATCTGGGCAACCAGAAAAGAAGAAAAACTTGCAGGTTTGAAGCTTCTGATTATACAGCCTGTGAACCTGCTGGATGATACTCCGGTTGAATACCCTATTGTGGCAGCAGACATTATTGGCGCAGGAGTAGGGGAAAAAATCATCTATGTAGGCGGGAGCTCAGCAAGAGCCGCAGCCGGAGGAAGTGATATACCGGTAGATGCTACTGTAGTAGGAATCGTAGATGATCAGGAGATTGACGAGGATATGATTTAAACAGAAAGCGGTGATGCTATGAGTTTCATAGAAACAATAAAAGAAGCGGGGATTGTGGGAGCCGGGGGCGCCGGCTTTCCCACCTATGTAAAATTAAATGCAAAGGCAGAATACTTTATCATCAATGCAGCAGAGTGCGAGCCACTCATTGAGACGGATAAATATCTTTGCAGAACATTTCCCGCAAGAATTATAAAAACAGCAGTACAGATTACAGAGCATCTGGGAGCGTCTCACTGTGTCATAGCTACAAAAGCAAAATATAAGCGGGAAATTGCTGCTCTTAAAGAGGAAATTGACAGGCAGAAAGCCAGGGTGGAAATCTGTGAAATGCGGACTTTCTATCCGGCGGGGGATGAGCAGGTGATTGTACAGGAAGTAACCGGACGGGTTGTTCCTGAAAGAGGCCTTCCCCTGGACGTTGGATGCGTAGTGGACAATGTGGGAACAGTCTTATCTGTTGCAGATGCGCTGGAAGGAAAGCCGGTTTCAGAAAAATATTTATCTGTTACAGGAGCAGTGAAAAAGACACAGATGTATCATGTGCCTCTTGGCACCTCTGTTCTGGAAATCCTGGAACATGCCGGGGTGACGGAGAATCCTTATGCAGTGATTGTAGGTGGCCCCATGATGGGGAAAATACTCAAGACAAAAGAAGAAATCCGGCAGGCAGTTGTCACAAAAACAACGGGAAATCTGCTGGTGCTGCCAAAGGATCATTACCTGGTAAAGAGAACAGAAATTCCAAGAGAGAGTATGATACATCAGGCAGCAGCAGCCTGTATTCAGTGCAGAATGTGTACAGATATGTGTCCGCGGTTTATGCTGGGGCATGAAGTAAGACCGAACATGGTTATGCGAAATCTGTGGAAGGCGAGCATGCTCACAGATGACGGGGAATTTGAAAATGCATTCGGAAGCGCTGTAAACTGCTGTAGTTGTGGCGTGTGCGAGATGTTTGCCTGTCCTATGGGGCTGTCTCCAAGAAAGATGAATGAATATGTCAAAACACTTTTAAGAGAAAGAGGCATCAATCCACAGAAAAACGGACATCCAGAGGCAAGAGAGGAAATAGAGTACAGAAAGATTCCCACAGAGCGTCTCATTGCCAGACTGGGACTTACGCCTTATGTGACACATGAACTGCCGGAGGAACAGGAATTGTCAGTGAGGGAATGTAAGATTTTGCTGTCACAGCATATTGGAAAACCGGCAGTAGCTGTTGTGAAAGCGGGAGAACAGGTAGAAAAAGGAACTCTTGTTGCACATGCGGCAGAGGGACTTTCTGCGAATATTCACAGTGGCATTGGCGGAACTGTAAAAGAAGTAACAGAACAATATATCATTATCTGTGGAGAGGAGGTATAAACCATGGGCAAAGCAATAGGTATGGTGGAGCTGTCCAGTATTGCAAAGGGAATTGAGACCAGCGACTTTATGGTAAAGGCTGCACAGGTAGATTTAATACGTTCCTCCACAGTTTGTCCCGGAAAATATATCATTATTGTAGGTGGTGATACAGGAGACGTGAAGGCTGCAATGGAAGAAGGACTGACAAGAGGCGGCGCTTATGTTGTGGACTCTCTTAGGATTTCCAATGTGCATGAGCAGCTTATTCCGGCGCTTACGGGAACAGTATCTGTAGAAGAACCGGGAGCTGTGGGCGTTTTGGAATTTTATTCGGTGGCTTCTGCCATTCTGGCAGCAGATGAGGCTGCAAAGGCTGCAAATATTACATTAATAGAAGTTCGTATTGGCTATGCGATTGGAGGAAAAGGTTTTGTTACTCTTACCGGAGATGTGGGTGCGGTAAGAGCAGCAGTAGCAGCGGCAAAACAAGGGAAAGATTTATATGTGGAAAGCACGGTCATTCCGAGACCTTCCCCACAGGTATTTCAGTCTCTGCTGTAGATACACAAACAAAGAAAAGGCTGCGAAGCGCAAGAAAGCAGCAGGAGGAGGCAAGTATGTTTCAGGAATTAATTGATAACATTACCAACGTGGAGGTTTTTACGCAAAGTATAAAAGACTGGGTTTCTGGTTTATCCATTAACTCTGTAATTATTTTAGTTATGATGATTTTTATGATCGTAGGCGCGATTGATAAAATCAGGGGAAATAAGCTGGGGTATGGGGAACAGTTTGAAGAAGGATTTAACGCAATGGGACCTTTAGCCATGGCTATGGCAGGAGTTGTGGCAGCAGCGCCTGTTCTGGCAATCCTGTTAAAACCGATTATTGTGCCTATTTATGAACTGCTGGGAGCAGATGCATCTATGTTTGCCACCACACTTCTGGCCTGCGATATGGGCGGATACCCATTAGCTATGGAACTGGCAGAGACAGATGCCTTAGGTAATTTTTCCGGATTGATTCTTGGAACCATGATGGGACCAACTCTGGTATTTACCATTCCAGTGGCATTGTCCATTATTAAAAAAGAAGACAGACCATATCTTGGAGCTGGTATTCTTGCAGGTATGATTACCATTCCGGTTGGATGTATTGTAGGCGGTCTTGTAATGAACATGACACAGTATAAGATTAATATTATGACCATCTTAATCAATCTGATTCCGGTTATTATTATTGCAGGTTTAATTGTGCTGGGTCTGTGGTTTGCTCCGGCTAAAATGATTAGTGGATTTAATAAGTTTGGTACAGGGGTTACTGTGGTAATCACAGCGCTTACTGCTATTGCTGTGTTTGAATATCAGACTAAGATTAAATTCCCCCTGTTTAATATTATGGTAGAGCCAAATTCAGAGGGTGTGATTCCATTGGAATCAGGACTTCTTACTTGTGGACAGATTGCCATTGTCTTAATCGGAGCCTTCCCTATGGTGCTTTGGATTACCCGTACTTTTGGTAAAGCTTTAAATGCGCTTGGAAAGAAATTTGGTATGGATGAAAATGGTTCTGCAGGCTTAGTTGCAACTTTGGCTAATAATATTGCCATGTTTAATATCATGGATAAGATGAATCCAAAAGGAAAGCTGTTAAACGTTGCGTTTGCAGTGAGTGCAGCATTTGTATTTGGCGACCATCTTGGATTTACTGCAGGTGTGAATTCTGAGATGATTTTCCCGGTTATCGTGGGCAAGCTGGTTGCAGGTATCACAGCTCTGATTCTTGCAAACATTCTTTCTCCGAAACTGTTATCAAAAGTACAGAGCGCAAAAACAGAAAAATAATAAGAATGCTTAGAAAGGCTGGGGTGACACTATGAATGTAAGTGAAGAACTAATTCGCGAAGTAGTAAAACGGGTTTTGGCAGAGTCTGTAAAAAACGAAACAGAACAGGAAGATTTCCAAAAAGAAAAAGATCCAAGTGGTATATTAAAAATTAAGACCGATACGGTAAAGTGCGAACCATTCAAACAGAAAGGAGTTGCGCTTAAAGATGTTGTAACTCTGGAAGAGGCGCCCAGAATGGGATGCGGCATTATGGAACTGGATCATACAAGCTTTGAGTGGACACTGACCTATGATGAGTATGATATGGTGATTGACGGAGTATTGGAAATTGAGATTGACGGACGCATCATTACAGGAAATCCGGGAGATATCATCTATATACCGAAAAACTCTCATATTCATTTTCAGACACCTGGTAAAACAAGATATGCATACTTTGTATATCCGGCAGACTGGCAGTAAGAAATAAAAAGGGGAAGAAAAAATGGAAATTCGCTTTGTAAGGCCGGAAGAGGAAAAACAACTGGCCAGAAATGTGGTTACTGGCTTCCCATCCAAAACACCAGAGGCACTATTACATAATATGGCGGGAGAATTACAGGAGCCGGAGGAGGGGCGCTATCTGGGGTGCTTTGACGAAAAAGGAAATTTAGTGGGTTCTTCTCTCTTAATGGATTTTCAGGTAAATGTGCGGGGTAAAATGATGGAAATGGGAGGAACTGCGTATGTTTCTACGAACTTTCTTCATAAAAAGGAACACATTGCCAAAAATCTTATACGGGTAGGGTTGGGAGTTTTTGCAAAAACAGGAAGAACGGTAGCAGCGCTCCACCCATTTAATCCGGCTTTTTACCATAAAATGGGGTTTGGCTACTGCAATGAAACTATGATGTATTCTCCAAAACCTCAATATATCCGTTCTTATGGGGACAAATCCGGTCTTTCCTATGCAAAACCGGAGGAAGAAGAGGAAATTCTGGAGTTTTACAGAAAGCATGCCAGAACAACTCATGGAGCCACAATTCATCCGTTTATGGATCAGCATCGCATTTTTGATATGCCTTATGTAGTGGTTTGCAGAAGAGAAGGAAAGATTACAGGATATCTTACCTTTGAATTTGTAGAGGTAGATCATTATACAGATATGTACCATGATATGGCAGTCCGTGAACTGGTTTGTGAAGATATGGAAACAATGAAGCAGTTTTTGACATTCTTTGCTTCTCAAACAGATCAGATTGAACGGGTTCGGATTTACACATATGAAGAAGATTTTCATATGCTCTTTACTAATCCGGATAGCGGTGAAAATCGTGCTTATGATGGAGCCATCCAGGAAATAGGAAGGAAAAGTATGGGATATATGTTCCGAATCCTGGACTTAAAAGGATATTTTGCTTTGCAGAATCACTGTCAGCATTCTGCCAGACGGGAATTTACCATGAAACTTCAGGTAGAGGATGATTTTATGGATGAGAATAACACTGACATTCTGCTGCATGTGAAGGAAGATAAGGTGTTACTGACAAAAGACAGAGAGGCCGATGTGACTTTAAAGACGAACATTGCAGATTTATCTTCCTTTGTAATGGGTGCAATTCCCCTTTCTTCCTTTATCTGGACACAGAGAATGGAGATTAGTGACAGCAGTTATCTGCAGGATATCGAAAACGCTATTGGATGGCATGAAAAACCTAAAAATTATACCTATTTTTAAAAAGAAAACGCGGAAGCAGAAGCAGGCTGAGTATGGATGCTTCTGCTTTTTGCGTGAACAGATAAAAGAATATCGAAAAGCCATCTATACTTTTACCGCAATCAATAGTATAATAAAAGCAGTCATGTCAGGCAGTACTCCTTTGAGGCTGCCTGAAAAATGAAGTAACAGGAGGAAGCGGAAATGCTTCATGCATTCTCACGTTCAGAAGAACTATTAGGAAAAGACGGACTTCGCACCCTGGCAAATGCCAGAGTAGCAGTGTTTGGAATCGGGGGTGTGGGGTCTTATGTAACAGAGGCGCTGGCAAGAGCCGGTGTGGGAACTTTGATTTTAGTAGACCACGATGAAGTAAGCCTGACAAATCTGAACCGCCAGTTAGTGGCTCTGCGCTCTACCATGGGCAGAAAAAAAGTACAGGTGGCCAAAGAACGGATTATGGATATTAATCAGGAGGCTGTGGTTCATACATATGATACCTTTTTCAGCAAAGAGACAGCAGGACTTTTTGACTTTACAGCATTTGACTATGTGGTGGATGCAGTGGATACCGTATCTGCAAAGCTGCTTTTGATTGAAATGGCAAAACAGGCGGGGGTTCCGGTGATTTCCTGCATGGGTACAGGGAATAAGCTGAATCCCTCCTGTTTTCAGATTGCAGATATTTCAAAAACCAGTGTGTGTCCTTTGGCTAAGGTTATGCGTACAGAACTGAAAAAGAGAAAAATAAAGAAAGTAAAGGTTTTATTTTCTACAGAAACCGCCATTAAGAAGAAACGGACAGAAAAGGCGCCACAGGAGGAAACTGAGGTACGAAGCGGTACTGGAAGACCGGTTCCGGCAAGCGTTTCCTTTGTTCCGGGAGTAGCGGGGCTTATGATTGCAGGCGAGGTCATCAAAGATCTGGTATTTAACAAAAAATAAAGGGGATTGTAAATGGATAATCATAGAATCGAAAATAAATTTTGTAACTGTCTGGGAAGTGATAATGTAAAGCAGCAGGAACCCATGAGCAGGCATACAACCTTCCGCATTGGCGGACCGGCAGATTTTTATCTTTGTCCTCACAGTACAAATGAGGTGCAGGAGATTGTAGAAATCTGTAAGGAAGAGAAACTGCCATATTTTGTTCTGGGGAACGGAAGTAATCTTCTGGTCAGTGACAAGGGATACCGGGGCGTGGTGATACAGCTTTGGAAGAACTTCAGTGACATTACAGTAAAAGACTGCTGTATTCAGGCAAAGGCAGGAGCTTTGCTGTCAAAGGTTGCGGCAGAGGCTTTAGAGGCAGGACTTACTGGAATGGAATTTGCTTCCGGGATTCCGGGAACCATAGGGGGAGCTGCTTTTATGAATGCAGGAGCCTATGGGGGCGAGATGAAAGATATTATTAAGAGTGTGAAAGTTCTGGATACACAGGGTGAGGTCCGGGTACTGCCAAAGGAAGAATTAAAGATGGGTTACCGGACCAGTATTGTAAAGGAAAAAGGCTATACTGTGCTTTCTGTGGAACTGGAACTTACCAGGGGAAATCAGGAAGAAATCCGCAATACCATGGAAGATTTAAAGGAGCGCAGAACCTCCAAACAGCCTCTGGAAATGCCAAGCGCAGGAAGTACCTTCAAAAGACCGGAGGGATATTTTGCGGGAAAACTGATTATGGACAGTGGGCTTAGAGGTTTTTCCGTAGGAGGAGCCCAGGTATCAGAGAAACACTGTGGGTTTGTAGTGAATAAAGGCGGGGCTACTGCTATGGATGTGCTGAACCTGATTCGGGAAGTACAAAGAAGAGTAAAGGAACAGTTTGGCGTGGATCTGGAAACAGAAGTGCGGTTCCTGGGAGAGTTTTAGGAGGTATCATGCGGTTTGTAATTGTGACGGGAATGTCAGGAGCAGGGAAGAGTACAGCTTTGAAAATGCTGGAGGATATGGAATATTTCTGTGTAGACAATCTTCCGGTTCCTTTGATTGATAAATTTGTGCAGCTGATTAAGGACAGCGCTTCAGGGGAAATTGAGCGGGTAGCTATTGGCGTGGATATCCGCAGCGGACGTTCTCTGGATGAATTAAAGACAGTGTTAGAGAAAATCAGTTTTTCAGGAATTGAGTCGGAAATCCTGTTTTTGGATGCAGATGACACAGCGCTGGTGAGACGTTATAAAGAAACCAGAAGAAGCCATCCTTTAGCAGGAGCCGGACGGGTAGATGACGGGATTCAAAAAGAAAGAGAACGCCTGCAATTTTTGAAGGAGTATGCAGATTATATTTTAGATACCAGCAAACTGCTGACCAGAGAATTAAAGGCAGAGCTTGAGAAGATTTTTGTAGAAAACAGAACTTTTAAGAATCTTATGGTAACCGTACTTTCCTTTGGCTTTAAGTACGGGATACCACAGGATGCAGATTTGGTTTTTGACGTGCGTTTTCTTCCAAATCCATATTATCTGGAAAACCTTCGTCCTTTAAGTGGAAATGACAGACCGGTAAGTGACTATGTCATGGGATTTGAAGCAGCCCATGTATTTTCGGATAAGCTGGAAGATATGATTCGGTTTCTGATTCCCAATTATATTTTAGAGGGAAAAACCCAACTGGTGATTGCAGTGGGATGTACCGGTGGAAAACACCGTTCCGTTACCCTGGCAAATGAGCTGTACAGACGGTTAGGGGAAAACGATACATATGGAATCCGAATTGAACATAGAGATATAGAGAAGGATGGGAAAAAATGTCTTTTTCCGGAAGCGTAAAAGAAGAATTGCTGCGCTGCATAGACAGCGCCAGGCATTGTCAAATTGCAGAGCTGGCAGCGGTTCTGGCTTTTGACGGGGAGATTGTCAGGCTTGGACAAGGGCAGATTGACCTGAGAGTTTCTTCCGAAAATGAAAGTCTTGTGAGAAAGTACTTTACATTGCTGCAAAAAACGTTTACAATGAATGACAGTGTTTCTATTGATAATAGGATTACAAAAAAGAATAACCGTTTTTTGATGGAACTGAAGGATTCACAGCTTGCGGTGAAAGTTTTACAGGCAGTGAAGCTATTGGGCGCTGACCGGATGCCGCAGAATCTGGATGCTTTGGTAAATCAGATGGTTGTGCAGAGAAACTGCTGTAAGCGGGCATTTATCCGCGGAGCGTTTTTATGCGCCGGTTCGATTAGTGATCCGGAGAAGTTTTATCATTTTGAAATTGTCTGCAGCAGCAAGACAAAGGCAGTACAGCTTATGGAGCTGATTCAGTCTTTTGAGGTAGATGCGAAAATTGTCAAACGAAAGAAATACTATGTAGTCTATGTGAAAGAAGGGGCTCAGATTGTAGAGCTTCTGGGAATCATGGGCGCCGGTGTTTCCTTAATGAACCTGGAGAATGTGCGGATTCTCAAGGATATGAGGAACACTGTAAACAGAAAAGTGAACTGTGAAACAGCAAATATCAACAAGACTGTAAATGCTGCAGTAAAGCAGGTAGAGGATATTATTTATATCAGAGATACAGCAGGGCTTCACAGTCTTCCGGAAAATCTGGAAGAAACCGCGCTGCTTAGACTGGAATATCCACAGGCCTCCTTAAAAGAATTAGGAGCTCTGCTTTCCACACCGGTAGGGAAATCCGGGATGAACCACCGTCTGAGGAAAATCTGCAGTATAGCCAATGAGCTAAGAGGAGTCAGGGAGGAACAGGTATGATTAGAAAACCAATTACCATCGGAATTTCAAATGGTCTGGAAGCAAGACCTATTGCAATGCTTGTGCAGGTTGCAAGCCAGTATGTAAGTAACATTTATCTGGAGAGTGAAGAGAGAAAGGTCAATGCAAAAAGCATCATGGGAATGATGAGCCTGGGATTGGATACAGGAGAAAGCGTTACTGTCTCTGTAGATGGAGCAGACGAAGAAGAAGCTATGAAAAGCATTGAAGAATATCTGAGCAAACCTTCAGAATAAGGTGTTTTCAATCATAAAAGGAAAAAGAAAATATAGAAGCAAAAGGGGGCGCCGTATCTGGAATCGGCATCCCCTTTTTGCTTGAAAAGTATGGAATCAGGAATCACTGGGATGATTATCTGTTAAAGAGACAGGATATTGCTGGCGAAACCAGTAGGTGTAGAAGTCTTCAAAGCCCAAAGCTGTATACAGGGCTTTGGCAGGAGCATTTCCTTCTACTACCTGAAGATAGGCAGATGAAGCGCCCTGTTCCATGGCGGCATCCAGGATAGAACAGCAGATATTTCTGCCAATGCCCTGGCCGCGGTAATTCTCATGAACATGTATGGCATACAGGCCAATATAGTCCCTGTCTAAAATCCCAAGGCCGGTAGCAATAATCTGATCCCTGTCATAAACATAAGCAGCAATGGTATCTTTTGGAATGGCTGCATACATGGATGGCACAATAGTGCGGTGAATCTGGTTACTGGTACCTTTCATGGAAAATAAAGCATTTAGCCAGGCGGGAGAGATTCTGGAACGGAGAATTACAGAAGAGGAAAGGTTTGCAGGCTTTCGTTTCAAAAGTTCCATAGTCATGACTTCCGTTACATGGGCCATGTGATAGTTCCGCTGTGTAAGCTTCTGGTCAAAGGAGCTGTCAATGAGAGGATTTATTTTGTAAATGGCAGGACTTCCCCATTTTTCGTAAATTTCTTCGCAATAATCCAGCTTATCTGCCAGAGGAATAGAGGAAGGGCCAATTTGTTCAATGCAGTTGGTGCGATGGGTATAAAAATAAGAAAAACGCAGAATCCAACCGTCATAAATCTGTATTTGATGAGAAGGCCATGCATTTAAGGAAAGGTCTTCAATGGTTTTGATTTTATTTTTCATAACAAATACCGCCTTATTGTGAAATTATAAAACAACTACACATTATAACCCGCCTTGCAATCTGATGCAAGTTGTGTTATATTCAGACGGGAAGAAATTCGGTAAAATACATAGGAGGTAACAGTATGAAGACAGAAAACGCATGGAAAAAATATGCGGATAAAACAGAAGTGTTTGCTTTTTGTGAAGCATATAAAGATTTTATAAGCAGCTGCAAGACAGAACGGGAATGTGTTACAGAAATGGTGCAGCAGGCAGAAAAAGCAGGCTATCGCAATATTGATGCAATTATCGAAAGCGGAGAAACCTTAAAAGCAGGGGACAAAGTATATGCCAATAATAAAGGAAAAGGACTGGCTTTGTATCTGATCGGAGAGGAACCTCTGGAAAAAGGTATGAGAATCCTGGGAGCGCATATTGACTCTCCAAGACTGGATTTAAAACAGAATCCTCTGTACGAAGATCAGGAACTGGCTCTTTTGGATACCCATTACTATGGTGGTGTGAAAAAATACCAGTGGGTGACTCTTCCCCTGGCGCTTCACGGTGTTGTTTCTAAGAAAGACGGGGAAAATGTAACTGTGGTAATCGGAGAAGAGGAACAGGATCCGGTTCTTGGAATTTCCGATCTGCTGATTCATCTGTCTCAGAAACAGCTTCAGAAGACAGCCGCTGAAGTGGTGGAAGGTGAAAAGCTGGATATGCTGGTAGGAAGTATTCCGTTGGAAGGCGAAGAAGAGGAACCGGTAAAAGCGCAGATTCTTGCCATTTTAAAAGAAAAATACGGAATTGAAGAGGAAGATTTCCTTTCCGCAGAATTTGAAGTGGTTCCGGCAGGAAAAGCAAGAGATTACGGTTTAGACAGAAGCATGATTATGGGATATGGACAGGATGACCGTGTATGCTCTTATCCGTCTTTTGCAGCAATTATGAAACAGGAGCAGGTGAAATATACATCAGTATGTCTGTTAGTGGATAAAGAAGAAATCGGAAGCGTGGGAGCAACTGGTATGCAGTCAAAATTCTTTGAAAATACAACTGCAGAAGTGATGAACGCATGCGGCCAGTACAGTGAATTGAAACTCCGCAGAGCCCTGAAAAATTCTATGATGCTTTCTTCCGATGTAAGCGCAGCCTTTGATCCAAATTTCCCGGAAGTAATGGAAAAGAAAAATTCTGCTTACCTGGGACATGGAATGACCTTTAACAAATATACAGGCGCAAGAGGAAAGAGCGGATCTAATGATGCCAATGCAGAGTATCTTGCAAAACTTCGTAAGGTTATGGATGAAGAGCAGGTTGCTTTCCAGACAGCAGAGCTTGGAAAAGTAGATCAGGGCGGCGGCGGAACCATTGCCTATATCCTGGCAAACTATAATATGGAAGTAATCGACTGTGGTGTGGCTGTGCTGAATATGCATGCTCCATGGGAAATTACCAGCAAGGTGGATGTTTACGAAGCTTACAGAGGATACTGTGCGTTTCTTCAAAACATGTAATTGACTCTATACATCTTTGCTGAAAAATGGTAAGATAAATAAAATGCAAATTGTAACAGTGAAGATGTGAAGTGAGGAGTACACAAATGTCAAAAATTTTGAAAACGATTGTGAACCTGGTGGTTCTCTTTTCTATAGTAATAGCAGCAGCGCTTCTGGTTCCTCCTTTTGCAGGGGTTGACACCGTGATGAATGACAACGGAAGCACAGATACAAATCTTCCCGTTGGTTCTGTTGCCTATGGAAAAGACGTGAGGGTGAAGGACCTGAAAAAGAAAGATAAGATTATCTTCAGTGAAGGTTCCAGTACCTATGTATATGAAATCACAGATATGGACAGCAGTGCAGGGGCATATGAAGTAAAAGACCCTTACAGCAAAAGCGGTGATACAGAAGTGATTACACTGCAGAAATCAGTTCCGAAGGTTGCGGTGGTTGTTCCTTTTATCGGATATGCTGCTATTGCGTTGCAGACAAAGGGCGGATTAATTGTCATTGGCCTTGGTATTATTCTTTTGATTATTTTGTTCATTCTTTCAGAACTCTGGCGTAAAGATGAGGATGAAGAGGAAGAAGAATCAGAAGATGAGGATGAAGAGGACGATGACGAAGAAGATGAGGAAGAGGAAACTTTAAGCCGCAGGGAACGCCGCCGTCTGAGAAAAGAAGAAAAGCTTCGTCGCAAGGAAGAAAAACGCCGCCTGAAAGAAGAGGAAGAAGACGAGGAATATGAAGAGGACGATGACGAAGAGGATGAGGAAGAAGAGACCTTAAGCCGAAAAGAACGCCGTCGCCTGAAAAAAGAAGAGAAGCGCCGCCGGAAGCTGGAGAAAAAGGAACTTCTGGAAGAAGAAGATGAGGATGAAGATGAAGCAGAAGAACCGGAAGAAGAAAAAACAGAAGAACTTCAGGGCTTTGACGAAGCTATGAAAGATGCCATGTCTTCCATTGCATTAGGCGTTTCAGCAGTAAACCAGGAACCGGAAAGTGCAGAAGAAGTTCCTGTTCAGCCTCAGCCGGAAACTCTTACAGAAGAAGCAGAGGTAAATCAGCAGCCGGAAGTTGTGGAAAAATCAGAAGAGGTTCAGCCGGAAATCACAGATACTGTGGAAATCCCGGAAGAACTTCCACTGGAAGAAGAAATTCCGGTAAATGTCAATGCAGTTCCGAAGACACCAACGGTTCAGGAACTTCTGGCAAAAGCAAAACAGGCAGGTGAAGAACCGGAAGTCAAAAAAGATAAGGAAAACGAAGTTACTCTTCTGGACTATTCCGACCTGTTATAGAAGCAGAAAAAGAATACGGATGTTTTTCCGATACAGTCTGAGTCGGAAAGACATCCGTATTTTTTATATACAGTGAATGCAAGGATTTTTTGTTCTTGAAAAAAAACAAAAAAAGTACTTGCATTTGGAAAAAACTTCGTATATACTACTAAGTGCTGTGACATGATAGCTATGAAGCGTGAGGTTGCTGGCAAAAGCCAGGTTTTCCGTGGAGCGAATGTCAAGTTAGGAAACTGACGACAAGTCACTGTATTACATCTAAAGACATACCACTACAGGGTGGGAGTGTGTGCAGAGTTAAGATGACACACACGGGAATGTGTACAGTCGCCGCTTGTCGTGCTCATTAAAAGTGCGAATAGGAGGAGACTTTTTTTATGGCAAGTCAAGTAATGAGAATCACTTTAAAAGCATATGATCATCAGTTAGTAGATGCATCTGCTGGTAAAATTATCGAAACTGTTAAGAAAAACGGAGCAACTGTTAGCGGACCGGTTCCACTTCCAACTAAGAAAGAAGTAGTAACTATCTTACGTGCGGTTCACAAATACAAAGACTCCAGAGAACAGTTCGAACAGAGAACTCACAAAAGACTTATCGATATCATTGCACCAACACAGAAAACTGTAGATGCTCTGGCAAGATTAGAAATGCCGGCAGGTGTATATATCGACATCAAAATGAAACAGAAATAATTTTAATATAGATTCTGTTTAAAAAGTTAAGAGATTATCCTTACAAGGTTGATATATGGGAAGCATCTCGTCACTAAATTCGGCGAAGCCTCATTAAGTGTCGTGATGTGCGTTCGCACTAGATTCGGCGAAGCCTTATCAAGTGCTTACAGCATATTGACTGTTTGTCTAGGATGATTGCACATCACAGTGTAATCCGCTGTAGATTCACAGGAGGTAAAGAGAATGAAGAAAGCAATCTTAGCTACTAAAGTCGGAATGACTCAAATCTTCAACGAAGACGGAGTTTTAACTCCAGTAACTGTATTGCAGGCTGGTCCTTGTGTGGTAACACAGATTAAGACTATGGACAATGATGGCTATGAAGCAGTACAGGTTGGTTTTGGCGACAAGAGAGAAGCTCTTGTAAACAAACCAATGAAAGGCCACTTTGAAAAAGCTGGTGTTTCCTGCAAGAGATTCGTAAGAGAATTCAAATTAGAAGGTGATTACGAATTAGGACAGGAAATCAAAGCAGACATCTTTGCTGCAGGCGACAAGATTGACGCTACTGCAATCAGCAAAGGTAAAGGATTCCAGGGTGCTATTAAGAGACACGGACAGTCCAGAGGACCTATGGCTCACGGTTCTAAATACCATCGTCATGCAGGTTCTAACGGTGCATGTTCTGACCCGTCCAAAGTATTCAAAGGAAAAAGAATGCCAGGACATATGGGACATGTAAAAGTAACTGTTCAGAATCTGGAAGTTGTAAGAGTTGACGCTGAAAACAACTTGCTGTTAGTAAAAGGCGCAGTTCCAGGACCTAAGAAATCCTTAGTTACTATCAAAGAAACAGTGAAAAGCGGCAAATAAGTTTTCGTTGGAAAGGAGGACCACATAAAATGGCAAACGTATCTGTTTATAATATGGAAGGCAAAGAAGTTGGAACAATGGAATTAAACGATGCAGTGTTTGGTGTTGAAGTCAACGAACACTTAGTACATTTAGCTGTTGTACGCCAGCTTGCAAATAATCGTCAGGGAACACAGAAAGCAAAAACACGTTCTGAAGTTTCCGGAGGCGGAAGAAAACCTTGGAGACAGAAAGGAACCGGTCATGCTAGACAGGGTTCAACAAGAGCTCCACAGTGGACAGGCGGCGGAGTTGTATTTGCTCCAACACCAAGAGACTACTCTGTAAAAATGAACAAAAAAGAAAGAAGAGCAGCGCTTAAATCCGCTCTTACAAGCAGAGTTCAGGAAAACAAATTAATTGTTCTGGACGAGCTGAAACTTGATGAAGTTAAAACAAAAGCAATGCAGAATGTTTTAAATAACTTAAATGTTTCTAAAGCAATGGTTGTTTTAGCTGACAACGATGCAAATGTAGTTTTATCTGCAAGAAACATTCCGAATGTTGTTACAGCACTGCCAAATACAATCAATGTATATGACGTACTGAAATATAACACAGTAATCTTAACAAAAGCTTCTGCAGCAGCAATCGAGGAGGTATACGCATAATGGCAAACGTAAAGTATTATGATGTAATCCTGAAACCAGTTGTGACTGAAAAAAGTATGGCTGCCATGGGCGAGAAAAAATATACTTTCTTAGTTCACACAGATGCAAACAAAACTATGATTAAAGAAGCTGTTGAAAAAATGTTCGAAGGAACAAAAGTAAAATCTGTTAATACCATGAACTTAGACGGAAAGAACAAAAGACGCGGTATGACTTTTGGAAAAACTGCTAAGACAAAAAAAGCAATCGTAACATTAACAGAAGACAGCAAAGATATTGAAATTTTTGAGGGGTTATAAGACTTGGCGAAACAGAGCCCAAGGCGATAGATGAGCCTTAGTCGGACCCCGTTCACGAACCTTGATGAGGCTGAGCATAGGCGAAAGCCGAATTTAGTTGAGTGAACAAACCCGTTAAATATAGGAAAATGAGCAGTCGAGAAATAATAATCCGATATTCGGCTGCGGCAAAGAAACGCCAGGGCATGTTGCATGCCTGGCAGTTATGAAAGGAGAGACAGTAATGGGAATTAAAACATACAGCCCATATACACCTTCCAGAAGACACATGACAGGTTCTGATTTCTCTGAAATCACAACTTCTACACCAGAAAAATCTCTGGTTGTGTCATTAAATAAAAATGCTGGACGTAATAATCAGGGTAAAATCACAGTTAGACACCGCGGAGGCGGAAGCAGAAGAAAATACAGACTGGTAGACTTCAAGAGAAGAAAAGATGGAATTCCTGCAACAGTAAAAACCATCGAATACGATCCAAACAGAACAGCTAATATTGCTCTTATCTCATACGCTGACGGTGAGAAAGCATACATCTTAGCTCCGGAAGGATTAAAAGTTGGCATGAAGATCATGAACGGATCTGAAGCAGAAGTCAGAGTAGGTAACTGCTTACCTTTATCTGAGATTCCTGTTGGTACTATGGTACACAACATTGAACTGTATCCGGGAAAAGGCGGACAGTTAGTTCGTTCCGCTGGTAACGGAGCACAGTTAATGGCAAAAGAAGGAAAATATGCTACACTTCGTCTGCCATCTGGTGAAATGAGAATGGTTCCATTAAACTGCCGCGCTTCTATCGGCGTTGTAGGAAATGGCGAGCACAGCCTTATCAACATTGGTAAAGCAGGACGTAAACGTCACATGG